>Ga0180218_1000013_pt1:7500-644280 | contig 644280 bp, 625 predicted proteins | sample eDN3rd37CKraftBY_FD_151334 | JGI IMG/M metagenome (GOLD analysis project Ga0180218, IMG submission 151334) | Enriched backyard soil microbial communities from Emeryville, California, USA - eDNA 3rd pass 37_C Kraft BY (version 2) (version 2) | ecosystem: Environmental > Terrestrial... | reverse complement strand
ACATCAATTTCTATGCGCATTGCGGGATGATGGTCGAGCGGATGTTCCCCGAGATGAACATCGCCGGGCGCGCGCCGCGCCTCGTTGAATGGCGCGACCGGGTCACCGCCCGCCCCGCCGTCGCCAGCGCGCTCGCCGGCGAGGACCGCACCGCGCCGGGCCTCAGGACCTGGACCGGCCACGTGCGCTGAGGGGCCAGCCCCCACGCCCTCATCGTCATTCCCGCGCAGGCGGGAATCCATAAGCGCCGTGCGGCGTCCCTGTTGCGAGGACAGAGCCTATGGATTCCCGCCTGCGCGGGAATGACAATGGTGAGAAGCGACGCACCCCACTCGTCACCCCGACGAAAGTCGGGGCCCATGGACTCGGCTCGCTCCTTCCCAGCCGACCCGCCGTCCCCTGGATTCCGCCCTTCGCCGGAATGACGAAAGTGGAAGGCCACCTTCGCCCGGACAATCCTTGAATTCCGCCTCCTCCCATCAAACGGCTATAGCCGGGAACGATGACTGATTCGTCCCGCAGCCGTCTGCTCGTCGCCGCCGAGCGGCTTATTATCGAGGAAGGGCTGAAGGCCCTTTCGATCCGACGCATCGCCGCCGAGACGGGGCTGAACAGCGCGCTGATCCGCTATTATTTCGGCAGCGTCGATGGCCTTCTCACCACGCTCGCCCAGCACAATCTGGAGCCGATGCTCGAACAATGGCGAGCCGCGCCGGGGGCGGAGGCGGGGCTGCGCGCGGTGCTGCACGGCTATTTCGCGCCGATGTGGCTGCCCGCGCGTCATTGTCCGGAGGAGCGCGCGCTGATGGTGATCGACGAAGTCGTCGCGCATGGCGACGCCAACGTCCGCGAGGCGCTGACCGCGCCGTTGCTGGCGCCGTTCGAACGCACGCTGTCTGCGATCGCGCAGTTGCGGCCTGACTTGCCCGCCGACGATGCGGCCGCGCGCCTCGGCTTCGCCAGCGCCGGCGCCCTCGGCATGCCGCCGCGCAGCCGGACACGCCGGCTTTTCGCAGGGCGCAGCGTCGGCCGCCTCGACGATGCGGTACACTTTGCCGAGGCGCTGTTCGCCGGCCATTGACCATTTCGTGCCGCCCATTTACTCACTTGAGTAAACCAATCGGAGGCGAGCATGGTGGAAGTGATCGAGCGGCCGGCGCACGTGCCCGAGGACCGGGTGGTGGATTTCGATTTCATGCAGCCCGGCCCAGCCGGATCGGACCCGTTCGCGGCCTGGTCGCGGCTACACGGCCGGCCGCCGCTTGTCTGGACGCCGCGCAACGGCGGCCATTGGATCGCGACGCGTGGCGAGGATATCCCGCGCATCCTGGCCGATCATGAGCGCTTTTCCTCCTCGCGCGCCTTCATCGGCCTGCCGGAGCGGCCGCGCGCGGTGCCGCTGGAATATGATCCGCCCGAGCATGGGCCGCTGCGCAAGCTGCTGCTGCCCGCCTTCACGCCCAAGGCCGTCCGCCGCTGGAGCGAGGAAGCCGAGCGGCTGGCGATCGAGCTGATCGAGGGCTTTCGCGACAAGGGTCATTGCGAGTTCATGGCCGATTTCGCGCAGCAATTGCCGATGATAATCTTCCTCAAGATCGTCGACCTGCCGCTCGATCATCGCGCGATGCTGGTGGAGTGGGTGAACACGGGCCTGCGCTCGACCGACGAGGCGGCGCGGCAATCGGCGCGGTCGAACCTCAACGCCTATATCGCCGATATGGTGGACCGCCGCACCGCCCATCCGGGCGACGACCTGCTGAGCCAGGCGATCCATGCCGACATTGGCGGGCGGACGATGAATCGTACCGAGGCGCTGGGCCTCGCCAGCGGCCTGCTCGGCGGCGGGCTGGATACCGTCGCCTCGACGATGGGCTGGATCGCCTGCTTCCTTGCGGGTCATGCCGAGCATCGCCGCGCGCTCGCCGCCAATCCGAAGGCGATCCCCAAGGCGATCGAGGAATTGATGCGACGCTTCTCGATCGCGAACATCGCGCGCGTCGTGAAAGAGGATATGGATTATGAGGGCGCGCGGCTGAAGGCGGGCGAGCAGGTGCTGATGGCGAGTTGCATCCACGGCCTCGATCCGCGCAGCTTCGCCGATCCGACCGAGGTGGATTTCAGCCGGCGCGATTCCTACAGGCATTCGACGCTGAGCCACGGCATCCACCGCTGCATCGGCGCGCCGCTCGCGACGCAGGAACTGAAGATCTTCCTCGAGCAATGGCTGGCGCGCATTCCCGAATTCGCGCTCGATCCGGACGATCCGCCGGTGATGGTGACGGGGATCGTCCACGGCCTCGATCGGCTGAGCCTGCGCTGGTAGCGGCGCCGCCGAAAACCGGTATATGAAAAGGGCCGGAGCGCATGCGCCCCGGCCCTTCCCCTTCCCCCGATGGGTTATCGATCAGGCGTAGGTGACGCTGACCTTCTGGCGGCGGCGCATCGACGCACCGACCAGGCCGAAGCCGGCGATCATCATCGCCCAGGTCGCGGGCTCGGGCACCGCGCCAGCGGAATCGCTGATCAGCGTGAAGGTGCCGAGCACGTCCGTGGTCGCATTGTTCAGCGCGAAGTCCGTGTCCTGCAGCGCAATCGTAAACTCGCCACCGTCACCGAAAGTGAAGGTCTGCGGGCCGCCCCACGACACATGCCCATAGCCGTTGCCGAACAACTGCCAGACGCCAAAAGTCTCGCCGGTGATCGGGCCGCCGGTCACGCCCGTCGGGTCGGTGAAGGTGAAATTGACCGCGATATTGTAGGGCGTCGTATCTTCAGCGAAGTCCCAATGATCCCAGTCGATCAGATTGACGACATCTTCCGGGGAGCCAATCTGCAACACCGCAGTCGTGGCCGACGCCGTGCCGGCCGTATCGAGCGTGAGCGGTCCGAAATTGAGGCCGCTCGCGGTGATCTTCAGACCAGGGTCCGTCGTGTGCGCGGAAATGCCAGAGACATTACCGGTGATCGTCGTCGACGCCATCGCAGGCGCGGCCATCATCGTCGTCGCGAGCAGGCCGATCGCAAAAATTTTCCTCGTCATGGACATTCCCCTGTTCTGATCGGAGTGGTCCGGGAATCCTTAATGCTAAAGAAGTCGTTAATGCAAGCTTGCACTGGAAAGCATGGCTTTCCGCCGGACAAAATGGTTAATATCGGCACGGAGAGACAATAGAGATTGGCTGTCCTGGCGCCACATCTTCCGACTCGTAAAATTTATTTACAGAGTCCTGTTGTAAGATTTTTTTACAAAATGAATTCTTGTGCTGATCGAGGGCGGAACGGTCGCCGATCGCCATGCGCCTCCTGCGCCCGCATGCCTTATCATTGTCACGCCAAGCGCCTATAAAGGGGCGAAGCAACCGCGAAGGCTGATCCATGTCCATTCGTCCGTGGCGCGACATCACGCGCCGTCAATCGCGCCAGATCATGGTCGGCAACGTGCCCGTCGGCGGCGATGCGCCCGTCACCGTGCAGACGATGACCAACACGATCACCGCCGATGCGAAGGCGACGATCGACCAGATCCGCCGCTGCGAGGAAGCGGGGGTGGACATCATCCGCGTCTCCTGCCCCGACGAGGCGTCCACCGCCGCACTGAAGCAGATCGTCCGCGCCGCGCGGGTGCCGATCGTGGCGGACATCCACTTCCACTATAAGCGCGCGCTGGAGGCGGCGGACGCGGGCGCGGCGTGTCTGCGCATCAATCCGGGCAATATCGGATCGGCCGAACGGGTGAACGAGGTGGTGCGCGCCGCAAAGGCCAATGGCTGCGCGATCCGCATCGGCGTCAACGCCGGCAGCCTGGAGCGCGACCTGCTCGAAAAATATGGCGAGCCGTGCCCGGAGGCGCTGGTCGAAAGCGCGCTCGATCATATCCGCCTGCTCGAAGAGCATGATTTCCGCGAATATAAGGTGGCGGTGAAGGCGTCGGACGTGTTCCTCGCCGTCGCGGCCTATCAACAGCTCGCCGAGGCGGTCGATTGCCCGCTGCATCTGGGCATCACCGAGGCGGGCGGGCTGATCGGCGGCACCGTCAAGTCGGCGATCGGCATCGGATCGCTGCTCTGGTTCGGGATCGGCGACACGATTCGCGTCTCGCTCTCGGCCGAGCCCGAGGAGGAGGTGCGCGTCGGCTATGAGATATTGAAGGCCATGGGCATCCGCCACCGCGGCGTGCGCGTCGTCTCCTGCCCCTCCTGCGCGCGGCAGGGGTTCGACGTGATCCGCACCGTGCAGACGCTGGAGGAGCGGTTGCAGCATATCGCGACGCCGTTGTCGCTGTCGGTGCTTGGCTGCGTCGTCAACGGCCCGGGCGAGGCGCGCGAGACTGACATCGGCATCACCGGCGGCGGTCAGGGCAAGCATATGGTCTATCTGTCGGGCGTCACCGATCACCATATCCAGGACGCCGACATGATCGACCATATCGTCAAGCTGGTCGAGGCGAAGGCCGCCGAGATCGAGGCGGGGACGGCACAAGCGGCCGAGTGAGGGCGGGAGCGGTCAGCCGCCCAATATGTTGATGCTGAACGCCAGCACGCCAAGGTTGAAGACGAACGCGGCGAGGCAGTGGAAGATCGAGATGCGGCGGAAATGCCGGCTCGTCATGTCGACGTCGGACGTCTGGAACGTCATCCCGAGGCACACCGAGAAATAGAGGAAGTCCCAGTAATCGGGCTCCTTCGTTCCCGGAAAGTCGAGCCCGCCGGTGTCCTTGCCGCCTTCCCCTTCGGTATAGAACATATGCGCATAATGCAGCGCGTAGATGACATTGCTGAACAGCCAGGTGAGGGCGAGCGTCACGACGCTCAGCGCGATCGAATAAGGCGTCGGCGCCTGTTTCTGCATCACCTCGCTGGCGACGGCGACGAAGATCACCGCCATCACCGCCGCCGTCAGCGCGAGCAAGGCCGCGCGGTTCGCATCGTTGCGCCTTGCCGCCTCGCGCATCTGGCGCGCCTGATTGTTGAGCAGAGGAAGGCAGGACAGCAGAAAGACGAGCGCGCCGAGATCGAACCCCGCCATCACGCCATGGCGCAACCCCAGCACCGCCGCCCCCACCCCGCCGCCCAGCAGCGCGAGGACCGCGAAGGCGATGAAGCGAAGCGGGGCGATGCTGTTGCCGATCCCAGCCGGACGAGACGAAGCCATGCGCCTATCCTAAAGTGTTCCGCTGCTTGGGAAAAGTGAAGATAAGCCCCTATCGTCATTCCGACGGAAGTCGGGATCCACGGGCGCGGGTCGATCCATTCAGGAAGCGGGCCGAGCCCATGGGGACCCCGCTTTCGCCGGGGTGACGCAGGGGGTATTGCCGCTGCCTCCCCTATCGATGAGCGCGCAAAGGAGGACGACAGATGGCTTGGGTGTATCTGATAATCGGCGGGTTGTTCGAAGTGGGGTTCACCACCTGCCTGCGCTTCGTCGACGGCTTTCGCAATGTGCCATGGACGCTGGGCTTCCTCGTCTCCGTCGCGTTGTCGATGGCGCTGCTGGAATATGCCGCGCGCACGATCCCGATGGGCACGGCCTATGTCGTCTGGGGCGGGATCGGCGCGGTGGGGACGGTGCTGGTCGGCATAGCCTGCTTCGGCGAGCCGGCGGGCGCGGCGCGGATCGCGCTTCTCCTTGCGATCATCGCCTGCGTCATCGGGCTGAAGCTGGTGGGTGGCGGCGCGCACGCCTGATCGCCGCCTCGGGCCGTTACTCCCGAGGCGGGCGATCGAGCGAGACGCCGTACAATTCCATCCGATGATCCACCAGGCGGAAGCCCAGCTTTTCGGCGATCCGCTTTTGCAGCGCCTCCAATTCATGATCGACGAATTCGATCACATTGCCCGTTTCCACGTCGATCAGATGATCGTGATGCGCTTCGGGCGCGGCTTCGTATCGCGCGCGGCCGTCGCCGAAGTCATGACGTTCGAGAATCCCGGCCTCCTCGAACAGGCGCACGGTGCGATAGACCGTCGCGATCGAGATACCGGGATCGATCGCCGAGGCGCGCGCATGCAGCGCCTCCACGTCGGGATGATCCTCCGCCTCCGAAAGCACGCGTGCGATCACGCGCCGCTGCTCGGTGATGCGCAGTCCCTTGTCAGCGCAGAGCGCCTCTATGTCGATCTTGCGGGACATGGCTTTCCCTCGCCTCCAACTTTAGGTGCCCAGAAGGGGTGCTAGTGCCTTTTGCCGGCGGAAGGAAGCCGCCCCGGCCGATGGGGGTCGCGAAATGCGACGCGGCCGGCGCGGCCCCTTTCGCAAGGGTCCGCTCCGGCCGCCTTTTTCCAGAACCGGCGCTATGCGGGCGCGTCTCAGCGCTTGCGGCGCTTGGTGCCCAGCCCGATCTTCTTGGCGAGCGAGCGGCGCTGCTCGGCATAATTGGGCGCGACCATCGGATAGTCGGCCGGCAGATTCCACTTCCGCCGATAGTCGTCGGGCGTCATCTGATAATGCGTCATCAGGTGACGCTTCAGCATCTTCAGCTTCTTTCCGTCTTCCAGACAGACGACATAATCGGGCTTCACCGAAGAGCGGATCGAAACGGCGGGCTCCTGCTTCACTTCGGGCTCGGCAGGGGTGTCGCCAAGGCCGGAGAGCGCGTTGTGGACATTCTCGATCAACGCGGGAAGATCGGAAACCGCCACACTGTTGTTGCTGACGTGGGCGGAGACGATATCGGCCGTTAACGTAATCAACGTCTCCGACATGCCATTTTCATCACTCATTATGCGAACCCTTACTGTGCAAATTCGAGTCGGATTTCAAAAGATGTGCATAGGGAAATGCACGCGAGGCTCACATGTTATCCCGACCTGTGAATTGCAAGTCTATTTTGGTGAACTTTGCGCCATCATCGACGTATCGAGTGAGATCACGAGACTGAGCGCATCATAAACTGCGCCATCTTTGCCGCGATAATAAGCAGGCCGCCGCCCGATTTGCGAAAAGCCGGCACGTTCATACAGTATCGCCGCCTTGTTGCCGTTACGCACTTCCAGATAGAGCCGTTTCGCCCGACGTTCGCGCGCCATATCCGCACAATGATCGAGCAGCGCGCCGCCTATGCCTGCGCGCCGCTGCCCCGGCTTGACGCCGATCAGCAGCAGCTCGGCCTCGTCGACGATGACGCGGGCGAGCGCGAAGCCTGCGACCGCGCCGTCCACCTCGGCCAGCGTCAGCCACACGCCGGGCAGGCCAAGGATGCCGAGGCACTGCGCCGCCGTCCATGCCTCGCCATAAGCGGCGTCGAACGCCTCGTCGATCACGTCGGCGACGGCGGCGATATCCTTGCTGTCGCCTACGCGCAGCGTGAAACGCTCATCCTTGGCCATCACGTTCAGGCCGGCGGCCGCGCATCCGGCGCGCGGCCGTAGAGCGGGCTTGCGGGCAAGATGGCGAGCGCGGGCGGCAGCAAGGCGAGATCGGCCGCGCGGGGCACGGCGTCCCGCGCCTCGCCATTGCCCCGCGCGGCGACCAGCGCGGCCGCGCCGTTGCCCAGCACCAGAGCATCGGGCGTCAGCCGCGCCGCCTCTTCGGGGGGAAGCGAGACGATCGGCCCGGCCTCGGCCAGCGGATCGCCCGCGAAGCGCTGCACGAACAGTTCGCCATGTCCTCCGTTGATCGCCACCGCCACCGTCTCCCGCGCGTTCCTGCCCGCCGCCGCGATCAGCGCGAGCGACGAATAGCCGTTGACCGGCACGCCCCAGCCTAGCCCGAGAGCACGCGCCGCCGCCAGCCCCACGCGCACGCCGGTAAAGCTGCCTGGGCCGCAATCGACCACGATCGCGTCGGCCCGGCCGCCGCCCGGCAGTTCGGCGATCATTGGAATCAGCCGCTCGGCATGGCCGCGCCCGACGATCTCGTGCCGCTCGGCAACGACCTTCGCGCCGTCAAGCAGCGCCACCGAGCAGGCGGCGGTGGCGGTATCGATCACCAACAGCATTGTGGCAGCCTAGACGATGCGGTTCGCGTCTTCGAACGGGAAGCGCGGCAGGCGTTCGAAGATCGTCGCGGGATCGCCATAGCCCAGCGTCGAGATGAAGTTCGACCGGACCGTCGTGCCAGCGAAGAAGGCTTCGTCCACCTTGTCATTGTCGAAACCCGACATCGGCCCCGTGTCGAGCCCCAGCGCGCGCGCCGCGATGATGAAATAAGCGCCCTGCAACGACCCGTTGCGGAAGGCGTGCCGCTCGCGCGCTACCGGATCGGCAAACCAGGGCCGCGCGTCGACATGGGGGAAGAGGAAGGGCAGCTTCTCGTGGAAATCGATATCGTAGCCGATGATCGCGGTGACAGGCGCGTTCAGGATTTTCGGCGCATTCTTCGCCGACGCGAAGCCGGCCAGCGTCTCCTTCGCCGTCTTGCTCACGCACCAGACGATGCGCGCGGGCGACTGGTTGGCCGATGTCGGCCCCATCTTCATCAGGTCCCAGATGGCGCGCAGTTGCGCCTCCGAAACAGGCTTGTCGAGATAGCCGTTATAGCTCCGCGCGGCGCGGAAGATGCGATCGAGCGCTTCGTCGGAAAGTGCTCCGCCCATCAGATACCCCTGTTCGCGGAAGAAGGATCAGGCCGCGCGGACTTCCGTCACCTCGGGCACATAATGTTTCAGCAGCGTCTCGATCCCCTGCTTGAGCGTCGCGCTCGACGAGGGGCAGCCCGAGCAGGCGCCGTGCATTGCCAGATAGACGGTGCCCCGGTCGAAGCCGCGATAGACTATGTCGCCGCCATCGCGCGCCACCGCGGGGCGGACGCGCGTCTCGATCAGGTCCTTGATCTGCGCGACGATGTCGGCGTCTTCAGGATTGTCGGCGATATCCTCTACCACGGCGATGCCCGCCGCACTGCCGCCGGTGAAGAGCGGCGCGCCGCTCGCGAAATGATCGAGGAGCACGGCCAGCACGCGCGGCTTGAGATCCACCCAATCGCTGCCCGGGCCTGCCGTCACCGAGACGAAATCGCGTCCGAAGAAGACGCCGGTAACGTCGCCCAGACTGAACAGGGCGCCCGCCAGCGGCGAGGCGGCCGCCTCCTCATAATCGGCGAAATCGCGCGTGCCGGTGGGCATCACCACCTCGCCGGGGAGGAATTTCAGCGTGGCCGGATTGGGCGTCGGTTCAGTCTCGATAAACATGTATTCCATGTGGGCCTATTGGCGGCGCGGATCAAGCCCGTGCGAGGGCATGAAGGGCCGTTTCGCCATCGCCTGTTGCAATTGTCCGCCGTTGCGGTCATATGCGCGGCAACGCCGATGCCGGGTCTTCCTGGTATCCGGGTCGGAGCAGCGTGATCTCCTGTCGCGTCCAAACGACAGGCCGGCTCTCCCTTAAGGCGTGCTGAGCCCAAGGCTTCCCAATTCACGCGGGTCGTCATGTGAACCCGCTGTCGCGCTCCCCCACGAAGGGCGGGGCGCGCGTGCGTCATTGAAAGTATCTCCTTGACCAATTTTTCCGAACTCGGCCTTGCCGAGCCGATCCTGAAGGCGCTTGCCGCCAAGGGCTATGACAAGCCGACTCCGATCCAGCTCCAGGCGATCCCGCCGGTGCTCGACGGGCGGGACCTGTGCGGCATCGCGCAGACGGGCACCGGCAAGACGGCGGCTTTCGCGCTGCCCTCGCTCACCCGGCTCGCCGCCGATCCGAAGCGGTGTCCGCCGCAGGGGTGCCGCATGCTCGTCCTCTCGCCGACGCGCGAGCTGGCGAGCCAGATCGCCCAGAGCTTCACCGATTACGGCAAGTTCCTGCGCCTCTCGGTGATGACGGTGTTCGGCGGGGTGCCGATCAACCGCCAGATGCGCCAGTTGCAGAAGGGCGTCGACGTCCTCGTCGCGACGCCGGGCCGCCTGCTCGATCTCGTCGACCAGCGCGCGCTTACCTTGCGCCATGTCGAGATTCTGGTGCTCGACGAGGCGGACCAGATGCTCGACCTCGGCTTCATCCATGCCCTGAAGCGGATCGACCAGCTCCTGCCGAAAAAGCGGCAGACGCTGTTCTTCTCCGCGACGATGCCGAAGGCGATCGCGGAGTTGGGCGATCGTTTCCTCACCGATCCCGTGAAGGTGGCGATCGCGCCGCAATCGACGACGGCAGAGCGGGTCGAGCAATATGCCACCTTCGTCAGCCAGCCCGAGAAGCAGGCGCTGCTGACGATGCTGCTCCGGTCCGAGCCGATTGAGCGTGCGCTCGTCTTCACCCGCACCAAGCATGGCGCGGATCGGGTCGTGCGCCATCTCCAGGCCGCCGGCATCGGCGCGGCGGCGATCCACGGCAACAAGAGCCAGCCGCAGCGCGAGCGGGCGCTGGGCGCCTTCCGCACCGGCGAGATACGCATCCTCGTCGCCACCGACATCGCCGCGCGCGGGATCGATGTCGGCGGGGTCAGCCACGTCTTCAATTTCGAGCTGCCGAACGTGGCCGAGCAATATGTCCACCGCATAGGCCGCACCGCGCGTGCGGGCGCCACGGGGATCGCGATGGCCTTCGTCGCCGACGACGAGCGCGCTTATCTGCGCGGGATCGAGAAGCTGACGCGCGTCCGCCTCGAAATCACGCCGCTGCCGGAGAATTTTCTCGCGGAAAAGGCGAAGCTGCCCAAGCCGGCGCCGGGCCGCGCCGATACGCATCGCGGGGATTCGCGTCGCCGTGACGATGGCGGCAGGGGCGAGCGCCCGGCCGGCGAGCCCGGCCGCCGCTTCCCGCCGCGCAATCGCGGCAATGTCGGCAGACATGCCGGCGCGGTCCGCCGGACGGGGGCACGTTAAGCCCGGCAAATCCTGCCGCCTCCAATGAGACAAAAAAGGCGCTGGTCCTCACGGGGACAGCGCCATTTTTGTTGGCTTGGAACGCGCGCCGCTCCAGGATTTCTGTAAACCGAAAAGCGTGATACGAAGGCGCCTGATGGCCTCGCGATCCGGCGCTCCCTTCAGCATCATGCTGTGCGCGGCCCTGGCGTGCCTCCCGCAAGGCGCCGCGGCGGGCCCTCCTTTCCTCACGGACGATCCCGAGCCGACCGAAACGGGCCATTGGGAAATCTATGCGCCGTTCATCGAGGCCGAAGGCTTGGGCGCTGACTTCGAAGGCGCTGCGGGTGTCGAGCTGAACTATGGCGCGGCCCCGGATTTGCAGCTCACCCTGGGCGTTCCGATCGACTACATACACGCTTCAGGCCGGTGGCGCTGGGGTGCCGGCGAAATCCGATTGTCCACCAAATATCGCTTCTTCCAGGACAAGGCCGACGGGTTCCAACTTGCCCTTTTTCCGGGCGTCACCTTGCCGACCGGCAGCAACGGCATGGGCGCCGGCAAAGTCGCCGCGCTGTTGCCCGTCTGGGCCCAGAAGGATGCCGGCCCCTGGTCGATTTTTGGCGGCGGCGGATATGCGATCAATCCCGGCCCGGACGCGCGTGACTATTGGACCGGCGGCATCGCCGTCACCCGGCAATTCGGCGACCGCCTGTTGCTGGGCGTGGAGGCGGATCGCCAGGGGGCAGGCAGGATTGACGGCCGCGCCTCGACCAGTTTCGGCGTCGGCGGAATCTATCGGCTGAAGACGCCCTTCCGCTTGCTGGCATCGGGCGGCCCGACATTCGAGGATGGCGGCAGCCCGGCCGCCTTCCACGCCTTCCTGGCATTGGGGCTCGATTTTTGAGGGAGATGGCCATGACCGACGAACGAGCAGGCGCGGCGCTGACCAAGGTGCCGGCGGTTACCCTCGGCTTCTGGATCATCAAGATCCTCGCGACCACATTGGGAGAGACGGGCGGCGATACCGTTACGATGAGCTGGCTGGGCGAAACCACACCCAATGCATCCCATGGCTGGATAAGCGGCTATCTGATCGGAACCGCCATTTTCGGCGCGCTCCTGCTCGCGCTGGTTTGGGCGCAGGTACGTGCGCGTCGGCTCCATCCGTGGCTCTATTGGGCGACGATCATCGCGTCCACGACAGCCGGCACGACGCTCGCGGATTTTTCGACGCGATCGCTTGGCATCGGCTATCCCGGCGGCTCGTTGCTGCTCCTGGCCTGCGTGCTGCTGTCATTGCTGCTGTGGTATCGGACGCTGGGCAGCATCTCGGTGGACACCGTCGTGGGGCCGAAGGTGGAAATCTTCTATTGGGTTACGATCACCTTCTCGCAGACATTGGGCACCGCGCTGGGTGACTGGATCGCCGACGCGGGCCTCGGCTATGCCGGCGGGGCGCTGGTATTCGGCGCGGCGCTCGCCGTGATAGCGGCGCTCTACTACCGCACGCATGTCTCGCATGTGCTGCTGTTTTGGGCCGCGTTCATCCTGACGCGCCCGCTGGGCGCGACGGTCGGCGATTTCCTCGACAAGCCACTGGACAAGGGTGGGCTGGACCTCAGCCGGCCGATTGCCTCGGCGGCATTGGCGATGGCCATCGTCGTTCTGATCCTTGTCATCCCGCAACGCGCCGGGCGACACCCGGCGCGCTGACCGGGCGCGTTACGCTTCCGGCCGGTTCTTCCACCGGTGCCAGACGAACCAGATGCCGCCGATGAGGATGACGCCGACGATCACGAAGTCCATCCGGTGCAGGATGTGCGACAGGCGCGGATCGTCGCGCCAGTTCTGGCCCAGCTTCATCCCTACCCAGGCCAGCGCGAAGCACCAGGGCCAGGAACCCACGAACGTATAGATGTGGAAGCGCAGCTTGGGCATGCGCGCGATTCCGGCGGGCACCGCGATGAAGGTGCGCACCACCGGCAGCAGCCGCCCGATCAGCACCGCGATCCCGCCGAAGCGCGCGAAGAAACGTTCGGCGCGGTCCAGATCCTCCGCGCTCATCAGCACGTAGCGGCCGTAGCGCACCACCGCCGGCCGCCCGCCATATTGGCCCAGCGCATAGGCCGGGATCGAGCCCAGATTGCAGCCGATCGCCCCCGCCGTCGCGACGCCGAAAAGGCTCAGTTCGCCGATCGAGACGAGATAGCCCGCAAAGGGCATGATGATTTCGGAAGGGAGGGGGATACAGGCGCTTTCGATCGCCATCAGGAAGGCGACGCCCGCATAGCCGGTGGCGGAGATCACGGCGATGATGAAACCGGCCGCGACGCTGAGGATCGTTCCGAATATCGACATGGCCCATGCTGGTGGCCGGTCCCGACGCGCCTGTCGAGCGCAAAAGCGCCAAGTCGCCAGAAAGGGGGCGTTTCTTCGTTCCCGCCTCTCTCTCTTCGCACGTCATCCCCGCCTGCGCGGGGATGACGAGGATGGTCTGCCCGACTCCAGAAAATTCAGCGGCTCTTCGTCCAGAAGCGCATCGGCTTGGCCGTCTCGCCTGCCTCCCCCACGTCGCGCCAGGTGAAGAGCGCGGTCATGTCGTCGCGTCGCTGATAGCCACGGTTGTGCCAGAAGGCGTCGAGCGGGACATAATCCGCCGGCCGCGCCGGGTGATCGGCAGGCCGCTCGACCGCGCAGAAGCAGCTATGTTCCAATCCCAGCGCCGCCGCATGCGTCTCGCGCGCGGCGAAGAAGGCGACGCCGATGCCACGTCCCCGCCACGCGGGATCGAGCAGCGATTCGCCAAAATAGCACCAGTCGGCAAGCGCCAGCCCTTTCGCGACAAAGGGCGCATGCAGCTCCGTCTCCGCCGCCGCCAGCGGCAGCGCGGTCGAAGCGCCGACGATGGCGCCGTCCCCGGCCGTCGCCGTCACCACCAGCGCGCCGGGCGTCGCGGCATATTTGTCGAGATAGGCGGCCTCATAGGCAAGATCGCCGTCATAGAGATAGGGCCAACCCCGGAAGATGCACACCCGAAGATCGGCCAGCGCCGGGATCGCGCCGCGTATCGCCTCACCGGTCAGGCTGGCGAGCGCGACGCCGCCGACATCGCTCAACGCGACACCTGATCGATCCACGATTGCAGGTTGTAATGGTTGGAGACGCGCCGGATACGCCCGCCGCCGATCTCGAAAAAGGCGCCGACGCGCAAGCTATAGGTCTGTCCGCGCGCAGGCGGCAGCGGCTCGTCGGTCGCGATATAGCGGCCTTCCAGCCGGAACTCGGCCGAGGCGCGGCTGCCGTCCGCCGCATAGAGGATCGAAGGCTCGATCACCCGCTCCTCATAGCAGGCGTTCATATGCGCGAGGAACTCGGCGAACAGCGCCTTGCCCTCGCGCGGCGCGCCCTGGCATGGCTCGTGCAGCACCGTATCGTCGAGCAGCGCGAGCATCCCTTCGGCATCGCCCCGATTGAACGCGTCATAATAAGCTTCGATGATCGTCACGCGCCGTTCCCCTTACAGCACATATTTGGACAGGTCGGTGTTTCGCGCGACGGCGGCGAGTTGCGCCTCGACATAGGCCGCATCCACCGTCAGCTTCTCGCCGCGCCGCTCCTCGGCGTTGAAGCTCACCTCTTCGACCAGCTTCTCCATCACCGTCGACAGGCGGCGCGCGCCGATATTCTCGATCTGGCCGTTCACCTCGGCGGCGATGCGCGCGATCGCGGCGATCCCGTCTTCGGTGAAGGCGATGTCGACGCCCTCGGTGCCGATCAGCGCGCGATATTGCTCGGTCAGGCTCGCCTTGGTAGCCGAAAGGATACGCACGAAATCGGCCTCGGTCAGCGCCTTCAGCTCGACGCGGATCGGCAGCCGGCCCTGCAATTCGGGCAACAGATCGGCGGGCTTGGCGACGTGGAACGCGCCCGAGGCGATGAACAGGATATGGTCGGTCTTCATCGGCCCATATTTGGTGGCGACGGTCGTGCCCTCGATCAGCGGCAGCAGGTCGCGCTGCACGCCCTCGCGACTCACCGATCCGCCGCGCACGTCGCTGACCGCGATCTTGTCTATCTCGTCCAGGAAGACGATGCCATTCTCCTCGGCATCGGCCAGCGCCGCGCGGTTCACCTCATCCTGGTCGAGCCGCCGGTCGGCCTCCTCCTCGACCAGCTTCGCCCAGGCCGCGCGCACCGGCAGCTTGCGCCGCTTGGTGCGCGGGCCGCCCAGCTTGCCCATCATGTCGGACAGGTTAATCATGCCGACCTGGCCGCCCATGCCGGGCACCTCGAACGGCATGCCGCCGCTATCCTCCACCTCCACCTCGACTTCCTTGTCGTCGAGATGGCCGTCGTGGAAACGCTGGCGGAAGGAAGCGCGCGTCGCTTCGCTCGCGTCACGCCCGACGAGCGCATCGAGCAGCCGGTCGAGCGCCGCCGCCTCGGCCGCATCCTTCACCGCCGCGCGCCGCCGCTCCTTCTCCAGCCGCACCGCTTCCTCCACCAGATCGCGCGCGATCTGCTCGACGTCACGGCCGACATAGCCCACCTCGGTGAACTTGGTCGCCTCCACCTTGACGAAGGGCGCGTCGGCAAGCCGCGCGAGGCGGCGGCTGATCTCGGTCTTGCCGCAGCCCGTCGGCCCGATCATCAGGATGTTCTTGGGCGTCACCTCCTCGCGCAGCCCCTCCGGCAGGCGCTGCCGTCGCCAGCGGTTGCGCAGCGCCACCGCGACGGCGCGCTTCGCCTCGTCCTGCCCGACGATATGGGCGTCCAGCGCCGCGACGATGGCCTTGGGAGTGAGCGTGTCGTTCATGCTTCAATATCCATTGGTCCCCGGACGGGGAAAGAGGTGAGATAAGGGCGCGCCGGAGCGCGGGTTTCAGGAGGCGCTGTCCAGCGTCTCGATCGTCAGATTGTCGTTGGTGTAGACGCACATGCTGGCGGCGATGCCCATCGCCTTGCGCGCGATCGTCTCGGCGTCCTGTTCATAGCCGGCGAGCGCCTTTGCGGCGGCCAGCGCGAAATTGCCGCCCGATCCGATCGCGGCGATGCCGCTTTCCGGTTCCAGCACGTCGCCATTGCCGGTCAGGATCAGCGTGATGTCCTTGTCGGCGACGATCATCATCGCCTCCAGGTTGCGCAGATATTTGTCGGTCCGCCAGTCCTTCGCTAGCTCGACCGCCGCGCGCATCAATTGGCCGCCATGCCGCTCCAGCTTCGCCTCAAGCCGTTCGAATAGGGTGAAGGCGTCCGCCGTCGCCCCCGCGAAGCCGCCGACGACATTGCCGTCGCCCAGCCGCCTGACCTTGCGCGCATTGGGTTTTATCACCGTATTGCCGAGCGAGACCTGCCCGTCGCCCGCCACCACCACCTTGCCGTTCGCCCGGATCGATAGGATCGTCGTTCCGTGCCAGCCGATTGCGTCCGCCATGTAATCCCCGTCTGATTGCGACCCGCGATATGGGACGCCCCCCGTCCCGACGCAATCCGCGCTGGCGTCCTTGTCCTCGCTGCCGCCTTTTACCGTCACCCTGGCGAAAGCCGGGGCCTATGGACTCGGCTCGTTTCCTTACCGAGCGAGCCGCCGTCCGTAGATTCCGGCTTCCGCCGGAATGACGACAAGTGCGGGAAAGCGTCACCTCTTCCCCTTCCCCCATTCGCGCGCCATCGTGTAGCCCAGATAGCCCGTGCCGAAGAGCGCGTAGAGCGGCTCGGGAATCGCCCCCAGATAGGCCGACATCCCCCGGATGATCGCCGCCGCCACGTCGGGCCGGTACGCCGCGATCAGCCCCATCGGGATCGACCAGAGCAACAGCAGGTACATGACGTAGAGGAAGGTCGGCCGCGCGCGGCTCACCCAGCGATCGGCGTCGCGCCGTTCGGCCGCGAGCAGCGCGAGCCGCCGGCCGATTCCCTCCAGCTCCGCCGCGCCCTCCTGCCCCATCAGGCGCAGCTTCGCCTCGTCACGGGCGCGGGGATCGTCGACAAGGCGGTCGATCAGCCGGAAAACCGGGGCGACGAGGGCGTCGGTGCGGGGCATCGGGGCTACCTTTCCTGTGAGGCCGGACCCCATATAACCTATCTGGTTATATGTAGGACAGCCCCTTTCCGGCGGATCGCTTTTCCATTTCGGTCGAGACAGACGGCCTCGCCCCGCCCTATGCTGGCCCGACATGATCGCAAGGAGAAGATGATGGCAGGGAAATTCCGCAAGATCGCGACCGAGGAAGCCTTTTCGATCCCCGAGGTCGCCGCCGAGTTGAAGCAGGTGTCGCGTGGCCCCGGTCACAGCCTCGACAAATTGCTCGTCAAGGGCATCTACGATCCCGAAAATGACGGCCAGGGCTATGGCCAGATGAAGTTCATCGACGGCCTCATCGATATCGAGGGCGAGCGGCTGCGCCAGATGGATCAATATGGCGTCGACATGCACCTCCTCTCGCTCACCGCGCCGGGCGTGCAGATGTTCGATGCGGATACCGCGACCGATCTCGCCCGCCTCGCCAACGATCGCCTTGCGGAGGTGATCGCGCGTCATCCCACCCGCTTCGCCGGCCTCGCGAGCTTCGCGCCGCAATCGCCCAAGCGCGCCGCGCGCGAGATGGAGCGCTGCGTCAACGAACTGAAGCTCAACGGCTTCATGATCAATTCGCACACCAACAGCGAATATCTCGACGATCCCAAATATTGGCCGATCCTCGAAGCCGCCGAGGCGCTCGACCGCTGCATCTACATCCACCCGCGCGCCGCGTCGGACGGGTTCAAGGGCCCGCTCCAGGATTACGGCATGGATTCGGCGATGTGGGGCTATGGCATGGAGGTCGGCACCCACGCCGTCCGCATGATGACCTCGGGTCTGTTCGATCGCTTTCCCAGGCTCAAGATCTGCATCGGCCATATGGGCGAGGCGGTGCCCTTCTGGCTGTGGCGGATCACCTTCATGAACAGCCGCGCGCAGAAGATCGGCCGCTCACCCAAGACCGAGCTGACGATGGAAGAATATTTCAAGCGCAACTTCGTCATCACGACGAGCGGCGTCGAGGACCCGCTGGCGCTCGAATATGCCGTGCGCAAGATCGGGATCGACAATGTCCTCTGGGCGATCGACTATCCCTATCAGCCGATGGAACCGGCGGTCGCGTTCGGCGACGCCGCGCCGCTGTCCGATGAGGACAAGGCCAAATTCTATCACAAGAATGCGGAACGCATCTTCCACATCGATCCCGCCTGATCGACCGGCCGGGCGCGAAGCAAGGAAAGGCCGTCACATGCGAACCACCCGCCTCGGACGGCAAGGTCCCCTTGTTTCCGCGCTCGGCCTCGGCTGCATGGGCATGTCCGATTTCTATGGGCCAGCGGACGATGACACGTCGCTCGCCACCCTTGCCCATGCCGCCGAGATCGGCGTCACGCTGCTCGACACCGGCGACTTTTACGGCATGGGCCATAATGAGATGCTGATCGGGCGCGCGCTCCGCCGGCTGGGGCGCGATCGCTTCCTGCTCAGCGTCAAGTTCGGCGCGATGCGCGCGCCCGACGGCGGCTTCGGCGGCTTCGACGCCAGCCCGGCGGCGATGCGTAACTTCCTTGCCTATTCGCTGAAGCGGCTCGGCACCGATCATATCGACATCTACCGCCCCGCCCGGCTCGATCCGGACGTGCCGATCGAGGAGGTGATCGGCGCCATCGCGCGGATGGTGGAGGCGGGTTATGTCCGCCATATCGGCCTGTCCGAAGTTTCCGCCGGGACGATCCGCCGCGCCCATGCGGTCCATCCGATCGTCGACGTCCAGATGGAATATTCGCTGATGTCGCGCACCATCGAGCGCGAGATATTGCCCACGGTGCGCGAGCTGGGTATCGGCGTCACCGCTTATGGCGTGCTCTCGCGCGGCCTGATCGCGCCGGCGCCGCCCACGGGCCGCGATCGCTTCCCCCGCTTCCAGGGCGAGGCGCTGGCCGCCAACCGCCGCCTGGTCGATCGGCTGGCCGCGCTGGCGGCGGAGGCGGGCATCACCGTCAGCCAGCTCGCCCTCGCCTGGGTCTTCTCACGCGATCCCGCGATCGTCCCGCTGATCGGCACGCGCCACAGCGAACGGCTCGACGAAGCCGCCGCCGTCCTCGACCTTCAGCTCCCGCCCGCCCTGCTCGCCCGCGCCGGCGAGATCGTCTCGCCCGATCGGGTGGCGGGCGCTCGCTACGATCCCCACCAGATGGAAGCGCTCGACAGCGAACGCGGCTGACGGGGGAAGGGGAAACACGCTCCACAAAAATCGTCACCCCGGCGAAAGCCGGGGCCCATGGACTCGGCTCGCTTCTTTATTGGGCGAACCGCCGTCCATGGATTCCGGCTTCCGCCGGAATGACGGGAAGGGGCAGGCAGCCGTTAGCGGCCTCGCCCCCCCAAAAAACTCACCCCGCGACCTTCTCATATGCCCCGCCGCGCGCGATCTTGATGTGGGATATCAGCCCGTCGCGCAGCCGGTAGTGGACGAAGACGCGCGCCCGTATCTCCTCCCCCTTCTTCAGCGGCATCACCGGAAAGTCGGGCGCATCCTCGATCGCGGTGAAGCAGGTCGTCGAATCGAGCGCGATCGCCTCGTCGTCGGCCAGCACCTTGTGCACGATCAGATTCTCGCGAACCTTCCCGAACATGCCGGTGTAGAAATCGACGATTCCCTGCGCGCCGTGGATCGGCGGCACCACGCCCAGCTCCAACACGACATCGTCGGTGTAGAATGTCCGGAAGCGATCGAAATCGGCGTTGCTGAACGCCGAGGTATAAGCGCGGAACGCCGCCATCTGGCTGGGATGACCGCCCAGCTTCGGCAGTTTCGACACCTGATATTCGGGCGGCCAGGTCGCCGAGTTGAGCCGCACGATCCGCCCGTCCTCGCGCAGATAATAAGTGACGAAGAATTTCACCGTCACGCAATCGCCGGGATGGAGATGTCCGAAGGGAAAGTCCGCCCGCTCCTTCGTCGCATGGAAATCCATGTCGACCTCGACGAAGACATGATCCTTGCCCTCGATCACCAGTTGCGGGCGCATCACCTCGCGCACGCCGTCATGCGCCCAGTCGAGGAAGCCCTTGAGCGCGGCCTTGCCCCGCAAATGACGCGTCGTCGCGACGAACTCGCACTCGTCGGCGTAGAAACGGTCGATCAGCGCGGCATCGTCGCCCGCGTTGAACAGCGCTTCATATTCGGCAAATCGCATCGGCATTCCTCTCTATTCGGCCGCAACCGTTTCCGTCTCGCTGCGCTCGGCCGCCAGCGCCTTCGCCACCAGCCGCCGGACGAGCACCGCCCCGCGATCACGCGGCAGGACAACGGGATGCATGTCCCACAAATCCTTGTCGCCCATATTCTCCTGAATATCGGCCATCATCGGCGCATCCTCGGTGCGGAAGATGTTGCCGAAGAACCGGGTATAGCGCGCATCCGCCTCGGGAAAGAGGTCGAAGGTGCGCGCGACGCCCCAGAAATAATGGCTCGTCCCCTCCGTCTCGGGCGTGATGAGATGCGACTGGAGCATATAGGGCGCCACGTCGCGCTGCCCCGGCAACGACGCGCAGATGCGGAACTTCATGTTGGACGGGCAGTCCCATACCGTATCGTTCCACTGATCGTAATAGGGCTCGGCCGGATCGATCCCGTTGTCGATCGGGGTGCGGCGCGACATGTTGGGCGTCAGCGTCCGGCTATGCACCTGCGCGCCCACCTGGCGGACGCTATATTCCTCGCCGGGCGCGGGGCCGGCCTCCTCCTTGTAGCCGCCGATCGTGCTGGTATGCAGCCAGAAGAGGTGGGTCAGCTCCATCAGATTGTCGGTGCCCAGCAGATAATGTCCCGCGAACGTCTCATGCGCCAGGATCGGGCGCAGCGCCGGATCGTCGAGATGGGCATGATCCGGGATCGCCGCCGGATCGGCCTTCTCGCGGTCGCCCATCCAGATCCAGAGGACGCCGTGCCGCTCCACAACAGGCCAGGTCGCCACGCGCGCATTGTCGGGCGGGCTTTCGCCATAGGGGCTGCGCGTACAGCGCCCCCCGGCGTCGAAGCGCAGCCCGTGATAGCCGCATTCCACCTGGTCGCCGACTTTCCGGCCGGTATGGAGATAGGCGAAACGGTGCGGACAGCGGTCGTGCAGCGCCACCGGATCGCCGTTCGCGGTGCGATAGAACAGCACCGGCTCGTTGAGCAGCCGGCGCGCGAACAGCCCCTCGCCCACCTCGCTCGCCAGCGCGCCGGCGTACCAGGCGTTACGCACGAAATTGGCCATGATGCTCCTCCTTCCGTGACAAAGGCCGCGCGATGCGGCACTGACCGGCGGGCATGAACAAGGACGACACGCCCCACCCGCTCGACGCGCCGTCGACGATCCTCTTGATAAAATGGGCCGAGATGGCGGTGCGCAGCCGTGTCGAGAAGGCGCTGCGCCCGCTCCGCCTGTCGTCGGGCCAGCTCCTGCTGCTCGTCCTGCTCGAACGATCGGGCGAGAAGACGCCGGCGGCGCTGTCGCGCGCGCTGCATGTCACCCCACAGGCGATGACGACGCTTCTGAAGCCGCTTGAGGAACGCAAGCTGCTCGCCCGGCGCGAGGATGAGGCCAATCGCCGCCGCATCCTGCTGAGCCTCACCGACGAGGCCCGCGCGATCCTGCGCGAGGTGCGCGCGCTGACGCCGGCGATCGAGGCGGACCTGATCGCCGGAACGCTCGATTCAGGCGAGGTCAGCGCGCTGCGCGGGCTGCTGACGCGGATCGCCGCTCCGGATATCTGACCTTCCCCGCCGCCCTGCACGATCGACTCCTCTTATATAAGGGGTCTTTATATATCATGCCGTGCCGGGGGGCAAGGATCAGGCGGGCACGCCCTGATATTCGGGAACGCGATCGGGCTCGGGCGGCAGCGGGGCGCGGCCGAGGATCATGTCGGCGGCCTTCTCCGCGACCATGATCGTCGGGCCGTTGGTGTTGCCGCCCGGCACGGTCGGCATGATCGAGGCGTCGACGACGCGCAGCCCCTCGATGCCGTGGACCCGCAATTCGGGATCGACGACGCTCATCGTGCCGGTGCCCATCGTGCAGGTGCCCACCGGATGTTGGGTCACGCCGGCATGGCGGCGGATATGCTCGTCCAGCTCGGCGTCGGTGGTGAGGTTCGCGCCGGGCAGTATCTCCTCGCCGGTCAGGTCGCCCTGCGGCGGCGTGCGATAGATGTGCCGCGCAACCTCGATGCCCGCGCGCGCGGTGGCGAAATCGGCGGGATCGGCGAAATTGTTGAGCGTGATCGCGGGAAAATCGGTCGGGTCGGCCGACTTGAGCTTCAGCCAGCCGCGGCTGTGGGGGTGGAGCAGGATCACGTCGGCGGTGATCTGGTCCTCCTGCCGCTTCTTGAAGCCGGGGAACCACATATGCGCGTCCATCCGCACCGGATTGCTCCAGAGCTGGATATCGGGCTGCGCCAGTTCGGGCCGGGTGCGCACGATGATGTTGCAGCTGTTGACCTGGCTCGCAAACGCCCCCGTCCCCGCCACCGCCCATTGGAGGACCGAGCGGACCGCGCGATCGAAGCGCAACTCGTTGAGGAAGCTCACCGGCTCCTTCAGCTTGAAATGCACCGGCACGCGCGGATGTTCGGAAAGGTTGCGGCCGACGCCGGGCAGATCGTGCAGCACGGGAATGCCCAGCTCGCGCAGATGGTCCGCCGGGCCGATGCCCGAGAGCATCAGCAGTTGCGGCGAATTGTAGGAGCCGCCCGACAGGATCACCTCGCGATCGGCGTGGACGATATAGACGCCCTGCTCGTCGCGATATTCGACGCCGGTTGCGCGGCCCTTCTCGATCAGCACGCGATGCGTGAGCGCGCCTGTCGCCACCGTCAGGTTCGGCCGGCCCCGCGCCGGATCGAGATAGGCGCGCGCCGTGCTGGCGCGGCGGCCGCGCGCGTCGATCGTCAGTTCGCCGCGCGCGAAGCCTTCCTCCGTTTCGGCATGCAGGTCCTCGCACCGGTTGAACCCGGCCGCCTCCGCCGTCGCCATCAGCGGATGATGCAGCCGCCCCTCGGTCTGCACCGGCACGACGCTGAGCGGCCCCTTGTCGCCATGATAGGGGCCGGCGCCGCGCCAACTCGTCTCCATCATCCTGAAATAAGGGAGCACGTCGGCATAGCCCCAGCCGGTGCAGCCCATCTGCCGCCACGTCTCGAAATCGAGGCTGTGGCCGCGCATGAAGAACATGCCGTTGATCGACGAGGAACCGCCGAGCACGCGGCCGCGCGGGATCGGGATACGCCGCCCGTTCAGATGCGGTTCCGGCTCCGACAGGAACGGCCAGACATATTGCGGCTTGAACATCGCCCGCATGAAGCCCAGCGGCATGGTGAGCAGGAAATGGCGATGGTGCCCCCCGGCCTCCAACAGCAGGACGCGGTTCGACGGGTCCGCGCTCAGCCGGTTGGCAAGAACGCAGCCGGCCGATCCCGCGCCGACGATGATATAGTCATAGCTGGCCGCCGGCATTGTCCTGTCCTCCTCAGGCCTGGTGGATCGCTTTGGTGACGAGGCAGGCCATCAGCCCCTCGGGTCCGTCTTCCGAACCATGGCCGCTTTCCTTGACGCCCTGGAAGGGCGAATCGGCCGCCGCCATCGCCGTCGTGTTGATCCCCACCATCCCGCTCTCGATCGCATCGGCGATCAGATTGGCCTGCCTGCCATTCTCCGTAAAGGCGTAAGCGGCAAGGCCGTAAGGCAGGCGATTGGCCTGTTCGACCACCTCGTCGAAGGTCGCGAAAGGCTGGGTGACGGCGATCGGGCCGAACGGCTCCTCGTTCATGATCCGCGCCGCCGCCGGCACGTCGGACAGCACCGTCGGGCGGAAGAAGAAGCCCGTCTCGCCGATCCGCTCGCCGCCGGTGCGCACGCGGCCGCCGTGCGAAACGGCGTCGGCGATCATCGCCTCGATCGCGGCGGGGCGGCGCGCATTCGCCATCGGCCCCATCCGGCTTTCCGGCAGCAGGCCGTCGCCCACCGTCACCTCGCTCACCCGCCGGGTGAACGCCGCGACGAAGCGATCGTGAATGCCTTCCTGCACGTAGAAGCGAGTCGGCGAAACGCAGACCTGCCCGGCGTTGCGGACCTTCGCCCCCGCCAGCATCTCCACCGTCTTCTCCAGATCGGCGTCGTCGAAGATGATGACCGGTGCGTGGCCGCCCAGTTCCATCGTCGTCCGCTTCGCGCCGGCGGCGGCGAGCCCCATCAGATGCTTGCCCACCGCCGTCGATCCGGTGAAGCTGACCTTGCGGATCACCGGCGAGGCGATCAGGTGGCGCGACACCTCGTCGGGCACGCCGAAGACGAGCTGGACGACGCCCTGCGGCAGACCGGCGTCAAGCAGCGCCTGCACCACCGCCATCGCCGACGCGGGCGCTTCCTCCGCCGGCTTCAGGATCACCGAGCAGCCCGTCGCCACCGGCGCGCCGAGCTTGCGGCCCGGATTGTGGATCGGGAAGTTCCACGGCGCGAACGCCGCGACGGGGCCGACCGGCTCCTTCATCACGCGCGACAGCATGCCCGTCGGGCGCACCAGCACGCGCCCGTAAAGGCGCTGCGCCTCGGCCGCGTAGAAATCGAACAGGCCCGCGCAGGCCATCAGCTCGATCCGCGTCTCGGCGATCGTCTTGCCTTCCTCGCGCGTGGCGTTGCGCGCGATATCCTCGGCCCGCTCGCGCAGCAGCCGCGCGGCGCCGGTCAGCACCGCGCCGCGTTCGGCCGCGCTCGCCTTGCGCCAGACGCGAAAGCCGCGCGCCGCCGCGTCGAGCGCGCGATCGAGATCGGCGGCGTCGGCCAGCGGCAGCTCGCCCAGCGTCTCGCCCGTCGCCGGGTTGACGACGCGCTGCGTGCGGCGATGCCCGGCGCCGATCCATTCGCCGTCGATGTGCAGCGCGAGGCGCGGATAGCCCTGTTCAGCCATGCTCTCTCTTTCGCCTTCAGCCGCCGAACTGGTCCGCCGTCGCCCAATTGCCGTGCAGGCCCGGGCGGATGCGGAAGGGCAGATCGACGATCGCGATCGGCCCCGCCGCCACCTTGCGCGCGTCGAGCAGCAGCAGGCGCGAGCGCAGCTCGGCCAGGCGATTCTCGATCATCACCAGATAGCCGTCGCCCTCCACGTCCGATCCGGGGCGCGGAATGAAGGCCGGCTCCTGCAACGAGGAGACGGGTCCCACCCAATAGGTATCGGTTTCGCCCGTCTCGACGTCGATATGCGCGATCGTGTTCATCAGCAGGCCCGAGGCGCTGCGCCCGCCCGGCAGGTCCACCGGCTTTTCCATATCCTGCACCAGCAGATAGCCGTGGCGATATTTCTGGCCGGCGAAGCGATCGTCGATGCGCGGGAATTCGCCGACCAGCTCGGTCAGCCGCGTCATCTCGATCTCGTCGCTGTTCGCGGTCATGTCGACCGTCCAGCGCGTCACGCGCGATTGCGCGGCGACGGGGTCGAACGGCGCCTCCTCTGTGTCGGGGAAGAAGGGGAACATGTTGCCCGCCGCCATCGGCGTGTCGAAATGCACCTTCGTGCCTTCATTATAGGCGTTCATCACATGGCTGGCGAACAGGTTGGGCGCGGTGAACCAGCGCAGGTCCTCCGCCGTGCCCTTGCGCGGCAGCACGCCCAGATAGATCGGCCGCTGGCGATCGAAGCCGAAATGCGGCTTGTTCGCTTTCAGTCGATCCCAGTCGCTGACGATCGGCACGACATGGAAGATGGCGTAATCGTCCGTCACCGCGAAGTCGTGCATCATGCAGTAATAAGGCAGTTCGAACCACGTCTCGGTGGTGATCTCGCCGTCCGGGCTGACGATGTAGAAGGCGATGTCGCGCGTCAGCAGCCCCTTGGCGGCATAGCCGAAGGCGAGCATCTCGCCCGTCTTCGGATCGAATTTCGGATGGGCGGTGAACGTTTCGCTGGTGAGCTTGCCGTTGAAATCCCATTCGCCGATCGTCTCCAGCGTCACCGGGTCCATCGCCACCGGGCGGCTGTCCTCCTTGAGCGCCAGCAGCTTGCCGGCATGGACGACGACATTGGTGTTCGCCGTGCCGCGCACCTTGCCCTTCACCGCAGGATCGTCGGTCAGCGGATTGCGATAGGCGCCGAACAGCGCGTGCCCCGCCTCGCGTTCCAGCCTGAACTTCTCGGTCCTCGCCCAGCGCTGCTTCATCGAGACGCCGCCGTCCTTGAAGCGGAAGGCCGTGACCATGCCGTCGCCGTTGAACCAGATGTCGTCGCCGGCGCGCGGCGGGAATTGCGGATCGGGCGCGACGCGGAAGAAAGCGCCGTCGAGATCCTCGGGAATCGCCCCCTCGATCACCGGAAGATGCGGAACCTCCGCCTCGACGCCCGAGGGCGCGAAGAAGCCGGTAAAATTCTTCGTCTCAGGAAATTTCATCTCACGTCTCCCACGATGGGCGATTTCGTTAAATTATCAACGAAGCGATAGCGAAACCCGCCTGCCCAGACAAGACGGCAACGCGCCCCTGGGCCAACTGGCGATATCCCGCGAAACCCGCTAGTCAGGCTGACTGGCCTGGCGATGCCGGCACGAAAATGAGGGGAACGAGACGACGATGGCGTCCCGCAAGAGCGCGAACGAACAGGCCGAAGCCCTCGGCGAAGAGGCCGATCCGCCCCGGCTGGCGGGCTGGGCCTATCCCGGCCTCGATTATCCGACCTTCCACCTCGTCCTGATCGCCAAGGCGATCGACCGGCTGACGCTTCGCACGCTGCATGACGACGATGCCGCGCTCACCGTCGCCGAATGGCGCGTGCTGAGCCGCCTCGCGCCCACCACCGGCGCGACCGTCCGCCAGATCGCCGAATGGGCGTGGGTCGATCGCGCCGAGGTCAGCCGCGCGGCGAGCGAGCTTGAACGGCGCGGCCTCACCTCGCGCCGGCCCAACCCGGCCGACAAGCGCTCGCCGATCCTGTTCTGCACGCCGCAGGGCCACGCCGAATATAAGCGGCTGCTCCCCATCCGCGCCGCCTTCCATGCCGAGCTGTCGGGCCTGCTCGACGAGGAGGAAGCCGCCGCGCTCGATCGGCTGCTCGCCCGGATCGCCAACGGCATCGGGGCGCGCACCGGCAACGGTTGACAGCGCCCCGAGACTGTTGAACGATCATTGAAATAGGAAGGGGTGGGTCCGCGCCCCTGCAAGGAGCAAGGATTTTTGCCGATGAAGATCGCAGCCGCCGTCTCGCGCGAAGGCCAGAAGCATCCGCTGATCGAGGAAGTCGACCTCGAAGCGCCGCGCGCCGACGAGGTGCGCGTGCGGATCGTCGCAACCGGCATCTGCCATACCGATCTGCATTGCCATGCCGGGCGCGGCATGCCGATCCCGAAGCCGATCGTGCTGGGCCATGAAGGCGCCGGCATTGTCGAGGCGGTGGGCGCCGGCGTCCTCGATCTCGCGCCCGGCGATCATGTCGTGCTGAGCGGCGGTTCCTGCGGCGCCTGCCCCAGTTGCCGCTCCGCCCGTCCCACTTACTGCCGCGACGCGATGAAGCTCAGCTTCGCCGGCATGCGCAATGACGGCTCCTCGCCGCTCAGCCAGAATGGCGAGCGGATCGCCGGTTCCTTCTTCGCCCAATCCTCCTTCGCCAGCCATGCGGTCGTTCCGGCGCGGTCGGCGGTGAAGGTGCCGAAGGACGTGCCGCTTCATCTGCTCGGCCCATTGGGCTGCGGGATCATCACCGGCGCGGGTTCGGTGATCGAGGCGTTCCGGCTGCGGCCGGGCCAGTCGCTCGTCGTGTTCGGCGTCGGCAGCGTCGGGCTTGCGGCGGTGATGGCCGGGCGGCTGGCGGGCGCGTCGCGGATCGTCGCGGTCGATACCGATGCGGCGCGGCTCAAGCTCGCGCTCGAACTGGGGGCGACCGACGCGGTCCCCTCGAACGCCGACACCGCCGGCGCGCTCAAGGACATTTTGCCCTACGGTTTCGACTACAGCTTCAACACCACCGTCGTCCCCGACGTGTATGAGATGGCGACCGCCTGTCTCGCCAATGAAGGCACGGCGGGCTTCGTCACGCGTCCCGCCGGCCCGTGGGTGCCCAACATCGCCCAGATTCTCGCTGGCGGCCGCAAGCTGCAAGGCATATTGGGCGGCAGCGCCGCGCCGCAGACCTTCATCCCGCTGATGATCGATTATTGGCGGCAGGGCCGTTTCCCGTTCGACAAGCTGGTCGCCGAATTCCCGTTTGAGGCGATCGGCGAAGCATGGGAAGCCTGCGAGGCCGGCAGCGTGCTGAAGCCCGTGCTGCGCATGGACGCCTGAACCGCCCAAGGAACCCTTGTCCTGCCGATCGGTTGTCCCCTCGCATGGCGAGCGAAAGCGAGCGGACGATGACGACGAGAACATTGGCGAAGGCCGAATGGCGGACCTATTTCGATCGGGTGGCGGCGGGCTTGCAGGGCAAGCGCGCGTCGGTGGAGATAACGTCCGAGGCGCTGGGCGACCAATGGGCTGCCCGCCGCCTGCCGCTGCTCGGCATCACCTATGACGACAAGGACGATCTGGTCGAGGTCGCGATGGACGGCGTCGATCACCTCGTCCTCCATCCCGATGCGATCAAGATCGACGAACAGGCGGGCGGCCTCGCCTGCCTGGAGATTACAGCGCGTGACGGCACCCGCCAGATCGTGACGCTCGTCGATCCGGTGATGCTGCCGGCGTCCTGAACGATCCCGAAGGAGGAGAAAACGTGGCGGAGAGCAAACGGCCGCCCCGGACGGGCCGTGATGATAGCGATCTCGATGATGGCCTGCCCACCCCGTCCCAATCGGGCAGCGCGGGCGGCAGCCTCGCCAATGATGTCGGCTCGCTCGACGAGGCGAGAAACGCGCTGGGCGGCGATCCCGAACCGACGCGGGCCACCAAGCGCCTCAAGCAGCAACCCCGTATCCCCACGCGCAGCGATCATAGCGGCGCGGCGGGCCTCAAGCCGCTCGGCACGAAGAAGAAATAGCGGCTCCGCTCCCCAAAAACGTAAGCCCCGTCGCTTTCGCGGCGGGGCTCCCGTGAAGAGTCCTCGCGGATGGTGTGACCCATCGGTTTTGGATTCTTCAATTTCCATTCTTCTTTCGAAGAGTGGATAGCTAAAACGTGGCGCGTCGCACTTCGGTTCCGTCTTTTTCCAAAAAATTCTCCCCTCACCCCCGAAGTCGCGGCCCATGGACGCGGCTCGCTTCCTTATGGGGCGAGCCCGGGTCGATGATTTCAGCTTTCGCCCGAAGACGGACAGGGCGCCCTAGACGATCAGCCGCCGCAGCGTCTCGATCCGGTCCGCCTCCTCTACCGGCTTGTCGTGGCGGATATGCGCGATCCGGGGAAAGCGCATCGCCACGCCCGATTTGTGGCGCCGCGAGTCGTGGATCGAATCGAAGGCGACTTCGAGGACGAGGCTCTTCTCCACCTCGCGCACCGGGCCGAACCGCGCCACCGTATGCGCGCGAACGAAGCGGTCGAGCCATTTCAGTTCCTCGTCGGTGAAGCCCGAATAGGCCTTGCCCACCGGCAGCAGCTCTCCCTCGTCGGTCCAGCAGCCGAACGTATAATCCGAATAGAAGCTCGATCGCTTGCCGTGCCCGCGCTGCGCATACATCAGCACGCAATCGGCGGTGAGCGGATCGCGCTTCCATTTGTACCAGAGGCCGACGCGCCGCCCGCCGACATAGAGACTGTCGCGGCGCTTCAGCATCACGCCCTCGATCGCCGCGTCGCGCGCGCCGGCGCGCAGGTCTTCGAGCGCCTCGAAATCGGCGACGGGGATCAACGCCGACAGGTCGAAACGCGCGGGATCGAGCGCGGCGGCAAAGTCTTCGAGCCGCGCGCGCCGGGCGCTCCATGTCTGCTCGCGCAGGTCCTCGGTTCCGTCGAACAATATGTCGTAGAGGCGGACGAAGGCGGGATAGTCGGCCTGCATCTTCGCCGACGCATTCTTGCGCCCCAGCCGCTGCTGGAGCGCGTTGAAGCTCGCCGCGCCCGCGGTCGTGAGGCCGCCGCCCTGCGCCTCGCCGCGCACCAGCAATTCGCCGTCGACCACGCCGTCGCGCAGGAAGGCGACGGCAACCTCGGGAAAGCTGTGCGTCACATCGTCGCCGGCGCGGCTGTAGAGGCGCGTCTCGCCGCCCGCGCGCGCGATCTGGAGGCGGATGCCGTCCCATTTCCACTCGACCGCAAAATCGGCGAGGTCGAGCCGCGCGTCGTCGAGCGGATGCGCGAGCATGAAGGGCCGGAAGACCGGCCGGTCGCGCGCCGTCGGCCGCGTCCCCCGCCCCTCGCCCCAGGCGAAGAGCGGCTCATAAGGCGGGGCAAGGCCGTGCCACACCTCCTCCACCGCCTCGACGTCGAGCGCGAAGGCCTGCGCCAGCGCGGTCTTCGCCAGTCGTGCGGAGACGCCGACGCGCAAGCCCCCGGTCGCCAACTTGAGCAAGGCGAAGCGGCCGCTGGCGTCGAGATGGTCGAGCATCCGGGCCAGTTCGCCCGGCGCATCGGCGCGCCCCAGCGTCGCCAGCCGCTCGATCACCGCGCCCAGCCGCAGCGCGCCATCGTCCAGCTCGGCGGGCTGGTCGAGCCGCTTGGGCCACAGCAGCGCCACCGTTTCCGCGAAGTCGCCGACATAATCGTGGCTCATCGCGAAGAGGACGGGATCGACCCGCTCCTCGGTCATCCCGCGAATCAGCGCGGGCTTGACCGCAGGCAGGTCGAGCGCGCCGGTCAACGCCGCCATCGCCCAGCCCCGGTCGGGATCGGGCGTCGCGCGCAGATAATCGGCGATCAGCTTGAGCTTGGCGTTGCGCGAGCGCGTGTAGACGAGGGCGTCGAGAAGCTGCGAGAAATCGCGCATCGCGTCGCCCCCGTCGGGCGCCCCGGATCAGGCGCCCTGGCTGGCCTCGAACAGGAACCAGGCGCGCTCCTCGGCCTGATCGGTCCAGTCGTCGATCATGCCGCTGGTCGCATTGTCCTTCGCCTCGTCGACGAGGTCCTTCGCCTCCCGCAGCGATTCGATCAGCTTCAGATTGTCCTCGCGCAGTTCGCGGAGCATGTCGCCGGGGCTCACATAATCGGCATTATTGTCCTTGATGCGCTGATGCCGCGCGATATCGCCGACCGAACGCAAGGTGGTGTTGCCGGTCTTGCGCACGCGCTCGGCGATCGCATCGGTGGTGCCGAGAATCTGCGCCGCCTGCGCGTCGAGCAGCAGGTGATAGTCGCGGAAGTGCGGGCCAGACACATGCCAGTGGAAGTTCTTCGTCTTGAAGTAAATCGCATAGCTGTCCGCCAGAATCGCGTTCAGCGCATCGGCGGTGGTGCCGACCGCGTTCGATTGCAGGTCGGTGGGCGTCTTGAGCTTGGGTTTGGCGGCTTTGGCCATCGCGAGCGTCCTCCAGAGCGGTTGATCGGTTCGTGACTATAACGACCGACGTCGCGTTCGGACGCAATCTTTTCGCGCGAATGACCGCAAATTGTTCCGATCGCCATGATCGGAACGCTCGATAATGCTCCTCGGTCCTCAGAAAGGCAGCAGCTTCGATTTCTTGCTGAACTTCATATAGCCGACATTCGCGCCGAGCCGCCAGCCGACGCCGAGCCGGATCGGGATCAGCACGATGTCGCCGCGCCGCAGATAGCTCGCGGTGAAGCCGCCGACGACATAGACATTGCCCTCGGCCGCGGGGAACCGCTCGAACAAATCCTGCGTGTCATAGAGATTGTAGACGAGGACGAAGGTCTTCGCCCCGTTTGCTCCCAGGTCGAACCCCACCGACGGGCCCGTCCAGAAGACCGGCTGGTCGCCTTCGATCTTGTGGTGGAGCACGCCCGAACCGTAGCGCACGCCGACGACGATCGCGCCGCCCGCCTCGCGCCCGGTGATATAGGCGTTGGGCTCGCCCTGGTCGCTCAGGATATTTTCAATGAGCTTCGCCAGCCCCTCGGCGCCCTTGCCGAATACGCCCTCGGCCGCGTCGATCACGTCTTCCTGCCGATAGGTCGTCTGCTGCTGCGGCGGCGCAGTATAGGCCGTCGCGGTGTTGACCGGCGGCGGCGGCACGCCGGGGGCGGTGGGCGTATCCACCGGCTGCGGCGTATCGACCGCCATCGTCGTGCCATAGCCCGCCTCGCTCGCCGGGACGGGTGCGAGGTCGCTCTGCATCGCGGCGTTGGGATCCACCGTGCGCACCTGCGCGCCAGCTTCCGCCGGCAACGCCGCGAGCACGAACGTGCCGAGCGCCGCGAATGCGGTCAGGCGGGCGGAAAACGGTGTCGACATGGATCAGCCCCCGAAAACTGGTTAAGGACGTTATGACGGACTGCCCTTGCCCTGCAATGAACGGGCGATGACCCGACTCCCTCCCGCGCCGACCCGAGTCGCGCGCGCGAACTGGTCGGCATAAGCTGGTGGGAGAGTTGCGACATGAATGCTCGAACCTGCCCACAAGACGGCCGCCGCCAGGGATGAACCCGGTGCGCAGCACCGTCGAAGGGATCGTCTGGCCGCCTTTGCTGGCCGGCGAGGCGGCGCAGCTTGCCGCCCTCCTCACCCAGCTCGAGCTGAGCGAATATGCGAGCGCGGCAGCGATCGAGGACGGTCAGTATCGCCAGCTTGCCCCACTCCTGGCGCACCATGCCCGCCATAGCGGCCATTTCGCGCGCCGGCTCGCCGCTGCCGGCCTGACCGCCGAAAAGGCGGCGACGCCTGGCGGTTTCGCCCTCCTCGGCCTCCTCACCCGGCGCGATCTCCAGACTGCGCCCGATCTCGATGCCCGGGAAGTGCCGAAAGCCCACGGCCGCATTCATGAAACCCACAGTTCGGGTTCGACGGGCGAACCGGTCCATTGCCGCCGCACCGCGCTCAACCAGCTCGACTGGCTGGGGGTGACGATGCGCGACCATCGCTGGCATCGCCGCGATCTCTCCGGACGCTTCTGCGCGATCCGCGCCTATCAGGCGGAGGTGAGCGAGCGCGAGGACTGGGGGCCGCCGGCAACTCTGCTCCACCGCACCGGCCCTGCCTTGCTCATCCCCACGCAGGTGCCGATCGAGCGGCAAGCCGAACTGATCGCCCGCTTCCGCCCGACGAGCCTGCTTCTTTACCCGAGCAATCTGGCCGGCCTGCTGCGGCACATCGACGGCACCGGCCAGCAACTCGACAGCCTTCGCGATATCCGCACCTTCGGCGAGACGGTGCCCGATGCCTTGCGTACCGAGACGCACCGCCTGCTTGGCCTTGCCATAGCCGACAATTATTCAACGCAGGAAGCGGGCTATGTCGCGCTGCAATGCCCGGTAAGCGGCCTCTATCATGTGATGGCTGAAAATCTGATCGTCGAGATACTCGACGAGGCCGATCGCCCCTGCGCGCCCGGCAAATCGGGCCGTGTCGTCCTGACCGATCTGCGCAACTTCGCCACCCCGCTCATCCGCTACGACATTGGCGACATGGCCGAGCGGGGCGGCGCCTGCCCGTGCGGGCGCGGCCTGCCGACGATCGCGCGGGTCCGCGGGCGCGTACGCAATCTCCTCACCTATCCCGATGGCCGCCGCGCCTGGCCGATGCTGAACAGCGACCATTTCCGCCGCATCGCCGGCGTCGCGCAGTTCCAGTTCATTCAGCGCACATGCGAGGCGATCGACGTTCGCCTCATCCTCGACGCGCCGCTCACGCCGGGGCGCGAGGCGGAAATGACGCACTGGATACAAGCCGCCCTGGGCAATCCCTTCGCGCTGCGCTTCCTCGTCGAGGCAGGGCCGCTCGCTACCGGCCCCAGCGGCAAGTTCGAGGAATTTGTCGGCCTGCCCGAGGGCTGAACTTGCCCCATCCGCTGCAAGCGGCAAGAGAGGGCCTGAAAGAAAGGGCCCGCATGACCGAAGACGTACAGCTCTCCACCGACGGCGCGATTGGCCGCATCTCGCTTGCCCGACCCCGCGCGCTCCACGCACTGACGCGGCCGATGTGCGAGGCGATGATCGCGGCGCTGCTCGGCTGGCGCGACGATCCGGCGGTGCGCCTCGTCCTGATCGATCATGCCGAGGGGCGCGGCTTCTGCGCGGGCGGCGACGTGCGCGCGGTGCGCGAGAGCGGGCTCGGCGACGGGGTAGAGGCGCGCCGCTTCTTCCTCGCCGAATATCGCCTCAACCATCTGCTGTTCACCTATGCGAAGCCCGTCGTCACAATGATGGACGGCGTGACGATGGGCGGCGGCGCGGGCCTCGCGCTGCCCGCTTCCCACCGAATCGCCACCGAACACACGCTGTTCGCCATGCCCGAGGGTACGATCGGCCTCTTCCCCGATGTCGGGACAGGCTGGTATCTGCCGCGCCTGCCGGGGCGTGCCGGCGTCTTCCTCGCGCTCACCGGCGCGCGACTCGACGGCGCCGAATGCCTCGATCTCGGCCTCGCCACCCATTATCTGCCCTCGGCGAGCTTCGCCGAAACCAGGGCGCGGATCGCTGGGCGGCCCGAGGATATAGAGACGATCCTCGCCGCTGCTGCCGTCGCGCCGCCGCCCGCACGGATCGCACGCAACAGGGAGGCGATCGATCGCCTGTTCGCCGCCGACCGCTATGAGGATATCCTCGCCGCGCTCGATGGCGATGATTCCAAATGGGCCGCCAAGGAGCGGGCGACGCTCGCCGCCAGATCGCCGACGACATGCAAGGTGGCGCTGCGCCTTCTGGCGGAGGGCGCGGCGCGCACCGACTTCGCGGAGGAGATGCGTGTCGAATACAGGCTCGCCGTCCGGCTGAGCCGGAGCCACGACTTCATCGAGGGCGTGCGCGCGCTGCTGGTCGACAAGGACAATGCGCCGCGCTGGGATCCGGCAACACCCGAAGGCGTCACCGATGCGATGCTCGACGCGCTCTTCGCGCCGCTGCCGGCGGACGAGGAATGGACGCCGACCTGATCCTCACTCCGCCGCGATGCGCGCAGGTTCCTCGCTGTACATCGGCTTGAGGCCCAGCTTCTCGAACAGGCGCGCGTCGGCGTCGTCGCCGGCATTGCCGGTGGTGAGCAGCCGGTCCCCCGTGAAGATCGAATTGGCGCCCGCGAGGAAGCAGAGCGTCTGCGTCGCATCCGACATGCTCTCGCGCCCCGCCGACAGGCGGACGATCGCCAGCGGCATCGTGATCCGCGCAACGGCGACGGTGCGAACGAACTCGATATCGTCGATCCGCGCTTCGGCCACATCCTTCAGCAGATCGCCCAGCACGGTGCCCGCGATCGGGATCAGCGCGTTGATCGGCACGCTCTCGGGATGGCGCGGCAAAGTGGCGAGCGCATGGAGGAAGCCGATCCGGTCCCCCCGGCTCTCGCCCATGCCGACGATCCCGCCGCAGCACACCGAAATCCCGGCCGCGCGCACTTTCTCCAGCGTATCGAGCCGATCGGCATAGGTGCGCGTGGTGATGACCTCGCCATAATATTCGGGCGAAGTATCGAGATTATGGTTGTAATAATCGAGGCCCGCCTCGGCAAGGCGCGCCGCCTGCCCCTCGCTCAACATGCCCAAGGTCATGCAGGTTTCCAGCCCCAGCGCCTTCACGCGCGACACCATGTCGCACAGCGCGTCCATGTCGCGATCCTTGGGACTGCGCCATGCCGCCCCCATGCAGAAACGATCCGATCCGCCATCGGCGGCTGCGCGCGCGGCGGCGACGACCGCCTCAACATCCATCAACTTCTCGGCCTTCAGGCCGCTATGCGCATATGCGGACTGGCTGCAATAGCCGCAATCTTCCGCGCAGCCGCCGGTCTTGATCGAGAGCAAGGTCGAAAGCTGCACCTCGTTCGCCGCATGATGCGAACGATGCGTTTCCTGCGCGCGCCAGAGCAAATCGTTGAACGGCAATTCGAACAGCCCGGCGATCTCGTCGCGCGTCCAATCGGTACGTATCATCTCGGCCATCCTGTTCCCTTTGCGCCCGTTCGGATCGCCATAACCGCTTCGAACCCGTCACGCCCCGTCAAATCGCGGCGCGTTTCTGGTGGCGAAACCCGCGATCGCAGCGCGCGCGTCCGCGGTGCGGCCGGCGATGCGCTGATTGTCGCGTTCGCGCTCCAGCACCGTATCGAAGACTTCGTCAAGCGCCGCATCCACCTGTCGGCGGATCAGCCCCAGCGCTACCGTCGGCCCGCTCGCAAGGCGTTCGGCAAGCGCTCGCGCCTCGGCCAGCAGCCTGTCCTCGGCCAACACGCCATGGATCAGGCCCCAGGCCTCCGCCTCGGCGGCGGGCACCGCCTCGCCCAGCAGGAACATCGCCATCGCCCGCGCGCGCCCCACCGCACGCGCCACTAGCCAGGTCGCCCCCGCATCGGGGACGAGGCCGATCTGGACGAAACCGAATTGGAAATAAGCCGCTTCCGCCGCGAGTACGATGTCGCCGAGCAACGCCAGCGACGCCCCCGCGCCGACCGCCGGGCCGTTTACCGCCACCACGATCGGCACGGGCGATGCGCGCAGTTTGCGGACCAGCGGGTGATAGCTGGCCTCCAGCACCGCGCCGGGATCGTCGGCGGTGGCGCTCCCGTCGCGCAGGTCTGCCCCGGCACAGAAAGCGCGCCCCTCGCCGGTGAGCAGCACCGCGCGCGCCTTCTCCACCACCGCTCTGTCGAACGCCGCGCCGATCGCGTCGAGCATCGTCGGCGTCAGCGCGTTCAGCCGGTCGGGCCGGTCGAGCGTGATCGTCGCCACCTGCCCGGCGAAGCCGTACCGAACCGTCATGCCGCCTGCGCGCGCAGGACACGTTGCCGCCGCCGCTGCACCGACGAGCCGATGCCCATCGCCTCGCGATATTTGGCGACGGTGCGCCGTGCGATGCCGAAACCCTGCGCATTGAGAAGTTCGACGAGCTTGTCGTCGGACAGGATCTCGTCGCCCTCCTGCTCGATCAGCCGGGCGATATGGCTCTTCACCGCCTCGGCGGACACCGCATCGCCGCCATCGGCCACCTGGATCGCGCTGGTGAAGAAATATTTGAGTTCGAACACGCCACGTTCGCACGACAGATATTTGTTCGACGTGACTCGGCTCACCGTCGATTCGTGCATGCCGATCGCGTCGGCCACGGTCTTCAGGGTTAGCGGCTTCAGATGCGCGACGCCATACAGGAAAAAGGCCTCCTGCTGCGCCACGATCTCGCTGGCGACCTTGATGATCGTTCGCGCGCGCTGGTCGAGCGCTTTCACCAGCCAGTTGGCGCTGGCGAGGCAATCGGAAAGCCACGCCCGGCTTTCCTTGTCCTGTCGCCCAGCGGCCAGCTCGACATAATAAGTACGGTTCACCAGCACGCGCGGCAGCGTCGCGGCGTTCAGCTCGATCGCCCAGCCGGCGGCGGTACGGGCGAAGAACAGGTCGGGCGTCACCGCCTGCATCCGCTCCCCCCCATAGCGCAGGCCGGGCTTGGGATCATAGCCGCGCAGCTCGCGGATCATGTCCGCCAGATCGTCGTCATCGACGTCGCAGACGCGGCGAAGCTGCGCCAGCGCACCCTTGGCCAGCAGATCGAGATGCTCCAGTAGCCGCGCCATCGCCGGGTCGTGGCGATCGGCTTCCTTCGCCTGCAATGCCAGGCATTCGGCCAGCGTGCGAGCGCCGACGCCGGTGGGATCAAAGCTCTGGACGACGCCCAGCACCCGTTCGACATCGGCGAGCGGAACAGCGAGCCGCTGCGCGAGGTCGAGTGTCTCGCCGGTGAAATAGCCGGCCTCGTCGATCAGATCGACGATCCGCGCGGCGATGGCGAGATCGGTGCCCGAAAGTGCCGCGCCCGCCTGCGCGTTCAGATGATCGGCGAGCGACAACTGGCTTGCCAACATCGCTTCGAAGCCCCCCCCTTCGCCCGCGGCGATATCGCCACGGCCCGATCCCTGCATGGCGAGGCCACCATCGATGCCGGGGCCATCCGGCTGAAAGACTTCGGTGTCGTAATCGACGTCGAGCGGCGCATCGGCGGCGGCGTCGCCGCTCGACAGCAGCCGGTCGGCGGTGGGAGGGTCTGCGGCGTCGGCAAAGCCATCCGCCTCGCTTTCACGCTCCGGTTCGTCGCGCTCTTCGCGCGCGCCATCGGCGGTGGATGTTTCCAGGCCCGTCGCTTCGAGCAGCGGATTCTTCTCGATCTCCTCGGCGATGAACGTCTCGATTTCGAGATTGCTGAGCGCGAGCAGGCGGATCGCCTGCTGCAACTGCGGCGTCATTACCAGCGACTGGCTTTGGCGCAGGTCGAGGCGGGGGCCGAGCGCCATGTTCAACGTCGTCCGCCGCCGGCCGCGCCCCGCATCGCCCGGCCCCGGTTCGACACGAACGGGCGGAGGGGCTGGCGCATGGCTAGAGCGCGAAGCCCTCGCCGAGATAGAGGCGCCGCACGTTGGGATCGGCGACGAGCGCCGCCGGGCTGCCCGCGAACAGCACGCGGCCATCATAGATGATGCAGGCGCGATCGACGATATCGAGCGTTTCGCGGACGTTATGATCGGTGATCAGTACGCCGATATCGCGTTCCTTGAGCTGGCAGATCAGGTCGCGAATGTCCGAGATCGAGATCGGATCGATCCCCGCGAACGGCTCGTCGAGCAGCATGATCGAGGGATCGGCGGCCAGCGCGCGGGCAATCTCCGCCCGCCGCCGTTCGCCGCCCGAGAGCGCCGTCGCCGCGACGTCGCGCAATTTTTCTAGATGGAATTCGCCCAGCAGCGCGTCGAGCCGCTCCGCCCGCACGCCTTTGTCCGGCTCCACCATCTCCAGCACCGACAGGATATTCTGCGCGACGGTCAATCCCCGGAAGATCGAGGCTTCCTGCGGCAGATAGCCGAGGCCCAGCACCGCGCGGCGATACATGGGCAGGCGGGTGATATCCTCGCCGTCGAGCAGGATACGACCGGCGTCGGGCTTCACCAGCCCCATCACCGAATAGAAGCAGGTCGTCTTGCCCGCGCCGTTGGGGCCGAGCAGACCGACCACCTCGCCCCGCCCGACTTCGAGCGACACGTCCGACAGCACCTGCCGGCGGTCATAGGCCTTGGCGATCGAGACGATCGACAGCCCGCGCGCGACGCCGCCGGCGCGTGGCGCGGCTTCGGGCTCGATGAGGGCGGCGTCGTTCATAACGCTCCTTGTCGCACAAGATGGTTACGACGTGGTTATCTCACGCCAATTGGCAAGCTTTATGCATGATCGCGCCCGGCGGGTCGAGCCTCAGGGCGTCGATGTCGCCTTTCCACGCTGGGGGACGGTGAAGCGCCCGCTCACACGGCCGCCCTGCTGGCCCGATTCCCCGATGGTTCCCGCAACGGCGTTGCCGTCCACCGAGGCACGGCCCGAATCGAGATCGATCACCAGCCGCGCGCCGCGCACGACGTTCGCGCCCTGCGTCAATGTCACATTGCCCAGCATCGTGATCAGCCGCCGGTCGAGATCATAGATCGCGATCGCGCCGCGCGCCGTCTCGGTCGGGCTCTGCACCACCACGCCGCCGCTGGCGTCGAGGCGATTGACCTCGGTCGTGCCCGCGCGCGTATAGGCGACGGTCATCCGCGCCGAGTCCATCGTCATGTCGCCCTGGCGTACATGGACGTTGCCGGTCAGCAGCACGCGATCGGCACGATCCTGCAACTCGATGCGATCGGCGGAAAAATCCACCGGCGCGTTGGTATTGTGGTTGCGCAGCGATGAGGAGGCCCCCTGGCCGATCGCCGGCAACGCCATGAGCAGGCCGAGCGCAAGCGCGCCGCATGCGTAAAGGCGGGAAGCGAGGCTGGTCATCGCGGCCCTCTGGACCGGCCCTGCACGATATGCAAGCGCGCGTCGCCGTTCAGCACGACGACGCGGCTGTTAAGATCGGCCCCGATATGATTCGCGGCGAAAGTGCCGAGCGGCATTTTGCCGTCCACCGGCCCGCCGCTCGATACCTTGCGCGTTTTCAGGTCGATGGTAACGTCGCGCGTCTGCATCCGGTAATTGTCGGGCTGGCGGAACAGGACCGGCCCGTCAATCGCGATCTTCTCGCTGTCCATATCGTAGCGTCCCCGATTCGCGACGATCGTCGCCGGCCCATCGGACAGCGCGATCCGCGCCGACAGTTTCTGAAGGCGGACGATCGGATCGCGCGATGTCGCCTGCACCGCCGATGCTGCGCGGATCTGGAATGGCTGGCCCTTGCTGTCCTCGCCGCGATAGAGCGCGTCGGACACGCGCATCCGCTCCTTCGCCACCTGCACGCGATCCTTGCTGAGCACGAAGGAGATGTCGCGGCCCACCGTCAGCGGCGCGAAGGCGAGCAGCGCCACCAGCACCACGATCGCGACGGGCAGCAGGACGCGCAGCACGCCGATGACCCGGTCATGGCTGCTGCCCGGCGCCGCCCAGAGGTGGCGCTGGCTGCGGGCGGCGTCAGCGGCCTGCGACACGCCCGGTCCCCGCCGATCGCGGATCAGACATGGGCGAAGATATCCACCTCGGGCCAGCCCGCGAGATCGAGGGCGGCGCGATGGGGCAGGAAATCGAAACAGGCCTGGGCCAGCGCGGCACGCCCTTCGCGCGCCAGCCGTTCATCAAGCTTCTCCTTGAGCTGATGGAGATAGCGCACGTCGGACGCCGCATAGTCGCGCTGCGCATCGCTCAGCACGGGCGCGCCCCAGTCGGAGGTCTGCTGCGCCTTGGAGATATCGATCGAGAGCAGTTCGCGCACCAGCTCCTTCAGGCCATGGCGATCGGTATAGGTACGCACGAGCCGGGAGGCCGTCTTGGTGCAATAGACCGGCGCCGCGACGACGCCGATATAATATTGGATCGCGGCGAGATCGAATCGCGCGAAATGATAGAGCTTGAGCCGCGCCGGATCGGCGAGCACGCGGCGCAGCACCGGCGCGGCATAGTCGCTGCCGGGGCGGAAGCGCACGAGATGCTCGTCACCCCGCCCATCGGAAATCTGGACGACGCAGAGCCGGTCGCGCGGGGTGAGGAGCCCCATCGTTTCGGTGTCGACCGCGACCGGGCCGGGCGCGAGGACGCCTTCGGGCAGGTCCTCTTCATGGAGATGCACTGTCATGCTCCCGCGCATAGGCGCGCCGGCGCATGCGATCAATGCGGCGCGCGCTTCTCCCGCCTGCGGCGCGCAAAGATGTTCAGTGCCTCGACCAGCGCCGAGAAGCCCATTGCCGCATAGATATAGCCCTTCGGCACATGATGGCCGAGGCCCTCGGCGATCAGCGTCATGCCGATCATGAAGAGGAAGGCGAGCGCCAGCATCACCACCGTCGGATTCCGCTCGATGAAGCGCGAGAGCGGGCCCGCCGCCGTCGCCATCACACCCACCGCGACGATCACCGCCACGAACATGATAGGCACATGATCGGTCATGCCCACCGCGGTGATGATCGAATCGATCGAGAAGACGAGGTCGAGGAGGATGATCTGGACGATCGCCGCGCCGAACCCCACGGCCGCGGTCTTGCCGCCGTCGAACATGTCGCCTTGGGGATTGTGATCGACATTGTGATGTATTTCCTTCGTCGCCTTCCAGACGAGGAAGAGGCCGCCCGCGATGAGAATCAGGTCGCGCCACGAAACGCCGTGGCCGGCAATTGCGAAGATCGGCGTCGTCAGCGTGACGATGAAGGCGACGAAACTCAGCAGCACCAGGCGGAGACCGAGCGCGAGGCCGATGCCCACGCCGCGGGCCTTGGCGCGCATCGCCTCGGGCAGCTTGTTCGTCAGGATCGAGATGAAGATCAGATTGTCGATCCCCAGCACCACTTCCATGGTGATGAGAGCCGCGATCGCGGCCCAGTTGGCGGGATCGGCGAAGATGGCGAAGATATCCGTCATGCTCCGCGCTGTGCCGGGCGACGCGACTCGCCGCAACCGGAAATCGCCCGATTGCAACGGCCCGTCCGATTCATCGGCCGTTCAGCCGCCGACATGTGCGGGATCGAGTCGAAACTGCTCGCAAGACAGGCAAATTTGGGCTATGTCGATTCACTGGCGTACTGTGGTTTACGCCAAGGGTTCGCGGCCGTCGCCCGGTCCGCGTGACTTTGCGACGGTGATGGCGAGTGGGAAAGACGTTTCAGGCATGAGTTTCGATAGAGGGCGCCGCGGCCAGCGCGGTGGCAGGGACAAGCGCGACAGCTTCGGCGGCGACGATAATTACGGCGGCGGTTATGGCGGCGGCGGCTTCGGTGGCGGCGATCGCTTCGGCGGCGGTGGTGGCTATGGCGGCGGTGATCGCTTCGGCGGCGGCGGCGGCGGTGGCTATCGCGGCGGTGGCGGCGGCTTTGGCGGCGGTGGCGGCTTCGGCGGTGGCGGGCGCGGCGGCATGCCCGCCCAGGTCATCGGCGAAGGCAAGGGCGTCGTCAAATTCTTCAATGGCCAGAAGGGCTTCGGCTTCATCGTCCGTGACGATGGCGGCGAGGATGTGTTCGTCCACATCTCGGCAGTCGAGCAGGCGGGGCTTACCGGTCTTGCCGAGGGTCAGCCGCTTGAGTTCACGCTCGTCGATCGCGGCGGGCGCGTCTCGGCGACCGATCTCAAGATCGAGGGCGAGCCGCTCCCGGTCGAGGATCGCGGCCCGCGCGATCGCGGCACAGCCGGCGGCCCGCAGCGGCAGTTGACCGGTGAAAAGGCGTCCGGAACGGTCAAGTTCTTCAACGCGATGAAGGGTTTCGGCTTCATTCAGCGCGATGACGGCCAGCCCGACGCCTTCGTCCACATCTCCGCGGTCGAACGCGCGGGCATGACCAACCTCAACGAGGGTGATCGGCTCGAGTTCGAACTGGAAGTCGATCGCCGCGGCAAGCACGCCGCGGTCAACCTGATCGCGATCCAGTAAGCCACCGAGAATAACGGAAACAGCCGGCCCGTAGTGATACGGGTCGGCTTTTTCACGCCCGCGATCGCCTCACCGCTATTCTTGCGCAGGCGGGTCCACGCCGGCCGCCCCGTCCCCACGAACATCGGAATCGCGGCGTGCGGGATCGAGATGCACCCAGGCCGCCGGGTCGCGCAGCCGGCCCGCGCGCGGCGGCGGCACCTCGCCTTCCTCGTCGGGGCCATGGCTGGGGACCTTCGGCACCATATGAATCAGATGCAGCCGTTCCTCGACACGGCGACACCGCGCCCGAGCCGATTTGCGATCTCGGTCGGCGGCAAGCCTTCCAGCGCGCGCAGCCGATCGAGCTCTTCGCCTGTCCAGGGTGCGCCGTGGGTTTCGGGTCCCGTCATCGCCGATGCTCCTTCGCCTTGGCCCATCAACCTTCCTGCAAGGTGCGGCGTTCCACCCCGGAGCCACCCCACCCCCTAGTGCGTTGGCGACGGGCAAGGAGATGAGATATGCCAGCGAAATCGAAGAAGCAGCAGATGGCGGCAGGCGCGGCGCTGGCCGCCAAGCGCGGCGAGAAACCCAAATCGAGTCTCAAGGGCGCATCGAAGCAGATGGAAGAATCGATGACCGAAAAGGAGCTCGATAAGATGGCCAGCACCAAGCGCAAGAAGCTGCCGACCAAGAAGAGCTGAAGGCGCGGCCGTTTCGCCGCCTCAAGCGGTGGCGAGATCAGCCTGCTTGACGGGCAGGTCGCGGACGCGCTTCCCCGTCGCGTCGAAGATCGCATTGGTGAGCGCCGGGATGATCGGGGGCAGCGCCGGCTCGCCCAGCCCTGTCGGCGAGTGCGGCGTACGCAGGAAATGCACGTCGATCTCGGGCGTCTGGTTGATGCGTGGCAGCGGATATTCGTCGAAATTGGCCTGGGTGATGCGGCCCTTCTCCAGCGTGACCGCCAGCCCTAGCGTCTGGCCGATGCCGTCGATCACCGATCCCTCGCATTGGTGGAGCGCACCGCTGGGATTGACGATCGTCGATCCGACGTCGCCGACCACCCAGACATTGTGGACCTTGACCTCGCCCGCCTCGTTCACGCTCGCCTTCACCACCTCGGCGAAATAGCCGAGATGCGACCAGTAATAAGCAAGGCCGTAGCCGGTACGCGCCTCGCGCGACCGTTTGCGCCAGCCCGATCGTTCGGCGACCAGTTCGATCACCGCCTTCATCCGGCCGGTATCGTAAGCGGGCGGATGTGCGAAAAGCCCCGGCCCCTTCCGCGGTGTCAGCGGCAGGGTGCGTGGCTCGCCCATCAGCGCGATCGCAAAGTCCACCGGGTCCTTGCCCGCCGCGTGCGCCAGTTCGTCGGTGAAGGAATTGAGGACATAGGACAGCGAATTGCTGCCCGGCGCGCGCATCGCGCCCGTGGGCACGTTGAGCGGCATCGTCGAAAGCTCCATCGTGAGATGGGGAACGAGATTGGCGGGATAATCGTCGGGTGACGGATTGCCGAAGCGGATGACCTTGCCGTCAGGCTCGGTGAAGGAGGTGAACCGGCTCTTCCACGCGATCAGCCGGCCTTCCTTGTCGACGCCGCCCCACATGCGATGGAAGCCGCCGGGCCGATAGAAATCATGCTGGAAATCGTCGGCGCGGCTCCAGACGAGCTTGACCGGCGCATTCACCATTTTCGAGATAAGCGCCGCCTCGGCCATATAATCGTTCATCAGCCGACGGCCGAAGCCGCCGCCACAGCGCGTCATGTTTATCACGATCTTGTCGGGCGCGATTCCCAGCGTGGACGCGACGATCTGGCGTCCCGCCCCCGGCCGCTGCGTAGGCGCCCAGATCTCGACGCTGCCATTCGCGTAATGGGCGGTGCAATTTTGCGGCTCGAGATTGGCGTGCGCGAGGAAGGGATAGGTGTATCGCGCCTCCACCGTCTTGAACGCGCCTTTGAGCGCCGCATCGACGTCGCCGTCCTTGCGCACCACCTTATGCGCCGGCTGTGCGCTGAGCTTCGCCTCCTCGGCGGCAAAGGCGGCATCGCTCTCCGCCGCCGCCGGGCCCTCATTCCATTCGACGCGCAGCTTCTCGCGCGCGGCATTGGCGCGCCACAGGCTGTCGGCGACGATCGCGACGCCGCCCAGCACGCCTTCGGGATCGGTGCCGCCCTCGATCATGAAGGCATGCTTCACGCCCGGCAGGCGGCGTATCTCGTCGACATTGGCGCTCGCCACCTTGCCGCGGAACACCGGGCACTTTTCGTACACGGCGTAGAGCATGCCCGGCAGCGACACGTCGATCCCGAACAGCGGCTGGCCGGTGACGATCTTGGGATTGTCGACGCCGCCGATCGGCCGGCCGATGATCCGGAACTGCGATTCGTCCTTGAGCTTCAATGAATCGAGCGCGGGGGCCGGGAGCGCGGCAGCCGCCTCGCTCAATTCGCCATAGCCCAGCGTCCGCCCGGTGGGCCCATGCACGACCTTGCTGTCGCGCGCCGAACAGTCGGCTACGGGCACGCCCCAGCGCGTCGCGGCCGCCGAAATCAGCATCGCGCGGCCCGCTGCGCCCATACGGCGCAGCGGTTCCCAGTTGAGCGGCATCGCGAAGCTGCCGCCCGCGAACTGCGGCTCATATTTGTCTTCGGCCCGCGCCTGCTCGATACGGACATCCTTCCAGTTGGCGTCCAGTTCCTCGGCGACGAGCATCGGCAGCGATGTCTTGACCCCTTGGCCGATCTCCGGATTCTTCGAGGTGATGGTGATGATGCCGTCTGGGGCGATGCGCACATAGATGTTGAGCACGCCGCCCGTTCCGGCCTTCGTCTGCGCAGCCGCGGGCACCTCCAGCTTCAGCCCGAGAAGCAGGCCGCCGCCGATCGCCAGGCCCGCCTTGAAGAAATCGCGGCGTGAACTGGCGAACGACGCCTCATTCCGATCGATCTGCTGAAGCCCAGACATCCATACCCTCTTCCGCCATCCGCGCCGGCCGCTGCCGCGCCGGGCTGTTCTCACATCTCCTGTACCATGTATTGCGTGGATGCAATTGCGGAACAATAATGATAGGCGCCTTCTCCGAAAGAATGAGCGAGACGAGAGAGATGCCCTACACGATCAAGGTGAACGGCGAGAACCGCACGGTCGATGTCGAAGGCGATACGCCTTTGCTTTGGGTGCTCCGCGACGTCCTCGATCTCAAGGGCTCCAAATTCGGCTGCGGCGCGGGCCTCTGCGGCGCCTGTTCGGTACATTTGGATGGCGAGTTGACGCGATCTTGCGTCACGCCGGTCGAATCGGTGGGATCGCAGGCGGTCACGACGATCGAGGGGATCAGCGCCTCGCCTGTCGGCCGCCGCCTTCAGGAGGCGTGGATCGAGCTTGACGTTCCCCAGTGCGGCTATTGCCAGGCGGGTCAGATCGTCGCCGCCACCGCGCTGCTCTCCGCCAATCCCCGCCCCACCGATGCGGAGATAGACGACGCGATGGTCGGCAATCTCTGCCGCTGCGCGACCTATGTCCGTATCCGGCGCGCGATCAAGAAGGCCTCCGGCCAGCCGATCGCCCAGGAGGCCTGAACCGCCCGGCGGCTCAGAATGGGCCGTGGGTGTTGATCGACGTGTCGGGTATCGGCTGCAGCGCGTCCCAATGTTCGGCGAGTTTGCCGTCCTTCACCCGGAAGATGTCCACCGCGACCAGCCCCTTCGTGCCCGGTTGCCGGACGAGGTGGTGGTGGAGCACCACCAGATCGCCCTCGGCGATGACATGCTTGATCGTCCGCTGCGGCCCGCCTTTCGACCAGTCATGCTTTTCAAGGTAGTCGATCGCGGACTGGCGATCGCCCTTCACCGTCGGATCATGATCGACATAATCGGGCGCGACATATTTCATGATCGCCTCGACCGGCTTGTGATCGTCGAAGGCGAGACGATCGAAGGCGAGCACCACCTCCTTCGGCGTCATCGATTCAGCCTCCACCGCGGCATAATGCGCCTTGTTGCGCGGCCCGTGCGCGGATGTCGTCCACGCCTCCAGCGATATCGGCGCCGCGATTCCCGCGATCACGCACAGCGCATGAACCCAACCTCGCATCTTTCTCTCCCTTCTTGTCCCTTGGTTCCAGCCGCTCACCGGCCGCGCTGATCCCCGCCGAACAGCCGGCGCAGGCCCGCCGACGAGGGATCGCCATTGTCGCAGGCGAGCATCGGCAGGAAGCGATCGAGGTGCCCCACCGCAATCAGCCCATTCAGGCCGACGACGACGAAACCGACGCCGACGCTGAACGCATCGCCGTTCGCGATAATGTTGAGCTGCGCGATGCACAGCGAAACCGGAAACGCCACCACCGCTGCGAGCGGAACGAAGCGGTTGGCGAGAAACGCCAGGCCCGTGACCAGCTCAATGCCCTTGACGACGGCGAACAGGCGCGAATCGATCAACGCCTTGATCAACTCGTGCGAAAGCGGTGACGACCCCGATGGCTGCGGGAAGAAGGTGAAAAAATAATTCAACCCGTTGTAAAGGAACCACCCGCCGAAGAAGAACTGCGCGGCATAGACAATCACCATGAAGACGCGGCCTTCGGGCATATCACGCCGAAACTCGGCTTTCTCGCTGGCCATATCCCATCCTCTCCTTCATCCTGTTTCAATAGTGCCGTCCGGCTTTTTTCCGATCCGGATTCATCACTTATACGCCGACACTTCGCCGTGCCGCCAATCGCTCTGCCGCCGTCCACGCTTCGGCGATGTCGCCGATTGAATATCGTAGGCATATTGGTATAACAATCTTGTAGCCTCCACAAAATGGGTGGCGCGCATGGGAGGGAAATGGATGATGGGCAAGCGTGCTACAGGATCGGGGACTTTCCGCCGCGGGGGCCGGCTGCTCCTGACAACATCGGTCGCCGTGCTGGCGCTGTCGCCGCTGCCGGCCCTTGCGCAGCAGGACGCGGCGCAGCCCGGCGCATCGACAGCAGGGCTGGCCGACATCATCGTCACCGCCTCGCGCCGCGAAGAGAACGTCCAGAAGGAATCGCGCGAGATCGCGGTGCTCGGCGCCGAACAGCTTGAGCGGCAGGGCATCACCAACGCACTCGACGCGCAGAAGCTGGTGCCGGGCTTCACCGTCTCGCAGAATGGATCGCAGCTTCAGGTGTCGATCCGCGGCGTCGGCGATCGCACGATCAGTTCGGAAACCGATCCGGCCGTCTCGCTCAACGTCGACGGCGTCTATTTTCCGCGCTCCTATGAAGCCGCCAACTTCTTCTTCGATCTCGATCGCATCGAGGTCCTGAAAGGGCCGCAGGGCACGCTGTACGGACGCAACGCCTCGGCGGGCGCTGTCAACATGGTCGTCGCGAAGCCCCGTTTCGAGACGAGCGGCTTCCTCGAGGGCGAGCTTGGCAATTACGACCAGAAGCGGCTGACCGGCGCGATCAATTGGTCGCCCAACGACAAGATGGCCTTCCGCCTCTCGGGCCAATGGGTCGATCGCGACGGCTATCTGACCGATGGCTATAATGACGACAAGAACCATGCGCTGCGCTTTCAGGCCCGGTTCGAGCCGACCGACAGCGACTCGCTGCTCTTCACCGCCGCTTATTCGCATCGCGGCGGCAAGGGACAGGCGGCGACGATCACGCGCGGTTCGCTCACCGATCTCACCGATTTCAGCAAGGAATCGGGGCTCACCCCCGGATTGCCCGTTCCCCCGCTCCCCTCGAACAAATGGACCGGGCCGACCGATCCGGCGATGCTCGCCTATCTTGACGTCAACGACGCCGGCGGCGCGCGCGTGCTGCGCCAGGTGGGCAAGGACGGCTTCGTCGATCTGAACGTCTACCTGCTGTCGGCGACTTACGAGCATCGCTTCGACTGGGGCACCTTCACACTGCTGCCGGCTTTCGTCGGATCGAAGCTGAATGAGATCAACTTCGGCGGCCTCGTCGTGCCGACGCAGGAAACGTCACGAAGCCATCATTATTCGATCGAGGCGCGCCTGGCCGCGCCCGACGGCGCGCGCGTCAAATGGGTGGTCGGAGCCTTCGCCGCGGCGGAGAATCTGAACGACTATCGGCAGTCCCTCATCCCGATCCTGCCCACCAACGCGATAGACTCGGTGGTCGTGATCCCCAAGCTCAACGATCGCACCTGGGCGGTGTTCGGGGAAGCGAACGCCAGCCTGACCGACCGCTTCCGCGTCATCGCCGGCGCGCGCTACACCTGGGAAAAGAAGTTCACCGACGGTTATGTCGGCACCGTCGGCCTCGAATTCGATCCCGACGCGGGGATGCTCATCAACCCGTCCGAATTTCCGCTCAAGGAAAGCGACGCCGACTATCCGCTGACAGGGCCGACCGTCGCCGGGCGGCTGGTGGACCATGCGTTCAACTATCGGCTGGGCGTCGAATATGACATCGCGCCGCAGTCGATGCTCTATGCGACGGTTTCGACCGGCTTCAAGGCGGGCGGTTTCTTCGCCTATCTCGCGCCCTACAACAGCTACAAGCCCGAGCGGCTGACGGCTTTCCAGGGCGGCATCAAGAACCGCCTGTTCGACAATCGGCTGCAACTGAACGTCGAGGGTTTCTATTGGAAATACAAGAACAAGCAGGAAACCTTCCTCGCCAATTTCGGGCCGCCCTACGGCAATGTGCTCGATACGGCGAATGCGGGACGCGTGACGCTCTACGGCGTCGACGTGTCACTGGTCGGTCAGATCACGCGCAACGACGTGCTGAGCGCGGACGTCGAATATCTGCACAGCAAATATGACCGGTTTGTCTATTCGTTCGTCGGCACCCCCGATCCGACGATCAACTGCGGCTCTGCCACCGACGGCACCACCGTCACCGAGGATTGCAGCGGCCATTCGCTGATCCGCGCGCCGAAATGGGCGGGCCATGTCGGCTACCAGCATACGCAGCCGCTGGGCGACGATGCCGGGCGTCTCATCCTAAACGCCGATATGCGCTTCTCGTCCTCCTATTGGCTGTCGAACAATTTCACGCTGATCACGCGGGCCGGGGCGTACCAGACCTATGACGCCTCGCTCACCTGGGAATCGCCGAACGGGCAGTTTTCCGTCACCGGCTTCATCCACAATATCGGCAATATCGCGATCTATAATGGCGGTGTCGCCTCGGCGTCGCAAACCGATGTCGCCGTCGGCCAGATCGAGCCGCCGCGCACCTTCGGCGGCCGGGTTCGCGTGAAATTTTGATGAAGCGCGCGGCGTGCGGACAGGCACGCCGCCGCCTGCCGGCCCAAGGTGGTGCGGGTGGTCGGGCTCGAACCGACACTCCTTGCGGAACCGGATTTTGAGTCCGGCGCGTCTACCAATTCCACCACACCCGCATGCCGGCCGGCGCTCCGGCGCCAGGGTCGACCGGCCGCTCTATAGGTTGGCGTTCGGCATATTTCCAGACCGGATTGCAGCGCCAAAACGCGCTTCGTGAGTGCCGTCCACAGCCCCGTTCGCCCTCCCCCGGACCGGGCAGTGAAACGCGGCGCGCCCCGGCTTTCCATCGGGCGTCAGGCGGCGCTAAAGGTCACGCATATCGTTCGACGGGCATCGCCCCCCGCATGATATCGTGAAAGGAAAGAGTCTTGAGCAACCGCCGCATAGTGACGATCGCCCCGACGGGCGGCATGTCGATGAAGAGCGCCAACCCCGCGCTTCCCACCCAACCGCAGGAAATCGCCGACGTGGTCGGCGCATGCAGCAAGGCCGGCGCGGCTATCGTCGCGGTCCATGCCCGCCGTCCCGACGATCAGGCGACCTGCAACCCGGCCATCTATACCGACATCAACCGGCGCATTCGCGCCCAGTGCGACATCATCATCAACAACTCCACCGGCGGCGGCAATTCGGGCGACATGCTGGTCGAACGGCCCGACGGCCTGTGGGAATCGAGCTTCGAAGAGCGCCTGCGCGGCTGCGATGGCGAGCTGGCCGAAATGTGCACCTTCGACGGCGTCACGGTGGTCGACACGGTCAATCCCGAACGCGAAGTGGTGGTCATCACCACCCCGTCGCGCTGCGACACGCTCGCCAAGCGCATCACCGACAAAGGCATCAAGCCCGAATGGGAGGTGTTCAGCCCGGAGCACATCCTGCAGGATGTCACCCGCCTCATCCAGAAGGGCTATGACAAGCCGCCTTATTACATCAACATCGTGATCGGCGGCGACAAGGGCTTCCAGGGCGCGATGCCCTACTCCCCGGAAATCCTGGATTTCATGGTGAAGTGCCTGCCGCCCCAGTCGATCTGGTGCGTGTCGGGCATCGGTCCGGCGCAGCTTCCCGCCACCACCCAGGCACTGCTGCTGGGCGGGCACGTCCGCGTCGGGCTGGAGGACAATCATTATTATGCGCGCGGGCAGAAGGCCGACAATCTGATGCTGGTCGAGCGTCAGGTGCGGATCATGGCGGAAATGGGCATCGAGCCGATGTCCGCGGCGGAATCGCGCGAACTGCTGGGGCTGAAGGCAATCTGAGCGAACGCCATTCCGGGGCGGGGTCGGCGCCCTGCCCCGGACAAAGGCGGGGCGCCGATGCCTTGCCACCCGCCGGGCGACCTGCCATCCCGGCACAACACCAGCCGCCGGAGCGCCCGCCTCGTGACCGCCGATCGCCAGCCAGAGCAGCAGTATCTCGACCTTGTCGGCCACATTCTCGATCATGGCGACAAGCGTGTCGACCGCACCGGCATAGGCACGCTCTCCACCTTCGGCGCGCTCGTCCGCTTCGATCTTTCCGGCGGGCGGGTGCCGATCCTCACTACCAAGCGCGTCTATTGGAAGACGGCGGTGAAGGAGATGCTCTGGTTCCTGACCGGCGGCACCAACATCCAGCCGCTGTTACGCGACAATGTGCGGATATGGAGCGACTGGCCGCTCGCCCGCTATCGCACCGAAACCGGCGAGGCGATCAGCCAGGCCGCGTTCGAGCAGCGGATCGTCGAGGACGACGCCTTCGCCGCGCGCTGGGGGGAATTGGGACCGGTCTACGGCAAGCAATGGCGCCGCTGGCTGGGCGCGGACGGCCGCGAATATGACCAGATCGCGACGCTGATCGAAACGCTCAGGACCAATCCGGCGAGCCGGCGGATGCTGTTTCACGCGTGGAACGTGCCCGAACTTGGCCAGATGGCGCTGCCGCCCTGCCACCTCGTCTATCAATATCACTGCACCAGCGACGGGCGGCTGAACGGCCTGCTCTATCAGCGTTCGTGCGACATCTTCCTCGGCGTTCCCTTCAACTGGGCGGGCGCGGCAGCGCTGCAACTCATGCTCGCCGATCAGGCGGGGCTGACGCCGGGCGAGTTCGTCTGGGTGGGGGGCGACGTCCACCTCTATCTCAACCATCTCGATCAGGCGCGCGAACAACTCGGCCGCGCCCCACGGGGCTTCCCCCGCATGCGCTTGCTCCGCCACGCCGCCAGCATCGACGATTACCAGATCGATGATTTCACGGTCGAGGGCTATGAGCCCCACGCCGGCATCCAGGGCGACGTCGCCGTCTAGCAGCCTTCGTCCAACCTCCTCCCCGTCATTCCGGCGAAAGCCGGAATCCACGGGCAGCGGTTCCCTCGATAATGAAGCGAGCCGAGCCCATGGGCCTCGGCTTCCGCCGGAGTGACGGGCTCCGACAATTCCGTCCCCAGCGAACGCGATGAGCGGAGGAGAAGCCACGACGGCAACGGTCCCGGCGCGCTTGCGGATCGCTCATCGGGTCGCCACATCGCGCGCATGTCGTTCGTCTCCACATGGAAGGCGCTGGGCCGGATGCCGGCGGTGCGCACGGGGCTTCTGGTCCTTGGCTGGCTGCTGGTCGTCGCCAGCCCCGCCGTCGGTGTCCTGCCGGGGCCGGGCGGCATCTTCGTCTTCGCGGCCGGGCTGGGCCTCGTCCTCAAGAACTCGCTATGGGCGAAGCGACGCTATGCCGCGTTCAAGCGGCGCTGGCCGAAGCATGGCGAGCTTTGCGATCGCGGCCTGCGACGGCCCAGCGCGCGGCGGCGAAGGCGACGGGAGGCGGCGCAACCGGATTGACTTCGCCCCCGCCTTTGCCTATCCGCGCCCACACGATTGCGGCCGCCCCTGGCGGCCCTTTTTGCTTAGACATGACGTCCGATTTTGGGGAATGAACGATGAAGCGCACCTTCCAGCCGAGCAAACTCGTGCGCAAGCGCCGGCACGGCTTCCGGTCGCGGTCCGCGACGCCGGGTGGCCGCAAGGTCCTCGCCGCGCGCCGCGCGCGCGGCCGCAAGTCGCTTTCGGCCTGAGCACGGCCCAGCCCAAAGGCGGCCCGGCGACGCTCACCCGGCGCGCCGATTTCCTCGCCGCGAATCGGGGCGCCCGCGCGCCGATGCCCGGCTTCGTCCTGCTCGTCCATTCGCGAAATGACGATTCGCCGGTCATGCGCGTCGGCTATACCGTCACGAAGAAGATCGGCGGTGCGGTTGTCCGCAACCGCATGAAGCGGCGCCTGCGCGCGCTGGCCCGCGAGCTTCTGCCCACCGAAGGGATTGTCGGCGCGGATCATGTCCTGATCGGCCGGGCGGGCGGCGTGGAGCGCGATTTCGGCGCGCTGAAACGCGAGCTTTCGAAGGCGTTGGCCAAGGTGCGGCGATGATCGCCCGGATGCTGATCCTGCTCGCCAAGGGCTGGCAATGGGGCCCATCGGTCGTCCTGCCGCCCAGTTGCCGTTATCAGCCAAGCTGTTCCGCCTATGCGATCACCGCGATCGAGCGCTATGGAGCGCTGAAAGGCGGCTGGCTGGCCGTGAAAAGACTCTCTCGATGCCATCCCTGGGGGGGATCAGGCTTCGATCCCGTGCCTTGAGCCCAGGAGCGAATATTCGTGGACAATATGCGTAACATGGTGCTGGCGGTCGTGCTGATGGCGCTCGTCCTGTTTGGCTGGCCTGTGCTCATGGAGCGCTTCTTTCCCACGCCGCAGCCGGCAACGCCCGCCGCAAGCACGCACGCCCCCGCCACGCCGGGCGAACCGCATACGGCCGCGCCGGCGACGCCGAACGCCGAATCGCCCGCCGCGACGCGCAACCGCGCCGTCGTCCTGCGCGAAACCCCACGCGTCGCGATCCGGACGCCGAACCTCGAAGGCTCGATAAACCTCAAGGGCGCGCGGCTCGACGATCTCGTCCTGACGGGCTATCGCGAGACGATCGCGAAGAATTCGCCGCCGATCCGCCTTCTCTCCCCCGCCGGCACGCCGGACACCTATTTCGCGAGCTTCGGCTGGGCGGGCGACGGCGTGGCGCTGCCGGGCAAGGACACGCTCTGGACGGCCAACGCGACGACGCTCGCGCCGGGCAAGCCCGTCACGCTGAGCTGGACCAACCCGCAGGGGCTGCGCTTCGCGCTCCGGCTGGCGATCGACGACGGCTATATGTTCACCGTCGACCAGTCCGTCACCAACGGCAGCGGCGCGCCGGTATCGATCCGGCCTTACGGCCTCGTCTCGCGCGTCGGCGTGTCGAAGGATCCGGATACGCACACGATTCACACCGGCCCGATGGGCGTGTTCAACGGCCGGGCCAATTACAGCGTCAATTTCAAGACGCTGGACGGCGAAGGCGCGGCAGGTTCGCGCTTCTCGACAACCGGCGGCTGGCTGGGCTTCACCGACAAATATTGGCTGACCGCACTCATCCCCGATCAGAAGGCGGCGGTCGACGCCTCCTTCCGTGCGGGGCCGAACAAGAGCTACCAGGCCGATTTCACATCGCCCGCGACGAGCGTGGCGCCGGGCGCAACGGCACAGTCCGTCTCGCGCTTCTTCGCTGGTGCGAAGGAGGTGAACCTGCTCGATCGCTATGAGAATAAGGCGGATATTCCGCTGTTCAGCAAGGCGATCGACTGGGGCTGGTTCGAAATCCTCGAAAAGCCGATCTTCAAGGTGCTCGACTGGTTGTTCCGCGCCGTCGGCAATTTCGGCGTCGCGATCATTCTGCTCACCGTGCTGGTGCGCGGCCTGATGTTCCCGATCGCGCAGCGCCAGTTCGCCTCGATGGCGGCGATGCGCGCGATCCAGCCGAAGATGAAGGCGCTGCAGGAGCGATACAAAGGCGACAAGCCGAAGCTCCAGCAGGAGATGATGGAGCTTTATAAGAAGGAGAAGGTCAATCCGCTGGCGGGCTGCCTGCCGATCTTCCTCCAGATCCCGATTTTCTACGCGCTCTACAAGGTGCTGATGCTGACGATCGAGATGCGGCACCAGCCGTTCATCTTCTGGATCAAGGACCTGTCCGCGCCCGATCCGCTGACGCCGGTCAATCTGTTCGGCCTGCTCCACTTCACGCCGCCGGGCTTTCTCGCGATCGGCGTGCTGCCGATCCTGCTGGGCGTGACGATGTATTTCCAGTTCAAGCTCAATCCGCAGCCGATGGACGATATGCAGAAGCAGGTCTTCTCGATCATGCCGTGGATCTTCATGTTCATCATGGCGCCGTTCGCGGCCGGGCTGCAGCTCTATTGGGCGACGACGAACATCCTCACCATCCTCCAGCAGAAATGGCTCTACAGCAGGCATCCCTCGCTGACGCAGGCGCCGGCAAAGAAGTGAGGGGCGCGGGGCCGTGGACGCCGAACTGATCGAGCGGGCGCGCAAGCTGTTCGCCGGGCGGGTGGATTTCCTGAAGTCCGCCCCCGCGCTCGTCCACCTGCCCGATCCCGACGTGCCCGAGATCGCCTTTGCCGGGCGATCAAACGTCGGCAAATCCTCGCTGCTGAACGCGCTCACCGGGCGCAACGGGCTGGCGCGCACGTCGAACACGCCGGGCCGGACGCAGGAGCTCAACTATTTCGACGTGGGCGATCCGCTCGTCCTGCGCCTCGTTGATATGCCTGGCTATGGCTTCGCCAAGGCGCCGAAGGACATGGTGCGCCGCTGGCGCTTCCTGGTGAACGATTTCCTGCGCGGCCGCGCGGTGCTGAAACGCACGCTCGTCCTTGTCGACAGTCGCCATGGGCTGAAGGACGTCGATCGCGAGATGATGACGATGCTGGACGACGCCGCCGTCTCCTACCGCCTCATCCTCACCAAGGCAGATAAGGTGAAGCCCACCGAACTCATCGCCCTCACCGAAAAGGTGGCCGCCGAAACGCGCGCCCACCCCGCGGCGCACCCCGAGATTCTGGCCACGTCGGCGGAGACGGGCGAGGGCATAGCCGCGCTGCGCGCCGCCGTTCTCGAGGCGATCAACTAGACGTGGCGGGCGGGGCCGCTAAACTCCGCCCTCCCCCGGACAAAGAGGAGACACGCCGCTTATGCTGAAGCTCGTGATCGGCAACAAGGCCTACTCCTCCTGGTCGCTGCGCGGCTGGCTGGCGCTCAAGCAATCGCGCCTGCCGTTCGAGGAAGTGACCGTTCCGCTCTATGACGAGGAATGGGACAAGCGCCGCGAAGGCGACGAATTCGCGCCCTCGTCGGGCAAGGTGCCGATCCTGTGGGACGGCGACATCGTCGTGTGGGACAGCCTCGCCATCATCGAATATTGCGCCGAGAAGGCGGGGCGGGACCTGTTCTGGCCTGCCGATGATGCGGCACGCGCGATGGCGCGATCGATGGCGGCGGAGATGCATTCCTCCTTCGCCCATCTGCGGCGCGAGCATTCGATGAACATCCGCACCCGCTTCCCCTTCCGCCCGCTCTCCGAAGGGGTGCAGAGCGACGTGCTGCGGCTGGCCCAGCTCTGGGCGGAGGCGCGGGCGCGCTTCGCCAGCGGCGGCCCCTTCCTGTTCGGCCCGTTCGGCGCGGCGGACATCATGTTCGCACCCGTCGTCACCCGCCTCGTCACCTATTCGATCCCCGTGCCGCGCTTCGCGCTCGCTTATGTCGATGCGATCCTGGCGCATCCCTTCATGCAGGAATGGATCGCCGGCGCGCAGGAGGAGCCGTGGGTGATCGAGCGATTCGAGCCGACGGTGCAGAGCGAGGACTGATCCGCATGCTCGACGCCGCCGATCTCGCTTGCCGGCTGATCGCCTGCCCCAGCGTCACGCCCACCGATGCCGGCGCGCAGCAGGTGATCGCGGACGTGCTGGAAGAACTGGGCTTCACCGTCCACTGCTTCGCCGCTGGCGGCCCGCCCGATGGGCCGGTCGAGAATCTCTTCGCCACGCGCGGGCAGGGCGCGCCGCATTTCGCCTTCGCCGGCCATAGCGATGTCGTCCCGCCGGGCGAAGGCTGGACGACGGGCGCATTCGAGCCGGCGGTGCGCGGCGGCCTGCTGCACGGGCGCGGCGCGGTCGACATGAAGGGGGCGGTCGCCGCCTTCCTCGCCGCCGCCGCGCGCGTGCCCGATCATCGCGGCACGCTGAGCCTCATCATCACCGGCGACGAGGAAGGGCCGGCGACGCACGGCACGCTGGCGCTGATGGACTGGATGGCGGCGCGCGATATCCGGCCGGACCTCTGCCTCGTCGGCGAGCCGACCTCGGATCGGCGGCTCGGCGATACGATCAAGATCGGGCGGCGCGGCTCGGTCAATATGTGGATCGAGGTGCCCGGCACGCAAGGCCATGTCGCCTATCCGCACCTTGCCGACAATCCCGTCACGCGGCTGCTCCGCATCCTCGATGAAGTGACGCATTGGACGCTCGACGAAGGCAATCGCTGGTTCCAGCCGTCCAATCTCGAAGTGACCGATATCGAGGTGGGCAACCCGGCGACCAACGTGATCCCCGGCGCGGCGCGCGCGCGGCTCAACATCCGTTTCAACGACGAGCAAAACGGCGAGGCGCTGGTAGAGCGCGTCCGTGCCTGTGCCTTGCGCCACGCGCCCCGCGCCGCCGTCACCGCGCAAATATCGGGCGAGGCGTTCCTGACCGAGCCGGGGCCGCTCTCCGATCTCGTGGCGCGCGCGATCGCCGACGTGACGGGCGTCACCGCCGAGCTTTCGACGAGCGGCGGCACCTCCGACGCCCGCTTCCTCTCGCGCCTCTGCCCCGTCGTCGAGTTCGGCCTGCCCAACGCAACAATGCACAAGCTGGACGAGGCGGTGTCGCTCGCCGATCTCGCCGCCCTGACCGATATTTACGAGGCGGTGATCCGGCGCGCGCTGCGATAAGCGTCGGCTATCCGCTGGTAGTCCCCACCCCAACCCCTCCCCTGAAGTGGAGGGGCTTTGCGTGGCGCTTCACTTCACCCCTTCAGGGGAGGGGCCGGGGGTGGGGGCGTGCAACCAACACCACCCCCGCCCTACCGCCGCCGCCGGAGGATCAGATACAGCGCCCCCGCCCCGCCATGGCGCGGATGGGCGCTACGCACCGCCGCGATCCGCCCGGCCTGTGACGATCCCGCCAGCCAGTCGCCGATCGCCGCGCGAATCCGCCCCCGCCCGTCGCCGCCCGCGCGCGGCGGCCGGCCGGTGATGACGAGCAGCACACGCACCTCGTCCGCCACCGCCTGCGCGAGCGCCGCCTCCAGCGCGGCATAGGCGCTGGCGAGGGTGTGGCCGTGAAGATCGATCGAGCGTTCGGGCGCGATCAGCCCGCGCCGCAGCCGCCGGTCCCAGCCGCCATCCAGCGTGTCGACCGACGGACGCGACACGGCCGGGCGGATAGCGGGCGCAGCCACGGCGGTCGTGCGCCGCTTGAAGGCAGGAACCACAGTCGGTTCGGGTATGGGCGGCGGCGGCGTTTCGGGAGCAGGCGCCTCAGCCTGCAAGGGCCGGACATCGGCCGTCACCTTGCGCCAGAGCGCGCGCTCCTCAGGGTTGAGCCGGCGCCCCGGCATAACCGCCTCCGCCCAGCCGTGCGACGGTGCCGATCGGCAGCAGCAGCCATGCCTGGCCGCGTGCCGACATGCCGCCGGCAATCTGCCGCGCATCGTCGCCCGCACCCCAGAAGGTGTCGAAACGATTGGCGCCCTTGATCGCCCCGCCCGTATCCTGCGCCACCCACAGGCCGCTCGCCTCGCCTCGATCGACGCTCAGGAAGATGGGCGCGCCGAGCGGCGTGAAGGCGGGATCGGCGGCCACGCTCGTCCGCCCCGTCACGGGCAGGCCCATCGCCCCGATCGGCCCCGCGCCCTTGATCTCGCGGAAGAAGATGAAGCTCTTGTTCGCGTCCATGATCGATTTGCCGCCGTCGGGCTGCTCGCGCAGATAGGCCATGATGCCCTGCATCGACAGGCCGCCCGCCGGCTTGATCCCGCGATCGCGCAGCAGGCCGCCGATGCCGACATATTCGCGGCCGTTCTGCGCGTCATAGCCGACGCGCATCACCTCGCCATCTGGCAGAAGCAGCCGCCCCGATCCCTGTATCTGGAGGAAGAAGACCTCGACCGGATCGGCGCCCCAGGCGAGTTCGAGCCCCTGCCCCGCGAGCAGGCCCGCCTCGATCGCGGCGCGATCGGGATAGGGGACGAGCTTGCCGTCCTTCGCCTGCCCGCGCAGCTTGCGGCCCTTGAGATCGGTCGCGAACTGGCCGAGATCGACGTCGATCAGATCGGGCGGCCGGCGGTAGATCGGCACATGATAGCCCGAACGCTCGACGCGCGAGGCGTGAATCTGGGGCTCATAATAGCCGGTGGCAAAAGCGCGCCCCTCGCCAATGATCGCCGTTTCGAAATAGCGCGCGAAGAAGGCGGGCGCATCGCTGTCGCGCCACGAAGCGGCGGCGGTGCAGGCGGGGCGCCAGTCCTCGCCCCGCGTGAGCCCGCTCGCATCCGCGCGCCGCATCAGCGACGGGCAGGAAAGGCGGAATGCGGCGAGTGCGGCGCGCGCCTCGTCGTTCTGGATGCCCAGCGCCGTCACCGCCGGGCCAAGGCGCACACCCATCGCGCGCGCGCTGCTGCCCACCGGCACCTGCGCCAGAGGCACCGGCAGCGGCGGCGGCACATGGGCGGTGCGGCGAGGTGGCGCGATCTCGCCATAAACCGGCGGCGGCGCGGCGGATGGAGGCGCCGGCTGCTGCGGTGCAGGGCGCGTGCCCGGCCCACCGCTCGGCGCGACACACGCCGAAAGCGCCAGCGCCAGCAACAGGCTGGCGAGGGCAAGGCGGCCGGGGCCGCGCCGCGCGGGCGCGGCAGGCGCACAAGAGAGGCGGCTCACGCCGCCTCGTCGGTTTCGATCAGGATCCAGTTGGGATCGTCGGCGCGCACATGGCGGCTGAACGTCCACACGTCGTGCGTCGGCACGGCATCGCTCAACGATCCGGCGATGACGTTGCCGTCGGCATCGCGCGTCACCGCGGCGATATCGGCGTCGAACCGGACGGTGACGCTCGCCATCTGGCCGTCGAGCCGCGCGCGTTCGATCGCAGCGCGCTCGATCGCGATCAGCCGGTTCTGGAGGACATGGCCTGCGGCCTCGCGGTCAGCAATCGCGCCGGCGAACGCCTCGCGCACGTCATCACCCGCCAGGCGGTCCAGCTCGTCGAGATCGCCTTTCCAAAAGGCTTCGAGCACCATGCGATAGGCCGCCTGCGCGCCTTCGAGGAAGCGCGCCACGTCGAAGGACGGATCGGCCGCGACGATCGCGCGCACGCCCTCGGTCGCGCGCGAATCGATCATCGGCTCGGCCGACACGGGTTGCTTGGGCAGATCGACCACCGGGCGCGGCGTCGACAAGGGGCGCGCCTCGCCCTCCACCGGCTTGGCGATCGGATGCTCATGTCCCGTCCGGCGGCCGAGGACGCTCCACAGCCGCAACCCCACGAACAGGAATATCATCGCGAGGAGAATGATCTCGACCACCGTGCCTCCTACTTCTGGCCACGCTTACATAAGCGCGTGCCGCCCAGGTTTCAAATGCCCATCGCAAGCGGCGCTCTCCTTCCCGCCGCCATTGCCCTTGGCTGCCCCGCCTGCTAGGCGCGCGCGGGTGGCGGCGGATCAGCGAAGCGGCCATTTTTCCGACTTGACCAACAAGGTGATGCAGCAATGGCCCAGATAGAAGGCGCGACAAATACGGATGCCGCGAATGGCGAGGACAACAGCCCGCAGGTCGGCCTGCTCGCCCAATATGTGAAGGACATGTCGTTCGAAAACCCGAACGCGCCCGCCGTCTACCAGTGGCAGGCCCAGCCGCAGATCGACGTGCAGTTCAACATCGGCGCGCAGGCGGTGAGCGACGAGGTGCACGAAGTCACGCTGAAGATCGACGTTTCGGCGGCCGCCGAGGAGCAGACCGCGTTCCGCGTCGAGCTGCTCTATGCCGGCCTGTTCGGGCTGCGCAACGTGCCGGACGAGCAGATTCAGCCCTTCCTCCTCGCCGAAGCGCCGCGCCTCCTCTTCCCCTTTGCGCGCCGCGTGCTGTCCGACGCGATCCGCGACGGCAATTTCCCGCCGCTGCTGCTTGAGCCGATCGATTTCGGCGCGCTCTACATGCAGCAGAGGCAGGCCGAAGCCGAACTCGGCGCGACCCAACCCGCCGGCGAGGCCTGACGGAGACGGGCCGGGGGTTCCGACGTGATGCACGCGACGGAGCAGGTCCGGCCTGACGAGGTGCGTGTCCACAAAACCTTCCTGTCATTCCCGCGAAGGCGGGAATCCAGACATGCTGCCTCCGGACCCTTTCCCTTTCCGTCATTCCGGCGAAAGCCGGAATCCATGGACACGATTCGGTCGAGGATGAGGCAAGCCGCCTCCATGGACCCCGGCTTTCGCCGGGGCGACGAGGTAGAGTGGGCCACATGAAAGCCCCCCCCATCAATCTGGTACGCAACACCGCGACGATCGGCGGGCTGACGCTGGTCAGCCGCATTCTCGGTTTCGCGCGCGACATGCTGATGGCGCGCTTCATCGGCGCGGCCTTCGCGTCGGATGCCTTCCTGATCGCGTGGCGGCTGCCCAACCTGTTCCGCGCGCTCTTTGCCGAGGGCGCGTTCGCGGCCGCCTTCGTGCCGATGTTCAACCGGGTGATCGCCGAAGCCGAAGCGAAGGGCGAGGAAGGCCTCCCGGCCGGCCTCAGCTTCGCCGAAAACGTCCTCTCGGTCCTCCTGCCCTTTCTCCTGCTGTTCACCGCGCTCATGATGGTTCTGGCGGGGCCGATCGTCTGGCTGATGACCGGCGGCTTCCCCGGCGCCAGCCCCGAGAAATTCGCACTCACTACCCAGTTCACGCGCATCACCTTTCCCTATCTCGCGCTGATTTCGCTGGTGTCGCTGCTCGGCGGCATCCTCAATTCGCTGCATCGCTTCTGGGTGAATGCGGCGGCGCCGATCCTGCTCAATATCTGCATGATCGCCGGCCTGCTCTTCTTTCGCGGCCATACCGATATCGACACCGCGCGCACCCAGTCGATCGCCGTCACCGTCTCGGGCGTGCTCCAGCTTGCCTGGCTCGCCTGGTCATGCCGGCAGGCGGGCGTGGTGCTGCGCATTGGCCGGCCGCGCCTCACCCCGCAGGTGAAGACGCTTTTGCGGATCATCGGCCCGGCGGCGCTGGGCGCGGGCGCGGTGCAGTTCAACCTGCTCGTCTCGACGACGCTTGCCGCGCGCTTCCTGCCGCAGGGCTCGGTTTCCTATCTTTATTATGCCGACCGGCTGAACCAGTTGCCGCTAGGCCTGATCGGCATCGGCATCGGCACCGCGATCCTGCCCGCTTTGTCGCGCCAGATCGGCGGCGGCAATCAGGGCGCGGCCGTGCATACCCAGAACCGCGCGATCGAACTGTCGCTGCTGCTCACCCTGCCCGCCACCGCCGCGCTGATGCTGTCGGCGACGCCGCTGATCCGCGCGCTGCTCCAGCACGGCGCCTTCACCGCGATCGACACCAGCGCGAGCGCGGCAGCGCTGTCCGCCTTCTCGCTGGGCTTGCCCGCCTATATCCTCATCAAGGTGCTCACCCCCGGCTTCTATGCGCGGGCGGACACGAAGACGCCGGTGCGGATCGCGCTCGTCGCGATGCTCGCCAATTTCGTGATGAACCTGATCCTCGTCTGGCCGATGGCGCATGTCGGGCTGGCGCTCTCCACCGCGCTTTCCGCCTGGCTCAATGTCGGCCTGCTCTACTGGACCCTGCGCCGCCGGGGCCAGTTCGCGATCGACGCGCAGCTTCGCCGCCGCACGATCCGGCTGGCGGCGGCGACGGCGGCGATGGCGGTGCTGCTGCTGCTGCTCAATCCCGTCATCGACGCGCATAGCGGGCGCGGCCTCGTCGAGCGCGTCGCGGCGCTCGCGGTGCTGATCGGCGCAGGGAGCGCCACCTATTTCGCCGCCGCCTTCCTGTTCGGTGCCTTCACCGTCGCCGAGGTCCGCGCACAGCTCAGCCGGCGCCGTCCGACTTGACGCAGGCGCCGCGCCGCGACACGAGCGCAGACATGACTCAGCGTATCGTCTCGGGCATCCAGCCCACCGGCAACCTTCACCTCGGCAATTATCTGGGTGCGATCCGCAACTGGGTGCGGATGCAGGACGCGATGGAGGGCGACAGCCGCTGCTTCTTCTTCCTCGCCGATCTGCATGCGATCTCGGTGCACAACGATCCGGCGACGCTCGCCGCGAACGTGCGCGCGATGGCGGCGGCGCTGATCGCGTCGGGCGTCGATCCGCAGCGTTCGGTGCTGTTCAGCCAGGCGCATGTGCCCGCGCATCCCGAACTGGCGTGGCTGCTGAACGGCACGGCGCGGATCGGTTGGGTCAACCGCATGACCCAGTTCAAGGAGAAATCGGGCAAGAATCGCGAGGGCGCGAGCGTCGCGCTCTACACCTATCCCGTCCTCCAGGCCGCCGATGTGCTTCTCTATCAGGCGACGCACGTCCCGGTGGGCGAGGATCAGCGCCAGCATCTCGAACTGGCCCGCGACGTCGCGGTCAAGTTCAACACCGATTTCGGCGTCGATCTCTTCACCCTACCCGAGGCGATCATTCCGACGGCGGCCGCGCGGATCATGTCGTTGCGCGACGGCACGTCGAAAATGTCGAAATCCGATCCGTCGGACATGAGCCGCATCAACCTGACCGACGATACCGACCTCGTCGTCCAGAAGATCCGCAAGGCGAAGACCGATTCCGAGCCGCTGCCCGACGACCCGGCGGCGCTCGACGCGCGGCCCGAGGCGCGCAACCTCGTCGGCATCTATGCGACGCTCGCGAACGAGACGCCGGCTGAGGTGCTCGCCCGCTTCGGCGGCCAGGGATTCGGCCAGTTCAAGCCGGTGCTCGCCGATCTGGTCGCCGAGACGCTGCGCCCGGTGAAGGCGCGCCTCGACGCGCTCAACGCCGATCCGGGCGAACTGGACGGGCTGCTCGCGAGCGGCGCGGCCAAGGCGCGAGAGGCGGCGGAGCCGACGCTGGAGGGCGCCTATCGCGCGCTCGGCCTAAGGGGCTGAACCCGCGCGGAAACCGGGACATGCGCGATTCGTTCAATCGTTGTTCAGCCCGGCTTTGCGATAAGACGACGTTGCTATAGGCTGAAGTGCGAAGGCCACCCCGAAAGGTCGCATATATGCCATTGTCGAAGACGCTTCTTACCCTTGCCGCTCCCCTGGCGCTGCTGTCGCTGGGCGCGTGCGCGACGCCTTTCGCGGCCAATGTCGCCCGTTTCCAGCAGATGCCCGCGCCGCAGGGCCAGTCCTTCGTCGTCCAGGCGGCCAATCCGCGCGACGAGGGCGGGCTTGAGTTCAGCCGCTACGCCTCGCTGGTCGGTGCGCAGCTCACTGCGCAGGGCTATCGCCAGGCCAGCGATCCGCGCAACGCCACCTTCGTCGTGATGCTCGATTATGGCGTCGACAACGGCCATGAGAAGGTCGTGAGCACGCCGGGCTTCGGCTATGGCGGCTTCGGTCGGCCCTGGGGTCCGTGGGGTTATCGCTCCTCTTTCTATTATGGCTGGGGCGATCCCTTCTGGGGCTATCCCGACGTCGAGAGCTATACCTATTATACGAGCTTCCTCGACATGACGATCAGCCGCACCGCCGATGGGCAGCGCCTGTTCGAAGGCAAGGCGCGCGCCCGTTCGCGCACTGACAGCCTGCCCGTGCTGGTGCCTAACCTCGTCAAGGCGATGTTCACCGGCTTCCCCGGTAATTCGGGCGAGGAAGTCCGCATCACCGTTCCCCCCCCGCCCCGCCAGCAATAAGCGGCGGGAAGGGGCGCACCGCGGCGCTCCCCTGCTACGTCCTCCCGGCGAAAGCCGGGTGGGCGCCCTCCACTTTTTTACAATGCACCCCGCAAATATTGGAAAGGCGCGTCGCGCTTATCCTTCCAGTTGGCGGATCAGCAGGCGCACGTCGGCGTCGAGTTCGGCGTCGGTCTGGCGCAGTTTCTCGATCTGGCGGACGGCGTGGATCACCGTCGTATGATCGCGGCCGCCGAAACGACGGCCGATTTCGGGCAGAGAACGCGGCGTGAGCTGCTTGGCGAGATACATCGCCACCTGACGCGGCCGCGCCACTTCGCGCGCGCGGCGCGCCGAACTCATCTCGGTCTGCTTGATGCGATAATGCTCGCAGACGCGGCGCTGTATCTCCTCGATCGTGATCCGGCGCTGGGTCGCGCGCAGCAGATCGGCGAGCGTCTCCTGCGTGAACTCCATGTCAATCGCGCGGCCGGTGAGCATCGCATAGGCGACCACGCGATTGAGCGCACCTTCCAGTTCGCGCACATTGGCGCTGATCCGGCGGGCGAGGAACAGCACCACATCCTGCGGCACCTTCGCCTGCGGCATCGCCTCCAGCTTCTTGACGATGATGTTGAGGCGCAGCTCGAAATCGGCGGGATTGACGTCGGCGACGAGGCCCCAGGAGAGGCGCGACAGGATGCGGCTCTCGATTCCGTCCAGGTCCTGCGGGCTGCGATCGGCGGTGATGACGAGCCGCTTCCCGGCGGTGATGATCTCGTTCATCGTGTGGAAGAATTCTTCCTGCGTCGAATCCTTGCCGGCGATGAACTGCACGTCGTCGATCATCAGCACGTCGGCGGCGCGCAGCCGCGCCTTGAAGCTGTGCGTGTCCTTCGCGCGCATCGCGGCGACGAATTCGTACATGAACTTCTCGGCCGACATGTAGATGACGCGCGCGCCGGGATGCCGCGCGAGATAATCCTGGCCGATCGCGTGCATCAGGTGCGTCTTGCCGAGCCCGGTGCCGCCGTGGAGAAAGAGCGGGTTGAAGCCTGCCGCGCCGCCCTCGGCCAAGGTCCGTGCCGCATTGTAGGCGACCTCATTCGCCTTGCCGACGACGAACGAATCGAAGCTGTAGCGCGCCTCGAACGGCGTGCTGCCCTCCGCTGCCGGGGCGAGCGTTGACGCCTCGGCGGCCACTTCCTCGGCCGGCTCAGGCGGAATCGCGAAGAGTGGCGCGCGCGCCTCGCCATTTGCCTCGATCGCGACGCGGCGCACCTGCGGCAGCATCGACCGCCAGGCCGCGAGCAACTGATCGATGAAATGCGTCTCGACCCAGTTGGCCATGAATTCGGACGGAGCGGCGAGGCGCACCGTCGCGCCATCCGAATCAACGCCGACAAGCGTGACGGGCTTCAGCCAGCCGTCAAAGGTGCGCGCGCCACATGTCTTGCGCAGCCCCGCCCGAATGGCGTCCCAGGCAGCTTCGAAGGGCGAAGGGCCGCAATCGCCTTCCTTCCGATCGTCCGCCAACCCCTTTTGCACCACGCGCATCCCCTTGAGCTACTCCGATCCCACCGGCCGGCGCCGTTTTTCCAAGACAAAGCCTCCCCCTGCGTGGCGAGCCCCCGCTCACCGCCGCATAAAGACTATTTCTCGTGCATTACCCCCCACACGGATTCGCCACGTGGGACGCCTCTTGTGGAAGCGCTGGCGCGCACGATCAAGGCCCGATTCCGTCACTGACATGAAATAATAATGTTGACAGGCCGAACGCCGCAAAATGCGTGCATTTTCTTGTAAGTTATTGTTCTAACTAATAGAATTTGCGAAAGTTGTTTCGCATCGATTCGCCCGAATCGTGGACTTTCCTTGGGTTGCACGCGCAACAGATTCGTCATCAAAAAAGAACGCCGCCTGACGCCACGGATCCGTAACGAAGCGTTAACGATGAAAACGAAAATGCCCGCCGGAATCGCTCCCGGCGGGCATCGCTTATTCGGTCGGAAACAGGCTCAGCCGAGGGCGGCGACCCGCTTGGTGAGTCGCGCGAACTTGCGCGCCGCCGTATTCTTGTGAACCACGCCCTTGGCGACGCCACGCGCCAGCTCCGGCTGCGCGGCGGCCAGCGCACTCGCCGCAGCTTCCTTGTCACCGGCCAGAAGCGCGCTCTCCACCTTCTTCACGAAGGTGCGGATTCGGCTGACGCGATTGCCGTTGACCTCGGCCCGCCGATTGTTGCGCCGGATACGCTTCTTTGCCTGCGGCGTGTTCGCCATGCTTCGTCCTATATGCCAAAAAGAAAAGCGGCGCGGAAACAGGCCGCACCGACGTGGCGCGCTGCTTAGCCACCTGTGGCGGCGAGGTCAACCGTTCAACGCTGGCATTTGCGGCAGAAGAAGGTCGATCGCCCGCCATCGACGCGCCGCTCGACCGTCCCGCCGCAGCCGCACGCCTCGCCCTCGCGCCCATAGACGCGCCATTGCTTCGAGAAATAGCCAAGCTCGCCGTCAGGCCGCGCATAATCGCGCAAGGTCGATCCGCCCGCCTCGATCGCGGCTTCGAGCACCGCGCGCACCGAATCGACCAGCCGCCCGAGCGCGGTCCGGCCGAGTCGTCCCGCCGCCGTCGTCGGCGCGATCCGCGCGCCGTGCAGCGCCTCGCACACATAGATGTTGCCGAGTCCCGCGACGATCCGCTGGTCGAGCAGCAGCGTCTTCACCGGGGCGACGCGTCCGGCGAATCGGGCCGCCAGATGCGCGGCGGTGAAGGCGGGGCCGAGCGGTTCCGGCCCAAGCGCGCGGAACGCGGGAAAATCCGCGATCGCCTCGCTCGCGATCAGGTCGAGCGAGCCGAAACGGCGCGGGTCCGCCAGCGCCAGCCGCCGCCCCGCCGCTGTCCCGATCAGCAGATGGTCATGCTTGCCGATCGCTTCGGGATCGATTCGCCAGCGTCCCGACATACCGAGATGGAAGATCAGGGTATCGCCGCGATCGGTGTCGATCAGCCCATATTTGGCGCGTCGCCCCAGTGCCGTCACGGTGGCGCCGGTCATCCGCTGGCGAAGGTCGAGCGGAATCGGGCGGCGCAGATCGGCGCGGCGCGGCTCCACCAGCGTCAGGCGCTGCCCTTCGAGGACAGGGCGCAGCCCGCGCACGGTGGTTTCGACTTCGGGAAGCTCCGGCATGGCCTGATCCGCGCTAGGTTCGAATTGCCGCCGCCGCAAGGCTTGGCTAGAGCCTGAAGCCATGAACGATACCGTCTCCTTCGGCTATACCGACGTCACCCCTGCGGAAAAGACCGCGAAGGTGGGCGAGGTGTTCGCCAGTGTCGCCAGCCGTTACGACCTGATGAACGACGCGATGTCGGGCGGCCTCCACCGCCTGTGGAAGGACCGCTTCGTCCGTCGTGTGAAGCCGCGCGCGGGCGAGACGATTCTCGACATGGCGGGCGGCACGGGCGACATCGCCTTTCGCCTCCGCCGCTCGGGCGCGAAGGTGACGGTGGCCGACATCAACCCCGCGATGCTCGCGGTGGGGCGCGAACGCGCGGCCAGGCGCGGCTATGACGATCTCGCCTGGGCGGAGGAGAATGCCGAGCGGTTGAGCTTCGCCGACACCGCGTTCGACGGCTATACGATCGCGTTCGGCATCCGCAACGTCACCGACATCCCCGCCGCGCTGGCCGAGGCGCATCGCGTGCTGAAGCGCGGCGGCCGCTTCTTCTGCCTTGAATTCTCGACGACGCAGTGGCCGGGCTTCGCGGACATTTACGACGCTTATTCGCACCGGCTGGTGCCTAAGCTTGGGAAGCTTTTGGCACATGACGAGGACAGCTATCGCTATCTGATCGAATCGATCCGCCGCTTTCCCGATATGCCGACGTTCGAACGGATGATCGCCGACGCCGGCTTCGTGCGCACCCAGGTCGAGCCGCTGCTCGGCGGCCTTGTCGCGATCCACTCGGGCTGGCGGATATGATCGGCCGATGACGCAGCCGGTCGTCCATCTCTGGCGGCTGCTGCGCTGGGGCCGCACCCTCGCCCGCCATGGCGCGCTCCGGGGCATCGAACGCGATCCGCTGACGCCGCCGGCGGTGCGCCGGCTGTGCCGCCTCGCCCGGTTTGGCGCGCGCGTGCCCAAGGTGCCGGCCTATGCGGATGCGTTCGAGGCGATCGGCCCCGCCGCGATCAAGCTCGGCCAGGCGCTCGCCACGCGCCCCGATCTGGTGGGAGAGGCTGCCGCCCACGATCTGCTGCGATTGCAGGACGCGCTGCCCCCCGCCCCGTTCGAGGCGATCCGCAGAGCGATCGAGGGGGGGCTGGACAAGCCGGTCGAGGCGGTCTTCGCCTCGATCGATCCCGTGCCGATCGGCGCCGCCTCGATCGCGCAGGTGCATCGTGCCGTCACTACCGACGGGCGGCAGGTGGCGGTGAAGGTGCTGCGCCCCGGCATCGAGGAGGAATTCGCCCGCGCGCTCGAAACCTATGAATGGGCGGCGGCGCAGGCGGAAGCGCTGGGCGGCGAGCTGGCGCGCCTGCGGCCCCGGCTGGTGATCGCGACCTTCCGCCAGTGGACCGCGCGCGAGCTGGACCTCAGGCGCGAGGGCGCGTCGGCCTCCGAACTGGCCGAGGGGATGGAGGCCGAACCCGGCTTCGTCGTTCCCGCGATCGACTGGCAGCGCACCGCGCGGCGCGTGCTGACGCTGGAGTGGATCGACGGCATCAAGCTTTCGGATCGCGACGCGCTGATCGCGGCAGGGCACGATCCGCGCCTGCTGGCGCAATGCCTTGTCCGCGCCTTCCTTCGCCAGGCGATCGCCGAAGGCTTCTTCCACGCCGACATGCACCAGGGCAATCTCTTCGCCTTGCCCAATGGCGATATCGCCGCGATCGATTTCGGCATCATGGGGCGGATCGACCGCCGTGCCCGCCTGTGGCTGGCCGAGATCATACACGGCCTCATCACCGGCAATTACGCCCGTGTCGCCGAGATTCATTTCGAGGCAGGCTATGTGCCGCCCTATCATAACATCGCCGAATTCACGACCGCGCTGCGCGCGGTGGGCGAGCCGATCCGGGGCCTGGCCGTCAAGGACATATCGGTCGGCCAGATGCTCGATGGCCTCTTCGCGATCACCCGCGATTTCGACATGCCGACGCAGCCGCACCTCCTCCTCCTCCAGAAGACGATGGTGATGGTGGAGGGCGTCGCGACCGCACTCGATCCCGACATCAACATGTGGGAGACGTCGGGACCTTTCGTGAAGGAATGGCTCCGCTCCGAACTCGGCCCCGAGGCCGCCGTCGCCGCCCGCCTCACGGAGGACCTGCGCACCTTCGCCCGCCTGCCCGACCTCATCCGCCGCATCGAGGAGCGCTTTCCCGCCCCCGGCGGCGCGCCCCCCCTGCCACCGCTGCGCGAGGTGGAGGTGGTGCGTCTTGGCGGCGGCTGGCGTTATGCGGCGGTCGCGCTGCTCGCCGCCGTGGCGGGCGCCGTCGCGATGTGGGCGATCGGATAGCGAGAAGGAATCAATTCGCCCCTGACGGGGAAAAACAAGGGTTTAGCGCCCATCCTCCATGACAAGGCGGCAATCGATCGATTAGCGTACCCCGATACATAAAGGGGAGGCTTGCATGAAGCATCGCACCGTCACCGTCCTCGCGGGGCTTGCCACGATCCTGCTGGGCGCCGGCCCGGCCGTTAGCCAGATCACCGCGCCGGCGCGCCCAATCCCGCCGGGGATCACCGTCGACTCGATCAAGGTCCATGGCGCGTCATTGGAAGGCAATCTGGAAGGCAACAGCGCCGACCGCAACGTGCTGGTGATCCTGCCGCCAAGCTACGCCAGGGAGAAGGACCGGCGCTATCCCGTCGTCTATTTCCTCCACGGCTTCATGATCGACGCGCAGAATTTCTCCAATTATTTCCACGTCCCCGATGCCGCCGCCCACTCGGCCGCGAAGGGCGCGGAATTCATCCTCGTCCTGCCCGACACCGATACGAAGCAGGGCGGCAGCATGTATTCCAGCTCGCCCACCGTCGGCGATTTCGAGGCGTTCGTGGCGAAGGACCTCGTCGCCTATATCGACAGCCATTATCGCACGATCGCCAGGCGCGAGGGCCGCGGGCTCGCCGGCCATTCGATGGGCGGCTACGGCGTCTGGAAGATCGCGATGAAATATCCGAAGATGTGGTCGAGCATCTACGCGATGAGCGCCTGCTGCATCTCGCCGCGCACAGAGGCGGTGGATGCCGCGAAGAAGATCGCCAGCCTGACGCCGGAGGCCGCGGCCAAGGCCGATTTCGGCACGCGCGCCGCCGTCGCCTCGGCGGTCGCCTGGTCGCCCGCGCCCGACAAGCCGCCCTTCTACGCCGATTTCGCCTATAAGGACGGCGCGATCGATCCGCTGGTGATCGCCAAATGGGCGGCCAATTCGCCGCTGGCGATGGTGCCGCAATATGTGCCGGCGCTGAAGAGCATCGGCGCGATCGCGCTCGATGTCGGCGACAAGGATTCGCTGCTTGGCGACGACAGCGCGATCCACCATGAGCTTGATCGTTTCGGCATCAAGCATCAGTTCGCGGTCTATCCCGGCAACCATGTCAGCGCGATCGGCCAGCGCTTCGAAGAGAAGGTGCTGCCCTTTTTCGCGCAGCATCTCCAGATGAAATAGCCCCGGCGAGAGGGCTGGCGTCGCGCCAGCCCTCTCGACTCGCGCCGCATGCCACGCCATGACGAGAGGCATGACGGCCAAGCGCATTCTCCTGATCGTCGGCGGCGGCATCGCGGCCTACAAGGCATGCGAACTCATCCGCCTGATCCGCAAGGCGGGCATGACGGTGCGCTGCGTGATGACGGGGGGCGCCGCCCAGTTCGTGACGCCGATGACGCTCGCCGCCTTGTCCGAGCAACCCGTCCACACCAGCCTCTGGGATCTCAAGGACGAGGCCGAGATGGGGCATATCCAGTTGAGCCGCGAGGCCGATCTGGTCGTCGTCTGCCCCGCCACCGCTGATCTGCTGGCGAAGATGGCGGCAGGCATCGCCGACGATCTGGCGACCACCCTGCTGCTCGCCACCGACAAGCCGGTGCTTGCCGCCCCGGCGATGAATGTGCGCATGTGGCGGCACGCGGCAACGGTGCGCAACGTCGCGCAACTAAGGGTCGATGGCGTCACCGTGATGGAGCCCGACGAGGGGCCGATGGCGTGCGGCGAATATGGCCCCGGCCGCCTGCCGGAGCCGCCGGCGATCCTCGCCGCGATCGAGGCTGCGCTTACGCCCGCGCCCGCGCGCCGCCTGGCGGGCCGCCATATCCTCGTCACCGCCGGGCCGACGCAGGAGCCGATCGATCCGGTGCGCTATATCGCCAATCGCTCGTCGGGAAAGCAGGGCTTCGCGATCGCGGGCGCGCTGGCGGCGCTGGGCGCGCGGGTGACATTGGTCGCCGGCCCGGTAGCGCTCCCCACCCCGCCCGGCGTCGAACGGATAGACGTGATGACCGCGCTGGAAATGAACGCGGCGGTGAGGCGCGCGCTGCCCGCCGACGCCGCGATCCTCGTCGCCGCCGTTGCCGACTGGCGCGTCGAGCCCGCGGGCCACAAGATCAAGAAGCAAGCGGGCGCGCCGCCCGCGCCGCTGCGCTTCACCGAGAATCCCGATATTCTCGCCGGCCTCGCCACCGGCGGCGGGCGGCCGGCGCTGCTGATCGGCTTCGCGGCGGAAACCGAAAATGTGCTGGCCCATGCCGAGGCCAAGCGGACGCGCAAGGGCTGCGACTGGATCGTCGCCAACGATGTTTCGGGCGACGTGATGGGCGGCGATGCGAACAGCGTCCATCTCGTCACCGCCGCCGGCACCGAAAGCTGGGCGCGGATGGCCAAGGAAGAGGTGGCCCGCCGCCTCGCCGAACGGATTGCCGACAGGTTCGAAGGACAGCCATGACGATCACGATCGCGCTCAAGCGCCTGCCCCATGGCGAGGGCCTGCCGCCGCCCGCTTATGCGACCGCGCACGCCGCCGGCCTCGACGTCGTCGCCGCCGAGGACGTGCTGCTGCATCCGGGCGAGCGCCATGCCGTCGCCACCGGCTTCGCCATCGCGATTCCCGAAGGCTATGAGGTGCAGGTCCGTCCCCGCTCGGGGCTGGCGCTGAAGCATGGCGTCACCTGCCTCAACACGCCCGGCACGATCGATGCCGATTATCGCGGCGAGGTGAAGGTGATCCTCGCCAATCTGGGCAGCGAGGCGGTCGAGCTGCGGCGCGGCGAGCGGATCGCGCAGCTCGTGCCGGCGAAGGTGCAGCGCGCCGGCTTCGTCGAGGTCGAGACGCTCGACGAGACGGCGCGCGGCGCGGGGGGCTTCGGGTCAACCGGCCGATGACGCTCAGCGCCGCCCAGCTCGATCGCTACGCCCGCCACATCATCCTGCCCGAGGTTGGCGGCGCGGGGCAGATGCGGCTCTTGTCGGCGCGGGTGGCGATTATCGGCGCGGGCGGGATCGGGTCGCCGCTGATCGCCTATCTGGCGGCCGCGGGCGTCGGCCATCTGACGCTGATCGACGACGATCGGGTCGATCTGTCGAACCTTCAGCGACAGACTTTGTTCGCCACCGCCGATATCGGCCGCGCCAAGGCCGAGGCGGCCCGCGATCGCGTCGCCGCGCTCAATCCCGATATCGCCGTCACGCCCGTTTGCGAGCGGCTGACCGCCGACAATGCACAGGCGCTGCTTGCGGGCCATGAGGTGGTGGTGGACGGCTGTGACAATTTCGCCACCCGCCTCGCCGTCGCCGACGCCGCGCTTGCGCTCCGTATCCCGCTCGTCTCTGCCGCTTTGGGGCGGTTCGAGGGGCAGCTTGCCATCTATCGCGGCTGGGAAGCCGACAAGCCCTGCTATCGCTGCTTCGTCGGCGACGATCCCGATCGGCCCGAGGTGAGTTGCGCCGACCAGGGCGTGCTCGGCGCGCTCACCGGCGTCGTCGGCAGCCTCGCGGCGATGGAGGCGATGCGCCTCCTCACCGGCTTCGGCGAGGATATGGCGGGCAAGCTGCTGCTGATCGACGCGCTCGCCCTGCGCTTCCGCACATTGGCCTTGCCCAAGGATCCGGGATGCCGATGCGCGGCCTGACGATCGTCATCGCCGATGCCCAACCCGAACGCCTCCGCACCGCGCTGACGATGGCGGTGACGCAGGCCGCGCTGGGCGGCGAAGCGCGTCTTTTCTGCGAGGGCAAAAGCGTTGCGCTGCTGCGTGCCCCCATCACCGGCCCGGAGGATGCGGCCCACGCCAAGGCGGGCCTGCCCACGCTCGACGAACTCTATGCCGAGGCGCTGGAACAGGGCGTGCGGATCATCCTCTGCCAATCGGGTATGCAACTCCTCGGTGCCACGCCGGCCGATTATGATCCGCGCGCCGATTATGGCGGCATGGTGAGCCTGATGCAGTCGCTCGGCGACGACCGGCTGGTGGTGATTTAGCGCTTCCCACACCCGTCACCCCGGCGAGGACTCGGCTCACTTTTGCCTTTCGAACGCCTCAATGGATTCCGGCGGCCACCGGAATGACGAGAAGGAAAAACTGCACCCAAACCCTCATCGTCATTCGCGCGGGCGGGAATCCATAGACACCGGCCCCAACTATAAAGGCGATGCGCGGCGCTTATAACTTCCCGCCTGCGCGGGAATGACCAAAAGCGTTGGCGTAAAGCGGAACTTCAAATCGCTGCCGACCCAACCTCCGCGCGGGGAAGTGTGCGGCCGCGGATCAGGTCGGCGGCGCGTTCGCCGATCATCATCGTCGGCGCGTTGGTGTTGCCGCCCGGCACCGTCGGCATCACCGACGCGTCGACGACGCGCAGGCCCTCGGCGCCGATCACCTTGAGGTCGGGCGTGACCACCGACTGCGCGCCCATGCCCATCGCGCAGGTCCCCACCGGGTGCATCGCGACATAGCAGGTCTCGCGGATGAAGGCATCCAGCTCGGCGTCGCTGTCGATATCCACCCCCGGCATCCGCTCGGTCGTCACCAGCGACGCTTGCGGCTCGGTGCCGTAGATTTTGCGTGCGGCGCGGATGCCGGCGCGCAGCGTGGCGAGATCCTCCTCCTCGGTCATCAGGTTGAGGCAGACCGCCGGCAGATCGCGCGGATCGGCGGATTTCAGCTTCACCCAGCCCCGACTGTACGGATGCAGGCTGACCAGTCCCGCCCAGAAGACATGGCTCTGAATCTCGGTAAGGCCCGGGAACCAGGGCTTGGCGTCGAAACGGATCGGGTTCGCCATGAACTGGATATCGGGCCGGTCGAGATGCGGTCGCGTGCGGATCACGATGTTGCAGCTATTGAGCTGTGTCGCGAGCGCCCCGCCGCCGATCGTCGCCCATCGCAGGGCCGACAGCGCCAGCCGATCGAAGCGGAGCTGGCGCAGGAAGGTGTTGGGCCGCGCGGCATCCCATTCCATCGAGACATTGGCATGTTCGGACAGATTGGCGCCGACGCCGGGGCTATCGGCAATGACCGCGATACCTTGCGCGCGCAGATGCTCCGCCGGCCCGATGCCGGACAGCATCAGCAGGTGCGGCGAATTATAGGTGCCGCCCGACAGGACCACCTCGCGCCGCGCGCGCACCGTCTGCTTGATATCGCCGAGGATATACTCCACGCCGACCGCACGGCCCTCTTCGAAGCGCACCCGCTCGGTCAGCGCGCCCGTCCGCACCGTCAGGTTGGGCCGCGCCATCGCCGGCTTGAGATAGGCGGTGGCGGCGCTGACGCGGCGGCCGCGCCGGTCGATCGTCTGCTCGCCGCGCGCGAAGCCTTCCGGGTTCTCCGCCGAGAGATCGTCGCTCGTCGGAAAGCCCGCTTTGGGGGCCGCTTCCATCAGCGGCTCGTGCAGCAGCAGCGGCGAATCGATCGGATTGACCGCGACCGGCCCCGAATCGCCATGATAGGCGTTCGCGCCGCGCCAGCTCGTCTCCATCTTGCGGAAATAGGGCAGCACGTCGGCATAGCTCCAGCCGTCCGCCCCCATCTGCCGCCATTGATCGTAATCGCGCGGATGGCCCCGCATGTAGAACATGCCGTTGATCGAGGAGGAGCCGCCGACGACGCGCCCGCGCGGCAGGGGCAGTTGTCGCCCGCCAAGGCCCGGCTCGGGTTCGGTGACGATGCCCCAGTTGAAGCGCGGGTTCACGATCGCGTTCAGGAAGCCCAGCGGAATCTTGAGATAGGGGTGCCGCGCCGGCTCGCCCGCCTCCAGCAGCAGGACCGACGTGCCCGGGTCTTCGGACAGGCGCGCGGCGACGACGCATCCCGCCGATCCCGCGCCGACGACGATATAGTCGAACTCCTCCACGCAATCCTCCACCGGCCCCTCGGCGCCACACGCCCTTTAGTAACGGTCGTTACTGTCTGTCCGGCCGTCCCGCAATAGTTGCCGCCCGCAACGCGCTTTTAGAGCATAAAGCGGACCCGATTAGCACGGCATGCGCCCACGCCCGGCCCTATCCGACGCACGGACTCAGGATTGGCCGGGAGAATGAGATGGCGAAAGACAACAAGATCACCCTATATGATCTGCAACTCTCGACGGGTGCGACGATCAGCCCGTTCGTCTGGGCGACGAAATATGCCGTCGCGCACAAGGGTTTCGAACTCGACATCGTCCCCGGCGGCTTCACCGGCATCATGGAGCGCACCGACGGCAAAACCGAACGGCTGCCTGCGATCGTCGACGATGGCCATTGGGTGCTCGATAGCTGGTTGATCGCCGAATATCTCGACGAGAAATATCCCGATCGCCCGACGCTGATCGGCGATCCCGGCGTCAAGATACTGACGCAGATGATGGAAAGCTGGCTGTGGAAACAGGCGATCAGCCCGTGGATGACCTGCTTCCTCAAAAGCTATCGCGACCTGTCGCTGCCGCAGGACCACGCCTATGTCACCGAATCGCGCGAGCGGATGTTCGGGCGCAAGCTGGAGGACATCGTCGTCGGCCGCGAGGACCGGCTGCCGCTGGTGCCGCCCAACCTCGAAATCCTGCGTCAGGCGCTCCACCAGAACCCGTGGCTGGGCGGCGCCACGCCCAATTATGCGGACTTCCGCGCGCTCGCGGTCTTCCTCTTCTGCGCGTCGGTCGCCGATACGCCGCCGCTGACCGAGGACGATCCGCTGCGCGACTGGATCGATCGCGGCTTCGATCTCTATGGCGGCCTCGGCCGGCATCCGGGCATGCACTCGCTGTTCGGCCTCAAGCTGCGCGAGGGCGACCCCGAGCCGTTTGTCAAGGCGCCGCCCGCCGGCGGCCTCGCCACCCGTAACACCGGCCCCGCCTCGACGCAGGCCGAAACCGCGCGCCTCAAGGGGAAAGCGGGCTAAGGTCTGCTTCCTCTCTCCCGGTCAGAAAATCACGGCCAGGGCGGTGTCGCCGCCATGATGCCGTCGAACCGCGCCTGCATCTGAGCGCGGAACTGGCCGTGTGTGATGATATAGGGCTGGTCTTCCTCGATCGCGGTGGCGACCATCCGGCCCACCTCCTCGGGTTCCATCCAGTCCTCGCCGGGGACGCGTTCGGACAACGCCTGTTCGGACGCGGCGAAGCCGCTCTCCGCGCGCAAATGCGCGGGGCGGTTGCGATTGGCCTCGTGGATGTTCGATTTCACGAAGCCGGGGCAGAGCACGCTGACGCCGATACCGTCTGGCGCGAGATCGAGCCGCAGCGATTCGGACAACGCGATGACCGCCGCCTTGCTGGTCGTGTAGATGCCGTACTGGCTGGGCATGACGATCGTCGCGGCAAGCGAGGCGGTGTTGACGATATGGCCGCCCTTGCCGCGCGCCAGCATGCGCGGCACGAAGGTCTGGATGCCGTTGACGACGCCGCCGATATTGACGCCCAGGCCGAAATCCCAATCGGCATAACGCGCCGCGCGCAGCGGCCCTTCGACGCCGACGCCGGCATTGTTGACGAGGATGTCGATCCCGCCATGCGCCGTGTCGACGCGCTTTGCCGCGGCCTCGAAGCCGTCCCGATCGGTAACGTCGAGCAGCAGCGGCTCGATCCGGTCGCCATGCCGCTCGGCCGCGAAGACCGCGACGGCATGATCGAGATGATCCCGCCGCAGATCGGCCAGGATCACCCGCGCGCCGCGCGCGACGAATATTTTCGCGATGCCGAGCCCGATGCCGCTCGCGCCGCCGGTCACGAATGCGACGGCATCGTTGAAATCCTTGATCGCCATATCCACTCCTCAGCCCGAAAGTTGGGCATATCCTAATCCTCGCAGGGAGCCCTGTCGTGCACAGGGGCGATCATTTTGCCCCCTCTGGCGTGAAATCGATCCGGATGCGCACCCAAGCGCCGACGAGCGTTCGCCCGCCGATCCGGGGCGGGCGGACGCGAAATTGCCACGCCGCCTGCCGCACCGCGCGGGCGAGCCCCGAACCGGGCGGCGAGTCGGCCAGTTCCTGACAATTTTCGACGCGGAAATCCGCGACCGTCTGGCAGGCGATCATCCCCCAGCCGGTTCGCGGCGCGCCGGAGGGCAGATAGTAGGCCAGCTCGGCATGGGTGGGCTTGCGATACCAGTCGGCATCGTAAAGCTGTTCGCCATTCGGCCCCTGCCCCCCGGCCGCCGGCGCGCCGCCGGCCTCCGCATCGGCCTCGCCCTGATCCTTGCCGCGCGACGGCATCCTGGCGATGTCGGAGGCGAGGAACACATCGCGGCTGACGATCATCATCTGCAGCGGCGCATCGGACGGGACAGGCGGCGGCTTCTTCGCGGCCGGCGCCGAGGCGCGCGCGGCGTCGCTGCTCGCCCGCCGGGGCTTTGACGAGGCGCGCGATTTTGCCGGCTCCGCCTGGCTGTTCGTCTGAAGCTGGAAGACGACCGGCCCGGCCTCGCGCGCGGGCGGGCGCGGCGTCATCGGCGTGATCTTCAGCAAAAGGAGAAGGATCAGCAGATTGGCGCCGAACGCCAGCGTGAGCGCGGTGGCGCGACGCCACAACGGCGCCCGATGCGCATACGCCGATTGCTGATAGAGCGTCGAACGCATCGACCGTTCGACTACAGGAGGCGCGCGGCCATCGCAATCGGTTCAAGGACGAGCCGCCTCTTTCGACGGAGAGCTTTGCCCCACGGCGCGTTCATCGGATAGAATCCCGTCCAAATCCTTCGGAGCACAGAATGGCCGACGCCGCGCCCAATCCCCTGCCGCACCGGCATCATGTCTTGATCGTGGGCGGCGGGTTCGGCGGGCTTCAGGCGGCGCGGAGCCTTGCCGGCGCGCCGGTGTCCATCACGCTGGTCGACCAGCGCAACCACCATATCTTCCAGCCTTTGCTCTATCAGGTGGCGACGGCGTCGCTCGCCACCTCGGAAATCGCCTGGCCGATCCGTGCCGTTCTGCGCAAACGCGCCGAAATCACGACGCTGCTCGGCACGGTGACGGGCGTCGATGCGGCGGCGCGGACCGTGCGGCTCGCCGATGGCGGCACGCTCGCCTATGACACGCTGATCCTCGCCACCGGCGCGCGCCATGCCTATTTCGGGCATGACGAATGGGAGCCGTTCGCCCCCGGCCTGAAGACGATCGAGGACGCGACCACCATTCGCCGCGCCATCCTGCTCGCCTTCGAATGGGCCGAGCGCGAGAGCGATCCAGCGCGCCGCGCGGCGCTGCTGACCTTCGTGATCGTCGGCGCCGGCCCCACCGGCGTCGAACTGGCGGGCACGATCGCCGAGCTGGCGCGCGACACGCTGCCATCCGATTTCCGCAACATCGACACGCAGGAGGCGCGGATCGTCCTGATCGAAGCCGGGCCGCGCGTGCTGGCGGGCTATCCCGACAGCCTTTCCGATTATGCGAAGCGATCGCTCGAAACGCTCGGTGTCGAGGTGGAGCTGGGCCAGGCGGTGTCCGACTGCACGGCCGAAGGGGTCGTCTATGGCGACAGGCATCTGCCCGCGCGCACGATCCTCTGGGCGGCGGGCGTGCGTGCCTCGCCCGCCGCCCAATGGCTGCACGCGCCCGCCGATCGCGCGGGCCGGATACAGGTGCTGCCCGATCTCAGCGTGCCAGGGCATCCCGACATCTTCGCCGTCGGCGATACCGTGACGATCGCGGCCCCCGACGGAAAACCCGTTCCCGGCATAGCCCCCGCCGCGAAGCAGGAAGGCCACTATGTCGCCACGGCGATCAAGGCGCGCCTTGCCGGCCAGCCTGCGCCGCCGCCCTTCCGCTACAGACATGCCGGCAGCCTGGCGCAGATCGGCAAGCGGCGCGCGGTGATAGATTTCGGGCGCGTCAGGCTGCGCGGCGCGATCGCCTGGTGGATATGGGGGATCGCCCACATCTATTTCCTGATCGGGGTGCGCAGCCGGCTCAGCGTCGCGCTGAACTGGCTCTGGATTCACCTGCGCAACCAGCGCGGCGCGCGGCTCATCACCCAGGGCGGCGAGACGGATTCGCCGCCGCGGCCGAACGACGACGGCTGACGAAGGGGCATCCCGACGCGCCGGCAGTCTTATCCACCCGCGAGCTTGTCGAAATCGCTGGCGTCGTGGCGTTCGGCCAGATGCGTTCCCTCCGGCCCCTGCGTGCGGTTCACCATGCGGCCGCGCTTCACCGCCTCGCGCGCGCCGATCTGGTCGACCCAGCGGCTCACGTTGCGATATTCGTGGGCGGACAGGAATTCCTGCGCGCTATAGGCGTCGCGCGTGATCGAACCGTACCAGGGCCAGATCGCGATATCGGCGATCGTATATTCGTCGCCCGCCATATATTCGTGATCGGCGAGATGCGTGTCGAGGACATGGAGCTGCCGCTTCGTTTCCATTGCGAAGCGGTTGATCGGATATTCCATCTTGAACGGGGCATAGGCAAAGAAATGCCCGAAGCCGCCACCGACGAAGGGGGCGGAGCCCATCTGCCACATCAGCCAGTTCATCGTCTCGGTGCGCTTGCGCAGATCGGTGGGCAGGAAGGCGTGAAACTTCTCCGCCAGATAGAAGAGGATCGATCCGCTCTCGAACACCCGGATCGGTGGATTGGCCGACCGGTCGATCATCGCCGGAATCTTCGAATTGGGATTGATCTCGACGAAGCCGCTGGAAAACTGATCGCCCTCGCCGATCCGGATCAGCCAGGCGTCATATTCGGCGCCGCCATGGCCCAGCGCCAGCAGCTCCTCCAGCATGATCGTGGCCTTCACGCCATTGGGCGTGCCCATCGAATAAAGCTGGATCGGGTGTTTGCCGACGGGCAGTACCTTATCGTGCGTCGGGCCGGAGATCGGCCGATTGATGTTGGCGAATTGCCCGCCATTCGCCTTGTCCCAGGTCCAGACCTTCGGGGGAATATAGCCCGGCGGCTGATTGTTCGCGGCGTCGGTGTCGGCCATGTCCGTTCTCCAATCTCATCCTATGTGGCGCAACTCATGCGCCCGGCAGCCGCCGCGCAGCAAGAGGATAGAAGGCAGTTCGCGTCAGTCGCGCGCCGGCCTGTCGAACAGGCCGTCCACCGTCGCACGGCGCCTGTCCTCGAAGGCGCGGCGCGCATGGGGAACGCGATCGTCGGCGGGGAATGCCGCCTCGATCGCGCGATGCCGCGCGCGCACCTCGTCGAGAAATTCGGCGTGGGTGAGGATATGGAAGCGGTTATCGCGGATCGCACGCACCACGGCGGCGCCCATGTCCCTCGGGTCCATCGCGACGCGCATCGCGCCCCACAGCTCGCGCAGATAAGCCCCCGCTTCGCCCACTGGCGCGCCGCTGTCGTCGTCGGGAACGGGAACGAGTGCGGAGCGCGTCGCGCCGGGAAAGAGACAGGACACGCCGATCCCCTCTGGCGCCAGCGACATGCGCAGCGATTCGGACAGGCCGCGCACGGCATATTTGGCGGTCGAGTAAGCGCCGAGCCCCGGCAGCGGCACCATCCCGGCCATCGAGGCGGTGTTCACCACATGGCCGCCCTCGCCCTGCGCCTTGATGATCGGCACGATCACCTTCACGCCGTTGACGACGCCGCCCAGATTGACGCCCATCGCGCGATCCCACTCCTCGAAATCGGGATCGTCGACAAGGCCGCCGCCGCCCACGCCGGCATTGTTGCACAGCACATGGATCTTGCCGAAAACCGACAGCGCCTCTTCGGCTGCGCGGCGCATCGCCTCGCGATCGGACACGTCGACCATCAGGAAATGGACCGCGTTCGAGCCGACAAGCAGCGCACGAGCAGCCTCCAGATGGGTCTCGCTATAATCGGCGATCACCACCTTCATGCCCTCGGCCAGAAAGGCGTGCGCCATGCCAAGGCCGATGCCGCTGGCCCCGCCGGTCACGAACGCCACCTTCCCTTCCAGATTGCGCATGCCGCCTCTCCTTCCCCTCATTCCGGCACAGGCCGGCGCCCGTTACCGAACCGCTTTTACAACGGTTCGTCGAGCGGCTTCTGCTCGTCGTAGATCGGGTTGTACATCAGCGTGCCGAACTGGCGGACGAGCGCGGCGCGTGTTTCGTTCGGCGCCTCCACGGGAATGGCGCGGAGCAGCGCCTCGTTGCGCGCGATGATGCCGTCGCGGAACTCGGGATGGGTCATGATGAACAGATCGCCCCGGCGGATGCCGCGCAGGACACGCTGGCCGACCTCCTCCTTCGTCATGAACACGCTGGGGTCAAAACCCGGCGCTGGGCGCTTGTCCGCCTGCGCGCCGCCCGCCGGCGGCTGCGGCGGCGCATCGTTGCGCAGATCGTCGGGCCGCACCGCCTGCGTCGTCTGGCCGAGGCTGGTCTGCACCGGGCCGGGGAAGAAGACCGATGCGCCGATTGCGGTGCCGCGCAGATCAGTGGCGAGCGATTCGATCATCCCCGCCACGGCGAACTTGGCGGTGCAATAGAGGCCCGCGCCGCCCACCGCCGAGAAGCCGCCGGTCGACGAGGTGACGACGACATGACCCGGCTCGCCATGCGCCAGCATGCGCGGCAGCATCGTCACCAGCCCGTTGACGACGCCGCCGAGATTGACGTTCAGGTTGAAATCCCAATCCTTGTACGACGCGTTCTGCATCGGCCCGGTGACGCCGACGCCGGCATTGAGCGCGAGCACATGGATGTTGCCGAACACCCGCTCGGCCTCATCCGCCGCCTGCGCCCAGCCGTCGCGGCTGGTAACGTCGAGCCGCACCGGATGGACGGCAAGATTGGTCTTGGAAAAGCCCTCCATCGCCTGATCGAGCGCCTCCTGCCGGATATCGGCGATCACCACCTTCATGCCTGCCTCGGCGAAGGCCTTGGCCATGCCCAGCCCCATGCCGCTGGCGCCGCCGGTGATGAAGGCGGTCTTTCCGCTTACGTCCTGCATCATGTTCCTCTTCGAAATTTGTTGCTTTTGTCCGATTTAATTCCCCAACCATAAGGGGAATATTCCTGACCAACAATGATTATGCCCATCATCAGGAGCGAACAAAAAAGAGGCGGCCCCGCAGAGCCGCCTCCCGAAAATCGCAACTGCGAAGGGGTCAGAACTTGAACTTCGCCCCCAGGTAGAAGCGCCGTCCCAGCACGTCGTAGAAACTGCCCTGCGATCCGGTGCCGGCGATCTGGCCGCCCGCATTGGTTCCGGCCGGCGGCGCGGTGTTATATTCGTAAACCGGCGGCGCCTTGTCGAACAGGTTCGAGATACCGAACCGGATCGTGGCGTTGTCGGTGACGGCGAGCGTGGTCGACAGGTTGAACAGATTGTAGGCCGGCGCGCCGACATAGGTGGTATCCGGATTGGATACCGCCTCCAGCGGCTTGATCTTCGGCAGATGCTGCCACTGCAACGATATCGTTGCCGGGCCGACCGAATAGTTCAATGTCGTGAACAGCTTCCAGCGATAATTGGCGGCGCTCAACCCGTTCTCGTTCGACGGCCCGAGCGTGCCTGCATAATCCTGAAGCGGAAGGACCGGCAGAACCGCCGACTCCATCTTGTCGAGATAGTTGAACGCGAGGTTCAGGCCAAGGACACCCGGCAGACCCGTTTCGGCTTCCTCCAGATCGACCACCCAGTCGAACTGGGCATCGATGCCGGCGGTCCGGAACCGGCCGCTGTTGAGATAGGTGCCGAGCAGATCGCCGATCGTGCCGATGTTCACGTTCCGCGTGATGCCCGCGCAGAAGGGCGAGTCGACATCATAGGTCGGATTGAACGCCGCATCGAAGCACTGGCGCTGGATGATATCGCCCGTCTGCAGGCCGATCGCGTCGTCCACCTTGATATTATAATAGTCGACCGACAGGCGGACACCCCGGAACCAGGGCGATTGCGACGGCGAGGAGATCACCGTGCCGATGGTCCAGGTCTTCGCCGTTTCGGGCTTCAGATCGGGATTGCCCTGGCTGCTGACGAACACGAACGACGCGCCCGCGCCCTGATTGTTGGCGTTGGCGTAGAAGGCGTCGGCCGTCCCCGGCGCGGCGCGGTCCATCAGCGTGCGGCACATCGCCAGGACGTTGGCATCGTTGCCGGCCGAATAAGGCAGCGCATTATTCATCGAACATAGATCGCCACCGCCCGCGACGGCGAAGACCTGCTGCCGTGCCTGATACAGTTCGGCGATGTTCGGCGCACGTTCCGCCTTGTTATAGCCGCCACGGAAACGCAGCCAGTCGGTTACCTGCCAATCGGCATTCGCCTTCCAGGTGAAGCTGCTGCCCGTCGTATTATAGTCGGAATAACGCGCGCCCAGATTGAGTTCGAGTTTCTGGACGAACGGCGTGTCGTGGACGAGCGGGATCAGCAATTCGCCATAGGCTTCCTTGACGGTGATCTCGCCGCGCGAATTGCCGCTGGGATAGAGGCCGATCGCCTGATCGAGGAAGGAGCGGCCCTGCGTCGTCAGCGTGTCGTTCAGGAAGAAATAGCTGTTACGCCGGTAATCGGTGCCGATCGCGAAGCGGACATCGCCCGCCGGCAACTGGAACAACCCGCCCTGCAAGCTCGCCTCCGCGACCGACTGGCGCATATCGGAGATCGTCTTGATGTCGGCCGAGATCGCCTCGATACAATCCTGGCTGGTGGGGATGTCGTCGAACGGGTTGAGGCCGCTCGTGCAGGTCGCGGTGGAGGCGCCGAAGCCGCCGAACGCCGCATTGCCCTGCGAGGTGAAGCCCGCGCCCCAGTTCGGCGCCCCGATGATCGCGCGATAGCGTTCGAGCGACGCAAAGCCCGTCAGGTTCGAATTGGTGCGCGACTGGCCTTGCGATCCGTAGATTTCCCACGTCCAGTCGGTTCCCGGCACCTTGCCCTGCAAACCGGCGAGGATCTGGTAGGTGAACACATCGCTTTCGTCGGCGCGATTGGCATAGTTCAGATAATTGTTGAGCTGCCACGGCGCATTCGGGTCGGCGCGACTTGCCAGCATCTGCTGCAACTCGGTCGGCAGCACGCGCCCGTCCATCGGGATGAACGCGCTCCACCCGTTCACCGCCGGGGACGGCTGCTGGACCGTGAAGCTGTGCGAACGATTGAAATAGCCCTGCGCGAAGAAGGTGATGTCATCGTTCAGGTCATAGGTGCCGCGCGCATAGATATTCCAGCGGCTGAGCGGGAAGGTGGCCAGCTCATCCTGCCAGTTCTGCGCGAGCTGGCCCGTACTGGTCCGCTCCCATTTGAGGCCGAGTTGCTGGCCGAAGCGATAGGCGCCCGGGATCGTGAGGCCGTCGAAGCCGCCGAACGCGGTGCCGTTGGGATTGAAATAGACGTTGCCTGAAGTCGGGTAGTTCGGCGTCGCCGTCACATCCCGGCCTGCGAAAATCCCGTTCATCACCGCCTGGCTAGGCAGGTTGCCCGGCGTCGGCACATAAGTCGGGAAATCGGAGAAGAATTCGGTGCCGTTCGTGCCCGGATCGCGCCAGAAATTGCGGAACCAGCTACGCTTGATGCGCTTCGACCCGTTACGATCGTCATTCTGGAAACCGATCGTGATATTGCCGCGGCCATCGGCGAAGTTGGTGCCCATGAAGCCGCTGATCGAATATTCGCCCGCATCGCCGCGCTGCGTGATCGATCCCTGGCCGTTCAGTTCGAGGCCCGAGAAGTTCTTCTTCAGGATGAAGTTGACGACGCCCGCGACGGCGTCCGCGCCGTAAGTCGCCGAAGCACCGCCGGTAATCACCTCGACCCGCTCGATCGCGGCCTGCGGGATGGTGTTGATATCCACCACCATGTTGGCGCTGCCCGGCGTCGCGCGCCGGCCGTCGATCAGCACCAGCGTGCGGTTCGGGCCAAGGCCGCGCAGCGACAGCGTGGCGGCGCCCGGCGTGTTGACCGAGTTGGGCTGGATGTCGCCGCCCTGCGTCGGCGTCTGCGCCGGGGTGAATTGCGGCAGCTTGTTGAGGTTCTGCTCGATCGCGACGGTGCTCGATTCCTCGAGCAGCTTCTGGTCGGCGGTGATGATCGGGCTGGTCGCCACATAGTCGCGCCGGACGATGCGTGAACCCGTCACCACGATTTCGGAAGACTGCGCGTTGGCGCCCGCGTCCGACGGCTGTGCTTCCTGCGCATAGGCCGTGGAGGATGCCATGACCGCGATCAGGCTCGCGCCACCCGCCAGAACAATTCTTCGCAGGTCCACGCCAAACGGCAAAGACTTCTTTCCGGAAGTATGATTCATTTCTTTTTCCTCACCTGAATCGCCGCGCAGCGGTCGACGTTGGTTTCAGTTTTTCTTTGGCCGATCCTGTCGATGCGCGCCCCTTTTCGACGCGCGCGCAAGGCGAACTAGCCCGGCGGCGGGAGATCGGCCTGTCGATGGAAGGGAAAAGGCGCGGTGGCGCGGCGGCGGCGATTGTCGCACGCCCGGCAGATGCAGCTTGAACGCAACGCCCCGAAACGCATGGGCAAAGGCCCCTCCCCTTCTGCGTCGGTGGTCCTTCGTTCGGCCACCTTAGGAAGAAGGCTATGCTTTTATATTGATAATGTCTAGACCGTTGATAATGTCCAACCATATATGAGGGAACAATTTCCGATATATGGAGGGATATAAGCCCCTCAATGGACGATTTTGTCTGTCATGAGGCCGGCGCGGCAAACGCCGGCGGACCAGGAAAATCCGCGGCAGGAAAGGGCGGGCGGCGGCCGCGCCCTTCCCGCTTTCGCGTCAGGCGGCGGCGGTCATCCGCTCCATTTGCGCGCGTCCGTTCTCGAACATTCCTCTGGTTGAAGGTCAGCAGGCCCGCGCCAGTTCGGGCGCCCCACTTCGCGTGAGCCATTCCGCTACAAGTCCTTCGCCGCCTCATCTGCTCCGACGACGAAAAAAAGGAGGCGACCTCAAAGCCGCCTCCCAGGGAGGAAGATCATTGAGGACGGGATGAACAGGGAAGCGCAAACCTCGCGCGGGGCCGGCCTGGACCCACGCGAAACCTGCCGTCGATGCGGCACGGGCAATGCTTCCAAACGCAGTTCAACCACCCTCTCCGCGACTCCGTTCTGAACCGGAAACGCGAAGAGGAAGGGCTAAGCGTTTTTATTGACTGTGTCCAGAAAAATACAACATTGCAAAAGAGGTAGGCAAAATCATCGGCTTACCCCGGCACAGGACGATGATTCTGTCCTGCCACCTGCGCGCGCGCACCGCTGCGGTGCCGGCACGGCGGCGTTATCGGAGGCGCGTCACACGCACTGCGGGCTGGTGGCGCACATGCATCAGATAGCTGCCAAGCGCACCGCGGCGGATGCGGATCGTCTCGCCCGGACGGGGCGGCAGGAAGTTCACGCCGCGCTCCGTCATCTGCCAGCGCGCGCCGTCCTTCAGCGCGATGGTCCAGTGGCCGACGCCATTGTCGGTCGCCGAGACGACCTCGGCCCTGATCTCCTCCACAGGCTGTGCGCGCTCGGCAAGCGGCCGCCTGTTCTCGACCATCTCGGACCCGAAGGAGTCGCCCACGGGAGCCGCCGACGCCGTGGACGTGCGGGACGCCGATGTCGCCGGCGCAGTCCGCGCGGGCGCCGGGACGGCAGGCGCGGCAGCGGGGCGCGCGGCGCTGTCGTAACAGGCGAGCCGATCCGACTTGTCCGCGATCGATCCGCACGCCTCAATCGCTTGAAGCCGCGCGCTATCGCCGCCTTGCGCCAGAGCCGGGCCGGCGAGGGATATTCCGCCCGACAGAATCGTCGCCGCGGCCATGGCCAGACACGCTTTACCCATATCCCTCCCCATCATGTCCCAATGGCAAACAATATTTCCGGACAGGCAATATCGACTCACCGCCCGGCCGGCTAATTTCATACCTACCATGTTCATCTTGGGGAGGTTAGAAATCGCTCGTTGATTGCGTCCCCCCTGTACCGTTGGCAACCGACGGGGCATCCGCCCTTCGAAAAGGATCTGTTGTGACATGAGCAAGCGCAGTGAGAGCCTGGCACGCGCCCCGGCCTCGGGGCTCACGCGCGAGACGATGATCGCCGGCGCGCTCGCGCTGCTCGACAAGGGCGGCATCGACGGGGTGACGCCGCGCGCGCTGGCGGACTGGCTCGGCGCCGATCCGGATCTCGTCCGCCGCTATTTCGCGCGGCAGAACGATCTCCTCGACGAAATGGCGCTGGCGCTGACCCGCGATATGCGGGCGGAAGAGGCCGCCGGGCCGTGGCAGGATCATCTGCGGCACCGCGCGAACGCGGCGTATCACGCGATGACGTCGCGGCGCGACGGCGCGCAGCTTGTCGCCCGAACGCTCGCCTCGCCGCGCATCTTCGAACATGACAAAAGCTGCATCGCCGCGCTGACGGGCGCGGGATTCACGGAAAAGGCGGCGCACGCGACGATCATGCTGATCGATCGCCTCACCCTCGGCTGGGCGCTCGCGGAACAGGCCGGCCCACAAGGCGAATCTGAAATCTTTGCCGATCAACTCGAAATCGTGTTGCAGGGCATGGCGCCGGGGAAGGTCCAGGCCGACGACGCAATGCCCGACCAATATAGGCTGTTCCAGAATCGCCTCTATCTTCTGCTGCGCGCGGTGCGGGAAAGCGCCGACATCGCCTATTCGCGCACGCTGCATATCGCCGAACTGGATCGGCGCATCCTCCTCCTGCTCAAGTCGCATGGCGGCCTCAACGTCGCGGAAATCTCGGTATCGACAGGGGTCGACAAGGCGCAGGTGAGCCGTGCGGTCAAGCGCGTCGAAGGCATGACGCTGGTGGATCGAGCGACGGTGCGCAGCCCGTTGCGGCTCAATTCGGCGGGCCACCGGCTGACCGAACAGATGATGCGCCTCGCCGAACTGCGCAATCGCGAACTGACCTTCGGCGTCACCGACGAACAGCTCGTCGAATTTTTCTCGATCCTCGAAATATTGATGGCGCGCGCGGTTCAGCTCTACGAGCAGGAGCGCAAGCTGGCCGGCGGCGGGCGGCCCGATATCCACCACAATAACGACCTCGCCGATGCGCATAATGCGATGGTGGTCGAACGATCGCGCATCCTGCCGCCGCTCATCACGCTCGCCACCTATCTTCAGCGCAGCGGAGCGCTCGCCTTCAAGCGGCTCACGGGCCTGTCGAGTTTCGAGGCATGGGTGCTGACCGAAATCGGCAAGGACCCGCCGCTCGACTGGGGTCGGCTGGTCCGCGCGCTCGAACGCGATCACAGCCAGGCCGGGCGCACCGTGCGACACCTGAGCGAGCGCGGACTAATCGAGCGGCACGGCCGGCCGGGCCGGCGCAATGGCTCCTTCTCCCCCACGCCCGAAGGCATGCGCCTGTTCACGCTGATCAGCGGGGCCGGCCAGCAGCGATCCGAATTCCTCCTTCAGGATATTCCCGCGCCGCAACTCAGTCGCTTCCTGGCCTGGTGCGACGTCATCATGCGCAATGCCGAGGCGCAACTGGAGCGCGAGCATGCGGTGGAGGAAATCCATTCGGGACGCGAGGTTCACCAGACGGCGTAAAGCCTGATTCGCGATCCGCTAATTGCCCGATCCATGGCCGATCGCGGCCTGTAACAGACCCATCTGCTTGCGATAGAGATTGGTCATCGTCGCGAAATCGGTCTGGATGCCGCCCATTTTGAGCAGTTGATCCTCCAGCGTCACATTATTGCCGTTGGGCTTGATCTCGCTCACGTCGCTGTCAGCGACGATCTTGCCGTGGCTGTCGGGCTGCATGCCCAGCGCGACCATGCCGCTGGTGACATGGACGCGCGGAGGGACGACATGAGGAACGCCGCGTGTCGTGAGCAGCGCCGAAAAATCGGGCGCCTCCACATCCTGCGCCTTGAAGCCCGCCGTCTCGCTGTTGGCGATATTCTGCGCGATGACGCGCTGGCGCTCGGCCAGATATTTCATTGACTGTGTGATGCTGCCCATCAGCGGTGTCACCGCCATCGTCGGCTCCTTTTCGATTACCGTGAAAAATCGATGCAGACGGGCGCTACAGCAGGAAAAGGCCGCTGGTGCCGCCCGACAGCCGCTGCAACGCCGCCTGATAGGAGGCAAGCTGCGCCTGTTGGCGCGCGCTTCCCGCGCCCACGCTGCCGTTCACGCGCGCGGCTTTGGCGTCATCCCAATAAAGCGACCGATACGCCGTCTGGGTGAGCGATATGGCCGATTTTATCGCGTCCAGCGCCGCCTTCGCATCCTTCGCGCTATCGAGATTGAGCGCGGTGCTGAGCGCCAGACCATAGCTGCCGCCCGGCGTCACGACGGGGGCGTTCTTCTCCCGCGTCGCGTCCGAATGCAGCAGCGTCGGCGCGAGGCCCAGCTTGGGCAGGGCATCGGCCCCCTTGGGCCCCGCGATCAGGCCGACGCTATGCCCTTGCGCCACGAGGATCTGCAATTGGCTCTGCCCCGCATCGTTCTTGGGGGTGGTGGCGGTGAGGCCCGGCGCGCCGGCAAGACGTATCTTCAGAGCGAGGCTGGCCATGCTTTCATTCGCGGCGATCGTGATCTTGTGAACCGCGCCGCCATCGACCTGGATGCTGAAGCTGTCCCCCGCGTTCAATCCCATCTGCGCCGAAAGCGAGGTGGATATCTCCCCGTTTAGCGCGCCCTGATGCAGCCCGAGCGCGCCGAGGGCATTCGATCCGCGCCGCGCGGTCGTGACATGCACCGGATCGGCAACGGCATCGCTGCCCCCGAACTGGGAGACATGGCTCAGCGTGCCGGTGGCGGCATCGATCTGCGCGACGAAGCCGTCAACCGTGCCGCGCCGCGCGCCCGCCAGATCGCCGGTCGTGCGGCCGCCGACATAGATGTCGTCACCGATGAAGGTGACGCTGTCGAGCTGGTCGTCGCCGGACACCTCTTCGGTGCCGTCCATCTCGCCATCGCCGTCGCTGTCCACCTCCACGATGCGGGTCGAGCCGATATAGGTGGTGCTGGCGGTGGCGAGATCGGCGCCGATCCGCGTGACGAAGCCGTCGCGCCCGCCGCCGGGCGCATTGACCTGATTGCCCGGCAAGGCGGCGGTGGTGGCGCCGACGACGGCAATGTCGCCATTCGCCGAAACCGCCACCGCGCGCGCATTGGCGCTGCCGAGATCGATCGAACCCAGATCGTTGGTCAAATCCTGTCCGTCGATGCGCCGCAGCCGCGTGGTGCCGTTCTCGCTGGTCAGCGCCAGCAGATTGCCCGAACCGTCCACGGCGAAGGCGGTGACGCTATTCTGCCCCGCGCCGTTGATAACACGCTGCTCCACCGTCTTGCCGGTGGCGTCGAGCCGCGCGACATAGGCGCCGCCATTGCTGCCCGCCGTCTTGCCGCCCAGATAGATCGATCCGTCCGGCCCGACCGCCACCGCCGCCGCGAAATCGTCGCCGGTCGAGGCGATCGACCGCGCGAACTGCTTGGCGCCGCTGGCATCGAACCGGGCGACGAGCATGTCGCTGTTGCTGCCGAGGCTGCCGTCGAACGGCCCTGTGACCGAGCCGGCGACGACGACGCCGCCGTCGGGCGTCAGGCTCACCGCCGCGCCCTGCGCCTCGCCGGCGACGCCCAGCGTCTGCTGCCAGACGACCTGCCCTTCGCTGTCCAGCTTGGTGAGGAACAGGTCGTCGCCGCCGTCGGAGAGATGCGTGCCCAGGTCGCCCGTCGTGGTGCCGACGACATAGGTGTAGCCGTCCGCATCGGTGACGGACGCCTGCGCGATCAGCGAGGCCGGGATCGTCGCCGGCTTCGCATCGGCGTCGCTGTCCGCTTCGGCCTCCTCGCCCGCTAGCGCCGCGCGCTCGGCCGCCTGACGATCGGTCGCGCCGATGCTGCCCAGCGTCTTGCCGGTCAGCCCGTCGGCCGGATTGTCGTAGCGATAGATATGCGCGCCACCCGGCGCATCGAATTGCGTCCGGCTGTCGACCACCACCAGCGCATCGGCGGCGTTCGCCTGCTGGAGCGAGATTTGCGTCCCGTCGGACTCGACCGACAGGCCGTAGCTGCCCGTGCTCTTCGTCACGGAAAAGGTGACGCCGTAGCGCGGCTTGGGGTTGCCGTCGCCGTCGACCAGCGGATTACCGTCCTGATCGGTCGCCTGGATCGATGCGATCGCGCTGTTGAACGCTTCCGCCACCGAATCGAGCGTGGGCGGCTGCGTCGCCGATTGCGAGAGGTCGACGGTGACGCTGTCCTGCTTGCCGCCGCTGGAAAGATCGATCGTGATGACCTCATTCCCGCTCATGCCGGGCACGGGCGCGGTGTGATCGTCCATCACCCCCTTGCCCGTGATGCTGCCGATATCCTGCGCCGACGCCGCGCCGCCGCCCTTTATGCTGGTGGTCGGATTGCCGAAGGCGATGCTCAGCAAATCGCCCGGCGCGCGCGCGACGAAGTCCCGCAGGTCGGACAGGCCCTTGGCGAAGGCGGCCTGCAACGACGCGCGCCGGGTATCCGACGTGCCCGTCTGGGCTGCCGTATCGGCGAGGATGCGAAGCCGGTCGAGCGCCTTGTAGATGATGAAGCTGGTTTCGACATCGTCGGAGCCGGCCGCCTCATCCTTGTTCGGCAGGTCGATGATCGTCTTCATATGCTCGATCGTCCCGGCCTGGACCTCGGCCGGTGTCGTCGATGCTTTCTGCCAGGGGGCGATCGTGGGCGCTATGGTGAACTGCGCCTTCGCGGCGCGGACGGCGGCCGTCTCCATGCCGGGCAGCGAGAGGCCCAGCGTCTGGAAGCTGTTCGTGCCCGTCAGGATGCTGAGCCCGACGAGGCCGCTCGATATATTCGTCATCATCCCACCTCGCCCGACCACCCGACACGCGCTTCTCCTATAAGATAGAGGGCGGACAGCCCCTGCGGGCGGGTAGGCGCGCATAATTTTGGGGAATGTGCATGAACGCGATGGTTTCGGTCGCCGAACCTGCGGAGTTGAAGAAATATTCCGGGCTGCAGCGCGCCGCGGCGCTGATGCTGGCGCTCGGCAAGGAACATGGCGCGCCGATCTGGGACCAGCTTTCGACCGAGGAGATCAAGGAGCTTTCTTCCTGCATCGCCCAGCTGGGCCGCATCCCCGCCGCGGTGGTCGAGCATCTGCTCGTCCAGTTTTCGGGCGAGGTATCGAGCATGGCCTCGCTGCACGGATCGTTCGAGACGACCGAGCGGCTGCTCGAAGGCATTCTCCCGACCGATCGGGTCCGGGAGATCATGGAGGATATCAGGGGGCCTTCGGGGCGGACGATGTGGGACAAATTGTCCAACGTCAGCGAGTCCGTCCTCGCCGCCTATCTGAAGAACGAATATCCCCAAACGGTGGCGGTGATCCTCCACAAGCTGCGTTCGGACCATGCCGCGCGCGTATTGTCGGAACTGCCCGAGGAGCTTTCGACCGACGTGGTGCTGCGGATGCTGCGCATGGACACGGTGCAGAAGGACGTGATCCAGCAGGTGGAGCAGACCTTGCGCAGCGAATTCATGACCAACCTCTCGCGCTCGCAGCGCCGCGATCCGCATGAGGCGATGGCCGAGATATTCAACGCGCTCGATCGATCCTCCGAGGAATCGATGCTCGCCGCGCTCGATGACCGCGCGCCCGAATCGGCGGAGCGTATCCGCGCGCTGATGTTCACCTTCGAGGATCTGGGCAAGCTGCTGCCCGCCGCGATCCAGACGATCGTGCGCAACAGCAACAAGCGCGAGCTGGCGCTGGCGCTGAAGGGCGCGCCCGAGGAGATCAAGCAGATATTCTTCGCCGGCATGACCGAGCGCGCGGGCAAGCTGATGCGCGACGATATCGCCGCGATGGGCCCGGTGCGCGCCCGCGATTGCGAGGAGGCGCAGGCCAGCCTTGTCCGCCTCGCCAAGACGCTGGGGGATCGCGGCGACATCGTGCTCGTCGATCCCAAGAGCGACGATGCGATGATCTATTGACGATGGAGGCGGGACGCCCATGCTTCCGCCAGGGGACCGGGAAACGATGATGGAGGCCGCCATCCACGTAAAGCCGTTCGGATTCGACCGGATATTCGACGCTGCCGGCGATGAGGCGCCGGACGTGGATATTCATGCGCTCACCGATCAGATCGACGCGTTGCAGACGCGGATCGATACCCTCATCGAAACGCATCGCGCCGAACTTGCGCATGCGCGGGCCGATGGGTTCGAGACGGGGCTGATGCAGGCGCGCCGCGAACGCGAGGTGGCGCTGCTTTCCGCCGCCGACGCGATCCATGCGGCGATCGATGAGGCCGATGCGCGGCTCATCGAAGCCGCCGACACGATGGCGAAGGATGCGGCGGCGGTCGCGCTGGCCGCCGCCGAGATGCTGGCCGGCCACGCGATCGACCAGGCGCCCGCCCGTGCGATCGATGAGGCGCTCGACCGTGTGCTCCGCCAGGTCGCGCGCGGCACGCGGCTCACCATCCGCGTCCATCCCTCGCTCCTCTCCGAGGTCCAGCGGCTGATCGTCGCGCGGCAGGAGCAGGACAGGCGCAAGCTTTCGATCGTCGCGGTCGCTGACGAGGCGACGGCGGAGGGCGACGCGCTGATCTTCTGGGATGAGGGTGGCGTCGCGATCGACAAGGCCGCGCGCCGTGCTGCGGTGCTGGCCGAACTGGGGCCGCTGCTGGCCGGGAATCAACCCGCATAAAAGAATCGCGCCCGGCAAGAATTGCCTAGGCGCCATCCTCCTATAATGAGGAGGCAGGGGCGGGATGGTCCTTGCGATCTAATTCGCGAGGGCTCCCCTTGAATGGATTGCGTACACTGATCGCGCAGCTCGGGCCGCGCCGGCTGATGATCATGGGCGGCGTGGCGCTTGCCCTGCTGATCGGCATCGGCGCGCTGGCGATGCGCGATTCCACGCCCCGGATGGGCTATCTCTATACCGATCTCGATCCGTCCGCCGCGCAGTCGATCACCGAGAAGCTGAAGGCGGGGAACGTCCCCTTCCAGCTCTCGCCCGACGGCACCGCGATCATGGCGCCGGCCGATCGGCTTGCCGAGCTTCGGATGGGCATGGCGTCCGACAAGCTGGGCGGCAAGATCGGCTATGAGGTGCTGGACGCGGAGGAGCCGTTCGGCGTCTCCTCCTCGCGCGCGAAGATGAACGAGACCCGCGCGATCGAGGGCGAGCTGGCGAAATCGATCGAAAGCCTCGAAAGCGTCAGCAAGGCGCGCGTCCATATCGTGATGCCCGAGCGCGAGATGTTCACCACCGACCAGCGCAAGGCGACCGCCGCCGTCACGCTCAGGACGCGGGGGCGCCTGCCCGCCGGCACCGTCGAGGCGATCCGCTATCTCGTCTCCTCCTCGGTGCCCGACCTGTCGCCCGAGAGCGTGTCGATCGTCGATCAGGCGGGCACCTTGCTCGCCCGCGCCGGCGACGAGGGCTATGCCGGCTCCTCGCGCATCGAGGAGCGGCAGGCGGCGATGGAAGAGCGCCTGCGCACGCAGATCGAGGCGATGGTGGAGCCGATCGTCGGCGCCGGAAAGGTGCGCGCCGAAGTGGCGGTACGGCTCGACCGCGATCAGACGCGCGAGGAGGCCGAAGTCTTCGATCCCGACACGCAGGTGATCGCGCATCAGGTCTCGGTCGAATCGAACGACCAGAGCGATCAGAGCCAGGCAAGCGCCAACGCCGCGACCGTAAGCACCCAATTGCCCGACAGCCCCGGCCCGATCGCCGGCCCGGGACAGGACAGCCAGCGTTCCGCCCGCAACGAATCGTCCGAGGACATCACCTTCCAGAACAGCCGCACGCATACCGTGAGCGTGCGGGCGCCGGGCAAGGTGAACCGGCTCACCGTCGCGGTGATGGTGGATGGCGGCGCCAAGGGCCTGCCCGCGCCCGAAATCCAGCGCCTCACCCGGCTCGTCGAAAATGCGGTGGGCTTCGATGCCGAGCGGGGCGACAGCGTCGTCGTCGAAAGCATGCCGTTCGCGCCGCCGCACGATATCGAGGCGGACGGCAACGGCCTGCCCTTCGGCCTTACCGCCCGCCACCTCATCGGTCTGCTGAAGGTGCTCGTCCTGGCGGGCGTCCTGCTGATCGCGCTGCGCATGGTGCTGCGCCGGCTGCGCCCCTGGGCGCCGCAGCCGGCGGGGCCGGAGCTGCTGGCCGCGCAGGATGAGGAGATGAAATCGCTCGCCGAACGCGCCGCCGACGGTGACGAGGAAGCCATACAGAAGCTCGAAACCCTGCGCGACGACAGCGACGGCGTGCCGATGCTCGATCAGGAGATCGCGCTGGCCCAGGTCGATGGCCGCATCCGGCTTTCCGCCCTGAAACGGATCGGTGACGCGATCGCCGCCAGCCCCGCCGAATCCGCATCGGTAATCCGCCAATGGATCAACGCATGAACGAGGACTCGATGACCCAAGACGCCGAACCGCGCCAGCTTGCGCCGGCCCATTTCGATGGGGAGGGCGCGGAGACGCCTTCGTCCGAATCCACGACGCCGCCGGTGCCCGATGATCTGCAGGCAGTGTTCGATGTGCCGGTGAAGGTGCAGGCGGTGCTCGGCCGGTCGCGCATGGACATTGGCGAGCTTATGCGCCTCAAGACCGGCGATGTCGTCGAACTCGACCGGCGCGTCGGCGAACCGGTGGACATCTTCGTCAACAATCGGCTGATCGCGCGCGGCGAAGTGGTGCTCATCGACAGCGCGCTGGGCGTCACGCTCACCGAAATCGTGCGGCAGGACCGTTGATGGCGGAGTCCGATTGCGGGGCCGGCCATCTGTTGCTGGTCGGCGATCCCGGCCCCGCGCTCGAAGTCGCGGCCGGCATGATGGGGGCGGCCCATACGGGGCTGTCGGTCCATCAGGCGAGCGTCGCGGCGCTCGATCGGCTGAACCGTTCGGGCAGGCCGCTGGTGATGGTCGACGTGCCGATCGATCTGGAGGACCTGCTGGCGCGCCTGCATGGCGGCGCGGGCGGCCGCGCCGCATCGCCGGCGGAAATCGCGCGGCCCGAAACGCTTGTCGGGCGCACCGTCGCTGATGTCGAGCGGGCGCTGATCCTCCAGACGCTGGCCCTGTGCCGCGGCAACCGGACCTCCGCCTCGACGATTCTCGGCATTTCGGTGCGCACCATGCGCAACAAGCTGCGCAGCTTCATCGAGGACGGGATTCCCGTCCTGCCCGCGCCCTGATCGTCTCTCGCCCGCGCCAGGAAAACCAGTTCATGCCCCCTCAGCTCCAACAGCTCCTGCAGCGGCTCGGCCCCAACCGCGATCTCGCGCTCGCCTTCGGCGTGATCGCGATCATCGCGATGCTGATCCTGCCGATGCCCGGCTGGATGCTCGATCTCGGCCTCGCCTTGTCGATCACCGTGTCGGTGCTGATCCTGATGACGGCGCTGTTCATTGAAAAGCCGATCCAGCTTTCGAGCTTTCCGACGATCCTGCTCATCACCACGATGCTGCGCCTCGGCCTCAATCTCGCCTCGACGCGTCTGATCCTGGGCCATGGGCATGAGGGCTCGCACGCCGCCGGCGGGGTGATCGGCGCGTTCGGCGAATTCCTGATGGGCGGGGAGACGGTGATCGGCCTCACCATCTTCCTGATCCTCGTCGTCATCAATTTCGTCGTCATCACCAAGGGCGCGGGCCGCATCGCCGAAGTAGCGGCGCGCTTCAGCCTTGATGCCATGCCCGGCAAGCAGATGGCGATCGACGCCGATCTTTCCGCCGGCCTCATCACCGAGGCGGATGCGCGCGAGCGGCGTTCGGAGCTGGAGGCGGAGAGCGGCTTTTACGGCGCAATGGACGGCGCCTCCAAATTCGTGAAGGGCGACGCGGTCGCCGGCCTGGTCATCACCGCGATCAACATCGCCGTCGGCCTCGTCATCGGCGTGCTCATCCATGGCGTGCCGATCGGCGAGGCGTTCCGCACCTATACGGTGCTGACCGCCGGCGACGGGCTGGTGAGCCAGATTCCCGCGCTGATCGTCTCGACCGCCGCCGGCCTGCTGGTTTCGAAGGGGGGCGTCAGCGGCAAGACCGGATCGGCGCTCAGCGATCAGCTCGGCCGCTATCCCAAGGCGTTCGGCATGGCCGCCGTCCTGATGCTGGCGCTGGCGCTGATGCCGGGCCTGCCCTTCATGCCGTTCGCGACGCTGGCGGGTCTTTGCGGTTGGCTCGCCTGGTCGCTGGGGCAGAAGGCCGAGGCCGAGGCTGTCCGCGCACGCGCCGAACAGGCGCTGGCGCGGCAGGCCGCGACCCCGGCCGAGGAGCCGATCCAGCAGACGCTCGCGATCGACGCGGTCCGGATCGAACTGGGCTATGCGCTGCTGCCGATCATCAATGATTCAACGACCGAACCGCGCCTCGACGATCAGGTGCGCGCGCTGCGCCGGCAAATGGCGATCGATTATGGCTTCGTGCTGCCGCCGGTGCGGATCATCGACAATATGGCGTTGAAGCCGAACGAATATGTCGTCCAGGTGAAGGAAACCGAAGTCGCGCGCGGCGAAATCCGTATCGACAAGCTTCTGGTCATCAATCCCGCCGGCGGCCCGCCGGGGCTGGCCGGAGAGGATACGCGCGAGCCTGTCTTCAACCTTCCCGCGCTGTGGATCGATCGTACCTTGCGCGATGAAGCAGGCCTGCGCGGGCTGACCGTCGTCGACAGCGGGACGATCATCACCACGCACCTGACCGAGATCGTCAAGGATTCGATCGCCGATCTGCTTTCCTATGCCGAGACGCAGAACCTGCTGACCGAGGTGCACAAGGAATCGGAAAAGCTGGTGGCCGATCTGGTGCCCGCGCGCATCTCGATCTCGGGCGTCCAGCGCATCCTCCAGAACCTGCTGGCCGAAGGCGTTTCGATCCGCGACATCCCCTCGATCCTCGAAGGCATAGCGGAGGCGACCGCCTTCACGCAGAATATCGCGCAGATGGCGGAGCATGTGCGCAGCCGCCTCGCCCGTCAGATTTCCGCGCAGCAGACGCGCGACGGCACCATCCCCATCGTGACGCTCGCCCCGCGCTGGGACGAGGTGTTCGGCGAAAGCATTCTCGGCCAGGGTGACGATCGTCACCTCGCCATGGCCCCGTCGCGGCTTCAGGAATTTATCGCGTCGGTGCGCGAGACATATGATCGTCTGGCGGCCGACGGGGAAATACCCTGCCTGCTCACCAGCCCGACGCTGCGGCCGTTCGTCCGCTCGATCATCGAGCGGGTGCGCCCCGCCACCGTGGTGCTCTCGCAGAACGAAATCCACACGCGCGCGCGCATCCGCACGCTGGGCATGGTCAGTTGATCGGCCAGCCCGATCGCGCATGTCGTCGGGATTTACTCCTATAATAAAGACAGGCGCCGTTACCGCAGGATTATTGCCGAATGAATGTCGTGCCGATCATCTCTCCTGCCGCTACCGGCCGCGCGGCGGACAGCCTTCCCGGCGAAACACCGTCGGCTTTCGGCGCTCTGCTGGGCGCGGCGTCGCTGATCCCCGTTGGGGGCGTAAGCCAGGATAAGGCAATCCCGGCTGCCACGGCCAAGGCGGCTGTGGCGCAGGCCGCCCCCGTGCCGGCGGCCACCACCCTCCCGCCCGGCGCCGCGCCGAAGGCCGATGCACCGATCGCGGCCGAAACGGCGACGGATGAAATGCCAACGATCCCGATCGCGGCCGACCCGCCAGGCGCATTGCCTGCGCCCATGGAAGCGCCGCCCTCGGAATCGAGCGCCGCGCCAGATGATCAGGTGGCCCCCGAGCCGTCTGATAACGCCCCCGTCACCGCGGAAAAGGACGGCACCGGAACGAACCGGGGCAAGGTCGCGGACGCCGCCATCGCCCTCCCGCCGTCGACGAAAAAGCCGGAGGCGAAGAGCGTGACGGTCGAAGTCGATTCGAAGAAGGAAACCGACAAAAAAGACAAGGAAGAAGCGGCCGATCCGCCCTCCCAACCCTCCTCGACCATGACGAACGGCCAGCAACCCACCACAACCATGGCGCCCATCGCCGCGCCAGCTACGAACTGGCAGGTCGACCACCCCACTGGCGATAAGCGCGTCGCCTCACCGAACATGCAGCATTCGCGGTCCCCGGCGATCGCCGCGACAAGCGGACCTGACGGCAGCGGCGGCGCTCCCCTGCCCGGGCATGACAATCTGCCTCCGCTACTCGCGAGCCAGACGCCCACCGCCAGCGCGAGGCCGGCGCTGATGCCGCAGGCAATGCCGCCCTACCCGCCGGCGCCCCCCACCCCCACTCCGGCAATCGTCGCGGCGCGGGCGGGGACGATCGGCCGCGATATCGGCGTCGAAATCGCCCGACAGGTTTCGGCCGGCCGAGACGAGGTGCTGATCCGCCTCGATCCCGCCGACATGGGACGCATTGACGTGCGCCTGTCGTTCGACAGCAAAGGCGGCCTGCATGCCTCGATGTCCGCCGACAGCCCGGCCGCGCTCGACCTGCTCCGCCGCGACGCCGGCGATCTCGGCCGCGCGCTCACCGATGCGGGCATCAGAGCGGACGCTTCTTCCTTCCGCTTCGACAGCCGCAACAGCGCCGCCGGGCAGTTCGCCCAGCAGCAACAGCAACAGGGGCAGCGGGGTCATGGCGGCGGAAAGTCGCGCGGCGGATCGCGTCATGCCATTGACGGCATCGGCGCCCCGATCGGCAGCGCCGCCCCTCTTTACCGACAGTTCCGCGCGAGCGGCCGCATAGACATGATGGCATAGGACATTTCGAGATGACCAGCATTCCCGCAACCACCGATTCCTCGCCGGGCACCGCCTCGACGGCGTCGCAAAACACGATCACGCCCGACTTCAATATGTTCCTGCAATTGCTGACGGCGCAGATGCAGAATCAGGATCCGCTCGATCCGATGGACACCGCCCAATATACCCAGCAGCTCGTCCAATATTCGCAGGTTGAGCAGGCGATGCAACAGACGGGGACGCTGAAAAGTATCCTCGCTAATCTTTCCGGGCAGGGCATGTCGCAGGCGTCGGCCTTCATCGGGCGCGAGGCACGCTTCGACACCAATATCGCGGGGCTCGACGGGAGCAATCCGGCACAATGGACCTATGCGGCCGATCAGAAGCCCGCCTCGCTCGTCGCGACGATCAAGGATGCGACGGGTACGGTCGTCAACACCATGACGCTCGATCCGGCGAGCGAAGGCCGCTTCGCGTGGGACGGGACCAAAGCAGACGGCAGCCACGCCACCGACGGCGCCTACGCCCTCACCTTGGCGGCGAAGGACGCGCAGGGCGCGGACATTCCTATGACGATCAATTCGGTCGGCATCGTCAAGGATGTCGTGACCGACGGCAGCAACGTCATGCTGGGCGTGAACGGGCTACGCCTCTCGACCACCGGGCTCATCGCCATCTCGACGCCGGCTTCGGTCGATTCAGGCGCAGGCTGATCGAGCGGCTCCGTGCACGGGGCGATGCCGCAACGATGCAAGCCATCGGATGTCCGCTGTCATGAGCCGATCCCGGCCGCCCCCCGGCGACCGGGATCGACGCTTTATGCGGAGGCCGAAGTATGGCGTCCCAATATGCGGCCGCCGCCCCACGGAACATCGAGCGCCGGCCTGACCGCCGCCGGCCTGTCGTCCGCGCCGAACAGCCTGCCCGGACGACTGCCCAGATGGACATCGAAGTCGACTAGGTCGCAGCCTTCGACAGCCTTTGGCAACGTGAGCGTCGCCAGGCAGTCATTGATGACCGGATCGTCGATCGGCCCGATCGTCTCGTCCACGTCATCCGATTCCAGGCCGCCGCTATAAAGCTGCTGTGCCGCGGCGCGCCAGAGCGACGCCACGTCCTGCACGGTAAGTTTCAGGATAACCTCATATTCGGTTAATGACTTCTCTTGTTGGGAGCTTGTTTCGCTCCCCCCGCGACCCAAACAGGAGTTCATCTACACCTCGTTCAAAAGCAAAGGTTTCCCTTTAGCTCCGCCCCCACCCCTGGTGACGGATGATGCCGATCCTTCAGGATCGATGCCATCGTGCCGATCTCTCCTCCATGAGAAAAGGTTAACCAACTAAGGAATTTCACCTATATCATCCCATAATATATTTTTGTTGCGTTAATGAAACATTTTTTTGCACTTGGGCAGTAGCGAACCTTGCCGTTCCGACGACGCAACCCTTCGCCCCCTTTCGATGGAGGGACCGGAGGACGCGAACTTCCTTGCGAAGACGGTTAACGCGGTTGGGCCCCAATTCATCCTATACTTATGAAGTGAGGCCCGCGTGCGGGCGCCCTGCCGCCGAGGACAAGCATGATCAAGGATTCGATCCGCGCCATCGCCCTGCCGGACCTTCTGGCCCGCATACCTGATGAAATCACCTGCCTCTCGCTGGATTGTTTCGACACGCTGCTGTGGCGCAACGTCAACGCGCCGATCGACATATTCGCCACGCTGCCCTTAGCGGGAGGCGCCGTCGAGCCGCGCGCCTGGGCCGAAAGCAAGGCGCGCCGGTTAGCGCCGCATGTCCACGGTCGTTACGAAGTCACGCTCGACGAGATCCACGCCGAACTGGCGCCCGACGCGTCGGCAGCCGAACGCGAGGCGATGGCGCGCGCCGAACTCGATGCCGAGGCACGACACTGTTACGCCTTTGCGCCGACGCGGGACCTGATCGTCGACGCGAAACGGCGCGGCCTTGACGTCATCATCGTATCCGACACCTATCTGTCGGAAGCGCGCTTGCGCGACCTGATCGCCCGCACCGCCGGTCCGGACCTGCTCGCTATGGTGGATCGCATATTCTGCTCCTGCGAATATGGCGTGTCGAAGGCGGGCGGGTTGTTCGGGCATGTCCTGTCGACGCTCGACATCCCGCCGTCGGCGATGCTTCATGTCGGCGACAATCCAATCGCCGATCAGGAAGCACCCGAAAAACTGGGCATCCATAGCGTCCATCTGAAGCAGTTCGATGCCGAGGCGGAGCAGCGGCTGCGTCTCGAAGCGGCGGCGGCGACATTGATGGAGCCGTCGACCCGGATCACGACGCCGCTTCTCCAGACGCATCGGCCGCAGCTTGCACTGCGAATGCAGGACGATCCGGCCTTCACACTGGGCTACGACGTGCTCGGCCCGCTCCTGCACGGCTTCGCTTCCTGGCTCCGCGACGAGGCGGACGCCATGGAGGCGCGCGAAGGCAAGCCGGTCAAGCTGCTCTTCCTGTTGCGCGACGGTCATCTGCCGGCGGAGGCTTTTACCGCGCTTTTCCCCGACCGGGCGGATCGCATCGCCGCGGTGGAGATCAGCCGCTTCACCGCGACCGCCGCGAGCTTCACCGACAAGGCAGCCATCGACGATTATCTGAACCCCAATCTGATGCCCGGCCTACGCAGCACCGCGCTATTCGCCAAGCAGATGCTGCTGGAAGAGGACGAGTGGGTGAAGCTCTCACAGCGCACAACCGTCAATGATTTCGGCAAGAAGATCGCGCTGCCCTCCAACACGCGCAAGATCGTCACCCGATCCGGCAAGTTTGCGGAGCGCCTGTTCGCGCATCTGCGCGCGCACGGTGTCGAGGATGGCGACGCGGTGATGCTGATCGATCTGGGCTATAACGGATCGGTTCAGAACGTGATCGAGCCGGTCCTGCGGTCAGGCATGGGCCTGACAGTCGCCGGGCGCTACCTGCTGCTGCGCGAGATGCAGCGCTCCGGCCTCGACAAGAAGGGTTTCTTCGACGTCCGCCATTATGATTTCAAGGCGCTCTTCGCCTTGTCCGAGGACATCTCGATCCTTGAGCAATTCTGTACGGTAGCCCAAGGCTCGGTGGTCGATTATACGCGCGACGGCACGCCGATCCGCAGCGACAATGGCGTGAAGGGGGCGCAGAGCGACTGCCGCGAACAGGCGCAGCAGGCCTGCCTCGCCTTCGTGCGGAACGCGGGCGAAGGCATGGTCCGCCCGCCGCTCTCGAACGATGCCGACGCATATCGGCGGACGGCAATGGCGGCGCTCGCGCGGCTGTTGTTCCTGCCGATCGCGAGCGAGGTCGCGCTGCTCGAGGCCTTCAACCATGACGTGAACATGGGCACCGGCATTCTCGTCCCGATGGTGGACGTGGACGCCGCCAGCGAAGGGCTTCGCCGCCGGGGCCTCTTCTACATCAAGGATGCCTCGCGCATCTTCCTGCCCGGCGAGTTGCAGCGCCACGGCCTGCCGATCAATCTTTCAATCCTCAGCTCACGCCGCTTCGGCCTCGACCTACGCAAGACCGATTTCGACGTCGGCGCGATCGAGTTGCCAATCGCGCTGCTCGACGGGGGCGGCAACACCACCCAGACGATCGAGGCGCACCCGACGGCGGAGGGCTATTATCACGCGGTGATCCCGATCGGCGCCAGCCGCTATTCGATCGGCCTGCGCCTGGGCCTGCTGTTCGATTATGTGCAGATCGAGGAGGTGGGTTTCCAGCCGGTCCACGAATTCATGTCGCCGAAGATCAAGGAACGGATCACCCCGGCAGTGCCGATCTATGACGCGATGGAGGAAATCGCGCCCGGCCTCTTCCGCGTCAATGGGAGGCACGCCTTCATGCTGGTGCCGCCGCCGACCGACCATGGCGACACGCCGATGCTACTGAGCGTCGTCTTCCGCCCGATCGTCGCCCGTAACGGCGCAGCGCTGCGCAAGCAGGCCGCTTAATGCGGGTTTGATCTTCGCCCCGCGACCGGCGACGGTCCCTTGTTGTAAATGGAGAGGCGGTATGGCGGTGCCATGCCGCCTTCTTCGCATTCAGGGCAGGGTGGGGACAAGCATCCGCCCGCCAGAGCATAGTGCTCGATTTAGCCTGTCTCTGCCGATTAAACAGCCGATCCGTTCCGAAAGCAACGGCATGAACAGAAAAGACCGGGGCGACTTGCCGTCGCCCCGGTCTCCTGAACGATCCGCCCCCCGAGAGGGGAAGGGGGCATCCCGCCTGATCCTATCGGAAGAGCGACAGGATCGTCTGCGGCGCCTGATTGGCGATCGACAGGGCCTGGACACCAAGCTGCTGCTTGACCTGGAGGGCCTGCAAATTCGCCGATTCCTTCGCCAGATCGGCGTCGACGAGATTGCCGACACCGGCATCGAGCGCGTCGGACAGCTTGCTCGTGAAAGTAAGCTGGCTGTCGATCGTGCGCGAGGCCGAGCCGAGATCGCTGAGCTTCGTCGCCAGATTGTCCGAGCTCGTCTTGAGCGTCGACAGCATCGCATGCGCCTTCGCCTGCGTGCTGATATCGTCGGTCTTGCCGACGGTGATCGTGCTGCCGCCAAGCTCCAGATTGACGTTGTCAACCGTCAGCGTCGCCGGGTTCCACGCCGCCGCGTTGGTTGGCGTGCCACTGCCGCCCTGGAGCGACTGAAGCGCCGAAACGCTGCCACCGCCGGACTTCAACAGGTTGGTGCCATTGAAGTCGGACGACTGGACGATCGTGGTGATCTGATCGCGCAGGTTCTTGAAGTCGGTATTATACTGGTCGCGCTGGTCCGTCGTCAGCGTATCGTCGTCGCTCTTGGCGGCCAGCGTCTTCATCTGGTTGAGGATGTCGGAAATGCTCTCCGCACCCGAAATCGCCACGTCGGTCACGCTCTTGGCATTGTTGAGCGACGAGGTAACGGCGGTGAGGCCGCCGATGTCACCGCGCAGGCCTTGGGCGATGTTGTAAGCGGCCGAATCGTCCTTGGTCGACCCGACGGCAAGACCGGTGTTGATGCGGCTTTGCGTGGTGGAGAGTCCGTGGTTGGTGGCGTTCAGGCTCTGGAGAGCCGTCATTGCGCCAATATTGGTATTAACCGAAAAAGCCATTTTGCATATTCCTTCTAGGATCAGACGGCCGAATTCTTCGGCCCAGGCCAGAAACGCTGGCCCAGCGGCGGATCGGATTTCTCGGTCCGCCTTTCATTCTGGGAAGGAATTAAGAGAGGCCCAATCGATTCAGGAAAATTATTTGCGCCTAACAGCGCTTTAACCTTGGTCAGAAGGGGAAGAGCGCGTCGTATATCTGCTGGCCCCAGCGCGCCTGCTGCGCATCGGTAAGCTGCCCGCGCCCGCCATAGCTGATCCGCGCCTCGGCCATCTGGCTGTGGAGAATGCTGTTGTCGCGCGCGATGTCCTGCGGCCGGACGATGCCCGAGACGACCAGTTCGCGCAGCTCGAAATTGACGCGCACCTCTTGCCGGCCCTGCACCATCAGGTTGCCGTTCGGAAGCACGCCAGTGACGATACCGGCGATGACGGTACTGATCTGCTCGCTGCGCGCGGTATTGCCTGTTCCGGCCGACACCGAACTGGAGCTGGTATCGACCAGCTTCGAAGGATCGGGATTGCCCGGCAATATTTTGCTCAGTTTCGATTCCAGGCCGAAGAAGCCGGCGATGCCGCCCGCTTCGGTGCCGGTGCGCGATCTTGATGTCGAATTGTCCAGCACCGCCTTATCGGCGATATCCACCTTGATCGTCAGGATATCGCCGACGCGCGAGGCGCGCTGATCGTGAAAGAAAGCGCCCGCGCCCGTTCGGAAAAGCGACGCGCTCGGCGAGGCGGCGGTTCGGCCGCTCACGCCGGTACGATGCGCCGCCGCCTCATTGCCGAGCGAAGGCTCGAGCAGGGGGGCGATCGGGTCCGCCATCTTCGTCATCTTCGGCGGCTGGCCGACGCGCCCGAGCCGTCCCGCCACGCCACAGCCGGAGGTGAGGGTGGCGAGCAACACTACAGGAACGATCCGTCGCATATACATCCCCTATCGGGCGAGAAGGCGGACGCGGCCGGCGTCCTCTATCGTCGCGTTCAGCGTGTGATTGGTGGCGTTGCTCATGACGCGCACCTGGTCCCCCACGCCCCCGCCGGAAAGTGCCCGGCCCGTCGTGGTGATCGAAAGGCCGCCGGTACGCAGCGCTATCATCACCGCCTCGCCCCGGTGGACGACCTGCGGATGGACGAGATCGGTCGCGCGCACCACCGATCCGGCGCGGAGGCGCCGCGTGGCTTCGAGACCAACCGCCTCGGCCGGGTCGAGCGCGCCGCGCGCGGCGGCGGCGACCCGCTGCTCGGTCGAGAAATCGGCAGCCGAAAGCCGTTCGCCCCGCTCGACGGTATGATTGAGCACCGGCACGCCGGTCATCGGAGGTGCCGCGAGGGTTGGGAGTGCCGCCAGCGCCGTCGCCGCGCCAATCGTTACGTAGACGAAACGAGAAAAGACAGGCATCATGGCCTCAATGCAACTGGCTGGTGGTGGAGAGCATTTCGTCGGCGGTCTTCACCACCCGGCTGTTCATCTCATAGGCGCGCTGGGCGGAGATGAGCGCGGTGATTTCCGACACCGGGTTGACGTTCGACGCCTCGACGAAGGCCTGGTTCAACGTGCCGAAGCCGGGCTCGCCGGGCGTCGCCACCGTGGGCTGGCCCGATGCGTCGGTTTCAAGGAACATGCTCGATCCGATCGCCTCCAGCCCGGCCTCGTTCACGAAGCTGGCCAGTTCAAGCTGGCCGACCGTCTGCATATTCGGCTGGCCGGCGAGCTTCACCTGCACCAGCCCGGTTTTCGAAACCGTCACGCTCAGCGCGCCCTGCGGAATGGTGATGTTCGGCTGAACGCGATAGCCGTCGTTCGTCACCAGTTCGCCCTGGTCCGAAAGCTGGAACGAGCCGGCGCGCGTATAGGCGATATCGCCACTGGGCAGCGCGATCTGGAAATAGCCCGGCCCGTCGATCGCCATGTCATAGGGATTGCCGGTGTTGGTGAGCGCCCCCTGCTCGCCGATGCGGTAGACGCCGCCGGTACGCACACCCGCGCCGATCTGGATGCCGGAGGGCACCCGGCTGCCGTCGGTGCTGGATTCGGCGCCGGGCCGCGACACCTGCTGATAGAGCAGGTCCTGAAATTCGGCGCGCTGTCGCTTGAACGCGGTGGTGTTCATGTTGGCGATGTTGTTCGAGATGACATCGACATTGGTCTGCTGGGCAAGCATTCCCGTCGCGGCGATGGAAAGCGAACGCATGGCAAGAACCTTTCGCTAAATTAAAGGAATAGGAGACGTTGGCCGTCAGTTGACCTTGCCGAGCCGTTCGATCGCGCTCTTGCGCAGGTCGTTAATGCTCTGGGCCATGGCCTGACTGGTCTGATAGGAACGCAGGATATCGATCATCGAGGTCGTCTCGACGATCGGCTCGACGTTGGACGCTTCGACGCCGCCAGTCTTGAGATGGGTTTCGGCGGCGGTCAGCGTCCGTCCGCCCGTCCCCGCCATCATGCCGTCGCCGCGCGGCGAGACTAGCGCTTCATTGGCGAAGACCGTGACGGCGATGCGCCCCAGCGGCCCGTCGGTTCCCATCACGGTGCCGTCTTCGGCGATAGTGATGCGGCCCCGCTGCTCGATGGGGATCGCAATCGGCCGCCCATTCGCATCGAGGACCGGCTGCCCGCCCGAAGCGGCAAGCTGGCCCGATTGCAGCACCTTGATAAAGCCCGCGCGCGTATAAGCCGGGCCGGCGGGCGTCTGCACCGTGAGATAGCCCGGCCCGTCGATCATCACGTCCAGCGGATTGCCGGTCGCCTGAAACGCGCCCTGGCTGGTATCGTGAACAGCGCCGAAATCGAGCACGAAGGACGTCTTCTTCGCGTCCTCGATCGGCGCATCGGCGGCCGTCTCGACATATTCATGGAATAGCGGCTGCTCGCGCTTGTATCCCACCGTATTGGCGTTCGCCATATTATTGGCGGCCACATCCAGCCGGCGGCGCAACGCCTGCTCGTAACTCAGCAGTACGTAGGATGATACGTCCATTCGACGACCCTTACGGAAAAATCGCTGACGAAAGCGTGCCAGGCAAAAATTGCCGCGCACTCCTCCTATAATAGATGCGAACGGCCCCGAATGGACGCGAGGCGAACATTTGGGCGGGGCCGTCCTACATTTTTCAAGGGGGTGCATGAGGTGTCCACCACTGCCGTCATCGATGCCGATGCCGAGGACGTCACCAGATTGGTGCCGGTCGCGCCTAAAGCCGCGCGCAAGCGCCGGACGCTGATCGCCGCTGTCGCCCTGCTCCTCCTTATAGCGGTCGCCGGGGCAGCCTATGCGTTGTTCGGCAGCCGCCCCGCCGAAACGGCGGCCGGCAGCGGCGCGTCCGCCCAGACCTATGTCGATGTGCCACCGATGATCGTGAACCTGCGCAGCAGCGACGGGCGCGCGCGCTTCCTGAAGCTGCATTTCATGCTCGTCGCGGCCGATGCCGGCAAGAGCGAGGGCATCAAGGCCAAGCTTCCGGCCTATCTGGATGCGTTGCAGCCTTTCCTGCGCGAACTGCGGCCGGAAGATCTCAGCGGTTCGGCCGCCGTCTTCCGCATCAAGGAGGAGATGTTGGTTCGCGCCGGCGATGCGCTCGGCAAGAACATGGTGCGTGACGTGCTGATCCAGGACCTGATCCAGCAATGAGCGCGATGATCGGCGATGAGAGCGGCATGGGCGATTTCGAGGATCTGCCGCTGCCCGACCCGCCCGTGGCGGCATCCGACGGAGCATTCGACGACGCCACTTTCGACCAGGCCGATATCGACGCACTGCTGGGCTTCGACAGCGCCGCGCCGGCGCGCCAGAAGAGCGGCCTGCGGGCGGTCATCGAATCCAACGTCATCAGCCATGAACGCCTGCCGATGCTGGAGGTGGTGTGCGAACGCATGGTTCGCGCCTTCGCCACCAGCATGCGCAATCTGACGTCCGACGCGATCGACGTCAGCCTGCAGGAGGTGACGTCGATCCGTTTCGGCGAGTTCATGAACCGCGTCGCGCTTCCGGCGATGCTGGGCGTGTTCAGAGTGCGCGAATGGGAAAATTACGGCATCGTCACAGTCGATTCGAGCCTGATCTATGCCGTCGTCGACGCGCTGCTCGGCGGCCGCAAGGGCAATACGCCGCAACGCATCGAGGGCCGGGCCTTCACCACCATAGAAACCAAACTGGTTTCCCGCATGGTGCAACTCGCGCTTGACGATCTGGCATCCTGCCTCGAAGCGATCGAACCGGTCGCGATCGAGCTGGAGCGGATCGAAACCAGCCCGCGCTTCGCCGCGATCGCCGGACCGAGCAATATCGCGGCCGTCGCGACCTTCATGGTCGATATGGAAGGACGCGGCGGCAAGTTCAGCATCCTGCTGCCCTATGCGACGATAGAGCCGGTGCGCGGACGGCTGCTCCAGCGCTTCATGGGTGAGAAATTGGGCCGCGACCGCATGTGGGAAACCCATATGGCGGCCGAGCTGTGGCACACCGAGATCACGATGGATGTCGTGCTGGGCGAGCGGCAGATGCGGCTTCACGACATCACCAACCTCGCGGTCGGCCAGACGATCCGGCTCAATCGCAGTCCGGACGACACGTTGGAGGTGCATTGCGGCGGCGTGCCGCTGGGCCAGGCCCATATCGGCCAGCGCCGCAGCAATATCGCCGTCCGCATGGTCACTGATATTGCCAAGGAGAGATCGAAATGACGTTCGCGACCTTCATGAACCTGGTCGTCGCCATATTGTGCGTTGCGGTTGTCCTGCAAAGCATGCGGATGACGCGCAACATACAGGCCATCAAGTCGGGCGATCTCGGCGAGACGGTCAAATCCCTCGACAACGCCACGGCGCAGGCGCGCGAGGTGCTCGCCAAGCTCAAGGACGTGCTGACCACCGACGGCGCGGCCAATGTCCGCACGATCGCGTCGGGCGAGACGCTGCGCGATGAGCTTTCGGTCATGGTCGGCATCGGCAATGCCGTCGCCGAACGGATCATGGAGGCCGCCGCGGCCGCCGGCGAGCGCAAGGAGGAAGCGGCCACCGCGGCGCAGCTTCCCGCCAAGCCCGCACGGCGCAAGCGGCCGCTGGCGAAGACCGATCGCACCGCCGCCCCGCACCTGCCCACCCACGCAAGGCTGCAATAATGACGCTTTCGCCGCTCGTATCGGACGGCCTGCGGCGGGCGGTGGCGCTGATACCGCCATCGCTGATGCGCGGCGCGGCGCGGCCCATGTGGCGCCCTCTGGCCCTGTCACGCCCGTCCTTATTGTCGCTGATGGCGGCGGCCGCCTCGGTAGCCGCGGTCGCGAATGCGGTGGCGCTAGCCGAGCCCGCACCGGCGGAGGAGGCCGCACCGACCCGCCTCGGCACCTCGATCCAGCAAAGCATGCGCGAGCGGGATCAGGCCTTCGCCGATCGCAAGCGCGCGCTCGACCTTCGCGAACAGGCGCAGCGCGCGGCCGAACTCCGCTTGCAGAAGGATTTGCAGGCCAATGCCGATCCGGCCGATCGCGCCGCCAACGGCGATCAGCCCGATGGCTATGAGGAATTGGCGCGGATCTATCAGACGATGAAGCCGGCCAAGGCGGCGCCGATCTTCGAGAGATTGGAAATCGACGTGCAGACGAAGGTGGCGCGCCGGATGCGCGAACGATCCACCGCGCTGATCCTCGGCAGCATGTCGCCGCAGGCGGCGGTCAACCTCAGCATGGCGCTCGCCGGCCGTCATGTTGAAAAGGTGGCGCCCGCACAGCCCACGCCACAGCCCTCTGCTACGCCCACGAAAAAGGCCAAGGCCGGCCGTAACGGCAAAGGCAAATCGGCGGGCAAAAAATAGGCGATGTTTCGGGAACGGCTCGCCGTTTCCGAACATGTCAGGCCGGCACAGCCTGAACCTTGATAATCAGTACCCGCACGATGCGGGGATAGGCACGCTTCAGCGCGCCATTGAGATCGGCGCTCAGCCGCTTGGCATCTACCGGCGTGAAGCCCGACGCACGCAGGCGCGCAAATTCCAGCATCGCCGCCAGAGCCGCCGATCGCAGCTCGGGCAATTTCATCTTCAGCGCGTTGGCCGCGTCATTGTCGCGCGCTTCGATCATCAGCGTGGCGCTGAGTTCCCCCTCGATCCTGTCGCCGCCGAAGATCGGTATCGAAATCTCGTCGAGATGGAGGAACTGGGCGTGCACCGGCGTTTCCGGCCGCGCCGCGACCGCCGTCTCGCCACCGGTCAACGCCGACAGCGCGACGATGGCGGTTAAGGCTGCTGTTCGCATGAAGACGCTCCGATCGATGGGTATCCGCCCGTCAAAAAGGGTCGGGCGCGGAGCGAACCGATGGGCCGTTCCTCTCCTATAATAGAATGGAATTGTACGGACGAGGCAGCGAATGAGCGACGACAGGCGGCCCGGAAAGGTCAGGGTGGTAGCGTCCTCGCTCCCCGCTTTGGGGCCGCGCCGCCGCCGGGGCGATCTCCCGCAGGCCACCAACACCGAAACCGGTTCCGATATTGCGGCACCGGAAGCGCGCGGATTTCGCCTGCTCGGCGTCCTCCTGTTCCTGACAGCCTGCGCGGCCGGCGGCGTCCTGACGGCCCTCTTCGATCTATTCGGGGCGATCGGCCGGTGAAATTGCCGCTGCTCCTCGCCTCCGCCGCAATGATGGCCGCGCCGTCGATGCCTTCACCTGCGCCGCCCGCTGCCGTGCGTCTGCCCGGCTTCGCCGCCGCCCTCGCGCAGTCCGCCCCTATCGCATCGCCAGCGGCCTGGACGATTATTCCGGAGGCGGAGGCCTGGGCCGCGCTCACCCACGCGTCGGGCATCGATCGTCAGCAAGCCCGCTGGGCGCGCGCGCGCAGCCTGATCGGACGAGGACGCGGGGCCGATGCGCTGGGCGTGCTCGACGTCATGGCCGGCGACGATCCCGATCTTGCGATCGTCGATGCGTGGCGGCTGGCGCATGGCGCGGCGCTGACACTGATGAGCCATTTCCGCGACGCCGCCAACGAACTCGCCGGCGCGGGCCTCACCGCCAATGCCGAGGCCTGCGCCTGGCGGCTGCGCGCGTCGGCCGAGGCCGGCGAGGCAAAGGCCGCGCTGGCCGCCTTTCCCTGCGCCCAGCCGGCGATCGTGGCGCGTCCGATCGAGGCGAGAAAGCCGTTCATCCTTGCGCTCGCGCGTGCGGCGGTCGAGGACGGAAAACCCGATCTGGCGCTTCGCTGGCTCGGCGCGCTCGCCGATCGCGATTCGGCGGCGAACCTCCTTCGCGGCCGCGCTTATGGCCTGCTTGGCCGACGTCAGGAAGCCCGCCTGCGGCTGGCACGGGTCGAGCGGAGCGGAACCGCGCCCGAACGCATGGACGCGCGCCTGAGCCTGATCGAGGCAGGCGTTGCGAACGATTGGCTCAGCCGTCGCGACGCGCTTCGGCAGCTTGAGGCGCTGCGCTATGTCTGGCGCGGCGGCGCGATCGAGGAGCGGGCGCTGCGCCTTGCCTATCGCCTCGCCACCCAGGGCGACAATCTGGATGAGACGCTCCGCATCGGCGCGACCCTGTTCCGCTTCTTCGATCCCGTGCGGCAGGGCCCCGATTTCCTGCCGGGCCTGCAGGCGCGGCTCGCGGCCGCGCTGGAGCCGGAGAGCAAGGTCCCGCTCATTCACGCCGCCGGCCTCTTCTGGGACTATCGCGACCTGCTCCCCGGCGGCGCTGAAGGCGATCTGATGGTGAGCAAGCTGGGCGCGCGGCTTCAGGCCGCCGGCCTGTATGAGCGCGCCGCCGAATTGTTCGAGCACCAGTTGCTCGTGCGCGCCAGCGATCTCGCGCAGGGGCCGCTGTCGGCGAAGGTCGCCACGCTCTACATCCTGGCGGGGCGCCCCGATCGCGCGATCGTCGCGATGCGCAAGACCGCGAAGGTCGATTATCCCGACGCGATGCTCTTCGCCCGCAAGCGGGTGGAGGCCGTCGCGCTCAGCCAGCTGAACCGGGTGCCCGAGGCGTTCGCGGTGCTTCAGGGCGTTCCCGATGCTGCCGCGATCCGCGCCGAAATCGCCTGGAAGAAGCATGATTGGGCAAAGGTCGCAGCGGAAACGGAGGGACAATTGCCCGGTGCCGGGCACCTGACCGACGTCGATCAGGCGATCGTGCTCCGCCGCGCCATCGCCCTCGCCATGCTCGGCCGGGAGGAGGCGTTGTCGGCGCTGCACGCGCGCTATGCCCCCTCATTCGCTCCGCTGCCGAACGGCGCCGCCTTCGCGATGCTGACGGCCAAGCCCGGATCCATCGATCCCACCGCGATCGCCAAGGCGATGGCGTCGCTGCCCGCCGCCTCGCCGGCCGGCGAGCTGGGCGATCTGATCGAAGCGGGAAAATAGGCGCCGACACCCGCGCGAATACGCGTGTCCCGTCGCCCCAGCCGGAGCGACGGGATAGAGCTCTCGCCTTGATGGACCCTCAAGCGCCGAGGAAGTTCACCAGCGACAGGTTGCTGAGCTTGCTGAAGGCTGAATAGGAGGCGTTCAGGATCGTCGTGCGTGTCGTGATATCGATCGCGACCTGCCCCAGATCGGCATCTTCGGCATCGCCGATCACCTGCGTGAGCAGCGTCGCGCGGTCCTCGGAGCGCTTGCCGAGCGCCTCCACCTGATTCTGCGTGTCGCCATTCCTGCCGTTGACCGAACGGACACCCGACAGGCCCGCGTCGATCTGGCCCATCGCCGTCTTCAGCCCTTCCATCTGCGCGTCCGTCAGCTTTGCGCCGAACGGGCCGAGCGCCGCGAGCGTGCTGAACGCCTCCACAAGGCCCGTGCCGATGTCGCTCGCGCCGATGCCATATTGCAGATCGATATTGTCCCCCAACCGTGCGGAGGCGCGGACATCGTCATTGGCGAAGGCCGCGTCGGGATCGATCCCCGCCATGTCGGCCAGCGTCTGCGGCAGGAAGGGGCGCGTGTCGGTTTGCGAACCGGCGAAGATCGGGACGCCGGCCTCGGTCGTGTTCAGCGCATTGCGGAAATCGTTGAACGCGCCTTCGATCGCCGAATCAAGGCTGGGCGAATCGCCGGTGCCGACCGCATTCAGCAGCTTCGCCTTCAACGCGCTGACGCTGTCGTCGATCGCCGTCAGACTGACGTCGTAAAAACCAAGTGTCGTGTCCACCCGGCTGGCGACCTTGCTCTGCGCCTGCTGCTGCGCCAGCATTGAGGACGCCGAAAGCACGCGCGGGGCGTCACTGCCGAGGCCAGCATAATCCTGTACCTTCTTCTGGGTGCTGAGCTGCATGTTCGCGTCGGCAAGGCTTTGCTGCGCGCGCTGCATCGCGGTCGACAAGCTGTTCTGGAATGCCAGGGTGGCGACCCGTGTCATGATCTTCTCCTTCAATGCACCATGTTGAGCAGCGCGTCGTACATGCTGCTCACCGTCGTCAGGACGCGCGCCGCCGCCGAATAGCTGTTCTGCAGGACCACCATCTGCGCCAGTTCCTCGTCGACATTGACGCCCGAGAAGGTGTCGCGGCGGTTGATGGCATCGTCGCGGCGTGCGGCGGTGTCGGTCATCACGCCCTTCGCCTCGGCCGCCTGCGATCCCAATGTCCCGAACAGCTGGTTGGCGAACAGGCCGATGCTGCTCTTGCCGTCCTTGCCGAGATCGACCGACCCGCTCAGCGCATCGATGAAGGTGGTTGCGCCGGTGGTGTCGCCGGCGCCGACGCCCTTCTCGCCCACCGCCGCGCCGGTCTGCAATGTCGCCAGCGGCAGGTTCGCCGGATCGGAAAAGATGTCCTTGCGCACCTGGGCGGAAGAAAGGCCGCTGGCGGCGCCGGTGAGACCGGACAGTGCGGAGAAGGACAGGCCCGTACCCAGCCTGTTTGTGGAATCCGACGGGATGGAGATCGTCGCGCCGCTCGACGCCTGATTGGGCGTGAAGCGGATCTGTCCGCGATCGTCGAGCGCGAAGCTGCCGAACTTCTGGAGCGGACTGCCGTTCAGCCCGTCGATCACGTCGCCGAACGTCTGGCCCGTCGCACCCGTCAGCGTGTAGCTGCCCAGCTCGCGGCCGACGGCGTCGCGCAGCACGATATGCGCGGTCTGGTCCGCCGCGAAGCCGGTGGGATCGGCGGCCGAGAAGCCCGCCGGCACCAGCGCGTTCGTGTCGCTGCGGATCACGTCGTTGAGGCCGAAATATTGCGAGAAGCCGACGCCCGCGCGATCGCTGGGGCTGTCGGGGTCCTGCGCGATCGCAACGCCCGTTCCGGCGACCGTCGCCGCGATCCGAAGCGTGCCATCGGCCGCAAGGCTGGCGACGCCCTGCCCTCCCAGCCCGGCGTTGATCGCATCCAGCGCATCATTCACTGTCGCGGCCGGGCCGAGCGCGTCGAAATCGATGCTCGTCCTCGCGAGGACCGTTCCATCCGTCGCGGTCACGGCGAACACCGCCTTGCCGGTGAAGCCCAGCCGGTCGCCGCCGACAAGGCCGCTTGGCCGCCCCTCCAGCGAGGACGGTGCGGGGGCCGTCGTCCCGGCATTGGAGGCGCGGTTCATCGTCTCCGCAAGGCCTGTGAACAGCACGCCCAGTTTTTCCTGATAATCGGGCAATGTCTTGTCGCGCAGTTGCAGCACGCCGCCCAGCTTTCCGCCGATCGATCCACCGTCGATCTTCTCGCCGGTCGCCGCACCGGCACCGGAACCGTCGGCGAAGCGGATATCGATCGACGGATAGGCCGCCTGCGATCCGCCGCTCCCATCGGGATAGCTGAGCTGGCGCAGCCTGCCGTCGAGCAGCACCTGCCCCGACGCGGTGTCGATATTGATCCGGCCATCAGGCTGCTCGCGAATGGTGACGTTAGCGAGCCCGCTCAATTCCTGAAGCGCCGACATCCGCTGGTCCGCCGCGCCGGACGTACTGCGGCCAAGCGCCTGAAGTTGCGCGACCGAATTGTTGAGATCGTCGATCTTCGCAAGCAGGCCGTTGATCTGCTTGACCGTCGAGACGACGTCCGAGGCCACGTTCGCGCGCAAGCCGTCCGCATCGTCGCGCATCTGCCCGATCGACTGAAGTGTCGCCTGGGCGGTGTTGACGAACGTGTTGCGGGTCTGATCGGGCGCCTGCGATCCCGTCATCCGGGTCGCGGACGCGAGGAGCGCGTCGAGCTGCGCCGGCAGCCCGGTATCGGCGCCCGGCGCGCCGAGATAGGATTGGAGCTGATCGAGATAGTTCGAAACGATCTCGGCCTGCCCCGCATCGCCCGCGCGGCGATAGACGGTGCTTTCCAGAAAGCGATCGGCCACCCGCTCGGGCTCGCCCACGACGACGCCGCTCACCCGGCCGGCCGCCACATTGGTGGTGACGATCGTCCTCTCGCGCGCATAGCCCGGCGTGTTGACGTTCGCGATATTGTTGGAAACCGCGGCCATCCCGGCTTGCGACGCGGCAAGGCCGGATTTGGCGGAACCGAGAATGTCGTTCAGCGACACGGGAGGAATCCTTCAAACAGGGAAAACGGAAAGGCCGGGCCAGACGACAGGATCAGCGCTTCATGTCGTTGAGTTCCTGAAGCATCTGATCGACCGTGGTAACGATCTTGGAAGACGCGCTGTAGGCGCGCTGGAACCGGATCATGTTGGTGAACTCGGTCGCCAGATCGGCATTGGACGCCTCAAGCTGCCTGGAGGCGATCTTGCCCGATCCCTGCGTATCTGCGGGGTTTATCAGGGCATTTCCCGAATCGTCCGACGCCATATAGGCGTTGCCCTGGATCGCCGTCAGTCCGTCGGGGTTGGCGAAAGTCGCCAGCGGAAGCTGATAGATGGCGCGCATCGTGCCATTCTCGAAAACCGCGCTGACGATGCCGCTTTCGGAGATGTTGACGTCAGTCACCGCCCCCAGCAGGCCGCCGTCCGCCGACGAAGCGAGCAGCGCCGACTGGTCGCTGGACTGGGTCAGGCCATCAAGCCCGCCGTCGGTGCCGAGCGCAAGCTTGATCGGGGAGGCGCCGGCGCCATTGGTCCAGGCGGGGGTGATATCGGCGAACAGGCCGGCATCCGATCCAGCGAGATCGAGGCTGCCGTCCGGATTGAACTTCACCGTGCCGCTGGCCAGCACGCCGTCATTGCCCGGCGTGGTGACGTCCGTCTTCGGATTGACGTAGACTTCGGCTTTCCACGTATTGGTCGCCGTCTTGACGAAACCGAACGTCAGATGATGCGCATTGCCCTGCGCGTCATAGACGTCGACCGAACGCGAGAATTGCGGCGCCACCGTACCGTTTGCGATATCGCCGGCCGCATAAGAGGCGGCATTGGCGATAGGTTCGGTCGTCGATTGCAGGTTGACGCGCAGCGCGACCTTGCTGGTTGGCTGCGCGGTGCCCGACAGCGAATTGATGTTCACAGTCTGAAGCTCGTTCAGATTGCCGTTGTTCACGAACTTGCCGCTGGCGTCGAGCGGCCAGCCCTGAAGATAATAGCCCGCCGTGTTGAACAGATTGCCCTGCTTGTCCGGCGAGAAGGAGCCGGCGCGCGTATAGGCGATCTTGCTGTCGGCGCCGGTGCCGTCGCGCACGACGAAGAAGCCGTTGCCGTCGATCGCCAGATCGGAATTGCTGCTCGCCGCCTGCAACAGGCCGTTCTTGGAGATCAGCGATTTCGAAACGGCGCTGACGCCGCCCGCCGAATAATCGCCGCTGCCCTGGCCGCTGCCGCTGACGAGCGTGCTGAAATCGGCCTGCACATTCTTGTAGCCGACCGTGTTGACGTTGGTGATGTTGTCGGCAACCGTCGCCATGGCGCTCGATTGGGCGGCGAGGCCCGAAACCCCGGCATAAAGAGCGGAATAGAGGCTCACATCTTTCTCCGTTCATGGTGGTCGGCGGGAGGCGATCCGACGTCCCGTCCTTATCCGTCTCCATTGTAGGAGGGCGGAATGGGGCACCAAAGCCCAGGTAAATTTTGCCTAGCGGATTTCTGCCATCGATCCGCTCATCCTATAATGGGTGGGTAACGAGAGGGATTTGGCATGGCGCTCCGCATCACATTGCGCGACGGGGAGAAGATGATCCTGAACGGGGCGGTGCTCCGCGCCGTCGGCCGCACGCAGCTCTGCCTGGAAAACACCGCCGCTATCCTGCGAGGACGCGACGTGATGAGCCCCGACGAGGCCAATACGCCCGCCAAACGGCTCTATTTCGCCTGCATGATGGCCTATATCGATCCCGACGATCTGGGCCGGCATCGCGACAATATCCTGATCCTCGTCCAGGATCTGCTGGGGGCCTTCCGGTCCGCCGAGGCGAAGTCGATCTGTGCCGCCTTTGCGGAGAAGGTGGCGACGGGCCAATTCTATCGCGCGCTTTCGGATTGCCGCTGGCTGATCGCCTATGAGGCCGAGGCGCTCGCGCGTATTCCGGCGATGGCCGAATAGGCGTTTCGCCGGTGCCAACGCTTGCATCCGCCGCCGCGGGATTGCGCGCGCTCGTGCCCGACCAGCGCTACGGCCGCGTAGTGGCGGTGCGCGGCGCGCTGATCGAGGCGGAGGGACTCGCGGGCGCGGCCCAGATCGGCTCGCGAATCCGCATCGCCGCGCCAGCGGGCACCGTCGAGGCCGAAGTGACCGGACTCGATCGCGGCGTCGCCCAATGCCTGCCGTTCAGCGATCCGCAGGGCATCGCATCGGGAACCCGTGCCGATCTGATCGCCGGCCAGTTCACGCTTCGCCCCTCGGCGGCGTGGCTGGGCCGCATGATCGATGGCCTCGGCCGGCCGATCGACGGCAAGGGGCCGTTGTCGAACGGGATTACGCCACGTCCGATCAAGGCTGCGCCGCCGCTCGCCTCCGCCCGGTCGCGCGTGGGCGCGAAGGTCGAAACCGGCGTATCCGCGCTCGATATCTTTGCGCCGCTCTGCCGGGGGCAGCGGCTCGGCCTGTTCGCGGGTTCGGGCGTCGGCAAATCCACATTGCTGTCGATGCTGGCGCGCTGGACCGAATGCGACGTCGCCGTCATCGGCCTTGTCGGCGAGCGCGGACGCGAGGTTCAGGAGTTCGTTGAGGACGATCTCGGCCCCGAGGGGCTGGCGCGCAGTGTCGTCGTCGTCGCGACGTCGGACGAGCCCGCGCTGATGCGCCGCCAGGCCGCCTGGACGACACTGGCCGTGGCCGAGCATTTCCGCGACGAAGGGCTGAACGTCCTGTGCCTGATGGATTCGGTGACGCGCTTCGCCATGGCGCAGCGCGAAATCGGGCTGGCAAGCGGCGAGCCCCCCGCAACGAAAGGCTATACGCCGACCGTTTTCGCCGAGCTGCCCCGCCTGCTCGAACGGGCCGGCCCCGGCTTGCCGGGACAGGGATCGATCACCGGCCTGTTCACCGTGCTGGTCGACGGCGACGATCATAATGAGCCGATCGCGGATGCGGTTCGCGGCATTCTCGACGGCCATATCGTCATCACCCGCAAGATAGCCGAGCGCGGCCGCTATCCGGCGATCGACATTCTCAAATCGATATCGCGCACGCTGCCGCATGCGCATGAAGAGACCCAGAATCGGCTGCGCCTGGAGGCGCGGCGCATCCTCTCCACCTATGGCGACATGGAGGAGATGGTGCGGCTGGGGGCCTATCGCCCGGGCGCCAATGCCGAGGTGGACGAAGCGATCCGCCTCGCCCCGCTGATCGAGACGCTCATCAGCCAGAAAAAGCTCGAACGCGGCTCGGCGCGGGACGCCTTCGAGAAACTCGCGGCCCTGTTGGAGACCGACCATGAAAACGCCCTTTGACGGCGCGATTCGCGTCCGGCGGCGCGAGATCGACGATATGCGTATCGCGATCGGCGTCCAGATCAACCAGCTCGTTCAGGTGGAGACTGCACAGGCGGAGATACAGGCCGAAATGTCGCACGAACGCGATGTCGCGGCGGACGACGCGCTGCTCTCCTCGCATGCCTACATGATGCGGATGCGCGCGGAGCGCGAGCGGCTGGCCGAGGATCAGGCGATGATCGACGCACGGCTGGCGCAGCTTCGCGCCAAGGCGATGGCGGCCTATGGCCCCTTCAAGGCGATCACCACCGCCGCCGACACCTATCGCGACGAGGCGGCGCAGGCCGCCGCCAATGCCGAGCAGTCGCATCTGGACGACCTTTCCGCCGCCAACCTGGTGCGCGGCCAGCTCGTCCTGCGCCGGTCCGGCACGCGATGATCGAGCAGCTCGACGCGGCGCGGCTTGGCGCGCAGGACAAGGCCGCGCTGATCTTCGCGCAGGCGCGTTCGGAAATGTCCAACCGGCTGTGGCGGGCGGCGCTGGGGAGTGCCCAGGACGACAGGCCGCTCCTCCCGAACAGTGGCGATGCGGGCGAGAGCGGGCTCGATGCCCTGCTGACGCTACTCGCCAGGGAAGGCGCCCAGACCGTCACGCCGCCTTTGCCGCACCCGGCCGCTGCCGTGCCTCAAGGCAGAACAGCACCCACCTTGGCGGAGGCCGATCCGGAGGGAGGCTCGTCTTCCTCTCATTCCGATGGTTCCGCTTCGGACGACGCGGGCAGCATCGGTGGTGGGCTTGGCCCGAATACGCCCTATTTCGGAACGCTCAACGCCGCGGCGGCGCGCACCGGGATACCCGCCGCCGCGCTTGCCGCGATCGTCCATGCCGAAGCCGCCAAGGGGCCCGACGGGCGCTGGCTGACCTATTCGCGCAACACGCGCTCCAGCGCCGCCGGACTGGGGCAGTTTCTCAGCGGCACCTGGATCGGCGAGGCGGAGCAGAGCGGAACCTGGCTCAATGCGCTGGCCGCGAGTCGCGGCTGGCTCGACGGGCGCGGACGTGTCTTGTCGCGCGCGCGTTCGGCGCTGCTGGCGCTGCGTTACGACGGTAATGCCTCGATCCAGACGATCGCCGATTATGCGAGCACGAATCTCGCCAAGCTGCGCGCCGCGGGAATCGCGGTGGGCAACGACGTCGGGAGCATCGCGAGGACGGCTTATACCAGCCACTATCTGGGGCTGGGCGATGCGATTCGTTTTTTCAAGGATGAACTCGCTCCCGCGCGCGCGCAGATGCTTTTGCGCGTGCAGATCGGGGCCGGCGCCGCCGACGAACGAATCGCCCGGGCTGGCAGCGCCACCCGCGCGCACCGCGACTGGTTCCTCGGCTATATGGCGCGCAATCTTCGCCCCGAACGGTTCGAGCTACCCGCCGATTCCGTCCGTTTGGCCGCGCGACCCTCCCCTCCGGAAAATTTATAGGAATTATGGGAAATATTTATAGGAATAACTTCTCGTTAACCGTTCCGGATTAGGTTCGACATTGTTGAGGGGATGAGGCGCTTCGCTGCGATGCGGCCATCCCGGGGATTGGAGGGCTCAATATGTCGAAAACCACGCTTGCTCTGGAGAATGCCGTCGCGGCGGTGATTCTCAACATGCCGAAAGACGAGAATGAGAAGCCGAGCGCGCGCCGCCGTCTGGAGGTTGACCGGGCGTTCGCGCAGGTGATGAAGCTGATCGCGCCGCGCATCCGCCATTTCATCCGCCAATATGGGCTGGTGGGGCATTGGGAAGATGCCGAGCAAGCCTGCGCCATCGCCGTACATCGCGCGATCCAGGCCTATGATCCGCTGAAGGCGCAGTTCACCACCTTCGTGAACTGGCAGATCCGGGGGGAACTGCAAAGCCTGCGCTTTCGGGTGATGACCGATCAGCGCCCATCGGCAAAGAAGGTCGATGCCACGACGGTTTCGATCAACTCGATCGCCCATGGGCCGGAGGGCGAGGAAACGACGCTTGAGGCGGTGATCGAGGACGAGAACGCCCTGGCGCTGACCGAATCGGCCGCGTCGGACTATCTCGCCGCCGCCGCCATGCACTCGCTGACCGAATCCTACATAGAGCATCTGCGTGAAACCGCGATCGCCCAGTTGCGCCGCCGTCCCGGGCCGAAACGCAAGGCGCAGGCAGGCCCGCGGCTGCGCTCGCCGCATCACGGGATCGAGGCGGAAGAGATCGAAACGCTCGAACGGCGGCTGAAGCGCAATCGCGAAATCGTCGAAAGCCGTCTGTTCGATATCGGCGCGGGCGATCCGGAGGCCGAAGCGGGCGTCACCAAGGAACGGGTGCGCCAGATCACCAAGCGCGCCGCCAAGACGATCGGCGAGATCGCGGGCACCATGCCGAAGTTCAACGTCATGGCCGAATATCGCAAGCCCGGCACCCTGCGGTCCAGGAACCGCAAGTTTCGCGCCGAAGCCGCCAGCGCGCCGGCAAGCCCCTGCCCGCCCGTAGCGATCCTGCCGGAGGTAAGCCGCCCCAAGAAGGAATGGCTCTACGAGATGGCCGGCACCTTCGATCTCGCCGCGCTGGAAGCGAACGAAGTGGCCGCGGGGGCGATGCGGCTACAGTCCGTCCTGCGACACTGAGCGCCGGTCGTCCAAATACATCCGCGTTTCAGCAAGCCGGTGTCTTCCTTTTTTTCCTGACGGAAGAAGGAAGGCGCCGGCTTTACGTTATTTCTTACGATGGCCGGCGAGTTCTTTGGACATCTTGAAATTGATCAGCTCCACGTTGCGCCGAACGACACTCTGTTGCCGATCGACAATCCATCCCTGACGTTCGAAAAACGGCCTTGCGGTCTTGCTGGCGTGGGCCGTTAAACGGGTCGCGCCGCGTTCTTCGGCCAGGCGCTCGATCGTCCGATAGAGGCGCCAGCCAACGCCCTTGCCCGCGACCTCCGGCCTGACAAAGGCCAGATCGATGTAACCCGCATCATCCAGCGTCATGAATCCTACGGCGCATCCGCCCATCTCGGCGACAAAGCCATCCATACCGACAAGCCTGTTGCGCCACCCGGCGCTGTCCGCTGTCGTGCCGGCCCAGGCCTGTCGCTGCTCCAGCGTATAATGCTCCCTTGTTCCCCGATGCACCGCGTCGAAGAAGATCGACGCCGCGATTTCGCCATCCTCGATCGTCAAAGGCCGTATGTGGATATCGTCCATGCGATCCTCGTCAGGAGCCGATTTCCATCGGGGCTTTATACCATCATCCTTGTTCAGGCCTAATTCCAACGAACACGCCGGCAAAAAGCGACAAAAAAGGCCCGGCGACGCCTTCGGTCGCCGGGCCTGCACAGGCAGCGCGGGGGAAGATCAGAAGTCGGACCAATCCTCGTTCGCCACGCTCGCCGGTGCCGCGCCATTGGCCTGCGCCAGCATCGCGGCGGGCAAGGCCTTTACCGGCGATACATAAGACGGCACGGCGGCAGACGGCACGGCGGCGAGCTTGACCGGCGCCGCTTTGGCGGCCTTCCTGGCCGGCGGCCGCTTGCCGTCGTCGATGCGGAAGAGCGCCGCCTGCTCGGCGAGCGAGGTCGTCTCACTCGTCAGATTGCGCGCGGCCGCGGAGGTCTGCTCGACCATCGCCGCATTCTGCTGAGTCGACTGATCCATAGTGCTGATCGCGACGCTGATCTGCGTCAGCGCGGAGGATTGCGCCTGATTATCGGACGCCATGCTGCCCAGCAGCGTATGCACTTCGCCCACATCGCCCGAGATATTGGCGAGCGCGCCGTCGACGCGCTGCACGGCCCCTACCGCCGTGACGATATCGGTCTGCGTCACGGTGAGCTGATCGCGGGCGCGCTTCGCCTCTTCCTCGGCACGCATTGCGAGCGAGCTGACGAGATCGGCGACGACGGCGAAGCCTCGCCCCGCATCGCCCGCGCGCCCGGCCTCGACCGCCGCGTTCATCGCCAGCACGCGCGTCTGGAATGCGATCTTGTCGAGCCCTTCGATGACCGAATCGATTCCGGTGGCGCTTTCGCGAACACGTTCCATCGCCTGCACCGCCTCATCGGCGATCGAACGGCCACCGCCCACCGTCGCTATCGCCTGATCGGCGCGCTCCACGGTTCGGCCGGCCGCTTCGGCGGTCGCCTTCAGCCGATCGTCGATCTGAACGAGCGCCGCGGAGGTTTCCTCCAGGCTGGCCGCATTGCTTTCGGTACGACGGGCGAGGTCCTCGGCGGCCTGCGCGATCTCGTTGGAGCCAGTCCGGATGCTGCTCGCGCTTTCCGAAACCGAGCCGATCATCTCGCGCAGACGGGCGAGCGCTTCATTGAAATTGGTCTTGAGCCCGTTCATTTCGGTCGGGAAGTCGGCCTTCACCTCGGCTGTCAGATCGCCCTGCGCGACGGCGGAAAGGCTGTTGCCCAGCAGTGTGGTGACGAGCTTCTGATCCTCGGCCGCCTTTCTGTCGGCCTCCTGACGCGACACGGCGGCAAGGCGGAACTGCTCGACGGCCCTGGCGATCTCGCCAAGTTCGTCGGCGCGCTCGCGATGGGGGACGTTGACGGAATCGCCCTCCGCAAGCGCGGTGGTCACACCCGTAAGCTCACCCATGGGCTGCGCGAAGCTGCGGTTGAAGCCACGCCATACGAAGGCGAGGAAACCGATCGACAGCAGCGCCAGAAAGGTGATGAGGAAAAACATCTTTTCGGTGAACAGGCGCGCCTTCTCACCATTGGCCTTTGCCCGCCCGATCGCGGCCTTCATCAAGTCGTCGCTGGCGTCGAGCGCCGCATGCGAGGCGTCCTTGCCGTCCTTCTTGAGGAAGGAGAGCGTCATCGTGCGGTCCTTCGCACGGCTTAACTCCAGGATGCGGCCGTTCACCTCCTCCAGCTTTGCGACCTCTGTCTTCAGCTTGGTGATTCCCGGCGCGAGCGACGGGTCCGCCACGGCGGAGAGGCGCGCGATTTCCTTGGCCAGATTGTCGTGATTGGTGCTGACCCGGCCTTCGAGTTGCGCCAGTTCCTGCGCATCGATCGAATCCATGTGCGAATACATGAGAATGCGATATTCGCGTAGATAACCAAGGATCTGCGCCAAGGCGTAGGTGGTCGGCAGGCTGACGCTCGCTTCCTGACGTTCGGCGGCGGCGACCACCCTGGTCGATATGACGGCGGCGGTGCCGAGCGTGGCGGTGACGAGACCGACCGGCACGAAGGCGACGAGCAGCTTTCGCGTCAGTCGCAAATTGTTGAGAGCTTGGAACATCTCTTGTCCCCTGTTGATGAAATTGCGCGGCCCGTTTCATTATAGGATGGCGGCGCGGAGAGCCGGCGAGGGACAGAAGAAATCGGGCGGGTCGCCGCCCGGAGAGGGATCAGGGCTGCGGAATCATTCCCGCGGCGAAGGCGATGCGCAGGACCTCGGCAAGGCTGCGGACATCCAGCTTTTCCATCAGCTTCGCGCGATAGATTTCGACCGTGCGCGGGCTGATCTCCAGTTGATGCGCGATCAGCTTGTTCGGCAAGCCTTCGATCAGTCCACGCAACACGTCCAGTTCCCGCGCGGAGAGCAGGGCCAGTCTGGCACTGGCCCGCTCGCGCCGGCCGCTTTCGGTGCCTTCGCGGGAGAGGCGCGTGAACGCCGTCTCGACGGCGGCAAGCAGCGCGACATGCTCGCAGGGCTTTTCGAGGAAATCGACGGCGCCGTTCTTCATCGCCTGCACCGCGAGCGAAATATCGCCTTGTCCGGTGAGGATGATGGCCGCGAACTGCGCCGGTTGCCGCGCCACCGCCTTCAGGACGTCGATCCCGCCCGTGCCCGGCATATCGAGATCGAGCAGGATGCAGCCCGCCTCCAGTTCCATCGCCTGCAGGAACAGGTCGCCCGAAGCGAATTCGCGGATCGACAGATCGGGCTGCGTGTCCATCAGGCTTCGCAGCGATGCACGGACGAGATCGTCGTCGTCGACGATATAGAGATGCCGCGCGTTCACGTGCCGACGAGTTCGGTCTCGTCTGCCGCCGGGACGGTGAAGCGGATGCTTGCCCCCGCGCCCACGCGATTTTCCACGAACAGCGTGCCGCCATGCGCCTCGATGATGCGCCGGCAGATCGACAGGCCCACCCCCATCCCGTTCGCCTTCGTCGAAAAGAATGGCTCGCGCCAGCGATGCAGCATTTCAGCGGCAATGCCGGGGCCATTGTCCTGGACGGCGATTTCCACCGCCCCTTCTTCCGTACCACGCGACTGGATGACGATTTCGGGCCGGATATCGGGACGGTCAGCCATCGCTTCGAGGGCATTGCGCACCAGATTGACGATCACCTGCTGGATCTGCACCCGGTCCACCCATATCAGCGCGCAATCGCGGGCGAGTTCGAAACGAACATTCGTCCTCTGCCACTCGCCATGGGCAAGGACCATGTCGACGGCATCGTAGAGTATCTCGGCCAGGGGCTCCACCCGCATCTCCGCCGAGCCGCGCGAGGAGAAGCTGCGCATCCGCTTGACGATGCCGCCCGCCCGCAACGCCTGCGTGCCCGCAAGCCGCACCAGCTCGCGGATACGATCGATATCGGCCTCCTTGCCGCCGCTCGTCAGCAGCAGGTCGGCCGCCCCGATGAAATTCGCGCTGGCGGCGAGAGGCTGGTTGAGTTCATGCGCCAGCCCGGCCGCCATCTCGCCCATCGCGCTCAGCCGCGAAACGTGGAACAGTTCCTCGCGCAGCTCGGTCAGGCGGGCCTGCGCCGCCAACCGCTCGGTCTGGCTCCTCAAAAAGGCGACGAACAGCCGCTCCTGCCCGATATGGCCCTCCCCCAAGGCAAGCTCGACGGGGATTTCGTTTCCGTCCCGATGCACCGACGCGAGCGTCTGTGTCCTGCCCGCAAGATAGGGTGTGCCCGTTTCGAGATAGGCGTTGAAGCGCCGGTCATGCTCCTCCTGATAGGCGACCGGTATCAACAGCTTCACGTCGCGACCGACAACCTCGCTTGCGCGATAGCCCAGCAATCGCTCGGCGGCGGCGCTGAAGGAGCGGATGATTCCCCGCTCGTCCACCGTCACCATCGCGTCGGGCACGGTGTCGAGGACCGAGCGGAGCTCCTTCTCGAACCGGACACGAGCCGTGATATCCGTCATCGACAGGACGATCACCGGCTCCCGATCGCCCTCGCCGCTGAGGAGACGCGCCTGCTCCAATGTGAAGAGCGGCGTGCCGTCCCGCCGGTGCTCGACAATCTCCTCCTCGCACCAGCCGTCCTGCTCCAGCCGCACCACGAGCGATCGCCACCGTCCCGATCGGGCTTCCGCGCCCAGCAGCCCATGCTTGTTTCGGCCGACCGCCTCGGCCGCGGTCCACTGGTAAAGCCGTTCGCAGCCATTGGACCAGTGAAGGATGTCCCCCTTCATGTCGACGAGCGCGATCGGCGCCGAATCCAGCGCGCGGGTCACTTGTCGACGGGCCGCATTCTCGCTGCCGATCCGCGACCAGGCGCCCAATACTATTGCCGCGGAGACCATGATCTGCGTGCCGACGTCAACCGCCTCGGCCAGTTCCGACGTGATGGCGAAATTCCGCACGACCCAGAGCCGGAGCAGCGCGAAGGACGCGAGCGCGACGATGCAGGCGGTGAGGACGAGCCGCAGCCTTCGCGCGTCGATCTCCCGGTTGGCGGCCAGCCGTGGCCATCCCGTGCGATAGCGCCAGGAGATAAGCGCGATCGACAGCGCGGCGCGCAGGATCGCACCCGGCACGGACAGGAGCGCGTGGCAGTTCGGCCTGTCGGCCCCGATGATGCCGAGCGGGATCACCGCGCCTGCAACGATCGCGATGCCGAGCGCCAGGCTCGCCAGCAGCACCGCCTGCTGGCTGGCGCGGCGCCCGCCCTGTACCGCAAGGCCCGTCGCGATCGCGAGCAGCAACAGCGTGGCCGTCGACACGAGTTCCAGCCTGGTCGGCGAATCGAACTGGTCGTTGAACGCAAATCCCGGCCATAGCGCGGGCAGGATCGCTTGCAGCAGGGCTGTCAGGCAGACCGCGATCGAAATCAGGAGCAGCGGCAGCGTGATGCGGCGACCTTCCCCCCGCATTCCGGCGAGGATCGTCAACGCGAGAAACAATCCGCCGACCGCCATCAGCGGCTGCGATCGATAATGGTGGACGCCGAACCCCGCCACAGGGCCGTCGCCCAGATAGCGGACGGCCAGAAAAAAGACGCAAACGGCGACAGCTACAGCGATGCAAAGACGCGGAAAATTGCCGGTGACGCCGCGTTCGGCACGCGGGCCCCATGTTTCAACAAAGCCGCCCCCCGCGTTCACGCCCCGCATCCCGACAGAATATACGCGTCGTACCAATCGGGCCGCTGCTAGCAAAATGTACCATGCAACGAAAGCGGTGCCGGCCTCGCCGCGCGGGCGCGGGGGCTCAGTGGGCGGCGTTTTCGGTGGCCAATCCTTCCATGATCGTGCGGTTCACGTCGATCAGCCCGTCGATCGAATCCCGCTTGCGCACCACGTCGCTCGTATAATGCTCGACCCACAGCGCGAGCGAGATGATGCCCGCGCGCAGGACCGTCGGCAGCTTGTTGCCGGGCGAGCCGCACAGGATGGCGAAGGTGCTCCACACCTCCCTGTTATGGTGGAGGACGCGCATCAGCGCGGCGCCCGTCAGCCCCTCTTCCTTCGCGCGGATCAACTCACCCGTGACCTGGCTCAGCAGCCGGTATTCGGTGGCACGCGGCGTCGCCGATATCGATTGGACCCGGCGATAAGCGTCGAGCGACATGGTTCCTCCGTCATAACCTCTCGCTCATTCTAGAAGGACCGCCTTCCGATCGGGCGCCGGGGGCACTTTTTTGTTCGGATCGGCCCGGCGCGACGATCCCCATCCTATAATCAACACACGGGTTTCGGCCCTTGCTGCGGGATCATATCATGCTCAACGGTATCGGCGTCCTCGTCATTCTCGGCTGCGTGTTCGGCAGCTTCCTGATGTCGGGCGGCAACATCATGGTCATCCTGCACGCGCTGCCGCACGAGATGGTGGCCATCGCCGGCGCGGCGATCGGCGCCTTCATCCTCGGCAATTCGGTGGCGACGGTGAAGAAGGCCTGGTCGGGCACGCTGCGCGTCTTCCGGGGGCCGCGCTGGAAGGAAGGCGACTATCGCGACCTGCTGGCGCTGCTCTTCTCGCTGCTCGCGACGTTCCGCAGCGGCGGCGCGACCGCGATCGAAAGCCATCTCGACGCGCCCGGCGACAGCGCGCTCTTCGCCCCCTATCCGCGCCTGCTCGCCGATCGCGCGCTGATCGATTTCCTCTGCGATTATCTGCGCATGATGACGGTCAATTTCGAAGACCCGCACCAGATCGCCGAAGCGATGGAAAATGATATCGAGCGCCATCATGCCGAGGAGCTGCTGCCCCAGCACGCGCTCCAGATCATGGCGGACGGGCTGCCCGCGCTGGGCATCGTCGCGGCGGTGCTGGGCGTCATCAAGACGATGAGTTCGATCGACCAGCCGACCGACATATTGGGTGCGATGATCGGCGGCGCGCTGGTCGGCACCTTCCTCGGCGTGCTCCTGTCCTACTGCTTCGTCGGGCCGATCGCGTCCAAGCTGCACCAGATTGTCGAGGCCGACCAGAAGCCGCTCTACCTCGTGAAGACCGCGATCATCGCCCATGCGCAGGGCCTGCCGACGCAGGTGGCGGTCGAACTCGCCCGGCGCATGACGCCGTCCAGCTACGCGCCTTCCTTCTCCCAGCTCGAGGATGCTCTCGATCTAGCCAAGGACCAGCTCAATGCCGCAACCTCAGCCGCTTGACGGCGCCGCGCTGCCCGAGGGCGGCCAGCCGCTCAAGCTTCCCGCCCATTGCGGCACGACCGAGGCGGAGGACCTGCGCATCCGCCTCGTCCTCGCCTGCGACGTCGACGGCGTGATCGAGATCGACGCCGGCGAGGTGGAGAGCATCGGCCAAGCCGTGCTCCAGCTTCTCGTCGCCGCAAAGGCGGAGGCGGCGGACAGCCTGCCTTTCACCATTGTCAATCCCAGCCCGGCCTTCGTCGACCGGATCACGGCCTGCCGTCTCGGCGACGCAATCGGGCTCACAGCCGAAGAGGAACCGGTTCAGTGAGCAAGCTAATCCTGACCGTCGATGACTCCGCCAGCATGCGCGCGCTGCTCAAGGCATCGCTCGTTGCCCAGGGTTTCCGCATCGAAGGGGCGAATGACGGCGAGCATGGGCTGGAGCGCATGCACGAGATCAAGCCGGACCTGTTGATCACCGACATCAACATGCCGAAGATGGACGGCTTCGCCCTGATCGAGGCCGTGCGCGACGTTCCCGAATTTCGCGGCACGCCGATTCTGGTGCTCTCCACCGAATTTTCGGAAGACAAGAAGACGCGCGCACGCACCGCCGGCGCCACCGGCTGGATCACCAAGCCGTTCGACGCCGGCAAGCTGGGGGCGGCGATCCGCCGCGTCTGTCCGTGAGCGAGGGCGGCGACGACAGCCTGGACGAAATCCAGGCGATCTTTTTCGAGGAATGCGCCGAGGGCCTGACTGTCGCCGAGGAAGGGCTGTCGGCCCTCGCGAATGGCGCCGTCTCCGCGGATGTGATCGCGGGCGTGTTCCGCGCGGTCCATTCGATCAAGGGCGGGTCGGGCGCGTTCGGCCATACCGCGCTGCTCACCTTCTCGCACCGCTTCGAAAATGTGCTCGATGAGGTGCGGGCGGGCGGGATCGCGCCCAGCGCCGCCGTCACGCGCATCATGCTCGACGCCCTCGACATCCTGTCGGATCATGTCGCGGCGGCGCAGAATGGCGGCGAGCCGCCCGCCGACGCGGCGATACTCGAACAGCTCGAATTGCTCCTCGCCAACAAGGGCCGGGAAGCGCCCGAGGCGCCATCGCCCGTCGAAGAGGCCGACGCGTTCGGCTTCACCCCCGTCACGGTGGAGATCGAGGCGCTCGACGATCCGTTCGGCTTCACACCCGTCGCGATCGATCTGGACGATCTTGCGAACGAGACGGAGCCGCCCGCCTGGACCGTGCGGTTCGGCCCGTCGCGCGCGGCGCTCGCCAATGGCGGGGAGCCCGTCCTGATCCTCCGCGAGCTTGAGCGGATGGGCGGTGCGGTGACGGCGGCCGATCTGTCGGACCTGCCCGGGCTGCGCGATCTCGATCCCGAGGAAAGCTATTGCGTCTGGACGATCGGCCTTCCCGGCACGGTCGCCGAGGACGACATTCGCGAATGCTTCGATTTCGTCGCGCCGGACTCGCTCGTGGAGATTGCCCGCGCGGCCGAGCCGGAGTCCGCCGAGCCGATCGAGATCGAGCCCGCAGCGGAGGAACAGCCCGTTCCGGCATCCGAGGAGCCTGTCGCCGCCGTCACGCCGGCCCCCGCATCCGAAGCGCGGGCGAGCGATCCGGTGTCGCAGAATATCCGCGTCGATCTCGCCAAGCTCGATCAGTTGCTCAATCTGGTCAGCGAGCTGGTCATTCGCGGGTCGATCCTGTCCGATCGGCTGGCGCCCCCCGATCAGGAGCGGGTGGAATTGCCGCAGCTCGCACGGCTGACGCGGCAGATACAGGACAATGTCATGTCGCTGCGCGCCCAGCCGATCCGGCAGGCCTTCTCACGCGTGCCGCGCATGCTGCGGGATCTGATGGCGACCACCGGCAAGAAGGTCCGGCTGGAAACGAGCGGCGAAACCACCGAAGTCGACAAGGGCGTTCTTGAAAAGATCGGCGATCCGCTGACGCACATGATCCGCAATGCGGTGGACCACGGCATCGAATCCGCCGAGGATCGCATCGCCGCCGGAAAGCCGGCCGAAGGCACGATCCGCCTTTCGGCCGAGCAGAAGGGCACGCGGATCATCGTGCAGGTGAGCGACGACGGCCGGGGCATCGATCGGGTCCGCGTCCGCGCCAAGGCGGTCGAAAAGGGGATCATCGCCGCCGACGCCGTTCTGTCCGACGAAGAGATAGACGGCCTGATCTGCGCCCCCGGCTTTTCAACCGCCGAGACCATTTCGAACATCTCCGGGCGCGGCGTGGGGATGGACGTGGTGCGCAGCAATGTCGAGGCGCTCGGCGGCCGCGTCGATATCCATTCGGTGCCTGGCGAGGGAACGACCTTCACGATGGCGCTACCACTGACGCTCGCCATTCTCGACGGCATGATCGTGCGGCTCGCCGGCCAGCGTTACGTGCTGCCGCTCGCCAATGTCGTCGAAACGGTGAAGCCGGAGGCGGGGCAGGTGAAGCCGGTTTCGCCGACCACCGAGGTGATATCGCTGCGCGGTTCCTATCTGCCGATACGCCGGATGGGCGATCTGTTCGGCGTGCCCGCGAACGACCGTCGCGGCCCCGAAGATTCGGTCATCATCATCGTCGAGAGCGATGCCGAGGGGCTGGTCGGCCTGATGGTCGACACGATCGACAACCGGCGCGAGGTCGTCATCAAGAGCCTCGAAGACAATCTCTATCCGATCCGGGGATTGAGCGGCGCCACGATCCTGGGCGACGGATCGATCGCGCTGATCCTCGACATCGACGCGCTGGTCGCCACCTCCGGCAAATATATCCTGAAAGGAATCGCGGCATGAGCAGGCCCGACGAGACGGACTCCGACGAGCGCAAGATCGTCACCTTCACCCTGGCCGGCCAGATGTTCGGCATCGACATGCGCGCGCTGATCGAAATCCGCGAGTGGGAGGAGCCGACGCCGCTGCCGGGCGTCCCCTCCTACATCAAGGGCGTCACCAATCTGCGCGGCTCGGTCGTCCCCGTCGTCGGTCTGGCCGAGCGGCTGGGCTGGACGCCGAGCACGCTGCACGCGCGCTCCTGCGTGCTGGTGGTGAGCATCGGCGGCAAGCAGGCGGGTTTCCTGATCGACGAGCTTGCCGATATCGTCGTCATCAACGGCGCCGATATCCAGCCCGCGCCGGCGATGGAGATCAGCGACGAGAATGTCGTCGCCGGCCTCGCCCGCATCGAGCGGCGCGTGATCGACAGTGACGATACCGAGGCGATGGTGCTGCTGCTCGATCCCGAAGCGCTCAGCCTCGCGCGCCATCTGACGGATATGGCCGCGTGAAGCACGTCGTTCTCTCCGCTGACGATCCGGGTACGACGGCGGCCGCGCTGGCACCCGGCGCGACGCTCGACCTGCCCGAATTCCGCGCGATCGCGGCGATCATGGAGCAGGAGGCGCGTATCCATCTGCTGGAAAGCAAGGTGACGCTCGTCCATTCGCGTTTGTCGCGCCGCTTGCGCGAGCATGGCCTCACCGGCTTCGACGATTATGTCGCGCTGGTTCGGCAGGACGCGGCGGAGCGCGCGGCGATGGTGGCGGCGCTCACCACCAATCACACGCATTTCTTCCGTGAACGCCATCATTTCGATCATCTCGCCGCGCATGTGCTGCCGCAGCTTCAGGCGCGGGCATCGGCCGGCGAGCCGGTGCGGCTGTGGTCGGCCGGCTGCTCGTCGGGCGAGGAGGTCTATTCAATCGCGATGACGCTCGCGGGCGAACAGCGATCGGGCGCCGCCTGGCTCAGCCGTGGCGATGTGAAGCTGCTCGCCACCGACATCGCGCCGCACGCGGTCGATGCCGTGACACGCGCTTTCTATCCGTCCTCGGCGGTGGAGCCGATCCCCGCTGCGTGCCGGGCGCAGTGGCTGCGCGCCGAGGGAGACGGCCACGTCATCGCCGACGATCTGCGCGCGCTGGTGACGGCACGCCTGCTCAACCTGTTCGAGCCCTGGCCGATGCGCCAGCGTTACGACGTCATCTTCTGCCGCAATGTCATGATCTATTTCGATACGCCGGCGAAGGCCGAACTGGAGGCACGCCTCGTCGAGAAGCTGCTGCCCGGCGGGCATCTCTATATCGGCCATTCGGAACGGCTGATCGGCCCCGCCGCCGCCCTGATGCGCCCCGTCGGCCAGACCGCCTATGTGAAGGTGGCGTCATGAACGCCGTTACCCTCGCCGCCCCTCCGGTCCGGGTGCTGATCGTCGACGACAGCGCCTCGATGCGCGCGATGCTGCATCACATGCTCTCCGCCGATCCCGGCATAGAGGTGGTCGGCCAGGCGCCCGAGCCGCATACGGCGCGCGCGATGATCAAGGAACTCAATCCCGATGTCCTGACGCTCGACGTCGAGATGCCGGGGATGGACGGCCTGTCCTTTCTGGAAAGGATCATGCGGCTGCGCCCGATGCCGGTCATCATGTGCTCGACGCTGACCGCACGCGGCGCGGAGGTGACGATCGAGGCTTTACGGCTGGGCGCGGTGGACTGCATCGCCAAGCCGACCGGCAATCCGCTGGAAATCCGGCAGGACGCGGCGCTGCTGCGCAAGATGGTCAAGACGGCGGCGCGCTCCTCGGTACGGCAGGCGTCCGTGCCGGTCGCGCCCGTCGCCTCGGCCCGGCCGGGCAACCAGCGCGACGTGGTGATCGCCATCGGCGCTTCGACCGGCGGCGTGGAGGCGCTCTTCTCGCTGGTCGGCGCGCTTCCCGTCGATTGTCCGCCCGTGCTGGTCGTCCAGCATATGCCGGCCGCCTTCACCCAAGGCTTCGCCGCGCGGCTCGACAAGGAAGCGCGCGTCACCGTCGTCGAAGCGACCGACGGCGCGCAGATCCGGCCGGGCACCGTCTATATCGCGCCGGGGGGCAAGACCCATATGGAACTGGCGGGCGGCACCGACGGCCATATCCGTTTGCGACCCTCCGATCCGGTCGGCGGACATCGCCCATCGGTGGACATATTGTTCCATTCGGTTTCCGCGCTGGGGCCGGCGGCCGTCGGCGTGATCCTGACCGGCATGGGCAGCGACGGCGCCGACGGGCTGCTGGCGATGCGCCTCGCGGGTGCGCGCACCTTCGGCCAGGCCCAGGCAAGCTGCGTCGTCTACGGAATGCCCCGCGCCGCTTTCGAGCTGGGCGCGGTGGAACAGGAATTGAGTCTGTCCGCAATGCCCGAGGCGATCCTCGTGGCATGCCGGAAGCAGTAGCTTTTTTTGGGGGAACAGCCATGCCGGCAGCATCAGCAATCAAGGTGATGGTGGTCGATGACCAGACCAGCATGCGCGCGATGATCCGTCGCACGTTGCAGGATCTGGGCTTCAAGGACGTGCGCGACAAGCCGGGCGCGGCCGAGGCGCTGACCGCGATCAAGAGCGATCGGGTCCATCTCGTCATCTCCGACTACAACATGCCCGACATGGACGGTCTGCAATTCCTGCAGGCGGTGCGGGCCGACCCGGTGATCGGCAAGACGGTGTTCATCATGCTTACCGGATCGGCCGAACGCGAGGTGGTGCAGAAGGCGGCGGCGCTGGGCGTCAACAATTATGTGGTGAAGCCGTTCACCCCCGCCGCGCTGAAGGAGAAGATCGAGCGCGTCTTCGGCGAGTTGACCTGATCCGATGCGCCGCGTCTCCATCGTCCAGGGCGAGCATAAGGTGATCGCCGAACCGAACGTCGTCATCTCGACCCTGCTCGGCTCCTGCGTGGCGGTGTGCCTGCAGGACCCGGTGGCGCGGATCGGCGGGATGAACCATTTCCTGCTGTCCGAACCCGGCGGCGACGTGATCGTGCGGCGCGAGGACCAGCAGCGTTATGGCGTGCATGCGATGGAGTTGCTGATCAACGCGATGATGGCCGAGGGCGCGTCGCGATCGCGCCTGCGCGCGCATCTCTATGGCGGCGCCAATCTGATCGCCGGGCTCGGCCGGATCGGCAGCAGCAACGCTGCCTTCGCGCGCGAGTTCATGAGCACCGAGGGGATCGAGATCGGCCGCTGCGAGCTGGAGGGGACGCGCGCGCGCAAGGTGGAGTTCATGCCCTATGAGGGGCGTGTGCGCTCGACCTTGATCGAGAGCGCGCCGCCGCTGCGGACGGCCGCGGCGCCCGAGATGGCGGGCGGCGATGTCGAACTTTTCTGAAATGGCCGCTGAAGACCGGCACCGGGGGGAAATCGTGGAACAAACCGATCGGGCAGGTTCGCTCTGCGCGGCGATCGCTGCCGAAATCCGCGAAATACGGGGCCTGATCGAGCAATTGGCGGCCGTGCTGGTCGCCGATGCGCGCTTCGTCGCCGATTATCTGGACCAGTTCCAGGCCTTCGATCTGATGGCTCAATATGCCGATGAGAGCGCCAACCTGCTCGATCGGCTGGCCGCGGGGCAATCCGCCGATGATGCGATCGCCGGCGTGCGGCTGACCGTGATTCAGGATCGGCTGCGCGCCGCTGTCGCCGGGGAATGACGCCATGGCCAGGTTCGACAATCATGACGAAACGCCGATCGTCATCCGGCGTGTTCGCAAAAAGCGGCACACACCCCATCATGGCGGCGCGTGGAAGGTCGCCTATGCCGATTTCGTGACGGCGATGATGGCCTTTTTCATGCTGCTGTGGCTGCTCGCCAACCCGGACAAGACGCGTCTCAAGGGGCTGGCCGAATATTTCTCGCCCGCCCCCGCCAATGCGGCGCCGGCGACGCTCACCAACGATCCGGGCGCGCAACCGGGCCTGGGCGGCCATAGCCGCCGTGCGCAGGCGGATGAAGTCGATCCGGTAGGCCAGCCTTCGGCCGAGGCGGGCGTGAGCGGCGCAGGGCGCGGCGGCACCGCGCAAATTCCCGAAGCGGCCATGCGCGTCTTTGCCGACGAGATGCTGATCGCGATCGAGGCACAGCCGGACAGCCACGGCGGCAAGCATAATGTCGAGGTGAAGCCGGAGCAGGACGGCGTGCGGATCAATCTGGTCGACACCGCCGACCGTTCGATGTTCCAGGGCACCACTGCGCAGCTCAACGATTATGCGCGCGACCTGCTCGCCCATGTCGCGCGCAAGCTCGTCAAATCGGGCGCGCAGATCGCGATTGAAGGGCATACCGATTCAACGGGCGGGCAGAGCGAGGCGAACTGGCGGCTTTCGGGCGAACGCGCGCTTTCCGCGCGGCGGGCGATGATCGCGGCGGGCCTTTCGCCCGATCGCTTTTCCGAAGTGGTCGCGAAGGCGGGGACCGAACCCATCTATCCCGATCAGCCCGCCCGGCCCGAGAACCGCCGCATCACGATCGTCGTCAAGGCGGAACCGCCGATGCTGCCGCGCGACGCCAGCTTCAAATTCTGATCCGAAGGCCGAAAGGTAAGACGATGAAGAAGATGGCCGCGATCGGCGTGCTTCTGGTTCTCGGGCTCGGCGTCGGCGGGGGGGCATCGCTCGCCACCGACGCGCTGATGGCTGAGCGGCAGGCCCGTGCCGAACAGACGCTGGTGTTCGTGCCGACGGGCACTATCCTCGCCCCGCTCGTCTTTCCCGATGGGCGGCTGTCCGGCTATGTATCGTTCGAGGCGCAGATCGAGGTGCCGAGTGACCGAAGCAACATCGTCAAGACACAGTTGCCGCTGCTGCTCGATGCGATCAACATGCGCACCTATCGCACGCCGATGGCGAGCGGGCCGGACGGGATGGTGCCGGGGCTCGACGCCTTTCGCCGCCTGCTGCTCGATGCGGCCATCGAAACCTATGGCAAGGCGGCTGTCCGCCGTGTCGTCGTAACCCAGGCCACGCCCGCCTGATCTTCACGGAGAAGAGCATGACCATCCTGTCTCAACCGGGCGCGCTGCCGATCCCATCGGCATCGGATCGAACGATGCAGCCCCGCGATGCCCGCACGCTCACCTTGCTTCTGGTCGGCCGGATTACCGGCGAACGCAGCGACGGGCTGTGCCGGATTCGCAATATTTCGACCGGCGGCCTGATGGCGGAGGTGTGCGCCGCCTTCGCGGTGGACGAGGCTGTCCGGATCGAATTTCGCAACGGGCAGATCGTGACCGGATCGGTACGGTGGACCAAAGCCGGCGCGCTCGGCATCCAGTTCGATCGGCCGGTCGACGACATAAGGCAGCTCCTTTCGGAGCCGAAGCCCACCGGACGGCAGGCCGGCGTCCGGCTGGTCCGCTCGCCTCGCCTGCCCACCGATTGCAGCGCCGACATCCTGCTCGACGGCCGCCATCATCGCGGCGCCATCACCGACGTGTCGCAGAGCGGCGCCCGGCTCGTCACGACCGCGCCGCTGGAACGCGATCGGCTGCTGACGCTTGCGGTCGCCGGATTGCCGCATCTTCGTGCGGTGGTGCGCTGGATCGGGCAGGACGGCGCCGGCCTGACCTTCCTGGAACCCCTGGCCTTCACGACGCTGGCCCGCTGGCTCGACGATCCGGCGCTGCGATACAACCGGCGGGGATGAGCGGGCCGGCGCTCATCAGCCCGGCCCGAAGCTTTTGACCAGCGAACCCGCGACCAGCGCCCAGCCATCGACCAGGACGAAGAAGATGATCTTCATCGGCAGCGAGATCGTCGGCGGCGGCAGCATCATCATGCCCATCGCCATCAGCACCGCCGCAACCGCCATGTCGATCACCAGAAAGGGCAGCAGCAGCAGGAAGCCAATCTCGAACGCGCGGCGCAATTCGGAGATCATGAAGGCGGGCATCACCGTCGTCATCGGCAGCGCGGCGCGTGACGCGGGCTTCTTGCCCGAAAGATCGACGAAGAGACGCAGGTCGTCCTCGCGGACATGCTTGAGCATGAAGGTGCGAAAGGGCTGCGCGGTGCGTTCGAACGCCTGCGCCTCGGTGATCCGCCCCTCATTGTAAGGCGTGACGCCCTGCTTCCATGCGGCGTCGAAGGTGGGCGCCATCACGAAGAAGGAAAGGAACAGCGCCAGGCTGATGATGACGGGATTGGGCGGCACCCCCTGTGCGCCGAGCCCCGTGCGTAGCAGCGATAGCGCCACGACAATGCGGGTGAAGGACGTCACCGTCATCAATATGCCCGGCGCAAGGCTCAGCACCGTCAGCATCATCACCAACTGGATCGCCCGGCCTGACAACGAGCCCTCACCCAGATTGGCGGTGATGCTCTGCGCCATCGCCTGCTCCGGAAGGATCAGCAGCAGCGTCGCCGCCGTAAGCAGAAGCGCCTTACGCATCGGCCTTCGCCTTTCGGCGCGGCGCCTGCGCCGAAGGGAGGCCGGCGGAATCGAGCCGCAGCAGCCCTTCGGGCGCGATCAGCACCAGATGCTCCTCGTCGTCGCGCCGGATGAGCGCGATCGATCGGCGGCCGTCGAGCGCCAGCCGTTCGACCAGCGCCAGCCGCCGCGTGGAACCGCCGCCACCGCCCATGAACTGTGCGGGCAGCTTGATATCGTAGCGGCGAACCACCCATAAGGCGCCCGCCAAAAGGCCGAGCACGGTCGCGAGCGCGCCGAGGGTGCGCAGGATGGAAAGAAAATCCATCTCAGCGGGCCTTCTGGATGATATCGGTTATTTCCAGCGACATGCGCTCGTCCTCGACGAGGATGCGGCCCTTCGCCACCAGTTCGTCATTCACATAGACGAGCGTCGGATCGTCATGCCCGCAATCGAGCGGGATCATCGCGCCGCGGCTCATTTTCAACACCTGCCGGATCGGCACCTGGGCCGACCCCAGCACGATCGACAGATCGATCGGTATTCCCTTCAGGACTGACATCGAAGTCTCCTTCGGGTTCGTTATAGGAATAATTTGCAGGATCACCCCGGCACTAGGCAAAAAATGCCTATAAGGGAGAAGTCGGCGCGGAAATCCGCCGGTTTGGCCGCATCTTCCCGTTCAAGGAGGAAATATGGACCTCAAGACCTCGATCGGCGTGTCCGCGTCGGGCCTGCGCGCCCAATCGCTCCGGATGCGCGTCATCGCGGAAAACCTCGCCAACGCGGATTCGGTAGCGAAGACGCCGGGCGGCACGCCCTACCGCCGCCGCGTCGCGACCTTCGAGGCCGAGGTCGATCGCTCGACCGGCGCGACCAGGGTGAAGGTGGACTCGATCGTCCCCGACAAGTCGGACTTCAACCGGGTCTATCAGCCCGGCAACCCGGCCGCCGACGCCGCGGGTTATGTGCTGGAGCCGAACGTCAACAATCTGATCGAAACCGCCGACATGAAGGCGGCGCAACGGTCCTACGAAGCCAATCTCAACGCGATCGAGGCCGCGCGCGGCCTCACCATGCGCACCATCGATCTTCTCAAATAAAGGATACGCCCATGTCGATCGGCACTCTGGATGCGACCGCCGCCTATGGCCGCGCGATGAACGCCCTGCCCCCCATGCCGCCGCTTGAAGACGAGAACGCCGCCTCGCCCGCCGCCACGGGCTTCGGCGGGATGATCGAATCGATGGTCGGCGACGCCGCGACCTCCCTGCGCAAGGCCGAGACGGCGAGCGCGAAGCAGGTCGCCGGCAAGGGCGATCTCGTTGATGTCGTCACCGCGATCGGCGCGGCCGAAACGGCGCTCGACACGATCGTCGCCGTTCGCGACCGCGTCGTGAGCGCCTACACCGAAATCATGCACATGCAGATCTGACGGGCGATGGACTCGTTCCAGGCAGCCGAGCTGGCCAAGGCGGCGATGCTGCTGGTGCTCACCATCGCCGGACCGATGCTGCTCACCTCGCTCGTCGTCGGCGTCGTGATCGGCCTGTTCCAGGCGCTGACGCAGGTTCAGGAAGTGACGCTCACCTTCGTGCCGAAAATCCTTTCGATCGGCGTGGTGCTGCTGCTGTGCCTGCCGATGATCGGCCAGGCGCTCGCCACCTTCATGGCGCACATATCGGACGCGATCATCGCGGGGGGGTGACGATGCTCGACCTTCCCTTCAACGCCACGGCCTTCCTGATCCTCTTCGCGCGGGTCGGTGCGGTGCTGATGCTGCTGCCGGCCTTTTCGGACGACGGCATTCCGGCGCAGCTCAGGTTGCTCATCGCGCTCGGCCTGACGCTGGGGCTGTTCGGATTCCTGGGCGATCGCCTGCTGCCGGCGACGACGAACGACGCCGCGCTCGCGGGCACGATCGTCGCCGAAATGCTCGTCGGCCTGGCGCTGGGGATGATCGTCCGGATCATGTTCAACGCCGCCGCGATGGCAGGCGCCTTCGTCAGCATGCAGGTGGGGCTGTCCTCCGCGCTGATCGCCGATCCGGCCTTGGGCGGACAGGCGCCGATCCTCGCGAAATTCCTGGCGGTCGCGGCGACCGTCGCCTGCCTCGCGACGGGGGTGCATCACCTCTGGATCGCCGCGATCGTGCGCTCCTATGACATATTCCCGGTAGGGGCGCTGCCGCCGGCGGGGGATTTCGCCCGCCTCGCCGTCAGCGCCACCACGCGCGCGACGGAACTGGCACTCGGCATGGCCGCGCCGCTGATGGTCTATGGCATCATGTTCCACGTAGCACTCGGCCTCGCCGCGCGGATGGCGCCGGCGATCCAGGTATTCTTCATCAGCCAGCCGCTCAATATCCTGCTCGGCCTCGCCCTGTTCGCCATGACGCTGGGCGTGGCGCTGACGGGCTTCACCGCGGCGATGGCGGCGTTCATGCAATCGGGCTGGACGCTATAGCCATGGCCGACACCGACAAGGATCAGAAGACCGAACAGCCGACCGGCCGGCGCCTCGAAAAGGCCCGCGAAAAGGGCGAGGTGCCGATTTCCCCCGAGATGCGGCATGCGACCATGTTCATAGCCGCGATCATCGTGACCGGCGGCATGGGCGCATGGACGCTCTCGCGGCTCGGCGCGATGCTCGTGCGGCTCTGGGGCCAGGCAGATGATTTCACGCTCGATCCGAACGGCGCGCAGAACCTCGTCGTCGGCGTCGCCTGCCAGTTCGCGCTGGCGATGGCGCCGCTTGCCGCGCTGCTCATGGGCTGCGCGCTGCTGACGCTGTTCCTTCAGGGGCCGCCTACCCTCGCCTGGGCGCGGCTCGCGCCAAAATGGTCGAAGCTTTCGCCGATTTCGGGCTTCACCCGGCTGCTGAGCGCCAACGCGCTCGTCGAATTCGGCAAGACGCTTGCCAAGTTCGCGGTCATCGTGACGGTCGCCATCCTCATCCTGTGGCCCAAGGCCGTCGCGCTCGATCAACTGATCGGTGCGGGCGCAGATGCGATCGCCCGTACCGCCGCGGCGCTCGTCTATCGCCTCGTCAAGGCAGTGGGGATTCTCGTCTTCCTGCTCGCCGCCGCCGACTTCGTTTACCAGCGGCGTTCCTTCCTGAAACGGATGCGGATGACGCGGCAGGAGGTGAAGGACGAACATAAGGAAAGCGACGGCGACCCCAAGATAAAGGGCCGCATCCGATCGATCCGTCTACAACGCGCGCGCAAGCGGATGATGGCGGCCGTGCCGACCGCAAGCGTCGTCATCACCAACCCGACGCATTATGCGGTCGCGCTGAAATATGATCATGGGCAGATGGCGGCCCCGATGGTGGTGGCCAAGGGCGCCGATCTGGTCGCGCTGAAGATTCGCGAGATCGCGGCCGGGGCCGGCGTTCCCGTCGTCGAAAGCCCGCCGCTTGCGCGCGCCCTTTACGCCTCGGTCGAGATCGATCGGCCGATCCCGATCGAGCATTATACCGCCGTCGCCGAAGTCATCAGCTACGTCATGCGGCTGGCGCGGCGCCGGGCCTAGGCCCCGAAAAAACCCCGGTTCCGGCCGGCAGGCCGCCTGCCGTCATCCTATAAGGATTATGATGCGACTTTCCTCCAGCCTCTCCCTCATCCTCGCGGCGATGCTCGCGGTGGCGGACAGCGGCAGCGCATGGGCTGCGGTGACGTCGCGGATCAAGGACGTCGTCGACATCGAAAATGTCCGATCCAACCAGTTGATCGGCTACGGCCTCGTCGTCGGCCTGCAAGGCACGGGCGATCGCATCCGCAACATTCCCTTCACCGAAGAGACGATCCAGTCGATGCTGGAGCGGATGGGCGTGAATATTCGCGGAATGCGGATGCAGACGCAGAATGTCGCCGCCGTCTCCGTCATCGCCAAGCTGCCGCCCTTTGCGCGCACGGGCAGCACGATCGATGTCCAGATCGGCGCGATGGGTGACGCCACCAGCCTTCAGGGCGGTACGTTGCTGGTGACGTCGCTGCGCGGCCTCGACGGCGAAATCTACGCGGTCGCGCAAGGTCCGGTGGCCGTCTCCGGCTTCAAGGCGCAGGGGGCCGCCGCCAGCGTCACGCGCGGCGTCGCCACATCGGCGCGGATCGCGGGCGGCGCGATCGTCGAGCGCGAGGTGCCCTATTCGCTGAAGTCGGCGAGCACGCTCAAGCTCGCGCTCAAGAATCCTGATTTCACTACCGCCTATCGGATCGCGGGTGTCATAAACAAGCGGATCGCCGGGGCGGCCGACGTGCTCGATCCGGCGACGGTGCAGCTTACACCCCCCAGCGGCTTCGGCGGATCGGTGATCGATCTGGTCGCCCGCGTCGAAGATCTGCCGATCGAGGTCGACCAGCCGGCACGCGTCGTCATCAACGAGGCCACCGGTACCGTGGTGATGGGGGCGGACGTGCGGATCAGCCCTGTCGCGATTGCGCAGGGCGGGCTGACGATCAGCGTCACCGAAACGCCGATCGCATCGCAGCCAGGGCCGTTCTCACGCGGGACGACCGAGGTGCTGCCGCGCACACGCATCGATGTCGACGATGGGTCAGGCCGTTCGCTGGGCGTGCTTCAGGGCGGAACGTCGCTACTCTCGCTGGTATCCGGGTTGAATGCGTTCGGGGTCAGCCCGCGCGATCTCATCACCGTCCTTCAGGCGCTGAAGACCGCCGGCGCGCTTCAGGCCGATATCGAGGTGCAATGATGGGCGATGTTTCCACGATAACGCTGCCATCCGGGCCGGCACCGCAACTCCCACGCGTCGCGGCACGCGATCCAGCGGCTACGGCGCGCGCGTTCGAGGCGGTCTTCATCGGCCAGATGACCAAGATCATGCTTGAAACCGTGCCGGCCGAGGGCCCCTTCTCCGGCGGCCATGGCGAGGAGATTTTCCGCGGCGTGCTGGCCGAAAAGATGGGCGATGCGGTCGCGGCGCATGGCGGCATCGGCCTTGCCCCCACCGTGCTCGCACAGATCGCCAGAATGCAGGAAGGACAGCAATGATCGACAATCTGATCGATATCATCTCCTCGCTCACCCTGATCATGGAAGAGGAAACCGCCCGGCTGACCGCGCGCGATCGCGGCCGCGACCTGGCCGAGCTTGCCGCCGCCAAGCTGCGGCTCGTCGGCGTACTGGAAGCAGAACTTGCCCGCTTCGAACGCGAACAGGACGGCTGGGCCGACCGGCTCGACCAGACGACCCATGACCGGCTGTTCAAGACCTTGTTCGCGCTGGGTGAGGCGTCCACCGCCAATGCCGGCGTGCTGGAACGCCAGATCGATCTGTCCGTCGAGATGATCGGCGCGATCGCCAGCGAGGCGAAGCGGCTCGCCGGCCGATCGACCACCACCTATGGCGCACGCGGGTGTCTGTCGCTCTTCGATCCGGCGACGCCGATATCGATCAACTCCGAATATTGAACGCCGGCGAGGGCCGCGGGGATATCCTCCACGCGGCCTCCATCGGCGCGCTCAACCGATCGCGTATCGGCACTCGCCCGCCTGCCGTTCCGCAATGAAGCGCAAAGTGGCGGCGGCGGGCAGAGCACGGCCGAACAGATATCCCTGCCCGTGATCGCAGCCCATCGCCGCCAACGACGCTGCCTGCTCGGGCGTTTCGATACCTTCGACGACGACGCGCAAGCCGAGGCTGTGCCCCAGGCCGAGGATCGAACGGACGATCAGGCGGCCGCTGAAACTGTCGAGCGTATCGGCGAAGGAGCGGTCGACCTTGATCCAGTCGAACGGCAACTCGTTAAGATAATTCAGATTCGCGGAGCCGGCGCCGAAATCGTCGAGCGCCAGCTTCATTCCCGCATTGCGCAAGGAGGCGAGCGTGGCGCGCGCGGCGCACCGGTCGTGCACCGGGCCGCTTTCGGTCAATTCCATGATGAGACGCCCCGGCGCCATGCCCTCCGCGCACACGTGCCGCAGCAGGCGAAGCGACAGGGCAGGATCGCGCAACTGCCGGGGCGAGAGATTGATCGAGAGCATCAGGTGCGCCGGCCAGGCGCGCGCATCGCGACAGGCCTGTGCGAGCAGCGCAAAACAAAGGTCGTCGATCAGGCCAAGCTCTTCGGCGATCGGAATGAAGCTGCGCGGCCCCACCGTGCCGAGTTGCGGGTGGTGCCAACGCGCGAGGCTTTCGAAACCCAACAGCTCGCCGCTGCCGAGCGCGACGATCGGCTGATAATAGGGCCGCACTTCTCCTGTCGCGATCGCCTTGCGCAGATTGGTTGCAAGCAGCTCCACCGCCATCTTGCCCATATCGGCATGAATGTCCGAAGCCCCGCCGTTGCTGACAGCGGAGGAGCCGGCAAAGGAGCGGACGAGGCCAGACATCATGCCGCGGCCTGCACTGACTAGCCGTCGAGCCGGCTGGGAGAACCGCATCCAATCACCTGACGCCAAGAACCTGTCAGGATCATTATAGGAAAGATTGCTGGCTAACCATTCGTATCGGAAACGGAAAAGCCTTATTCCAGAATGATGCTGATCACGGTCGCCACGTCGGCCGGATCGAGCGTATCGAGTGCTACCTCGCGATCGGGATTGGCGCTGTAGCCGATCATCCTGCCCTGCCGATCGAACGTCACCATCAGCAGGCGAAGGCCTTCCGCCTCGCGCACCACGGCGATCCCGCCCGACGAGGGAAAGCGGTCCGGATCGACGACCACGGTCGCGGAGGCGGGAAGACCCGGCCCCAAAGTCTGTCGGCAGGCGCGCAGGCCGTAGCTGTTGGGGCCGGCCCGACGGGGCGCCTCCACCGTTTCCCCCGTCGCGCTGCGCTCGATGAGGCCGTCGGGCAGCGGCGATCCGAACACCGGCACCAGCCGCACCATCGCCACGTCCGAAGCCTGAATAGCAGCGACGGCGGATGGCGTTCGGGCAGCCCTTTCCGCCTCCAGATCGACGGGCGGCACCCGTCTGGGCGGCGGCGTTTTCGTTCGCGGCGTCGCGGTCGCCCTCGGCTTCGTCAATTCCTCGCGAAGCACGGCAACCCGGGCGCGCGTCTTGGCAATGCGTATCGCCGGATTGGCGATGAGTTCGAGATGCGCGGCCAGCATGCCGCTCGTTCGCGCATCGGCGACATGAGCGCGCAATGCAGCCAGGTCCGCGACGCCGAACAGCCGGAACAGCGCCCGCACCGTCTGCTTGTTCCAGCGATCGAAGGTCTTGTAGGCGTTTTCCAGCCGCGACAGGATGACGGGCGCGATGCCATAATCCCGCTCGATCGCCGCGATGGAAAGCGCCGCATCGCTTTCCCGGCGCAAGCGAAGCGCCGCCGCGAACTCGACGGCGAAGCGATCCTCTTTCGGGTCCGCCGGCGTCCAGTCCTGCAGGTTCGCGGCCCAGGCCGCGATATCGAACCCGGGCGTGTCGATATCGACAAGAAGCTGTTCCGGCTCGACATTCAACTGGGTCGCGATCCGTCGCAATTCCTCGGCCTTGGCGAACACCTCGCCACGTTCGATCTTGGACAGTCGCACATAGGGTATCCCCGGCAGCATGGCCGAAAGCGACAGCAGTTTCGGAAAACCGTTATGCTTGCGCAACTCGCGGATCATGTTGGGAAAGACGATGGATCGATAGCGGTCGATCTCATACTCGTCGGCGTCGACCAGTTCCCCTCGGCCCGCGGTCGCACCTTTGGCTTGAGATCCCTTCATATCAAAATTGCGCCTCGATCTTCTTGTCCCAGCCGGAAGCTTACGGCCGTCCTGGTGGGCAGTTCGTCGCATGCGTGGAAGACCGCGCACGAAATCCGGTAAAGAGTGATCCTACATCGAAGTCACGGCGTCCTTCCATATCAAATTGAACCATTGTGGCAGATATTCGGCGGGCAACTCGTCGCCGGAACGCTCCGTCGCTTTTCCTTTATTATATCGCGAAACAGACCATTCCCTTAAGATCGCATTCATGGAGTAGCCAAGGCGCTCCCACCGCTTGCCGACAGCACCGAAACGAAAAATTCGCGCCGTCCGGGCCGATTGCCTCCTGCTTCTTCTACAATTGAGAGGAACCGCCCCTGTCGCGCGCAATGCGGCCGGCGTGATGCGCAATGATGGGAACGCCATGAGCAGCCATGTGATCGAAGTTCCGAATTCCGTGACGGTGCGATCCGTTACCCAGTTCGGCGAACATCTCTCGGCCTCTTTCGGAAATGCGGGCGAGATCGTGCTTGATCTTGCGTCCTTGGCCGAGCTGGACCTGAGTTTTGTCCAGATCATCCAGTCCGCCCGCGCGCATCTTGCCCGCGAGGGCAGGACAATCCGGCTTTCCGGGCCGGCGAACGGAGCCGTGGCCGCGCTGCTCGATCGGGCGGGATTCCTGACGGACGTCGCCCCCGCCGACGTCGATTTCTGGTTTCATGGAGACCTGCCGCAATGACAGCCTCTATTCTGACTGTAGACGATTCCCCCAGCCTGCGCATGGCGATCCGCATCGCGCTGACTGGCGCGGGCTATAACGTCACCGAGGCCGGCGATGGCCAGGAGGGCCTGCAGAAGGCCACCGCCGGCCAGTTCGACATGATCGTCACCGATCTCAACATGCCGGTGATGGATGGGCTGACGATGATCCGCGAGTTGCGCAAATCGCCGGCCCAATGCGGCACGCCGATCATCTTTCTCACAACCGAATCGGACGACGCGATGAAGCAGCAGGCCAAGGCCGCCGGCGCGACCGGCTGGCTGGTAAAACCCTTCGTGCCCGACCAGCTTATCAAGGTCGCGCGCAAGGTGCTCGGCCGATGAGCGCGCAGGATCCCGTCGCGGCGTTCCGCGTGGAGGCCGGCGAGTTGCTCGATGCGATCGAGCAGGGTTTGCTCGATCTTGGCCATCGGCTCGACGATCGCGGCCTCGTCGATGAAGTATTCCGCGGCCTTCACACGCTGAAGGGCTCGGGCGCGATGTTCGGCTTCGATGCGCTCGCAACCTTCACCCATCATTGCGAAAGCGCCTTCGACCGCGTCCGCAAGGGCCTGGTGCCCGCCACGGCGGAGTTGGTCGCGGTCATCCTGTCGGCCAAGGATCATATGCGCGCGCTGCTCGACGCCGACGGCGCGGCGGCCTCCGATCCCCATGGGGACGCGATCCTCGCCCGCTTGCAGGCGGCCATAGACGCTTCCGGCGGGCGGGCGGCCCCGGCGACCAAACCTGCCGGCCCGGCGGGCTGGCGCCTGTCGTTCCGGCTGCCGGCCGACGCGATGGCGAACGGCACCAATCCGCTGATGCTGCTCGACGAGCTGCGCGAGTTGGGCGAATGCCGGATCGTCGCGCGAACCAACGCCATCCCCGCCTTTCCCGATCTCGTGCCCACCGAATGTCATATCGGCTGGGACGTCGAAATACGCACCAACGCGCCGAAAAGCGCGATCGAGGATGTGTTCATCTTCGTGATGGACGATATGGAACTGGCGATCGATCCGCTCACTTGCGACGCCGACGAAGAGGCGGTCGAGGAGGCGCGCCCCACCCTCTCGCTCGTTCCCTCCGGCGACACCGCCACCGAAGCGGCGGGTCAGGCGTCGGGCCGTCCCGCCGCCAAGGCCGGCGAAAGCGTCCGCGTCCCCGCCGAACGGCTCGACGAGTTGATGGACCGGGTGGGCGAGCTGGTGATCGCGCAGAGCCGTCTCTCACAGGTCGCCGACAGCGGCGCCGACCTCGTGCTCCGTTCGGTATCCGAGGAGATTGAGCGGCTGGCGGGCGAACTGCGCGACACGATGATGGTGCTGCGCATGGTGCCGGTCGCGTCGCTGTTCGGCCGTTTCCGCCGCCTCGTCCACGACCTCTCGCGCGAGACGGGCAAGGCCATCGAGCTGGCCACCGACGGCGAGACGACCGAAGTCGACAAGACGGTGATCGAACGGCTCGCCGATCCGATGGTCCACCTCATCCGCAACGCATGCGATCATGGGCTGGAGACGCCCGAGGAGCGGATCGCGGCGGGCAAGCCCGAGACCGGCACCGTCCGCCTTTCCGCCCACCAGGCGGGCGGCGAGGTGGTCATCACGATCCGCGACGACGGGCGCGGTATCGATCGCGAACGGGTGCGTGCCCGGGCCGAGGCGCAGGGGCTTATCCAACCCGGGCAGGCGCTGGCCGATCAGGAGCTGTTGCAGCTCATCTTCCATCCCGGCTTCTCCACCGCCGCGCAGGTAACGAACCTGTCGGGGCGCGGCGTCGGCATGGATGTGGTCAAGCGCACGATCGAAAGCCTGCGCGGCGCGATCGATGTCGCCAGCACGCCGGGCGAGGGGTCGACCGTCGTCCTGCGCATCCCGCTCACCCTGGCGATCATCGAAGGGCTGCTCGTCCGCGTCGGCGACGGCCGCTACGTGATCCCGCTGGCGGCGGTGGAGGAATGCCTCGAACTGTCGCTGGAGGAGGATCTGCGCTCGCGCGGGCGGAGCCTCATCACCCTGCGCGACCGGCTGGTGCCCTTCCTGCGGCTGCGCGAGATGTTCGCCACGGGGACCAGGCCCGACACCTATCAGAAGATCGTCGTGGTCGCGACGGGCGCCGAGCGCGTCGGCCTCGTCGTGGACCAGATCATCGGCAACCACCAGACCGTCATCAAATCGATGTCGTCGCTGCATCGTGACGTCGGCACCTTCGCGGGGGCGACGATCCTCGGCGACGGCGGCGTCGCGCTGATCCTCGACGTCGCCCAGCTCGTCGCCATCGGCCAGCATCAGGAGGAGCGGCTTCGCGCCGCTGGATAAGCCATGCAGGAACCCACCCGGACCCCTTGGGACGAAAATGGTCAACTCGAGGTGCTGACCTTCGACCTTCAGGACGAAACCTTCGCGCTCGAAGCCATGCTCGTCCAGGAAATTCTCGACCTGCTGCCCGAGACGGTCGTGCCCGGCGCGCCCGCGCTGGTCGGCAGCGTCGTCAATTTCCGGGGCAAGGTCATCCCGATCGCCGATCTCCGGCGCGCCTTCGGCATGGCCGAGGCCGAGGCCACGGTCGACAGCCGGATCGTCGTGATCGAGATCGAACTGGACGGCGAGACGATCCAGATCGGCATCCGCACCGACAAGGTGCATGAGGTGGCCACGCTTGCCCGCGATGCCAGCGAGGAGCCGCCCGCCGTGGGCATGCGCTGGCGCCGCGATTATGTGCGCGAGCTGGTGCGCAGGCAGGATAGCGTGATCGTCCTGCCCGATCTGGCGGCCATCTTCCATGCGCTCGCGGGCGAGGCCGAACAGGCCGTGACGCCGGCATCGACGATACACTGACATCTTCGGGGAGAGGCAAGCCATGCGTGCCACGATCAAGCTCAAGCTGGGGCTGACTTTCGCCCTGCTTCTCATCCTGATGGCCGCGGTCATCGCCCTCGGCGCATCGCGCCTCAACACGGTCAACGACGCGATCGGCCATATCGTCAACGGGCCGGCGAAACAGCTCGACCTCGCACGCAGCGTCGACGGCGGGGTCAGCATGATGGTTCGTGCCGAGAAGAATCTCGTGATGACCGGCGATCCCCGTCTGACGCAGGAATTCGAGGCGCAGAGCACGAGCTGGAGCAACCGGGTCGACGACATGATCCGCCAGGGCGTCGCCAGCGCGGATGGCGACGACAAGGCGACGTGGGAGCGCCTTGCCGATCAGTGGAACGCATTCAAGCCGGTCAACGAACGGGTCCGCGCGCTGGCGACGACCGACAAGTCCGCCGGCGTGGCCCTGACGCTCGGGGACTCGCGCGCGAAGGCCGCGGCGGTGACCAAGACGGTGGAGAACTTCGCCAAGGCGCAGGAGCGCAAGATGAAGACCGCCGACGACGAGGCCGAGGCGCTGTACCATTCCGCGCGGACGACGATGTTCGCGATGGGCGCGATCGCCGTCGTCATCACCGCGGCCGCCGCTCTCTATCTCGCGATCCTCATCGCACGCGGGCTGAAGACCGCCGGCGACGCCATGCGCCGGGTGGCGGAGGGCGACCTGACCAGCACCGTCGAGATCAAGAGCCGCGACGAGATCGGCGAGTTGCTCGGTCACGTCAACAGCATGGTGGATCGTTTGCGTGGTGTTGTGGGTGATGCGACGGCGGCGGCGGAGAATGTATCGGCGGGCAGCCAGGAGCTGTCGTCGAGTTCGGAGCAGGTGTCGCAGGGCGCGACCGAGCAGGCGGCCTCGGCCGAAGAGGCCTCCGCCTCGATGGAGCAGATGGCGGCCAACATCAAACAGAATGCCGACAACGCCGCCCAGACCGAGAAGATCGCCCGCCAGTCCTCCAAGGATGCCGAGGCGAGCGGCGTCGCCGTCGATCGCGCGGTCGGCGCGATGCGCACCATCGCCGACAAGATCGGCATCGTCCAGGAGATCGCCCGCCAGACCGACCTGCTCGCGCTCAATGCCGCCGTCGAGGCCGCGCGCGCCGGCGAGCACGGCCGCGGCTTCGCCGTCGTCGCCTCCGAGGTCCGCAAGCTCGCCGAGCGCAGCCAGACGGCCGCCGCCGAGATCAGCTCGGTCTCGGGCGATACCGTCAAGGCCGCCAGCGAAGCCGGCGAGATGCTCACCCGCCTCGTCCCCGACATCCGCCGCACCGCCGAACTGATCGCCGAGATCAGCGCCGCCTGCCGCGAACAGGATATCGGCGCCACCCAGATCAACGAGGCGATCCAGCAGCTCGACAAGGTCACTCAGCAGAATGCCGGCGCGTCCGAGCAGATCTCGACCACGTCCGAGGAACTGGCCGCCCAGGCCGAGGAGTTGCAGACCAGCATCGCCTACTTCCGCACCGGCGATCGGCCCGCCGGCCGCGCCAAGCCCGCAACGGCCCGGCCGATCGCCGCCCGCAAGCCCGCCACGGCGACGACGGCCCGGCCCAGGCCCAACTCGATCGCCGACCAGCAGGCCAGGGTCAACGGCTTCGCCCTCGACCTCTCCACAGGCGGCCCAGACGCCGACGACGCCAACTTCGGAGCTCAGGCAGCATGAGCGAGGCCGAGGAGATACAGGCCGTCACCTTCGGCCTTGGGGCGGAGATATTCGCGGTTCCCGTGGCGCTTGTCCGCGAGATACTCGACTATCGCGAGCCGTTCCACATTCCGAACGGGCCGGACTATCTGCTCGGCCTCACCGACATGCGGGGGCAGGGCGTCTCGACGATCGACTTCCGCCTCCGGCTCGGCCTGTCACCGGCCGAGCCGACCCCGGCCACGCGCATCCTCGTGATCGACGTGCCGCTGGCCGACCGGGGGCTGTTGCTGGGCCTCGTGGTGGACAGGGTGCTGGAAGTCAGCACCTTCCGCTCCGACCAGGTCGAGGCCGCGCCCGACATCGGCGTGAAATGGCGTTCGGACTATATCGGCGGCGTGGTGCGCCGTACCGAGGGCTTCGTCGTCCTCGTGGACATGACGCGCATCTTTTCCGCCGACGAAGCCGCGCTGCTGGCTCCGGCCGCCGCCTGAGCCGGCCCTGATCGACGCCTTGCGTTCCCTCGGGAGCGCAAGGCGCCCCTCCTCCCCTGATATCCGCGCATCGGAGCCACGCCTTGCCCGCAGCCGCCGTCCGCACGCCGCTTCCCGGCGCCGATCATCTGAACAAGCGCAATTTCGCCCGCCTCGCCAGCTACATCTATGACTATTCGGGCATCAAAATGCCCGAAAGCAAGATCACGATGCTCGAAGGCCGGCTTCGCCGCCGCGTGCGCGCGACCGGCCTGCCGAGCATCGACGCCTATTGCGATCATGTCTTCCAGGGCGACAATCTGGCGGCCGAAGGCATTCACCTCATCAATGCGGTGACGACCAACAAGACCGATTTCTTTCGCGAGCCCGCGCATTTCGACTATCTGCGCGATCGCGCGCTGCCGGACCTCGCCGCCAAGGGGACCAGGACGATCCGCGCATGGAGCGCCGCCTGTTCGACCGGGCCGGAAGCCTATACGCTGGCGATGATCCTCGATGATTTCGCCGAGACGCACGGCGGCCCCGCTTATGGCATGTTGGCGACCGATCTCGACACCGAGGTTCTGGAGACGGCCCGGAAGGGCATCTATCCCGCCGAGCAGGTCGATCCCGTACCCGAAGCGCTGCGCCGCAAATATGTGATGACGCCCAACGATCCGCACCGGCGCGACATACGGATCGCCACGGCCCTGCGCGGCGCGATCGGCTTTGCCCGGCTGAACCTGATGGACAGCCATTATCCGGTGGGCAAGCCGATGCACCTGATCTTCTGTCGCAACGTGCTGATCTATTTCGACAAGCCGACGCAGAAACAGGTCGTCTCCCGCCTGCTCGATTGCCTGACATCCGACGGTTATCTCTTCCTCGGCCATTCGGAATCGATCGCGGGCTTCGACCTTCCTCTCATCCAGGTCGCCAACACCATCTTCCAGCGGAGCCGATGATGCCAGGCAGCAAGACGCGGGTCCTCATCATCGACGATTCCGCCAGCGTTCGCCAGACGATGACCGCGATCCTGGAGGAGGATCCCGATATCGAGGTGATCGCCGCCGCCTCCGATCCCTTTGCCGCCGCGCGCCATATTCAGGAGGAACTGCCCGACGTCATCACGCTCGACGTCGAGATGCCGCGCATGGACGGCATCACCTTCCTGCGCAAGCTGATGAGCCAGTGCCCCGTACCGGTGGTGATGTGCTCCTCACTGATCGAGGACGGCTCCGAAACGCTGCTCCAGGCGCTGGAGGCCGGCGCGGTCGACGTCATCCTGAAGCCGCGTATCGGCGTCGCCGATCACCTGGCCGAGCTGCACCTTCAGATCCGCGATACGGTGAAGGCCGCCGCGCGGGCGCGCGTTCGTGGGCGCAGGCCGTCGCGATCGGTGGCGGTACGAACACCCGAGAAGAAACTCACCGCCGACGCCGTGCTGCCGCCCCCCAGCGGCAAGGCGATGAGCCGGACGACCGAGATGGTCGTCTGCATCGGCGCGTCCACCGGCGGCACCGAGGCGCTGCGCGCCGTGCTGGAACAACTGCCGGCGAACGCACCCGGCATCGTCATCGTCCAGCATATGCCCGAAAGCTTCACCAACGCCTTCGCCCGCCGGCTGAACGGCCTGTGCGAGGTGGATGTCAAGGAAGCGGCGGACGGCGATCCCGTGCTGCGCGGCCATGTGCTGATCGCGCCCGGCGGCAAGCATCTGATGCTGGAGCGGCAGGGCGCGCGCTATCATGTCGCGGTGCGCGAGGGGCCTTTGGTGTCACGTCACCGGCCGTCGGTCGACGTGCTGTTCCGGTCCGCCGCGCGGTCGGCCGGTTCGAACGCGGTCGGCATCATCATGACGGGGATGGGCGACGACGGTGCGCGTGGGCTGCTGGAGATGAAGCAGGCGGGCGCACGCACCTTTGCGCAGGACGAAGCGACATCGATCGTGTTCGGCATGCCCAAGGAAGCGATCGCGCGCGGCGCCGCCGACCGGGTCGTGCCGCTGGGCCACATCGCCCGCGAACTGCTGCAGGCCACCACGCGCTGAAGATGCAAGAACGGCGCGCTCAGAAGAGCGCGTCGTCGAACAGCGCGTCGTCCTCCTCTTCCACCGCCGCCGGCGCGTCCTCCTGTTCTGTCGCATCGCCGCCCAGGGCGAAGCGCCTGTGCACCTCACGCTCGCGCGCCATCGTATAGCTGCGGCTGATCCGGCCCAGCATCTCGCCCAACGGCTCGATAGCGGCGTCGGGCAGCTCCGCCTCGGGCCGGACGAAGGCAGCTAGACGCGCGGCCACCTCCTCCAGCGCGCCGCCGATCTCCGCCTCGCAATCCACCTTGTCGGTCGACTCGCGGAGGATCGTGACAACCGTGGCCGCGTCGCCATCCAGCGCAGCGAGGCTGCCGCGCATCCGCTCGCCGCCTGCGCGGATGCTCGCCAGAGATTCGGCGAGCGCGCGCCCGGCATCGATCTTCCCGCTTTGGCCCTGCCGCTCGCGGATCGATCCGGCGGCGGCGGCAAGCTGTTCGAACGTCCGCGCGATCCGATCCGAAACCTGTTCGAGATTGTTGGAGAAACCCCGTATCTCGGTCGAGATCACCGCAAGCGCGAGGCCGTCCTCGCCCATTCGCCGGCAGCGCAGGCCAGTATTCCACGCCATCTGCTCGACATCGGATTGCACCTTGCGCACGGCCTTGAGCCGGCGGGCGAGGCTCTCGGCGGTTTCCGACGTGGCGCTGCTCAGCCGGTCGGTATGCCGGTCGGCCTCATGCAATTGCCCCGTAACGCTTTCCACCTCGGCAATGCCTTGCTCGAGAATCTGGAGGAAGGATTGGCCGTTCGCGTCCTGCCCGGCTCCGCCCGAATCCTTGAGCGCCAGCAGCCGGCTCGCATCCGGGCCGATGCCGCGCAGATTCTGCGTGAGGATGCGCGCCTCGCGCTGGAAATCCTCGATCGCGTCGGCGGCCTGCGCGGCAAGGAGGGCGAGCGTGCGCCCCTCAAGGGCCTCCACCACCGCCATGTCGCCATCCGCCCGCTCTGCAAGAAAGGCCGCGAGCGACAGGATGCCGTCGGAGACATGCTCCAGCCGCTGCCGGGTGATATCGCCGATCTGGAGCGCGCCGATCGCGGTCGCCACCTTGCCGCGGATTTCACGCGCGACATCAGCGATGTGCGACGCCAACGTGGCGATATCCGCCTGATGCCGTTGCAGCGCCAGCGCATCCTCGGCCAGCTTGGCGGGCACATGGGGGATGACCCGCGCGCATTCGGCAGCGAGCAGATTTTCGGCCTCGACCATGGTCGTCACCTTCTCGCCCAGTTCCTTCACCTCGCGTTCGAAGCGGGCGAGCTGTTCCTCGCCCAGATCGAGCCGGACGAACATATGATCGGCGAACCCGGAAAACTCCTCGGCGCCGGCCGCGGCCACCTTGATGTTGAGCCCGCATATCCTGAGGAAGCTCAGTGTCCGATGTATCTGGCCGATCTGATCGCGCAGTTCCTTGCTCGCCTCGCGGATCCGGGCGAGATCCCCTTGCCGATCCATCTGGAGCGCCGGCAGACGGGTGAGCCGATCGGCGGTGCTGCGCATATTCTCCACCGCCGCATCCGCCGCCTCGCGGTCGAGCGCATTGGTCACGCCCTCCAGCGAGCCGACCAGCCGCTCGATGATCTCGAAAGCCGCCGCGAGCGCGGTGCCGGCTTGCATGAAGCGCGCGTCGAGGCCGCTGGCCAGCGCACTGAGCGTCGCCTGTACCTCGGTCAGCGTCGCTTCGCTGGCCCCGGACGCTGAAATCCTCGAAAACTGCACGCGAACCTCCCGGAACGGCTTGATCGATGGCGTCGCGCGACGCCTTGAACTTTATAGGTGAAAAATACGCCGGTCCGGCCGTCAGCCCGTCGAGGCGGGCGCGAAGTCCGGCTGCGGAATGGCGTTGGCGACCAGCCAGCGGCCGGTCACGTCCAGATCGGCGAGATCGTGGACGTCGCGGCATCCCTCCGTCTCGAAAGGCAGGATGTGCGATCCCATGCACGGCCAGGGCGGCTGCCCGTCGGGATCGAATATCGCCTTGCGTCCACGCAGCACCCAGAAGGAATGATCGAAGAAGAAGCAGGCGGGTAAATCCTGCCGGTTCGCCGAAATATCCTCACCCGTCACGAACAGGCCGAGCGAGCCGTCGGGCCGAAGACGCTTGGCGCGCATCGGATGATATTCGGGATGCCGATGGGCCGGCACCACCGCCGTCGCCTCGGGCGTATCCAGCAACAGGTCGATGCAGGCGTCTATCTGCCATTCGGCGATCGTGCCGACATTGGCGTGCTGGACGACGAGGATGTCGATCGCGCCTTCGCGCTCCATGATCTCGAAGGCGTGGCGAACGGCGTCGCTGCTCTGCGCCGTCGCGCTTGCCAGTTCCGGCGGCCGCACGATCGGTCGATAGCCCGCCTGCCCGGCGGTATCGAGGATGCGCGGACAATCGCTGCTGATGTAGAAGCGGCTGATATGGCGGCTCCTGCGCGCGGCGGCGGCCGACCAGAGCAGCAGCGGATGGCCCTCCACCGGCAGGATATTCTTGTCCTTGAGCGTGCTGCCGCCCCGCCCGATCATCAGCGCCGCGACGTTCACCGGCCCACCCCTTCGGCCGCCGTCGGCCGTCCCCATGGATGGACGATCAGGAGAAGCGCGTCGCTCGTCCGGCTCGCCTCGCGTGCGGTGCGCCAGCAGGCTTCAAGCCACCAGCGATCGCGGCCGTCGAACATGTCGGGGCTGGCGCCCTGCGGCGCGTTGAAATACGCCCAGTGAAAATAGTTGAAGATGCCGTAGCGCTGATAGCCGGCCACCTCGATCTCCGCCTCGGGAAACAGCCGCCGCGCCGTCCGCTCCAGCACCGGCGGCGAGAAATAGGAGATATGCTCGCGCATGAAATTACGCCGCCGATACGCAGGCGAAAGCGCGTTCAGGTCATCGTCCAGATTGGGCACTTCCACCCAGAGACTGCCCGAACCGGGCCGGAGCAGCCGGCCGGCGCGCGCAAGGAGGGCCAACGGATCGGCGACATGCTCAAGCACATGCCAGGCGGTGACGGCGTCGAAGCAGCCGGCATGCGCCTCCACAAAGGCGTCGTCCAGCAGGCCGGTGGCATAAGCCGGCGGCGGAAAATCCGGGTCCCGCCGCTCCGCGAAATAGCGGCGCCCCATCTCGGCGCGTGCGGCGCTCGGCTCCAGCACCAGCATATCGACGTCGGGATGGAGGCGGGTCATCGCCGCGCCGAAAAAGCCGTAGCCGCCGCCGATGTCGAGCACGCGCGCGCGCTCCCCGCCCCGCCGCGGAAAGCGATGGCCGGAGAAGCGGGCCGCCCGCCGATTGGCCTCGATCGCGCTGTGATCGAATATCGTCGCGATCGATGTGCCATAGGTATCGACGACGAAATTCACCTGCCCGTCATCCTCGTAGAAATCGAGGCTGTAGGCGGGCGGCGACAATTGCACATGATCGCAGGCGCGGCACTTGACCGCGCGAAGCCTGCCCGTCTCGTCGCCCGTCACCTCGCGCTGAACGAGATGCGGCGCCGCCGCGTCTCCGCATAGCAGGCAATGAAAGCCTTCGTCGGTCATCGCGCGATCTCCCATCACGCCGCCGCGCGGAAATATTTATGATGCTCGCTCGGGTTGATCCTTTTGATCTCCGAGCCGAGCATGTCCTCCGCCTCCCGGATTTTGGCGACATAATCGCGAAAATCGGTGGTCAGATCGATCGCGACCGCGTCGAAATGCGCCCAGTCGGTGTTGCCCAGCTTCACATGCTTCTCGATCATCCGGCCGCCGGCGGCGACGGCGAGCGCGGACGCCATCCAGCCGAAATCGTGGCTCGAATAGCCCGGAACGATGCGCGGATCGGATCGCGACAGCGCATCATAATGCCGCACGATGCCGACATTGCAGTCGGCGACCGGCGTCGGATAGGCCGAGTTGCATTGCAGCAGATAGAGGTTGCGGCAGTTGACGAAGCTGCGCAGCACCCAATTCTCATAGGCCTGATCGGTCATGCCCGTCGAAAGGACCACCGAGCCGCGATAGGTGCGCGCGACATGGGCCATATAGTCGCGATGCTCGGAAATGGTGCTCGGCAGCTTGACGAGCGCCGGATCGAACTGAAGCATGAACTCGAACGAGGGCCTGTCGAGCACCGAGGCGAACCAGCCGATATCGAGATCGCGGCATAGGTCGTCGACAAAGGCGAAATCGTCGCGATCGAGTTCGAGCTGATGGCGATAGTCGCCGAAGGTCTTGCCGAAAGGGGAAACATAGGGCGATGCAAGCTGCTCGGGCGAATAGAAGGTCGCGACATCGCGCTTCTGCAACTTCACATAATCGGCGCCCGCCGCGCGCGCCGCGCGGATCATCCGCTCCAGCCGGTGCCGATCGCCGAAATGGTTGGTGGTGAGTTCGGCGACGACGGCGACCGACGATCCCTTGCGCGCCTGCCGGGGCCTGCACGACGCCTGAAAAAGCTGGTTCAGGTCCTCAGGCGTTATCTGCGAGAAGGAACGGCTGCCGACATGCGCCACGTCGAGGTTCGAATCCTTCAGCATGTAGAGCGTGTTCAGGAAGAAAAATTCCTGAAGGCTGATGCGAAAGAAGCGATCGGCGCTGTTGCCGGGGGCGAAATCATGGTCGATCGACTGCGAAAAGCCCGCGCCCGGCAGGAAGTCGAAGCCGACCATATAGACGGTCTGCCGCCGTCCGCGCGCTTCGGCCACATAGCGGGCGATCTTCAGCGCCGAGAGGAACAGCACCTCCTCGATCGTGAAGGCATCGGACTGGAAGCGCTGCATCATCAGGTCGCTGCCGTCGCTCTGGAGCGGCGCAAAGGGCGCGTGCAGCACTTCGCCGCGCGCGGGCCGAAAGTCGGTGGAGGTGATGTAGAGGCGTGAGCGCGCGCCGTTCTCCGCCAGCGCGCCCTTCACCCAATCGGCGTGGAAAATCGTGATGTCGGCCGGCGCGATCCGTTCCGCATCATTCACCGCGATGACGAGCGAGCCCGCGAAGACGTCGGGCGAGAGGCCGTCAACCGAGGGGCCCTTGCCCAGGATGAAGATCGTATCTGTGCCGTATGTCGACGCGATATTTTCGATCCGGCGCAAGAAATGATCCGTCATAGGTTTCCCCGTCGAGCAGAATGTCGCAACCATGCTCGCGCGCCAGCATCAGGCCGGCGAGCAAATCCCACGAACAGGCGCCCTTCGGATTGACGAAGCGGGCGAGGGCGCCGCGTGTGACATTGAATAAATTATAGACGGCGCACCCCAGGATGCGCGCTTCCCCGCCCCCGGCGATGCCGGCGACGACTTCGGGCGAGAGCGAAGAGGAGAAGCCGGTGATGCGCGACCGCATCCGCCGGACCGGCTCGCCGGTCGCCAGATGCTCACCCAGCTCGGGCAGCATCAGCAGGCTGCCGGCATGCGCTCCCGCGTGCCAGAGGCTGAGCGACACGCCCCACTCCTTGAGGCCCGAACAGAAATTCTCGGTGCCGTCGATCGGGTCGAGCACCGCGACCCAGCCGTCGCCCGTCGGCGGCCGGTCGCCGGAGAAGCTCTCCTCCCCGATCAGATGGAGGTTCGGCAGGCGATCCGCGAGCCAGTCGCCGATGCGCCGTTCGAGGAGGATATCAGCCTGGGTGACAGGGCTGCCATCCGCCTTCCAGCCGACATCGTGCCGTCGCGCCAGCAATTCGGGCAGGCTGCCGTCGACCAGCGCACGGACGCCGGCAAGCAGGGGGGCGATCGCAATCGTCATGCCGCCGCCGGCAGCGCGCCCGCGGCCCGGCTCCAATCGATACGCAGCGTCGGATCGATCGCGTCCAGCCGATCCTCGACATAGAGGGCATGGAGGGCGCAGGCGATGCGATAATCCTCGATATAATCGATATCGACGCCCGACAGGCGCGAAAGCTCGGCCATGAAGGGCCTGTCGCCGATCAGATATTCCCGATCGAGAATATCCTGCCGGCGCGACATGTAGATGCTGTTCGTGACCTTGAGCAGCGCAGGCAGGTCCTGCGAGGAAATGTGCGCCTTGTTCGCCTGATAGTTCAGCGCCTTGCCATCGGCCCAGAAATATTCGCGCATCGCGTTGACGCCGAGCAGCGAATCGAACGACCCCTCGATCACCTGTTCCCGATAGGCGCGAAAGGCGCGGAGATATTCGCCGGGCGGCATCAGCGGGCAGACGACCGTGCACCATGCGATATGCTCGTGCGGGATTTCGCTGACGACGCCCGCAATCACCTCGCTCATCGGCACGATATGCGCGGTCGCCAGCCGCCGGTCGCGCCGGTGCCGCGACACGCCGAGCCGCTCGGCGATATCCAGAAACTCCTCATCCTCCGAACTCAGATAGAGGCGCGCCGGATCGATCACGCGGACGAGTTGGCGAAGCTTCCATTCGATCAGCGATCCGGCGCCGCCGAAAGGCAGCATCGCCTTGTTCGCGATGCGCGAACTGTCGCGGCGCACGGGAACGATGACGGCAAGATCGTACATGATCCTCCTCCTCAGGCCGGTTCCAGCGCATGGCTGGCGATCCACGCGTCGAAACAGGCGCGATGGCGATCCAGGTGCGCCTGCCAGCGGGCGGGATTGCAGGGCCGGTTCGCACGGTCGAGCAGATCGGCCAGCGTCATGTCGGGATCGCCCACGGGGAAGGCATTGTTCGCATAATGATAGGCGAACCAGGTCCGCACATCGGCATCGTCGGCGGAGCGCGCCGTGCCCGAACGCAGCGCCTTCAGAAAGGTGGGGACGTCGGTATAGGCGCGCAGCCAGTCGGCGGAGGCGAAGCGCGACAGGCGAAGCAGCGGCTTGCCGAAAAAGGCTGCGTTCACAAAGGATTTGGAATCGCGCAGGACGACGCCGTCGCAATGCTGGATGAGCAGCCGCGTCACGCCGCCCGCGCCGTCGCCGGGCGCACGAACGATCCGCACCTTGTTCCGGTCCATCGCCGCGATACGATCGACAACCGCCGACCGGACCTTTTCCTGCACCGGATGTATGGTGACGGCGAGCAGGAAATCATCATCGATCTGGTTCGCCAGCGTCGCGACGAACCGGTCGTTGCTGGCATCGACGCTGTGCACCTTGTCGAAGAAATTGTCGGGCGCATCATATTCGAGCGGCACGGCGATGATCTTGCGATCGGTCGGCAGCCCCGCCTCGGCAAGATAGGAGCGCCGATCGCCGACATGGTGATATCGCGCCTGAAGAATATTCCAAACGGGCGCTATCTGCTCGTCCAGCCAGGCGCTGCGTCTCTCGTCGAGGTCTGGGAGAAAACCATGATCGAACAGATTTGGCCCTTGCACCATTGCATAGCCCCAGCGCGGCGCGCCATCGGGCGGCAACGGCGGAAAGCCGCCCTCCATCAAATATCGGACCTGCCCCGGAAAGCGCCCCGGCGTCGTCACGTCCGCGCTGCGACAGAAGGTGTAATCGGGATCGATGCGCTCGACGAAATCGACCAGCGCGGCGGGCGCGGCGGGCGTCATGCGATAGGAAGGATGGTCTTCCCCGTCGAGGATATGCCAATGCACCTCCGTCAGGTCCGCACAGCCGGCAAGCTGCCGGGCGGTAATGCCCGTCATGCTCCACAGCGGCGGCACGATGACGTGCACCTCGGCATCCTTCGCCGCCGCGCGGATCAGCGGCGCCAGCACATGGTCGAACCACAATTCCGTGACCACCGGGAGATAGAAGAGAATCCGCATCATGCATCCTGCGATCGGGCAGTCGTCTCTTCATTATAGACGGGCAACCCGCCCCTCGGCCGCGTTTGCCCTCGATGATGCGGGGGATTACGTTTGCTCTTTACCATCTTCGTGCCGGAACCCTTGGACCCGCGCGGCGTTCGCGCACGATAAACAGGGGGAATGTGGCGTTGGGGGACAGGAGCAGGGGGCGCTTCGTCAAAAGGGCTTCGGCGGCCGCGCTTTGCGGGATCGTCCTTGGCGTCGGCCTGCCCGCGTCGGCGCAATCGCTCCGCGATCTTCAGGCCATGTCGATCAGCGATCTCGCCAATATCGACGTCACCTCGGTATCGAAGCGCCGCGAGCCGGTGAGCGATGCGCCGGCGGCCGTCTTCGTCATCACGCATGACGAAATCCTGCGGTCGGGGGCGGTCAGCATCCCCGAAATCCTTCGCCTCGCGCCCAACCTCCAGGTCGCCCGCATCAGCGCGAGCAGCTATGCGATCACCGCGCGCGGCTTCAACGGCAATGCGGCGAACAAGCTGCTCGTCCTGATCGACGGCCGCAGCGTCTACACCCCCCTGTTCGGCGGCGTCCTCTGGGACGAACAGGACGTGCCGGTCGAGAATATCAAGCGGATCGAGGTTATAAGCGGCCCGGGCGCCACGATGTGGGGTGCGAACGCGGTCAACGGCGTCATCAATATCATCACGATGAAGGCCGCCGACACGCAGGGCGGTGTCATCGATCTCACCGTCGGCAACCGCGAGAGCCATGCCACGCTGCAATATGGCGGCAACATCGGCAGCGACCTTGCCTATCGTCTTCATCTGAGCGGTCTCAGGGTTCGCGACGACCGGACGTCGGCCGGGGAGGATGCCGACAATGGCTGGCACAAGGCGCAGGGCGGCTTCCGGCTGGACTGGACCCCCGGCGGCGATCGCATCTCGTTCGCGGGCCGGCTCTATCGCGGCTCCGAACAGCAGGCCGATGCGCCGCGCCTGCGCATTTCGGGGGGCACCGTGCGGCTCGGCTGGACGCACGCCTCGTCCGACGGCGGATCGCTACAGCTTTCGGTCTATCATGACGAGTCGAAACAGGCATCCGATGCGGCGACGATCTACTCGCTCAAGACCGACAATCTCGATTTCCAGCACAGCTTTTCGCTGGGTGACAGGCACCAGATTATCTGGGGCGCGGGCGTGCGCGTCTATCGCGATCATTTCGACAATCCCGGCCTGGTGAACTACCTGCCGCCCGACCGGACGAGAGTGCTCGCCAATATTTTCGCGCAGGACACGGTGGCGCTGACGTCTTCGCTCGATTTCGTGCTGGGCCTGAAGATCGAGAAGGACCCCTATTCCGGGGTGACGCCCCTGCCTTCGGCCCGGCTTGGCTGGAAGGTCAACGACGATATCCTCCTGTGGGCGGCGATCTCGCGCGCCGTGCGGGCGCCGACGCGGTTCGACGTCGATCTCCACGACGAGATCATTCCCTCCGTCCTGATCCTGACCGGCGACAGGGATTTCAAGAATGAAAAGCTGATCGCCTATGAGGCGGGAACACGGATACAGATCGGCGACACGGCGTCGCTGTCGATATCAGGCTATTATAACAGCTATGACGATCTGCGCAGTGTCGAATGGGTCCGGATGGACGCGCTGCCGTTGCTCTGGCGCTGGGGCAATATGCTGGAAGGGCATATCTACGGGCTGGAAGCGTGGGGCGATTATCGGCCCGCGCCCTGGTGGCGGCTCAAGGCCGGCTTCAACATCCAGCATCAGGCGCTGCATTTCAAACCGGGCGCGAGCAACCTCAACAGCCTCGCCGCGGCCGGAAATGATCCCGACGGCCAGGCATCGCTCCACTCCTCGATGGATCTCGGCCATGGCGTCAGCTGGACGACTTCGCTGCGCTACGTGGCGGCGCTGCCCGATCCGCATGTCCCCGCTTATGTCGAGGCGGACAGCAGCCTTTCCTGGGCGGCGACGCGCGGGCTGCGCTTCTCCCTGTCGGGCTTCAACCTCCTGCACGCCCGGCATGTCGAATATAAGCAGGCGGGCGCGACGATCGGCAACGAGGTCCGCCGCAGCATTTCCGTGGGCGCGCATGTCCGCTTCTGACCTGCCGGGCGCGCTCAGGCGGGTGCCGTTGGGCCGCTTCTGCGTCAGGCTGGTCTTCACCCTGGCGCTGCTGACGGTGGCGACCGCGAAGCGCGCCTTCGCCGGCGTGCCGCTCGAAACCGCCATCAAGGCGAGCTACCTCTACAAATTCGCGCCTTTCGTGCAGTGGCCGCCGCGGGCCTTCGCCAGCGCGAGCAGCCCGCTCCATATCTGCGTGATCGGCGGGGACCCGTTCGAAGGGACGCTGGAGGCGGTGGTGCGCGGCCAACAGGTGCAGGGCCGCGACATAGCGATCGTCCACATGGATAGCCTGAACGCCCAGAGCGCGGCATCCTGCCACATACTGTTCGTGGGCAAGCCGGTGGGCCAGAGCACCGGCGATGCCTTGCACGCGGCGGAGGGACTGCCGGTGTTGACGGTGACGGACATGAGCCAGGGCGTTTCAGGCGGGATGATCCAGTTCGTGCTCCGCCATGGGCGCGTGCGCTTCACGATCGATGCCGCCGCGGCGGGGGCGGCCGGCGTGCAGATCAGCTCGAAACTGCTCACCCTCGCGGTGCAGGGCTAGGTGGACAATCGCGCGCCTTGGGCCCGGGTCGGCCGGCTGCTTGCCGCCAAGCCGCAATCGGCCGTGCTGCTGGCGGTCGCGCTGCTCGCTGCCAGCCTGGGGCTCGCGATCCATAATGAGCATCTCGGGCGGACCGACAGCATTCACGACGCCACCGTCCAGGCGCGCATTCTGGCCGACAGCGTGGCCGCACCGCTCGCCTTCGACGACGCCATCGCAACCCAGGAATATGTCGACGCGCTCCGGGCGAATCCCGATATCGTGGCCGCTGGCGCCTATGATCTCGATGGCCATCGCGCCGCGGGCTTTGCCCAGTCCGACGCGGCGCTGCCTCTCGCCAACCGGGTCGGCCCGCCCCGGCGACAGGGCGGCGACCTGATCGTCACGGCGGAGGTGGCGCAGAACGGAACCAGGCTCGGATCGGTCTATCTTCGCGCCACGATCGAGCCGTGGACGCGGCGCGCGCTGCGCTATGTCGGCATCGCGATCATCCTGGTGATGGCGTCGCTGCTGATCGCGGTGCTGGGCGCGTCTTATGCCTCGATCGCCGAGGCGCACCGCCGGCTGCGCGAGGAGGTGGAAGGCCGGCAGAAGGCCGAGGATGCGCTGCGCCAATCGCAGAAGATGGAGGCGATGGGGCAGTTGACCGGCGGCGTCGCGCACGACTTCAACAATCTGCTGATGGTCGCGTCGAGCGGATTGGAGCTGATGGACCGCACCGACGATCCGGCGCGGCGCGCGCGGCTGATGCAGGGCATAAGGCAGGCGATCGATCGCGGGGCGAAGCTGACGCAGCAATTGCTCGCCTTCGCGCGCCGCACGCCGCTGAAGCCCGAGATTATCGATCTTGGCGCGCATGTCCGTGGCCTGCAGCATCTGCTCGACCATTCGCTGCGCGAGAATGTGACCGTCGAGATCGACATGGCCGCCGATCTGGGGGCGGTGGAGCTTGACGTATCGCAGTTCGAGGTGGCGATGCTCAACATCGCGGTCAACGCGCGCGATGCGATGCCGAACGGTGGCGCCATCCGGATCGAGGGCCGCAACGAGCCCACCGCCGCCGCTACGCCGCCGATGGTGCGGCTGGCGATCCGCGACAACGGCACCGGCATGCCGCACGAACTTATCGAAAAGGTATTCGAGCCCTTCTTCACCACCAAGGGCGTCGGCCAGGGCACCGGCCTCGGGCTGAGCCAGGTGTATGGCTTCGTCCGCGCGTCGGGGGGGCGGGTGGAGATCACGAGCGAACTGGGACATGGCACCACCGTCACGCTCCTCCTGCCGCGCTCGCTGAAGGCGCTGGAGAACGGGCCGCACGCGGATGACGGCAAGGTCGACAGGGCGGCGCGACCGCTTCATGTGCTGCTGGCGGAGGATGACGACCAGGTCGCCGACCTCGTCGTCCAGATGCTCGAAGAACTGGGTTACGCGGCCACGCGGACGAGCACGGCCGCCGAGGCGCTCACCACGCTGGGCGCCGGCGAGGCGGTGGACGTGCTCCTTTCCGACATGATGATGCCTGGCGACATGGGCGGGCTGGACCTTGCCCGCGAGGTAAAACGGCGGCGGCCGAAGATGCCGGTCATCCTTATGACGGGCTATAGCGCCGCCGCCGCGTCCGCCCGGCAGGAGGGCATAGAATTGCTCGTCAAACCCTATACTCTCGACGTGCTGGGGACGGCGCTCGCCAGCGCGACGGCGCGCTGACCGGCGAGCGGCGCCCGCCGATCAGCCCTGCCCGTCCCAGGGCGAGGGCATATGATAGGGCACGGTGATGAAATTGGCCTCGATCTGCTGGATCGCGCCGTCGCGCAGCTTGAACAGCTCGCCCAGATAGAAGCTGTGCGGCCGGCGGATAGGGGAGACGGCCGGCGTCCCGTCGGCCAGCTTGTACTCCCCCAGCTTGCCGCAATGATCGATGAAGCCGTAGGCGAGCACCAGCCCGCGCTCCTCATCGACCAGCGGGAAGCGCCGGCCGCGCAGGCGATCGTCGTAGCGATAATTGCCGAGCAGGAACTGCGCCTCGCAGCCGAGCCCCGCCACCTCGACGAAGAAATCGGGATTGTTCGTCGTCTGCACGCCATTTTCCACCCGGTTGCAGTCGGGGTGGAAGCGCGTGAAGAGCTGACCGTCATTCTGCTCCAGCGTGCTGAAATAGCCGTTGGAGAGCGTAATCATCCGCTCGCGCGTCATCCGTTCGGCGGCGGGGACGATCTCCTCCAGCACCGGCTTGCGCTCGAAGATCTGGTTGGTGAACTTCAATCCCGAATCCGCCTGGCGGACGGCGATGATCTCCACCTCGGCGATACCGCCGTCGCGGACCCCCAGCCGGATGGTGCAGGCGGATTCGTCATCCGTCTCGACGATCGTGGTGAAGAGCCCCACCTGCCCCGTCAGCGGATCGGCGAAGCGCAGGTCATAACCGCCCCGGCCGGTGATCGTGTTCCAGATGCCGTCGCCGATCGCGAGCGCGACATTGTTCTCGGTGAAATGCACCACCGGCGCCCATCGCACGCGCGAAGGATCGCGCGCCAGCAGCGCGGCCATGAAGCCGTCTAGCACGCCATAGAGCATTTCCCGATCCGCGAGCGCCGGGCGCGCGTTGGCCATAGCGCTCATCGAGCCTTCCCCGTCACCGGATTGGCATAATGGAAGGGCGGAATGAACACTTCGGGCCACGCCTCATAGCTCTCCGTGGGCGGGGCGTCGGGCTGGAGGCCGTCGATCGAGCGCAACAGCTTGATGCCGCCCTTGTCCCAGCCGCGATCATATTCCGAATAGAAGGTGATATAGCCGTGCAGCGTGGCGATCATCCACACGCCGTCCCGCTTTACATAGCGGTTCTCATAGGTCGCCTCGCCCCAGCGCGCCTCGACGTCGAGCGTGGCGAGCTGGATGAAGGTGCGCCAGCGCGCCTTGGCCGACAGCCCATCGGGATCGATATGGATCACCGGCTGGAGCTGCATATGGTTGAAGAGCTGCCCCCGCTGGAAAGGCGGCAGCTTGTGCAGATAAGCACGCACCCGCTCGCGCCCCTGATAGACGCCCCGGCCCGCGATTTCGAGCGTGCCGTCCTCGGCGAACAGGTCCGCCGCCTCGTTCCACAGCCCCTTGTCGACATAATAGCCGTAGCTGCGTTGCAGGTTGCTGATCGCGATATAATCGCTGGCGGCTTGCGCCTGCCCCCGTAATTCGGCCACTTCGCGGCGGAGCGCCGCCACTTCCTCTTCCAGCGTCATCCTGTCCTCCCGATATGTCATCGATGCTAACAGGCGTTATCTTTGGACGCAATGACGCTGGATCGAAGAAGATGTCCGTCAGAGCTTGACGCGCGCGCCGACGCGGAAATAGCGGCCGATCGTGTCGAAATAGATCGGGTTCGTATAGAATTGCGTCTCGGGCGCGGCCGGCGGATCGCGATCGAACAGATTGTTGATCGATCCGAACAGTTCGAAACCCTTGTCGGCATCGGGGCCGACATGGATCGAGCCCGACAGGTTCACGTAGAAGCGCCCCGCGACATGATTGTCGCTGATGCTGTTGGGCAGCGTCGTCGCATAGCCGGGATCGTCGGGGCCGATGCGCTGCGCGTCATAGAGGCCCGGCGCGATATAGCGGCCCTGCACCGTCAGCGTGTAGCGTGGCGAGGCATAGGTGACATAGCCGTTCACCGTCCAGCGCGGCGCGGCAAGGCCCGCCGAATTGCCTGTCTGCCCGGCGCGGTCGACCGAATCGCCGAAGCTGACCGTCTTCAGCTTGTCGACATAGGTGGCCAGGCCGCGCAACTGGATCTGCGAGTCGCCCTTGCCCACCGGAATGCGATATTCGCCCTCGATATCGAGGCCGCTGGTGACGATGCGATCGAGGTTCAGGTTGACGTTGCGGATTTCGGTGATCGACTGATCGGGTCCGAAGCTGATCAGCGAGCAGGCATCGGCCACGCCGTCATAGCAGCGATCGACGATGAACTGCGCGCCGCCCGGCGGCTGGGCGATATAGCCGTTCACCCGGATATGATAATAGTCGACCGACAGGCGGAACCGGTCGAGCAGCCCGCTCTTGGGCGCGAGCACCACGCCCACCGTCGTCGTGTTCGCCGCCTCGGGCCGCAGGTTCGGCGTGCCGCCGTTGACGATCGAGGGCGGCGTGGTCTGCGACGGCAGGAAGCGGTTCGTGACCGGCGTGAAGCTGCTCGCCGACGCGAGATAGAGATCGGCGAAATTGGGCGCGCGTATGTCATGGCTCTGCGTCGCGCGTGCGCGCAACCAGTCGGTCGGCTCCCAAAGCAGGCTCAGCTTCCAGGTGGTGCGGGTGAACTTGTTGCTGCTGCTGGTTTGCAGATAGCTGCCGAAGCCGCTGATGTCATAATGCGTCTCGCGCAATGCGCCGTTCAGCGTCAGCGATTTGGTGAAGGACGCATCGCGGATCAGCGGCAGTTCGGCTTCGACATAGCCTTCGACCACCTTGGTCGTGCCATTGTAATCCGACCCGAAATTCTGGAAATAAGCATATTGGTTCGACAGCGGATCGTGGACGACGTCGATCTTGTCGACCCGATATTCGCCGCCCGCCGCAACCGAAAGCGGCCCGGCCCATAGTTGCGCGAGATCGCCGCGCAGGTTGGCGGCGACGACATGCTGCTGGAGCTTTATGTCCTCGCGCAGGGTGCTGTAGATATAGTCCTTGCCCGCCTGGCTGACATTGCCCGCGCCGAACAGGTTGATCGGCACGCAGCCCGCCGCCGCCGCGCGGAGCGCCGGATCGGGGCTGAGCAGCGCGCGGCAGGTGGGATCGCCCGTCGCCGGATCGGTCACGGCATCGAGCGCCCAGTAGAATCGCGCATTGCTGGTGGCTGCGGTGGACGGTTGCGACGGATCGCCGGTGACGAGATTGTTCTCCACCGTCTGCAGACGATCGGTGCGGCCATATTGATAATAAGCGTCCCAGCTCCAGCCATTGCCGAACTTGCCCGAAAGGCCCGCCGTGCCGCGATAGGTGTCCGCTTTCGAGACGCTGTAGCCGCGCGCCACATCGTCGAACACGCGGCCGAGGTTGAACGCCGCCGTCGTTGGCCGCGTCGGACTGGGCGTGCCCGGCATCGGGCCGATCAGGCCGGGGCCGCGCAGCGCATCGGGGATGAAGGGATTGTCGATATAGATGGGCAGCGATCCGCTGAAATAAGCGGTCTGGAGAAGCTGGCCCGCGACATGGCCGTAAGAGCCCTCGACGAAGCCGCTCAGCGATTCGTTGAAATCATATTCGGCGTGGGTGAAGACCGAATAACGCTGCACCGGCACGGTGATGTTGGCGTCGGTATAAGTGGGGTAGAGATCGCCGCCGATCTGGCTGAGCCCGAAGGATGGGCTGCCCGGATGATAGGCGACGGGCGTGCCGTCGGGCGCGAAGGTGATGCCCCCGGTGCCGAGCAGGTTGCGGATTCCCGCCGTATCGGCGCCGCGATTGTTGGTGGGCGAGATGACGCCGCCCGTGTTGAAGAACCAGCCCGCATTGTTATTGCTGCGGACATAATTGGGCATGCCGTTGCCGGCCGCGTAGCCGAGATTGGTGACGACCCCGCCGGTCTCACACCAGTCGCGCTGGAAGCAGTTGCCGATGCCCTTCTGATTGTCATATTCGCCGCCGATCACGAAATGGCCGTTGCCGCCGGCGATCGGCGTGCCATAGGCGGCCGCGACGTGGAAATCCTGCCCGTCGCCATGTTCGGAAATGCCGTCGTCGATCTGCGCCTTGAAGCCGTCGAGCTTGTTGTCGAGGATGACGTTCACCGCGCCCGCGATCGCATCCGATCCATAAGCCGCGGACGCGCCGCCCGTCACCACCTCGGTCCGCGCGACGAGGATCGAGGGGATCAGGTTGAGGTCGACCGAGCCCTCGCGTGTCGTCGGCGCGAAGCGACGCCCGTCGACAAGGATCAGGTTGCGCGTGACGCCAAGGCCGCGCAGGTTGACGATCTGCGCGCCGACATTGAAGCTGCCGAACCCCTGTGTCGTCGGGCTGGTGCTCGGCCGGAACGCCGGCAGCTCCGAAATCCCCTCGCCGACATTGGTGATCGCCAGCTTCTCGAAATCGTCGCCGCCCATCACCGTTATCGGCGTCGGCGTGTCGAAGGTGGAACGGGCAAGCCTTGACCCCGTAACGATGATGTCGTCCGCCTGCTGCGCCGCCGCCGGGGCAGCGAACGCCAGCCCCCAGGCAAGCGCCAGTGCGCTGATCGCAACTGCCGGATTCACCCGATGCGCTTCATTCCGCTTATCGTCTACAGACACACGATTCTCCCCTGTTTCGCCCGATCGGCGCGAAGGAAAGGGGCCGCCGCCCACGCATGGTGGGCGCGCGAATCGCCGCCAGCAACGATGTCGGCTGGCCCCTTCAGAACATCCTCTCCCGTCGCCGACGATCTTTGTGCGTCGTTTCCGAGGGGGGTGGCGTAACCCGCTATCCCGTGGTTGACAATAGCTACTTGAAGATGAGTTGGTCCTCTTTTCGACGACCTGTGGCACGGCGGGCACTAGTTGACTGGATCAACCCGGCCGCTAATAACAAACGAGACGACCGCCGCGATCCGCCGGCGGCGGGAGGGGAGAGAATCGATGGCCACGAGGGCGTGGAAGGCGTTGTTGATGGGTGGTGCGTTGATCGGATCGGCCGCGCTGGCGGATCCGGTGACGCCGCCGCCGACGCCCGCCGATTATGCGGCGCTCGCCAAGCTGCCCGACTGGAGCGGCACCTGGCAGCCCGACTGGTCGCAACTGTTCAGCTCGCGCGAGGCCGACAAACCCAGCCTGACGCCGACGGCCGCCGCGGCGCTCGCCAAATTCGACGCCGAAAAGGCGAAGGGCGAGCACCAGCAGACCGACGCCGCCAATTGCGTGCCGCCGGGCATGCCGCAGATCATGCGCATGCCCTATCCGATCGAGTTCATCTATTCGCCCGGCCGGGTGACGATCGCGGCCGAAACCTACAGCCAGGTGCGCCGCGTCTATACCGACGGCAGGCCGCTTCCCGACGATCCCGATCCCGCCTTCAACGGTCATTCGATCGGTCATTGGGAGGGCGATACGCTGGTGGTCGAGACGAACGGCCTCAATCCGCAGACGAGCATCGTGGCGGGCGTGCACCCCACCGCCAAGACGCGCATCCGCGAGACATTCCATCTCGACAAGCCGGATGTGATGCGCGTCGACACGATCATCACCGATCCCGACGTGTTCGCCAAGCCGTTCGAACTAAAACAGGCTTATGTCCGCAAGCGCGACTGGGAAATCCGCGAATATGTCTGCCAGGAAAACAACCATGATGCGTCGGACGAATTCGGCCGTCCGTCGATGAAGCTCGATTAGGATTGAGGAAGCAGGATGATGAGTTCGTTTCGTTTATTTACTCGCTCGCTCGTCGGCGTTGCCGCCCTCGCGGCGACCGCGGCGGTTGCGCACCACTCCACGGCGATGTTCAACTGGGGCAAGGAAGTCGCGATGCCCACCGCGACCGTCGAGCGCTGGGAATGGACCAACCCGCACACCTTCCTCTACGTCGCCGTGCCGAAGGGCAACGGGATCGAGCATTGGGCGTTCGAGGGGATGAGCCCCAACCATCTCAGCCGCACCGGCTGGAACCGGCACACGCTGAAGCCCGGCGACAAGATCAAGCTCACTTATTATCCGCTGAAGGACGGTCGCAAGGGCGGCTTCAACGTCACCGTCACGCTGCCCGACGGCCGGACGCTGCACCAGCTCAACAGCCCGACCGATTCGCCCGCCAACGGCTCCTGATCCGGCGCGGGCGCACGACGGCTCCTCAGCCGGCGTCGCCCGCCCGCACCTCGGCAAGAAGCAGGCTGGCATTGTCGGTCAGCCGGTCTATCGTCGCGACATAGGCGGCGCGTTCGGGCGCGGTGATATCCGCGAACAGGTAATCGTCGCGGCGCCGCGCGCTTTCGCACAGCACCTCATACATCGCCGCGCCCTCGGCGCTGCAATTCAGCAGGACGTCGCGGCGCCCCCGGACGTTGCGGCGCTGCACGATACCTTCCGCCTCGAGCCATTTGACCGTGCGGCCCACCTGGCTCTTGTGCCGCCCGAGCAGGCCGATCAACTCGGCAAGCGTGATCGTGTCATATTCGCCGACCTGCGAGAGCACTTGCCATTGAAAGCCCGAAAGCCCCGTCTCGCGGCGATAGGCGAGCGTGGCGCTGCGCTTCAGATAGGAGGTCAGCGTGATGAGCGGCGGCGCCACCATGCGCGCGAACGGCCGTTCCAACCTGACGTGCTGGAGTCGCTGAGGCATCGGCGGCGGTTCGGCGACGTCGTCATCATCCTCGATCGCGCCGCCCTCCGCCAGTTGCCGCTCCTGTGCGAAGAGCAAAGCCGCGCGTTCGGTGAGCGCGGTGGTCAGGCGCGCGAATCCCTCCATCTCATCCGGCGCGATCCCGTCGCGCAGTGCGTCGTCGCGCGCGCGGGCGATATGCATGATCTGTTCGAACATCTCCTGCCCGGCGTCGGAGAGGGTGATCCGCGCCCGCAGGCTGGCGCGGCGGATGAGGCCCGCGGCGGAAAGCAGGCGTACCGCGCGGCTGATCTGCGCTTTTTCCTGCCCGGAGAGCGCCGACAATTCGTTGGAAGCGAGCGGGCCATAATTGCCGATCAGCGAGAGCAGGCGACGATGCAGCTCCACGAATCCGGTCTGCCGATGATAGGTGATCTCGCCGCTCAGCCGGACGAGCATGAGCAGGCGGAGCAGCCGGGCATTGACAAGCCGGCCGCGCATCGGCTGCCTGTCACCGGACTGCCCCGCTCCGTCGCGCGGGGCGGGAGGGCAGGCGTTCATGATCTCGGACTTCGCACCGTCTTTCATACCGCGCTTTGTACCGCATCGTCGCGGCGCGGCAAACCGGGGAACCAGTTGATGATATCAACCAATCCATCTAAGACCCGCGGCAATGCGGGATTGGGCGTGGGAGGACCGGCGGAATGAGGCAGCAACGGCACAGCCGCTACAGCATCGTCGCCATCGCGCTCCACTGGCTGATCGCGGCCGCGATCATCCTGATGGTGCCGCTGGGCTGGTGGATGGCCGACAATGTCTCCGATCCCTCGCAGGCGTCGCGTGTCTTCAAGGCTTATCAACTCCACAAGTCGATCGGCCTCACCATCCTCGTACTGAGCGTCCTTCGCGTGGTCTGGCGCTTCACGCATCGCTTCCCGCCGCTCCCCGGGCATATGCCGCCGTGGGAGAAAGCGGCGGCGCGGGCGAGCCACTTCCTGCTCTATGCGATCATCCTGCTGATGCCGCTGACGGGCTGGATCTATGTGTCGGCGGGATGGAACGCGGCGATGAACGCGCCCTTCGCGGTGCCGACGATCTGGTTCGGCCTGTTCGAATGGCCGCACATTTCCTTCATCGCCGAGGCGGCGGACGCCACGCGGGCTGAGGTGGCGACGACCGCGATCACCATTCACGCCTGGATGGCCTGGGGGGCGGTGGTGCTCGTCGCGATCCATGTGCTTGCCGCGATCAAGCATCATATCATCGATCGCGACGACGTCCTCACCAGCATGTTGCCCTGGCCCTCGCGCCGGCGCGCCGAATTACAAGGAGAGAATTGACATGAAGTTGGCCCTCGTTCCCGGCGCGCTGCTGCTGGCCGCCGCCCTTCCCGCATCGGCCGCGCCGCCGAGCTGGACGCCGGTCCAGTCGGCAAGCAGCATCGGCTTTTCAGGCACCCATGCCGGCAACGCCTTCAAGGGCACGTTCGGGCAGTGGCGGGCGAGCATCCGGTTCGATCCGGCCGATCTCGCCCATTCGAAGGCGGCGGTGGTGATCGCCACCGCCAGCGCGAAGACCGGGGACAAGTTCCAGGAAACCTCGCTCGGCCAGGCCGAATGGTTCAATCCCGCGAAATTCCCGCAGGCCAGCTTCGTGACGACGAAGATCAGCCCGGCGGGCGCGGGCCGCTACGTCGCCGACGGCACGTTGACGATCAAGGGCAAGGCGCTGCCCGTGAAGCTGCCCTTCGCGCTCAAGATCAACGGCGACACCGCGACGTTGCAGGGCGAGACGAAGGTGGACCGGATCGCCTATGATATCGGCGCCAAGTCCGATCCGTCGGGCGCGTGGGTGTCACGCCAGATCACGATCAGCATCAATATGACGGCGAAGCGGGCGAAATAAGCCCGCCCGCTTCCCCGAACAGACAGCTTACTTGGCGAGGTGGAACTCGGCACTGAACGTCAGGTCCACCTTGTCCGAAATCATCGGCGCGAACTTCGTGATGCCGAACTCCGAACGATTGATCGTCGTCTTGGCATCGAAGCCCACCGTTTCCACCTTCATCATCGGATGCATGCCCGCGCCGTGCAGCGTGACATCCAGCGTGACCGGCTTCGTCACGCCGTGCAGCGTCAGATTGCCCGTCACCTTGGCATGGCCGTTGGCGCCGGGGACGACCTTGGTGGACTTGAAGGTCGCCGTCGGGAATTTCGCCGCGTCGAACCAGTCGGCGCTCTTCAGCTCGGTCTGCAACGTCGCATTGTCGGTGCTGATGCTGTTGATGTCGATCGTCACCTCGACGCTGCTCGCCGCCGGCTTGGCGGGATCGAGCATCAGCGTGCCGTCAAGGCCGGTGAAGTGCCCATAATAAGCCGAAAAGCCGAAATGATCGACTGACCAGAGCAGCTTGCGGTGATCCTTGTCCATGACATAGCGGCCCGCCGGGATCGAGGCGGCGGGCGCGGTGGCGGCAATCGCCGGCATCGCCGTCAACGGCGCGGCCAAAGCGAGGCAAAGTGGCAATATCGATCGCATGGCAGGCTTTCCCCTCTCTTAGTAGACAGGGTCAACTTGTAGCGGTATCCACGTCTTTGGCAACATGGCGTTGCCGGATAAGGGTGGGGGTACTTGTGGAGCAGAGTTGACAAGGTCAACTCGTGCGATAAGAATTCGTCCCGCGCCGCAGAAAGAACCGAAAAGGGGCGAACCGAAGGGGAGAGGAGCCGTTGACACATTGGCTCAATGCGTTGTCGCAATGGCTGACGACGTTCAGGCTGCATACCGCGATGCAGGACGATGCCTGGATCGTCCCGACCGTCCAGACGATCCATATTCTGGCGATCGGCTTCGTCCTGTCCTCCTCGCTGGTGCTCGCGCTGCGCGCGGTGCACGTTTCGGGCATCGAATGGTCGCCCGCCCAATGGGGCAAGCGCCTCGATCGGTGGGTCGGCTGGTCGCTGCTGGTGCTGCTGGTCAGCGGCAGCATCATGATCATCGGCGAGCCCGCGCGTTCGCTGCTCAGCCCGGTCTTCCAGCTCAAGATGGTGCTCGTCGTCGTCACGACGCTGCTCGTCTGGTTCCTCGCGTACCGGCTCCAGCGGCTTGATCCGCCGGAGAGGACGACCTTGCCGCTGCGCCTGCTTGCGGTCCTCATCGTCCTTCTGTGGCTGGCGGTGATCTCCTGCGGCCGCTGGATCGCTTATTACGCCGGCTGACCTACAGCGCGGCCCCTTCCGGGAGCGGACATGTTCGACACATTCTTTCAGGCGATCCACGACAGCGCGCTGGGCACGCTGATCCGCGAAAACGGGGTGATCTTCCCCTGGCTGGAGGCGGTGCACGTCATGGCGATCACCACCGTCGTGGGCACGATCGCGCTGGTCGATCTGCGTCTGGTGGGGCTCGCATCGAGCAGCTATCCCGTCTCGCGGCTGACGAAGGCGATCCTGCCGGTGACATGGACGGCCTTCGCCATCGCCTTGGCGACGGGGCTGCTGATGTTCTCGTCGCAGCCGCTCGATTATCTCGGCAATACCGCCTTCGTGGCGAAGATGCTGATGCTGCTCGCCGCCGGCCTCAACATGGCGCTGTTCCACCTGCTCACCGCGCGCGGCATGCACCTGTGGGATCGCGACGCGCCGGTGCCGGCGGCGGCGAAGGTGGCGGGCGTCCTCTCGATGGCGATCTGGGTGACGATCGTGGCGCTCGGCCGCTGGATCGGCTTCACCATGAACCCGTTCTGAGCGCGACGGCGCAGGGGGCAAAACGTGACGGCTGGAACGCATCTCTCGACGATTGGCGCGCTGGCCGCCGCTTTATTTCTGTCATCCCCGGCGACGAGCGCCGAGACGGCACAAACGCGACAGCAGGCCTATGGGGCGCTAGGCGCATTGCCCGATTGGGACGGCGCCTGGTCGGCGATCCGCACGAAGGATGCGGAACCGGTGCTCACCCCCAGGGCCGCCAAGGCCAAGGCCGATTTCGAGGCGGGCCAGGCACGCGGCGAGAATCTTCAGGTGCCGGCCGCCAATTGCGTGCCCGACGGCATGCCCCGGATCATGCGGCTCTATCCGATCGAGTTCATCTTCTCGCCCGGACGGGTGACGATCGGAATCGAAACCTACAGCCAGACGCGGCGCATCTATACAAACCGCCCGCACCTGCCCGACGATCCCGATCCGGCCTTCAACGGCCATTCGGTCGGCCATTGGGAAGGCGATACCCTCGTTGTGGAGACCAATGGCCTGAACAGCCAGAACAGCCTTATCAAGGGCGTCCACTTGACCGAACAGACCCGGATCGTGGAGCGCATCCGCCTCGAAAAGCCTGACCTGCTGGTCGACACGATGACGATCACCGATCCCGGGATTCTCGCCCGGCCCTTCACGATCCGCCAGGCTTATCAGCGGCACCGCGACTGGGACATTCGCGAATATGTCTGTCAGGAGAACAACCATGACGCGGCGGACGCGCTCGGCCGCCCGTCCCTATCGCTCGACCCGATCGAGCGATAGGGAGAAGGCTGTCAGGCGCTCGCGGCGGGACGCGCCTTCATCCGGTCGAACCAGGCTCGGATATGCGTGTTGGCCTCCGCGACCGGCTGGCCGACGCTCTCGCCGAACGCCGCGAAGCCATAGAGCAGGATGTCGGCGAGGGTGAGGCGTTCGCCCACGACGAAGGTCCGCCCGTCCGCCATCTGCTTTTCGAGCCAGGCGTAGCCGTCCTGCGCGATCGCGGCGAGCGCGGCCGCCGCATCGGGATAGCAGGGGAAACGGTCCTGAAATATCTTGAGCCCCGGGCCATTGCGGAACCCGCCGACCATCGGCTCGCAGATGCGCAGGTCGATGCGGCGCGTCCACATGCGCGTTTCGGCGCGCTCTTCCGCCGTCGCGCCGATCAGCGATGCGCCCGGCGCCACCTCGTCCAGATATTCGCAGATCGTGGTGATTTCAGCGATCGTCCGCCCATCATCGGTTTCGAGCGCGGGCAAGGTGCCGGTCGGATTGCGAGACAGGAAAGGCTCGCGTCGATTCTCGCCGCTGCGCAGGTCGATCGGGACCGTTTCGATTCCCGTGATGCCGCGCTCGGCGATGAATATGCGCACCACATGTGGATTGGGGCCAAGGCCGTCATAAAGTTTCATATCGATCCTTTCGGCTGAGAGTGGTGGGCATGGGGCCGCCTGTCGCCCAATCGAGCAGTTCGATCGTATGGACGACAGGCAGGCCGGTGCGCGAGGCGATCTGGACCGCGCAACCGATATTGCCGGTGGCGATCACGTCCGCCTCCAGCGCGTCGAGCGTCGCCGCCTTGCGATCGCCGAGGCGGCCGGCGATCTCCGGCTGAAGGATATTGTAGGTTCCCGCCGATCCGCAGCAGATATGCGCGTCGGCAGGCAGGCGCACACGATAGCCCGCCTGTTCGAGCAGGCGGCGCGGCGCCTCGGTGATTTTCTGCCCGTGCTGGAGCGAGCAGGCGGGATGATAGGCGACCGTCAGCCCCCGCCCGTCGCCCGCCGGCAGATCGATAGCCGCCAGAAATTCGCTGATGTCCTTCGCGAGGGCCGAGATGCGCGCGGCCTTGTCGGCATAAGCCGGATCGTTCCGCAGGAGGAAGCCATAATCCTTGATCGTCGTCCCGCAGCCCGAAGCGGTGACGAGGATGGCGTCCGCCGGCCCGCGTTCGATCTCGGCGATCCAGCCGTCGACGGTGCGCCGCGCGGCCGCCAGGCTCTCCTCTTCGCGTCCCATATGGTGGACCAGCGCGCCGCAGCAGCCCTCGCCGGCGGCGAAGTCGACCGCATAACCCGCGCGATTGAGGAGGCGGATCGCGGCGGCGCGATAGGCGGGCCGCAGCACCGGTTCGGCACAGCCCTGCTGCAACAGCACGCGCCCCTTGCGCGCGCCCGTCGCGGGCGAGGCGATTGCGGGCGTGGCTGGCGCGACATGGGTGGGCGCCATCCGCAGCATCGCCGCGATCGGCTGCCACCCCGCCCGATCGAGCAGGCCGGCGAAGGGCCGCCCCACCCGCGCGAGGTGCAGCGACAGCCGGAAACGCCGCGGATAAGGCAGGACGAAGGCGAGCAGACGGCGGACCAGCCGGTCCTTCCACGATCGCTCGTAACGCGCCTCGATATAGGCGCGGGCGTGATCGACGAGGTGCATGTAATGCACGCCCGACGGGCAGGTCGTCATGCAGGAGAGGCAGGACAGGCAGCGATCGACATGCTTCACCACCTCGGGCGTCGGCTGGCGTTCCTTCTCCAGCATCTCCTTCATCAGGTAGATGCGGCCACGCGGGCTATCGAGTTCGTCGCCCAGCAGCATGTAGGTGGGGCAGGTGGCGGTGCAGAAGCCGCAATGGACGCAGGCGCGGATGATCCCTTCGGAGGAGGCCATCGCCGGATCGGCGAGTTGCGCCGGCGAAAAATCAGTCCGCATCGCCGAACCGCCCCGTTTCAAACAGACCAGCCGGATCGAAGGCGCGCCGCACGCGCCTCTCCAGCGCCGCCACGCCCGCCGGTCGCGGATGGAGCGCCGGCACCGCCGCGCGCAACGCCGCGTCGCCGCGCACCAGCATCGCGTGCCCTCCCGCCGCTTCCGCCGCCTGCCGGAGCAGCGCGGCGTCGCCGTCGAAGCGTAACCAGAGTAGGCCGCCCGCCCAGTCCATCATCCAGTGGGCGCTTGCAAGAGAAGGTGTTTCGAGGAAGGCGGCGCTCGATCGCGGCGGTAACGAAACGCGCCAGAGCGGCCCGTTCCCACCCAACGGCGCCAGCGTGCGAAGATCGCGCCAGAAAGCCTCGGCTTCGACCGATGCTGCGAGTTCGAGCCGGCAGGTTTCGGCCAGCAATCGTTCCAGCAAGGCGCCGCGCGCCGTCACCGAAGGGCCGAACCCTTCAAGGCGCAGCGCCGTCACCGCTTCACCCGGCACATGCGCGGCGGCGGCGATGCCCGCCTGCGATCCCATCGCGCGCGCCATCAGCGCCACCGCGTCGGCCACGCCAAGGCCGCGCACCAGCCATGTCGCCGTCTCGCGCGGGGCAGGCAGCACCTTGAGCGTCACCTCGGTCAGCGCCGCAAGCCGGCCCCAGCTTCCCGTCATCAGCTTGGGCAGGTCATAGCCCGTCACATTCTTGACGACCTTCGCGCCGGCGACGAACGCCTCTCCCCGGCCGGACACGGCGCGGAGCCCCAGCAGATGATCGCGCGCGGCGCCCGCGCTGATCCGCCGCGAACCCGAAACCCCCGCCGCGACGATGCCGCCGATCGTCGCCGCGCCCGCCGCCTCGCCGAAGATCGGGCCATGATCGAACGGATCGAAGGCCAGCCTCTGCCCCTCACTGGCGAGCAGCGCCTCTATCTCGGCGAGCGGCGTCCCGGCGCGCGCGGTGAGCACCAGTTCGGGCGGGTCATAATCGACGATCCCGGCAAAGCCGCGCATGTCGAGGATATCAGCGTCCGAAGGCGCGCCGATCCCCGCCTTGCTTCCCCCGCCCCGGATCGAAAGCGCGCGCCCATCGGCCGCCGCGCCGGCGATCGCGTCGGCCAGTTCGGCGACGCTGGTGGGGGTGATCGATGCCATCAGAAGCGTGGCAGATCGGGAAAGGGCAACGCGCCGCCATGGACGTGCATCCGCCCGAGTTCGGCGCAGCGGTGCAGCGTCGGGAACATCTTGCCGGGATTGAGCAGCAGATCGGCATCGAACGCGCATTTCAGCCGTTGCTGATGCGCGAGATCGACGTCGCTGAACATCGCGGGCATCAGGTCGCGTTTCTCCACGCCCACGCCATGCTCGCCGGTCAGCACGCCGCCCACCTCGACGCACAGGCGCAATATGTCCGCCCCGAACGCCTCCGCCCGTTCGAGCTGGCCGGGTTCGTTCGCGTCATAGAGGATCAGGGGGTGGAGATTGCCGTCACCCGCGTGGAAGACATTGGCGACGCCCAGCCCATATTGCTCCGACAATTGCTCCATCCGCCGCAGCACGTCGGGCAGGCGGCGGCGCGGGATCGTGCCGTCCATGCAATAATAATCGGGCGCCAGCCGGCCGACGGCGGGAAAGGCCGCCTTGCGCCCCGCCCAGAAGGCCAGCCGCTCGGCCTCGTCCCGCGACGTGCGGCAGGAGACGGCGCCGTTGGCGAGCGCGATCCGCTCGACCTCCCCGATCAGGTGATCGCATTCGGCCGCGACGCCATCCAGCTCGACGATCAGCAGCGCGCCGACGTCGAGGGGATAGCCGACCTTCACGAACGCCTCGGCGGCATGGATGGCGGGCCTATCCATCATCTCCATGCCCGCCGGGATGATGCCCTGCCCGATCACGTCGGCGACGCATTGCCCCCCGCGTTCGGCATCGGGAAAGCCGATCAGCAGCGCGCGCGCCGCCTCGGGCGCGGGCAGGATGCGCACCGTCACCTCGGTGACGACGCCGAGCAGCCCTTCCGAGCCGACGACCACCCCCAGCAGGTCGAGCCCCGCCGGATCGAGTGTCCGCCCGCCGAGCCGCACCACCTCGCCGTCCATCAGCACCAGTTCGATGCCCAGCACATTATTGGTGGTCAGCCCATATTTCAGGCAATGGACCCCGCCCGAATTTTCCGCGACATTGCCGCCGATCGAGCAGGCGATCTGGCTCGACGGGTCAGGCGCGTAATAGAAGCCGCGATCCGCCACCGCGCGCGTCACCGCGAGGTTCGTCACCCCCGGCTGAACGACGGCGAGGCGGTCTTCATAATCCACCTCCAGCACGCGATTGAACCGCGCCATGCCGAGCAGCACGCCATCCGCCAGCGGCAGCGCGCCGCCCGACAGCGATGTGCCCGATCCGCGCGGCACCACCTTCACCCCATTGGCGTGGCACCAGCGCAGGATCGCCGAAACCTGCGCCGTCGTCTCGGGCAGCACCGCCACCATCGGCGGCTGGCGATAGGCGGTGAGCCCGTCCGATTCGTAAACGCTGAGCGCCTCGGGATCGTCGATCACCCCCTCGCCGGGCACGATCGCGCGCAACGCCGCCACGATCCCGGCGCGCCGCGCGAGAACGGCCTGATCCGGATCGGGCATGCGAAGCGACATGGCGGCCGTCAGTCCGGCAAGTCGGCGGGCGGGAGCGACCGGCCGCGAATGAGGTCGGCCGCCTTCTCGCCCACCATGATCGAGGGGGCGTTGGTGTTGCCGCCCGGCACCGTCGGCATGATCGAGGCATCGCAGACGCGCAGCCCCGCGATGCCGCGCACGCGCAGGTGCGGATCGACGACCGAGTGCGAGCCGACGCCCATCGCGCAGGTGCCCACCGAATGGTGCGTGACGATCAGCATGTTGCGCAGATAGGCCTCGATCTCCTCGTCGGTGGCGACCGACGGACCCGGCGTCACCTCGCGCGCGATCAGGCCGGCGAGCGGCTCGGTCGCGTAGAGTTCGCGCACCAGCTTGACGCCGCGCACCAGCGTGTCGGCATCGCGCCTCGTCGACATCAGGTTGAGCGTGATCCTCGGCTTCTCGGCGGGATCGGCCGAGCGCAATTCCATCCACCCCCGGCTGTCGGGGCGGAGCAGGCAGACGACGGCGGTTACGCGATGCTCCTGCCGCTTGCCGATACCGGGAAACCACGGCTTCGCGTCGGCGCGCACCGGATTGAAATAGATCTGGAGATCGGGCTGTTCGAGCCCCGGCAGCGACCGTATCTCGGCATGCGCGCTGTTCGATTGCGAGGCGAGCACGCCCGTGCCGAACAGCCCCCAGCGGACGAGCGACACCGCCAGCTTGTCGAAACGGAGTTCGTTGAGGAGCGTGATCGGCTCCTTCGTGTCGAATTCCAGCCAATAGCCGGCATGCTCGGAAAGATTGCGCCCGACACCCGGCAGGTCGAGCACCGGCTCGATCCCGACGTCGCGCAGATGATCGGCCGGCCCGATGCCCGAGAGCATCAGCAATTGCGGCGTATTGTAGACACCGCCGGCAAGGATCACCTCGCGCGCCGCCTCGACGCTGTGGCGCTGCCCGCCCTGCGCATATTCGACGCCTTTGGCGATGCGATCCTTCAGGATCAGCCGCGTGGCATGGGCGCCCGTCGCGATCGTCAGGTTCGGCCGCCCACGGATCGGATCGAGATAGGCGCGCGACGCGCTCGACCGGCGGCCGCGTGGCGTGGTGGTGGTGTCGCCGGGGCCGAAGCCTTCGTGGACACGGCCATGATGATCGTCGACGGTCGGATAGCCGAGCCGGGCCGCCGCCTCCATCACCGGCTCGTGCAGCAGCTTGCGCGTGTCGATCCGCCCCACCTGCAACGGGCCGGAGCCGCCATGATAAGGCCCCTCGCCGCGCCAGTTGGTTTCCGCGCGCTTGAAATAGGGCAGCACGTCGGCATAGCCCCAGCCCTCGCAGCCCATCTGCCGCCAATGATCGTAATCGCCCGGATGGCCGCGCGAATAGAGCATGCCGTTGATGGTCGACGATCCGCCGAGCACCTTGCCGCGCGGCAGCAGGATACGGCGGCCGTTCAGATGCGGCTCGGGCTCGCTCTGATAGGCCCAGTCCGTCTCGGGATAGCGCCAGCTATGGAAGCCCAGCGCCAGCTTGTAAAAGAACTGGTTGTCGCGCCCGCCCGCTTCCAGCAGCAGGACGGAGACGTTCGGGTCCTCGGTCAGCCGGTTCGCGATCACGCAGCCGGCGGAGCCCGCGCCCACGATCACATAGTCAAACCGCTTCGCCACCCGCTGTTCCTTCCTTCATCGATCGGTGAAACCGCCGGCTCAGCCGACCAGATAATAACGGAAGATCGAATGATCGGGGTTGGATCGCCGCTCGCCCGCGCCGAGCAGCACCGAACGGCCCAGCCAGTCGTGCGGCCCTTCGGGTACCTTGAAGGTGGGCGTGAAGCGGAAATATTCGGGCTGCGGCGTCCCGTTCGAGATTTTCGCCTCGCCCGGCTTGGCCGACACCAGATAGCCGCGATTGCTGATATAGATTTTCGTGCCGTCGTCGGCCTCGATCAGATAATGCGAATTGACCTCGATCACCCCGTCGGGGCGCACCACCGCGAAATCGGCGCCGCTGTTCGGCACGACGCGGCCATTGAAACGCGGCCCGTAGATGCGGCCCCCGATCGTCGGCGTATAGCCCTGGCGGTGTCCGCCCGGCAGCGGCCCGAAGATGCAGCGATCGGCGTTGAAATCGACATGCATGTCGAACACATGCTCCAGCGAAACCGCCAGCGGATCGTACATCTTCATCTCCTCTCATCGGCCCGGAACGCTTTAGGCGCCGGCCGTCCGCGATCAAATTGCAATTCGGCGCAGCCGCCATTATCCATGAATCCTCAAAAAAGTAAGTAGCGTCCCGGCCGATATTCTGGTGCCGGCCAGGGAGGGGAACCCATGTCCGAGTTCAACGTCGAAGCCTTTATCGATCGGCAGCGCATCCGCGGGCCGCAGCTCCTGCTGCTGCTGGTCTGCATCCTCGTCTGCTTCATCGACGGCTTCGACATCTTCATGATCGGCAAGATCGCGCCGGCCATCGCCGCGGGTTTCCACGAACCGGCGGAGGCGATGACCTTGCTCTTCCTCTGCCAGCAGATCGGGCTCGCGGTCGGCGCCTTCCTCGTCGCGCCGCTCGCCGATCGCTTCGGCCGCCGGACGATGCTGGTCGTCGCGATGGCGATCTTCGGCGTGCTCACGCTCGCCAGCGTCCTCGCGCAAACGCTGGTGCAGCTCTCGGTGATGCGCGGCATCGCCGGCATTTTCATGTCGGCGGGCCTGCCGATGGCGCTGGCCCTGCTCTCGGAAATGACGCCGCGCGCGCGCCGGTCGACCTTCCTCTCGATCGCGCTCGCCGGCTATGCCTCGGGCAGCGCGGCGAGCGGCGCGGTGGCGGCGTGGCTGATCGATATCTACGGCTGGCAGAGCGGCTTCTGGATCGGCGGCATCGTGCCGCTCGCCTGCATCCCGCTATTGTTGCTGTTCGTGCCCGAGTCGCTGAAATACCGCGCCGAGCGCAATCCCGCCGACCCGCGTATCGCCCGCATCGTCCGCCGGATCGATCCTTCGGTGGCACTGTCGGGCGACGAGATATTCGTCCTCGCCGATAGCGGCGCCAAGGCACAGAAAGCGCGGCTGCTCGACGTATTCCTCGACGGGCGGGCGTGGATGACGACGATCCTCTGGGCCTGCTGCCTGCTCAGCATGGCCAATATCGCGATGCTCGGCGCATGGCTGCCCACCTTCTTCCAGACGATGGCGGGCATCCCGATCCAGCGCTTCGCCATCGTCGCGATGATCGCTTATGGCGGCGGCCTCGTCGGTACGCTGAGCATCGGCTATCTGATGGACCGGGTGCGCGCGACGACGCTCATTCCGCTTTATTATATCGGCCTCGCCGGCGCGCTGCTCGCGATGGGCGCGGTGCCCTTCGACGCGCCCTTCTTCCTCGCCATCCTGATTTTCTGGAGCTTCGTGCAGACCGGCGGACAGGCGGGTCTCAACACCTTTATCACGCAGGTCTATCCACCGCGCATGCGCAGCACCGCGCTCGGCTGGGCGGGTGGCGCGGGGCGGATCGGCGGCGTCATCTCGCCCGTCTTCGGCGGCCTCGCGATCGCGCAGCACCTCTCGCTGCAGGCGACGCTCGCCTTTGCCGCCGCGCCGCCGCTGATCGTGGCGATCCTCGTCTTCCTGCTCGGCCGCGTCGATATGGCGCGCAAGTCGCTGGTGCCCGCGACGGCGGCATAGTCGATGATCGCGGGCACCCGCCTTTGGTTCGAAGCCTATCTCGCCGCGTTCAATCGCGGCGACTTCGATGCGTTCGGCGCTTATTATGCCGACGATATCCACTTCTTCGGGCGGGCGGCGCAATGCGTCGGGCGCGACAGCGTGCTCGATTTCTATCGCGGGGTGCGACGTCGCCTCGAAGAGCGCGTCGATCTCCTCACCTTCGTCGGCTCGGCCGGGCATATCGCCGCCGAGATACGGACGACGCTGCGCGCCCAGGCGGACTGGCCCGATTTCCCGACCGGGCCGCTCCGCGCGGGCGAGCAGCGGCAAAGCATCAACTTCGTCTTCTACGATATAGGCGACGGCCGCTTCACGCGCATCCGATCCGCCTTGTTCGCCCGGCCGGGATAGGCCGCCTACCCCTCACCCATGCCTTCGGCGGGCAGCGGCGCGGCGCCGGCGCGGACCTTTTCCTCGATACGGCGGCCAACATCGGCGTCGACATTCTTCCAATAGTCGAACGCGCGGCTCAGCACCGGTTCGCGCACGCCGCCCAGCAGGCTGCCGGCTACCTGATCGACCAGCTTCGTGCGCTGCGCATCGTCGAACACCTTGCGCACCAGCGTGCCCGGTTGCGAGAAATCGTCGTCCTCGGCCCGCAGCGTATAGGCGGCGCGGACCATCGGGCCATCGGCCTCCCACCCGTCCGGCATCGGCCCCGTCTCGTCGGACCAGCTTCGCCCGCCGCTGTTCGTCGCATAGACGGGTGCGGCGCCGCTGTGATGATAGGCCATCTGCCCGTCGAACATATAGGTGTTCACCGGCACCTTCGGCTGATTGACCGGAAGCTGGTGGAAATTGGCGCCGATGCGATTGCGCTGTGCATCATTGTAGGCAAAGGCGCGGCCGAGCAGCATCTTGTCGGGCGACAGGCCGATGCCGGGCACAATATTGCCGGGCGAGAAGGCCGCCTGCTCGATCTCCGCGAAGAAATTCACCGGATTGCGGTTCAGCGTCATCGTGCCGACCTTGATTAACGGATAGTCGGCGTGCGGCCACGTCTTCGTCAGATCGAACGGATTGATGCGATAGGTGATCGCCTCGGCATAGGGCATCACCTGCACCGACAGCGTCCAGCGCGGATGTTCGCCGCGCGCGATCGCGTCGAACAGGTCGCGGCGATGGAAATCGGCGTCCGCGCCCGCCATCAGCATGGCTTCCTCGTTGCTGAAGAATTCCATGCCCTGCTGGGTGTGGAAATGATATTTCACCCAGAATTTCTCGCCGGCGGCATTGATCCACATATAGGTGTGCGATCCATAGCCGTTCATGTGCCGCCAGGTGCGCGGCAACCCGCGCTCGCCCATCACATAAGTCACCTGATGCGCGGACTCGGGATTGTTGGTCCAGAAATCCCACTGCATGTGATTGTCGCGCAATCCCGAGTCGGGCAGCCTTTTCTGGCTGCGGATGAAGTGCGGGAACTTCATCGGGTCGCGCACGAAAAAGACCGGCGTGTTGTTGCCGACCAGATCGTAATTGCCCTCGTCGGTATAGAATTTCAGGCTGAACCCGCGCACGTCGCGCCACGTATCGGGGCTGCCCTGCTCGCCCGCCACGGTCGAGAAGCGCGCGAGCATGTCGGTCTTCGCGCCCTGCCGGAACAGCGCGGCGCAGGTATAGGCCGACACGTCCTCGCTCGTCTCCAAAACGCCGAACGCGCCGGAGCCCTTGGCATGCGGCTGGCGCTCGGGAACCTTCTCCCGATTGAAATGCGCCATCTGCTCAAGGAAATGCACGTCGTGCAGCACGATCGGACCATCCGGCCCGATCGTCAGCGAGTTGCGATCGCTCGGCGCAGGCGCCCCCGCGCCCGTGGTGGAACCGATCTTTCCGTCAGCCGATCCGGTCATCTGCGTCACTCCTCTCCAGGACAGGACGGAGCGAGGCTATCCCTCGGGCAGCAGGGTTGCAAACGGTTGGTCTACAACGGCAGCCCGACATAATTTTCGGCGATCGCGGTGCGCATCGCCTCGCTCGACGCGATATAGTCCAGTTCGGCGAGTTGCATCCGCCGCTCGAACGGGCCGTCTTCGGGGAAGCGGTGCATCAGCTTGGTGAGATACCAGCTGAACCGCTCCGCCTTCCACACGCGCGCGAGCGCCTTCGCCGAATAGCCCGCGAGCGCATCGCCGTCGCGCCGACGATACCAGGCGATCAGCGCGTCGGAGAGATAGGCGACGTCGGACGCGGCGAGGTTCAGCCCCTTGGCGCCGGTGGGCGGAACGATATGCGCCGAATCGCCCGCCAGAAACAGCCGGCCATGCTGCATCGGCTCGAACACGTAGGAGCGCAGCGGCGCGATCGACTTGCTGATCGACGGGCCGCGCGTGAGGTGCGCCGCCGCCTCCGGCCCGAGCCGGATCGACACTTCGTCCCAGAAACGCTCGTCGGGCCAATCCTCCAGCTTCTCGTCGAGCGGCACCTGCACATAATAGCGGCTGCGCGTCTGCGAACGCATCGAGGCGAGCGCGAAGCCGCGTTCGTGATTGGCGTAGATCAGCTCGTGGTTGCAGGGCGGCACGTCGGCCAGCACGCCGAGCCAGCCGAACGGATAGCCCCGCTCGTAGCTGCGCGCGACGCTGGCGGGGATCGCCGCGCGCGACGGCCCGTGGAAACCGTCGCAGCCGACGATGAAATCGGCCTCGATGCGGTGCGCGGCGCCGTCGCGGCTGTAGGTGATCGAGGGCGTCTCGCCCTCTATGTCGTGCAGCGCGACGTCGGCGGCCTGCCAGACGATATCGAGTCCCCGCCCGGGCGCGGCCTCGATCATGTCATGCGTCAGCTCGGTCTGGCCGTAGACCATCACCTGCCGCCCCGTCAGGCGGGCGATATCGACACGGATCAGCCGTTCGCCATCGGCGAGGTTGAAGCCGTCATGCGGCAGCCCCTCCGCATCCTTGCGCGCGTTGAGGCCGAGCCGGTCGAGCAGGTCGGTGGTGGTGCGTTCCAGCACGCCCGCGCGGATCCGGCTCTCGACATGCGCGCGCGTCTGCCGCTCGACGATGACGCACTTGATCCCCTCCTGCCGGAGAAGATGCCCGAGCAGCAGCCCCGCCGGCCCCGAACCGATGATCGCCACCTCAACCCGCCTTGCCATGACGAAATCCCTCAGCCGTCCCCTGATCGTTCGTACAATCTAGGGCCGCCCCCTCGCGGGCTGAATGGACAGAGGCGACATCGCAATGGTACTTTTCGGACAGAAACCCCGTTCGGAGCCGCCGGTGCACGCAAAGCGCATTCCCTTCTATTCGCTCTACGGCGAAGGCGAGGGCGCGACCGATCCCGGCTTCGCCCATATCGAGACGATCCCCAGCCGCAGCCATCTGCACAATTGGACGATCGCGCCGCACAGCCATCCGCTGCTGTTGCAGATCCTGCTGCTGCGCCGATCGCTGGCCGAGGTGACGATCGACGGCGAGACGATCCGCATCGCCGGTCCCGCCGCCATCTCGGTGCCGCCCGGCTTCACCCACGGCTTCCGCTTCGATCCGCAGGTGAAGGGCGACGTGCTCAGCGTCTGCCCCGCCTTGCTCGCCTCGCGCGGCGAAACCGATGCCGAGGCCGAGGCGCTGACCCGCACGCTGCACGAATGGCCCGCGATCCTGCCGCTCGATCCCGAAAGCGCGGGGGCGGCAGCGATGCTGGCGAGGCAGCTCAGCCGCGAATGTGCCGAACGGCGAGCCGGCGGCACCGCGATGGCGATGTGGATCGTCCGCTCGCTCCTCCTCCTGCTCGCCCGGCGGCATGCCGAGCTGGAACTGGAGAAGCATCCGTCGAGCAGCCGGACGATCCCCTTCGCCCGCTTCCGCGCGCTGGTCGAGCGGCATTTCCGCGAGCAGCATGGCCTGGGCTTCTACGCCGCCGAACTGGGGCTGACCGAACGCAGCCTCAATCGCCTCGCGACGCGCGGCACCGGGCGCAGCGCCAAGGCCTATCTCACCGAACGGCTGGTGCTCGAGGCGCGCCGCCAGCTCGCCTACACCACCTTCCCCGTCGCCACGATCGCCTATGAACTGGGCTTCGACGACCCTTCCTATTTTTCCCGCTTCTATCGAAAGGCGACGGGGCGGCTGCCCAGCGAGGATCGGTCAGCCGCGCCTTAGAGGCCGCCCCCCGACGAAAGTCGGGGCCCATGGACTCGGCTACCCCCCAAATTCTTCCGTCAGAGAAGGTTTCGGCACGCAGGTCGGTAGCGACCCGCCGCGTCAAGCGCCGACCGCCTCCACCGGCGGCGGCTCATCGCCAAAGACGCTGCGGCCGCCATAGCCATGCGAGCGGCGGCGCTCCTCCTCGACATGGGCTTCGAACGACGGGCCGGTCACGCGCCCTTCAAGCGCGCGCGCCTGGCGGTCGAGCCGCCGGATCGCCTCCAGCCGCTCGTCATTCCCGAGACGGGCGTTGGTGACCGCCGATTTCAGCACCGCGATCGTCTGGTCGTACACCTTGAGCGGTACCGGATAGGGATGGCGATCCTTGCCGCCATGGGCGAGCGAGAAGCGCGCGGGATCGGCGAAGCGGCAGGGCGCGCCGTGCACGACCTCCGCCACCATCGCCAGCGACCGCACCGTCCGCGCACCGACGCCGGGCACGAGCAGCAGTTCCGGAAAGTCGGCCGGCCCCCGTTCCGCCGCTGCCGCGAGCGTGCCGTGCAGGCGGCGCAGCATGACATCCTTGGGGCGGACGTCATGATGATCGGGCATCGCCAGATGCGGCAGCGACGGCTGCGTATCGATCGCGGCTGGCCGCCCGGCACGCTCGATCGCCGCCCATTCGCGGACGATGCGATCCGGCCCCAGCGCGCCGAGCAGATCGAGTTGCCCCTTGCGCGAGGCGGCGGCGCGCCGATCGGCCAGGTTGACGATCTCGCCCCGCTCCCGGCCTTCGATCGCGCTGTGCGGCGCGTCGACGAAGCTCGTCAGTCCCTCGGACAGCCAATGGTAACGCCGCGCCTGCCGACTGTCGCCGTTCATGCCCTGCTGGATCACGACCCAGCCGCCATCATCGGCGACGATGAAGCCATGGAGATAGAGATCGAACCCGTCCTGCACGGCGGCGCTGTCCACCTTCGCGACGAGCCGGCTCGTCCGCCCCAGCGCGTCGCCGTCGAGCCCCAGCCGGTCGCCAAGCGCGAGAAGCTCGCCCGGCGTCGCGCGCGAGTGGCGGCCGCGCCCGCCACAGACATGGAGGCCCAGTTCGCCCGACAGCGGCGCGAGGCCCCGCTTCAATGCACCGATCACGCTGGTGGTGATGCCCGAGGAATGCCAGTCCATCCCCATCACCGCCCCGAACGACTGGAACCAGAAGGGATGCGCCAGTCGCCGCAGAAACTCGTCGCGCCCATAATGATGGACGATCGCCTCGGCGATCACCGCGCCGAGCCGCGTCATCCGCTGGCCCAGCCATGCGGGCACGCGGCCGCCATGAAGCGGCAGATCCGCGCTGCCGGCCCGCCTCGCCACATGCACCTCCCGGTTGGAACAGAGCGCGAACCTAGCAGGCCGCCAGGCCGAACGCCACGCGAAACGCGCGGGCGGTACTCAATCGGGCGTGGCGTCGCAGGCGGTTATCGTTTCGTAAGGAACTTCGGGCCGCTGATCGACCGTGTAGCGCACCGTGCGGCAACCGTGCGCGCCGGTATCGGCGCTCGGCACCGCATAGCCGCTCAGCCCACTATCCTGCCAGCGCTGCGTCTGGCCGGTGCGGAGCGCACGATGGATCGCGTCCTTCACCGCGCTCGATTGCAGCGGCGCGAAGGTCGCGGGATCGGCCGCCGCCGGTGTGGCGGGCGCCGGGGCGTCGGGCGGGCTGTCCTTCGCCGCCTGCTTCGAACAGGCGGCAAGCGCGAGCATGAAGGAAAGGGCCAGCCGCTTATTCATCCATCCTCTCCGCCCGATCGACGACATGCCCGCTCGCCTCCGCGCCTGCGTGCGGCGACAGGCGCATCAGCGAGAAGACGGCGGCCAGCCCGATCGCGCCCATCGCGAACAGCGCCAGACGGAAATCGCCGACCGTCGCCTCGCCCGTGCCGCCGCTCAGCCATGGTCCGATATGGAGCAGCAAAGCCGAAAGCGAAACCGCGACCGCGTTCGAAACCTGCTGGGCGATGTTCACCACGACATTGGCCGATCCAAGGTCGCGCTCTTCCAGCTCGCTGAAGGCCAGCGTGCTGATGCCGGTGAACAGCAGCGATCGCGCCATGCCGCTGATGACAAGCACCGCCAGCATCAGCGTGACCGACGTCGCAGGCCCGAACGCGCCGCAAGCGAACACCGTCAGCGCGCCGATCAACGCCGTCACCACCAGCACCGCGCGGAAGCCGTAACGGCGGAAGCTGCCGCCCGCCACCGGCTTGAACAGAAGATCGCCGCCATTGAGCGCGATCAGCATCGAGCCCGCGGCCAGCGCGTTCATGCCGAGCCCAAGCTGGAAGAAAAGCGGCAGCAGGAAAGGCAGCGCCCGCAACGGCAAGCGCGCCAGCGCGCCGCCGCCGACCGTGACGAGACGGAAGGTGGCGTCATGCAACGCGTCGAGCGGCACGATCGCGTGCGGATGGCCGCTGAGGTGACGCAGCGAAAAGAAGGAGGCGACGACACCTCCCGCCAGCAGCGCGACACCCAAGGCCATGCCCCCCGGTGCGGCGAGCTGGTCGAGGCCCGCGAGCAGACCGAGCAGCGCGCCGCTCAGCAACAGCAGGCCGATCAGGTCCAGCGGCCGCTGCTCGGCCTCGCGCAGGTCGGGGATCATCCGCCAGATGCACAGCATCGCGACCACCGCGATCGGCACGTTGAGCAGGAATATCCACGGCCAGCTCATATAGGTGACGATGAAGCCGCCAAGCGGCGGGCCGAAGGTGGGCGCGAGCAGCATCGGCATCGTCGAGATCGTCATCGCCGCCACCAGTTCGCTCTTCGGCGTCGTGCGCAGCAGGACGAGGCGGCCCACCGGCGTCATCAGCGACGCCCCCGCTCCCTGGATCACCCGCGCGCCGATGAAGGCCCAATAGCTGGTGCTCGCCGCGCAGAGCACCGAGGCGCCGGTGAAGATCGCGATCGCGATCAGGAAGACGTTGCGCGCGCCGAACCGCTCGGCAATCCAGCCGCTCGCCGGCAACAGCGCGACGAGCGCCATCAGATAGATGGTGATGCTGAGGCTGAGGCGGATCGGCGACACCCCGAAATCGGCGCCGATATCGGGCAGCGCCGTTGCCAGCACCGCGCCGTCGAGCTGCGACATGAACATCGTGCTTGCGACGATGAGCGCGACGGTCCGTACCTTGGGGGGCGGGGTGTCGATACTCTGCTCCTTTGCCACGGGCGCGCCGTACCGCGCGAAGGCTGGCAGGAACAGGGGGCAGACCGTATCGACCGGGGAACATTAAAAGTTCATTAGGACCTTTGCCCGAAATGCCGGCAAGCCCATGCGCGGGCAATCCGCCTAACCGAGACTGGACGCCGGTGACCACCCAGACCATGGCCTTCACTCCCCCCCGCGGGCGCGTGGCGGGATGGCTGCTCAAGGCCGACGCCGACGTGCCGGCCAATCTGCGGAGCGCGCTCGTCGAAAGCCTGTACGGCACGCTTCCGATCTTCGCGGGGGGCGTGATCAACACGATCGCGGTGGCGCTGCTGATCTGGCAACGCCATCCCTCTCGCGCCTTTGCGCTCTGGGTGGCGGTGGAGATTGCCTGCTGCCTGGTGCGGCTGGCGGTGCTGGTCCGCGATCGGCGCGCGGCGGCGCGCGGCGGCAGGACCGCGACCGATCTCTATATCGCGCTCGGCGTGCTGTGGGCGGCGAGCGTCGGCTATGGCTCGTTCATCAGCGTGCTGAGCGGCGACTGGGTGGCCGCGACGCTCGCCTGTCTCTCGGCCGCCGCGATGGTGGGCGGCATCGCCTTCCGCAACTTCGCCGCGCCGCGCCTCGTCGCGGTGATGATCCTGCTCAGCCTCGGCCCCTGCGCCGTCGCGGCGGTATTGTCGGGTCAGAAGACGCTGCTGATCGTCGCGCTGCAGATACCCGCCTATCTCGTCAGCATGACGATCGCCGCTTTCCGGCTGAACCGCATGCTGGTCGCGACGATGCGCGCCGAAGCGGACAACCGCCACCGCGCGCGCCATGACGACCTGACCGGCTTGCTCAACCGGACGGGCCTGCAACAACAGTTCGAGGCGATGCAGGCGACTTCGGGTCCCTGCGCGCTGCTCTATCTCGATCTGGACGGCTTCAAGGGGGTCAACGACCGCTATGGCCATGCGGCAGGCGACGAGTTGCTGAAAAACGTCGCCGGCAGCCTGCGTGCGATTGTCGGGCCGAAGGACAGCATCGCGCGGATCGGGGGTGACGAGTTCATCATCCTGTCGCCCTGCAACCGCAATGCCGCCTTGCGGCTCGGTCAGACGATCGCCTCGACGATCGGACGGCAAAGCTGCGCACCGGGGCAGCAGTCACAAAGCGTCGGCGTCAGCGTCGGCATCGCCGCATGCGAGCAGGGATCGACCGATCTTCATGCGCTGATGGGGCGCGCCGATGCCGCCCTCTATCGCGCCAAGGCGAACCGCGCGGGCTGTCTCCTCGAAAGCGAGCCGGGCAGGCTCGCCCCGCTGGCCTCTTGCGTGACGCCCTTGCCGCGCGCGCGCGCCTCCTGAAATTCACAGGCCGAACGGATAGGTTTCCTCCGCACCCGCCCGCTGCCGGGCGGGGAGCGGCGTCACCGCCGTGGTTTCGTCGAACCAGACCCAGGCGTCCAGCTGGCGCGGCAGGACGGCCGTCGAATAATGGCTCCAGCGTTCGGTATCGGGCCGGTAGATCACGCCGATGAACCGTTCGAGGCGCGGCTGCATCAGCGCCGCGCGCGCCGCCTCCCGCTCGCCCTCGCGCAGATCGAGGAGGAAGCGCGCGACGCCGCTGTCATGGCATTGGCGCTCATAGCTGTCGGGGCGCGAGGGGTTGACGCGCTTCACCTCCATCGGTCCATCCCAGTCGGTCGCGGCGGCGACGGTGCCGCCATGCGTGCCGAAGCCGATCAGGCACGCATCCTCGCCATGATGTTCGCGGCAGAGCTGGCCGATGTTCAACTCGTCGCGCGCGCTGCCCATCTCGGTATAGCGCGCGTCGCCGATATGGCTGTTATGCGCCCAGACGACCGCCTTCGCCTCCTCGCCCTTCGCCTGCAACAGCAGTTCGAGCGTTTCGAACATGTGCGTGTCGCGCAGGTTCCAGCTTTCCGCGCCGCCATAATACATCACGCGATAATAGGTTTCGGCATTGGCGACGAGGCGCGCGTTCTGCGCCGCGTCGAGGAAATCGTCGCCATCCTTCGCCGCATAGTCGCGCGCCTTGGCGAACAGGTCGCGCAACTGTCCGACTACCGCCTCCTCGCAACGCGCGAAGCCTTCGTTGAGCGCCATCCGCCCGTAGCTCGCCGGATCGCTGCGCCACGGCGTCAGGCAGCCATAGCGTTCGCGCGCGATCGCCGCCGCTTCGGGGTCCACCCGATCGAGATAGTCGATCACCGCGCGGATCGATCCGTTCAGATTGTAGAGGTCGAGCCCATAGAAACCCGCGCGCCATTCCGGCCGGCGATCGGCATTATAGTCGCGCAGCCAGGCGATGAAGGCATCGACATCGGTATTGCGCCACATCCAGGTAGGGAAGCGCTGAAAGACGGGCTCGGCGTCGGACTGGGATGATTTGTGGCGCACATGGCGGTCGATCGCCGCGGCATCGGGCCAGTCGGCCTCGACCGCGACGATGGTAAAGCCATGCGCCTCGATCAACCGGCGCGTGATCGCCGCGCGGGCGCGATAGAATTCGGCGGTGCCGTGGCTCGCCTCTCCCAGGAGCACGATCCGCGCGTCGGCGAACCGGTCGAAAATCGCGCCGAAAGCGGGATCGTCGAAATCGGGCAGCGGCTCGGCGGCGTCAGCGATCAAGTCCGGCAAAGCGCGCCTTTCTGCGGGCTTTTCGCCCTCCTGATCCTCCCAGCCATACGCGCCGATCAGCGGCACGAAGCGCACCGCGCCCAGATCCTCCTCCCGATATTGGTCTTCGCCCAGCCGGGTGACGCGGATCAGCGTCTGCTCGTCCGCTTCACCCACCGGCACGACGAGCCGTCCGCCGATCGCCAGTTGCCCCCGCAGCGGCGCAGGCACCTCAGGCCCGCCGGCGGCGACCAGGATCGCATCGAACGGCGCGGCTTCGGGCCAGCCATAGGTGCCGTCGCCGGCCTTTATCTCGACATTGTCATAGCCGAGCCGCGCCATCCGATCGCGCGCGGCATGCGCCAGCGCCTCATGCCGCTCGATCGCGCGCACCTTCCCGGCGATGCGGCCGAGCACGGCGGCGGCATAGCCTGATCCCGCTCCTATCTCGAGCACGTCGTCACCGGGCGTGACCCCGGCAGCCTCGATCATCAGCGCGACTATATAGGGCTGCGAGATCGTCTGCCCCGCCTCGATCGGCAGCGGTGCGTCCTCATAGGCAAATTCGGTGAGTTCGGGCGCGACGAATGCCTCGCGCGGCACATGGCGCATCGCGTCGATCACATGGCTGTCGCAGATGCCACGCGCGACGAGCTGGCGATCGACCATATTGCCGCGCTGGATGTCCGCCTTGGCCATGGCGCGCTTCCTGTCCGGCTCAGGCGAAGCTGAGAATCAGCGCCAGGATCACGATCCCGGCAAGGCCCGCCAGAAAGATCATTCGCCGCGCGGGCGTGCGCAGGATGATCTCTCCGCCGCGCGCCTGGCGGCCAGAATAATGGGGGGCGTTGGGGTATTTCATCCTTCTTCTCCTGCAATCAGGGCGACGCGGGGCGCTCCGGCCGGGGTGGTGTTGCCGAGGGTCGGCCTTTCTCCACCGCCTCTTCAGGCGTGGGCACGTCAATCGGCGCGTTGGGCGCAGTGCCCGATTGGCCGCGCCGCGCGGCGCGGTCGTTTTTGACGGCCGCATGACCGCCCAGCCCGCCGCCGTCAGGAGGACGATCGCTTTCCTCGTTGGTCTGGCGCGCCGCCCGCTCCTTGTCACGCGGCGTGGGCGCGCGATCCTTGGGGAGATTATTGGGCTGCTGATCAGGCATCACTGTCTCCCTTGCTGTGCGGCTATTCGCCGTTTAGCCCGAAATTCGGGTCGCGTTCCTCGCCGACGGGCACCGCTCCATCGCGCGCGCGGACTATCGCCAGCCGCTCGACGATCTCGGCCGGGTCACGGCCGAGCCGCCCGGCGATCCCTTCGGGGGCTTCACCCGCGGCATCGAGACTCTGGAGCGTATCCAGCTCCAGTTTGCTCCATTCACGTTCGCATCCGGCTGTCGGCATGGCCATCTTCCTCTCTTCCTATCAACGGTTGAGCGGCTGCTCTGTGCCCCCCGCGATCGGATCGGCTGAACAGTTCGGCGTGCGGCACGTTCAGCCGGAACCGTCACGAAAGGAAACGCCCATGTCGCTTGAGAAGATGCTGGCCCTTCACCCGGACGTAGCCGGAAACCCCAATGAAGCGCTCGCCACCGCCGCGCGCCACGCGATGTTCTGCGCGGCGATGTGCACGTCCTGCGCCGATGCGTGCTCCGCCGAATCGATGGACATGCGGCAATGCATCCGCACCTGCCTCGATTGCGCCGACGTGTGCGAGGCGACGACGCGGCTGGCGATGCGCCGCACCGGCCGGAACGCCGAAGTGCTGCGTACGATGCTGGCAACCTGCATCCGCACCTGCGAGCTGTGCGCCGAGGAATGCGCGCGGCACGAGCATGCGCATTGCCGCCTCTGCGCCGAGATGTGCCGCGAATGCGCGGATGATTGCCGGAAGGCGCTGCCGACGGTGCAGTGACGGGCATGGCAAGGCTGACGCCCGACGAGCACGACCTGCGTTTCCTGCGCCGTGCCGCGGGCGTCCTGCTGCTGATCGCGCTCGCCATCTTTCTCTATCGATTGACCGATCTGCTGCTGCTCCTGTTCGGCGCGACCACGGGGGCGGTCCTGCTCTCGGCGGTCGCTGACGGGATCGCCGCGCACAGCCGGCTGTCACGCGCCGTGGGGCTGGGAATCGCGATCTCCCTGCTGTTCGCAGCGCTGGGACTCGCCGGCTGGCTGTTCGACGCCGAGCTTAGCGACCAGATCGGCATCTTGACGGACCAGTTACCGCGCGACTGGCAGCGGGTGCAGGCGGACCTTTCGGAAACCGCGCTCGGCCGGATGCTGGTCGACGGGTTGCGTAACCTCGCGGGCGGCAGCCGGATCGCGACCATCGCCGCCTCGATCAGCTTTGGCGCGACGGAGATCGCGCTCAACTTCCTCATCATCCTCGTCGGTGCGCTGTTCATCGCCGCGCAGCCGCGCCTGTACCGCGCCGGCCTGATCCGCCTGACGCCGCCGGCCTATCGCGGGGTAATGGCCGATGCGCTCGACGATTCGGGGCGTGCGCTGCGCCTGTGGCTGCTGACGCAACTGGTGCTGATGAGCAGCATGGGCCTGCTGGTGGGCGCGGGCCTGTGGCTGTCGGGCCTCGAATCCGCGGCTGCGTTGGGGCTGCTTGCGGGGCTATCGGAGTTCATCCCTTATGTCGGGCCGACGCTGGCGATGGTGCCGGCGATCATCATCGCGCTGGCGGGCGGCGGGCCGATCGTGGGCGTGCTGGCGACCTATGCTGTCGTGCGCCTCGTCCAGTCGAACTTCCTGACCCCGTTCGTGCAGCGCGAGGTCGTCTCGATCCCGCCGGCGGTGACGCTGTTCGCGATACTGGGCTTCGGCTATGTTTTCGGCACGTTCGGCCTGTTCTTCGCCGCGCCGCTGCTGGTGGTCGCCTATGTGCTCATCGGCCGGCTCTATCTGCGCGAGACGTTGGGGGACGAGGTGACGCTGCCCGGTGAGGAGGGTTAGGAGGGTCAAACTTGCTTTTTGGGTCGATCGTTCCTATGAATGATGGAGATAAACTTCGTTCAGGAGAACGGTGTGGCGACGGCTCTGGCACAAAGGCAGGCAAGCGAGGATCGGGTGCTGTCCGAAGCGGTGGGCCGCGTCGCGGCCTATTGGAAGCTGACGAACGAGCAATTGGGCGCGATCCTCGGCCTCTCGCCCGCCACCGCGTCGCGGCTGCGCGCGGGCAGCGTCCGGCTCGACCGGTCGAACAAGGCGTTTGAACTGGGCCAGTATCTCGTGCGCCTTTTTCGCAGCCTCGACGCGCTGATGGGCAGCAACGACGCAGCGGCGACCGCCTGGCTGCGCACCGCCAATCTCGATCTCGACGGCCGGCCGATCGACCTGATCCGCACCGTTCGCGGCCTTACCGCCGTTGCCGATTATGTCGACGACCATCGCGCGCAGGTCTGAAACGGCGCCCGAACCCGCCGACCTCAAACGCTATGCGGCGACGGTCTGGCGGCTGGTCGAGGCACAGCATCGCATCTCCACCAACCGGCTGACGACGAGCGCGGACGATCAGGCGCTGCTGGAGGAACTGGTCGAGGAGGTGAAGCCGACGGTGCCGCCCGCCGCGCGCGGGCTCCATTATCTGCTCGCGACACCGTTCCGCTACGGCCATGCCAAGGCGTCGCGCTTTCGCCGCGCGGATGCGCGGCCGGGCATCTTCTACGCCTCCGAAGCCGTGGCGACCGCGATCGCCGAAACGGCCTATTGGCGCCTGCTCTTCTTCTCGCGCTCGCCGGGCTTCGTGCCGCCGTCGAGCACGACCGAGCATACCGCTTTTTCGATTCGCGTCGCGGTCGACCGGGCGATCGACCTGACCGCAGCGCCCTTCGCCCGTCGCCAGATGCTGTGGACCGATCCGGCGGACTATAGCGCCTGCCAGCGGCTTGCCGACGAGGCACGACACATCGGCGCGCAGGCGATACGCTACACATCGGCGCGCGATCCGGCGCACGGCGCGAATCTCGCCTTGCTCGATCCCGCGGGCTTCGCCAGCGCCACGCCGCGCGTCGCCCAAAGCTGGCACTTCCGCTACGAAGCAGGACGGCTGACCGCCTTCGCCGCCTTTCCATCGAACGAACGGCACACCTTCACCTTCGGCCAGTTCGGCCTGCCCGCGCCGGGCTGAAACTCAGGCGAGCCGGCGTAGCCCTTCGCGCAGCGCATCGGCATCGGGCAACGCCGCCTCGATCGCGGCATGAAGCGCGCGCCAGACGGGGACGGCGGCGGCAAGCGCCTCGCGCCCCGCTCCGGTCAGCATCAGCAGGCGGCTGCGGCGATCGGCGGGATCGGCCTCGATCGCGACGAATCCCTTGCGCTGAAGCGGCTTCAGAGCGGCGGTGAGCGTCGTGCGGTCTATCGCCAGCACCTCCGCCACCGGCCCCATCGCGGGCGGCTTCGGCCGGTTCAGCGCCATCAGCAGCGAGAATTGGCCGCTGGTAAGGCCCAGCGGGCGTAGCGCCTCATCAAAGCGGCGGGCCAGCGCGCGGGCGGCGCGCTGCGTATGGAGGCAGAGACAGCTATCGCGGACTTCGATCGTCGTTTCGAACGGAACGGCCTTTGACATGTCCGAGATATGTTGATATCAACGTAAAAAGTCAAGACGAATCGCCGCAAAACAGGCCGGACGCTCGATTCATCCCCGCAGGGAGAGAGACGATGCCCAGAATGATATTCGTGAACCTGCCTGTCGCCGATCTGGCGAAATCCACCGCTTTCTACGAAGCGATCGGCGGCCGGAAGGACCCGCATTTTTCGAACGATGTGGCGGCGATGATGGTCTTTTCCGACACGATCGCCATCATGCTGCTGAGCCGCGATTATTTCGCGACCTTCACCGCGCGCCCGATCGCCGACGCGCGACAGGCGACTGAGGTGCTCATCTGCCTGTCGGCCGAAAGCCGGACGGGCGTGGACGAACTGACCGAGAGCGCGATCGCCGCCGCCGGGGGCGCGGGCGACTTCCGTCCGCCGCAGGACCATGGCTTCATGTACGGCCGCAGCGTCGAGGACCCCGACGGCCATGTCCTCGAATTCGCCTGGATGGACGTGGCCGCCGCGACCGGCGGCAACGCCGCCGCAGCCTGAAAGGAGCGAAGGATGGCGAACTTCATCTGGCACGATCTGAACACCACCGACACCGATGCCGCGGCCGATTTCTACGGCGCGGTAATCGGCTGGACCGCCCGGCCCTATGCCGAGGGCGGCGACTATCTGAACTTCATCGCCGGCGACCGCGCGGCGGGCGGAATGCGCCGCCAAAGCGAAGGCGAGCGCATCGCCGGCCCCTGGTGGGCATGCTATATCGGCGTCGACGACGTCGATGCCGAGGCGGAGGCGATCCGCGCGGCGGGCGGCACGATCCATGTCGAGCCACGCGACATTCCCACGATCGGCCGCTTCGCCGTCGCCGCCGACCCGCAAGGCGCGATCTTCCTGCTGCTCGCCCCCTTCCCGCGCGAGATGCCCGACCTGCCGCCGCTCGCCCATGACGCGCCCGGCCATGCCGCCTGGCACGAATTGCGCACCAGCGATTGGGAGAGCGCCTTCGCCTTCTACGCCGCGCGCTTCGGCTGGACGAAGGATCAGGCGATGAACATGGGGCCGATGGGCACTTACCAGCTCTTCGCGATCGACGGCGCGATGGCGGGCGGGATGATGAACGATCCGGCGTCGCGGCGCCCGCTCTGGCTCGCTTATTTCGCCGTCGCCGACATCGATGCCGCCGTCCGGACGATCGAGGCGAAGGGCGGACGCGTCGTCAATGGGCCGCACGAAGTGCCCGGCGGCGGCTTCACCATCCAGGCGACAGACCCGCAAGGCGCGCTGTTCGCGCTCACCGGCCCGCGCTTGTCGTAGAGTGTGCGGCATTTTCCGAAGTGTCGGGCGATGCCGCCTGACTTGAAAATGCTCTGGTGGAATGTGCCGCATTTTCCGAGTCGTCAGGCGATGCCGCCTGACTTGAAAATGCTCTGGGGAGAGCATCGATGATCGACAAGATCACACCCTGCCTGTGGTTCGACGGCAATGCCGAGGAGGCGGCCGCCTTCTACACCTCGCTGCTGCCCGACAGCCGGATCGAGGAGGTCGTCCGCTCGCCGATCGACTATCCGAGCGGCAAGGCCGGCGACGTGCTGACGGTGCTGTTCACCCTCGGCGGGCAACGCTTCGTGGGCCTGAACGGCGGCCCCTATTTCACCTTCAACGAAGCGGTGAGTTTCCAGATCCACTGCAACGATCAGGAAGAGATCGAGCGGCTGAGCAACGCGCTGTCGGCGCACCCGGAGGCGGAGCAATGCGGCTGGGTGAAAGACCGTTTCGGCCTGTCCTGGCAGGTCGTGCCACGCCGGATGACCGAACTGCTCGCCGGCCCCGACCGCGCGAAGGCGGGCCGTGCGATGGCGGCGATGATGGAGATGAAACGGATCGACATCGCCGCGATCGAAGCGGCGGCGGAGGGCTGAACCGATGGCGCTCCTCTTCTACGGCCATCCCTTCTCCTCCTACTGCCACAAGGCGCTGATCTCGCTGTACGAGAATGGCACGCCTTTCACCTTCCGCCTGCTCGACGGACAGGATGCGGAGGCGGCGGAGACGTTCGGGGCGCTCTGGCCGATCAGGCGTTTCCCGCTGCTTGTCGACGGCGACAGGAGCATCGCCGAGGCGACGATCATCATCGAGCATCTCGATATCCATCATCCCGGCCCGGCACGCATGATCCCGGTCGACCCCGCCGCCGCGCTGGAGGCTCGCTTCCTCGACCGCTTCTTCGACAATTACATCCATGCGCAGGTGCAGAAGATCGTAGCCGATTCGCTGCGCGCCGGGGACAGCCATGATCCGGTGGGCGTGGCCGATGCCCATGCGATGCTCGATACCGCCTTCGCCTGGCTCGACCGGCATATGGAGGCGCGCGAATGGGCGGCGGGGGCATTCGGCCTCGCCGACTGCGCGGCGGCGCCCTCGCTCTTCTATGCCGACTGGGTGCATCCGATCGGCGAGGCCTTTCCCAACGTCCGCGCCTATCGCCAGCGGCTGAATGCGCGCCCCTCCTTCGCCCGCGCGATCGAGGACGCGCGCCCCTATCGGCGGCTCTTTCCGCCAGGCGCGCCGGATCAGGACTGAGCGGCAGAGCGGAATTGGGGTGTTGGGGGCGTCTTCCTTTCGTGTCGCCCTGACGAAAGTCGGAGGTCATGGATGCGGCTCGCCTCGTTATCGGGCGAGCCGCCGCCCGTGGATTCCGACCTTCGCCGGAATGACGGGAGAGGCTGGCGGTGCATCACCTCCCCTACCCCGTCATTCCCGCGCAGGCGGGAATCCATAGGCACTGGTGACGCAGAAAGGCCGTAAGCGTGGCGTTTATGGATCCCCGCCTGCGCGGGGATGACAGAGGGGGCTGGTGTGGGGGGAAGCGCATTAAGCGGCGCCGCGAAACTACTTACTCGGCTGCCCGGCGCTTGTTCGCGGTTCGCCGCTTGCGGGCGGCTCCTCGGTCAGGCGGTCGTAGATCGGGTTGCGGACGGGGAAGCCGATGCGGGCTTTATCTTCCTCGGTGGAATCGCCGGGCGGCACGGCGGCGAGGATCGCCTCGAAGCGCCGGGCGATGCCTTCGCGAAACTCCTTGTGGGTGAAGACGAACAGCAGGTTGCGGCGGATCGCGTCGACGATCATCCGGCCGACGACGATCGGTTCCATCCAGTGATCGGGGGCCTCACGGCGCGCCAGCTCCGCCTCGAACGCGGGATCGCCCGCCTCCCCGAAACGCGCGGGCCTGAGCTTGCCTACCTCGTGGATATTGCTGCGGACGGGGCCCGGCATCAGGCAGGTCGCGCCGATCCCATGTTCGGCCAGCTCCGCCGCCATCGATTCGGTCAGCCCCAGCACGGCCGACTTGGTGGCGGCATAGGTGAAGCCGCCCGGCAGCATCGCCGCCACCGACGCCGTGTTGACGATATGCCCACCCTCGCCATGCGCGGCGATCAGCGGCAGGAAGCTGTGGATGCCGTTGAAGACGCCGGTGAGATTGACGTCGAGGCTCCAGTCCCAATCGTCGCAACTGGTGTTGAACGGCCCCGAAAGCTGGCCGACGCCGGCATTGTTGCACAGGATGTGCAGCTTGCCGAAATGCTTCACGACCGCATCGGCCGCGCGGGCCATCGCCTGCCGGTCGGTCACGTCGAGCTTGAGGAGGAGGACGTCGCCGCGCGGCACGCCCAGCGCGGTGCGCGCGGCATCGAGATGATCGTCGCGCACGTCGGCGACGACGACGTTCATGCCCTCGTCCAGAAAGGCTTCGACCATGCCGAAGCCGATGCCGCTGGCGCCCCCGGTCACAAGCGCGGTCTTGCCCCATAATTGCCGCATCGGCTTGTTCCTCCCTGTCTGTCAGGGCGAGCATATAGAAGGCGGGGGCGAAGGAGAATGCGCTATGGCAGGCCGATATTCGATCAGGGCGCGCGCGCCTCGGCCGCTGCGCGCGCTTTCTTCTTCGTCTCGGCGGGCGGAAGCGTGCGGATCGTCGCGGCATATTCGGCGATCAGCACGAGAATCCAGAATTCGATGCCGGCCCACTCGCCGGTCGAAAAGCCCTTCAATATGTCGAGCACGAGGAGGAGGATCGCCAGCATGCGGAAGAAGAGCGAGCTGCGCGTCGGCATGTCGGCGCGCAACGCCGCCGTCACCATCATCACGAGGCTGACGCCGCCGAACAGCACCGAGGAGAGCAAGGTGTCCGCGCGATAGAAGCCGTCGAGCGCGGCGACGAACCAGAAGAGGCGAGAGACGGCGAACTGGCTCTGCCGCGTCATCTGGCAGAATTTTATGATGGGCGGCAGGAACAGCGTCTTGCCGATCCACAGGTCGATGCTCGTCAGGGTCATGCCCCGCCCTTACCGCACCCCCCGCGCGCGTACCATTTTCATCCGCCGGGCAGGACGGTTTTCACGATCGAGGCGTCGAGCGCCTCATAATCGGCGAGGCCGATCGTCTCGTAAAGCTCGGCGCGGGTCTGCATCTCGGGGATCATCGCCTGGGGACCGCCGTCGCGCCGGATCGCGGCATAGAGCCGTTCCTGCGCCTTGTTCGCGACGCGCAGCGACGACACCGGCCAGATCACCATCGCATAGCCCAGCGCCTGAAATTCGGCCGCCGTCTGATAGGGGGTGCGGCCGAATTCGGTCATGTTGGCGAGCAGCTTCACGCCCGGCATCGCCTCGGCGAAGGCGCGCAGCATGGCGAGATCGGTGAGCGCCTCGGGGAAGATCGCGTCGGCGCCCGCCTCGATATAAAGCTTCGCGCGGGCGATGGCGCCGTCCAGCCCCTCACTGGCCGCCGCGTCAGTGCGCGCAACGATGACGAGATCGCGCCGCGCCTTTGCCGCCGCCGCCACCTTCGCCGCCATGTCGCGCGCATCGGCCAGCTTCTTGTCGTTGAGATGGCCGCATTTCTTGGGAAGAAGCTGATCCTCCAGATGCACCGCGCCCGCGCCCGCTTCCTCGAAGGTGCGGACCATGTGCATGACGTTCAGCGCCTCGCCATAGCCCGTGTCGCCGTCCACCAGCAGCGGCAGGCCCGCCGCGCGCGCGATCTGGCGGATGAAGAAGGCCACCTCGTCCACCGTGATGATGCCGAGATCGGGCAGCCCCATCGACGCCGTCATCGCCGCGCCCGAGAGATAGAGCGCATCGAAACCCGCCGCCTTCGCCTGCAACGCCGCCATGCCGTTATGCGCGCCGGGAAGCTGCAGGATGCCCGGCCGATCGAGCAGCGCGCGAAACCGCCGGCCGGCGCTTTCGCGGGGAAGCTCGTCTGCGATCAGATAAGGCATAACGCTTCCTCTAAACGATAACCCTTCCCCTTCCCTGAAGGGGGAGGGACTTGTTCACGCGCCACGTTGCGCAAGCGGCACGAAGGGGCGGTTTTCCGGGCCGACATAGTTGGCGGAGGGGCGGATGATCTTGTTGTCCTGCCGCTGCTCGATCACATGCGCCGCCCAGCCGGCGGTGCGGGCGATGACGAAGAGCGGCGTGAACATCGCGGTGGGCACGCCCATCAGATGATAGCTGACGGCGCTGAACCAATCGAGATTGGCGAACATCTTCTTGCTGTCCATCATCACCGCCTCGATCCGATCGGCGACCGCATATTGCTTCGTCTGGCCGCTCTCCCCGGCGAGCTGCTTCGCGACGCGCTTGATGATCGCGTTGCGCGGATCGGACACGGTGTAGACCGGATGGCCGAAGCCGATGACGATCTCCTTCGCCTCGACACGGCGGCGGATATCGGCCTCCGCCTCGTCCGCGGAGGCGTAACGCTGCTGGATGTCGAAGGCGACCTCGTTCGCGCCGCCATGCTTGGGGCCGCGCAGCGCACCGATCGCGCCCGAGACGGCGGAGAACATGTCCGATCCCGTGCCTGCGATCACGCGCGCGGTGAAGGTGGAGGCGTTGAACTCATGCTCGGCATAGAGGATCAGCGAGACGTGCATCGCCCGCACGAAGCTGGCGGGCGGCGGCGCGCCATGGAGCAGATGGAGGAAATGGCCGCCGATGCTGTCGTCGTCACTCTCCACCTCGATCCGGCGGCCGTGATGCGCGACATGATACCAATAGAGCAGCATCGATCCGAGCGACGCGATCAACCGATCGGCAATATCGCGCGCACCCGCCAGATTATGATCGGCCGCCTCGGGCAGCGCGCAGCCGAGCGCCGAGACGCCGGTGCGCATCACGTCCATCGGATGCGCGGCGGCGGGCAATGCCTCCAGCGCGCGGCGCACCGCCTCGGGCAGGCCGCGCAGGCGACGAAGCTTCGTCTTGTAGGCGGCAAGTTCGGCCGCCGTCGGCAAGCTGCCATGGACGAGGAGGTGGGCGATCTCCTCGAACTCGCTCGCCTCGGCCAGCTCCACGATGTCGTAACCGCGATAGTGGAGATCGTTGCCGCTCCGCCCGACGGTGCTGAGCGCGGTGTTGCCGGCGGGAACGCCCGACAGCGCCACCGATTTCTTGGGCTTGAACCCTTCGGCCATTCTCTCCCCTTCCTCTTTTTCAGAAAATCCCGACGGGCACCTCCGCGCCCAGCGCCTCGCGCGGCGCGACAAGGTTGAGCGCGGCGACCTCGGCGGCGGTGAGCGCGGGCAGACGCTCGACCAAGGCGAGGAACCGGTCCTGCTCTTCCACGCCGATGACGCCTTCGGCCAGCGTGCGGAATTTCTCGACATAGCGCGGCCGCGTGAACGGGCGGGCACCCAGCGGGTGCGCATCGGCCACGCCCAGCTCGTCCTGGATCACCCGGCCGTCCGCCATCGTCACGATCACCTGCCCGCCGAACGCCATGTCGGCGCCACGGGCATGGTAACGCGCGGTCCAGATCGGGTCCTCGACCGTCTCGATCTTGTGCCACAGGGCGACGGTGTCGGGCCGGCGCGCGCGTTCGGGCGCATAGCTCTTCACATGATGCCAGCCGCCGTCCTGCAACGCGACCGCGAAGATATACATGATCGAATGATCGAGCGTCTCACGACTGGCGTTCGGGTCCATCTTCTGCGGATCGCCCGCGCCGGTGCCGATCACATTGTGCGTGTGATGGCTGGTGCGGATCAGGATTTCCTTGATCTGCGAGAGATCGCCGATCTTCGGCCCCATCCGGCGGGCGAGATCGATCAGCGCCTGGCTTTGATATTCGGCCGAATACTCCTTGGTATAGGTGTCAAGGATCGCGCGCTTCGCCTCGCCGGGCGCGGGCAGCGGCACCTGATAGACATGCTCCGGCCCCGACAGCAGCCAGGCGATGAAGCCGTCCTCGCCCTCATAGGCCGGGGAGGGCGCACCTTCGCCGCGCATCGCGCGATCGACCGCCTCGATCGCCATCTTGCCGGCGAAGGCGGGGGCGAAGGCCTTCCAGGACGAAATCTCGCCCTTGCGCGACTGGCGCGTCGTGGTGGTGACGTGCAACGCCTGCTGGATCGCCTGATAGGTGATTTCGGTCGACAGGCCGAGCAGCGCGCCGATGCCGCCAGCCGCCGAGGGGCCGAGATGGGCGATATGATCGATCTTATGCTCGTGCAGGCAGATGCCCTTCACCAGATCGACCTGGATCTCATAGCCGGCGGCGAGCCCGCGCACGAGCGCCTGCCCGTCAAGGCCCTTGGCCTGCGCCACCGCGAGGATCGGCGGGATATTGTCGCCGGGGTGGCTATATTCGGCGGCGAGGAAGGTGTCGTGGAAATCAAGCTCGCGCACCGCGACGCCGTTCGCCCACGCCGCCCATTCGGGGCTGACCTTTGTGTCGGCAAGCCCGAACAAGGACGCGCCATGCGCCATCCGATGCCCCAGCGCCTGTGCGCGCGCCGAGCGGATCGGGTGCCGCGCGAGCGAGGCCGCGGCGACGGCGGCATTGTCGATGATCCGATTGCCGATCATCTCGGCGACGTCGGGATCGGCCGGCACCGGATCGGTGGCGACGGCGGCGAGCTTCCATGCAAGCTGATCCTCCCGCGCCAGCGGTTCGGCGGACTTATAGGTGCGGACGTCGTGCAACTGCATGGGTTCGGCGCTTCCTCGAACAAGGGTCGGCGCCCCCGCCATATCCCCAAATCCGGCGCGAGGGGAAGGCCCCGCCCGGCGCGATCACGCCCCGTTTCACGTACCGGACGGACCCTCCCCGCAGCTTGCGGAAGGATCGTTGCGGGGCGGCGCCGTTTCTCGCGTGGAACGATGTCGGCCGAAGCGCGTTGGGTTTCCCCGGTGGGCTGGCGAAGGCCCGCCCTATCTCGGGGAGAGAGAGATGAGACGTGTGAAACTGGCCCTTATGGTGGTCGGGCCGCTCGCGCTCGGCGCCTGCGCGACCACGCATGACGAACCGGTGGCGCCCGCGCCGCCCGTCGGGGTAGGCGCGATATCGGGCACCGTCGCCGCCGACAGGAACGGTGACGGCATCGCCGATGGCTATTATACTTCCGATGGAGTCTATCACGCGTTCCAGGCCCCGCCATGCCCACCTCCTCCGCCGCCTCCTCCGCCCAGCCGTTCCGGGGAGCGAGGCTAATTTCCCATTCTCGGGCGCGGCGGAGCCGCGCCCGACCCCATCCCTTCGCAAGCTGGGCTCTGCTGGCGTTCGCCCTGGCGCTGATGCCGGCGGCGGCGCGCGCCGATGCGCCATCGATGGAAAGCGTCGCCAAGGCGGTGCGCGCCTCGGCCGGCGGTGATGTCAAGAAATTCTACCGAACACGCGGTTTCTGGCCCTTATGGGTGCACAAGGGCAAGATCGGGCCCGAAGCGGACGCGTTCATCGCGCTGCTGGCGAGCGCCGACCTCGACGGGCTCAAGCCCGATCGATACGATCCCGACAAGCTGCGCGATCTCGTCAAGGCCGCCAGCGAAGAGGGCACGCCCGAAGCGCTGGCCAAGGCCGAGCTGAAGCTGTCCCGGACGCTGGCCGACTATATCGCCGACGTGCGTCGCGCGCCGTCGGTGAAGATCACCTATCTCGACAAGGAGCTGGAGCCACGCAAGCTGGACGAGGCCGAGATATTGCGGCTGGCGGCGCTCGCCCCCTCCTTCGCCGATTATGTCGGGCAGGGCGGCTGGATGAGCCCGCTCTACATGAAGCTGCGTGCGGCGCTGGGCGAATTCGACGCCAAATGGGACAAGCTGCCCAATGTCGACATCCCGCCCGGCGCGCTGCTCAGGACCGGCGACAAGGGCAATCGCGTGCGCCTGCTGCGGCAGCGGCTGGGCCTGCCCGACGGCGCGGTGTTCGACAGGGCGCTGGCGAAGAAGCTGCGCGCCTTCCAGGCCGATCATGGGCTGGCGGCCGACGGCATTGCCGGCGAGAAGGTGATCGCCGCACTCGATCGCGGGCCGCATTATTATGAGCGGATCATCCGCCTGAACCTCGAACGCGCCCGCGTCCTGCCGGGGCCATGGACACGCCATATCGTCGTCGACGCCGCCTCGGCGCGGCTGTGGGCCTATGACGACGGCAAGGTGGAGCAGACGATGCGCGTCGTCGTCGGCAAGGCGAGCGAGCAGACGCCGATGCTGGCGGGTATGGTGCGCTATGCCATCCTCAACCCCTACTGGAACGTGCCTTATGACCTGGTGCAGGACCGGATCGCGCCCAAGGTGCTGAAGGGGCAGTCGCTGCACGCGATGGGCTATGAGGCGCTGTCCGACTGGGGCGCCAATGCGACGGTGCTCGAACCCGGGACGATCGACTGGACGGCGGTAGCGGCGGGCCGCGCCGAGCCGCGCGTGCGTCAGCTTCCAGGACCCGACAATGCGATGGGAAAGATGAAATTCATGTTTCCCAACAATCTGGGCATCTATCTGCACGATACGCCCAGCCGCGACCTGTTCACCAAGACGGTGCGGCATTTCAGCTCGGGCTGTGTCCGGCTGGAACATGCCGCGCAACTCGGCAAATGGCTGTTCGGCAAGCCGCTCAAGGCCCAATCGGACGCGCCCGAGCAGAATGTGGCATTGCCCAAGGCGGTGCCGGTCTATCTCACCTATCTGACCGTGCAGCCGACCGACAAGGGCATCACCTTCCTTGACGACGATTATGGGCGCGACGGCACGGCCGACGCGGAGAAGCTGGCGCGGCGCTGAACCCACGCGCCGGTTGACAGCGGCAAGATCATTGATGATTTAACAAAGAACGGCTATTCCCGCGAAGGCGTGGGGCCGCCGCCTTCGCCTTGCCCTTCAGGAGAATCATGACGTGAACGCCGCGACGACGATCGATCTGCTGCCCCGGCTTCGCGCCGATTTCCTCAACCGTCCGCAACGCCTGCTGATCGACGGCGCGTGGGTGGACGCGGCGTCGGGTGAGACGTTCGACGTCATCGATCCCGCGACGGGCGAATTGCTGTCGCGCGCGGCGCTCGGCAAGGCGGCGGACATCGACCGCGCCGTCCGCGCGGCCCGCGCCGCCTTCACGCGCGGCCCCTGGGCGAGCATGCCGGCGCTCGGCCGCGCCGCGAAACTGCAGGCGCTCGCCAGTCTGATCGAGGCGAATGCCGACGAGATCGCGACGATCGAAACGATCGACGGCGGCAATCCGGTCGGCTCCACGCGCCATGTCGATATCGCCATGGCGATCGCCAGCCTGCGCAGCGCGGCAAGCTGGGCCGACAAGATCACCGGCGAGATGCCGATGCAGACGAGCGACGCCACCGGCATCGCCTATATCACGCGCGAGCCGGTGGGCGTGGTCGGCGCGATCACCCCATGGAACGCGCCCTTCCTGATGGCGGTGAACAAGATTTCACCCGCGCTGGCAATGGGCTGCACCGTCGTGCTGAAGCCCGCCGAACTGAGCCCGTTGAGCGCGATCCGGCTCGGCGAGCTGATCATCGAGGCGGGCTTTCCCGCCGGCGTCGTCAACATCGTCACCGGCTTCGGCGCCGAGGCGGGGCAGGCGCTGGCCGATCATCCCGACGTCAACAAGATTTCCTTCACCGGATCGACGCGCGTCGGCCGATCGATCCTCGCCGCGGCCGGCGGGAACATGAAGCGCGTCACGCTGGAACTGGGCGGTAAATCGCCGATCGTGGTGCTGGAAGATGCCGATATCGAGGCAGCGGCCGCCGCGATCGCGCGCGAAATCTGCTTCAAGACCGGCCAGTTCTGCGCGGCGGGCACGCGCCTGATCGTCGCGGCAGGGGCGCACGACCGGCTGGTGGCGGCGATCGCAAAGGCGATGGAGGGCGTGACCGCCGGCCATGGCCTCGACGAGGGCAGCCATATGGGGCCGATCATCTCCGAGACGCAGCTCGAACGCGTGCTCGGCTATATCGAGGCGGGCCGCGCGGCGGGCGCGACGGTCGTCACCGGCGGCCGGCGGATCGCACGCCCCGGCTTCTTCGTCGAGCCGACCCTGCTGACCGGCGTCACGCCCGGGATGAGCGTGTTCCGCGACGAGATTTTCGGTCCGGTCCTCGCCGTGACGACGGTCGCCGACGCGGCCGATCTCGACGCGATCGCCGCCTTGGCCAACGACACCGATTACGGACTCGCGGCGAAGGTCTGGACGAAGGACATCGCCCGCGCGCACGGGCTGGCGCGGCGTATCCAGGCGGGGCAGGTGATCGTCAACGGCGGCGGGCCGGCCACCTCGCTGCCCTTCGGCGGCTTCAAGCAATCGGGCATCGGCCGCGAGGGTGGCCGCGAGGGCGCATTGTCCTATACCGAGATCAAGGCCGTCTCGATCGGCTTCTGAATTGCGCATTCGACAGGGAGACTAGATTTGAACGACGCCGGCCTCGAACTTCGCTACGAACATGCGTTCGATATCCGCATCAATTTCGACAAACGCTGGATGATCGGCCCGATCGCGGGCGTCCTCCACCATGGCTATACCTCGATCGGCGAGGGATCGACCGTGTCGGGGCCGCTGCTGAACGGCAAGCTCGTCGATTATAGCGGGGCCGACTGGCCGGTCGTCCGCCCCGACGGCGTCGTCGAACTCAACGCCCATTATATGATCGAGACCGACGACGGCGTGCCGATCTACATCCGCAACCTGGGCTATGTGCACGGCCCGCTGCGCGCGCCCGGCCAAAGCGAGGACGAGGCCCCCGCCATCCCCGGCTATTTCCGCTGCACCCCTTATTTCCGCGCGCCCGACGGCCCTTATGGCTGGCTCAACCGCACCGTGATCGTCGGCATCGGCCAGCGCCGCCCCAAGCTCAAGGACAGCGACGATCCCGATCATTCGCTGTTCCGCTATTACGCGGTGCGCTGAACCGCGCAGGGCCGGCCTTACGCGCGCGTGATGTCGGCCCATCTCGTTCATTTGGCAGCAAGAAACCGTGGCGCTTCTGCAACGCGAGCCTTGCCGATGGCTCCTCCGGGCGCGTTTTGGGGAACGATCATCCCCTTTTGATCGCTGTGCCACCCGATCTCCCTTAGAGGCGATCCTAGCGTATCAGTGACCGGAGTTTTTCCATGAAGATGCTATCCCTGATTGCCACGGCGGGCCTTGTGGCCGCCGCCACCCCCGCTTTCGCGCAGGACGATGCGGCCACCACCGCCGCCCCCGCCAGCGCGGCGGTCGGCTCCACCTTCGGCGGTCCGCGCGCGGAAATATTCGGCGGCTGGGACCGGGTCGGTTCGAAGACCACCTTCTACAATGTCGACGGGACGAGCTTCCGCGACAAGAGCCATGAGGACGGCGGCATCGCGGGCCTTGCGGTCGGCTACGACATGCCAATCGGCGATCGGCTGGTCGTCGGCGCGTTCGGCAGCTTCGCGCTTCCCACCGCCAAGACCTGCACCGATTTCGGCGCCGCCGGATCGGGCTGCGTCCGCGCGGATCGCGAAATCGAGGGCGGCCTGCGCGCCGGCACCAAGCTCGGCGACCGCACTTTGCTCTATGTGAAGGGCGCCTATGTGAACGGCCGCTTCAGGAGCACGTTCAGCGACGGCACCGACTATATCAAGGATCATGTCAACCGCGACGGCTGGCGTGCGGGCGCGGGCGCCGAGTTCGCACTGAACCAGCATGCCTATGTGAAGGCGGAATATGATTATACCCGCTACAACTCATTCAACACGACCGATCTGGCCGGCAATGACAGCCGGGTGCGTTTCGATCGGAACCAGGTGCTCGCCGGGTTCGGCGTCCGCTTCTGAGGCTTCGGCCCTCCGGCCATAGGCCATCAGGCTGGGGCGGTTCCTTCGGGAGCCGCCCCTTTCTTTCGCCGTGGATCGGGCGCTCTTCCCGCGCCCGCCCCTAATAATCCTTCGAGTAGCGGATGCTGACGTTCGAGCCGCCGAACGAGCCCATCTGGCTGAGGATGTGAAGCGCCTTCGACAGCGCGATTTCGAGCTGGGTGGCGGTGAAGCCGCGCGCGTCGGTGATGACCTCCACATAGATGTCGTTGGAGATATATTGGCCGGCGGCGACCGCCGTGCCGCGACCCGCCGTCTTGTCCGCGCCCAGCACGCGCAGTCGATCGATGCCGGTGGCCGAACGCAGCTTGCCCAGCGGGTTGAGGCCGCCGCCCGATCCGCGCAGCGAATTGAGCGCGGCGGCAAGCTGGATCGCCTGCGTCGGCGAGAGCGAGGTGATCGATTCGCCGAACAGCAGGCGCGACAGCACCTCGTCCTGCGGCAAGGTCGGCGTCGAGGTGAACGTCACCTCCGGGCTCTGCGCATGGCCGCCGATATTGATCGTCGCGGTGACGCCCTCGACCGTCGTGTCCGCCGACAGATTGAGTTGGGGATCGAAGATCGGCCCGCCTTCGAACCGCACTTCGCTCTCCTGACTCAATTCGAGCCGGCGGCCGGCAAAGGAATAGGTGCCGCGCACCACCGTCAGCTTGCCCGTCACGCGCGGATCGCCCGCCGTGCCCCGGATGCGCAGGTTGGTCGCCCATTCGGCCTCCAGCCCCATGCCGCTGACGAAGAGCTGGTTGTCGGCGCGCACGCGGATATCGAGACGCCAGTTGCTGGGCGCCGGCCCTTCCGCAGGCTTTGTACCCCCCGGCGCGAGCTGATCGGTGCGGCGGCGCACCCCTTCCAGATCGGCGACCTCGGCCGCGCCCTGACGGACGATCTGATAGCGCGCCTCCGATATCGAAAGATCGCCCTTGATGAGGCCGCCCGCCGCCTTGCTGTTGGTGACGGCGATCGTGCCCGAGACGTTCGCGCCGAGCGCATCACTCCGCGCAAGCTGCGCATGATTGAGCTTCGCCTGCAGGTTGATCGGGAAGCCGCCCGCCGCATCGAGGCCGATCGTGCCGCTGGCGCTTATGCTGCCGTCGCCCGCCTTGGCCGTCAGCGAGGCGATTTCGAGGCGCGACTGGGTGAAGCGGCCGTCGAGCGCGATATCGGTCAACACCGTGCCGTAGGTTTCATTCTCGTACCGCAAGGTCTTGGCGCGGACCACGCCGGTCAGCGTCGGTTCGGCGAGATGGCCGCCGAAATCGGCGGCGAGCGCGATCGGGCCGCTGACCTGCTGCCCGGCAATGCCGGTGAGCGTCCACAGCACGTCGGCCGGGCCGTTATAGCGGATGCCGCCCGAGAGCGGCGCGGCGAACAGCCGATCCGACAACGACGCACCGCCGCCCAAGGGGGCGAGCCGCGCCTGCATGCGGCCGACAACCGCGCCGCCGCGCCGGATCAGCGCGCGCGCCTCGCCGCCCGACCCGTCGAGCGTGCCGAGCAGAGCGATATCCACCGGTTCCGACACGACGCTGGCCGATGTGCGCGTGAAATGGGCAATATCGATGCGCGCGCGGGCAGTGGGCACCGTGCTGCCGCCCGACAGCGCATAATCGATCGTCCCCGTCGCCTTGCCGCCCAAGCCAAGGCGCGGCACGAACGCCTGAATCATCGAAATGTCGAGATCGTCGAGCCGCGCGTGCAGATTGGTGGCGGCGCCGTAGCGGCCGCTCAACTCCACCCGCCCCTTGTCGAGGATCAGCGTCGCCGGCTGGAGCGTCCAGTCCGCGCCGCTTTTGGTAAGGACGGCGGGCGCGGCGAAGCGGAAGGCGATGCCGTTCGCCTTGCCCTTCGCGTTGGCGACGATCCGCGTCGGCGAGAGCGAAGCCTGCGCGGCGACGTCGAAGGGCGCGCCGCTGCTGCCGTTGGCGACGAGCGCCACGGTGCCATGGTCGTCGCGATAGTCGATCCGGCCCTGCGACCGCGCGATCAGTATGTCGGCGCGGCGCACGTCCTGCAAGGCGAAACGGCCGGTGACGCTTGGCCCCTTGGGCAGGACGAGCGCGGTCGCGCGGATCGTGCCGCCGCCGATCGTGATCGGCACGTCGCCCGGAATCCGCGCGGCCTTTGCCGTCACGTCCACATCGGCCCGCTGGTTCGCGCCCGCGGCTGACAGGCGGATGCTGCCGTTAAGGCCCGATCCGGCAAGGGCCAGCGTGCCGGTGAACGGCCCCGCCGGCGCCTGGACGATGCTGCCGCCCAGATCGACGCCGGCGAAATGCGCCTTGTGGATATCAATGGCGAGCGGCCCCTTGCCGCTGCGCACCAGCAGATCGGCGGTGAACGGCCCATAAGCCGACTGGCCCGTCGCGCGCACCGCATAGCCCGCCGGCACGCCGCGCAACTCGGCCTCCACCGCGCGCAGATCGACACCCATGCCCGGCCGCGCGGCGGTAAGCTTCACCAGCGGCCGTTCCAGCGTGCCCGAGGCGGTGACGGCGAGCGGGCCATATTGCCCTGATTGCGCGCGCGCTTCGAAGGCGATGCGGCCGCTGTCGATATTGTAGCTGCCGCTGCCCGACAGGATGCGGAAATCGGGCGCGGTGAGGGTGAGGCCGGTGAGCGAGGCGGTGCCGTTCGACGTGAAGCCGAAGCGCGCGGTCGTCACCGCATTGCCGCCGAGGAAGCCCTGCACCGTCGCATTGTCGAGCCGGCGGGTGGCGACGCGGAACACGCCGCGCACGCCGAAGCCGCCCTTCGGATCGGTCACGAGTTCAGCGTCGGTGGTGAGGCTGATCCGGCCGAGTCCGTCGACCTGATAATCGTTCACCTTACCCTTGATCGCGCCCGTATAGCGCCCCTTGGCGGGATCGACGAGGAGGAGCGCGGTGGCATCGATCTTCGACGATTTGAGTTTGAGATCGTCCGACAGCAGCATGCCCTTCGACCAGGCGAGATGGCCGTCCACCGCGAGGTTGGTGAGCAGTCCGCCTGCCGCCGCGTTCAGGCCGGTGACGCGCCGCGCGGTGGCGTGGACAGGGATCAGGATGCGATCGCTGTCGATCGTCGCGCGGCCCTCCGCCGCCAGCCCCTCAATGCCGACCGATCCAAAGCCGAGGGCGCCGGCCGACAGCTTGTAGGCGATGGCGGGCGTGGCGAACGGCCCGTCGAGCGTCGCCGACAGGCTGACGTCGCGCCCGCGCGCATCGGGCGCGATCGATCCGGGTTCGAGCAATTTCGCGGCGAGCCGGAAATTACCGAAGCGATTGCGGCCGAGATCGACAAGCCCGGCGGCATCGACCGCCAGCGCCTTCGACCGGAGCGCGAGCGTGAGATCAGCGCGCCGCTCCGCCAAAGTCGCCGCAAGGTCGATAGCCAGCGCCGGGCCGGTCAGCCGCGCAGCGGGACCTGTCAGGAGGCTGGCGGGCATCGTATCGCCCTTGACGGTGAAGCGGCCATCGCGCGCGGCGAGCGTCAGGTCCGCCAAGGGGGTGTCGCCGGCCCGGCCGGTCGCGCGTCCATCCCATTTCTTCCAATCGCCCTGCCCCTTGATCGCAAAGGCAAGCGGCTTGCCGAGGCCGGCATAGCTGTCCACCAGTCCGCCGGCGGGCGCATCGAGACGGACATCGATCAGCAGCCGGTTGGCGTCCGGCACGGCATCGAGGCGCAGCGCGAGCACATCGCCGCCGGCTACGCCCGGTCCGGTGAGCGCGCGCGCATCGGCGGTGAGGCGGGCGCGGCCATCGGCGATGTCTACCGATCCGGTGAGGCGGACAATATGCCGCTTGCCGGTGACGGGCGGCTCGATGACGATCCGGTCGACCGCGACGCGGCCGACCGCCACGTCGATGTCGGGGAGCAAAGGCGCATTGGGATCGGACGGCGTCGGCTTGAACGCCGGCAGGCGCAGCAGGCGTATCTCGGGCGAGGCCAGCTCGCGCACGTCGACCTTGCTGTGGAGCAGCCAGGCGAAGGGCCGCCAGTCGAGCGTCAGGCGGTGCGCCGAAAGGAACACGCCCTTGGGATCGCGCACCTCCAGATCGGTGATGACCATCCGGCCGTAGAGCGATCCGTCGATATGGCCGATGCCGATCCGCATGCCCGAGGCCGTCTCGAACGCGCCGATCTGCCGCGCGAGGAAATTGCGCCCCGGCCCGGTGTTGATCGCCAGCGCGAGCACCGCGATGAGGAGAAGCAGGCCCGCAATCGCGATTCCCGCCCATTTGGCGATCCGTTGCCACAACGGGCGGGCGGCGGGCACGTCCTCCGCCATCAGAAAGCCTGCCCGATAGAGATATAGAGCGCGACCTTCGATTCACCGTGGCGGCGATTGAGCGGCGTCGCGACATCGATGCGGAACGGGCCGAAATTGGTGTAATAGCGCGCGCCCAAGCCGACGCCGTAGCGCATGCCGCTGATCGACGGCGTCGATCCCTCGCCCAGCCGGCCACCGTCGAGGAAGGGCACGATCCCGTAATTGCCGAAGCGATAGCGCGCCTCGATCGCGAACTCGGTGAGCGAGCGGCCGCCGATCGGATCGCCATTCACGTCCTTCGGCCCCAGCTCCTGATAGCCGAAGCCGCGCACCGATCCGCCGCCGCCCGCATAATAACGCCGGGAGGGCGCGATATCGTCGCGCGCCGCGCCGATGATCGAGCCGACGCGCACGCGCCCCGCCATGACGAGCGAATCGCTGACCGGATAATAAGCGCTGCCCTCGGCCAATATCCGGGCATAGCCGTCGAAGCCGCCGCCGCTGGTGCGCTTCTGCGCCTCGGGACTGAGCCGCGCGGTGAGGCGGAAGCCGGTCGTCGGGTCGAGCAGGCTGTTCGACCGGTCATAGCCGATCTGAAGCGGCAAGGCGGCGATCAGATAGGTGCTCCGGTCGCGATCGAGATCGCCCTCGAAGCCTTTTTCGCGCGTCGCGACCAGCTCGCCGCCGACGCTCCAGGTCCAGCGCTTCTGGAAGATCGGCGTGCTCTGGCGCGACAGGTTGCCCGTCAGGCTGATCGTTTCGGCCTTGTAGGCGTCGAACCGCTCGCGCGCGACGGAGGCGGCGAGCGAGAAGACGCGGTCGCGCTGGCCGGCATTGGAACGGCGGAAGGTCGCGCCCAGCCCCTGTTTCTTGGTGCCCGCGATGGCATCGATCGACAGCGCGCCTTCGGGCGGGAACAGGTTCCTGTGCGTCCACGAGCCGGTGAGCTTGATGCCCTCGCCCGTGCCGTAGCCCGCGCTCGCCGCAAGCTGGCGGGCGGGGCCCTTCTGCTGCCGCACCATCAGGTCCACCACCTCGGTGCCGTCGGGCGCGACCTCGCCGGTGCGCACCGGCTTGATGGCGACGGTGGAGAGCAGGCTTGTCGCGATCAGCGCCTGCCGCAGATCGTCGACCTGGCGGCTGTCATACAGATCCCCGCGATCGAAGCGGGTGAGCACCTCGATATGATCGGCGGTGAAGACCTCCCTGCCCGCGGTGCGGATGCCGCCGAAGCTGGAAGGCGGGCCGGGCGTGACCGGCAAACTATAATCGCCATGGTGATCGCGCTCGTCGAGCAGGATGTCGCGCTTGCCGACCTCGACGAAGGGATAGCCGTGCTGCGGCAGTTCGAGCGACACCTTCGCCTCGGCATTCTCGATTTCAGCGGCGACGATCGGATCGCCCGCCGCCAGATCGAGCGCCTTGTAGGCCAGCGCGCGCGGCTCCTCCGCCGCGCCCGTCACGTCGATCCTGCCGAGCACATAACGCGGCCCCGGCGTCGCCGTCAGCGTGACCGTCAGCGTCTTGTCGCCCTCCGAAGGCCCCTTGATGGCGGAGGTGACGAGGCCGTCATAATAGCCCTCGGATCGCAGCAGCCGCTCGGCAAGCTTCACGTCCTCATCGGCGCGCGCCGACACCTGCGCGGCGTTCGCGGCCTCGCGCCCCTTGTCGAGCAGGGCGGAAAGATCGCGGAAGCGGCCGTCGAGATCCACCGCCTTCAGCCCCTCGATCACCACGTTGTAACGAATCTTGGCGGCCTTCTCGTCGGTGATGTTCACGGCGGGGGGCGGCGTGGTGTCGAACGTGGCGATCGGCGGCAGCGGGGCGGTGAGTTCGGGATCGGGCGCGGGTTCGGCCGCGACCGGTTCGGCGGCCGGCGGCGCCGTCTCATCGAGCGGCGGCAGGCTTTCCTCGAACGACGGATCGTCCAGCCCGGCATCGGGCACGGCCTGCTGCGCCAGCGCGGGGCTGGACAGGCTCAGGCCCGCGCCGAGCAGGCGAACCAAAACGCGAATACGCAGACGCACCCTCCCGTTGGACGGCCGCCATCTTGCCGGCTCGCCATCAAATGCTCAACCCGGTCAACTCGTAACGGCTGCGAAGGGTCCCGTCGCAGGCATGATTTCGACGCGGGAGCATGGAAGCCCGCTCACCGTCAACATGACAGGCAGGCAAAGTATCTTGCGCAATTTACGTAATATTTCGTCCATTTCGAACAGGAAGTACAAATACACGTCCATTCATGATCCTTCTCACGCAAATGGCACTCGCCGATAAGATTTTGGCAACTCCGTTCTTCTTTGTCTTGGCGACCGGAATTCCGCCGCACATGGCGATAACAGGAGGACGTCATCATGAAATGCGCAAGAAGCAAGGCCATCCTTATCACGGGCTCCGCCCTTCTGCTTCTGCTCGGCGGTTGCGAGAGCAATGGCCATTATCGCTATGCGAGCGTCGGCTCCCCCGGCGCTAACGGCGGTGACGGTGGCAACGGCGGTAACGGCGGCGACGGCACGGGCAGCGATGGCGGATCGGGCGGAACCGGCGGCACCGGAGGGACCGGAGGGACCGGCGGCACGGGTGGCAATGGCGGAAACGGGGGCGCGGGCGGCGCCGGCGGGCAGGGCGGCCCGGGCGGGGACAGCGGGCTTTCGGTCGTCACCGATCAACTCCAGCCCGTGCTGGCGACGGCGGGCAATGCCGTGCTCGCCGTATCGGATGCGCAGGCGGGCCTTACCAAGCCGATCGAAACCGCGATCCCCGCCACCGCGCCGATCACGGGCACGGTGACGAAGGTCCTCGACGATGCCGGATCGGTGCTCGTCGACGTGGGCGAAGGCCGCGTCCTGTTGGTGGACGGCGTCAAGAGCGTGGTCGGCGACGTGCTGACCGTCAATCTCGCCAACAACGATCTGACCTCGCCCGCCAGCGGGACGCAGGGCGCGATCGGCGTCGGCCTCCTGTCCGACGCGCAGCCCAGCGGCGCGCTGGCTTCGGCCGGCGTGCTGACGGCGGGCCATGCGGTATCGGCCGAGGTGAACGGCATCGCCGGTGTCTCCGTGGCGAACGTCACCGCGCCCGAGGGCGGCGTCTCGAACAACCTGCTCAACGTCTCGCTGGGCGGCAAGCCCCTGATCGGCGACGGCACGCCGGGCGTCGTCAACGCCTCGCTCCTTCCGGGTGGACTGCCGACCGGATCGGGCGACGCTGGCGGCGCGCTCAATAACGTGCCCGTGGTCGGCGGCGTCGTCGCGCCGGTGGTCGAGACGGTGGGCCAGGTCGCCAGCTCGGTGCCCGTCGTCGGGAGCGTCGTCGGTTCCGTAACCGGCGGAACGAGCGGCGGAACACCGGCGGCCGGCGGCGTGCTGGCCCCCGTCTCCGAAGTGGTGAGCAACGTGCCGGTGGTGGGCGGCCTCGTCTCCGGCGCGACCGGCGGCGGCGCGGCGACGGGAGGCGGCGTGCTCGCGCCCGTCACCGAGGCGGTCGCCAACGTGCCAGTGGTGGGCGGGCTCGTCTCGGGCCTGACCGGCGGCACGGCGGCCCCGGCCCCGGCATCGGGCGGCGCGGGCAAGTCGCTGCTCGGCGGGCTGCTGCGCCACTAGGGGCACACCCCTCTCCCGCAGAACCTTCCCGTCACCCGGCGAAAGCCGGGGCCCATGGACTCGGCTCGTTTCATTACGGCGCGAGCCGCCCCATGGATTTCCGGCTTTCGCCGGAATGACGGGGAGTGTGGAGGGGCATTCGGACCCTCTCCCCCTCTTTTCAGGTGCTCATCGTCATGTTGCTCGTTCCCGCGGCAGGGATGCTGCTCGCGGCGCAGGCCGTTTCGCGCCCGCCGCTCCCCTCGACTCCGCTGATCCTCGATCAGGGGCGCGCCGACCGCATCCAGCCGGTCGCCCCGCCGCAGCCGCGCGGCGCACCGCCCGCCGGCGACGGGCTCGCCCATGTCGACACGGCCGGTTCGGGCGCGCCGATCGCGGGAATACGCTTTGAAGGCGCCAAAGTGCCCGCCGCCGTGGCGGATGCCGCGCGCGGCTTCATCGGCCAGCCGGCGACGCGCGCGCTGCTCGACAAGCTCGTCCGCGCCATGTCCGCCGCTTATGCGAAGAGCGACGTCGCGCTCTATACGATCGCCATTCCCGATCAGGACCTGTCGCAAGGCACGGTGCGCGTGCAGGTGGCCGAGGGTTATATCGAGCGCGTCGTCTATCCTAAGCCGGCAAGCCCGCTGCTCCGCACCTATGCCGCGCGGCTGATGGCCGAAAAGCCGCTGAGCCGCCGCGCGCTCGAACGCTATCTTTCGCTGATGCGCGACGTGGCGGGCGCGAAGATCGAGGTGCAACTGCTGCGAGGCACCCGGCGCGGCGGTGTCATCCTCTCGCTCGCCCCGACACGCGAGCATAGCGACTTCGCGGTGGGCTTCGACAATCAGGGGACGCGCGACCTCGGCACCGGCCAGTTGCGGGCCGAAGCCCATGGCTACAGCCTCCTGCGCGACGGCGACCGGACCGACCTCACCCTGCTGGGCGCGACCGATCTCAAGCGCTTCCGCTACATCTCCTTCGCCCATGCCACGCCGATCGGCGCGGACGGGCTCACCGCCACGCTGTCCGCCGGCTATCTGGAGACACGGCCCCGCCACACCGCGCTTGAAGGCGAGGCGGAAACGATCGGCCTGTCGCTGGCCTATCCGCTGCTGCGCGGCTATCGAAAGAATCTGTCGATCAGCCTCGGCCTCGACGGGCTCAACAGCGACGCCGCCTATGTCGGATCGCTGATATCGTCGGACCGGACGCGCGCGCTGCGCCTCGCCGCCGGCTATTCGAACGTCGGCACGAAAAGCGCGATCAGCGGCGGCCTTACCTTCAGCCACGGCCTCGACATATTGGGCGCGCGCAGCCTGGCGGGCATCACCGACACCGTGTTCGACAAAGTGAATGCCCGCGCGACATGGGACCGCCAGATCGGCAAGCGCGTCGTGTTCCGGCTGCGCGCGAGCGGCCAATATAGCCGCGACCGGCTGGCCGCGTCGGAAGGGTTTGCGATCGGCGGCGCCGATTTCGGCCGCGCCTTTGATTCCGCGCTGCTGACCGGTGATCGCGGCGCGGCCGGCCTTGTCGAGCTGGCGCTGCGGCCCCGTTTGCCCAAGGCGATCGACGGCAGCGAGCTTTACGGCTTCGTCGACGGGGCGACGGTACGCATGGCCGGCCGCCTCGGTCAGCACGCCCGCCATTATGATCTCGCCTCGGCGGGCGCGGGGTTGCGCCTCGCCTGGCGCGACCGGGGTTCGATCGAGCTGGAAGCCGCGCGCGCCATCGACGATCCCTATGCCGGCTATCGCGGACATTGGCGCATCAATATCGGCTGGCGGCTCTCGCTTCGTCGGAAATAGACAGCCCCCCTCCCGTTATATATGGAGATATATATCAGGGAGCGGGAGTAATCGATGCGAGACTTTGGATCATGGGGGCGCCGCGCGGTGCTGCGGATGGCGGCGGCGCTGCTGGCGCTCGCCTCGCTGCCCGTCGCGGCGCGGGCGGCGGAGCAGCAGGTACTTGTCTTCGCCGCCGCCAGCCTCACCGAATCGATGAACGCGGCGGCCGATGCCTATGCCAGCGCCGGCCACCCCCGCCCGGTCATTTCCTTCGCCGCCTCCTCGGCGCTCGCACGGCAGATCGAGAGAGGCGCGCCCGCGAGCCTGTTCGTCTCCGCCGACGAGGCGTGGATGGATTATCTGGCGACACGCAACCTGCTGGTGCCCGGCAGCCGCGTTTCCTGGCTCGCCAACAGTCTGGTACTGATCGCGCCCGCCAGCCGGCCGTTCAAGGCGAAGATCGCCCCCGGCTTTCCGCTGACCAAGCTGCTGGATGGCGGCAAGCTCGCCATGGCCGATCCGGACGCGGTGCCGGCGGGCAAATATGGCAAGGCCGCGCTCACCAAACTGGGCGTCTGGCCGAGCGTCGAAGCGAGCGTCATCCGTGGGGATTCGGTGCGCGGCGCGCTCCGCTTCGTCGAGACGGGCGCGGCAAGGGCCGGAATCGTCTATGCGACCGAGGCCGCCGCCGCGCGAGACACCGTCCGCGTCGCCGGCACCTTTCCCGCAAACAGCCATCCGCCGATCAGCTATCCGCTGGCGCTGATCGCCGCACATGCGACGCCCGAAGCCAAGGCGTTCCGGGGATGGCTTCTCACCAGGCCGGCCAAGGCGATCTTCGCCCGCTACGGCTTCGTCGTGCAATAATCCCAAAGGACGGGACCGTTGCGCCTGCTGGATTTCTCGCCCGCCGAGGCGACCGCGATACTGCTGACGCTGAAGGTGGCGGTGGTGAGCGTCGCCGCCAGCCTGCCGTTCGGGGTCGCAATGGCCTATGCGCTGGCGCGCGGTCGCTTTCCGGGCAAGGCGCTGCTCGACGGGCTGGTCCATCTGCCGCTCGTCCTGCCGCCGGTGGTGATCGGCTATATCCTGCTGCTTCTCTTCTCGCCGGTGGGGCCGGGCGGCGTGCTGCTCGAACGGCTGTTCGGGATCACCATCGCTTTCCGCTGGACGGGCGCGGCGCTGGCGGCGGCGATCATGGGCTTCCCGCTGATGGTGCGCGCTATGCGCCTGTCGATCGAGGCGATCGACGAGCGGCTGGAGCTGGCTGCGCGATCGCTGGGGCGAAGCGGCTTTTCGGTATTCTTCACGATCACCCTGCCGCTGATGGCGCCAGGCATTCTCGCCGGCACGATCCTTGCCTTCGCGCGCGGGCTGGGCGAATTCGGCGCGACGATCACCTTCGTCTCGAACATTCCCGGCGAGACGCAGACGCTGCCGATCGCAATCTACAGTTTCCTGCAAGTGCCCGGCGCGGACGCGGCGGTGCTGCGGCTGGCGATCCTCGCCATCCTCCTGTCGCTGGCGAGCCTGTTCGCCTCCGAATGGCTCGCGCGGCGAATCGGGGCGAGGCGAGCGCGATGAGCTTCGCGATCCACATCGAAAAGCGGTTCGGCGACCGCGCCTTTCGCTTCCGGTTCCAAACCGGCGCGGGGATCACCGGGGTCGTCGGCCCGTCGGGCGTCGGCAAGACGACCTTGCTCAACCTGGTCGCCGGTGCGCTGAAACCCGATCAGGGGCGGATCGACGTGGCCGGGCGGGTGCTGTTCGACAGCGCAACCGGCCTGAACCTGCGGCCCGAGCATCGCCGCGCCGGCTATATCTTTCAGGACGGCCGCCTGTTTCCGCACAAGAGCGTGCGCGCGAACCTGCGTTACGGCATGGACGCGCGCCGGCCGCCGCCGCTCTCCTTCGACGAGACGGTCGACTTCCTCGGCATAAGGCCGCTGCTCGACCGGCGGCCCGCCGCGCTGTCGGGCGGCGAGGCGCAGCGCGTCGCGATCGGGCGGGCGCTGCTCTCGGGTCCCTCCTTCCTGCTGATGGACGAGCCGCTCAGCTCGCTCGATCCCGCGCGGCGCGAGGAGATCATGCGGGTAATCGAGCGGCTGCGTGACAGCTTCGCCCTGCCGATCCTCTACGTCTCGCACGATATCGCGGAGGTGGAGCGGCTGTGCGACCATCTCCTGTTGCTGACGCCCGACGAAAGCGCGCCCGTCGCCGGGCCGATCGGCGAAATGCTCGCCAATCTGACGCTCCCGCTCGCGCGCGGCGGCGACGCCGCCATGGTCGTGACCGCCGAAATCCTCCGCCACGATCCCGATTATGACCTCAGCGAATGCCGCATCGACGGCGCGACGCTGCGGATACCCGGCGATCTGGGCGCGCCCGGCACGCGGCGGCGGCTGCGCATCAAGGCCCGCGACGTCAGCCTCGTCATCGGCGAGCCGGCTGGCACGAGCGTGCTCAACCTGCTGCCGGCGACGATCGCCTCGGTCGAGCAGCTCGACCGGAGCCATGTGATCGTCCTGCTCGATCTTGGGCCGGCGCGCCTCCTTTCGGCGATCACGCGCAAATCCTGGGATATGCTGGGGTTGGCCATCGGACAGGCCGTGCTCGCGCAGGTGAAAGCGGTCGCGCTGGGAAGCGAAAGCGGCTGATGGCCGCCTATAATGGAGATTGTTGTCCCCCAACAAAATCACGCTTACAAAGTCTACTCATTTAGTTAGATTTACAGACAGGCCGGCGACACCGCCCGCCACAGATAGAGTACAGGGAGTTTTACGATGCGACCCTTCCTTTTCACGGGCGTGGCGCTGCTGGCGCTCGCCCCCGCCACCGCCTTCGCGCAAGCCGCGGCGCCGCCTGCCAGCAACGACGCCATTCTCGAACGGCTGAACGCGCTGGAAGCGAAGGTCGCGACGCTTGAGGCGCGCAATGCCGAGTTGGAGGCGCAGGCCGCCAAGACAGACGATCGCGTCAAGACCGTCGAGGTCAAGACCGCCAAGGCGGTCCAGCCGGACGTCGCGCCGACCTTCTCCGATCCCGACGGCAATTTCACCTTCCATCCGCGCGGCATGATCGAGCTGGATTACGCCGCTTATAATGAGCGCGCGGGCGGCTATCGCTTCAATGACGGGACGGACGTTCGCCGCGGCCGCTTCGGCTTCGACGGCACCTTCTTCAAGAAGTTCCGCTACCGCATCGATGCAGAATATGTGAAAAATTCGGTCAATCTGCTCGACGCCTATATCCAATATGCGCCGAGCGCCGACTGGCTGCTGACGGTGGGCCAGCACAAAGCGCCGTTCGGCCTCGAAGGCAACACGTCGGACGCCTTCAACACCTTCCTCGAACGCGGCATGGCGAACGCGGCCTTCGGCGCGGTCGGCGCCGAGCGGCGGGTGGGCGCGAGCCTCGGTTTTGCCGACAAGCACCTTACCGCGACCATCGGCCTGTTCGGCGCGGCCGAAGGCGTGCAGCGCAACGCGGCGACGCCCGGCGAGACGCGAGGCGTCAACGGCCGCGTCACTTGGGAGCCGATTTCGGAACCCGGCAAGGTACTGCACGTCGGCGCGTCGGGCTATCATGTCAGCCATTTCGCGAACAATACGATCAGCAGCCTGGGCGACCGGCCCAATACGCGCGTCGACGGCGGACGGATCGAATCGATCAACATCACCGGCACCGCGCCGGTGGGTGGCCCCGAGACGGGAGCGAAAGCCGCGACCTATCTCGGCGCCGAGGCCGCGGCGGTCTACGGCCCCTTCTCGGTGCAGGGCGAGTATAATCATCTGTCGATCGATCGTTTCGGCGACGCCTCGACGCTCGATTTCGACGGCTTCTACGTATATGGCAGCCTCTTCCTCACCGGGGAATCGCGCACCTTCCGCAAGGGCGTCGTCGATCGGCTGAAGCCGCATGCCAATTTCGATCCGGCCAAGGGAACATGGGGCGCGGTGGAGCTGGCGCTGCGCTACGACCAGCTCGATCTCACCGATCTCGATTTCTCGCCGCTGTCGCACAAGGCGCAGACGTTCACCGGCGCGGTCAACTGGTATCTCAATCCCAATCTGAAGCTGATGTTCAACTATATCCGCTTCAAGGGCACCAACTCGCCGTTGGTCGAGCAGCCCGAGCTTAACGGGACGACCGCCAGGGGCGACGCCTTCGCGACGCGCCTCCATCTCGACTTCTAAACACGGAGCAGGTTGCCAGTTGAGGCCGGACGGCTAAGATGCCGCGCGTCCGCCGTCCGGCCCTTCCAACGGAAAGTCATTCATGTTCCGTCGCTTCCTCGGCCCGTTCGCCGCTTTATCGCTTGCAACGGGCGCCTCCGCCGCGACCACCCTGCCCGCCACCGCCCCCGCGCCAATCGCGTCGCTGGTGAAGGCCGTCGACATTCCGTACAGCGAGTTCACGCTGCCGAACGGGTTGCGCGTGATCGTCCATACCGATCGCAAGGCGCCGGTGGTGGCGGTATCGGTCTGGTATCATATCGGATCGAAGAACGAGCCCGCCGGCAAGACCGGCTTCGCCCATCTGTTCGAGCATCTGATGTTCAACGGATCGGAAAATGCGAACGATGATTTCTTCAAGCCGCTGGAATCGGTCGGCGCGACCGACCTGAACGGCACCACCTGGTTCGATCGCACCAACTATTTCGAAACGGTGCCGACGGGCGCGCTCAATCTCGCCTTGTTCCTCGAATCGGACAGGATGGGCCATCTGCTCGGCGCGATCGACCAGACCAAGCTCGATAACCAGCGCGCCGTCGTCCAGAACGAGAAAAGACAGGGCGACAACCAGCCCTACGGCCTCGTCGAATATGCGCAACTGAAGGCGCTCTTCCCCGCAGGCCATCCCTATCATCACTCGACGATCGGCTCGATGGCCGATCTCGACGAAGCGAGCCTCGCCGACGTCAAGAACTGGTTCCGCGCGCATTACGGGCCGAACAACGCCGTGCTCGTCCTTGCCGGCGACATCGACGTCAAGACCGCGAAGCCGATGGTCGAGCATTGGTTCGGGGCCATTCCGCGCGGACCCGAGACGGTGCGCCCCACCGTCACCGTGCCGACGCTCGCCGCGCCCGTTAACGAGGTGATGCACGATCATGTCGCCACCACCCGCATCTATCGCGACTGGACGGCGCCGGGCATCAATGACAAGGATGTCGTGCCGCTCGACATCGCGATGAACATCATCGGCGGGCTTGCCTCCTCGCGGCTCGACACGACCCTGGTTCGCGAAGACAAGACGGCGGTGAGCGTGGCCGCCTCGCTCCAGGTATTCGAAAATGTCTCGATGGCCGAGATGCAGGCCGACGTGAAGCCGGGCGTCGATCCCGCGATCGTCTCGGCGAAACTCGACAAGGTACTTGCCGATTTCCTGAGGAACGGCCCGACCGCCGACGAGGTGAAGCGCGCCGCGACGCGGCAGATCGCCGCCCAGATCGCCGGCCTCGAATCGGTCGGCGGGTTCAGCGGCAAGGCGGTGACGCTCGCCGAGGGCGCGGTCTATTCGAACGATCCGGCCAAATATAAGAAGGACCTCGCCGCTTATGCCGCCGCGACGCCCGCCGAAGTGCTGGCGGCGGCGCGCAAATGGCTGTCGCGCCCGGCTTTCCGCCTGACCGTCTCGCCCGGCGAACGCACCGAGGCCGACATGGCGGCAGCCGGCGGCGCGATTCGACCGCGCTATTATCGCAGCCCCGCCGAGGGTGGTGCGGCCGCGCCCGCGATTAGTCTTGCCGCCAAGGCGGCCGCGCCGGCCGCACAAGCCGCCGTCTCACCACCGGACCGCTCGCATTTCCCACCGGTGCAGCCGATCAAGGACCTCACCTTTCCGAAGGTTGAGCGGGCCACGCTCTCCAACGGCATCGTGGTGGAGCTGGCGCGGCGCACGACGATACCGGCGGTACGCGTCGCCGTCTCGTTCGACGCGGGCAACGCCTCCGATCGCAAGGACAAGCCGGGCACGCAATCGCTCACCCTCGCCCTGCTCGACGAAGGCACGAAGAGCCGCACCGCGCTCCAGATCGCCGAGGAGCAGGAGCGGCTGGGCGCCAGCATCGCCGCCGATGCGACGATGGACCGCAGCAGCGTGTCGATGTTCGCGCTCAAGGCCAATCTCGCCCCGTCGCTCGAACTGATGAGCGATATCGTGCGCAACCCCGCCTTCCGCCCCGCCGACGTCGAGCGGCTGCGCGGGCAGCGGCTGGCGGGCATCGCCGCCGAGAAGACCGCGCCCCGTGGGTTGGCGCGCCGTATCCTGCCGGTCCTGCTCTATGGCAAGGACCATCCCTATGGCGTGCCGATGTCGGGCAGCGGCACCGAGGAGGGTGTGAAGGCGATCACGCGCGACGATCTCGTCGCCTTCCACGATGCGTGGATCCGGCCCGACAATGCGCGCATCTTCGTCGTCGGCGACGTGACGCTGGACGAGATCGTTCCGCTGCTCGAAGCGCGCTTCGGCAACTGGGCGAAGCCGGCCGTGGCCAAGGGCGAGAAGGTCTTCACCAAACCGCCCGCGAACGACAGAGCGCGGATCGTGCTCATCGATCGGCCGCAAAGCCCGCAATCCTATATCATGGCGGGCGAGTTGCTGCCCTTTGCCGGCACCGACGATCCGCTCGCCTTCCTCACCGCCAACGACGTGATCGGCGGCACCTTCCTGTCGCGGCTCAACATGGACCTGCGCGAGAAGAAGGGCTGGACCTATGGCGCGTCCACCGGCACCCAGCTCGTGCGCGGCACGATGCCCTTCTATCTGGTCGCGCCGGTGCAGACCGCGCGGACGGGGGATTCGATCGTCGCCGCGCTGGGCGACATCAAGGCCTTCCTCACCACCGAAGGCGTCACCCCCGACGAGCGGGCGCGCACCATCGCCAACAATGTCCGCTCGCTGCCCGGCTCGTTCGAAACGGGCAAGGCGCTGCTCGGCGCGTTGATGACGATCGACACGCTCGGCCGCCCCGACGACTATTATGTGAAGCTGCCCGATCGCTACCGCGCGTTCACTATCGCCGATCTCGACAAGGCGGCGCGGGCGGCGGTCCACCCCGATCGGCTGATCTGGGTTATCGTCGGCGATGCCGCCAAGGTGCGCCCGCAACTCGGGCAGACGGGCCTGCCGGTCGAGGAGATAAAGCCGGGCGCTTGACGGCATGCCGTCGCCGACCGCATGGCCGGCGACAGGCGGGCACCGGCCCGGCAGAACGAAAGGATCAAGGCATGGCGAACGTCGACGGTGCGTGGGATTGCGTGACGCAGACGCCGATGGGCGAGCAGACGTCGGTCTTCACCGTGAAGAGCGACGGCGACACCTTCACCGGCACCAATGCGGGCCCCTTGGGCTCACTCGACGTGATCGACGGCAGGGTCGACGGCAACAAGCTCACCTGGAAGATGGAAATGAAGGTGCCGATGCCGATGACGCTCCTCGCCAGCGCCACTATCGACGGTGACACGCTGACCGGCGAGATCGGCCTCGGCGCTTTCGGGATCGCGCCGATGACGGGCGTGCGGAAGGGGTAAGAGGACGGCCTTCTGAAGGCGTCGGTACAGCCCTTCACCGTCATTCCGGCGAAAGCCGGAATCCATGGATGGCGGATTGATCTCTAAGGAACCGAGCCGAGTCCAAGGGACGCGACTTTCGTCGGGATGACGGAGGAATGGAGTCTAACGGCTTATTCTTTCTGCCCGTGGAGGTGGAGCGCGCCCGATAACGACAGAGGCATTGCCGCCCCGGCCTGCTTGCCGCACATAGTCGCAGGCAAAAGGGGGAGGCGTGCGGATGAGCCTGACTACGGAACTCCGGTCGCTAGACGGCAGCCAGTGGAGCACGATTGTCGCGAGCTTCCTCGGCTGGACGCTCGATGCGTTCGATTTCTTCCTGATGGTTTTCATGTTGAAGGCGATCGCCACCGAATTCGGCACCGACATCGAGTCGGTCGCGCTGGCGGTGACGCTGACGCTGGCGGCGCGGCCGTTCGGGGCATTGCTGTTCGGCTGGCTGGCCGACCGGCACGGCCGCCGGCCGCTGCTGATGATCGATATCCTCCTCTATTCGGTGCTCGAATTCCTCTCCGCCTTCGCGCCGAGCCTGACCGCGCTGATCGTCCTGCGGACCTTGTTCGGCTTCGCGATGGGCGGCGAATGGGGGATCGGCGCGTCGCTGGTGATGGAGACGATCCCGCCGGGGACGCGCGGGCTGATCTCGGGCCTCCTCCAGGAAGGCTATGCGTTCGGCTATCTGCTCGCCTCGGTCGTCTATTATCTGCTGTTCGACGCGATCGGCTGGCGCGGCATGTTCATGGTGGGCGTCGCGCCCGCCCTGCTGGTGGTGGTGATCCGCTTCTGGGTGAAGGAATCGCCCGCCTTCGAGCGGACGCGCGGCCAGCCGCGCCCCAATCCGTTCGCGCTGCTGCTGAAGAACTGGAAGATCGCGCTCTATGTCGTCGTGCTGATGACCGCGTTCAACTTCTTCAGCCACGGCACGCAGGACCTCTACCCCACCTTCCTCCAGACCGAGCACGGCTTCGACACACACCGCACCGGCCTGGTCGTCGCGATCATGAATGTCGGCGCGATCACCGGCGGCCTGCTGTTCGGCGCCTGGTCCGAACGGATCAGCCGGCGCTGGGCGATCATCATCGCCGCGCTGCTCGCACTGCCGGTCATCCCGCTCTGGGCGTTCAGCCACGGCACGGTGGCGCTCGCGCTGGGCGCGTTCGTGATGCAGGTGGCGGTGCAGGGCGCATGGGGGATCGTGCCGGTGCACCTCAACGAGTTGTCGCCCGAAGGCGTGCGCGGCATGTTCCCCGGTTTCGCCTATCAGGCGGGCAATCTCATCGCCTCGGTCAACGCGACGATGCAGGCGGGGATCGCCGCCCGGCACAACAGCTACGGCTATGCGCTGGCGCTGGTGGCGGGCATCACCGCGCTGGCGATCGCCGCCTGGACGTGGGTCGGGCCCGAGCGCAAGGGCGTGCCGCTGGATTAGCGGAGCGCTTCAGGCAGGGAGATGCGGATCGCTGTTGGGTTCCTCCGCCTCGTTCGGCATCGCCTGAAATTCGGGCAGGCGATAGCCGCGCACCGGCAGAGGCGGCCCGATCCAGAGCGCGTCGCGCAGATGATCGCGGCGCGGATTGGTCGTGTTGGGATGGATGAGGATGCTGAGGCCGCGATGGTTCAGCATCAGCCACGGCACCAGCCGGGGAAAGACCGCGATCTCGAACGCGATCTGGAACATCGCCCGGCTGTGCGGGCCGACGAGCACGTCATGCCAGCGGCCCAGCCGCACCCGAAACCGATCGCCAACGCCGGCGCGCAACTGCTCCGCCTCGCCGCGCGTCGTCAGCGGATCATAATAGACATGGGCATGATAGCTCACGATCTCGGCGATCGGGCGCACGGGCGTTTCGCTCATGACGCGCTCAACTTTCGAGATACCAGCGCTCCCTGCCTTCCAGCGCGACGGCGGTGAGCCGGCCCGAGGCGAAGGCGCCAGTATCGATGCCGATACGGTTCGGCCGCTCGTCCACCGTCTCGCTGATGCTGTGGCCGTGGACGATCATGAGGCCATGATCCTCCTCGGATTCCAGAAACTCACGCCGGATCCAGCGCAGATCGGACGCGCTCTGCTCCGCCATCGGCATGCCGGGGCGAATGCCGGCATGGACGAAGGCATAGTCGCCGAGCACGATCGCATCCTCGAACGCGGAGAGGAACGCGACATGCTCACGCGGCACCCGTTCCCGGATCAGCGTGCTCAATTCGTCATAATCGCAGGCGGCATAATCCTCTTCGCTCACGCCGTAGCTCAGGATCGTCTCCCGGCCGCCGACGCGCAGCATCGTCCTGAGCGCCTGCACGTCACCGTCGAGCGAGCGGAGGAACAGCTCCTCATGATTGCCCATCAGGAAACGCGCGCCCGACGCGGCAAGCGCGCGGGCGCGATCGATCACGCCCGCCGAATCGGGCCCGCGATCGACAAGATCGCCAAGGAAGATGATCTGCGTCGCGGCCGCGCCGCGCGCCGCATCGTCGGCGACGATCCGGGCGAGCAGGGCATCGAGCAGATCGAGCCGGCCATGGACGTCGCCGATCGCATAGACGCGAAGCCCGTCCGGCAGGGCGGCGGAAGCGGGTTGGGTCTGGGGTCGCCCGCGGCGAAGACGGTTCAAGAGCTTCATACTGACACGCAGGCGCGCTCCTACACGCTTCGCCGCGCCGCGCCAAGGCTCGCCTTTCGCGGCAGGCGCCCGGAATGATGCTTGTCTCGCGCGGCAACCGCTGCTAATCCCCGCGCCCGGCCCGCCGCCTTAGCTCAGCTGGTAGAGCATCGCATTCGTAATGCGAGGGTCACAGGTTCGAGTCCTGTAGGCGGCACCATCGGCCATGTGCCTTCCATGCAAGCCCGCCTCCTCCGAGGACCGCCGGGAAAGGCGGCCCTCGAAGCGAAGTCGAGTCAGACGTCAGAACGTCTTTTTCAGGCTCACCGCCCATTCGCGCGGGCGGCCCGGCTGGGCATTGGCATAGCCCTGGCTGCCGGTCGTCTGGTCGTTGATCGTCAGATAATAATATTTATCGAACAGGTTCGTGACCTCGAACGCCACCTCCAGATCGCGGGCGTCGTTGCGCCAGGTGAGCCGCGCATTGGCGATCGTGTAGCCGCCGATGCGGTTGCTCTCACGATTGATCGCATTGGTATAGAGCGGGCCCTGATAGGCGGCGTCGATACGCGGCGTCAGCGAGCCGACCGCGCCGAGATCGATTTCATATTGCGCGCCGATGCTCCACTTCCACCGCGAGGTGAAGGGCGGATAGTCGCCGAACTGGGGTGCGTTGATCGCGGTCGGCCCGCCGACGCTGACCGTCGTCGTCTGGCCCGTCACCGGATTGGTGCTGGTGAAGCTGGCGAAGCGCTTATAATCGAAATCGAGATAGCTTACCGATCCGTCGATCAGCATGCCCTCGACGGGGCGGATCGTCGTCTCCAGCTCGATGCCCTTGATGTCGGCGTCGCCCGCATTGGTCGGCAAGGCGCAGGGCGCACCGAAGCTCTGCCCCGTGACGGGATCGAAGCCCGCCTGCACCGAACAGTTGGTCAGCGTAAGCTGGATGCCCTTATATTTACTGTAGAAGGCCGCCAGATTGAAGCGCATGCGATGATCGAGCAGGTCGCTTTTCAGGCCCACTTCCCACGAATCAAGCGTCTCCGGTCCGAAGGACAGCACCTGCTGGGCATAGAAGGGGCGCGGGTTGACGCCGCCGCCCTTGAAGCCGGTCGAGAACTGGGCGTAGGTCATGAAATTGTCGGTCCAGCGATACTGGGCCGCCAGCCGGTAATCGACACGATCGGCCTTAGCCTGGCCGACCAGCCCGTCCAGCGGCGCGAGAATCGCCGGTGCGGGGCCGCCGTCGGGGCTGCGCCGGACATAGGTGTAGCTCTTCGATTCCTTGGTGTACCGAATGCCGCCGTTGAAGGTCAGCGGCTCGAACGGCGTCCAGGAGAGTTGCGCGAAGACCGCCTTGCTGTTCGCCTTAACGGGATCGCTCTGCACGAAGCGCAGCCCCGAGCCGCGCAGGCCCTGGAAGGAGGTGTAGACCGACTTCTGGTCACTGTAATAGCCGCCCAGCGTATATTCGATCTCCTTGTTGGCGCCGAACGATCCGTTCAGTCGCAGCTCCTCGCTGAAGAAATGGAAGGTGAGCGGGCCATAGCCGAGGCTGTGCGCCAGCGGCGACGTGTCATTGTCGTTCGAGAAGTTCGACGTGTAGGCGCGATAGGCGGTGATCGAGACGAGCTGAAGCGCATCGGCGAGCGACCAGTCGACCTGGCCCGAAACGCCCCACCCTTCGAACTTAACCCGCCCGTCGGCGCGATCCTCCGGCTGGCCGTTGTCGGCGGCGTTCAGATAGCTCGCGAAATTGCAGTAGCGCCCGCAGATGAAGCGCGTGTCATAAGCGATGCCAGGCCCGTAGGGATTGATGTCCCGGCCCGGCGGCGTCGCATTGTTATAGGGCGGGTTCGCCGTCAACGGGAAGTTCGGGCTCCCCACCGCGCCGTTCGGATAGCGCGTCAGGAGCAGCACCGAACCGACCTGATTGCGATCATCGATCGTGTAATCGCCGATGATGTTGATATCGATCGTGTCGGTAGGCCGATAGCGAAGCTGACCGCGCAGGCCGGCATAATTGACGTTGCCTTCCTTCGCGACCACGCAGTTACTGTTCGCGGGCAAGGTCGCCGGAATGCCGCCCACGGGGTTGATTTCGGCGCCCGGATTGAGCGGCGCATCGGCGGGCAGCCGCGCCCCGCCTCCCTCCGGATAGACGCAACCGAAATCGAGCCGGTCGACATAGCCGCCTTGCCGCTTGGCGACGCCGGCGATGCGGGCGTCGAGGCCCGGCGCGAGATTGAAATCGATGCTGCCGCGCAGGTCGACCCGGTCGCGGCTGCCATAGGTGACCGAGAAACTGCCGGTATTGGTGCCTTCAGGCCGCTTCGAATAAAGCTTGACCGCGCCGCCGATCGAGTTGCGCCCGGCGAGCGTTCCCTGCGGGCCGCGCAGGATTTCGACCCGGTCGAGATCGAGCAGGTCGAAGATCGATCCGGTCAGCGTCGCATAATAGACGTCGTCGACATAGAGGCCGACGCCCGGTTCGAGCGCGGGGTTGAAGTCATATTGGCCGACGCCGCGGATATTGGCGACAAGCGAGGGGCCGAACGCGGCGCCCTGCGGCTTCAGCGTCACCGACGGGGCCTGGCTGGCGACCTGCGAAATGTCGGTCTGGCTGCGCGCCTCGAGCATCGCCGAATTGACCGCGGTGATCGCGAGCGGCGTGTCCTGCAGATTCTGCTCGCGAAACTGCGCGGTGACGATGATCTCGCCCGGCGCGGCGGCGGCGGGCGCTGCCGCCGGCGCGTTCTGCGCGATACCTTCGGATGCGGCCAGCAACAGCCCGACGGCAAGCGCCGAGCGGCTGGCCAGCGCGGCCATGGGCAGATGTCTCCTGATAGTCATGTCCTCTCCTCCCTGTTGGAGCATGATGATCTCCGCCGGCTTCCGTTTTCGGTTCGCCGGCCTGCTCGACCCGTTCGTCAAACCTCCATTGCGTTCGAAACCCGAGCGGTATCGGCCGCCCGTTCCGGAGACCGTTGCAGTTCAGCCTCCTCTTCCTCGATCGCGCGCCGTACCTTGCCGAGCAGCGTCAAAAGCTGCTTCCGCTCGTCCGGCGTCAGATAGGTGGCGAGCCGCGCCTCGGCGCGTGCATGCCGCGCCAGCAGCGCCTCGAGCACGCGCTCACCCTCGGGCGTGATGAAGAGCCCCTTGCTGCGGCGATCGCGCCCCGTGCCGCGCGTCAGCAGGCCCTCCGCCTCCAGCCGGCTTGCGACCTTCATGCCGACCGAGCGGTTGCCCGAGAGGATGCGGCCGAGCGTGGTCTGGTTGCAGCCCGGACGATCGCGCACCAGCAGCAGCGCGGTGGTGTCAGCGGGGCGAAACGGCTCGTCAGCCAGCAGGCGGCGTACACTGCGCAACGCGGCGCAGCGCGCCATGTCGAGTTGATAGCCGAGAATGCCAGCAAGCTTCATTCGACATTCCGCCCCCGCCAATGTCATCAATAACTGTATCCACTTACTACAATCACGCAAGCGTATTTTTCGGACCGCGATCAGGAGGGCATCACGCCTTCCACGGTTCGCGACAGGCGCGGCCGCTGACCGCCGATCGAGCCGAGCCGCGCGCGCAGCCAGATGCGGACGGGCTGGTCATAGGCCTTGTCGAGAAACCAGCAGGCGCCGATCAGCAGGATTACGAAGAGGATGCCGCCATAGGGGCTGAGCGCGTCGGCGGACCTGCCGGTGACACGGTGCAGCACCGCCTGAAAAAGCAGCGCGCACGGGTGGTGCAGGATATAGATTGCGTAGGACGTCACGCCGAGGAACGAGAAAATCCGGTTGGTCGCACCCCCCACATCGAACCGCATCGCGCAGGCGACGATCAACGGGAAACCGACCAGCACCATCGCGAGTTCATAGGCCGCCTGCCAGGGCGCGGGTATCGTCACCGCCAGCGTCAGGCACACCACGGCGACGCACAGCCATGCCGGCAGCGGCGCGTGGCGGACGCGCGGCTTCCACAGGCGCAGGATCAGCACGCCGAGGAAAAAGGAATAGCTGACCCGAAGGAGGCCGACATAGAGCAGATCGGCCTGATAGCCGCCCGACAGATCGTGGCGTACCAGCGCGACATAAGCGAGGCCGACGGCGGACAGGGCGACGAGGCCGCACAGGCGCGCCGTCGTCATCGCCCGCGCGAACAGGCCGTAGGCGATATTCGCGACCATTTCGAAAAACAGCGACCAGCGCGGCCCGTCCAACGCGGGCAGGTTGAACGACGGCGCCATCAGCAAGGCGAGGAAGAGCGCCTGCATCGCCGTGGCGACCCAGGCGTGCGATGCGCCGCCTTTCTGATATTCATGCCCGATATATTGAACGAAGCCGGCGGTGATGCCGATAAGATAGAGCGGATAGAGGCGGATCACGCGCAGCAGGATGAACTTCAGCGGCGATGCGCCGTTCAGCAGCCGCTCCTCATAGGAATGGGCGATCACCACGCCGCTCATCACGAAGAACAGGTCCACCGCCAACCAGCTTTCGGGCAGGTCGAGGCCGCCGAACAGGCGATCCGAATGGCGGGTGACGATCAGCAGCGCCGCGACGCCACGCAACGCATCCAGCGTATGAAACAGGCGCGGCCGCGCGTCGATCACCGGTTTCTCGCTCATGACCGCCCCTTCATCGGCAGGCGGGCGCATAGCATGCGATCCGCCGCAGGGACACAAGCGGAGATAGGGAAAGCGACGCGCTGGCAAGCCGGACCGAAGCGCAGGCGTCAGGCCGACGCGGGCGATCAGCCGCGCTTGTGCCTGGGCGAGGGCCGCCCCACCGGCCGCCTGCGGAGGAGTGCATCGGCCGTCGATCGCCGCTCCGTCTCGGCAAAGAGGCGCGTCAGCATGTCCAACAGGTGCGCGCGCTCTGTGCCGTCCAGAATGCCGAGCAGGTCGGTGAAATAGCGTCGCCGCTCCTCGCCGATGATGCTGGCCAGATGTTCGCCGTCAGGGGTCATGCTGATGACGCGCAAACGCCGGCGATCGCCCACATCCTCGTCGCGCCGCACCAGCCCGCGCTTCTCCAGCCGGTCCACCGCGCGGCTGACTTCGGCTGAATCGACCAAAGCGGTCGACGCGATTTCGCCTATCCTCGCCTTTTGCAGCATCACCAGCCGACTGAGGACGCGCCACTCGGCGAGGGTGAGGCGCGTTTCCCTCTCGCGCAACGTCCGGGTCGTGGCGCGGTCGATCGTTCTCGCCAGCCGCAGCAGGCGATTGAGGATGGCCGTCTCTTCCGAACGGAACCACCGTTCGAACAAGGCGCCGGTGGCATCGGGATCATCGGCGGGGCCGGGCCCCGGTTTCCGTTCATGTGTCATCCGGGCCCGTTACCGTCGCGATGCGAGGGACGCCAGCCGTGGTGCGCCTTCGCCTCAGGCCGCGGAAGGCGCGATGCCGAAGATACGCTCGGCATTGCCATGATAGAGTTTCGCCTTGTCCGCCGGCGACAGCGCCATGCCGTCGAGGAACGATATCGCGCCCGGCGTTTCCTGATAGGGATAGTCGATCGCCCACATGATATTGTCGATACCGATCGCATCGATGCAGAAGGCGGCCGCTTTCGACCAGTTCATGCCGCTGGTCGTGATCGCAAAATTATCGCGCATATAGTCGCTCGGCAGCTTCGAAAGCTTCGGCCGATTGGTGCCGTTCGCATACATATAATCGAGACGCCAGAGCCAGAAGGGCACGCCTTCGCCCAGATGGCCCAATATTACCCTGAGATCGGGGAACCGATCGAAGAGACCCGACATGATGAGGCGGACGGCATGCAGCCCCGTCTCCATGCCATAGCCCCAGATCGCCGCTTCGAGCCCATATTTGAGGAAAGGCTGCGCCATGCCGGCCGACGGCGCGCGCGGATGGATGTAGATCGGCGCCCGATGCGCGGCCGCCGCCTCGAAGATCGGCAGGAATTTATCCTCGTCCAGATATTCGTCGAACGTATGCGAATTGATCATGATGCCGTTGAGCTTCAGCCGGCCCATCGCCCGATCGATCTCGGCCGCCGCCGCATCGGGCGCCTGCGGCGCGATCGTCGCCAGACCGGCGAAGCGCGTCGGATGACGCGAAATCGTGTCGGCGAGGCGATCGTTCGCCAGCGCCGCCATCGGCACGGCTTCGGCCGCCGGGAACATCTGCACGCCCGGCGAGGTCAGCGCGAGCACCTGCAGGTCCACTCCCTGCTCATCCATGATGGCGAGCCGTTCGTCTTCGAGATCGAGCAACTGGCGGTGCACCCGCGCGACGAACGGATTGTCGCCATGCGTCATCAGCCGCCAGAAGGGGATATCGGCGCTGGTGCCGCCCTGCTGCGTGAGCAGGCGGAGCGCCTCCATCTGCTCAGGGATGGCGAAGGCTTCCTCGGTGGCGATCCGGCGAAACGCTTTATCGGTCATGCATATGTCCTTCCGTCCGAGGGCGGAATCCCGAAGATACGTTCGGCATTCCCGCTCCATATCCTTGTCTTGATGGCCGGATCGATCGCGGCGTCCTCCAGGAAGGCGACGGCCTCGCCCGTTTCCTGATAGGGATGGTCGATTGCCCACATGATTGCGTCGGGGCCCATCTTCTTCAGACAATAATCGAGCACGTCGGCGTCGTTCACGCCGCTCGTGGTGATGGCGAAGTTGCGCTGGAAATATTCGCTCGGCTTCAGCTTCAGGCGCGAAGGCCCGCGCCGCTGCTGCATGCCGAACATATAATCGATGCGATACAGCCAATAAGGCAGCCCTTCGCCCATATGGCCGAGGATTATCCTGAGATCAGGGAAGCGATCGAAGATTCCCGCCATGATGAGCCGCATCGCGTGCAGGCCGGTTTCGGCGGCATAGCCCCATATGCCGCCGTCGAGCCGCGCGGGCAGATAGGGGGCGATCGCCGCTGCCGGCAGCGTGCGGGGATGGATGTAGAGCGGCTTGCCCAGCGCCTCCGCCGCCGCGAGGATCGGCCAATAGGGCTCCTCGTCGAGATATTCGCCGTTGGTGTGGCTGTTGACGACAAAGCCGTTCAGCCCCAGCCGGCCGGCGGCGCGCTCCATCTCGCGGACGGCGCGCGCCGGGTCCTGCGGGGCAAAGCTCGCGAGGCCGGCGAAACGCGTCGGATGACGGGCGATCGCCTCCGCCAGCCGGTCGTTCGCCAGCGCCGCCAGATCGGCGCCGACATCGGGCGCAAGCAACTGGACGCCCGGCGAGGTGAGCAAAAGGACGTGCATGTCGACGCCATGCCGATCCATCGTCGCCAGGCGCTCCCCGCCAAGATCGAGGAGCGCACCCAGAATATCCTCGTAGCCGCCGCCGAGCACCATGCGCCAGAAGCGCGCGTCCCCATCATCCGAATTGCGGCGGGCCGTCGCCCTGAACGCCGCGAATTGTTCGTCGAGGGCGAACGCCTCCTCGGTCGCTATCCGCCGGATCGACATGGGCCGCATCCTCTTGGTGGAAAAAGGGAGCGCCGTTGCCGGCGCGCCCTATCAATATTTGAAGCGCGCGCCGACGCGGAAGGTGCGGCCGACCTGATCGAACAGGATCGCGTTGGTGTAGCCGGTCGAGCCGGGCGCCAGCGGCGGCTTGCGATCGAAGAGATTATTGACCGCGCCGAAAATCTGGAACTGGCGGCCGCCCTCGTTGATGATATTGACCCTGCCCGACAGGTTGAACAGCAGGTAGCTGGGCACCCTATTGTCGTTGATGCTGTTCGGCAGCGACACGTTGTAACGGGGATCGTCGGGGCCGATCAGGGTCACGTCATATTTGCCCGCGCTGATATAATGGCCCTGGAGCGTCAGCGCGAAGGGATCGTGATCCCAGGTGATCGTCGTGTCGACCGTCCAGTCCGGGATGCCGGGCGTGCCGCTCACCGGAATGCCGGTCATCCCCGCTCGATCGACCGAGCCCAGCTCCAGTTTGTCGACATAGGTAGCGAGTGCTCGGAAGGTCAGCACGTCCTTGGCAGATACTGGCACGCGGTAATCCAGTTCGAAATCAATGCCGCGCGTCTTCAGCTGGTCGACGTTGAGGAAGCTATCAGTAATGCGCACAAGCTTGCCGTCCGCGCCGCGTTCGATCTGCGCGCAGAATTGGGTCATGCCTTCGTAGCAGTTATTGGCGATCGTCTGCGCGCCAAGCGTGTTGATCGCATTGTCGATCTTGATGTCATAATAATCGACAGCAAGCCGCAACCCCTGCAGGAAGCCACGTGGGCTGAGAATGACGCCAACGGTTGTGGTATCGGCGATCTCGGGCTTGAGGGCGGGATTGCCGCCTCGCAGGATCGGAACCAGCGGATTATCCCCGGTTGCCTTGTCGAGAACCGAACTGAAGCTGGTCGTCAGCGGCAGGAACAGCTCATTGACGTTGGGTGCGCGGATGTCGCGTGAGCGGGTAGCGCGGAAGCGCACCGCTTCGATCGGCTCGTAGACGCCGCCGATCTTCCAAGTCGTGACGCTGCCGCTGGTGCTGTAATGCGTGCGGCGGACCGCGCCGTTCAGCTCGAGCGAACGGGCGAAGGGCGCATCGCGCAGCAAGGGCAGCACCGCTTCGAGATACCCCTCCGTCACCTTGACCGCCGGCGGGCTGAAGGCGACGGCGTTGGTGATATAGAAGCCATTGGCCTGCGAGATCGGATCGGACGTGCCGCTGATCTGGTCGCGGCGATATTCGAAGCCTGCGGCGACACTGAGCGGCCCCGCCCACAGATCGAGCAGATCGCCGCGGAGATTCGCCGCGACGACATGCTGCGTCAGCCGCGTATTCTGCTGCGAGGTGCCATAGGCGTAGGCCTTGGCTTCGGGCGTGAACTGGTTCTGCCCGATGATGTTGAGCGGATGGCAGCCCGCCGCCGCTGCGCGGATCGCCGGATCGGGGCTCAGCGTATCGGCGCAGACGGTGTCGCCCGTCACCGGATCGACCACCGCGTTGACCGCGCGGGTGAAGTTCGCATTGATCCGGTTATTGGTGACGGTCTGGTCGAAATTGGTCTGCCCATATTGGTAATAGGCATCCCAGGACCAGCGGCTGCCGAGCTTGCCCTCAAGCCCGGCGACGGCGCGATAGGTCTCGACCTTGGTGTCGCCGATCGCGAAGCCGAGATCGTCGCCGGCACGGCCGATCTTCACCGAGCCGCCCACCGGCAACTGGTCGCGGATCGAATCGGGCAGATAGGGATTGTCGCGCTGGATGATGATGCCCGTGTCGCGAATCTGCGAAGCGGGCGTGATGACATGCACCCGGCCGTAAGAGCCCTCGACATAGGCGGTTGTCGAGCCGAATTCATATTGGGCACGGCCATAGATATTGTGCCGTTCGACCGGGACCTTGATGACGCCCGCGGTGCGGAACGGATTCTGGCCGTGGCCGCTGCCGCCGCCCATGAAAAGGCCGGGCAGGATGCCATATTCGAAGGGGGCCGGCGTGCCGTCCGCCAGGAACTGGGTTCCGCGCAGGGGGCCGCTGTTGATCAGCCCACCCTGGGTGAGCAGCGCGGTATGGACATCATTGGTGAGATAGAAAGCCGGATAGCCGTTCACACCCGGCGTCGAGTTGGTCAGCACCTGCCATTCGCCGGCGCAGAAGCTGCGCGTCTTGCAGCCGCCGACCCCCTTGGCGTCGTCATATTCGCCGCCGATCACGATATGCCCGCGTCCGCCGGCGAAGCTTGTGCCGCCAGCAAGTGAAAACATCGTCTCGCGATCGTCGCCGCGCTGTGAAATGCCCTGCTGGACGCTGCCCTTCACGCCTTCCAGCTTCTTGTCGAGGATGAAGTTCACGACGCCCGCGACCGCATCCGAGCCATAGGCCGCCGACGCGCCGCCCGTCACGACCTCGACGCGATCGATCAGGATGCTGGGGATGAGATTGGTGTCGACGGTGCCTTGGGCCGTGCTCGGCACGAAGCGACGGCCGTCGACCAGTACCAGCGTGCGTGGCGCGCCGAGGCCGCGCAGATCGACGGTGCGCGCACCGCCCGCGCCGACGGTGACGCCCGCCGTTGTCGGCGAACTCGTGGCGCGGAAGGCGGGGACCTGGTTCAGCACATCGCCGACATTGGTGGCGGCGAGCGTCTCGAGCCGATCCGCGCCAACCACTGTGACCGGCGTCGGCGTCGTGAAGCCGCTGCGCGCGATGCGCGAGCCGGTGACGATGATGTCCTCGGGCACCTCATTGGCGGCGGGCGCCGCGCCGTCCTGCGCCAGCGCCGCGTTGCCGAAGCCGATCGTCGCCAGGAGTGCGAGGAGGCTGGTACAGGCCAGCCGTGACGTCTTCGTGATACCGGTCATTTCTTCTTCCTCCCTGTTGGCGCGCGATTTTTCCGCGCGTTGTTTTTGTCCGCCGGAAAGCGGCGTCAGATATTGAAAAGGCGCTTGGCATTCCCTCCGCGGATGGCGTCGCGCTGGCTGGCGGGGAGCGTGTCGACGCGCGCCAGGATGCCCTTCATGTCGGCGATCAGGAACGGATAGTCCGAACCGTAGAGCACGCGATCGGGCCCTGCGACCTTCACCAGGAAATCGAGCGTCGGCTGATCGTAGACGATCGAATCGAAATAGATTCGGCGCAGATAGCTGCTCGGCGGCGTCTGGATCTTGCGGATGCTGGTCGTCTTCGCCCACATCTGATCGAAGCGGCCGATCAGATAGGGGAAGGCGCCGCCGCCGTGGCAGGCGATGAGCTTGATATTCGGGAAATCGTCGAGAAAGCCGTCGAGAATCATCCGCGCGAAGCACAGGCTCGTTTCGGATGTGAAACCGATCGTGTTGGCGAGGCCATATTGGGTGAGCCCCATGCCGTCGACATAGGGCGTCGTCGGATGGATGAAGACAGGCAGGCCGCTGGCTTCGATCGCCTTCCAGATCGAGCGGAAGCGAGGATCGGTGAGCGGCACGCCCGAAAGATTGGTGAGCGTGCAGACGCCAATCGCGCCCTTGTCCTGCGCGCGCTTCAACTCGGCCACCGCCTGTTCGGGAAACTGCCAGGGCAGTGACGCCATCCAGCGGATGCGCCCGCCATAGCGACTTTCCGCCTCGGCAAAATCATCATTCACCTGCCGCGCGAGCCGCGCGCTATAATCGGCATCGCCGAAATAGACGTTGGGCGCGGTGAGGCTGATGAGCGCGACGTCCACGCCGGCTTCGTCCATCGCCTTTATGCGCATGTCGAAATCGGTCATCTCGGGGGCGAGACGGACGATCCGCGCGCCGCGATAATCGATCTCCTCATGGCGGGTGCCTTGCAGGATCTTGACGTCCGCCGTCGGGTTGGCGCGCACCGAATCGACCCAGCCCTTGGTGAACATATGGGTGTGGACGTCAATCACCGGCATTTTCGATCCCTTCCCGGTCGCAGCGAGCGCGCCGGACGTCATGGCCAAGGCCCCCAATCCCCCCGCTGCGCCCAGCAGCGTCCTCCGATCGACGTCGGTCACTCGCATCCTCCCTGCTCGAATCACTGGACAGTACCGGCTGTCCTTATAAGATTGATGATGATTTATCATTGGTGATATGTCAACACTCTGTACACCAACGAATCGCACCAGAAGAAAAACGGGGGAGGAAGAGCATGGAAATCGATCGTCGCAGCCTGCTGGGGGCCTCGGCCGCTTTGCTGTCCACCGCCGCCGCCGGCGCCGAAGCAGCCGGCAAACGGACGAAGCCGATCAAAGCGAAGGGACGCATCCGCCGGATCGCCACCGAGGAGGCGTTCGCCACCCACGAGCAGATCGAGGCACTGCGCGCCGTCACGCACAGCAACTGGGCGAATGCGGACGTGGGCTTCTGGCGCGGCATCCTCTCGCGCCCCAATGATGCGCGGCCGCCCGCGCTTCTCGACATCGGCGAAGGACGCCTGCGCGACATGGACGCCAATGGCGTCGACATGCAGCTATTGTCGCTGACGTCGCCCGGCGTTCAGATGTTCGACGCCGACACCGCGGCGGGAATCGCGACATCGTCGAATGACGAGCTTGCCGCTGCGATCGCGCGCCACCCGACGCGTTTCGCCGGCCTCGCCGCGATCGCGCCGCAGGACCCGGCCCGCGCGGTGAAGGAACTCGATCGCGCGATCGGGACGCTGAAGCTCAACGGCATCATCATCAACAGCCACACCAATGGCGAATATCTCGACCAGGAGCGCTATTGGCCGATCCTTGAGGCCGCCGAGGCGCTGAATGCGGCGATCTACATCCATCCGCGCACGCTGCCCGAATCGGCAATCGGCCCCTATCTCGATTACAACCTATGGAGCGCGATGTGGGGCTATGCCGCCGAGGCGGGGCTGCACGGCATGCGCATCCTGACGTCGGGCGTGCTCGATCGCTTTCCGAAGCTGAAGATCGTGCTGGGCCATATGGGTGAGGGCATCCCCTATTGGGTCTATCGCATCGATCACATGTACGGGGTGACGTCGCGGCATTCGGCGGTGAAGCTGAAGATGAAGCCCAGCGAATATCTGACGCGCAATTTCGCGATCACCACAAGCGGCATGAACCATCATCCCGCGCTGGATTATTGCGTCGAGGTGCTCGGCGCCGACAACATCATGTGGGCGATCGATTATCCCTATCAGGATTCGAAGGAGGCGGTGACGTTCATGGACAGCGCCGCCCTGTCCGACGCGCAGCGTGCGAAAATCTATCACGGCAATGCCGAGACGCTCTTCCACATCGCGCCCGCCTGACGGGGCGGCCCCGCCTCAATATTCGTCGTGCAGCTTCACCCAGCTCATCGTGCCGGCCGCCTCGTTGCGGCCCTTGGGCGCCAGATCGAGCCAGTTGAGCGCCCCCATCAGCAGCTCGTTGCCGCGATGATAGGTCGAGTAGCTGTGATAGATCTGGCCGTCTTCGCCGCGCACGAAGATGCTGGTGCCGAACATGTCCGGGCTGTTCCGGATCACCGTGCCGTAATTGTAGATCGCGCGGCCCTCGGCCAGCTCTTCGGGCGTGAAGGAAACACCGAAATCGAAGTTGAAATCGCTTCCTTCGGATGAGACCCACGGGAACGCCCAGCCCATCCGTGCCTTCACCGTCTCGATCTGATGAAGCGGGGCGCGCGAAACCGCCGCGAACGCCAGATCGGCCTGCTCGAAATGCTGGCGCGCCGCATCGACATGATCGGCGATGAACGAGCAGCCGGGGCAGATATGTGCCGAACCGGGCGTCAGCATGAAATGATAAAGGGCAACCTGGCTACGATCACCGAACAGGTCGCCCAGCGTGCATTCGCCTTCAGACCCCTTGAAAACATAGGGCTTTGTGACCTTCACCCACGGCATCTGCCGGCGCTCGGCACGCAGCGCGTCGAGTTCGTGGGTCAAAGCGCGCTCCTTCGCGAGCAAAGCCGTGCGGGCGGCGAGCCATTCGTCGCGCGATACGATCGCATGGTGCATCATCAGTCTCCTTGCAGCGGGAGGGTGGAGCGAGGGAAGCGGCGGCGCACGAGCCGCAGCCAGGGCGGCAGGTGAAACAGGCCCATCAGCATGTACATCCCTGCCATGCCGCCGATCGAAGCCGATCCGCAAAGCGCGGCGCCGGGGCTGGTCGCCGCGATCCACGCCATCAGCGCGAAGGTGGGTGAGGCGGCAAGGCCCAGCCAGCCGGCCGGATCGCCGCATCCTGTCACCGATCGCGTCGCCATTTTCCGTCTCCCGATCGCTTTCATCCTGTTCAGCCCTTGCCGAACCGGTGAGACTGTAAGGCCGGACGCGCGGGACGCGGGAGTGACAATAGTGACGGGATTTGCATGGACTCGCTAATCGCCGCGGCGGCGCGGGCGCTCGCGACGGGCGATCCGCTGGGCGCGCTGAAGCGGGTCGCACTGCGCGACGATGCGCCCGCGCTCGCTTTGCGCGGCATCGCGCTGGCGCAGCTCGGCGATCTTCCGCGCGCGCGGGCTTTGCTTCGCGATGCGGCACGCGCTTTCGGGCCGAAGGAGACCGTGGCGCGCGCCCGCTGCATCCTTGCCGCGGCCGAGATCGCGCTCGTCTCGCGCGATCTGGGACGGTCGCTCGACAGGCTCAAGGCGGCGCAAGCGACGCTGGCGGCGCACGGCGACGAAGCGAATGCGGCGCACGCCGGCTATATCGATGCGCGCCGGCTCCTCCTGATCGGCAGGCTCGACGCGGCGGAGGCAACGCTCGATACGGTGGATATCGATGCGCTGCCGCCGGCGTCGCGCGCCGGGCACGCGCTGGTCGCCGCCGGCATCGCGATGCGGCGGATCAAGACGGCTGAGGCGCGCGACGCGATCGAGCGGGCACGGCGCGGGGCGCGCGGAATCCCCGCGCTCCTCGCCGAGGTCGAGCACGTCGCGGAGGCGCTGAACGCGCCCGCCGCGCGGCTGATCGCCGAGGGTGGGGAGCGGCCGCTCCGGCTCGCCGGGATCGAGGCGCTGCTTGCCTCCGACACGCTGCTGGTCGACGCCTGCCGCGCCGTCGTGCGGATCGGAGCGCGCGTGATCCCGCTTACCGGACGTCCGGTGCTGTTCGCGCTGGCGCGCACGCTCGCCGAGGCGTGGCCGGCGGACGCGTCCCGCGAAACCCTGCTCGCCCGCGCCTTCGGGGCGCGCCACGCCGATGAGTCGCACCGTGCGCGGCTGCGCGTCGAGATCGGACGGCTGCGCAAGGCGATCCGACCGCTCGCTGGCCTGCATGCAACGAAACGGGGCTTCGTGCTCGAACCCCACGGGACGGCATCGGTCGCGGTGCTCGCGCCGCCGATCGAGGGACCGCATGGCGCGGTGCTCGCGCTGCTGGCCGATGGCGAGGCGTGGTCAAGCTCGGCACTGGCGACCGCGCTCGGCATAAGCCCGCGCACCGCGCAGCGCGCGCTCGAAATGCTCGCGGCGGCAGGCAAGGCCGAATCGTTCGGCCAGGGCCGCGCCTGCCGCTGGACCGCGCCTGCGATGCCGGGTTTCCCGACAAGCTTGTTACTCCCCTCCCCGCTGCCAGACGGGTAAAAGCGAGGCATGAAACGCACAGCCGCAGAGATCGTCCGCGAATATGGCCCCTTCCCCGGTGGGGAAAGCGTGCACGGGGTCAGTTTCGACGGGCGGCAGGTCTGGTTCGCGACGGGCGACCGGCTGAACGCGCTCGATCCCGACAGCGGCGAGATCGTCGGCGCGCTCGACATCGCCGCGCATGCCGGAACCGCTTTCGACGGCACGCACCTGTTCCAGATCGCCGAAGCGGTGATCCGGAAGATCGATCCCGGAACCGGTGCGGTGCTGGCGACGATCCCCGCCCCCGGCCACGGCGCGGATTCGGGGCTCGCCTGGGCCGAAGGGACGCTGTGGGTCGGCCAGAATCGTGGCCGCAAAATCCATCAGATCGATCCCGATACGGGCGCCGTGCTCCGCACCATCGAATGCGACCGCTTCGTCACCGGCGTGACCTGGGTCGACGACGAATTGTGGCACGGCACCTGGCAGGACGACGCCAGCGACATCCGGCGCACCGATCCCGTGACGGGCGACGTGCTCGAACGGCTCGACATGCCGGCGGGCAGCGGCGTCTCGGGCCTCGAATCGGACGGAGGCGACGGCTTCTTCTGCGGCGGCGGCAACAGTGGAACAGTGCGTGTCGTCCGGCGGCCGAAACGTCCGCGACCAAGCGCGTGACACGTTCGAAAATAGCGCCGGTACATTCGATCTGATTAGCAATCGGGCGATGCCGGAGGAGAAAACGGCCGCAACGGCCTTGCGTCGCGGAGGGGCTTGCGTTAGGACTATTGATTATCACTCTCAATAAGATGATGCTGCCCGTGACCAGAAACACCGTCCGCGCCTGGTATCTCGTGCACAAATGGACGAGCATCGTCTGCACGGCCTTCCTGCTGATGCTCTGCGTCACGGGACTGCCGCTCATCTTCCATGAGGAGATAGACGAGCTGACGAGCGGGCACGGCGCGATCACCGCCGATGCGACGACGCCGCTCAAGTCGCTCGACGAGATGATGCGGATCGCGCTGGCGAAACGGCCGGGCGAGGTGGGCCTGTTCCTGAGCTTCGATGACGAGAAGCCGATCATCTATGTCACCACCGGCCCCACCCCCGACGCGGCCGACGCGCAGATGACGACGCTCTCGCTCGATCAGCGCACCGGCGACGTGATCGGCAACACCGCCGATGGGCGCGGCGTGATGGATTTCATCCTGCAACTGCATGCCGACATGTTCCTCGGACTGCCGGGCATGCTGTTCCTCGGCTTCATGGGCCTTCTGTTCGTCGCGGCGATCATTTCGGGGGTGGTGCTCTACGCGCCCTTCATGCGCAAGCTGGCGTTCGGCACCGTGCGCGCCGCGCGTAGCCGGCGCGTCAAATGGCTCGATTATCATAATCTGCTCGGCATCGTCGCCCTGGCCTGGGCGAGCGTGGTGGGCCTGACGGGCGTCATCAACACGCTGGCGACGCCGATCATCCAGCTCTGGCAACATGAGGAGCTGGCTGAGCTGACCGCCGCCTACAAGGATCAGGCGGCGCCCGCCCCCGGGCATCTCGCCTCGATCCAGGCGGCGGTGAACACCGCGCTGGCGGCGGTGCCCGACAGCCGGCCGCAATTCGTGGCCTTCCCCGGCGGCAGCTTCAGCAGCAAGCATCATTATGCGGTGTTCCTGCAAGGCGACACGCCGCTCACCAGGACGCTGCTCACCCCCGCGCTGGTCGATGCCGAGACGGGCAAGCTGGCCGCGATCAAGCCGATGCCCTGGTACGCCAAGGCGCTGCTTCTGTCGCAGCCGCTCCATTTCGGCGATTATGGCGGGCTGCCGCTCAAGATATTGTGGGCGCTGCTCGACCTGTTCACGATCGTGATCCTCGGATCGGGCCTCTATCTGTGGCTCGGCAAACGGCGCGCGCCGCTCGACGACCGGGTGCGCGAGGTGGAAAGCGGCGGGATCGCCGTGCCGGTGGCCGCCGAATGAGCGGCCCCGACCTGCGCCGCCGCCGCTCGAACGGCGCGATCTTCGCGGTGCCCATCCTGATCGCGCTTCTGAGCCTGATCGGGCTGGTGAGCGCGCTGATAGGCGACGGGGCGGCCGATGTCGCGTCGTGGATCGCGCTGGCCGTGCCGGTCGCGGCGGTCTTCTGGGCGATGCGCGCGCGCCGGTCCTGAGCGCTGGCGCCGCTCAGCCGCCGGCGAAGACGATGAAGGGGATGCGCAGCACGGTGCGCAGATCGGTCGCGTCCTGCGTCGCGCCGACCTCGACCGACCAGTTGACGCTCGCCCGGTCGCTCACCCGATAGGTCATGCCGAAGAGGAAGCGGCCAAGCTGGAGATCGCGCGAGGTCTGCTTCATCTCGCCGTTCAGCTCGGGATTGTTCGACGGCACCAGCAGATGCGTGCGCGTCTTCGTGCCGAACGCCCAGCTATGCGCATAGCCGAGATTGATCGAGGTGCGCTGGTTGAGCGAGATGCCGATGCCGCCGCTGAATGAGATCGCGTCGCCCGGCTTCACATGATCGACGACAACAGAGGCGATCGGCGTGTTGAACGACCGGCCGAAATTGCGCGTATAGCCCAAGGTGCCGAACAGCACCGCCGGATCGGTGGGCAGGATCGCGGTGATGCTGGGCGAGACGCCCCAGAAGCCCGCGCCGGTCGCCGCCTTGGTCGCCTCGCCGGTGATGAGGCGCGGCACCTTGAACGGGCTGGACCCCGTCGGCGCGACCACTTGCAAATTGCCGATCAGATAGGGCCAGCCGCCATGCGCGGTGACGAGCTGATAGCGCGCGGAAAATTCGACGTCGCCGATGCCCGTGCCCTGCGCCGCGACCGAGGTGGTCCGCGCGGAATCGTTGTTGCTGCTGCCCTGGATCGGCGCGGTGACGAGATTGTCGGCGCGGTGGACGAAGGGCACGCGCACGCCCAGTTCCAACTTGTCGGTGAGGCCGTAGCGCAGCGAGCCGGACGTGGTGATGACGTCCTGCCGGCTTTCGGAGATGTTGAACACGCCGACCAGAACCGACTCGATCAACTCGATCCCGCGGAACAGCGCCTGATTGCGATCGGCGCGCGCATATTCTGCGCCGAATTCGGCGGTAAGCTGGTTGCGGCGGGTGACGACCGAGCCTTCGCTGCCGAGCACCGCCACCTCGGGCGGGCGATCGCTGCCCGGCGCGGCCTGGCCGACGCGCTCGACCGGGGCCTGCTGGATCGTCGCGGGCTCGCCGGGCGTCGAGGCGGCGCTGCCCTGCGCGGCGAGGACGGCGGGCGCGGGCGGCGTGTTCGCGCCGGTAGTGGGATTGGGCGCGCCCGGCTGCGCGGCACTGTAGGCGACCGAATTATCGAGCTTCATCTCCAGCGCATGCAGCCGCGCCTCCTGCGCGTCGAGGCGATGCTGTTGCGCCTCGATCAGCGCCTTCGCCTTCGCCAGCTCGCTGCGAAGCGCGGCGACATCGGCGGCGGGCGCCGCATGGGCCGAGGTCGCGGCGAAGGCGCCGACGGCCAGCGCCCCCACGAACAGCGGTCTTGTCGTCATATCTCCCCCCTTCGTTCAGCGGATCATCGCGCGCGTCGCCGCCGTCGCCACCGCATCGACCCGCAACAGCGACGATCCCGTGATGATGGCCCCGGCATTGTGCAGATCGAGTTGCACCGTCGTCACCGTGTCGATCGTGCGATCGTTGGTGGTGTTGGCGATCACCGTGCCGATGGCGCTGCCAACCAGGTGACTGATCGCCAGCCCGCCGGCATCGAGCGTGACGCGCGCGCCGCCGGGCAGCGGCGTGGTGGTGACGGTGCCGGCGCCCGTCGCCACCGGCTCATCCTGCGGCGCTACCGGCACGAGCGCGATCTGCGCGTCGGATTGGCTCGCGGGGCCGGCGTTTACCGATACGGTGGGCGCCGGCGCGGTATAGACGGGGCGGACGGTGGTGATGCCACCGGCGCGATCGACCTGGACCGAAACGCCGCTCGTCTGCTTCGCGCCCGTAGCACCGTTACTAGCCGATCCTTGCACCGCCGGCCCCTGCGTGCCGACCGCCGGGGCATAGACCTGAAGGCTGGGCGGCCCCTTGTCGACGGTGAAGACCGAACGGAGGACGAGATGCCCGTCCACCGCAGTATCCGACAGCACCGACATCGCCAGCTCGATCCCGCCGGGCGCGAGGAACTTGCCGTAGCTGTCGGCCAGCGTCTCATCCGATACCGGCGGGCCGAAGCCCAGCGGCTCGGGCGTCGCGGCGGCGGGGCGGAAGGTTGCGATACCCAGAAAGGCCGCGAGGCAGAAGCGGAGCGGGCGCATCAGTAATTCGTGTAAAAGGGCGCGGTGAGCGCCAGCGCCTGAAGGCTCGCCGGCTCGGCGAAGGTGCCGCCGATCGGCGCGCGCGCGAAGCTGGCCCATTGCGCATCGACGTTGAAGCCGCGCCGCGCGGTATCGAGATTGCTGTTGAGCACGAAATAGATGCCGTTCCAGGCGGCGGTGAATTCCGCCACCGGCATCGTGCGCAGGCCGAGCGAGGGGTCGCCGATCAGCACCTCCTTCGCATTGACGCCCTTGACGACGACGAAGTGGCGATAGCCCTTGACGGTGATGAGCGCGATGCCGGGCACCTGCCGTTTCGCGATGTCCTGAAGCGTGACCTTGTAGCCGTCGGCGCTGAGGCCGCGCGCGGCGAGATAGCGCTTCATGTCGAGCAGCGAGAAGCCGACGCGGCGGATTTGCGCGCGATCGCCGTCGCGCCACATGCCCTGGAAGACGTCCACCTCGCTTTGCGGATCGTTATAATGGTAGCGCAACAGGGTCGCGAGCGCGGCCGAGCCGCAGCTGAAATCATAGCGCTGGTGCACCACGGTGTTGAAACGCCGCGCCTGCATCGAGGCGATCGGCACGCGCATGTCGGCGATGGGGCCGTTGGTGCTGAGGAAGACGGGATCGCCGCTCACCTGACCGGCGCAAGCCGAGAGAAAGGGCATGAGCCCGAGCCCGAAAAGGCCCGCGACGCGGCCGAAAAGGCGTGCCCCCTGCTGCACCGACGCGCTCCCGCCCGATCTGCTCAGTTGCCGGGGCTGAGCGAGATGGTGACGTTCATCGCGGCATTGATCGCGACATTGTTGCCGCTGTTGGCGTTGATCACCGCAAGTCCGTTGAGGTTCTGGAAGGCGTTGCCGTCGATCTGCACCGCGCCCGTCACCGAATTGCCGCTGACGCTGTTGTTGCTCACCTCGTTCATCTGGTCGGCGAACGCCATCGAGCCGACATCGGCCCGGCCGGCAACGCCGCGCAGCACATCCTCATCCACCGGAACGGCGCCGCCAAAGGCCTCCTGCGCAAGGGCAGGGGTGGCGCCGCATGTCAACAGGATCGCGATCGCGAAGGGACGCACCGACATGACCTGAACTCCCACTAATCCCCGGTCGCATGGGGCGGTTGGGCCGACGGCGGGGGGAAGAATGCCGCCGGCCCGCCCTCGGGCTTTATTGGGCCGGCGTGCCGACACCGATATTGCCCGTCGACACCGCAACACTGACATTGGCGTTCTGGGATGCCGCCGCACCGGTGTTGAGGTTGATCGACTGGACGCCCGCGAAGTTCTGGAACGAGCTGTCGGCGATAGACAGGCTGTTATCCGCCGACGCCGCCGCACCGCCGGCGCCCGCGAACGTCACCCTGACGCCCGTGACATAGTTGGAGAGCGCCGCCGAGGCGACGACCGCGCTGTCACCAAACGCCTGGCTGGGCGAGGTCGTCGAGTTCGACCCGCTGTTCGTCGTCGTGGTGTTGCCGCTGTCGGCGATGTCGGTGGTCTTCGTGTAGCTGTGCGTCGAATTGTCCGACTCGTCGGTATTCTTGTTCAGCGTGAAGTTGCTGGTTTCGTTGTTGGTCAGATTCGTCGTCTTCGAATCGTTCCTGGTGAAGTTCTGCGTATTGTCGTTTGTCAGGTTGGTGGTCTTGTTGCCACTGTCGCTGATCGTCGTTGTCTTGTTGCCGCTGTCCGCGATCGATGTCGTCTTGTTGCCGCTATCGGCGATCGACGTCGTGTCGGTATCGGTCTTATTGCCGCTGTCGGCCACCGAGACATTGCCGTTGTCATGCTTGCTGCTGTCGACCGCGACGCTCTTGTTGCCGCTGTCGCTGACCGTGCTCGTCTTGTTGCCGCTGTCGGCGACGTTCACGCTGTTATTGGCGTTGTCGGTCTTGGTGACGTTCGTGTTCTCGCTGCGGTTGCCGCTGTCGGCCACATTGACGCTGTCGGTCTTCGTCACCGACGTGTTCTCGCTGCGATTACCGCTGTCGGCGACGTTCACGCTGTTGTTCGCGTTATCGGTCTTGGTGACGGTGGTGTTCTCGCTGCGATTGCCGCTGTCCGCCACATTGACGCTGTTGTTGGCGTTGTCGGTCTTCGTGACCGAGGTATTGACGGCGGTATTCTCGCTGCGGTTGCCGCTGTCGGCGACATTCCGGCTGTTGTCCGAATTGTCCGTCTTCGTGACCGTCGTCGTGTCGGTCTTGTTGATGGCGGTGTTGCCGCTGTCGGCCACCGACTTCGTATAGCTGTCGGCCGAATTGCCGTTATTGTTGCCCGAATCGGAGACGTCGCCGACGGCAAGGCTATCCTGCGCGGCCGCCGATGTACCGCCGCTCGCCGCCGTGCCGGGATCGGTCTGCGCATAGGCCTGGGCCGAAACCACCATCAGCATCGCCGCGGCGGAACTCGTGAGAAGGAATTTGGCTTTCATCGCTTTAGTCCTCTGTTTGCCTGGGGATCAGCAACCGGATCGTGATCGTCTGACGACGTATCCAAAGTGCCCCCGAGTCGCCTGTCCGGGTTGGACGTTCAAAGGGTTACGGCAGCAGGGCGCAGCGCGACGCCCCGCATTTTCGAGAAACCCCCCCCCTCAACTGGCAGGTTTATCCCGCCCCCATTTGAGGGTGGTGGCGAAGGACATGACATATGCCGGCGTCACCCCGGCTTTCGCCGGAATGACGGAGGAGTTTGAAGGCGTTGGGGGTGGCCCTAGAGCGGCTCGGGCGGGGCCGATACGGTAACAGCGGCGCTGCTGCGGATGAGCAGGCGGACGAGTTCGGTCTGCCGATGCGTATCGGTTTTAAGGAAGATCTGCTTGAGATAGGCGCGCGCCGTGGCCGATTTGATCCGCATCGCGCTCGCCGCCTCGCAGATCGTCTTGCCCGCCACCAGCTTCTCGGCAAGCCGCGCTTCGGAATTGGAAAGGCCATGCAGCTTGCAGAGTGGATCGAGAAAGGGCGACACATCCTGTGGCGGGCGCACCATATAGAGGATCACCGCCGCCTCGCCCCGCTCCAGCGCCGGTTCCTCCACGGGGATCATCGTCACCACCAGGGGGCGGCGCTTCTCGGGACTCTGGATCATCAGCATCGAGCCCTTGGGCAGGCCGATCCGGCGCGCCGCCCGATTCTGGTGGATCGCATGATCGAGCGCGAGCTGGAACTTCAAGGCATCCTGAAGCTGCACCGGAATCACCGAATCGTCGCGCCGGCGCAGGCCGTCCTCCGCATTGAGCAGCGTGCGCGCCGCCCGATTGAGGAATTGGGTGCGCCCGTCGCTGTCGAGGACGATGGTCGCCATGCTGCTTTGGTCGAGCGCGCTGGCGAGCCCGGCAATGTGGAGCCGCGATCGATGGCCCTCGGATCGCGCATCGATATAGCTGGTCAGCAGCGGCGCGACCACGGCCGCCGTCCGCTTCACCCGGTCGCGTACCTCCGCATCGGGCATGCCGGCAAAACCGATCGCCATCCAGGCCGGGCCGGTTCGGGCGGTGAGCGGCGTGACATGCACCGCGCGCTCGCCATCGCCCGCATCCACCAGCCAGCGCGGCCCGCCTGCATAGCGCTCCTCGGGCAAGGCCAGCAGCGAGGACAGGAAGGAGGCCGCGAGCGCGTCGCGCGCGCTTTTCGTCCAGCAGGCGATGATGCCGTCATCGGGCAGGCCGGCTTCGGCGCTGCCGATCCAGATGCGTTCGGCGTCGAGCGCCTTTCCCAGCGCATCAAGCGCGGCGAAGAAGGAGTCGCCCTCATCGCGCGCATCACGCGGCGCTTCCTTCGGCGCTGCATGCCCCGATGCCCGGCGATCGACGAACGGATATTCCTGGCGCAGGAAGATATTGGCAGCTTCGGTCATCCCGAGGTCCCCTCTCCCCTCCCCTATATTTTAGGCGTCACTTCACGCCGGCGGGCGGCCGCCCCCAGCAGCCCACCGTGACGCGGATCGGGATGAAACCGACGCAACAATCTTCCCGAAGACACGAACAGGCAAATACCCTTGCCCCACTGAAGCAAAAGATATTCGTCTTGTGCAACAAGAGTATGAATTGTCTGATTTAATGTCAACAATAGGCTAACCAAAAAGAGCGCGAAATAGCTGTAAATTTTCCTTACACTGCACGCAGGCGCGCCTGACCGGCGACACGATTCTTGTCATCCCCCGAACAGGGGAGAAAGCACGATTCTTGCGCTCGCTATCATTCCGCCTTGGTAGTGACGCGCGAATGCCGTCATAGTTGTGTAAAGTAAAAGGGAACGCACCGCGCGGGCACGTAAAAAAATTTTACGAGGATTAGGAAAAGGATTCCGGCGGCCTTTCGCGTCCTCAACTGTCTTGCGGCGCTTCGACTCGCTGCTTGAGACGGCTGAGCATATGCGCGGCGTAAGCGGCGTAAGGTCCGATCCATCGTTCGTGGAGCGCATGGATCGGCAGCGCGTCGAGATGATTCCACCGCTCGCGCCCCCGGCGCTCGACCACAATGAGCCCCGCTTCCGCCAGCACTTTGAGATGCTGCATCACCGTACAGCGATCGATTTCGGGCAGGACGGCGCAGAGCATGCCCGTCGTGCGCGGCCCCGCCTTCAGCGCATCGAGCAATTGCCGGCGGGCGCGATGGCCAAGCGCCTTGAACAGCAGATCGTCCCGATCGTCGATTGACATGTTATAAATCTATAACATATCCTGCTGGAATGCCAGAGGGAGAATGGCGATGAACCCGAAATTCACGGTTTCCGGCAGGATCGCGCGGCCGGTGGGCGACGTGTTCGAAGCCGTCGTCAATCCGAACCAGCTTTCCCATTATTTCACGACCGGCGGCGCCCAGGGCCGGCTGGAGCCGGGCGCGACGGTAAGCTGGGATTTCCACGATTTCCCCGGCGCCTTTCCGGTCCAGGTCGTCGAGGTGGAGAAGGACAGGAAGATCGTCCTGCGCTGGGATTCGGCCGCGCCGGGCGGGGGCCAGACGACGGTGACGATGACGTTCGAACCGATCGGGGAGGCCCGCACGCTCGTCCGCATTTCCGAGGAGGGCTGGCCCGAAACGCCCGAGGGGCTGACCGCCTCCTACGGCAATTGCGAGGGCTGGACGGGCATGCTCTGCGCGATGAAGATGTGGATCGAGCACGGCATCCGGCTTCGTTCCGACTTCTACAAATAACCGCGCCGCTTCATTCGAACAGGCCGAGCCGCGCCACCTCGTCGGCGTCGAGACGAATTCCGAAAAGGTCGGCCAGCGCCTCGCGATAGGCCTCGGGCGATGCGATCTCGCTTTCTTCCCGCCCCTCGCGCCGATGCCGGCTGAGGCGCGCGCCGGTGAGTGAGACGAGCCCGTCGGGCAGGACGCGGCTGACGATGTTCAGCAGCACGAAGCGGCTGCCCGGCGCGCTCGACGTCCAGTGATTCGACAGAGCGAGATCGATCGGGAAGACCCGGTCGAGCGTGAAGCTGTATTGCGGCGGCCAATCGCTTTCGCCTTCGGCCAGACGTTCCAGCATCCAGCCATGGTCAGGATCGATACGGAAGCGGTGGCGCGCGCCATCGTCGCCTGCGACTTCGGCGCCATCCTCCAGCGGCATGGGTGGCGCATAATTGGCGCCGAAGCCCGCATCGGCCACCCATTGCCGTCCATCCAGCGCGACGAGGCTGAACGTGTGCGTGCGCGCCGGCACCTCGGCCGCCCCGCCCGCCCAGACGCGCGCGAGCAACGGACGGAAGGAGAAACCGAGCGCGGCGAGCGCGCTGCCGAAAAGCTGGTTCTGTTCGAAACAATAGCCGCCACGCCGCCGCGTCACGAGCTTGTCGAACACCGCGTCGGGCGCGATCGAGATACCGCGGCCGAGGCGGACGTCGAGATTTTCGAACGGGATCGCCAGCCGGTGCGCGCGCTGCAAGGCGGCGAGGCCGGCAAGGTCGGCCGGCGGCGCGGCGGCAAGACCGAGACGGGCGAGATAGGCGGAAAGGTCTGCGGGCGACATGGCGCCTTCCTTATCGCGCACCGGCACGCTCTGGAACATAAAAGGTCCAGCCCCCATAATAAGCGCCATGGCCATCCAGATTCGCACCACCCTCGACGAGCCGGAAACGAGCGCGTTCGTTCCCCATCGGCCCGAGCGGCCGCCCAAGGCCGAAGGCGGCAAGCTGTTCCGCCTCGTGTCCGACTATCAGCCCTCGGGCGACCAGCCGACCGCGATCGCCGAACTGGTGGCGCAGGCGGAAGCGGGCGAGCGCGATCAGGTGCTGCTGGGCGTCACCGGATCGGGCAAGACCTTCACCATGGCGAAGGTGGTCGAGACGCTGCAGCGCCCCGCGCTGGTGCTGGCGCCGAACAAGATCCTCGCCGCGCAGCTTTATGGCGAGTTCCGGCAATTCTTCCCCGACAATGCCGTCGAATTCTTCGTCAGCTATTACGACTATTACCAGCCCGAAGCCTATGTGCCGCGATCGGACACCTATATCGAGAAGGAAAGCTCGGTAAACGAGGCGATCGACCGGATGCGCCATTCGGCGACGCGCGCGCTGCTGGAGCGCGACGACGTGCTGATCGTCGCCTCCGTCTCCTGCCTCTACGGCATCGGGTCGGTCGAGACCTATTCGGCGATGATCTTCGATCTGAAGAAGGGCCAGAGCGTCGACCAGCGCGAGATCATCCGCAAGCTCGTCGCGCTGCAATATAAGCGCAACGACGCCGCCTTTGCGCGCGGCAACTTCCGCGTGCGCGGCGACAATCTGGAGATTTTCCCGTCGCATTATGAGGATTCGGCGTGGCGGATCACCTTCTTCGGCGACGAGATCGAGGAGATCACCGAGTTCGATCCGCTGACGGGCAAGAAATCGGCGACGCTCGATTCGGTGCGCGTCTATGCCAATTCGCACTATGTGACGCCGGGTCCGACCCTGAAGCAGGCGACCGAGGCGATCCGCCATGAGCTGGCCGAGCGGCTGAAGGAACTGACCGCCGAGGGCCGGCTGTTGGAGGCGCAGCGGCTGGAACAACGCACCCATTTCGATCTGGAGATGATCGCGGCGACGGGCAGTTGCGCGGGGATCGAGAATTATTCGCGCTTCCTGACCGGCCGCCTGCCCGGCGAGCCACCGCCGACCCTGTTCGAATATCTGCCGGAGAATGCGCTGCTCTTCGTCGACGAGAGCCATCAGACGGTGCCGCAGGTGGGCGCGATGGCGCGCGGCGACCATCGCCGCAAGATCACGCTCGCCGAATATGGCTTCCGCCTGCCGAGCTGCATCGACAACCGCCCGCTGCGCTTCAACGAATGGGACGCGATGCGCCCGCAGACCGTCTGCGTCTCCGCCACGCCGGGCGGGTGGGAGATGGAGCAGACCGGCGGCGTCTTCACCGAGCAGGTGATCCGACCGACCGGCCTGATCGATCCGCCGATCGACGTGCGCCCGATCGAGAGCCAGGTCGACGATCTCGTCCACGAATGTCGCGAGACGGCGAAGCGCGGCTATCGCACGCTCGTCACCACGCTCACCAAACGGATGGCCGAGGACCTGACCGAATATCTCCACGAGGCCGGGATCAAGGTCCGCTACATGCATTCGGACGTCGAGACGCTGGAGCGGATCGAACTGATCCGGGACTTGCGGCTCGGCGTCTATGACGTGCTCGTCGGCATCAACCTGCTGCGCGAGGGGCTGGACATTCCCGAATGCGGGTTGGTCGCGATCCTCGATGCGGACAAGGAGGGCTTCCTGCGTTCCGAAACCTCGCTGATCCAGACGATCGGCCGCGCCGCGCGCAACGTCGACGGGCGCGTGATCCTTTATGCCGATCGCATCACCGGATCGATGGAGCGCGCGATGAACGAGACCGCGCGCCGCCGCGAGAAGCAGCAGGCCTATAACGACGCCCACGGCATCACGCCCGAGACGATCCGCCGCGACGTCACCGACATCGTCGGCCATCTCGCCTCGCGCGATCAGGTGACGGTGGAGACGGGGATCGAGGAGCGGCCGCATCTCGTGGGCCACAATCTGCGCGCTTATATCGAGGAGTTGGAACAGAAGATGCGCGCCGCCGCCGCCGATCTGGAGTTCGAAGAGGCGGGCCGGCTGCGTGACGAGATACGCAAGCTCGAACAGGAGGAACTGGGCCTGCCGCCCGAGGAACATCGCGCCCCGGCGCGCGGCAATGCGATCAGCGGCAAGCCGGGCACGCGCACCACCCGCTACGGCAAGATGAAGGCGGCCCGCGCCGGCCGCCGCGGGCGGGGTTGAGCCGGCCCTTCCGGCGAAACGTGGTTGCCACGCGACCGGAAGGCTTTGATCAGGCGCGCGGATCGTCCATTGCGGGCCAGCCAGAAGAGACAGGAGCGGTAATGCGCGGCACGATAGCGATGGCGATGCTGATGATGCTGGCAGGCTGCGTCGCGCCGCCCGCCGCGCCACCGCCCCCACCCGCCCCTCCTCCGCGCCCCGCAACACCGCCTCCGCCGCCGCCGACCGACTGGCGCGACATGCCGCTGACGCCCGGCAACTGGACCTACAGCCCCGGCGCCGCCCGCAGCGAAGCGCGCTACGCTGCGCCCGGCGCCGCCCCCCTCTTCATCGTGCGCTGCGACAGGAGCCAGCGGCGCGTGACGATGATGCGCCCCGCCACCACGACCATGGGCGCGACGCCGTCACTCGCCATCACCACCTCCTCGGGCAACCAGACGTTGCGCGCGGGCACGATTCCGGACGCGCCCGGGATGATCGGCGCGATCGCGGTGGCGAGCGATCCCTTGCTCGACAAGATGGCGTTCAGCCGGGGCCGCTTCATCGTCACGCTGACCGGATCGAACCCGCTGGCGCTGCCCGCCTGGCCCGAATTCGCGCGCGTGATCGAGGATTGTCGCGGCTGATGAACAAGGCGACGCAAATTTTTTCGATCGCCCCTTGTATCGGGCGCGCCGATGATTCAGATTCGCCGCAACAGCAACTGTAGCGAAAGGAGGTGATCCGATGTCTCATGGTTCAGCGTGGGGGTCGGTTCAGTCCGTTCGGGAGACGCGGCTCTAAGAAGCCGCCAGGGTCTTCCGGGCCGGCACTTCCGGCCGCTGACCATGTCGAGAGCCATCGGCGCCCCGCGCGCCGGTGGCTCTTTCATGTGGCGCGGTCGGTCTTCCGATGTTCGAGCAGCTCGGCGCGGACCCGAATGGTGCGATAGGCGACGCGCACCTCCAGCAGGAAGCAGATCAGGCCGGCGATCAGCAGCACCATCGCCGAGATGAAGCCCGCCGCCACATAGCGGCCGACCAGCCAGCGCGAATTGTCCGCGACGAAGATGCCGGCGACCACAAGGCAGATCAGCACCGCGCTCGTCGTGCACAGTGCAATGGCGAAGATCGCATAGCGAATGCGGCGGTCGAGCAGGCGCAATTCCCACACCTGCCGATCATGCTCGGGATCGCCCGCCGGCGCCATCGCGGCGCCGATCAGCCGCGCGCGATCGATGATGCGCGACAGCCGCCCCGCCAGCACGTTCAGGAAGGCGCCGATGCCCGACAGCAGGAAGACAGGCGCGACCGCGAGCTGGATCGTATGGGCGAGATCGGCGGCGGCCGGGACGGGATGCATGATCCGAACGATGTGTCGAGCGGCGACGGGCCGTCAAGCGCGTTCCCTCCGACATGCTGGAATCGCTCACATTATCCCGCGACGGACCCGGTTCGTGGCGCGTATCGCCGCCCCGCTTGCCTTTGCCGCCGGCATTTGCGAACGGAGGATCGCAGGAAGTGGCGCGACGGAGCAGATTTTGATGGCACATCCCGGAAACGCCGCGTTGAAGCGCCGTCGCGCGCGCCGCGTAAGCCCGCCCGGGCCGCTGACCATGTTCTTCCGGGGCTTCCTGAAACGGCCGGTGATGGTGGGATCGGTGATCCCTTCCTCGCGCAAGCTGATCGCGCGCATGCTGAAGCCGGTCGACTGGGCCAATACCAGGGTGTTCGTCGAATATGGGCCGGGCGTCGGCACCTTCTGCGAGCCGATCCTCGACCGGATGGCCCCCGACGCGACGCTGATCGCGATCGATACCAATCCCGATTTCGTTTCCTATCTCCGCCGCCGGATCAGCGATTCGCGCTTCGTGCCGGTCCACGCCACCGCCGCCGACGTGCGCGATGTGCTGGCGGCGCATGGCCATGAGGCGGCCGACTATATCCTCTCGGGCCTGCCCTTCTCGACGCTGCCGCCGGGCGTCGGTCCGCGCATCGCCGCCGAGACGGCCGCCGCGCTGCGGCCGGGTGGGGCCTTCCTCGTCTACCAGTTCTCGCCCAAGGTGCACGCGTTCATCGCGCCCCATTTCGAGCGGATCGACCATGGCTTCGAACCGCTGAACATCCCCCCCGCCCAGCTTTATTGGGCGTGGAAGGACTGACGCGCGCTCATTCCTCGCCGATCCCGAAATTGAGCCGCCGCGTCACATTATAATCGAGCACGGCCACCAGAAAATATTCGATCGACCAGCGCAGCCGATTGAGCCAGCTGCTGCGCGCGCGATGGCTCTCGCGGGTGATCTCCTCCGATCGCTCCAGCTCGCCGTCGACATAAGCCCGCATGTACCCCGCGAACGGCGCGTCGGCGATCCGCAGCATGATCTCCAGGTTGATATAGAGGCTGCGCATGTCGAAATTGGCCGATCCGCTGTGCACCGCGTCGTCGATCACGAACAGCTTGGTATGGAGCTTGGTCGGCTGATATTCGAAGATGCGCACCCCCGCCTTCAGCAGGCGGCGATAGCAATGCCGCGCCGCGCCGATCGTCGCGCTGTTGTCGGATTTGGCGGCGGTCAGGATACGCACCTCGCCGCCGCGCCGGGCGATCCGCTCCAGCCGGCGGAGCATCGCCGGATTGGGCGCGAAATAGGCGGTGATCATGTCGAAACGCCGTGCGCCGCGCATATCGCGCTTCACCATCCGCGCCCAGGGGCTGAGCCGCCGCGTCGGCCCGCCGAACAGCCAGCGCACCGGGCCGGGCGGGCTGCTCCAGCGCATGAGCCCCCGGCGCAGCGACCGGATTGAGGCTCGCGGAATGCGCGCCCAGCGCATCAGCCCGTCGAAATAGCCGACAAGGCGCGCCGCCGCCGGCCCTTCCAGCGCGATGCCGAGGTCGCGCCATGCCTGGTCGGCGGTGGTGCCGAAATAGTCGCACGAGACGTTGAAGCCGCCGATGATGACCGATTTCTCGTCGGCGAGCGCGAGCTTCTGGTGATTGCGCAGCAGATAGCGCCGGCCGAGGCTGGGAATGAAGCGGCAGAGATCGGCCCCGGCGGCGCGCAAGGGCGCAAGGAAGGCGTCGCTCGCATCCGATGATCCGAAGCCGTCGATAATCATCGACACGCGCACCCCCCGCGCCAGCGCCGCGATCAGCGCATCGCGGACCTTCAGGCCCGCCTCGTCGCCCGAATAGGTGTAATAAAGCAGTCGCAGCGACGTCTGCGCCGATCCGATCAGCGCAAGCAACGCTTCGAGCCGCGCCGGCCCGTCGGTGAGCAAAGTCAGCCGGTTGCCGTCGACACTATAGTGCGCGGTCGCCTCCACCGCCACGGCGCGCATCGTCTCCATGACGCTGGCTTGCCCCGCCGACGGTGCGCTGGCAAGCGCGTTAGCGGGGCTATCCCACCGTCGTTCCGGCGGAAGCCGGAAATCCACGAATACGGCTTGCCCCGCAAAGGCAAACGAAAGGATCGCTGACCATGGAAGCCAGCGACCCATCCTGTCAGCGCCACATCCTCATCAAGCGAAAGTCACCGCCGGGCGCATTCCCTGGCGGCGGCGCATGGCGCCGCCGACCAAGCCGAAGCCGGCGATCATCATGGCCCATATCGCGGGTTCAGGCACCGCACTCTGCAGGATCGGCGTCAACAGGAACGCGCGGGTGCCGACGCCGGCGATGACGCCTGAACCGACGATCTGCCCGAGATCGTTGATCCCCATGGCATCGTTCAGTGTCCAACCCAATGTGGGATCGATCAGGGCGTTGAGATCGGTCATGCTCGTACCGTCAGACACGAAGGCATGCAGATCGCCGTCGCCGCTGGTAAAGCCATATCCTACGATTTGTCCGTTATCGTTGATATCATTGGCAACACTGTACGACCCTCCCAATGTCCCCAGATCGGTCATGCTCGTTCCATCGGAGAGAAAAGCGTGCGAGGCAGCGTTGCCGCTTGTGTAGCTATATCCCACAATCTGCCCGACATTATTGATACTGTAGGCGTAGCTATGGGTCCCGCCCAGTGTGCCGAGATCGGTCATGTTCGTCCCGTCAGACAGGAAGGCGTGGGTGTTGTTTCCGCTGGTGCTACTGTTTCCCACGATCTGACCGGCATCGTTGATGCCGGAGGCGACGCTGTTATATCCTCCCAGCGTCCCGAGATCGGTCATACTTCCCGGTGTTCCGTCGGACAGGAAGGCGTGCCCATAGAAACCAACGGTACCGGTCCCTACGACCTGCCCGGCATTATTGACGCCGGAGGCAAAACTATCCCGGCCTTCCAATGCACCGAGATCGGTCATGCTTCCGGGTGTCCCATTGGACAGGAACGCATGTTGGGCGCTGTTGCCGCTGCCGCTGCTAGATCCCGTAACCTGTCCGGCATCGTTGATCCCGGTTGCGGTGCTGTAATCCCCTCCAAGCGTGCCGAGATCGATCATGTTCGTCCCGTCGTACAGGAAGGCATGTTCGCTGCTGGCGGCCAAGCTCGTTCCTACGACCTGCCCGGCATTATTGATGCCGGAGGCGTAGCTATAACTCCCCCCCAGCGTGCCGAGGTTCGGTCACCTCGTAGAGCACGGCCGCCATTGCCGGGCTGGCTGCCATCAAGGTCGCCGCGGCGACCGCACCGAATAGAGGCTTCCTCATCTTGAATTCCCTGTTAACCAACCCAACGCAAGACTACTCCACAAGGCTCTCATTGATATCCCCCGAACGGGTGAACCTTGGGAAATCCCTGCGGCCGCATGGTCCCTTTTTGGAACAATCCGACGCGCGCCGATCGCACATCAGGGTCCCTCTTCAAACTTCCAGGTTCAAACTGCGGCACCACCGCACAGCCGTCGCCGTTGACACTCGCGGGGGCCTCTGCTACCCGCCGGCCTTCCCCTTTGCCCTGATTTCCAGCGGAGCGTTCGATATGGCGCGCGTCACCGTCGAGGATTGCGTCGACAAGATTCCCAACCGGTTCGATCTGGTGCTGTTCGCGGCCCAGCGGGCGCGGCAGATTTCGGGCGGAGCCGAACTGACGCTCGACCGCGACCGCGATAAAAATCCGGTCGTCGCGCTGCGCGAGATCGCCGAGCAGACGATCACGCCGCCCGAGTTGCAGGAGGCGGCGATCGTCAATCTCCAGCGCGTGCATATCGACGACGATGATACGCCCGACGAGATCGGTTCGCTCTCTGCCTCGGCCGAGGCGCTGCGCCTCACCGCCGCCGCGCCGCCGCGCAACCAGAATCTCGGCAACGATTACGAATAAGCGCCTGTCCGCTTCCCTCCCCGCCTGATCGGGCGGGGGCGCGGCGCGCGCAAGGGTCTGGCGGAAACGTCCGGCAATACCGATATTCAGCGGCGAATGGCGTCGCTCCCCCCGATTCTCGATCGCTGGTTCGCCGGGCGCGGCTGGGCGCCCCGGCGGCATCAGATCGCCATGCTCGATGCGGCGCGGCAGGGGCGGCACGCGATGCTCGTCGCGCCCACCGGCGCGGGCAAGACGCTGGCGGGTTTCCTGCCCAGTCTTGTCGAGCTGATCGAGCAGCCCGTCGAGACGCTCCACACCCTCTATATCTCGCCCTTGAAGGCGCTCACCGTCGACGTGCGGCGCAATCTGCTGCTGCCGATCGAGGAGATGGGCCTTTCGCTGCGCGTCGAGACGCGCACCGGCGACACCCCCGCCGACCGTAAGGCCCGCCAGCGCGTCAAACCGCCGCAGATGCTGCTGACGACACCCGAATCGCTGAGCCTCCTCCTCTCACATCCCGACAGCGCCTTGCTTTTCGAGAATTTGCGCGCGGTGGTGATCGACGAGGTGCACGCCTTCGCGACGGGCAAGCGCGGCGACCTGCTGAGCCTTTGCCTCTCCCGCCTGCAGGCGCTCGCGCCGGGGCTTCGCCGTGTCGCCCTTTCCGCGACCGTCGCCGATCCCGACAGCTATCGCGGCTGGCTCTCGCCCGACGGCGACATGGATTCGGTGGCGCTGGTGCAGGGCGAAGCGGGCGCCGAGGCGGATATCTCGATCCTGCTGCCCGAGGATCGCGTCCCCTGGTCGGGTCATTCGGGGCGCTATGCGGCGATGCAGGTGATGGCGCGGATCGAGGCGCATCGCACCACGCTCGTCTTCTGCAACACGCGCAGCCTCGCCGAGCTGATCTTCCAGGATCTGTGGAAGGTGAACGACAAGGGCCTGCCGATCGGCATCCATCACGGATCGCTGGCGATCGAGGCGCGGCGCAAGGTGGAGCAGGCGATGGCCGACGGGCGGCTGCGCGCGCTGGTGGCGACGTCCAGCCTCGATCTGGGCGTCGATTGGGGCGATGTCGATCTCGTCATCCAGATGGGCGCGCCCAAGGGTTCGTCGCGCCTCCTCCAGCGGATCGGGCGCGCCAATCACCGGCTGGACGAGCCGTCGCGCGCGCTGATCGTGCCGGGCAACCGCTTCGAATATCTGGAGGCGCGCGCCGCGCTCGATGCGGTGGAGGCGGGCGAACTGGACCGCGACTTGTTCCGCCCCGGCGCGCTCGACGTGCTGGCCCAGCATATCATGGCGATGGCCTGCGCCGCGCCTTTCCGCGCCGACAGCCTGTACGCCGAAGTCCGCACCGCCGCGCCTTATGCCGCGCTCGATCGCGAGACGTTCGATCGCGTGCTGCGCTTCATCGAATCGGGGGGCTATGCGCTGAAAGCCTATGACCGATTCCGGCGGCTGACCGAGGAGGACGGCGTCTGGCGCGTCAGCCATCCGCGTTTCGTAACGCAGCACCGGATGAATGCGGGGATCATCGTCGAGGCGACGATGCTGAGTGTCCGCTTCCGCAACGGCCGCCGGCTCGGCCGTGTCGAGGAAGCCTTTGCCGCGACGCTGAGCCATGGCGACACCTTCTTCTTCGCGGGCCTCAGCCTTGAGGTGGAGGCGATCTCCACCGAGGATTTGATCGTCCGCGCCACCGCTCGCCCGGCGCGCATTCCCACCTATGGCGGCGCGCGCATGCCGATCTCCACCAATCTGGCGGACCGGGTGCGCGGCTTCCTCGCCGATCCGGCAAGCTGGGCGCGCTTCCCCGACGATGTCCGCGAATGGCTGGCGATGCAGGGCCACCGCTCGATCCTGCCGAAGCCCGGCCAGCTGCTCGTCGAGACATTCCCGCATGAGGGGCGGCATTATATGGTCGCCTACAGCTTCGAAGGCTGGAATGCGCATCAGTCGCTCGGCATGCTGCTCACGCGGCGGATGGAGAGCGAAGGGCTGCAACCGCTCGGCTTCGTCGCGAGCGATTATGCGATCGGCACCTGGTCGCTGAAGCCCGTCACCGACCCCGCGCGCCTCTTCTCGCCCGAGATATTGGAGGAGGAGTTCGTCCAGTGGGTGAGAGGCTCGCACCTGCTGAAGCGCGCCTTCCGCGAGGTGGCGGTGATCGGCGGCCTCGTCGATCGCCAGCATCCGGGCAAGCGCAAGACGGGCCGGCAGGTCACTTTCTCGACCGACCTGCTCTATGACGTGCTCAATCGCTATGAGCCGGATCATCTGCTGCTGCGCGCCGCGTGGAACGATGCGCGCGCGCGGATGACCGATGTCGGCCGCCTTGCCGACCTGCTCGACCGCGCGCAGACGGCGATGGTCCACGCCGATCTGCCGCGCGTCTCGCCGCTGGCGGTGCCGGTGCTGGTGCTGATCGGGCGAGAGCGGGTGGCGCTGGGCAGCGCGGACGAAGCGCTGCTGATCGAGGCGGAAGCGCTGGCGGCGGAGGCGATGCGGCCGGATTAGGACGCGGTCAGCGCATCACCACCGACTTCAGCATATTCCACTATCCCACCCCTCCGTCATTCCGGCGAAGCCGGAATCCATGGATGGCGGATCGACCTGTCGACCAGCCCCCTCACGAAGCGCCGCCTGCCCAATAAAAAAAGGGGAGCCGGCCTGGGCCGACTCCCCGATCTTCCGGTGTCGCCGCCGAAGCGGCGAACGGCCGTCTTACTGACCCGAACCCGGACCGAAGGTGATTTCCACACGACGGTTCTGCGGCTCGCGCACGCCATCGGCGGTTTCGACCAGCGGACGGCTCTCGCCGAAGGCTTCGGTCGACATCGCCGAGTCCGGAATGCCCTTGCCCGCCAGATAGGAGCGGACGGCATCCGCGCGACGCTGCGACAGGCCGACGTTGTAGCTGGCCGAACCCGACCGGTCGGCGTGACCGGCGAGCATGACCGAGGCCTGGCCGGTCTGCTGGTAGGCAGCGGCGGCATTGTCGAGAATGCCCTGCGCTTCCGGCGTGATATCCGACTTGTCCCAATCGAAGAAGACGATGAAGGGACCCGCGGGAACCGGCGCCGGCGGCGGCGCAGCCTCTTCCACCGGCGGCGGCGGAGGCGGCGGGGGCGGAGGCGGCGGGGGCGGAGGCGGCGTCGGCTCGCCGAAATTGTAGATCAGGCTGCCGAGCAGGCTGTGCGAGCGGAAGCGCGTCTTGACGTCGTTGCCGGCGGCATCGACGAACTTCACGTTACGCACGTTGAAGAAGCGATACTTCAGGCCGACGTCGACATGCGACGTAAGCGGCGCGCGAACGCCCGCCAGCGCCTGCCATGCGAAGCGCGAATCGCTGTCGTCGAGGTCCACGACCCCGTCGTTGAGCAGCGAATAGTTGCGCGCCTTCACGCGGGCGACACCGGCACCGCCGCCGATAAAGCCCTGAACGCCATCGTCCGGACCGAAATCGATCAAGCCGTTGACCATGAAGCTGAGCGCGGAGGTCTTGCCGCCGGCATTGTCATAATGGGCAGCCGGCGTATCCATGTCGTCGACGAACGCCTGCCGATAGCCGACTTCGCCTTCCAGGCGGAACATGCCGAAATCATAGCCGACGACACCGTCGACATCGAAGCCGTATTTAGAATCGACCGTCAGCGCGTTGTCGACAGCCGGGGCCGAAGTAATGTCATACTTCAGGTCCTCGACGATCATCGCACCGCCTTCGACGCCGACATACCATGCCTTGTCGCGCGCCAGGGCGGGCGTTGCCAAAGCGGTGGAGGTTAGCGCCACCATAATGGCGAGCTTACGCATATCATTCCCCTTTCGAACCTGTTCCTTACGGGAACTACGAAAACACGTATCTAAAGCGGAGTATCCGCGCAAGCGCGCATATTCCTCTATCTGTTGCGAAAATGTCGCAGGGCCGAACCGAACGGCAGCGAAACCATCTCGCCAGATGTCTGCTAAACTCCAGTTCCCGAAAATGGTTTCTTAGCCGAAAAAAAATCTCACGCCGCGATCAGGCCGTGGGTCCGGAGCGCCACAAGCACCGCGGCAAGCGTCGCGCGCGCCTCGCCGTCGATACTCGTGCCGCCCGCCGGATCGGCGATGGCGGGCTGGCGCGGGCCGACGACCTGCTGCCCGCCGATGCTGAGGCGGCTGGCCGGCAGGTCGCCGCTCGTCCACGTCGCCCCGTCATGGACCGCCCAGACCTTCGCGCCGGCGATCCACGCCGTCATCCCGGCCACGGGCGCCGCGAAGCGCCAGCCGCCGACGGTCCAGACGGCGATATGGCCGGCTTTTCCCACCCAGTCGCCGCCGGGCGATTCGCCGACGATCCAGCCCTGGCCGGGCGTCGGCTGCGCGGGCGGCGCCGTCTCCCCCATCGCTTCGACGACCGGATGGAGCAGCGCGTCGATCAGGGTAAGCGCCTCATTGTGGAACATTTCCTTCTGTGCCTGCCCCGGTTGCAGCAAGGGCAGGGCAAAGCGCGCGCTGGCGTCGGTCATGGGGATTTCCTTTAGACAGGGAAGGTCGCGGTGGCGGCGTCGGAAGGCGCGATCGTGCCGAGCTGGCGGACGGCGATCGTGAAGAGGCCGGCCCCCGCCGCGCCGTCGGCATCCTGATCGGCCGGGGCATAAGCGTAACCGGGCGTGTCGGTTTCGATCGTGCGCGCCGCGCCCATCGCGGGCGTGATCGTCAGGCGATAGCGTTCCGCCTCCTCGCCCAACGGGACATCGCCGCCATCGAGCCACGCCCAGCCGGTGCGCGATCGGCGCGTCCAGCCGAAGCGGATCGTCCCGTCGCCATCCCTGCGGGCGCAAAGATGCACCGGCGAAGGCGGCCTCAGCGCCCGCCCGCCCGCGATCGCCCGCGCCGCGACGGGCTCCTCGTCTCCCACGCCGGTCGCCAGCACGCGGACGCTCGCGCCCAGCGCCGCCAGCGGCACGTCGCACGCGGCGAGCGTCAGCGCGTCGATCAGGACGAAGCGTTCGCCCGCTTCATGCGCCGCCATCGCCGCCTCGGTCCCGCGTCGGCCGCGCAGCAGGCGCGACAGGCGGAAACGGTTGCCACCCAGCGGATCGGCGCGGCCGAACTGGATCAGCTCCTCGCCGATCATCGCCAGATTGGCCCCAGCGATCAGCGCGTCGTCATCGCGGCTCTCCAGCCAAAGCCCGTCGTGCGGCAGCGCTACCGTGACCGCCGCGCGATCGTCGAACAGGCTGGCGTCGCCCGGCGCGAGCGTGTCGATCGTCCGGCCGAGGACAGCGGGCGCGGCCGTGCCACCGATCTCGTCCCAGCTTGCGCCGTCGTCGCGGCTCGCGATCAGCGCCGCGCGCCGCCAGCCCGGTTGCGTCCCGGCCGCCGCGATGGAGAGGCGCGGACTGGTCTGCGCGATATCGTCAAGCGGCGGCAGGTCGAGCAATTCGATCAGCGTCGTCCCCGGCGGCGCGTCCGCCTCGGCGACGCTGCGCCCCGCCGCCGCCTCGCCGACGATGCCCGCCGCCGGTGCGACCCCCGCCAGCGTCAGGCGGAGCACCATCTCCTCCAGCGACCAGCCGGAAACGCGATAGCGCGCGCCGTCCGCCGACAGCGTCACCTTGTCGCCCGGCCGAACGCCGATCCGCCGCCAGGGCATCGTCACCCGCGCCTGCTCGCGCGCCGCCCAGGCGTCGGCCAGCCGCCTCTCGGCGATCGCCTTCGCCTCGCTTGCCGTCAGCGCGGCGGCCAGATCGATCTTCTCGACGCGCCGTCCCGGCCCGCCGCGCCGCGCGCGCTGGAGACCCGACTGATAGTCGCGCGCCGGCTCATAATATTCGATCGCCACCTCATCGGGCAGCGTGCCGGCCGCCGCCCGCTCGATCTCGCGCCGGTCGGTGCGCTTACTGTCGGCGCTACCGCCCAGTTCGTCGGGCGCGAGCATGATCGGATCGTCCGCCGCCTCGCCCAGATGAAGGACCTCTCCGTCATCGCGGATCGGCAGCGGCATCGCGCTCGCCAGCGTCTCGATCGCGCCGCGCACGCTGTCGCCGCTTGCCGCATAGCCGCCCAGCGTCATGGCGGGGGAGGCACGCGCCGCGCCGCCGCTCAACTCGCCGACGATCGTGTCGAGCGTCGCCGGCCCCGCATCCGCCTCCACCTCGAAGGTCAGCGAGGGGATATGGTTGCCATAATCGGCGAGCTGGAGATTCTCGAACACCGCATAGGCGATCCCGCGATAGGCGGGCGATCCGGCCGCGCCCTCGCGTCCCGCGATCAGCGGGTCCACCGCCTGCGCTTCATCGCCTTTATAGAGGCGGAAACCCGTCTCGCTCTTCCAGTCGCCGCCCGCGCCGCGCAGCAGCTTCCCGTCGGCCCAGATCCGCCGCACCGCCCGGATCGGCCGCGCCGACAGCGCCACCGCGAAAGAGGCGGAATAGCTGTAGCTCGTCACCGAGGGCTTGCCCTTGCCGCCGCCCGATTTGTGCCGCTCCTCGCGCAGATCGGTCGCCCAGATCACCGTCCCGGCGACGCGCAGCGTGCCGAACAGCTTGGGGATCGGGCTGCCATAGGCCGATGTCTGCACCGAAAGGTCGCCCAGCCGCGGCCCCTGCCGGCCCTTGGGCGCGAACAGGCGGGCGTCCGCCTGTTGGCCGATCAGCGCGCCGACCATGCCACCGATCGGCCCGCCGACGATCGTGCCGATCGTGGTCAGCACCAATGTCGCCATGTCATGCTCCTTGTTCCTGCGCCCGCCACGCGCCCAGAACCGGCCAGACGGGCGGCCCCGGCGTCTCGATCACGTGCCGCGCGGCCGCGTCGGCATGGACGAAGCCGCTGTCGGTCCGCACCGCGAAATGCAGTTGCCCCGGCCCCGCCTTGAGCAGCAGCAGATCGCCTTCCCGCGTCTGTTCGGGGTCGACCGGCGCCAGTCCCGCCGCCTCGATCAGCGCCCGGCACGTCGCCGGATCGCCCCCGCGCAGCGCATAGCCGCGCGGCAGGTCGCCAAGGCCGAACGCCAGCCCCGCCAGCCCGACGCAATCCAGCCCCGTCGCCGGGTCGCGCCCCTGCGGGCGGAATCGCGTGCCGAGGCAGGCTCGCGCCGCCCGCGCGACCCGCTGTCCTTCCGTCATCCCGCGCCCGGATAGCGGGTCAGCAGGTCGTTGCCGGGCAGATAAGGCTCGCCGCGAAAATTGGCGCTATTGGCGAAACGGTCGCGGCACGTCGCGAACAGCCGGTCGCAGCCTTCGAAAAGCTCGACCCGCATGCCCTCCGTCACCGCGAAAAGAGGCGGATCGCGCAACAGGACATGCGTGCCATCCGACGCGCGGATCGCGCTCGTCATCCCGCCATTCGCCCCGTCGATCCAGCGCAGCCGGCCATAGCCATAGGCATTGGCGCGCGGCTCGCCTGCATCCAGCGCCAGCGTCGTCCGGTCGATCACCGCCGTCACCCGCGCGATCCGCCGCCGCCCCGCCATGTCGATGCGGCAGCGGCGGTCGCCCAGTTCGGCGCGGCATTCGGGGGAGGTATGCTCGATCACCGGCCGTTCCAGCAGCGCGGTCGGCCCGCGCAGTTCGGCGGTGAACGCGCCGTCGCGCACGGTCACGTCGCCCAGTTCGCCGCGCGCCAGCGGCACGACCGGATCGTCGGGCTTTTCCCAATTGGCTGCGAACAGGCGCACCCGCGCGCCGTCCCAGCGCCCGCTCGCCAGATCGTCGGCGCGGATCGCCTCGCTCGTCAGCGCGCCCGACACGTCGACCGTATCGACATCGAATCCATCCGACAGGCTGATCGCCGAGGGCAGCATGCCCGGCGCCGCGCGGTAGGTCAGCCCGCTCAGCAATATATCGCGATCATGCGAGGTGAAGCCCAGCGCGATGCCGTCGCGCCGGTCGAGCCGCCAGCAGAGCGCCAGCGTGGTGAGGTCCGCCTGCAACCAATCGGCCATTCAATCCTCCCGTATCTCGACGAGCGGCACGGATGGTGCTTCCCCCGCGCCGAAGCTGGCCTGGCTGATCTCCAGCCGGTCCTCGGCGAAGCGCACCGGCACGTCGAAGCGGCACCCCGCCGTCACCGCCGCCCCTGCCTCGGGTGCGGTGTCGAACGCGATCACGCCGCCGCTTTCCAGCGCCCAGCCCGTCAGCCGTTCGTCGCCATTGATCCCGACGCGCACCGATCCGGCAACGGGACGGGTCAGCCGCCGCCGCTGCGCCTCCTCGCCCTCGCCATAATGTTTCACCAGCATGAAGCGTGTCGCGATTCCGTCGCCGGTGCCGATCCGTTGATCCGCGTAGCCCGGCTCGCCGGTCATGCCGTTCGTGCTGTGGTCGAACGGATCGCGGAAACGGAAGCCCTTCGCCGCCCCGCGCCGCGCGCGGAAGAAGGCGATCAGCGTCTGCATGTCGGCCTCGGATCGTATCCCCGGCCCCGCGTCGAAGCTCAGCCGCGCGTCGGCCCAGTCGGCGTTGCGCTGTTCGTGCCCCGACGCGGTGGTGACGATCGCGGTCGAGAAGCCGGGCGTCACGCTCGCCGCGCGGCCCAGCGCGATCGGGAAATCCACCTCGTCGAACGCCTGCACCTGTTCCTCCTTGTCCGCATCATGATGGATGAAGCCGTCGCGCAGCACCTGCGGCAGCGCCCACAGGAAGGTTTCGGCGACGCCGCGCGCGCGGGCTGTTTCCGCCGCCGCGTCGATCGCCGCCCATTGTCCGCTGTCGGCGGCGTTGGCGACGAAGCCCGCCAGATAATGCTGGCGATGCGCCGGATAGCCGAGCCGCCCGGTCATCGTCGCGACGCCACGCGCGCTCGCGCCCGCATTCCCCGCCGTCACCCATTCATAATCCTCCAGCTGGAGGATATCGAAGGCGGGGCTGGCCCAGCCCACAGGCGCATTGGCGCGCCGCATCTCGGGCGCGCGCGGGTCGAGCACGGTCGGCATATAGACGAGCAGCAGCGTCTCCGCTCCCGGCGCTTCGCCATGCACCACATCGCACAGCGCCGCCGTCGATTGCGCGAGCAGCGCCCCCGCCGCATCGAGCAGCGCCGTCTCTTCCCCGTCCAGCGGCGCATAGACGCTCGCTATCTCCACCGGATCGCCGCCCAGCGCCGCTTTCGCCGCCGCGTCATAGAGGCAGGGCCGCCCCTCCGCCGTCACCCACCACCACGGCTCGCCCACCTGAAAGCGCACCGGCAGCCCGGCCTCCGCCGCGATCCGCACGAAGGCGCGCGCAATGCCTTGCAGATAGGCCATCGCCTCCGCGTTCGCCGGGGAAAGCAAAGTCGACGGCGGATCATAGCCCGTCAGCGCCGGCGCCCCGTCCGCCGTCCGCTGTTTCCAGCCCTCGGGCGCATGCGCGTCGAACAGTTCGTAGGAGAGCGAGAGGATCAGTTCATGGTCCAGCGCCTTCGCCCGCGCCGCAAAATCCGCATGCCACGCCGCGCACGGCGCGTTCAGCCCCGCTTCCACCAGCAGCGTATCGCCCGCGAGCCGGAAATAATGGCTCATCCCGACATAATGGTTGATCGGCCCGCGATAGCCGAGATGCAGGATGTTCCGCAGCAGCCGCGCCGGCGTCAGATTATAGGCATCGTCATAGCCGGTCGCGATCCGCAGCCCATGCGCCGGCAGCATCGCCTCCCCGATCGCCAGCACCGACGAAGGCCCGTCGCAGGCGATATCGCTCAGCGTCGCCCATCCCTCCGCCGGTTCGGCCAGCGCCCCCGCCGCGCCGGTATATCCCGGTGGCACCAGCGAGACGAACATCCGGTCTATATCCCCCGCCCACACCCGATCCGCCTCGCCGGGCAGCGCGAAGCCGCCGTCCAGCGCGTCGAAATCGAGCGCCACCCGCGCATCCTCCGGCGATCCGCTCGCATAATTCCACAGTCGGACCAGCCAGGTCCGCGCCGCCCCCGCCGCGTCGCGCCCCTCGATCGTCAGCGTCGGCCCGTTGACCGCGTCGAGCGGCCGCACACCCGCCGACCGCCAGCGGAACCGCAGCGTACAGCCCCGGAAATCGCGCGCCGTCTCATAAGCCAGCAGCGGATGGTCGCGCGTGTCCTCCGCTTCCCAGATCAGCCCCGCCAGATCGTCGGTGCGGTAAAAGGCCGCATCGACGCGCAGCGCGTCGGACGCGGTAGTCGTCACCGCCGCCATCATCGGCCGGGGAAAATCGACGGTCCAGAAGCGCGGATCGAACCGCTTGATAGATCCCGTCTCGATCGGCTGCTCGCCGCGCGCCAGTCGCCAGGCCATCGCTCAACGCTCCGCCTGATCGAGCGCGGCGCGCACCGCCCGCGCCACCTGCCGCCCCGATTGCGCCAGCGCGCGCGGCGCGCTCCCCGCCGCCGCATTGATCGTGATCGCCACCCGCACGTCGCGCCCGCTTGCCACACCGCCGCTTTCCACCCGCCCGCTTGCGGTCGGCACGAACAGTTCCGGCCCGCGCTCGCCGACGACATAGGCGCGGCCCGGCGTCACCGGCCCGCCCGTCGCCCGCCCCGGCAGGCCCAGCAACTGCCCGCCCAGCGCCAGCAGCCCGCCACCCCCGCCGCCGCCCAATATCGCCCCGATCCCGCCGCGCACCGCGCCCAGCGCGATCTCGCTCATCGCCGCCAGCGCGGTGCGCTTCAGGTCCTCGAAGCCCAGCTTGCCCGTCCGCACCGCGCGCGCCAGCGCCGTCTCGACGCGCTGTCCCGCCCGATCCGCACCGCTGCCCAGCGTGCCTTCCAGATCGCCGCGCATCGCCTTCACGTCCTTCGCGAAGCCGCTGGTGTCGGCGCGCACGCTCACCAGCAGCCGATCGATTTCCTCATCCATCGGGGAACATCTCCTTCAGCCGGGCCATCTCGCCCGGCGCCATCGCCTCGGTCCCGCCGCCGGTCATCGCGTCGAGGATCGCGGCCAGTTCGTCGGGGGTCGCGCGCCAGAACTCATCGGGCCGCCAGCCGAGCAGCGCCCCCGCCAGCCCCGCCAGCCGGCGGGCCGCGCCCGCGAAATCCGCGCTCATCGCCCCTGCAATATCTGGCAGAGCAGCACGCGCAGCACCGGCGTCGCGCGCGCCAGCCCGCCCGCCGCCACCGCCTCGCCCAGTCGCGCGCGCGTCAGCCCCTCGGGCCGCTCCGCCAGACAATGCCAGAACAAGGCGACCATCTCGTGCAGCGCCAGCCCGCCCCCCGCCGCGCGCTCGACCAGCGCGAACAGCGGCCCCAGTTCGCCCTCCGCCGCGACCAGCGCCGCGAAGCTCGGCCTGAGCGTCAGCGTCTCGCCCGCGACGGTCAGCGCCGCCTCGCCGCGCGCCGGGTTCATGCGGGCACCACCGCGCCCGAGCTTTCGAGCGCCAGCGTGTAATTGCGCTCCCCATTGAAATCGCCCGAATAATCGAGCCGGGTGAGCAGGAACCGCCCGCGCAGCCGTTCGCCGCTTTCGAAGCTCAATTCATAATCGTCGATCAGCCCGGCAAGCGCATTGCTCTTCAGCCGCGCCTCCGCCGTCGATCCGGTGAAGATGCCCGCACCCGACACCGACACGGATCGCACCCCCGCGCCCGACAGCAATTCGCGCCACCCGCCCGAATCCTTGCTGGTGACGACCACCGCGTCGCCATTGATCGAAAGCTGCGTGGTCCGCATCCCCGCCACCGTCGCATATTGGACAGGACTGCCCCCGTCGCCGATCTTCAACAGAAAAGCGCTACCCTTCTCCGCCGCCATCCACTGTCTCCTCGTTGAAGTTGAACCAAAAGAATGCCGTCATTCCGACGAAAGCCGGGGTGAGGGAGGGAGTGTCCTCCACCGTCCCACCCAAAAATCCCCGTCATTCCCGCGCAGGCGGGAATCCATAAGCACCAGCCTTCGAAACCCAGGCGAAACGCCGCGTTTATAGATTCCCGCCTGCGCGGGAATGACGGGAAAGGAGGCGTCACTCCCCCCAGCAACCTCGTCATTCCGGCGAAAGCCGGAATCCACGGACGCGGCTCGCCCGGAAAAGAAGCGCACCGCCTCCATGGACCCCGGCGTCCGCCGGGGTGACGAGAGGAGGGCACCGCCCCAAAAAAGAGCCGTCATTCCCGCGCAGGCGGGAATGACGAGGAAGAAGCCTCCCCTCGCCCCACCCAAAAAACCCCGTCATTCCGACGAAAGTCGGAATCCACAGACGGCGGCTCGCCCCGAAAAAGGGAGCGCCCCCCTCACGTCGCCAGCGTCCGCGCCCGATAATCGATGATCCCCGCGCAGGACTCATTCCCGTAGCGCACCACGCGCGAGCGCAGGAAAGCGAGACTCACCAGCCGGTGCCCGTCCAGGTCGCGCGCCATCGCCTCGATCGCCGTCTCCGCCTCGGCCATCAGCCGGTGGAGCCGCGACGCGCTCGCCCCGTCGTCCCACAGGCTCACGGTCAGGCGATGCTCGCGCCCGCTGCCCGTCTTGTGCCCCGCGTCGCCCGTCGCCCACACGCCGATCCCGGCATAGGGAAAGGGCGCACGCGGCGGCGGCCGATCGAACAGTCCATGGATCGCATCGGCCAGCGGCGCATGCGCGTTCAGCGCCGCGACCAATGCCGCCTGCACGGCCTCGCTCGCCCCGCTCATCGCCGCAGCCCCGCGATCAGGGTGGCCAGCCCGCCGCCGAAAGCCAGCCGCTCGGCCAGCCCGCGCCCCGACAGCGCGATGCCGTCCTCCACCCGCTCCACCGTCAGGCCGGGCAGTTCCGCCTCGGCCGCCTCGGCCAGCGCCGCTGCGACCCTGCGGACATGCGGTTCGGCGCGCGCCTTCAGCCGCGCCGCCAGTCGCTCGCTCATCGCTCTTCCTCCGCTTCGAATAAGGTCCGGTCGGGCGTCGCCGGATCGTCCATCACGCCGCGGACGATCATCGTCCGCCCGCGCCACAGCAGCCGGTCGCCCACCGCGACACCACTCTGGCCACGCAGCGTCACGCGCCAGCGCGGCCGCGCGTCCAGCGCCTCGCCGACGATCAGCGGCCCGTATCCGCGCGGCTCCAGCCGCGCCCAGCGCACCCCGATCGCGTTCCAGTCGCCCACAGCGCCGCCCAGCGCATCGCGCGCGCCGCCGCGCCGCTCGATCGTCACCCGCTCGGTCAGCAGGCCCGCCAGTGCGCCGCTCATCCGATCCGCATCCGTCGCCAGGGCCGCCACAGCGCGGCGACGGCGGCGGGCGGCCCCGCTTCGTCGGCCGCATCGCGATGCGCGTGGAGGTGCGCCACCAGCCGGACGACGCCCTGTTTCAGCGGCGCGGGCAGCGCGTCCGCCTCGCCCGCCAGCCCCGCTTCATAGGTGACGCGCAGCCGTCCCACCGCAACGGGCCGCGTCAGGCGCACCCAGCCGTCGCCATTGCCGTCTATGTCGATCGCATAAGCATCGACCGGCAGCGCCTCGGCCGTGCCGTCCGCCGCGATCGCTTCGACGGCGCTGATCGCGCGCACCGGCGTCCGCGCCAGCCGCCGCCATTCACCGCCGGCGGCGATCATCTCGCTACCCGGACGCGCGATCAGAATCTGCCCGGTAAAGGCTTCGCACAAAGCGGTCGCGCTCTCGATCAGCCGATCGATCAGCGCATCCTCCTCCGCGCTGTCGAGGCGCAGATAGGTTTTCGCGTCCTCGCGCAAAATCGCGGGCGCGGTCAGGGGAAATGTCATTGTGGTTCTCCGCGATCGGGAAGGGCGCAGTCGATGCCGGTCAGCCCGCGCGCGACATGCCAGCGGCAGAGCCGCCCCAGCGCGTCACGGCAGGCGCGCCCCGCGATCAGCGCCGCCGCGTCGAAACGCAGCATCGCGCTGTCGCTGGCCGCCGCATCGGGCGCGGCCGGCTCGGCGGGGCAGGTCAGATCCTCAACAGGCGGGTGCTGGATCGCCGGCGGCGCGGGCGGCCTGTTGCAGCCCGACACAGCGATAATAAGCCCGGCGAGCAGCATCGGGCGCGGCCTCGGTCGGCGCATCGGCAATTCCCTTTTCCAGTTGGGCGGCCTCGGCGGCGATCCGCCGGTCGTCGTCGCGGCGCCGGGCGGCGGCGCTTGCATCCGCCGCCCGCGCGCTTTCGCTGAGCGTGAGGCCGCGCGCCGCGTCATGCGCCGCGATCACCCGCCGGTCATGCGCCGCCAGCGCCAGCCATGCGAGGAGCATCAGCGCGATCAGGATCGCCGCCCCGATCAGCCAGCGCGGCGCGTCCGCCCTCTGCGCCAGCGCGCTCAGCCAGCCGATCATGCCGCCTCGGGCAGCGGGGTGAGCAGATGATAGCCCACCTGCGCCACGTCGACGGTCCCGCCCGGCGTCTTGCCCGGCTGGGCGACGATCGTGATCGACAGCGTGAAATAGGTCCCCGGATCGAACCCCTGCGTGCCGGGCAGCAGCATCTCCCATATTTCGTCCAGATTCTCGGGCAGCAGGTCGGCGTCGGTGGCGCTGAACGCCTCGCCCATCGCGATCGTCTGGCCGGGCACGCCGTCGATCGTGCCCGAAATCGACAGCCGCACCGACAGGATGCCCACCGGATCGGTGACGCGCACGATCGCCTGCGCCTCGCCGGGGCAGGGATCGCCTGCCGGCACCTCGCCGGTGATCGTCAGGGTGACGGGCCGGTATGCCGGCAGCGGTCCCGGTGCGGAAAGCACCAGCCGCGTGGCGTCGAAGCTGTTGCCCCGGCAGGTCAGCGTCGTTTTGGAGGCCGTCGCGACCAGCTCGGGATTGGCGTCCCAGCCCGACGAGAGCTGCCAGCCCTCGGGAATCACGCCCGTGCAGGGGGCATGGACGAAGGTGGCGTCATAGGTGCCGCCCATCAGCCCGCGCGTGTCGAGCAGGTTGAGGTTCGGTCGCGTCGCCGAACGGATGTCCGCCGGCGACTGCGCGCGCGGGGCGATCCGTGGCGCGCCCAGTTCGTCGAGCAGCGCGGACAGCATCGGCTCGATCGCGCGCCCGAAGGAGATCGAGGGGTGCAGCCCGTCGATCGTCATCGCCCCCGCCGCGCCGGTCGCGCCGCCCGAAACACCGTCCGCGCCGTCGATCAGATAAGGCTCGACGCGCGCGACGCGGATGCCCGGCGTCCGCCGCTCCCAATCCAGCAGCCAGTTATTATAGCTTTGCCGGAAGTCGGGGCTGGTCGCCCCCGCGCGCGGCAGGATCGGAAAAATCAGCGTCTGCCGCGCGCCCACCGCCTCCACGAAGGCGCGCACGTTGCGGAACGTCGAATCCTCGTCGGGCGAGTAGCTGCTGTCATTGGTGCCGACCTCGATCACCAGCAGGTCGGGCTTCCAGTCTGCCAGCTTCGCGATCATCGCCGGCGTATGCATGTCCACGCCGTCGATCGCGGCGTAGCTGACCGCGCCGCCCACGTTGAGAAGCGTGCCCGATTTGGATCCCGACACCGCGACCAGCCCGCCCGCGTCGCCGACGCCCACATAGTCCCAGCGCCGCGGGTGCCGCACCTGGCTCCAGAAGAAGGGGGATGCCGTCTTATACTGGCCGAACAGTTCGGCGATGCTGTCGCCCGCGAAGGCAAGGCGCAGCGGCCGGCCCTGCGTCCGCCGCGCGGCGTGATCGGCGATCTGGTCGGGCGTCAGCCGGCCGTTGCCGCCTCCGGCCGCGAACGGGATCGCCTCGCCGCCGCCGATCGTCGCGGCGGCGCTCAGTTGCGAAATGGATTTCGATGTCATGCGGGCTCCTCCAGCAGCAAGGGGTCGCCGTCTTCGGTGGCGAGCGCCGCGCCGTCCTCCAGCAGCAGCGCGCTGCCGCTCGGAGAGGGCGCCGCCGCGCCGGAATGGCGGGCGAGGGTCAGGGCAAGGCCGAGGCCGATCAGCATCGCCGCCGGCCTCAATAAAGGGCGAGGATGTCGGCGGCGGTCGTCCCCGTCGCGCGGACGAACTGCGCGCGAAACGGCAGCACGCTGCCCGAAGGCACGTTGCGCCACGTCGCGTCCGCCGCGTCGCGCAGGCCGCGCAGGACGATGTCGCCGCCCGTACCTATATATAATGCCTTGGGAATGTCGGGGAGCGGCGCGTCGTCGTCCGCCGTCACCGCCACCGCCCGGCTCGCGGGCGAATGGAGCGCCTCCGCGCTGCTCGAATAGCTGTCGGCCATCTGTATCTCCGTGAAAGGAAAAGGGGGGTGCGCCGCGCCGGGAGGGGGAATGGCCCCGGCGCGGCGCGGATCACGGCGGATCAGGCCGCCGCGAACTTCATCAGCTTGATCGCCTCGGAATTGCTGACGCCGCCGCCGACGCGCTTGCTGGCGTAGAAGTGGACGAACGGCTTGTTCGAATAGGGATCGCGCAGGATCTGCGTCTCGGCCCGTTCGGCGATCAGATAGCCCGCGCGGAAATTGCCGAAGGCGATCGCGCAGGCATTCGCCGCGATGTCGGGCATGTCCTCGGCCTCGACCACCGGATAGCCCAGCAAGGTATCGGGCCGCCCCTCCGCCAGCCCCGGCTGCCACAGGAACGCGCCGTCGCTCGTCTTGAACTTGCGGATCGCCGCCAGCGTCGCCGAGTTCATCACGAACACCGCCCCCTGCCGATAGGGCGCGCGCAGCGCCTGGATGAGGTCGATCAGCTTGTCTTGCGGATTGCTCGCCGGGAACGCTCCCGCCGCGCCGCTCGCCAGATATTGCAGCGTGCCGAAGGCGCGCTCCCCGTCCGCCTCGTCGCTGGTCGGCGCGGCAAGGAAGCCCCTGGGCTTGTTCGTCCCGTTGCCCGAGACGAAGGCCGCCCCCTCGGCCCGCGCGAACTCGCTCGCGATCTCCCCCGCCAGCCAGCCTTCGACGTCGAACTGCGCGTCGTCCAGCATCGCCTGGCTTGCCGCCGGATTGGCGTAGAGGTCGCCCATCGCCGGCACGATCTCGTGGAAATCGGGGGTGTCGGTCATCGGCCGCGCGGCGTCCTCGGCCACCCAGCCCGAGGGCGTGCCCCCGCTCGTCACCAGCTTGCGATAGCCCGCGCTGCCGATCTTCACGACATTGGCGATCGCGCGGATCGGGGAGATGGCCTTCAGCGTCGCGTCGATCGTCGCGTCGATCTCGCGCGGCACGGCATAGCCGCCGTCCGCCCCGCTCGTCCCCGCGAAGCTCTTCAGCTCCACCCCGCTCTCGATACCTTTACGCAGATAGCGCTCGACGAACGCCGCCCGCTCGGGGCTGGCCTCGCTCTTCGCGCCGCTCAGCGCGGGCCGCGCCGCCGCGCGCGTCGCCGCCTCCAGCCGGGCCTTCAGCGCGTCGCGCTCGGCGCGCAGCTCGGCCGCCTCGTCCACCCGCGCGGCTTCGTCGAAGCTCGCCTCCAGCGGGTCCGCCTTCACTTCGTACATAGATGTCTCCTCGGCAAAAGCCCGGCCCCGTCGCGGGGCGGGGAAAGGGTTTGGCGTCAGGCCGCCGCCGGCTCCGCGCGCACCGCATGGACGCGGGCGGCGGGCTGCATCGGGAATGTCACCAGCGACACCTCGATCAGGTCGAGGTCGTTTAGTTCTCTATTTGTTCCATGCGTGGCGTCGCGCACGCGATAGCCGAAGCTCAGCCCACCGATCGCACCCTCGGCCAGCAAGGCCGCCGCCTCGCGCCCCGCCCGGCTGTTGGGGGTGAGCCGCCCGATCACGCGCAGCCCGCGCGCATCTTCGGCCAGGCTCTCGATTCGCCCGATCGGCGTCCCCGCCTCATGCTGCCATAGCAGGGGCAGGCGCGCCGGCCCTTCGGCCACCGCCCGCGCGAAGGCGCCGCGCCGCACGATGTCGCCGCCCCGGTCCACCCGGTCGAAGATCGCGGCATAGCCCGCGAAGCGTATCGCCCCGCTCATCCGCGCACCATGCCGACAAGGCCCAGCTTCACCGCGAGGCCGAGCAGCAGCAGCGCCATGCCGATCCGCGCGCACCAGCCGATCAGCTCGTTGCGCGCGGTCCTCTTGGCGTCGCGCCACGCGCCCAGCAGCCCGCGCAATTCATCCAGATCAGCCCGCGCGTCGCGGTCGGTCAGCCCCAGCCGCTCCAGCACGCGCTCCGCGCCCCGCTCGCTCGCTTCCTCGGCCAGCGCGCGCAGCGTCACCAGCGACGCGCCCTGTTCCTCCGCTTGTGCGATCAGGCTCGCCAGCATCGCCGCGCTCATTGCCCCTCTCCCCGCGCGCCGAAGCCCAGCATCTCGCGCTTCTCGGTATCGGTCAGGAAGTCCGCCCCCGCCGCCATGCTCCACAGCCGCTCGCGATCGCCCGCCAGCGCCGGGATCGCGTCAAGGTCCAGCTTCAGCACGAGGTCGGGCCACCAGGCGGTGAGGCCCGCCGTCAGTCCGCCGACGATCTTCTCGGCCAGCGGCACGATCGCCAGCCGCCACAGCGCGCGGTTCGCCTCCGAATAATTGGCGTAGCTGTTGTCGCCGGGCAGGCCCATCAGCATCGGCGGCACGCCGAAGGCCAGCGCGATCTCGCGCGCGGCCGCCGCCTTCAGCCCCACGAAATCCATGTCGGCGGGGGACAGGCTCATCGCCTGCCATTTCAGCCCGCCGTCGAGCAGCATCGGCCGCCCGGCATTGGCCGCGCCCGCGAAACTGGCGTCGATCTCGGCCTTCAGCCGGTCGAACTGGTCGGCCGACAGCGCCGCCCCCGGCTCCCCCGGATCATAGACCAACGCCCCCGACGGCCGCGCCGCATTGTCGAGCAGCGCGCGGTTCCAGCGCGTCGCCGCATTGTGGATCGCCACCGCGCCATAGGCCGCGCCGAGGCAGCCCAGCCCATAATGATCGTCCAGCGGATGATAGCTGCGGATATGGATCAGCCCCGGCTTGCCCAGCGCGTCCGCCGCCAGAATCCGCGTCACCCGCTCGCCGGTGCGATAAAGATACGCCGCCGGCCAGCCGTTCGCGTCCGGTTCCACCGTCACCCGCTCGGGCCGCAGCGGGAACAGCTCGACCGGCACGCCCTCGCCGTCACCGACGATCTGGACGAACGCATTGCCGTGCAGCAGCAGTTGCGCCGCCACCGTCTCGGCCAGCCCCGCGCCGATCAGCGCCAACGCCGGGTGCGCGTCAGCCGGCGCATAGACCGGCACGCCCGCCACGCCCTCCGCCACCATCCGCACCGCGCGCTGCGCCACCGCATTGCCGGCATAGGCATCGCGCACCTGCGCCTCATAGGATCGCGGCCACTCGCCCCCGATCGCCGCCCCCGCCATGACGCGCGCCAGCGCCGGCCGGGCAGCCCCGCCGCCCTTCCGCCCAAACCATCGCATAAGAATCTCCTCGATCGAAAAAGCCCCTCCCCTGAAGGGGAGGGGTGATGCGAACCATAAGCCCCTCCCCTTTAGGGGAGGGGTTTGGGGTGGGGGCCGGCGGCTAGGCGCAACGCCCCGCCAACAGGGATGCCCCGCTCGCACGGTCGCAGCCCGACAAGTCACGATGGCGCTAGCGGCAAGCCCCCACCCCCGTCCCCTCCCCTGAAGGGGAGGGGTGAAGCGCACATATAAGCCCCTCCCCTTCAGGGGAGGGGTTGGGGTGGGGGCGCGCAACCAGCACGACGCACCCAATCAGCCCCGCCCACCCTTCAAATCCGCCGCATCCCCGGCCGCCCCCGCCGCCCCAGCATCAGTTCGCTCATCGCCCACACCAGCGCATCCGCCCGATCGGGCGACCGCCCCGGCCCCTCATAGCCGCCCCCCGCCACCAGCCCCGCCATCTCGTCCTCCAGCGCGGGGAAGGCCCCGACATGAAAGGCCCGCCCCGCCGCGTAGAGCGCCGCCACCGGCTCGGCGCGCGCCGCTTTCCCGCGGCTCGCATGGACAAGCCGGATCGGCAGGTGCCGCTCCGCCGCGCGCAGCACGCTTTCCACCATCGCCCCGCCATTATTCGCCTCGGCCACCACCCGATCGGCGCCGTGCGTCTCGGCGGCCTGCGCTACCGCCCGCGCCCAGCCCTCCGGCCCCGCCCCCGTCACGCTCGCATCGGCCAGCACATAGGCATTTCCGTCCGCGCCCAGCGCCGCCGCCACGATCCCGCAGGCGTCCCCGCCGATCCCGGCGGGCGGGTCCACCGCCACCACCACGCGGCTGACATCGGGGACCTCGCGCACCCGGCACCGCTCGATCAGCGCGCGCGGCCAGAGCGCGCCCGCCGCCTCCTCGATCAGTTCGCCGTCCAGTTCCTGCCGCCCCAGCCGCGTGCCGCCATAGGTGTCGCGCATCGCGTCCAGAAAGGCGTCGGGCAGCCAGGCGCGATTATCCTCGGTGCGCCCGCGCGTCACCGCGACGCCGGGCATCGCCAGCAGGCGGCGGAGCAGCGACACCGGGCGCGGCGTCGTCGTGGCGACGATGCGCGGGGCCTTCCCCAGCCTGAGGCCCATTTCCAGATTGCTCCACGTCGCCTCGCCATGGGGCCATTTCGCGATTTCGTCGGCCCAGGCGGCATGATGTTGTGCGCCGCGCAGCGCCTCCGGCTCGGCGGCAGAATAGAGGAAGGCGCGCGCCCCGCCCGGCCAGCGCAGGCGGCGCAGCGACGGCTCCCATTCGATTCCCGACTCCGGCCCGCACACGGCGAGCAGCCCGCTCTCCCCCTCCACCATCACCGCGCGCGCCTCGGCATGGCTCGCGCCGACCAGCGCGATCCGCGCGTCGGGCTGGCGCTCGGCGACGCTCCGCACCCATTCCGCCCCGCTCCGCGTCTTGCCGAAGCCGCGCCCGGCGAGGATCAGCCAGATCCGCCATGGTCCGGGGGGCGGCAATTGCGCCGGCCGCGCCCAGAACGGCCAGTGGCGCAGCAAAGCCGTGCGCTCGCTTTCCCCCATGCCGTCGAACAGGGCGCGCCAGTCCGCCTCGTCCAGCCCATGCAGTTGCTCGGCCAGCGAGGCCGCGCCGCTCCCGGCGCTCACCTGCGATCCTTCCGGTCGTGCAGCCGGTCCAGCCGCTCGCGGATGACGGCCAGCAGGTCGTCGGGGGCACGTCCCGCCGTCGCCGCGCGCTTCCTCTCCACCCGCTCGCGGTGCATGCGCAGCAGGGTCAGCGCCACATTATCCGAATAGGTTCTCCGTTCCTCCACGACGCCGCCGCGCGTCACCGTCTCGACCTTGCCGTTCATCGCCCGGTCGAACATGCTCGCTTCCAGCCGGTCATAGCCTTCCATCAGCGCCTGATCCCACGCCTCGGCGAAGGCGGCGTCGCGGTTGCGCAGCGCATAGGGGCTGTTCGTCGCCATCCCCGCGACGCGCGCGGACGCCGCGACATTGCAGGTCCTCGCCAGATGTTCCAGGAACTTGCGGCGTCTCGCATTGGTCCATATCCGGCGCACATCCGAACGCGCGCGCTTGCGCGCCAAGCCCGTGCCCATCGACATCTCCCAGACAAAGGAAAGGGCCGCAGCGGCATTGCCGCTCGGCCCGGACGCAATTCTCTAGCGTGCCCTCCATGTACCGGACGAGCGTGCCGATGTCAAGAGTAATTTACCGATATGGTTATCCAACCGCGATCATGATCTCATTGTGGCGCAGCGGGCCGGGCATGCTCGGTGCGCTGTAATAGGCATGTTCGGCCGGTTCGATGGCGGCCAGCCCGCGTTCGACGATCCAGTCGTGCAGTTCGGCGGCCTTGCGGGCGAGCACCGCGCCGGTGACGCGGCCGGGAAAGCGCAACGTGGCGACGCGCCGCTCGGGCAGTGTCGCGATCCGGACCCCCGGACCCGGCTCGGGCAGCGATTCGGGCGTCGCGCCATGCGGCATCGGCAGGCGGACGCGCCATGCGCCCGCGCCCGCCTCGCTCACCAGCAGCGGCATCAGCAGCGGGATCGCCTCGCCCTCGCGGCTTTCGGCGAAGATATAATCGGCCAGCAGCCCGAAGCCGCTCGTCGTCGCCCGCTCGCGCGTGCCTTTCTGCACCGTCTCGGCCACCGTCAGCGGCGCATAGAGCCTCAGCTCGACTGGCCCGCCCTGCGTCTCCACCGCATATTCGGGCGCGCCGTTCGTCTGTTGCCGCCGATAGAGCCAGGCCATCCCCAGCGCCGCGACCCCCGCCACACCGATCGCGCCCGCCGCCACCCGTTTCCAGCGCACCCTTCACCTCCAGCCATCCACAGCCGAAAAGCCAATGCGCGGCCCCCCGCCGGGTTCCCCCATGCCGATCCGCTCCCGTCACCCCGACGAAAGCCGGGGTCCATGGACTCGGCCCAACTCCTTATGGATCGCCTCGCGTCCATGGATTCCGACTTCCGTCGGAATGACGGAAATAACTTTCCAAAACCCCAACCCGACGCCCCGCAGTTCAGCGCCCCACACCAACGCCACCGTCACCCCGGCGAAAGCCGGGGTCCATGGACCCGGCTCAACTCCTTATGGATCGCCTCGCATCCATGGATTCCGACTTCCGTCGGAATGACGGAAATAACTTTCCAAAACCCCAACCCGACGCCCCGCAGTTCAGCGCCCCACACCAACACCACCGTCACCCCGGCGAAAGCCGGCTCAACTCCTTATGGATCGCCTCGCGGCCAGCGTTCATCGGAATGCCCCGTGCGGGCCGGCGCCGGACCAGCCCTACCGCCCGTCTTCGTCGAACAGGTCGGCAAGCTGCTCCACCATCGTCCCGCCCAGTTGTTCGGCGTCCATCAGCGTCACCGCGCGGGCATAGTAACGGGTGACGTCATGGCCAATGCCGATCGCCGCCAGTTCGACGGGGGATCGGTTTTCGATCCAGCCGATCACCTGCCGCAGATGCTTTTCCAGATAGGCGCCCGAATTGACCGACAGCGTCGAATCGTCGACCGGCGCGCCGTCGGAGATCACCATCAGGATCTTGCGTTCCTCGGGCCGCGCGATCAGCCGGTTGTGCGCCCAGAGCAGCGCCTCGCCGTCGATATTTTCCTTCAGCAGCCCTTCGCGCATCATCAGGCCCAGCGCCTTGCGCGCGCGCCGCCACGGCTCGTCCGCGCGCTTGTAGACGATGTGGCGCAGGTCGTTGAGCCGGCCCGGCGCGGGCGGGCGGCCCGCCGCCAGCCATTTCTCGCGCGATTGCCCGCCCTTCCACGCGCGCGTGGTGAAGCCCAGTATCTCGGTCTTGACGCCGCACCGTTCCAGCGTGCGCGCGAGGATGTCGGCGCTGATCGCCGCGATCGAGATCGGCCGCCCGCGCATCGATCCCGAATTGTCGATCAGCAGCGTCACCACCGTGTCGCGGAAGCTCGTGTCCCGCTCCACCTTGTAGGACAGCGAATGGGTGGGATTGATGACGATCCGCGCCAGCCGGGCCGCGTCCAGGAGTCCCTCCTCCTGATCGAAGTCCCAGCTCCGGTTCTGCTGCGCCATCAGCCGCCGCTGGAGGCGGTTGGCAAGCTTCGTCACCGCGCCCTGCAAATGGACGAGCTGCTGGTCGAGATAGGCGCGCAGCCGCGTCAGCTCCTCCTCGTCGCACAGCTCGGTCGCCTCGATCACCTCGTCATATTGCGTGGTGAACGCCTGATAATCGAAACTCGGGCTCAGGTCGGAAAAGGGGCGGTTGGGGCGGACGGGCATCATCCCCTCCTCGCCGTCGTCGCCCATGTCGCTGTCCGAATCGCTCAGCGAATCGTCATCGGAAAGCGTGCTCTCGCTCTCCTCGTCGCCCTTCTCGTCCGTCTCCCCGCGCGACTCGGTGGCGCTTTCGGCCGCCTGGCCTTCGTCGCCCTCCTGATCCTCCTCGCCTTCGCCCTGATCCTGATCCTCGCCGTCCCCTTCATCACCCGAATCCTGCTCGTCCTCGCGATCGGGTTCGGCGTCGATCAGGTCGAGGTCCTCCAGCAGCCGCGTCGCCAGCCGGGCGAAGGCGTCCTGATCGTCGAGCGTCAGCGCCAGCGCGTCGAGTTCGCCGCCCGCTTTCTCCTCGATCCACTCGCGCACCAGCGACAGGCCATGCCGCGCCGCCTCGGGCGGCGCCTCGCCGGTCAGCCGCTCTCGCACCATCAGCCCCAGTGCCGAGGGGATCGGCACTTCATCCCGGCTGCGCGCGCGCGTCAGCGGATCGGATTTCAGCCGGACGTCGAGCGCATGGGCAAGGTTGGCGCGCACGCCCGCCATCCCCCGGCTGCCGAGCGCCTCCACCCGCGCCTGCTCGATCGCGTCGAACGCCGCGCGCGCCACCGCCTCGCCCGGCGCGCCGCGCGCGTGGAGCGCGGCATTGTGGTGCCGCATGCGGAGCGCAAAGCCGTCGGCGAAGCCCCGCGCCTCGGCCACCTGGTCGGCGGGCAGGTTGCGCGCGGGCATCGGCACCTTGATCGCCTTGCCCAGCATGCCCGGCGCATCGCCGGTGAAGGCCACCTCGGCCTCCGCCTCATGCGCCATCGCCCGCGCGGCACCGCCCAGCACCAGACGGAACGCTTCGAGGGGGGATTGCTCAGCCAAGACGGATCAGGCCTTGCCCACCACGCTCTCGGGCAGGTCCTTGCCGAACACGCGCTGATAATATTCGGCCACCAGCGCGCGCTCCGCCTCGTCGCACTTGTTGAGGAACGACAGGCGGAAGGCGAAGCCCACGTCGCCCAGGATCAGCGCGTTCTCGGCCCAGCTTATCACCGTGCGCGGGCTCATCACCGTGGAGATGTCGCCCGCGATGAAGCCCTGCCGGGTGAGGTCGGCCACCTTCACCATATTCTCGACGACCTTGCGCCCGTCAGGCTTGTCATATTCGCCCGACTTGGCGAGCACGATCTGCGCCTCGGTCGCCGCGGGCAGATAGTTCAGCGTGACGACGATGTTCCAGCGGTCCATCTGCCCCTGGTTGATCTGCTGCGTGCCGTGATAGAGGCCGCTGGTGTCGCCCAGTCCCACCGTGTTGGCGGTGGCGAACAGGCGGAAATAGGGGTTGGGCCGGATCACTCTGTTCTGGTCGAGCAGGGTCAGCTTGCCCTCAGTTTCCAGCACGCGCTGGATCACGAACATCACGTCGGGCCGCCCCGCATCATATTCGTCGAAGACGAGCGCGGTCGGCGTCTGCAGCGCCCAGGGCAGCAGGCCCTCGCGGAACTCCGTCACCTGCTGGCCGTCGCGCAGCACGATCGCGTCGCGGCCGACCAGATCGATACGGCTGATGTGCGCGTCGAGATTGATGCGGATGCACGGCCAGTTCAGCCGCGCGGCCACCTGCTCGATATGGGTCGACTTGCCGGTGCCGTGATAACCCTGGATCATCACCCGGCGATTGTGCGCGAAGCCCGCCGCGATCGCGAGCGTGGTGTCGGGATCGAACACATAAGCGGGATCGAGATCGGGCACGCGCTCGTCCGCCTCGCTGAAGGCGGGCACTTCCATGTCCGAATCGATCCCGAACAGCTCGCGCACCTTCACCATCCGGTCTGGTGCATCGAGCACCGTGTCGGCGCGGCTGTCGGGTTGGACGTTGGGGAGATCGGCCATGGTTGTGCTTTCCGTGCTGACTCAGGCGAAGGCGGGAGCGGATTTGAGTTGCGTATAAGCCGATATCACGTCCTGCAAAGCCTTCTCGTGGGATCGGTCGCCGCCATTGCGGTCGGGGTGGTAGCGGTGGACGAGATCGGCATAGCGCCGGCGCAGCGCCCGCCGGTCGGCATCGGCGCCGAGGCCGAGTACCTTCAGCGCCTTGCGGTCGCGATCGCTCAGCGGCTTGCCGTCAGTACGTTCGGATTTACGGAACTCGGCGAAACGCGCGCCGATCGCGTCCAGCGGATCGGTGAAGTCGGCCCAGCGCGGCCCCGGTGCATGCGCTGCGGTGCCGAAGGCGCGCGTCTCGCGCTCCCATCCGGCGAAGGGGCGCTGCGCATCGGCGATCTCATCGGGGCTCATCCCCGCAAAATAATTATAGCGGTCGTTGAACGCGCGGACATGGTCGAGGCAGAACCAGCGCCACTGCCCCGGCCCGTCGGCGCGGTGCCCGTCCTCACCCGGCGCGCGGAACTCGCCCGGCTCCTCACAGCCGTCCTGCTCACACAGCCGCCCGCCCGCCTCCACGCGCCCGTGGAAGCGGCTGGACTTGCGTTTCGTCTGGTTGTCGGCGGCCAAGGCTGCTCCTCATGAGTCAAATCGGGTATATAGGGGCGATGACCGATAAATTTACAGGCCCGGTGGCCGCTGAAATCGTCCGCCGGCTCACGGTCGCGCTTTCTCCCGTCCATCTCGACGTGATCGACGACAGCGAGCAGCATCGCGGCCATGCTGGCCATGACGCACGCGGCGAGAGCCATTTCACCGTCGAGATCGTGGCCGACGCCTTCGCCGGCAGGAACCGGGTCGCGCGGCAACGCCTCGTCAACGCCGCGCTCGCCGATCTGCTGGCCGACCGCGTTCACGCCCTCGCCATCCGCGCGAAAACGCCATCGGAGGCCGCATGACCGAAGACGACGACATCTTCCTCCAGACGATCACACCCGCAACGCACGATCTCGGCGGCTTCAAGGTCCACCGCACGCTGCCGTCGCGGCCGCGCACGATGGTCGGCCCCTTTATCTTCTTCGATCAGATGGGCCCTGCGCATCTCCCGCCCGGCACGGGAATGGACGTGCGCCCGCATCCGCACATCAACTTGGCCACCGTCACCTACCTCTTCACGGGCGCGATCGATCATCGCGATTCGCTGGGCACCTTCGCGACGATCAAGCCGGGCGCGGTGAATCTGATGACCGCCGGGCGCGGCATCGTCCATTCCGAACGCTCGCCCGCCGCCGAGCGGCCGGGCGGCCCGTCCCTGTCCGGCATCCAGACCTGGCTCGCCTTGCCTGACGACATGGAGGAGATGGCGCCCGCCTTCGAACATGTCGCGCGCGCCGACCTGCCGCTCGTCGAGGCGCCCGGGGTTCGCGCCCATATCGTCATGGGCAGTCTGTGGGGCCGGACCGCGCCCACCACCTGCTACGCGCCCACCATCTATGCCGACATCGCGCTCGATCCCGGCGGCAGCCTGCCGATCGACGACGAGGCCGACGAGCGCGCCGTCTATGTCGCCAGCGGCGAGGCAAGCCTCGACAACCTGCCGCTCGATCCGATGACGCTCTATGTGCTGCGCCCCGGCGTCGCGGCGACCTTGCGCTCCGCGGCGGGCGGCCGGGTGATGCTCTGCGGCGGCGGCGCGTTCGCCACGCCGCGTCACGTCTGGTGGAATTTCGTCTCCTCCTCGCGCGACCGGATCAACGAGGCGAAGGAAGACTGGCGCGCCGGCCGCTTCCCCACCGTCCCCGGCGACGATAAGGAATATATCCCGCTTCCCGAGGTGCCCAAGACCGTCAGCTATCCCTGACCGCATTGCCCGATGCGCACGCCAAGCCTATGATCCGCTCACCCCGAGGCTGGGGGAGCCGTCCCGGCCACCAGCGGCGCCACGTCCATCGACCGGCGCCGCCGGGGCGGGGATACGGGCGTCGTCCATCCCCGCCGGGGTCCGCTTAAATCGCCACGCTCAAAAGTAGGCTAGCTTCTCTCTTATCCCCGCAACCACTCGATCCACGCGCCATGCGGATGGGCGCGCGCGAGGGTTTCGCTCGTGCCGTCGCCCGGCCAGTGCCGGACGGTCAGCTCGTGGATGCCGAGGCTGCGGTCACCCTCATAGGAAACCCAGCCGAGCGGGCGCGCCGCCGTGGCCGCCGCGCCGGCCTTTGCCATTGCTGCCTCGATCCGCCGTTGCCCCTCAGGCGGCAGATATTGCCAGACGACGCTGTGCATCAGCACCCGTGTCACGCCTTCGGGCTGCGGCTCGGCCAGCCGCATTTCCACCCAGTCGGCGGCGTCGCCCTGATCGAGTTGCGGCGGGCTGGCCAGCGCCAGTGTGATCGCGCGCTCGATTCGCGCCAGCCGGTCGAACTGATCGGGCCAGACATAAGCGAGCAGCCGGTCGGCCTGCCCCGGTGCGGTGAGGTCGATCGGCGCGATATCCACACCGCGCACACTTTCGATCCTCACTTCGGCGGCGGGCGGTGGCGGCCCGCGCCATTCGGGCGTGATGCGGATCGCCGCATCCTCCGGCCCCACCGTCACCCCGCCCAGATCGAAGCGGTAGCGGTCGATCAGCAGGTTCAGCCCCGCGCTCGATCCGATCTCCAGCAACTCGAAGCGCGGCCCGAACCGCTGCGCGAGCGAGAGCAGCCCGGCCATCAGCACGCCCGATCGCGCCGCCTCGTTCGTCTGCGGCGGCCCGTCGAGCCAGCGCACGATCTCCGCGTCATGCAGCGCCAGCGCCGCGTCGACTGCGTCGGCCACGATGTCAGGATCGGTTTGTTCCCCACGATAGACCGGATCGAGCGCGCCGCCGCGTCCCGATCGGAACAGCGCATGGAACGGTCCCGCAAGCCGCAGCGGCAGTGCGTCGATCAGCGGATCGCCCGCCCAATTGAGCGCGCGGCGGCCGGTCGCCGTCGTTTCGTCGAGCACGCTGGCCAGCGCAGTGCAGATGCGCCCCGTTACCGGCGCACCACCCTTTTCGCAAAAGGCGGCCTGCCACAGAAGCGTGCGCCGGATCGTCTCGTGATTCGCCATGCGCCGGCATTGCCCTTGCCAGCGGCCCCAAGTAAAGCGCCCCGACCATGGCCGATCCGATCATCCTCGCCATTCCCAAGGGCCGCATCCTCGAAGAGGCGCTGCCGCTGCTCGCGCGCGTCGGCATCGTGCCTGAGCCGGCCTTTGCCGACGAAGGCAGCCGCGCGCTGCGCTTTGCCACCAACCGGCCCGACATCGGTATTATCCGCGTGCGCGCGTTCGACGTGGCCACCTTCGTCGCCCACGGCGCGGCGCAGCTCGGCATCGTCGGCTCCGACGTGCTGATGGAGTTCGACTATTCGGAGCTGTATGCGCCGGTCGATCTCGACATCGGCCATTGCCGCCTGTCGATCGCCGAGCCGGTGGAAATGGCGAAAGGCGACGATGTGCGAAGCTGGAGCCATGTGCGCGTCGCCACCAAATATCCCAATCTCACCCGCCGCCATTTCGAGGCGCGCGGCGTGCAGGCCGAATGCGTCAAGCTGAACGGCGCGATGGAGATTGCCCCCGCGCTCGGCCTGTCGAGCCGGATCGTCGATCTCGTCTCCTCGGGCCGCACGCTGAAGGAGAACGGGCTGGTCGAGGTGGAGGTGATCACTGAGGTGTCCGCCCGCCTGATCGCCAATCGCGCGGCCTACAAGACGCGCGCCGCAACGATCGCGCCGTTGATCGAGGGTTTCCGCCGGGCCGTGGGGGGCGCCGATGCCGCTTAGGCTCGACAGCCGCGATTCCGGCTTTGCCGCCGCCTTCACCGCGCTGGTCGATGCGCGACGCGAGGCGGATGCCGACGTGCGCGCCGATGTCGCCGCGATCGTCGCCGCCGTGCGCGAAAAGGGCGACGCCGCGCTGACCGACTATACCAAGCGTTTCGATCGCCATGATCTCGACGGCACCGGCTGGCAGGTGAGCAGGGAGGAACGCCGTGCCGCGCTCGCCGGCCTCGCCCCCGAACTGCGCGGTGCGCTCGATCTCGCGGCGGCGCGCATCCGCGCCTATCATGCGGCTCAGAAGCCGGCGGACAGTGAGACAACCGATAGCAGTGGCGTTCGCATGGGCGCGCGCTGGCGGGCGGTTGATGCGGCGGGGCTGTATGTCCCCGGCGGGCGGGCGGCCTATCCCTCCACCGTGCTGATGAACGCGATCCCCGCCAGGGCCGCGGGCGTCGAGCGCCTCGTGATGGTGACGCCGACCCCCGATGGCGCGGTGAACCCGCTCGTTCTCGCCGCCGCCGAGATTGCGGGCATCGATGAGGTGTGGCGTATCGGCGGCGCGCAGGCGATCGCCGCGCTTGCCTACGGCACCGGGCGCATCCGCCCGGTCGATGTCGTCGTCGGCCCCGGCAATGCCTGGGTGGCGGAGGCGAAGCGCCAGCTTTACGGCGTCGTCGGGATCGACATGGTGGCGGGTCCCTCCGAAATCGTCGTCGTCGCGGACGGCGCGAACGATCCGGCATGGATCGCCGCCGACCTGCTGAGTCAGGCCGAGCATGACCCGACCAGCCAGTCGATCCTGTTCACCGATTCGGCCGCCCTCGCCGATGCCGTGGCTGAGGCGGTCGAGACGCAGCTTGCGGAACTTGCCACCGGCGTCACCGCGCGAACGAGCTGGCAAGCGAACGGCGCGATCATCCTGCTCGGTTCGTTCGAGGAAGCGCCCGCGCTGATCGATCGGCTCGCGCCCGAGCATCTCCAGCTTGCGATCGACGCTCCCGATGCGCTGTTCGCCCGTGTCCGCCACGCCGGATCGGTCTTCCTCGGCCGCCACACACCGGAAGCGGTGGGCGATTATGTCGGCGGGCCGAACCATGTCTTGCCCACGGGCCGCCGCGCGCGTTTCGCCTCGGGCCTCTCGGTGCTCGATTTCATGAAGCGGACGAGTTTCCTTGCCTGCGATCCCGGCTCGCTCGCCCGCGTCGGCCCCGCCGCCGTCGCATTGGCTGAGGCCGAGGGCCTGCCCGCGCACGCCGCATCGGTGGCAATCCGGCTATGAAGCGAAACGAACGCAGCCGCGCGCGCGCCGCCGCGCGCCTTGCCGCCTGCCAGGCGCTCTATCAGCGCGAGATGGAGGATACGCCGCTCCCCCGCCTGCTCGATGAGTTCCACCAGCATCGCCTCGGCAAGACGATCGAGGACGTGACCTATGCCGAGGCCGACGTCGATTTCTTCGACGATCTCGTTCGCGGCGTCGATGCGCGCCAAGCCGAGATCGACGACGCGATCACCGCGAAGCTCGCCGCCGGCTGGACGCTCGACCGGCTCGACCGGCCGATGCGCCAGATATTGCGCGCCGGCACCTATGAACTAATCGCCCGCATCGACGTCCCTACCGCCACCGTCATCAGCGCCTATGTCGACGTCGCGGACGCCTTCTATGACCGGCGCGAGAAAGGCTTCGTCAACGGCCTCCTCGACGCGGTGGCGAAAGCGGTGCGGGGATAGAGGTCGCCTTCGAACCTGCCGTCCTCCCCGCGCAAGCGGCGATCTATACACCCGCGTTTCGGCCTTTCTGCGCCGATAATGCTTATAGATTCCCGCTGTCGCGGGAATGACGAATAAGATTTTACGCAACACCCGCCCCATGGTTGCTGCCGTCCCGGCGCGTTAAGGTGCGGGCATGACCACCGAATCTGCCTTTGTTGCCGCCTTGCGTCCCTTGGCTGGACATCCCGCCGCGCGTGGGCTGGTGGACGATGCGGCGGTGCTCCCCGCCCCGCTGGGGCGCGACCTCGTGTTGACGCACGACATGCTGGTCGAGGGCGTCCACTTCCTTCCTGGCGATCCGGCGGGTGACATCGCGTGGAAGCTTGTCGCGGTGAACCTCTCTGACCTTGCGGCGAAGGGTGCGCGGCCGCTGGGCGTGCTGATGGGCTGCGGGTTGGGCGACGATCCAGCGTGGGACGCTGCGTTCGTCGTGGGCCTGGGTCGCGCACTCGATCATTTCGGCGTGCCTTTGCTCGGCGGAGACACGGTAGCAATGCCCGCCGGCGCGCCGCGCACGCTGGGGCTTACCGCGCTGGGCGAGGCGGCGCCCGGCCTCGCCCCCTCGCGCGCGGGCGCGCAGTCGGGTGATCGGCTCTGGATCAGCGGCACGATCGGCAATGCCGGGTTGGGGCTTGCCATCGCGCGCGGTGAGAGCGCCGGACCGCGCGTCCTCCTCAAAGCCTATCGCCTGCCGATGCCGCGCCTCGCCGCCGGGCGCGCGCTCGCCCCGCATGTCCACGCGATGGCAGATGTGTCGGACGGGCTGCTGCTCGATGCCGGCCGTCTCGCGGGTGCGAGCGGGCTCAGCCTCACGATTGATCTCGACGCCGTGCCACTTTCGGCCGAAGCGGCAGCGCTGGCCGGCACCGATCGCACCGCCCGGCTTGCCGCCGCCACCGCAGGGGACGACTATGAACTACTGTTCGCCGCGCCTGAGGAGGAGGGCCCGGCAATCGCGGCACTTGCCATCCTACTCAATCTCGCGCTCACCCCGATCGGCCGCTTTACCGAGGGGAAAGGCGTGACGCTGGAGGACCGCGAGGGGGCGGTGCCGCTCCCCGCCCGGCTCGGCTACGAGCATTAGCGCTCTGTTTTCGGACTTTGCGCCTCGACCCAGCCCGGCTTGCCAAACCGCGCGCCGCGCTTATGGTTCGTACCCGAACCGTTCCGGTGCACATTTCGGCTTATGTTTCCAGCGTTCCGGCGACGGTATAACAGGGAAGGAGACCGGATGCTCATCGTCTATCTCTCCATAGCCTGCGGCCTGATCGCCGTGCTCTATGGTATCGTTACCAGCCGGCAGGTGCTCGCCGCCTCCGCCGGCAATGCCCGGATGCAGGAAATCGCGAGCGCGATACAGGAAGGCGCGGGCGCCTATCTCGCCCGCCAGTATCGCACCATCTTCATCGTCGGCGTGATCGTCGCCATCCTCGTCTTCGCTTTTCTCGGCCCCGTTTCGGCGGCGGGCTTCGTGTTGGGCGCGGTGTTGTCGGGCGTCACCGGCTTCATCGGGATGAACATCTCGGTGCGCGCCAATGTCCGCACGGCGGAGGCGGCGCGCGCCAGCCTGCAATCGGGACTGACGATCGCGTTCCGCGCGGGCGCGGTGACGGGCCTGCTGGTGGCGGGGCTCGCACTGCTCGCCATCTCGGTCTTCTTCTGGTTCCTGATCGGCCCCGGCGGCCATGGCGCGGGTGATCGCGTCGTCGTCGAGGCGCTCGTCGCGCTGGCCTTCGGCGCGTCGCTCATCTCGATCTTCGCGCGCCTCGGCGGCGGCATCTTCACCAAGGCGGCCGATGTCGGCGCCGATCTCGTCGGCAAGGTGGAAGCGGGCATTCCCGAGGACGATCCCCGCAATCCCGCCACCATCGCGGACAATGTTGGCGACAATGTCGGCGACTGCGCGGGCATGGCGGCCGACCTCTTCGAAACCTATGTCGTGACGGTCGGCGTCGCGATGGTGACGATCGCGCTGCTGATCGGCGCGGGATCGCCGCTGCTACTGCCGCTCATGTCCCTGCCGCTGCTGATCGGCGGCGTGTGCATCATCACCTCGATCATCGGCACCTACATGGTGCGCCTCGGCTCCAGCCAGTCGATTATGGGCGCGCTCTACAAAGGCTTCTGGACGGCGGCGATACTGTCGATCTTCGCGATCTTCGGCGCGGCTTATTATGCGCTGGTCGATATCAACCAGATCATCAGGACCACGACGGGGGCCAGCTTCCCGGCGATAAACCTGTTCTGGTCCAGCCTCGTCGGCCTTGCCGTCACCGGGCTGCTCGTCTGGATCACCGAATATTATACGGGCACCAACTTCCGCCCCGTGCGCAGCATCGCGCGCGCGTCGGAAACGGGACATGGCACCAACGTCATCCAGGGCCTTGCCGTCAGCCTTGAATCGACCGCGCTGCCGACTTTGGTGATCGTGATCGGCATCATCGTCAGCTACCAGCTTGCCGGCCTGCTGGGCGTCGCCTTCGCGGCGACGGCGATGCTGGCGCTGGCGGGCATGGTCGTGGCGCTCGACGCTTACGGCCCCGTCACCGACAATGCGGGCGGCATCGCCGAGATGGCGGGCCTTGACGACAGCGTGCGCGACAAGACCGACGCGCTGGATGCGGTGGGCAACACCACCAAGGCCGTCACCAAGGGCTATGCGATCGGATCGGCGGCGCTCGCCGCGCTCGTCCTGTTCGGTGCCTATACGACCGACCTTACCCAGTTCTTCCCCGATCTGGCGGTCGATTTCTCGCTGTCCAACCCTTACGTCATCGTCGGCCTGCTGCTCGGCGCGCTGCTGCCTTATGTGTTCGGCGCGTTCGGCATGACGGCGGTGGGTCGCGCGGCGGGTTCGGTTGTCGAGGAGGTGCGCGCGCAGTTCCGCGACAATCCGGGCATCATGGAGGGGACGAGCCGCCCCAATTATGCCCGTACCGTCGATCTCGTCACCAAGGCGGCGATCAAGGAGATGATCGTCCCCTCGCTGCTGCCGGTGTTGACGCCGATCGTCGTCTATTTCGTCATCACCTGGGTGGCGGGTCAGGCGGACGGCTTCGCGGCATTGGGCGCTCTGCTCCTCGGCGTGATCGTCTCGGGGCTGTTCGTCGCGATCTCGATGACGTCGGGCGGCGGCGCGTGGGACAATGCCAAGAAATATATCGAGGACGGCAATCACGGCGGCAAAGGGTCTGACGCGCACAAGGCGGCCGTCACCGGCGACACGGTGGGCGACCCCTATAAGGACACCGCGGGCCCAGCGGTGAACCCCATGATCAAGATCACCAACATCGTCGCCCTGCTCCTCCTCGCTGCGCTCGCGCACGGGGGTTAAAGCCTTCCTCACGGGAGCGGGACCCCGTCCGGAGCGATCCGGGCGGGGTTTTTTGAAGCCCCTATCTCGTCATTCCGACGAAAGTGGGAATCCATGGAGACGGGTCTATCGGTAACGAAGCAAGTCGCTTCTATGGGTCCCGGCTTCTGCCGGGGCGACAGCTGCTGGTGGATCACAAATCCGCTCAGAGCAGGCCATGGCGCTCCAGTTCGGCGCGGAGCGGGCCGGCGGCGGTGAAGACGTGACCCGCCAAGCCTGCTCTCTCCGCCGCTGCCACATTCTCCTGCCGATCGTCGACGAACAGCCCCTCGCCGGGCGCAAGGTTGAATCGGTCGAGCGCGAGCGCGAAGATCGCCGGGTCGGGCTTTACCAACCGCTCCTCGCCCGAGACGACGATCGCATCGAACAGATTGAACAGGGCCGCCTCACGTGCGCGGATCGGCGGCCAGAATTCGGCGGAGAAATTGGTGATGGCGAAGAGCGGCACGCCACGCGCCGCGAGTTCGCCGACAAGATCGGCCATGCCGGGCACGAGCGCCGGGATCGTCTCCCCGAAGCGCGGCCCGAACGCCTCGATCAGCGCGCGATGCTCCGGGTGACTCGCGATCAGCTCTGCGCTCGTCTCCGCGAAGGGACGGCCGGCGTCATGCTGGAAATGCCAGTCATGCGTGACGACCCGCGCCAGAAAATCTTCCAGCGCGGCCGTATCGGGAATCAGCTTCTCGTAAAGGTAGCGCGGGTCCCATTCGACAAGGACATTGCCGATGTCGAAAACAAGGGCGCGCGGCCCCGGAACGCTGCTCAGCCCTGACGCGCCTTGAAGCGGCGATTCGTCTTGTTGATGACGTAGGTACGGCCACGCCGACGGATCACGCGATTGTCGCGGTGACGCCCCTTGAGCGATTTGAGCGAATTGCGGATCTTCATCGCCGGAACGCCTGCCTGTCTGTCTTGCTGAGGTTTTTAAGGAAGCGGTCCCCTATGCGGGGGCGGCCGCGAAGTCAAGCTGACTGTGCAGTTATCCGCCTTTTCACGGTGCTGCGACAGCCCAATGCCGATCACAACGCCGGACACAAATGTAAGACATATGCTGCCGAACAGCACCACAAGGTACCACGTCATTCGGTTTATGGATGCGTCGAGATCACTCTTTGTCGCAGGATCGCTCATGAAACGATATTATCCGCTCTCCCCTTCGTCGCAAGCCCCAACAAAAGACAGTGGCGCGGCGCGGCGAAGCGGTTACGGTGGCGGTTCGGGTTTGTTGCGAGGGTCATGCGCCATGTCGGGTTCTGCGATCAAGGGACTGATGGCCGGTGCGATGCTGGCGCTGGCGGGGTGCGCGGCGCAGGTGCCGCCGGTCCAGGTGACGCGCTTTCACCTCGATCAGCCGATCGCGCGCGGTGACATCGCGGTCGAGCCGATCGACAAGGCGGCGGCCGATTCGCTGGAATATCGCGTTTATGCCGATGCGGTCGGCCGGACGCTGGGCACGCGGGGCTTCCGCCTCGCGCCCGATCTGCCGCGTTCCGAACTGGTGGCGGTCGTCGATGTGCGCAGCGGCACGCGCGAGGGGATGCCCGGCCGGTCGCCCGTCTCGATCGGGCTGGGCGGCGGCAGCTTCGGGGGCGGCGTCGGCCTGGGCGGCGGCATCAGCTTCCCGATCGGCAAGGCGAAATCGGGCACGCTCGTCACCACCGAGTTGTCGGTGCAGATCAAGCGCCGTTCCGAAGGGACGGTGATCTGGGAAGGCCGTGCGCGGGGCGAGGCGCGCGCCGGAACGCCCTACGGCACGCCCAACGCCATGGCCGACCGGTTGGCGCAGGCGCTGTTCACGGGCTTTCCCGGCGAATCGGGGCGGACTATCACCGTCAAATGAGCATGCACGTCTCCGCCGCGTTCGACAGCGGCAATATCGTCGTCAAGGCAGGCCCGGACACCCTCGGCGCCGACCGGTTCGATCTGGAAATCGCGTCCGACAGCGGTTCCGATTTCTACCAGTGGTTCCATTTCCGCCTGCTCGGGGCGGCGGGAAAGCTGGTGACGCTCAATATCCTGAACGCGTCCGGCGCGGCCTATCCGGGCGGCTGGCCCGGCTATGCCGCCTGCGTGTCGGAGGACAGGGTGACATGGCGGCGCGTCGAGACGGCCTATGCCGACGGCGTCCTCACCATCCGCCATCGCCCGGCGGGCAACAGCGTATGGTTCGCCTATTTCGCGCCTTATTCGATGGAGCGGCATCACGATCTGGTGGCGCGGATCGCGGGCTGCCCCAGCGTCACCCACGAATCGCTTGGCCGCACGCTCGACGGGCAGGAACTGGATTGCCTGACGCTGGGCGCCGGCCCGCGCCGGATCTGGCTGCAGGCGCGCCAGCATCCCGGCGAATCGATGGCCGAATGGTGGATGGAAGGCGCGCTCGAACGGCTTACCGATCCCGGCGACAGCGTCGCGCGCGCGCTGCGGGAGGCGGCGACCTTCCATATCGTGCCGAACGTGAATCCCGATGGTTCACGCCGCGGTCACCTGCGCACCAATGCGATCGGCGTGAATCTCAACCGCGAATGGCACGCTCCCTCGATCGAGCGCAGCCCCGAAGTGTTCCATATCCTGCGGCGGATGGATAAGACGGGCGTCGATTTCGCGATGGACGTGCATGGCGACGAGGCGATCCCCCACGTCTTTCTCGCCGGGTTCGAAGGGATACCCGACTGGACCGACGCGCAGGGCGCGCTCTTCTACCGCTATCGGGAGACGCTCGCGCGGCGATCGCCCGATTTCCAGACGGCGAAGGGCTATCCTCCCTCGCCCCCCGGCCGCGCCAACCTGTCAATGGCGACGAACCAGCTAGCTCAACGCTTCGGTGCGGTGGCGATGACGCTCGAAATGCCATTCAAGGACAATGCCGACCTGCCGGACGCCGAATATGGCTGGTCACCCGCCCGTTCGAAGCAATTGGCGCGCGATTGCCTGGGTGCGCTGTGGGAGATGATCGGCGACGTGCCCGTGCGCGGGCGCTCAGCCCCATAGCTCCTCGAAAAAGTCACATAAGGCGCGCCAGGAACGGCGGTCGGCCTTCTCGTCATAGCCGATACCAGGCGCCGCCGATCCCGGCGCGGTGAAGCCATGCGCGGCGTGGCCATAGAGATGGATCTGCCAGTCGGCGCCCGAGGCGGTGAGTTCGCGGCCCAGCGCGACGCTCGCTTCCGGCCCGGCGAGCGGATCGTCGAAGCCGTGGAGGACGAGGATGCGCGCGGAAATCGGGGCGGCATTGGCGAAGGGCGGCGCATCGAACACGCCATGCAGGCTCACCACCCCTGCCACGTCCGCGCCCGACCGTGCGAGGTCGAGCACGCATTTGCCACCGAAGCAGAAACCGATCGCGCCGATCCGCGTGGCGTCAGCCTCAGGCTGGGCACGCAGTGCGTCCAGCGCCGCCGTCATGCGCGCCTGGAGCACGCGCCGGTCGGCCTCGGCCTCCTGCATCAGCGCGCGGGCGTGCTCGCGATTCGCCTCGGGCCGGTTTTGTGCGCCATAGACATCAATCGCGAAGCCGACATAGCCCAGCGCCGCCAGCGCCTTCGCCTTTTCGACGTCGAATGCTTTCAGGCCGAGCACGTTGGGCGCGACCATCACGCCGGGGTGCGGCGCTTCCGCCGCCGTATCCCACGCCAGAACCCCTTCGAACGGGCCGCCCGGCCCTTCGTAGCGGACGGGCCGTGTCTCGATCGCCATGGTCATGCTCTCCCTCGGACCGGCAGATCGTGGCACGGTGGCCGGCGGCTGACAATCGCCCCGGCCGTCGCTATGGGCAGGCCGAACGCTTCCAGGGAGATCGCCTTGCCTCGCCTCGTCCTTATCCGCCACGGCCAATCCGCATGGAATCTCGAGAACCGCTTCACCGGCTGGTGGGACGTCAATCTTACCGAAAAGGGCATCGAGGAAGCCCGCGCGGCTGGCGAACTGATGGCGGCGCGCGGCCTCGATTTCGATCGTTGTTTCACCAGTTATCAAACGCGGGCGATCAAGACGCTCAACCTCGCGCTCGAGGCGATGGGCCGGCTCTGGCTGCCAATGGAGAAGGACTGGCGGCTGAACGAGCGCCATTATGGCGGGCTGACCGGGCTCAACAAGGCTGAGACGGCGGCGAAACATGGCGACGAGCAGGTGAAGATCTGGCGTCGCTCGTTCGACGTGCCGCCGCCGCCGATGGAGGCGGGTAGTCCCTTCGATCTCGCGAACGACCGCCGCTATGCGGGCATCGCCATTCCGGCGACCGAGAGCCTGAAGGACACGATCGCGCGTGTCCTACCTTATTGGGAGACGACGATCGCTCCAGCGCTGAAGACGGGCGAGCGCGTCCTGATCTCGGCGCACGGCAATTCGCTTCGCGCGTTGGTCAAGCATCTATCGAACATCCCCGACGCGGAGATTACTGGCCTCGAAATCCCGACCGGCCAGCCGATCGTCTACGAACTGGCCGACGATCTCACCGCGCGGGACCGCTATTATCTCCACGAGCGCGGCTAAGGCCTATTTCGTTTCGGGTTAACAAGGACACATTTTTGTGGTTCGCTCCCGGTGGCTTGATTGCACGCTGACAGGGGAGTGCTTGTTATGCCATTATCGAAGCGCCTTTTCGCCGAGCTGTTCGGCACCTTTTGGCTGGTTTTCGGCGGGTGCGGCAGCGCCGTGTTCGCCGCAGCCTTTCCTGATCTGGGCATCGGATTCTTGGGCGTCGCCCTCGCCTTCGGACTCACCTTGCTCACCATGGCCTATTCGGTGGGTCATATTTCGGGCTGTCACCTCAACCCGGCGGTGACGATCGGCCTGTGGGCAGGCCGGCGCTTCCCGGCCAAGGACATCCTTCCTTATATCGTGGCGCAGGTGATCGGCGCGATCATCGCCGCTGCCGTCATCTATCTGATCGCCAGCGGCCAGCCCGATTTCGTCCTGGCGCCGAACGGGCTCGCTGCGAACGGCTTCGGCGCCAATTCGCCGGGCGGCTATTCGCTGTTGTCGGCGCTGGTCATCGAAGTGGTACTGACCTTCGGCTTCCTCGTGGTCATCCTGGGATCGACCGATACACGCGCACCGGCGGGCTTCGCGCCGCTCGCCATCGGGCTGGCGCTGACGCTAATCCACCTCATCGCCATTCCCGTGACCAACACGTCGGTCAATCCGGCGCGGAGCACCGGGCCGGCGCTGCTCGTCGGCGGGCTGGCGGTGCAGCAACTCTGGATATTCTGGCTGGCGCCGATCGTAGGCGGCATATTGGGTGGCTTCGCCTATCGCGGGCTGGTCGGCGATCCGCCGTCGGCACCGCCGATCACCGGCGAAAGCCTCTGAAGGCTCGGCGCCGGCGCGCAGGGTGATTGCGTCGGCGCGGACCTCGCTTTAAGAGCCTCGCTTTGCGCGAGGGGGCAGGACATGGCCGACGCACGGCCGCTCATCGGAATCATCATGGGCAGCCGATCGGACTGGGAGACGATGCGTCACGCCGCCGAGACGCTCGATGCGCTCGGCGTGGCGCATGAATGCCGCGTCGTTTCCGCACACCGCACCCCCGATCGGCTCTATAGTTATGCCAAGGAAGCCGCCGGACGCGGGCTCGTCGCGATCATCGCCGGCGCGGGCGGGGCGGCGCACTTGCCGGGCATGACGGCGGCGATGACGCGGCTGCCCGTGCTAGGCGTTCCCGTCGAATCGAAGGCGCTATCGGGCATGGACAGCCTGCTGTCGATCGTCCAGATGCCGGCGGGCATTCCGGTGGGCACGCTGGCGATCGGGCGTGCCGGGGCGGTCAATGCCGGTCTGCTCGCCGCTGCGATCATCGCTACCGCCGATCCCGCGCTGGCTGAACGGCTCGACGCATGGCGCGCGGCACAGACCGAAGCGGTGGGGACCGGGGTGGAATGACAATCGCACCGGGATCGACGATCGGCATCATTGGGGGCGGCCAGCTTGGCCGAATGCTCGCCATGGCGGCCGCCCGGCTCGGCTATCACTGCCATATCTATTGCCCCGACGCCGAATCGCCGGCGGGCGAGGTAGCGGCCCGGCTGACCCGCGCCGCCTATGACGATCAGGCGGCGCTGGCCGCCTTCGCCGACAGCGTCGACGTCGTCACCTATGAGTTCGAGAATATTCCCGCAGCCCCGATCCAGAGGCTGGCGGCGCGGCGGCTGCTGCATCCCAACGCCCACGCGCTCGCCGTGGCGCAAGATCGGCTGGCGGAGAAAGAATTCGTCGCCGCCCTCGGCGGGCGGCCCGCGCCGTTCCGCGCGGTCGATTCGGTAAGCGACCTCACCGCCGCGCTGGTGGCGATCGGCGCGCCGGCGATCCTGAAGACGCGGCGTTTCGGCTATGACGGCAAAGGGCAGGTGCGGATTGCTTCACTGGAGGAAGCTGCGGCGGCGTGGGACGCAATCAAGGGCGCGCCCGCTATCCTCGAAGGGCTGGTCCGCTTCGATCACGAATTTTCGATTATCGCGGTGCGTGGGGCCGACGGGGCCTTCGCGACGTGGGAAGCGCCCGACAATGTCCACCATCATGGTATCCTCGCCACCTCCACCGTGCCCGCCGGCGGCATAATCGCGGCGCAGGCGGAGGAAGCGGCGGCGCTGGCGAGGAAGGTAGCCGAAGCGCTCGATTATGTCGGAGTGCTGACGCTGGAATTCTTTGCCTCAGCGGAAGGGCCGGTGTTCAACGAAATGGCGCCACGTGTCCATAACTCGGGCCATTGGACGATTGAGGGCGCGCTCACCTCGCAATTCGAAAACCATATCCGCGCGATCTGCGGTCTGCCGATCGGGAGCACGGCGCGTGTCGGCCGTCGCGTGACGATGCGCAACCTCATCGGCGCCGATGTCGACGAATGGCGCGCGGTCTATGACGACCCGTCGGCACGCCTCCACCTCTACGGCAAGGCGACGGCGCGGGCCGGTCGCAAAATGGGACACGTCACCCGCCTGGAGCTGACCGAGTAGGGGCCTCTCACCCGTCACTTTCGCAGCGCTTTACCGAACCTAAACCTTGGCGAGTGCATTGTCGCCTTTGCGTAACGGTTTCGGGATAACGGCTTCTATGGACAGCGTGCGATCGATCGGCGGCGGGGCGGAGCCCGATCGGGGCTATCCGCTGGAGGATGAGCCCCGCCCCGATGCACCGCCGGTGATCGGCACCGACGAGCGGCGCATGCATGTGCGCGCCTATAATTATTGGGTGTCGCTGCTCGACGGCCGTCCCTTCCCCTCGATCACCGATATCGAACCTGGCGATGTCGAGGATTTCGCTGACAACAGCGTGTTGCTGGACTTCACCGGTGGTCCCGATACGCCGCCCGCCATCGTGTTCCTTGGCCGCAAGCTGTGCGCGGAGAGTGGGGCGGAAGAGACGATCCGGTCCACCGCTGAGGTGCCCGCCGGATCGCTGCTGTCGCGGCTCACCGACCATTATCTGGAGATCATCGCCAATCGCGCGCCGATTGGCTTCGAGGCCGAGTTCGTCAATCGCCGCTCGGGCACGACGATGTATCGCGGCATTCTGATGCCCTTCTCTGCCAAGGGCGAGGCGATCACCTACGTCTATGGCGTCATAAACTGGAAGGACTCAGCCGAACCGGCGCTGACCGAGGAGATCGGCCGGGCGCTGCGCAACGCGCTGCCGGCGGGCAACCTCGTCTGGGCCGACGGGCCGGGCGCGGCAGCGCGCGGCGGCATTTTGGCCGAAGCGACCTTCACCGCGCTAATCCAACCCGACCAGCCGGGCGATACGCCGGTCGAACGACGCGGCGGCGCGACATGGAACGGGATCGGCCCCGGGGCAGCCTATATTCTGCCCGAGGCCGCATTCGGCAAGAATGCCGCCAACGACCGAACAACAAGCGCCATCGCGACGCCTCCCAGTCGCACCGCGACACGGGCGCGCTGGCGCGCAGCTAGGGCGGAGGCAGTGCTGCCAGCGCCAGCGGGCGAAGACGGCTGGGCGGCGCGTGCCGGCGAGGACGGATTGCTGCTGCTTGTCGCGCGACGTGAACCCGATGGATCGATCGCGCTTCTGGCGCCGGTGACGGATGCCGCGACGGTCGATCGCGCGCTGCGCCACGCAGGGAAATAAACCAGATAGGTTCTTTTGTTGAAGTGCAGCAGATTGCGGGCTAAATTGAGCCCGTAATGCGTGCCCTTCATTTCTTCGTACAAGCAGAACTCGCCAAACTTCCATCGTCATCGCTTGGAGACGGGAATCCACAAAGGCGACGCGCTGGACGACGATGCGGATGGCTTTCCGCTTTCGCTCAAAATGGCGGGAGGAGAGCGGGGCGCGGTGAGTCGAATGAAGATTTGCCGTGAAGCGATAGCAAAGGACCTACGCAAGCTTGCTCGCAAGCCGGCATGATGGATGATGGTTATAACGCCCGGTGACGGCGGCACAAAAGGAGTATCCGATGGCAACGCGAAGCCTTTCGTCCGATGCAGGCGAGAATTTTCGCGGTGCTTTCGCGGCCGCGCTGCTGAGTGGCGCGCTACCCGGCGAGACCGATGGGATGGATGCCGAGGCGCGCGAGGCTGCGGCGATCTTCCTGGCCGATGCGGCGGCCGAGCGGGAGGCCGGCCGGCCGGCGATCACCGCCGAATCGATCACCGACGCCGAGGGCGCGCGCCGCACGCGACTGGCCGTTATCAATGATGACATGCCCTTCCTGGTCGATTCGATCGCGGCGCTGATCGGCGCGTTGGGGCTCGATATCCACCGCCTGCTCCATCCCGTCCTCGCGGTGCGCCGCGACGAAGCCGGCCGGCTGGCCGCGCTGCTGCCCGCCGGGACGAGCGGCGCGCGGCGCGAATCGATGATTTATGTCGAGATGGACCGCGCCGACGCGAAGCTGCGGCGCAAGCTGATTGACGAGCTGCGTACCGTCCTTGCCGACGTGCGCGCGGCGGTGGGCGACTGGCCGCGCCTTCAGATCGAGATGCGCGACGCCGCCGAGGCGCTGCCTGACGGCGAGGGCGCGGCGCTGCTGCGCTGGTTCGTCGATCGCCACTTCACCCTGCTAGGCCACCGAATCGAGGCGCGCGACGGCACGATGCAAGACGGACTCGGCCTGCTGGCCGACGATCGCGCGATGTGGAGCGGGACGGCGCGCGGGGCGGCGATCGCATGGTTCGAGGCCGGCGGCGAGGCGCCGCTAGTGATGAAGGCCGATCACCTCTCCACCGTGCATCGCCGCGCGCCGATGGACATGCTGGTGCTGCCGGTGCGCGGAGCAGGTGGGATCGAGGCGGTGGCGATCCACGCCGGCCTGTGGACGAGCGCCGCGCTTGCAGCATCGTCGGGCAAGGTGCCGATCCTGCGCGCGAGGCTGACCGCGATCGAGGAGAAATACGGCTTCGATCCGGCAGGTCACGCAGGCAAGGCGTTGCGCCACGCGCTCTCCATCCTGCCGCACGACCTGCTGGTCGCGCTGCCCTTCGCCGCGATCGAGCAGCTTGCGCTGACCGCCATGTCGCTGGCCGACCGGCCGCGCCCGAAGCTGATCCTCGCACCCGGCGCGCTCAACCGCCATCTTTTCGCCTTCGCCTGGCTGCCGCGCGACGAGCTTTCCACCGCGCGGCGGACGGCGATCGGCGTGATGCTGGAGGAAGCGGCGCACGCGAAGCTGGTCGGTTGGGCGATCGATCTGGGCGACAGCGGCCTCGCGCTCATCCGCTACATGCTGGACCTGCCCGAAGGCGGCGCGCTGCCCGACGCGGCCGCGCTCGACAAGCGGCTGGAGGCGATGGTGCGCGGCTGGGTGCCCGCCGTGGAGGCGGCGCTGGCCGGGACGATGGGGGCGACGCAGGCGGCGCGGCTCGTGCTCGCTTATGCGGCGGCTTTCCCGCTGGCCTATCGCGGCCGTTACCCCCCCGAGGAAGCCGCGCGCGACATGGCGCGGCTCCACGCGCTCGACACCAGCGAGCGGCGGAGCGCGCGGCTTTACCGCGCCGAGGACGACGGCGATGGCCGGCTCCACCTCAAGACCTACCGGCTGGGCGGCTTCATTCCGCTGTCCGACGCGGTGCCGGTGCTGGAAAATTTCGGCTTTCGCGTGCTGGAGGAAAATCCGACGCCGCTCGATGGCGGGCGGCTGGGCTATATCCACGATTATCTGCTGGAATTGAGCGGCGAGGGCGATCCCGACGCGCTGCTGGCGCAGGCCGACATTGCCGAGCAGGCGATCGCCGCCGTGCTGGAAGGCCGGGCGGAGAATGATGCGTTCAACCAACTCGTCATCGCCGCCGGCCTGCCGCCCGCGACGATCGTGCTGTTCCGCGCGTGGTTTCGCTATCTGCGGCAGACGGGGCTGAGCTACGGCCTCGATACCGTCGCCTCGGCGCTCCGGCGCGCGCCGATCGCGGCGCGGCGGATCGCCGACCTGTTCGTCGCACAGCACGACCCCCGGCGCGGCGGGGCGAAAGCGGCCGAGGCCGCGGAGAAAGTGGTAGAGGAGGCACTGGCCGGCGTTTCCGCGATCGACGACGATCGCATCCTGCGCCGGCTCTACGCGGTGGTGTCGGCATGTCTCAGGACCAACGCCTTCGCGGCCTCGGGCGAAGAGGCGCTGGCCTTCAAGCTCGATTCGGGCCGCATTCCCGGCCTGCCCGCGCCGCGGCCGTGGCGCGAGATCTGGGTCTATTCGCCGCGCGTCGAGGGCATCCACCTGCGCGGCGGGCCAGTCGCGCGCGGCGGGCTGCGCTGGTCCGACCGACGGGACGATTTCCGCACCGAGATATTGGGGCTGATGAAGGCGCAGGTCGTGAAGAACGCCGTGATCGTGCCGACGGGCGCGAAGGGCGGCTTCTATCCCAAGCAGTTGCCGAGCGCCGCCAATCGCGACGCCTGGCTGGCGGAGGGTACCGAGAGTTACCGCATCTTCATCCGCGCGCTGCTCTCGCTCACCGACAATATCGTCGAGGAGAAGGTGGTCCACCCGCAGGGCATCGTGATCCGCGACGAGGACGATCCCTATTTCGTCGTCGCCGCCGACAAGGGGACCGCCGCCTTTTCCGACGTGGCCAACGCGATTGCGCTGGACCAGGGATTCTGGCTGGGCGACGCCTTCGCCAGCGGCGGCAGCCACGGCTACGATCACAAGGAGATGGGGATCACCGCGCGCGGCGCGTGGATATCGGTGACGCGCCATTTCGCCGAAATGGGCGTGGACGTGACGCGCGACCCCGTCACCGTCGTCGGCTGCGGCGACATGTCGGGCGATGTATTCGGCAACGGCATGCTATTGTCGAAAAGCCTGAAGCTGATCGCCGCGTTCGACCATCGCCACATCTTCCTCGATCCCGATCCCGATCCGGCAAAAGCCTGGGCCGAGCGCAAGCGGCTGTTCGATCTGCCGCGCTCATCCTGGGCCGATTATGCGCCGAAGCTGATCTCGCCGGGCGGCGGCGTCTTCCCGCGCACGCAGAAAGCGATCCCGCTCTCACCCGAGATACGCGGGCGGCTGGGGATCGAGGCCGAAACACTCGATCCCTCGAGCCTGATTGCGGCGATCCTGAAAGCGCCAGTCGACCTGCTCTGGTTCGGCGGGATCGGCACCTATGTGAAGGCGCGTGCGCAGAGCAACGACGTGGGCGACCATGCCAATGACGCGCACCGCGTCGACGGCGAGGACGTGCGCGCGAAAGTGGTGGGCGAGGGCGCCAACCTGGGCGTGACGCAGCAGGGGCGCATCGCCGTGGCGCTCGCCGGCGGGCGGATCAACACCGACTTCATCGACAATTCGGCGGGCGTCGACTGTTCGGACAACGAGGTGAACATCAAGATCCCGCTCAACCGCGAGATGCGCGAGGGGCGGCTGGACTTCGACAAGCGCAACGCGCTGCTGGCGAGCATGACTGAGGATGTCGCCGCGCTCGTGCTGGAAGACAATCGCCTGCAGACGCTCGCGCTCTCGCTCGCCGAACGCGGCGGCGCGGGCGCGCTGCCGACGCAGGTGCGCGTGATCGAGATATTGGAGGCCTCGGGCCGACTCGACCGCGCGGTCGAGGGGTTGGTGGGCAATAAGGAATTGCTGCGCCGCGCGCAGGACGGGCATGGTCTCACCCGGCCCGAGCTCGCGGTGCTGCTGAGCCACGGCAAGCTCGCCTTGCAGGAAGCGATCGAGCGGAGCGACATTGCCGCCTGCCCGAGCCTGGAGCCGCTGCTCCTCGCCCATTTCCCCGCGGCGATGCAGGAGACATTCCGCCCCGCCCTGCTCGCCCACCGGCTGCGCGGCGAGATCGTCGCGACGGCGATGGCGAACCGGCTCGTCAACCGGCTGGGCATCGTCGCACCGTTCGAACTGGCGGAGGAAGGCGGCACCTCACTCGCCCACATCGCCGCCTGCTATTTCGCGGCGGAAGCGATCTACGATCTTGACGCCTTGTGGCACGGCATCGAGACAGCGACGATGGAAGAGGGCGAGCGGCTTTCCCTGCTCAATCGGGCCGCCGCCGCCGTGCGCCTCCACGTCGCCGATCTCGCGCGGGCAAGCAAGGCCGACGCGAAGCCCGGCGAGATTGCCGGGCGGCTGGGGCCGGGCATCGGCCGGCTGGCGCGACGCAACAGCAAGGGCGACCTTGCCGCGCAGGTTGCAGCGTTGGAGGCACTCGACGGCGCCGTCGGCATCGCCGAGCTGGCGCTGGCGCTCAATATCGACGAACGTACCGCAATCGCCGCCTATGACCGACTGGGCGAGGCGATGGGGCTGGATTGGGCGAAGACAGCGGCGCTCGCCTTCATGCCCGCCGATCCATGGGAACGGCTGCTTATCGCCGATTTGCTGCGCGATTTCGAGCAACTCCGCCTCGATTTCCTCGAACGCGCGGGCAAAGGCGATCCCCGCGCGAGGATCGAGAGCTGGATCGCCGCACACGCCGCCGCCCTCACCCGTTTCCGCACGCTTATCGATCGCGCACGCGCCTCGTCGACACCCAGCGCCGCCATGCTCGCCCGCATCGCCAGCCAGGCGCGCGCGCTGCTTTCGGAGTAGCGCGGATCGATCCTCGGCATCAGGCCGTCGCGACGTAGGAATGATCCAAAAGGACGCTCGCTCTCGTCCATTTCGGCGAAGCCGAAATCTATGGACGGTGAATCGATCGTAATGTGAGCCGCGTCCATGGGCCCCGGCTTTCACCGAGAGGGGCAGAAAGCGCGCGGGCCGGCGATGCCGATGGTTCATGGCACCTCATGGTGGACAGCGGGCCGACTGCTTTTGAGCATCGGCCTTGATCGAGCGGTCACTTGGAACGACAGGTTGGGTGCTTTCTGTCCGTCGGGCGCACCCCCCGGCTGCCCCCCGCGCCCGCTCGAAGAGCCAAACGCGCAGCGCGCTGGCGAGGTTGGGGGGATCGGGCAAGGCGGCACGGGTGGCGTCGATGCGGGCGACGAGAGCGTTGAGGGGGACGGCCTCGACCACCGCCGCTTCGGCCAGCGCGTCCCAGAAGATCGGTTCGAGGCTGATCGAGGTGGCGTGGCCGGCGATCATCACCGAACGCTTGACGGGACCGCCCATGCGCTTGCCTCTCAATACATATGCTGGCCGCCGTTGATCGACAGCGTGGAGCCGGTGATGAAGCCCGCATCGTCATCGGCGAGGAAGACGACGCCGCGCGCGATCTCGTCCGCATGGCCGAGCCGGCCGACGGGGACGCGCGCGACGATCTTCGCCAGCACTTCCGACGGGACGGCCGCGACCATGTCAGTATCGATATAGCCGGGCGCGATGGCGTTCACGGTCACTCCTTTGCGCGCGCCTTCCTGCGCCAGCGCCTTGGTGAAGCCGTGGATGCCCGATTTGGCGGCGGCATAGTTCACCTGCCCATATTGGCCCGCTTGGCCATTGATCGAACCGATATTGACGATCCGTCCGAAGCCGCGCTCCGCCATGCCGGGGAAGACCGCATGCGCCATGTTGAAGCAGCCGCCGAGATTGGTGTCGATCACGTCCTGCCACGATTGCCAGTCCATTCGCGTCATCGTCGCGTCGCGGGTGATGCCGGCATTGTTGACGAGAATGTCGATCGGCCCCAGCTGGGCCTCGACCGCAGCGACGCCCGCCTTACATGCGGCATGATCGGCGACGTCCCATGCGAAGGCGGGGATACCGGTGCGTTCGGTGAATGCCTTCGCGCGATCGACATTGCCGGCATAATTGGCGGCGACGGTGACGCCCTTCGCCTTGAGCGCGACGCTGATCGCTTCGCCTATTCCACGCGTACCACCGGTGACGATCGCTACTCTCGGCATTGGGGCCCCTCCTCGCTCACCCCAAGAGTAGGATGTACGATCCAGCCTTCAAGCTCCCGCCCGATCAATTCGTGCAACATAGCGATGCCAAGCGCACTTTCGTTGAGACAGGGCAGATAAGCGAAGGAGCGGCCACCCGCCGCGAGAAAGGTGTCGCGCCCGCGCAACGCGATTTCCTCCAGCGTTTCGAGGCAGTCGGCCGAGAAACCGGGCGCGACGACAGCAAGGCGCGTCACCCCTTGCCCCGGCAGCTTCGCCAACATGTCAGCGGTCGCCGGTTCAAGCCATTTGGCACGGCCGAAGCGCGACTGGAAGGAGACGAGCAGGTCGCGCGCCCCGGGCAAGTCACGCAGCGCCTCGCCCAGCAGACGTGCGGTTTTGCGGCAATGGCAATGATAGGGATCGCCGAGCGCGAGCGTACGCTGCGGCATGCCATGGAAGCTCGCGAGGATTGCTTCAGGCACGAAATCAAGCGCGTCGAGATGCTGGCCGATCGAGGCGGCGAGCGCGGCGATATAGGCGGGATCGTCATAATAAGGCGGCAGCGTGCGCAGCGCGGGCTGCCAGCGCATACCGGCGAGCGCGGCGAAGGCGGCATCGTTTGCGGTGGCGGTCGTCGCCGCGCAATATTGCGGATAGAGCGGCGCGAGGAGAATACGATCGCATCCGGCCGCTTTCAGCGCCCGCAGTCTCTCCCCAATCGCCGGCGCGCCGTAGCGCATCGCATGATCAACGATCACGTCCGGCCCGAACGCTCCCTGCAACGCACGTGCCTGCGCTTGCGTGATCGCGGCGAGCGGGGAGCCGTCCTCGCGCCAGACAAGACTATAGGCATGGGCAGAGCGGCGCGGTCGCGTCCTCAGCACGATGCCGCGCAGGATCGGCTGCCACAACAAGGGCGGAATCTCGATCACGCGCCTGTCCGACAGGAATTCGCGCAAATAGCGGCGCACCGCCTTCGCCTCGGCGGCATCGGGCGTGCCGAGATTGACGAGCAGCACGCCCAGCTTGCGCGGCGGCACCGGCGGATGATCGAACGGGATCACACCTCGCTCCCATCGAGCGGCAGGCGGCGGAAGCGCCGGCCCGTCGCGCTGAACAATGCATTGGCGATCGCGGGAGCGACCGGCGGGACCGCCAGTTCGCTCGCCCCGCCGGGCGCGTCGCGGCTCTCTACCAACTCGACACGAATCTCGGGCGTGGTGGCGAGTGTCGGCAGCGCCAACGTATCGAAGCCGCGCGCGTCCGCCATGCCGGCGGTGAAACCGGTGGTCGAGCCGAGTGCCGCGGCCAAACCCCAGATCAGGCCGCCCTCCAGTTGCTGGCGTACGAGGTCGGGATTGACCACGCGGCCGACGTCAGCGACCGCGAACAGGCGATCGACGGCGATCCCACCCCCCTTCTCGACATGCGCCTCGGCCAGCACGGCGATATGGCTGCCGAGCCCGCTATAGGCAGCGATGCCCTGCCCGCTGCCGGCGACGCCGCCGTCCCAGTCGCCCAGCGCCGTCACCGTCGTCAGGCAATGCGCGAGGCGCGGCTGGCCGCCCAGCATCTGCATGCGGAAGGAGAGCGGCTCGACCCCGGCCGTCGCCGCGAGTTCGTCGAGAAAGGCTTCGGTGAAGAAGCAGGTGTAGCTGTCCGCCGCTGAGCGCCAATAGCCGGTGGGAATGCCAATGTCGGCGGGATGATGCGTTATCGAAAAGGCCGGAATCGCATAAGGTGGCGTCGCGCCCGAGACGGCCGCCGCATCGGCCCGGTCCTGCCCGTCGCTTCCGCCCCTGAGCCGCCGTTCCAGTTCCGCCGCTGTCGCGGGCGCGGCGATGCGCGCGTCCCAAGCGGCGACCCCGTTCTTGCCGAGCGTCGCCGCCATCCGTGCCAGCGCGGGCGGGCGGGCGGGATCGCGGCGCGTCTCCTCGACGCGCGACCAGATGACCTGCACGGGGCGCTTTATCTGTCTGGCGAGGATCGCGGCCTGCACGGCAGCGTCCGTTTCGAAGTTGCGACCGTAACCGCCACCGATGAACATCGGAAAGACCGTCACCTGATTTTCGGCAAAGCCGATCGCGCGCGCGGCTGCGGCGCGCGCCAGCACCGGCGCCTGCGTCGGCACCCACAGTTCGAGCCTGTCGCCCGTGATCCGCGCCGTGGCGGCGAGTGGCTCGACCGCGGCATGGAGCGCAACGGGCACTTCATACTCCGCGCGCTGGACCTGCGGACCGGCGAGCGCGGCGGCGACATCGCCATGGCCTGCAAAGCGCTTGCCCTTCGCGTGGAGCGCCTGCTTGAGCGAGGCGGCGATCGAGGCGGTATCGGGTAGGGGGCCGCGCGTCGCGAAGACCGGCCGGATCGCGTCGAGCGCGCGATTGGCCGCCCACCAGTTCGTGGCGACAGCCGCAATCCAGCTGGGATTACTCGCCACCGCCAACATGCCCGGGATCGCGCGCGCCGCCGCCTCGTTCGCCTGCTTCAACCGCGTATCGCCATAAGGACCGTGGCGGACCGCGGCATAGACCATGTCGGGCAGGCGCACGTCGGCGGCGAAACGCGCCGATCCGTCAACCTTCGACGGCAGATCGAGGCGCGGCTGCGGCGTGCCCGACAGACCGCCCGTCCCCACCGCGCGCAGCGGCACGTCGTCGGGCGGGGCGAGCGCCGCCGCCTCGGCCGCAATATCGCCGAAGCGCAGTCTGTCGTCGCCATGGGTGACGAAGCCGTCGGCGGTATCGCACGCATCCCAGGCGGCGTCCCAGCGCTTGCCCGCCGCTTTGCATAACAACGCCCGCGCGAGCGCGCCCGCCTCGCGATAGCGCGCCTCGAAACCGCGCACCGTCGTCGATCCGCCGGTGATCATAGTCGCGGTGCGTGTCCCCTGCTCATGCGCCACCCAGCCGCTGACACCCCGCAGGAAACCGGGCAAGACAGCGTCGCCCCTCGCGTGCGCCAGGAAATCGTTGGCGTAGAGGGGATTGATCGGCGCCGGCTCGACCGCGACGGTGCGCCAGTCCGCGCCCAGTTCGTCGGCCAGCATCTGCGACAAAGCGGTCCATGCGCCTTGCCCCATTTCGGACTGGCAGGCGATAATAGCGACGCGGCCATCCTCCCCGATCTTGAGGAAGGCGTTGAAGATCGTCTCGCCGGGGGAGGCGACCAGATTCGGAGCATAATGGCGCGGCCATAATTCCCAGGCGAGCAGCAAGCCCACGCCCGCCCCACCGCTGACCAGAACCTGCCTGCGGCTTATCCCCACGTCTGTTGCTTCCGCTCTGCCATCGCCGGATCGTGGATAGGGAGCAAGGCGGCCGAACGCCAGCCCCCGGTCGCGCCAGACGCCCTTTGCGTTTCCTTTCCGCGCCTTTATTGAAGGGGCAAATTTCCGGGGAACCCGTCTTGATCCTGCCCCTTCTTGCAGACGCCGCATCGGCCATCCGTTTCGAGGACCTGCACCTCTCGCCCGTGGCGCTGTCGCTCGGCTTCTTCCAGATCAAATGGTATTCGCTCGCCTATATAGCGGGCATCCTGATCGGCTGGTGGTATCTGCTGAAGCTGCTTGATCAGCCAGGCGCGCCGATGGCACGGCGCCATGCCGACGACTTCGTCTTCTACGCGACGCTCGGCATATTGATCGGCGGCCGGCTGGGCTATGCGATCTTCTACGACCCGGCGATGTTCCGCCACCCCGTCGACGTGCTGAAGTTGTGGCAGGGCGGCATGTCCTTTCATGGCGGCGCGGTAGGCGTCAGCGCCGCGATCTTCTTCCTGGCGCGGAAGAACGGCCTCTCCTGGCTGCGCATTCACGATTATATCGCCTGCTGCGTGCCCTTCGGCCTGTTCTTTGGCCGAATCGCCAATTTCGTGAACGGCGAGCTGTGGGGGCGGCCGACCGACGTGCCCTGGGCGATCATCTTCCCCGGCACGGGCGACGGCATACCGCGCCATCCGAGCCAGCTTTACGAAGCCGGGCTGGAAGGCATCATCCTGTTCGCGATTCTGTGGTTCGCCTTCTGGAAGACGAAGGCACGCTACGAGCCGGGCAAGCTCGTCGGCATCTTCCTGATCGGCTATGGGCTGGCGCGCTTCACGCTCGAATTTTTCCGCCAACCCGATATCCAGCTCGGCACGATGCCGTGGGGTCTGACGATGGGGCAGACGCTGACGGTGCCGATGCTGCTTGGCGGAGCCTGGCTCGTCTGGACGGCCAAGGGCCGGCGCGTGCGCGTCGAGCCCACCGCCGGCGGCGAGAGCGTCGCCTGATCCGCCGATGAGCGATGCGCCGCCCCTATTGGGCGAACGCCTCGCCCGCCTGATCGAGGAGGAAGGCCCCATTTCCGTCGCCCGCTTCATGGGCGAGGCGAATGCGGCTTATTATGCCGCCGGCGATCCGATGGGCGTGGCGGGCGACTTCATCACCGCACCCGAGATCAGCCAGATGTTCGGCGAGATGATCGGCCTCTGCCTTGCCGACCTGTGGCAGCGCGCGGGACGGCCGCAGACTTATTATGTCGAACTGGGGCCGGGACGGGGCACACTCGCAGCCGATGCGTTGCGCGCCATGCGGCCATTCGGCCTGACACCACCAGTGCATTTCGTCGAGACGAGCCCCGTCCTGCGCGCGAAGCAAGCCGAGCGGGTGGAGGATGCGGCGTGGCACGAGAGCCTCGCCACCCTCCCCACCGACGCGCCGCTGCTGGTCGTCGCCAACGAATTTTTCGACGCGCTGCCGATCCGCCAGTTCGTCAAGACGGTGGCGGGATGGCGCGAGCGGATGGTCTATTTCGGCCCCGACGGCTTCGTGCCGGTGCCGGGCGTCGTCCCCTGCGACGCGCTGGTGCCCGAGCGCCTGCTGGGCGCGGAGCCGGGCAGCATCGTCGAGGCATCACCCGCGATCGCCGTCGTGGCGCACGATCTCGCCCGGCGGATCGCCACACAGGGCGGCGCGGCGCTGATCGTCGATTATGGCTATGCCGATCGCGCGGCGGGGGACACGTTGCAGGCGGTGCACGCCCATGCCTATGCCGATCCCTTCGCGATGCCGGGGCGGAGCGACCTGACCGCCCATATCGATTTCGCGGCACTGGGCGAGGCGGCGTCGACGGCGCAGGTGCATGGCCCTGTTGAGCAGGGCGCATGGCTCGAAACGCTCGGCATGGCCGCGCGCGCACGTTCGCTCGCTATCGCCTCGCCGCGTCATGGCGAGGATATCGCGACGGCCTTCCGCCGACTGACGCATCCCGACGAGATGGGTACCCTGTTCAAGGTAATGGCACTCACCGCGAAGCATTGGCCGATGCCGGCGGGATTCGACTGAACGGCGGCGGACGCTATAAGCCTCCCCATGACGCCCACTCCGATCTCCCCCATCCGCGCGGCCGCGCTCGACGGCGTTCTCCATGGTTTTCTCGGGCGCGAGGGGGGCGTGTCGACCGGCGCGGTCGAAGGGCTAAACGTCGGGTTGGGATCGCAGGATTCACGAGCGGCGATCATGGCGAACCGGCGGCGCGCGGTGGAAGCGATATCGCCCGGCGCGGCGCTGGTGACACTCTATCAGGTCCATTCGGCCGAGGTAGTGACCGCCACTGTACCTTACGCCGACGAGCAACGGCCGCGCGCAGACGCGCTTGTCACCGATCGGCCGGGGCTGCTGCTCGGCATCCTCACCGCCGATTGCGCGCCGGTGCTGCTCGCAGACACGGCGGCGGGCGTTGTCGGCGCAGCGCATGCCGGATGGAAAGGCGCGTTGGGTGGCGTGACCGACGCGACCGTGGCTGCGATGGAGCGACTGGGCGCGTCGCGCGCGCGGATCGCCGCCGCGATCGGGCCGTGCATCGCGCGCACCTCCTACGAGGTGGACGACGCTTTCCTCGCCCGTTTCGCCGAAGCCGATCCGGAGAATGAGCGCTTCTTCTCGGGCGGACGACGCGAAGGCCATCATCAGTTCGACCTTGAAGCCTATGTCGCCCACCGCCTCGCCAGCGCCGGGCTGGGGCGTGTCGAGGCACTGGGGCTCGATACTTATGCCGACGAGCGGCGCTTCTTCAGTTTCCGCCGCGCCACCCATCGCGGCGAATCCGATTATGGCCGGCAGATTGCGCTGATCGGGCTTTAGAAGCTTGCTACAACCCGATAGGCAGAGGTCATGAAGATCGTCATCAATGCGCGTATGCGCCCCCTTGTCGAAGGGAAATTGCCGCCCACCCTCCAGCCTCATTACGTCGACTCACCTGAAGAGGCGGCGGCGACGATCGGCGATGCCGAGGCGGCGTGGCTCGATTTCTTTCCCCTGTCGAGCACGACCGCGATCGAAGCGGGAACGCGGCTGCGCTGGCTTTCCACCCTTTATGCAGGCATCGACGCCCTGCCGGTGAAGACGATCCGCGCACGCGGCACGCAGCTCACGAACGGTGCGGGGCTAAACGCGGTCCCCTGCGCCGAATATGCGGTGATGGGCGTGCTTTCGCTGGCCAAGAACCTGCCCGAGGTAATCCGCGCGGGCGACAGGCACCAATGGTCGCTTGCCACGCCGGGTACGGGCGAATTGCTCGATTCGCACGCACTCATTCTTGGCTATGGCGCGATGGGCCGCGCGGTGGGCGAGCGGCTGCGCGGTTTCGGCGTCATTGTGACCGGGGTGCGCCGTACGCCCGGCGACGAAGCAGGCGTGATTGGGCCCGATGACTGGCGCGCGCGGCTGGGCGAATTCGATTGGATCATTCTCACCGCGCCCTCGACTAGCGAGACGCAGCATATGATCGGCGAGGAGGAGCTGGCGGCGATGAAATCTGGTGCCTTCATCGTCAACGTGGCGCGCGGCACATTGATCGATCAGAACGCGTTGATCGCGGCAGTACGCGGCGGCCGCCTGGCGGGCGCGTGGCTCGACGTCACCACGCCCGAGCCGCTGCCGGCCGACCATCCCTTATGGGACGTGCCCGGCATCACCATCTCGATGCACCTGTCGGGCCGGTCGCAGACGCGCACGACCGAGCGCGCCGCCACCCTGTTCCTCGACAATGCCGCGCGCTTCGCGGAGGGACAACCGCTGCGTAACCTCGTCGATCTCTCGCTGGGCTATTGAGCGCGGGTCAGCAGCGCCTAAGCAGCAAATCGTCGGTCACGTCCATCGCGAAGACAGGGCCGCTGTCCGGCTCCGATACGGCATCATCGAAGGCGTCACGCGTCGCCGCGTCGTCATAGGCCATCCCGACATCGAACGCACGGCGCCATGTTGCCTCGTCCGGCCATTCAGCATAGCCGATGAAGGCGCCATCGCCGTCGCGATGCAGGCGCGAGCCATAGCTGCCGTAGCGGGCGGTGATCAATTCAGTTCCGCGCCGCCACGCCGCCCGAAACTGCGCCTCTTTGCCGGGGTGCACACGCCACCGATAAACCGCGACGAACAAGAGCCCTCTCCTTTTGCCGCCCAGTAGGCGGCAACGGAGGGTAAACGGGTTTCGTTGCATTCGGCCTGCTTTGTGCTTCGCGCTACCGTTCGCCCATCGCATCCGACGCGGTGCGCAGGATCGGTTTGGTGATGTAGCGGAAGACTGTGGTGCGGCCGGTCTTGATCTCGGCGATAGCGGTCATGCCCGGCTGGATCGCGATGCGCTGGCCCGCCTCGCGCGGATGCATGCCGCTGGTGTCGACCGTCAGGCGTACACGGTAAAAGGGCTGTTCGCGCCCGTCGGGCAGCTTGTCCACGAACGTATCGGCGCTGACATAGGTGACGCGCCCCTTCGCCGCACCGTAGATCGCCGAATCATAGGCATCGAACTTCACCGACGCGGGCTGGCCGACATGGATGAAGGCGATCTCGCGCGGGGCGATTTTCGCCTCGACAATCAGCGGCCCCGCGGTGGGCACCACCTCCATCACCTCGTCGCCCGGGCGCAACACGCCGCCGACCGTCGTCATCCGGACATTGGTGACGATGCCGTCGCTGGGCGAACGGATCGTGGCATTGTTGAGCGCGTCCTGTCGCTGGGTGAGCAACTGCGTCGCGCTCGCTAGCTCCTCCTCCGTCTTCGTATAGTCGGTCTGCAAATCCTCGAGATACCGGTTGCGGCGTGAATCGATCTGACCCTGAATCTCGGTTTCGTTGCGCTGCATGCGGATGATATCGGCGCGGCTGACGTCGCCCTGTGCCAAGAGCGGCATGTTCATCCGCGTTTCCTGCCGCGCAAGGCTCCGCTGGCGGCCGAGCGTCGACAGATCGGCCGACAGCGCCTGCCGCCGCTTGGCATAAAGCATCCGCTGATTGGCGACGAAATCGGGATAAGCAAGCACGTCGGGCGGGAAATCGAGCGGCCGATTGAACAGCTCTGCCTGGATGCGCGCCATTGAGGATTTTAGCGCCGCGACGCGTGCGCGCGCCTCGTCCACCCCGGCGGCGAGCTTGACGCGATCCAGCTCCATCAGAAGCTGGCCCTTGCGAACCTGGTCGCCCTCGCGCACCAGCAGACGCTGGATAACGCCGCCGTCGGGCGTCTGGATCACCTGCACGCGGCCTGAGGGGATCACCTGCCCCTGCGCGCGCGAAATCTGATCGAGATGCGCCCAGATCGACCAAAGCAGGAAGCCGATCAGCGCGAGCGCGCAGAGCAGGATGATCGTGATCGACGGACGTGGCCAGCGGAACGTCATCGCGCCTTCCTCCTCAGCCATTGTTTGCCGCCACGCCGCGCACCTTCGGCTGCGGCTTCGCAATCCGGCGCTTGGTACTGGCGGCCTTCAACCGGGCGAGGACCTCGCTGGTCGGCCCGTCGAGGCCGATGCGGCCGTTGACCAGCACGATCACGCGGTCGACGAGCGAGAGCAGCGACAATTTGTGCGTGACGAGGACGAAACTGCTCGCCGGCCCCATGCGCGCGGCGATCGCGTCGAGAACGACTGCCTCGGTCCCCTGATCGAGATGCGCCGTGGGTTCGTCGAGCAGCCACAGGCGCGGTTCGACCAGCGCAAGGCGGGTGAGGCCGGTGAGCGTGCGCTGCCCGCCCGAAAGGCCTCGCCCGCCCTCGTCGATCGGCAGGTCGAGCCCCAGAGGATGGCTGGAAATGAGCTGCGCCAATCCTGTCTTGCGCGCGGCTTCCAGCACCACATTGTCGCCGGGATCGGAGAGGCCGAGCAGTAGATTGTCGCGCAACGTACCGTTTATCAGGCGGAAATCCTGCGGCAGATAGCCGATGTGACGACGTAACACATCGACGGCGACATGATTGGCATCGAGCCCGCCGATCGTCATCACGCCCGCCTGCGGCTGATAGAGGCCTGCGAGGATACGCAGCAAGGTGGTCTTGCCCGATCCAATGCCGCCGATCAGGCCGATCCGCTCGCCCGGCTGGATTTCGAGGTTCGGGATGTCGATTCCCGCGCGCGCACCCGAATAGGCAAAGCGCACCCCTTCGAGCCGGAGCGGCCCGGGCAAGGCGTCAGGCCGGAGGCTCGTCGCCTCCAACGGGCGATCGGGCGGCAGGCTGAGGATATGGTCCAAGGCCTTGAGCGAGGCGCGCGCATAGCTCCACTGGACGATGAAGCCGGGAAGCTGCGCGAGCAGCGGACCGTTGACGCGCCCGGCGATGATCGAGCAGGCGACGAGCGCGCCGGTGGTGATCTCCCCGCGCGTTACCGCGATCGCACCGAACGTCACGAGCGCGACATAGGCGAGCTGCTGGAGCGAGCCGAAGATCGTTCCGGCCACCGCTTGCCAGCATTTCACCGGATCCTCGTTCCTGTGGACCTCCTCCATCAGGCGGTTCCAGCGGGCGAGCATGTGCCAGCTACCGCGATTGGCCTTCACCGTTTCCGCCGCGTCGAGCGATTCGACGAGCAGGCCGTTCTTGCGATTGCCGCTGATATGCGCGCGGTTCGTCGCTTCGCGGATGCCGCGCGCGAAGAGTAGGCCAAGGCCGATCGCGATCGGGAAGCTCGCCAACGGCACGAGCGCCACTTTGCCGCCCAGAAGCGCGATGACGACGATGAAGAAGAGGGCGAAGGGCAGATCGGCGATCAGGAAGAGCGAGCCCGACGACATGAGCGCGCGCACCTGCTCCAACCCGCGTAACTGCGCCGCCATCGTGCCGATCCCCGGTGGCCGCGCATCCAGTCGCACCGCCTGCGAACGCGCGAAGAAATATTCGGACACCTCGGTATCGATCTTCGCCGCATCCCGTTCGATCAGCAGCGAGCGGGTGGAGCGGAGTGCGAAATCGAGGAGCAGCGCGAAGACGACGCCGATCGACAGCGCCCACAACGTCGCGTAACCCGACGAGGGGATCACGCGATCATAGACTTGCATCGAGAAGAGCGAGGTGGCGAGCGCGATGATGTTCGCCGTCACCGTAGCGAGCGCCGCGGCCGCAAACGAGCCACGCCGCCGCAGGATCGCACGGCGGAAGATCGCACTCGACCGCTCGGCGCCTGCCTCGCGCCGCAGCGGATCGGGCGGCGCTACGCGGAGCAGCAGGTCCTCCTCGCGCCAGGGCCGGACCTCGACACCCGCCGGGGTGACGACGCGGAAGCGATCGTCATCGTCCCATTGCTCGGCAAGACCCCAACCGCCTTCTTCGCTGAAATGAAGGAGCGGAAAATGATTGGCGCGCGGCCGGCCGATGACGGGCACCGGCGCGTCCCAACCGAGATGAGTGGCGAGCCTGTCCATCGCCTGTCGATCGGCAAGCGGATCATCGAGCCCTTCGATCCGGGCAATCGCTTCAGGCGCCAGCTCGACACCCTGGCGGCGGGCAAGCGACGGGATCAGTTCGGCAAGGGCTATCGGCATAGGGGATTCGCCATATTCGGGCCTAGCTTCCGCCGGCGGCCTGCGGCTGCCAGCGACAGGTGTTGAGCAGCAGTCGCGCGGCCGACGCCATCGCGCTGATCTCGGCATCGGATCGGGCTAGCTCGGCGCTCGCGGCTTCGCGCACCGCGTTCATCACGTCGAGCCATGTCCGGCGGCCGGCGATATATTGGCGCAGATAAGATTGTGTTACCGCCTCCGCCGCGCGCGCGGCGACCGCACCCGCCGCCGCATTGTGCCGATCGGCAGCATTCTCGGCGAGATCGGCCGCGATCGTCTCGCGAATCTCGCGTTCGCTGGCGGCAACCTGAAGCTCGCTCGCCTGCTGGCGGAGCCGCGCCGCGTCGGCGGCGGCGAATTGCGAGAAGCCGCCGCCTAGCTCGGCGCGCAATGCAACGCCGGCACGCGTGCCGACAATCTCGTTATGCGACACCTGCGCGCTGACCTGCGGCATGTAAGCGGCACGCGCCGCCTCCGCCTCGGCGCGCGCGACAAGCACTTCGCCGGCCAGTCGGCGGCGGGTGGGACTGCACGTCACCGCCTCCTGCAACGCGCCTGCCGCCGACGGCGCATAGAGCGCGGGATCATAGCGCGGCACAATGCCCGGATTGTAGGCGGGATCGCCGACGAGCTGGAGGAAGCGCTGTGTCGCCGCCGCGCGCTGCGCGACCGCCAGATTGAGATCCTGCTCGACCTGCGCCGCGCGTGAGCGGGCGAGTTCGAGATCAGCGCGCGGGCTAACCTCCTGCGCGACACGCCGCTCGATCGAATCGACCAGGCGGCGATGCTCCTTGAGGCTTTCCTCGAGGATCGCCTGGCGCTGCACATAGCGCGCCATGTCGTAATAAGCCGCGCTGATCTGGAGCGCGACGTTCAGCACCGTCTCGTCAAGCTCGGCACGGGTCGCGACGCCCGACGCCTTGGCGCGGTGGATCGCCGCGCCGATCCGCCCACCGGCCCAGATCGGCTGGTCCAGCTCGACCGTCGAGGTAAGCTGCTTGTGATCGCCGCCCCACGCGAAACCTTCGACCGACAGGCTGGGAAAACGCTGCCACTTCGCCGCACGCAGATCGGCGTCGGTCGCGCGGACCGATGCCTTGCCGGCGACGACCGAGGGATAACTGCCCGTCGCCCGCTCGACCGCGTCGAACAGCGCCTGGCCGACGCCCGGCGGCCGGATACCGGGCGGCATCACCTGCCGGCCCGGCGCAGGTGGGCCATAGGCTTGCGCGGCGGGCGTTTCGAGGGGGACGACGGGCGGCGCCAATATGTCCGAACCGGGCGGCGGCGGCAGCGAGCCCGGCGGCGGCGGGGGTGCGGGGATCAGGGCGAGATCGGGGTTGCGCGCGATACGGACATCGGCGGGGACGTCGATCGGCACGTCGGCGGAGAGCAACGTCTGCGCCTGTCCACCTGCCGGCAGGAGGATCAGGAGGGTCAGGAGGGCTGCGGAGAGGCCGCGCATCAGGGAGCGCCGCCCACGGCCGGGCCGCCCGCGCGCATCGCCCAGAAGGCATTGTTCCTCATGCCGCCGAAAAACCCTTCCCCCCTCGCCAAAATGGCCCTGACGAGAATCACCCCCGCCTATCCGTCCCATTTTCGCACAGGGCGCAAGCAAATTCAGCGGGCAAACGCATCGATCCACGCCAATTGCCGGGGAAGACAATGACTTCGCAGATCATGGTTAGCGACGACGAAATCGCGCGCAGCAGCACCCAGCCGCGCCCGCTCCGCCGGCGAATCGAGCAGGGCCGAAACGGCGTCCACGAGCGCAGACCGATCGAAGAAGGGGAAGAGCCGGCCCGTCCCGCCATCCGTCACCATCTCGCTGACCGGCGCGGTATCGCTCGCGACCACCGCACAGCCGGTCGCCATCGCCTCCAGCAGGCTCCAGGACAGGACGAAGGGGTAAGTGAGATAGACGTGCACCGTCGAGAGCTGGAGCAGCGCGCGATAGGAGGCATAAGGCAGGCGGCCGAGGAAATGGACGCGCCGCCGGTCGATCCGGTCGGCCACCTCGGCAAGATAGCGCGCCATCCAGCTCTGCCCGCCGGGCGGCGGCGCGCCATAGCTCACCCCATCGCCGCCGACGATCAGCACATGCGCGTTCGGCCGCCGCGCCAGCAGATCGGGCAGCGCGCGCATGAAGACATGATAGCCGCGATGCGGCTCCAGATTGCGGTTGACGAAGGTTATGACCTCGTCCGCACGGCTGAACGGCGCGCCCTCGCCCACGCGCAGCGTGACGGCGGGATCGGGGCGCAGCAGATCGGTATCGATGCCGTCATGGATGACGGCGATCCGTTCGCGCAGGCGATCGGGAAAGCCGCTCGCCTGCCAGCGCGTCGGCGCGATACCCGCATCGGCCTGTTCGAACTGAAGGAGGATATTGGCGTTGCGAAGCTGGAGCCGGCTCGCCTCCTCCAGCCGATCGCCGACCGGAAATTCGGGGTCGAAGCCGACGTCCGCCCCCTCACTGCGATAGAAGAACTCGCAATAGAGGCCGAGGCGCGCGGCGGGCCAAAGCTGTTTCAGGAACAGGCTTTCGCCCCAGCCGGGATGCGCGACGATGACGTCGGGCACGAAGCCCCGCGCCGCCAGTTCGCGCGCCGCCCTGAGGCTGGAATGGCCGCGGATCACCTTGGTTTCCAGATCGGCGACCCATGGGTGGATACCGGCCGCCGAACCGCGATCGGGCCGCGCCCGTACGCTTTCTATCCCGTCGCCGCCGGGATAGTCGTTCATGCAGAGCGCGACGACGCGGTCGCCCCGCTTCGCCAGCGCCGGCGCGAGATGGCGGAACTGACCGGGAAAATTCTGATGGACGAAAAGGACGTTCACCCGAAGGCGCCGCCCGGCGGCATCAGGCGAATTCCTCGGTATCGATCTCGCGCTGCGTCGCCGGGGGATAACGACGACCGGCCACCGCGTCCGGCGTGAACAATGTATCGACCTTCGCCAATATCGCGGGATCGACGGTGAGCCCCGCCGCCGCCAGATTTTCGGCCTGGTGATCGGCCGAGATCGTCCCCGGAATCGCGACGACATGATCGCCGCGCGAAAGCACCCAGGCGAGCGACAACTGCCCCGGCGTGCAGCCCGCTTCCTGCGCGAGCAGGCGGAAGCGATCGAGCAGCTTCAGATTCTCCTCGAAATTGGGCGACTGGAAACGCGGCATGCCACGGCGGATGTCACGTTCGGTGAAATGGGCATTGTCGTGCACGCCATCGGCGAGGAAACCGCGCGCGACGGGCGAGAAGGCGACTAAGGCGATCCCGAGTTCACGCGTCGCTTCAAGCACGCCTAGCTCCGCATTGCGCGACCAGGGCGAATATTCGTTCTGGATCGCGGCGATCGGATGGACGGCATGCGCGCGGCGCAGCGTGGCGGCGGACACCTCGCTGACGCCGATCGCGCGGACCTTGCCGGCGGCGACGATCTCGCCGAGCGCCCCGATCGAATCCTCGATCGGCACCGATTTGTCCCAGCGGTGAAGATAATAGAGGTCGATCACGTCGGTGCGCAGGCGTTGCAGGCTCTCGTCGATCGTGCGCTTCAGCGTCTCGGGCCGGCCGTCGATCACGCGCTTGCCGTCGACGCCGGTCATCCCGCATTTCGACGCCAGCACATAGTCCCCGCGCCGGCCGGCCAGCGCCTCGCCCACCAGTTGCTCGTTCGCGCCGAAGCCGTAGAGCGCGGCGGTGTCGAGGAAATCATAGCCGAGATCGAGCGCGTTGCGCAGCAGCCGCGCCCCCTCCGCCGGATCGGGCGACGTGCCATAGGCATGGCTGAGCGACATGCAGCCATAGCCCACCGGCGTAACCTGGAACGGACCGATCCTGCGCTTTGCGACCACTCTCTTTTCCCGTCTGATGAAGAACGCCCCCTCCTAACCGCGCGCGGCGGGGTGGGTAAAGGGGGCGCCCCACAATCAAGGACGGGATCTATTTGTAGAGCGTCTGGCCGTCGGCGTTCACCGGGTTGCGATCATTCTCGCTGCATTCGAATTCGAGAAGCTGGCCGTAGCGATCGCGCCGATAGTGGATCGTCGCCGCGAACGGCTCCTCCAGCGCATCGGGATCGTCGATCACCATCTCGTCCACCAGCAGGTCCGGATCGGCGGGATCGAGATGGATCCGTTCGACGATGTGCATCTTTTCGGAATGGGTCATGCCCATCGCGAGCGGCAGGCTGTCCTTGATGGCGATCGTGTCCACCACCAGCGTGCCGCCCTCCCAATGGCCGACCGAATCGCCGAAATAGCTGGGATCGGGATCGTCGGCATGGGTGCGCCCGTCGGTCCAGATATGGCGCGTCTGCATCCACGCTTCCTGGTTGATCGTGACGCGGCCCGGCGTGAACAGAAATTCGTAGGGATATTGCGGAATCTGCATGAACATCGGCATGCCCGGCGGGCTGCAATGCGAAGTGGTTTCCTTCACCACGCCGTGATTGGCCGCCACCTCGGCGCGCCATGCGTCATATTGCGCCTTATATTGGCCCTTGAGCTTCGGCTGGGCAGGCGGCGGCGTCCCCGGCTTTGGAGGATCGAACACGCGAAACCAGATCCCGCCCCAATCGGGCAGCGTATCGAGCGCGCCATAATGGCCCCTGGGGAAAGGCGCGCCGGCGCCCGCCTTCAAGCCATCGGGCACGGGCGAATGCGTCGGCGCGCCGAGCTGAGCATGCGCGGGCGCCAGCGCGAGCCCCGACAGGAGGCCGGCCACCGTCCAGACCATCGCACCTCTGACGCTCATGTCCCCATCGCTCCTTTGGCCCCTCTTCCGCCTTCATGGGCCAAAGACCTGAATCATCGCGTTCGCGCTGTCCAGCCGCGTCGCCGCCGTTCCGTCAGACGGAACGGGCGCCGGCGGAGCCGCGCCCAGGCGATGCGGATGCCGGTGATCGAGGTGACGATCCCGAGAAGCGAGAAGAACCAGAGGAGGATATCCCAGGCGGGACGGTGCAGCGTCAGCCCGTTCAGATCCCATTTGTGGAGCAGATCGAAGGCCCAGCGATAGATACGGTCGCGCCTGTCGAGGACGCGGAGAATAGCACCGGTGCCCGGATCGATATGCGCCCAGGTGCCGGCGGGATCAGCGAATTTTACCCGAAAGATCGGGAGTTGCGGCGGCGCGCCGACGTCATACCAATAAAAGTCGGGCGCGCTCAGCCGATCGAAGGCGGCGATCGGTGCGCCGGGCACCAGCCGCGCGGCGGCGGCGCGGATATGCGCCGGGTCGATGCGGGCGGGGGCGAGCGTCCGCGCGTCGAGCGTTACGGCGGGGCCGCGCCCTTCGATCGTGAGCAGGGGTTGCCCGTCGAACCAGCTCAGTTCCACCCGTTTCGCGCCATCGGCGATCCGGGCGAGGCGATCGAAGGCGAGCGGCGGCGCATTTCCCGCATCGGCATAAGCGAGGCGCGCCGCCCGATCGATGCCGGGGCCGGCAAACAGCCGCCCGGGATCGACCGAGAGCCAACCGCTGAATATCCAGCCGACGAGGAGCAGGCCGCCGACGAGGCCCGCGACATGATGCCACGCCATCCAGCCGCGATAGGGAATCATCCGCCCGCCGCCGAACCGCCGCCGCCCCAGCCGGACGCGCAGCAGGCCGATCCAGATGCCGGCTATGGCGGCGACGATGCACGGCCCCGACACCCACAGCACCACCTGCCGCCATGCCGCATTGTCCTGGCGAAGCACGGTGGGATAGAGCCAGTGCGGCACCGAGCCGAGCCAGTTCCAGAAACGCTCGCGCGCGTCGGTGTCGAGCACCACCATCCCCGTCGTCGACGAGACGTAGAGGATGCGGCCGCCCGGTCCGTCGAGCCGCGCCTTCCACAGGGGGCGGTGGCGATCGAAGCCGCCGGCGACCGTCCACTGGTCGCGCACGACCCGGCTGACGCCAGCCACGCCGGCATGGCCGAAATCGCCCGCGATCCGCCGCGCCGCCGCCGCATCGACGCTGCCCAGCGGCGCACCCGTCACCGCCGAATAGAGGCGCTCCGCCCCGTCCCATCCGCCGACATGCCAGACGGGCGCGCGCTCGCGCATTTCGAGGGCGAGCGTGCGCGGCGGCCCGCGTTCCGCCGCGAGGACGGCCGCCGGCTGGGCGCGCACCTGATCCCACGCGATCGGCGTGAGCCCTTCGAGACGCTCGGCCCTGGTGAGCGCGGGAAAGGGCACATAGATCATCACGAGGCCCGAGACGAACCACATGGCGAACAACAGGCAGGTGACGATGCCGATCCAGCGATGGACGAGATACAGCCACCGCCACGCCTGATGACGCAGGGACAAGGCGCGCGGGTTAGAAGCGGGCACGCATCGACACATCGATCGAACGCGGCCGCCCGAGTATCCATTGCTGGTCGTTATAGGTGGTCAGCACATACTCCTTGTCGAACAGGTTCTGGACGCGGACGTCGAGCGCGAGGCGCGGGCTCAGCGCATAGCTGATCCCGCCATCGATCACCGCATAGGCCGGCACGCGGAACCTGTTGGCATTGTCCGAATAGCGCCGCCCCACATACCGCAAGCCGGCGCGCATCTGGAAGCGATCGAAGGCGTCCCAGCGCAGCCAGAGATTGGCGGCGGTTTCGGGAACGCCGGGCGGCGTGTTGCCGGTGTAGACGGTATCGCCGCTGCGGAAATCGTCGAAATCGGCGTTGAGGATGGTGCCGTTGGCGTCGATTCCAAAACCCTGCGGGAGATCGAGCGACAGCGACGCCTCCAGCCCCTTGGCCGAACGCTGGCCGACCTGCTCGATCGGGCTGGTGGGCGTCCTTTGCGAGAGGAGCTTCTTCTTCACGATGCGATAGGCCGCGAAGGTGGCCGAGCCGCGACCGTTCAGGAAGCTGTATTTCACCCCCGCCTCGACCTGATCGCCGGTGGCGTTCTGCAATTCGATCTGCGAGCCCGAATAGCTGGTCAGCGTCCCCAGCGGATCGGTGCCGGTGGAATATTGCGCGTAGAAGGAGAGCGTCGGCGTCGGCTGATAGACGCCGCCGACGCGCCATGTCGTGTTGCGCAGCCGCTTGCTGAACTGCGGGTCCTTGCCGGTCGCGCCGTTCGTGCCGTGGATGATGTTCCAGCGGCGCACATGATCGTGCTCGTCGCGGATGCCGGCGACGATCGAAAGCTGATCGTTGAAGCGCAGCCGGTCCTCCGCGAAGAAGCTGTATTCGCTGGTGCGCGTGCCGTAGCGCGGGGCGATCCCCTGCGTATCGAGGAAGGCGCCGGGATCGAACCGGCGCGGATCGACCATGTCCTGCTGCGCGTCCGATCCGAAATCATTGCCGTAGGACAGCTTGATGCGATTGACGTCGAAGCCGACGACGAGATCGTTCCTGAGGCCGCCGAAGGCGGTGCGGATCTTCACGCTGCCCTGATCGCCGGTCTGCACCTGATCGTGGACGATGCCGAGATTGTCCGTCCGGTAGATCATGCCCGGGGTGTCGAAGCCGGTATCCTCATTATACCCGTTGGGGCAGAGGCCGTCGGCGCCGATCCAGCAATAGCTTTCGAGGTCCTTGAACAGCCGCCTGCTCGTCATCCGATAGGCGGTGTTGGTGAAGCTGAACGCGTCCGAGGGCGCCCATTCGGCCGTCACCAGCATGCGATTGTCGCGATAATGGAGACTGGCGTCGGCGACATTGTAGTTGCGACGGCGCGTGTCCGGCGCGATCCGGCCGTCGATAAGCGGCGTGCCGAAATATTCCATCGGCCGCTGATCGGCATAATCGTCGCGCAGCGTGAGGTGGAGATCGGGCGCGAGCGTGAAGCGCAGCGCGGCCGACAGCGCGAGGCTGCGCGAATCGCCGCGATCGACATAGCCGTCCGAGCGGCGATAGCTGCCGTCGACGCGATAGGCGACGCTGTCGCCGATCGGCCCGCCCGCGCCGGCGGCGACGTGCCAGCTATCCTGCGAGCCGTAACCCGCCTCCGCCTCGAACTCGGTGCGCTCGCTGTTGGGCTTCTTGGTGATGACGTTGATCGCGCCGCCGAGCGCCCCCTGCCCGTAAAGCACCGACGCAGGGCCGTTCAGCACCTCGATCCGCTCGATATTCCACGGATCGGTGGGGAAGGTGACGGTGCCCGCCACGGGAAAGAGGCGGACGCCGTCATAAAGCTGGAGCACCGAGCCCTGCCCGCTGAACCCGCGCACGGCGAGCGCGGTGCCGCCATTGCCGGGATCGGCGACCGAGGTGACGCCCGGCGCGCGCGTCACCGCATCGACGACCGACATGTCGCCGCGCGCGCGGATCTGATCGCCGTCGAGCACGGTGACGGTGGCGGGCGTTTCGAGCGGCGGGAGATCGAGGCGGCTGCCGGTGGCGGCGGGCATCGACAGCGCCGGCTGCTCATGCCCGACGACGAGGATATCGCCCCGCTGCGGCGCATCGCTCACCCCCTCGGCCTGCGCCGAGGCGGCGGCCAGCGCCGCCAGCGCACATCCGATCAACCATTTTTCGCCTTTACGCCCCGCCACATGCCTCTCCCCGAAGTTGATAAACGCATCCTCTGCTCCTGCGCCCTTGGGCGGGAAGGCGGCGGGGCAGCAAGCGGATTACGGTTGCGCGGACGGTTCGGTAACGTTGTGTAATCGGGTGGCGGCACATTGCGGGCCGCCTGTCGCAGCGGCGATGCTTAAAGTTGACATGCTCAACGCGGCGCGCGATCAGTCCTGCACGGCCTCCGCGGGAGGGCCGACGAAAAAGGGGGCCGGAGACGCCCCCCGAGGATGCATCGCGGCCGGCCCGAAGCGCGAAGAATCGCGGGGCTGGCGGCAAGAAGGGGGAGAACGCAGATGGCGACGGCGGCTTCCGAGTCCCTGTCTCTCGCGGCCGAACCGGTTGACGATACGATCCGGTCGGTCGCCAAGGCCTTTGCCCTGCTGGAACGGATCAGCATGATCGGCACCGTCTCGGTCGGGCGGCTGAGCGCGGAGGCGGACATGCCCAAACCCACCGTCGTCCGGCTGATGCGCACGATGATGCAGTGCGGCTATGTCCGCCAGGCGACGCCGCGCGGCGACTATTGCGTGACGTCGAAGCTGAGCCGGCTGGGCGCGAGCTTCGCGGGACTGCCGGCGGTACTCGAAGCCGCGACCGCGCGCGTCGACACGCTGACCGAGGAATTGCTCTGGCCGCTCTCGATCGCGACGCCCGAGGAAAGCGACATGGTCGTGCGCTACAGCACGATGCCGATCAGCCCCTATGCGCTGGCCCGCTCGACCGTGGGCAAGAGGCTGTCGATGTGGACGAGCGCGCATGGGCGGGCCTGGCTCGCTTACCATCCACTTGCCGAGCATCTGCTGGAGGCGGCGCCCGCCGAGGAGCGGCACTGGATCGGGCTGGAACTCGCCCGGACGCGCGAGCGCGGCCATGCGATCCGATCCTTCGGCCGCGACATGTCGACGAGCAGCATCGCGGTGCCAATCCTCGACAAGGGCATCGTCGTCGCGACGCTGGGCCTCACCCATTTCCTGCGCGCCGTGCGCGGCGACGAGATACAGCGGCTGGCGGCACGGCTGCGCGCCGGCGCGGCCGAGATCAGCCGGCAGCTCGCGGCGATCCGGGTGTCGCAGGAAGAGGCGGCGGACACGCGCGTTCCGGCATCCGGAACGGCGCCCCACCCGGCCTGACATGGGCGCGATCATCCGCCACTGAGCCGGTCGAGAGGCTACCATTTAAGTTGACAGTATCAACCTGTAGTGCATTGATGCCGGAGGAGGGGAGAGGATCGATATGGGGCCAGGAAAGCCGAATTGGGCCTTGTGCTGGGCCGCGCTGGCGCTGCTCGCCGCGCCGGCCGCCGCATCCGCCGAGCAGGCGGCGCCCAAGCCCGCCTCGCGCGACGCCAAGCTGACGCCGCAGCAACTGGAGGAGTTGCAGCATGTGCACCATGGCTATCCGGGTGCGCTGGCACCCGAAAATCTGAACAAGCCGCGCCCGGCCGCCCCGGCGAACTTCACCGGCACCTGGTTCATCGACCTGAGCGAAGGCTTCAGCAAATTCATGTTCGGGCCGCCCTATCCCGAATTCTATGAGGAAGGGAAAAAGGCGCTGGCGGCGGGGAAGGCGGCGATGGCGCGCGGCGAAACCTATCGCGACGCGATCGGCCAATGCTATCCCGCCGGCCTGCCGATGATCATGACGCGCGTATGGCCGATCGCGATGATCCAGCTACCCACCGCGCTCTATATGGTCACGGGCTTCACCAACAGCTTCCGCGTCATCTATCTCGACGGGCGGCAATATACCGATCCCGATATCGTCGTGCCCACCTATAACGGCGAATCGATCGGCCATTGGGAAGGCGACACGCTGGTCGTCCACACCAAATATTTCGAAACCGATCATCATTATATCGACATGGGAATCCCCATCTCGGATAAGTTCGAGGTGACGGAGCGGATGCGCCTCATCAAAGGCGGCAAGACGCTCGAGATCGAATATATCATGACCGATCCGGACATGTGGAAAGGCGAGTGGCGCAGCACCAAGCGCTGGGACCGCCAGGATGAAAGCGACATCGGCGAGGTCGAATGCATCCTGCAGAACAATGCGTATCTGCCGGGCACCGAGCGCGGCAAGGCGGCGGCCGACAGCCGTGCCGAAGCCGCCGACGCGCCGGCCAAATAGCGAGGATTGCGGAACCATCATGCGATATCTTTCAGCTGGCCTGGCAGGGCTTTTCCTCGCGATCCTGCCGATCGCGGCGTCGGCCCATCATTCCTTTGCGATGTTCGATCAGAAGAAGGTCGTCACGCTGAACGGCACCGTATCCGATTTCCAGTGGACCAATCCGCACGCCTGGATCGAGCTTGCCGTGCCCGAGAAAGGCGGCAAGGTGACGACCTGGAGCATCGAGCTGAACAGCCCCAACAACCTGACGCGCCAGGGCTGGAAGCGCCATTCGCTGAAACCGGGCGACCGGGTGTCGGTGGACATCAACCCGCTGCGCGACGGCAAGCCGGGCGGCCTGTTCCTGTCGGTCAAGCTGCCCGACGGCAAGGTGCTCGATTCGGGCCTGCCGCGCGGCAAGCCCGTCAACGTCCCCCAGCTTTAGGCCGGCCGGCAGAGAAAGGTTCGGTAGGATGAACAACAGCAAGACAGCCCTTCTCGCGCTGGCCGCGATCGTCACGGTGGCGGCGCCGGCGGTGGCGCATCACAGCTTCGCGATGTTCGACATGAACAAGAAGGTGACGCTGGTCGGCACCGTCACGAAGTTCCGCTGGATCAACCCGCATAGCTGGATCGAACTCGACGTGCCCGACGGCGACAAGACGACCCACTGGACGATCGAGATGACCAGCCCGAACAATCTGGTGCATGACGGCTGGAAACGCACCTCGCTCGCCACCGGCGACAAGGTGACGATCGTCATCCATCCGCTGCGCGACGGCAGCCCGGGCGGATCGCTTGTCAACGCCCGCCTGCCCAACGGCACCACGCTGGGCCAGAACGGCGCCAAATAGCCGCGCGGCCGGACGGGAAAGCGAGCGCCCGGCTTTCGATCCTGACGCGAAACGTGCTTAATGGCGCGATCGCGCAAGGAAGGACCCGCGGCGGATGATCACCGATACGAACGAAACCGATCCCGGCGCGCTCCCCCTGAGCCATCGGCTGGTCGCGTTCCGGATCATCCAGCTTCATTATCTGATGCGCTCGGCGACCGCGCCGACATATCGCGATGCGCTGCAACTGACGGCGGGCGAAGTCGCCGTCCTGATGTCGATCGGCTTCCGCAAGGCGCTGACCGCGTCCGAACTGCTCCGCGTGGTGGGCCAGAGCAAATCACAGGTCAGCCGGACGATCGCGCCGATGCTGGCGAAGGGCCATATCGGCCGCGCCTCGCTGCGCGCGCCGCTGACGCTCACGGCCGAGGGCGAGGCGCTGTTCGCCCGTATCCTTGCGCAGGCGACCGACAATGCCAACCGGCTGCTCGCCGATCTGGGGGAGAACCAGTTGCGCATCCTGGTGCGCGCGATGGGGCCGATGAGCCATGCGGCCGAACAATTGCTGGAGGAGGCGCAGGAGGCCGTCGGCGCGCCCGACCGGATTTCGGCCTATACCCCCGCCTCGCAGCAGCTTTTCAGCGACGTGACCGACATCAGCCCCTCCTCGGTGACGGCGCGGCTCAGCGCGCTTGCCAGCGTGTTGAGCCGCAGCGCGGCGCTGGTGTTCCGCGAGAGCACGTCGCTGTCGGGCTTCAAATGGGTGGCGCTGGCGCGAATCGCCGAATTCGATCCGCTGCGCCTGTCCGAACTCATCCGCATCACCGGGCGCGACAAGGGGCAGATCGGGCGCGTCGTCGACGAACTGGAGGCCGAGGGACTCGTCCTGCGCCATCCCTATGAGACGCGCGGCAAGCTGACCCTGGGCGTGACCGACAAGGGCCGTCACGCCTTTTCGATTGTCGCCGAGGAATCGCTGCGGCGCGAGGCGATCATGCTGCGCAAGGTGCGCAAAAGCGATCGCAAGGCAGTGTTCAATACGATCGACGTCATCGGCCGCAACGCCCGCGCGTGGATCGCCGAAAACCGTGGCCAGACGGCCGACGGATAAGGGAGGGAGAAGATGATGAACAAGCAGAAGCCGACGATGCGGAGGGCCGGACGTTGAGCGGCCGCTTCACCGGCAAGGCCGTGCTCGTCACCGGCGCGGCGAGCGGCATCGGCTTCGCGGCGGCGCGCGCCTTCGCCGGAGAAGGCGCGCGCGTGATGCTGGCCGATCGCGACGCCGGGCGGCTGGACACCGCCGCCGACGCGATCCGCGCGGCGGGCGGCGAGGCGGCGGCGGTGACCGTCGACGTCGGCGATTTCGCCGCATGCGAGGCAATGGTCGCCGCGACGATCGACGCCTTCGGTGGACTGCACATCGCCTTCAACAATGCCGGCGTGCCCTCGGCGATCGGCGGCGCATTCGAGGATTTCGGCGTCGACGACTGGCGGCGGCTGATGGCCACCAACCTCGACGGCGTCTTCCATTGCATGAAGGCCGAGGTGCCCGCGATGCGCGCCAGCGGCGGCACGGCGATCGTCAATACCGCCTCGGTCGCCAGCCTCGTCGCCGCGCCGGGCATGGCCGCCTATGTGGCGAGCAAGCATGGCGTCGCCGGGCTGACCAAGGCCGCCGCGCTCGACCTGATCGGCGCGGGCATCCGCGTCAACGCGATCTGCCCGGGCATGGTGGACACCGCGATGCTGGCGAGCGCCACCGCCTCGCCCGAAACGCGCGCCTTCCTGGAGAGTCAGGCGCCGATCGGCCGGCTCGCCAATGCCGAGGAGATCGCCGCCACCGCCTTGTTCCTGGCATCGGACGCGGCAAGCTACATGGTGGGCGCGCTGCTGAGCGTCGACGGGGGCGTGATCGTGCAATAGCCATAAGGGGAGAAGAATATGCGACGTCTGTCACGATGGCTGCTCACCGCCGGGCTGGTGCTGTTCTCGGCATCCGCCGCCGAAGCCGCCGCGCCGGCCGATTGCGCGGACGAGGACGGGCTGTCCTTCCTGTGCGGCGCGAAGAATGTCGAGGATATCGTCGCCATCCCCGGCACCGATCTGGCGATCGGCAGCAGCATGGCGGGCTTCGCCATACCCGGCGGCAAGCTGATCCTGATCGACGGGCGGCGACGCACCGCCCGCGAGATCGAACCCGATGCCAGCCGGAAGCCGCTGCCCGCTTATGCCGCCTGCCCCGGGACCTTCGATCCCGCGGCCTTCCAGCCGCATGGCGTCGCGATCGGCGGCGACGGCCAGGGCGGCCATCTGCTCTACGTCGTCAATCACGGCGCGCGCGAAGCGATCGAGCTGTTCACGCTGACGGCGGGCAAGGACGCGGTATCGCTGCATTGGGCGGGCTGCGTCATGCTGCCGGCGGGCGTCTCGGGCAACGGCGTCGCGCCGCTGCCCGACGGCGGCTTCGTGGCGACCAAATATTATGACACGACCAAGGGCGACGCCGTCCAGCAACTCATGGCGGTACGGCCGACGGGCGGCGCTTATCGCTGGTCGCCCGGCAAGGGCTTCACGCAATTGCGGGACAGCACCCTACCCGGGCTCAACGGCGTCGAAGTCTCGGCGGACGGGCGCTGGATATTCGTGGCGGGCTGGTCGCAGGACCGCATCCTTCGCTACGACGCCCATCGCGACGGCCCGCCGACGAGCATCGCGCTCGACTTCATGCCCGACAATATCCGCCGCGCGCCCGACGGCAGCCTGCTGATCGCAGGGCAGGACACCGATCCGGCGACGCTGATGGGATGCAAGACGCCGATCTGCCCGATCGGCTGGACGGTGGCGCGGCTCGACCCTGCGTCGCTGCGGGTGGACTATCTGCTGCGGCGGCAGGACAGCGCCACCTTCAGCGCGGCAAGCGGCGCGACCGAGCTGGCGGGCACGCTGTGGATCGCGACACCGCGCGGCGACCGGATAGCGATCGCGCCGCTCCCCGCCTCTCAGCCGAAGCGATAGCCCGAGATCGTCCAGCCAAACACCGAATCGCGGAAGATATGGTGGGCGGCGTCATCGCCGCCCGCCCCGGCCGCGACCATCAGCGGCAGCAGATGCTCCTCGCGCGGATGGGCGAGCCGCGCATAGGGCAGCCCTTCCCATGCGATGAGCCGCTCGGCCCTTCGGGCGGGATCGGGATCGGTCGCCGCCGCGGTCAGCCCCGCGTCGAACAGGTCGGACACCTGCGACACCTGCGGGCCGCGCGCGCGCAGATTGTGGAAGCTCATCCCCGATCCGACGATCAGCACGCCTTCGTCGCGCAGCGGCGCGAGCGCGCGGCCGGCGGCAATATGCGCCGCCGGATCGAGGCCGGCGAGGAGCGAGAGCTGCGCGGTGGGAATGTCCTCACCCGGCACCGCCACCTTCATCGGCACGAAGACGCCATGATCCCAGCCGCGTTCGCCATCGCGCGCACTCGCCATGCCTGCCCCTTCGAGCAGCGATGCCGCGCGATGCGCCACCGCCGGCGCGCCGGGCGCGTCCCAGCGCAGCAGGTACGTGTGCTCGGGAAAGCCGTAATAATCGTAGAGGAGCGGTGGCTGCGCGGCATCGTTGACGGTGAAGCGCGGCGCCTCCCAATGGCCCGAAACGATCAGCAGCGCCTTCGGCCGTTCGGGCAGATCGGCGATGACATGGGCGAGGAAATCCTCCAGCCGCCGCCAGATTCCCTCCGGGTCCTCCATGAAGAAGCAGGGGCCGCCGCCATGCGGCAGGAAGAAGGTGGGCTGCGTCGTCACGGGCGCGCGCCTTGCCGGCGAGGCATGCTTTTGCTTTCCATCGGGGCTCCTTCGCGCCTATCAGCCTTGTCATGACGCGTTTCACGGTCAACGGCCAGCCTGTCCATTATCGCATGGAGCCGGAAACCCCGCTGCTCTGGGCGCTGCGCGACGCTTCCAACCTCACCGGCACCAAATATGGCTGCGGCACGGGGCAATGCGGCGCCTGCACCGTCCATATCGACGGGCGCGCGCGGCGATCGTGCCAGGTGCCGATCGGCACGATCGAGGGCACGTTCGTCACCACGATCGAGGCGCTGTCACGCGATCGCAGCCATCCGGTGCAGCAGGCGTGGGCGGCCGAATCGGTGCCGCAATGCGGCTATTGCCAGTCGGGCATGATCATGGCGGCGGCGGCGCTGCTCGATCATGTGCCGCACCCGACCGACGAACAGATCGACGCGGCGATCACCAATATCTGCCGCTGCGGCACCTATCCGCGCATCCGCCGCGCGATCCGCCACGCCATCCGGGTGGCGGCGGGCGAGGAGACGATCGCCGCGGCCCCGCCGCCCGGCATCGCGCCCGCCGACGCCGCGCGCCGCGTTCCCGCGCTCAAGCCGGAATAGGATCAGGCCGGAATAGAGTCGGGAAAGCCGCCGACAAGCGCGGTCAGGCCCGTCTCGAAGCTTTCGTCGAAACTGTACATGCCGGCCAGATAGTCGTGCATCGCGCCGCTCTGCTGATAGAGCGCCCAGCCCAGCGTGAAGGCGTTCACCGACCCCTGAAAGGACAGCGCCGCGCCCTCCGCCAGCCCCAGCCGGACGAGCGGCGCGGCAAGGCGCTGGCCCGCCGCCGCGCTGTCCTGGTCCCGCGGCCTGGCGATCGCACAGAGCCGCGCCGAATCGCGATGCGACAGCAAGGCCGCGCGGAACGTCCGGCCGTAGCGGAGCAGCCAGCCGCGCCACGCATTCTCCTCCGCCGTCGCCTTCAGCGCGCGCGCATAGAAAGTCATCGCCATGAGGCTGAACAGCTCGGCCTTCCCGCCCCCGACGTGCCAGTAGAGCGCGGGCGCCTGCACCGAAAGCCGCGCGGCGAGCGCGCGCAGGTTGAATCCGTCCAGCCCTTCCTCGTCCAGCAGGGCGAGGGCGGCATCGACGATGACCTTTTGATCGAGCTTCATCCGCGCTTCCATGGCGCAGCGCGCGCCGATTGACAATTTAACATTGTTAAGGCACCATGCCCCGTGCAGTCCGCGAGTCCTGTGAGAGGTGCCCGATGAACTATGTCCGCAATGCCTGGTATGTCGCCGCCTGGTCGCGCGACATCGCCCCGGAGACGCCCTTCGCGATCACCGTGCTCGGCGAGCCGATCGTCCTTTGGCGCAATGGCGAAGGCGCGCTCGCCGCGCTTGAGGATCGCTGCGTTCACCGGCTCGCGCCGCTCTCTCTGGGCCGGTGCGAGGGCGCGAAGCTGCGCTGCATGTATCATGGGCTGCTGTTCGAACCCGATGGCCGCGTCGCCGAGATTCCAGGGCAGGACCTGATCCCCGCCTCCGCCAGGGTGAAAGCCTATCCGGTGGTCGATCGCCATGACTGGGTTTGGCTGTGGATGGGCGACCCCGCGCTTGCCGATCCCGCGCTGATCCCGCCGGCGGTGGGGCTGAGCGAGCCCGACTGGGTGCTCGGCCACGGCCAGCTCGATTATGCGGCCGAAGCGCGGCTCATCAACGACAATCTCCTCGATTTCAGCCACCTCTCCTACGTCCACGCCAACAGTTTCGGCGCGAGCGAGACATGGGCGCGCAACCGCCCGACGATCACGCCGCTGCCGCGCGGCATCCGCTTCGAACGCTGGATCACCGGGGAGAAGGGGATGCGCGCGCGCGGCGGCGAAACGCCGGTCGATGCCTGGTCCGCCTATGATTTCCTGATCCCCGGCATCCTGCTGATGTCGAGCGCGAGCTATCCGCTGGGCACCGCCGAAGCCTGCGGCTTCGCCAAGCCCGGCGCGGACGTGCCGATCAACAAGGGATCGCTGACCTTCACCAGCCAGGCGGTGACGCCGATGGGCGAAAAGACGGCGCGCTATTTCTTCTCCTGGGGGCCGCATGTCGACCATGGCGGCGCGGAGATGCGCGACATATTGATGGGGATAGCGGGCCAGGCGTTCCACGAGGACAAGGTGATGATCGAGGCGCAGCAGCGCGTGATCGACGCGACGCCCGATCCCCGGATCATGCCGACCAGCGCCGACAAGGGCGTCACCCTGTTCAACCGCCTCGTCGAGAAGCTGGCGCGCGAGGAGGGGAAGCGCGCCGCAGCCTGACGGTCAGGCGTCCGCGCCCGGCGCGAACGTGTCGCACTGGGCCGGATCGCCGGTGTCGAGCCCGCGCTTCAGCCATTCGGCGCGTTGCGCGGCGGTGCCATGGGTGAAGCTTTCGGGCACCGGCCGCTGACCCGCCGCCTTCTGGAGCGTATCGTCGCCGATCGCGTGCGCGGCGGTCAGCCCCTCCTCGACGTCGCCCGGCTCCATGACGTTGGTTCCCTTCGCCCAGACGCCGGCGAAGCAATCGGCCTGAAGCTCCACCTTCACCTGAAGCGCATTGGCGGCGGCCTCGCTCACGCGGCGCTGCTCGCCATTCACCTTGCCCAATATGCCGAGCAGATCCTGGATATGATGGCCGACCTCATGGCCGATCACATAGGCTTGCGCGAAATCGCCGGGCGCGCCGAAGCGGCGGGTCAATTCATCGAAGAAGTCGGTATCGAGATACACCTTCTTGTCGTTCGGGCAGTAGAATGGCCCCATCGCCGCCTGCGCCGCGCCGCAGCCCGACATGCCGCTCTGGCTGTAGAAGACGAGCGTGGTCGGCTGGTAGGTCTGACCCTGCCGCGCGAAGATGTCGCCCCAGACGCGCTCGGTCGATCCCAGCACCTTGAGCGACCAGTGCTGCACCGGCGTAAGCTGCGACTGATCGCGCGAAACGGACACGTCCTGCCCGCCGGGCGCGCCGCCACCGCCGTTCAGCAACTGCATCGGATTGACGCCGAAGATCAGCCCGACGACGACGATCAGCACCAGCCCGCCGATACCGAGCCCGCCGCCGCCGATCGGCAGGCCGCCGAAGCCGAAGCCGCCGCCCCGGCCACCGCCGCTCTGCACCTCGAAATTCGTGCTTTCCCGTTCGTCGTCGAGCCGCATCGCGCCTGCCTTTCGCTGCCCCCGGATCAGAATGCCCTTGCCGCGAAGCGCTGGCAATGGGCCACGCGGCTTGCCGGGCGGCGATGCCTATCCTAGTCAAACCGAAACAATCCTGCGAGAGGCCCCGCTTATGTTCCGTCCGCGCCTTGCCGTCCTGCTCCTCGGCCTGGGTGTCGCCGCGAGCGTTTCGGCCGCAGAGCCCGAGGCGGGGCGGCTTCCCGCCGGCGTGACGCCAAAACATTATGACATCATGGTCGACCCCGACGCGGCGGCGATGACCTTCGCCGGCAATGAGACGATCACGATCGCCGTCGCACGGCCGACGCGGACGATCACGCTCAATGCACTCAACCTGTCGATCGGCGCGGTCACGCTCGACGGGACGGTGAAGCCAAGCGCCAAGGCGATCGATCCCGACGCGCAGACGCTGACGCTCAGCTTCACGAACCCCGTCGCGGCGGGGGATCACAGGCTGGCGATCGCCTTCGAAGGCAAGATCAACCGGTCGGCCGCCGGCTTCTTCGCGGTCGACTATCAGGGCCAGGACAAAGGCAGGACGACCGAGCAACGCCTGCTCGTCACCCAGTTCGAACCGGCCGATGCACGGCTGTTCGCGCCGATGTGGGACGAGCCCGGGCTCAAGGCCACTTTCACGCTGACCGCCGCAACGCCGGCGGGGCAGACGGCCTTTTCCAACATGCCGGTGGCGAAAAAGACGAAGCGCGCGGACGGCAAGACGCTCGTCACCTTCGAAACGACGCCGAAAATGTCGAGCTATCTGCTGTTCCTGGGGCTGGGCGATGTCGAGCGGCGCACGACCAAGGTGGGCGATACCGAGATCGGCATCATCACCCGGCGCGGCGCGATCGACCAGGGCGATTATGCCCTTGCCAGCGCCGCGCGCATCCTGCGTTACTATAACGACTATTTCGGAACGCCCTATCCGCTGCCCAAGCTGGACATGGTGGCCGCGCCGGGATCGAGCCAGTTCTTCTCGGCGATGGAGAATTGGGGGGCGATCCTCTATTTCGACCGCGCCGTCCTGATCGATCCCGCCCTGTCGAGCGAGAATGACCGGCAGAATGTGTTCAACACCGTCGCGCACGAAATGGCGCACCAATGGTTCGGCGATCTCGTCACCATGAAATGGTGGGACGACCTCTGGCTGAACGAGGGCTATGCCTCGTGGATGGCGGGCAAGGTGATGAACGACCTCAATCCCGACTGGCATGTCACCGCGCAGGACGTCGCCTTCGACCGCGAACGCGCCTTCGCCACCGACGCGCGGGCGAGCACGCATCCGATCGTGCAGCCGATCGCGACGGTCGACCAGATCGCGCAGGCGTTCGACACGATCACCTATCAGAAGGGGCAGGCGACGATCGGCATGATCGAGGCGGTACTCGGCCCCGACAGATTCCGCGACGGGGTGCGCGCCTATATGGCCGACCATGCCTACAGCAATACGCGCACCGACGATCTGTGGGCCGCGCTCGCCAAGGCATCGGGGCGTGACGTCAAGGGCTTTGCCGACAGCTTCATCCGCCAGGGCGGCGTGCCGCTGATCCGGGGCGGCGACCCGCGCTGCCAGAACGGTATGACGACGATCGCCCTGTCGCAGGGGCGCTTCGGCCTCGACGCCGAATCGAAGGAAGCGCGCACCTGGATCGTGCCGGTGACGCTGCAAGCGGGTGGCAAGACCGCGAGCGCGGATATCAGCGGGCCGACGCCGCGCCAGGTGAGCGTCGCGGGTTGCGGCACCCTGCTCGTCGATCCGGGCCAGCGGGGCTATTACCGCTTCCTGCCCACCGACGCGCATTTCGCCACCTTGGCCAAGGCGTTCCCGACCCTCGCGCTCGCCGATCAGGTCGGCGTGCTGGGCGACAGCCTCGGCCTTGCCGACAGCGGCGACGCGCCGATCGCGCGCTATCTGACATTGCTCGACGGCCTCGCGGTCGATGCCGATCCGCTGGTGTGGGACCTTGCCGCCGCGCAGCTTGCCGGCATCGATGCGTCGCTGGCCGGCGATGCGGTGCAACCGGCCTTCCGCGCCAAGGCGGTCGCCCGGCTGGCGCCGGTCCTTGCACGGATCGGCCTTGCCCCGCGCGATGGCGAAACCCCGGCGGCGAGCCAGCTTCGCGAGCGGCTGATCCCGATCCTCGGCCGCTTCGGCGACGCCGGCGTGGCGGCGGCGGCGCGCCATTATGTCGAGGGCGGCATCGACACCATCCCCGCCGCGATCCGCCAGGCGATCATCCAGACCTACGCCTATAACGCCACCCCCGCCGAGTGGGAGGCGCTGCACCGGACAGTCCGGAACGAGGCCGATCCGACCGCGAAGCGCGCCCTCTATCAGGCGCTCGCGCAGGCGGCCGATCCGGCGCTCACCGACCGCGCGCTCGCGCTCGCGCTCAGCGACGAGCCGACGGTGCCCAACCGGGCGGCGATCATCAGCTATGCCGCCGCGCGCCACCCGGCGAAGGTGTTCGACTGGGCGGTCGCCCATGCCGATCAGGTGAATGCGCTGGTCGAGGCGAGCGCGCGGCCCCGGTTCATCGCGGGGCTCGCCGGCGGCGCGAACGACGCGGCGGTGGCGGCGCGGGTGCGCGCCTATGCGACGCGCGCCCTGCCGGCGCAATCGCGGCAGGGGGCGGAGACGGCGATCAGCGCGATCCTCGCCCGCGCCGCGCTGCGCGCCAGCCGGGCCGGCCCGATCGCGGCCTGGGCGGCGGCCCGGTAACAGAGCCGTCATGGAACGGCGGCGCGGCTGACGCTTTGACGAGACAAGACCGGCCGCAAGACGCAGGACAAGCAACAGGAGTTTCCATGTTCCTCAAAGGCAAGACAGCGCTGGTCACGGGCGGCACGTCGGGCATCGGCCTCGCTTATGCGCGCGCGCTGGCGGCCGAGGGGGCGAGCCTGATGATAAACGGCTTCGGCGATGCCGAGGCGATACGCAACGAATGCGCCACGCTGGAGCGGACGAGCGGCGCGCGCGTCTTCTATTCCGCAGCCGACATGGCCAGGCCCAATGAAATCACCGCGATGGTGGTCGAATGCGCCGGCTGCCTGGGCGGGCCCGACATCCTCATCAACAATGCCGGTATCCAGCACGTCGCCCCGGTCGAGGATTTTCCGCCCGAAAAGTGGGACCAGATCATCGCGATCAACCTGTCCGCCGCCTTCCACGCGATCCGCGCGGCGACGCCCGGCATGAAGGCCCGCGGCTGGGGACGCATCATCAATACCGCCTCGGCCCACTCGCTCGTCGCCAGCCCGAACAAGGCGGCCTATGTCGCGGCGAAGCACGGCCTTGTCGGCCTCACCAGGACGGTGGCGCTCGAACTGGCCGAGAAAGGCATCACCGCCAATTGCATCAGCCCCGGCTATGTCTGGACGCCGCTCGTCGAGAAGCAGATCCCCGATACGATGAAGGCGCGCGGCCTGACGCGCGAGCAGGTGATGAACGACGTGCTGCTGCAGGCGCAGCCGACGAAGCAGTTCGTCACGCCCGAGCAGGTGGCGAGCCTGGCCATCTATCTGTGCAGCGACGGCGCAGCGGCGATCACTGGGGCCAATCTGTCGATGGACGGCGGCTGGACCGCAGCCTAGGCTGTATCCGTTTCAGGAGGGAAGCCGCATGACGGCCGGGTGCCGCGTGGTGGTGTTGATGGCATTTCTCGGGCTCTCCGCCTGCCACCATGGCGGGCGCCGCCCCGGCGCCGTGCCGCCGCCGCTCGCCTGGCACGACATAGCGACATCCGCCGATCGCGCGCGGCTGCATGCCTGGCGCGAGGCATGGACCGTCGCCCTCGCCAAGGTCGCGAAGAGCGGCGAGACGCGGCAGGTCGTCCGTCAGGCGGAATTGCTCCAGCCCGACGCGGCGCTGCGCGATCCCGTACCGCCGCCGGGCGACTATCGCTGCCGCACCTTCAAGCTGGGCGCGAAGCAGGCCGGCGGACTCGATTTTGTCGCCTACCAGCCCTTCACCTGCCGGATAGAGCGCGAAGGCGACGTGCTGAGCTTCGCCAAGATCGGCGGCTCGCAGCGCCCCGTCGGCCTGCTCTTTCCCGACGATGCGAAGCGGATGGTCTTTCTGGGCACGATGACGCTGGGCGACGAAAGCCGCGCGCTCGATTATGGCCGGGACCCTGAGCGCGACGTGGCCGGCCTGCTCGAACGCGTGGATGCGGAGAGGTGGCGACTCGTCCTGCCCTATCCGCACTGGGAATCGACGCTCGACGTGATCGAACTCACGCCGACGGGGTGAGGCCTGTCCTCCTCACACCGACAGGCCATATTGCTTGATGAGGTCGTAGAGCGTCGGGCGGCTGATGCCGAGCAGCTTCGACGCGCCCGAGATATTGCCCTCGGTGCGCGCGAGCGCCTGCCGGATGGCGCGGCGGTCCGCAATCTCGCGCGCGGCCTTGAGATTGATGAATTCGCCCTTGTCCGCGTCGCCGTCGAAATCGAGGTCGGTAGCGGTGATGAGCCGGCCGTCCGCCATGATGACCGCGCGCTTCATGCGGTTTTCCAGCTCGCGGACATTGCCCGGCCAGCTCCAACCGTCGAGCGCGGCGAGCGCATCGGGGGTGAAGCCCTTGATCGCCGGGTTCATCTCCCGCGCGAAACGGGCGAGGAAATGCTTGGCGAGCAGCGTCGCGTCGCCATAGCGCTCGGCCAGCGTGGGAATGCGGATGACGATTTCGGCGAGGCGATAATAAAGATCCTCACGGAAGGTGCCCGCCGCGATCATCTCCTCCAGATTCTGGTGCGTCGCGCAGACGATCCGCGTGTCGACGGGGATCGCCTTGCGGCCACCGATCCGCTCGATCACCCGTTCCTGCAAAAATCGCAGCAATTTGACCTGTAGCGGCAGCGGAATGTCACCCACTTCGTCAAGGAAAAGGGTGCCGCCCTCCGCCTGTTCGATCTTGCCTTCGGTGGTCTTGACCGCGCCGGTGAACGCGCCCTTCTCGTAACCGAACAGCTCCGCCTCCAGCAGCGTGTCGGGGATCGCGGCGCAGTTGATCGCGACGAAGGCGCCGCCCGAAGCGCCCCGCCGGCTGGCGGCATGCAGCCCCTGCGCCAGCAATTCCTTGCCGGTGCCGCTGGCGCCGAGGAGCATCACCGACACGTCGGCATTAGCCACCCGCTCGATCGTACGCGCTACCTTCAGCATCTCGGGCGCGCCGGTGATGAGGCCGCCGAGGACGGTACGATCCTGGGTGCCGGCCTGCGCCAGGCGATGATTCTCCGTCTCCAGTGCATGGAGGTGGAAGGCGCGGCTGACGATCAGCCCGAGCTCATCGATATCGACCGGCTTCTGGTAGAAATCATACGCCCCGGTCGAGATCGCCCGCAGCGCGCTTTCCCGCGCGCCATGGCCCGACGCCACGATCACCTTGGTATCGGGCTTGAGCGCGAGGATCGTGTCGAGCGTGGCGAACCCCTCGCTGGTGCCGTCGGGATCGGGGGGCAGACCGAGGTCCAGCGTCACGACCGCCGGCTCGATCGTGCGCAGCGCGTCGATCGCGGCGGCGCGATCGCCGACGACGGTGACGTCATAATCCTCATAGGCCCAGCGCAACTGGCGTTGCAGCCCCTCGTCATCCTCGACGATGAGGAGTCTGGGTTTCTTATCCACGGCTGCAATATGGTCCATCTTCACGCAACGATCCCCTCGGCCTGCCGCAACGGCTTCGCCGTCTCGCCGGCGATGGGAAGGAACAGCGTGAACCGGCTGCCCTCCCCCTCGCGGCTTTCCACTTCCAGACGCCCGCCCATCGCGACGACAAGGGCGCGCGCCTCGAACGCCCCAACGCCGAAACCGCCCTCCTTGGTGGAGGCGAAAGGCTTGAACAGCCGGGCGCGGATGAACTCTGCCGACATCCCCGCACCCCGGTCTATGACATCGATCACAGCCTCGTCCCCGCGCCGGCCGACCCGCAGGCATATCGGCTCGCCCCCGGCGGTGCTGGCGTCGATCGCATTTTGGACGAGATGCGTCAGCGCCTGATCGAGCCGGCCCGGATCGGCCTGCGCGACGACGTCCTCCGCCTGCTCGACCACGATCGCGTGCAGCGGGCGCTTCGCCGCCGCCACGCCTTCGATGAGCGGCCCCAGCGCGGTCGGGCGGGGTTCCTCCGCCCGGCCCTTGTTATGCTGCGACAACCGGGCGAGCAGATCGTTCATCTTGCCGACCGAATTGCGGAGCGTGACCACCATGTCGGCGCGGAATTCGGGATTGTCGGCGTGCCGCTCCGCATTGCGCGCGAGCAGGCTGAGCTGCGACACCAGATTCTTGATGTCGTGCATGATGAAGGCGAAACGCCGGTTGAACTCGTCGAACCGCTGCGCTTCGGATAGCGCCTCCTGACTCCGCGCTTCGGCGAGATAGCTCGCCACCTGCCGGCCGACGACGCGCAGCAGATCGAAATCCTCCCAGTCGAGCTTGCGGTCTATCGCCGGCCGGGTGAGCAGCACCGCGCCGACCAGCCGGTGATTATGGACGAGCGGCACCGCCGCCCAGATCGCGACCGCCTGCAAGATCCATTCGGGGATCAGCGCCGCTTCGCTGTCCTGCGTGGGACCGGCATGGCGGAGCGCATCAAATTCGACGATGCGTCCCGTCTCAAGATGTCCGGCAAATCGCGCGTCGCCCGCCGTCGACGGCGCTTCCTGCACCGGCCAGTTCCACCGCGACGTCGCGCAGAGGCCGCCCTGCTCATCGGGCAGCAGCAGCAGCCCGCCGGGCGATTCGGTGATGTCGGCAACCGCCTGGATCACGCGCACCTCCAGCGGCGCCGCATCCTCGCCGGGGCGGCCCAGCGTCTCGGTGAAGCGCATCCATTCGACGCGATAGTCGTACCGGTGCTGGAAGAAGTGCTTGACCACCTTCACCCGCAGCCAGGCACGCACCCGCCGCGACATGAACAGCAGCAACGCCGCGGCCGACATCGCAACCACCACCACGATCTGGGCGGCCGGCGCGAAATTGCCGCCTGCGAAATCGAGCAGGCGGGCGAGGATCACCATCACGATCAGATAGCAGCCGATCGCCATCAGCGAGAGCGACTGGAAGGCGACGGTGCGTGACAGGCGCATCCGCCAGCGCGTGTTCCGTCGGCTGGCCAGCGCGAAGAGCGGCACGAGCAGCAACATGACGAGGCCGCGCGCCACATAGAGCGCGACCGGCCAGCTCTTCGTCAGATAGGCGATCGTGTAGAGATTGAGGTCATAGGCCCACATCACCGTCAGCGCGATCATCGGCAGGCGAATGCCCCAGCGTGCCTCGGGCGCGGCGGCGGTGTAGAGATTGTGGACAAGGACGAGCGCGCCGATCGCAACGCTGATCCTGAGCAGCATCAGCGCATAGAAATAGGCTTCCACCGCGCCGGGCCAGGCGGGCAGCCGCCAGGGCAGGACATCGATCGCCATCTGCACCAGAATGATGCACGCGACCACGGCATAGAGTGCGATGACCGAGGGCCGTCGCGCCTCGCCCCGCCCACGTTCGAGCAGCGCGAACATGAAGGCGAGCCAGGCAAGATTGCGGAGCGATCCGACCACGCTCGCCGCCGAAAGGCTGGGCAGGAACACGGTCGAAACCGCCGCCCACAAGGCGGTGAGCCCAAGAGCCAGCGCCAGCGTGCGCCGCTGCATGCCCCCCGCCGGGCGTCGCACCTGCCAGACCGCGAGCCCGGCATAGAGCAGAGCGGCGAGCGCGTAGCTCCACAGGCCCGCGAGCGCGATCACCGCACCCCCGCCCTATGCGGCGCACGCCGTCCGAAATCGCGGACCCTTTTCAAACCTCGCCTCGCCTGACCGTAAAATTTACCGACACTTACCGCGTATCGGCCGAATTCACCAAGATTCTCTGAACTCCCGGGCCGATCCGGGGTTTCAGTTGTAACGCCACGACACCAGGCTGGACCCACCACGCCCACGGTCTACAACGGCGATGGAAGGAGTCCGGTACGTTCATGAGCGACGACAAGAGGATTGTTCCCGTCATATTATCGGGCGGCGCCGGCACGCGGCTGTGGCCGCTGTCGCGCACCGGAAAGCCCAAGCAGCTTCTCCCCCTCACCGGGCGGGAAACGATGCTGCAACTCACCGCGCGGCGTACCGCCGATCGCACCCGCTTCGCACCGCCGCTGATCGTCGCCAATGCGCAGCATGCCGACATGATCGAGACGCAGCTTGCCGAGGCGGGGATCGAGAACGCGTCGCTGATCCTAGAGCCGGCGGGCCGCAACACCGCCCCGGCGATCGCGCTCGCGGCGCTGGCGGCACCGCCGGGCGCGACCTTGCTGGTGATGCCGAGCGACCATGTCATAAACCGGGTCGACGCCTTTCTCGCCGCGGTCGAGGCGGCGGCGCCGGTGGCGGACAGCGGCTGGCTCGTCACCTTCGGCATCACGCCGCACGCGCCTGAAACGGGCTATGGCTATATCTGCGCGGGCGAGTCGATCGTGCCCGGCGTCCGCAAGGTCAGCCGCTTCGTCGAGAAACCCGATCGCGCCACCGCCGAACGCTATATCGCCGAGGGTTGCTACGCCTGGAATGGCGGCATCTTCCTGCTGCGCGCCGACGCCTATCTGAATGTGCTGGCCGATCATGCGCCGGCGATCCTGGACGCGGCGCGGGAGGCGATGCGTCTCGCCGGGCGGGAGGGGACGCGCATTCATCCCGACCGGAATGCCTTCGCCGCCTCCCCTGCCGATTCGATCGATTATGCGGTGATGGAAAAGACGGCGCGCGTCGCGGTCGTTCCGGTCGAGATGGGCTGGTCCGACGTCGGAAGCTGGGATGCGCTCCATGAACTCGCCGCCGATCTTGACGGCAACGTGCATCACGGCTCGGTCGTTGCGATCGACACCGACCGCTGCCTGCTGCGCAGCGAAGGGCCACTGATCGCCGCCGTCGGCGTCAAGGACCTGATAGTCATCGCCACCGACGACGCCGTGCTGATCCTGCCGCGCGGATCGAGCCAGGAGGTGAAACGCGCGGTGGACGCGCTCCGGCGCGAAGGGCATGTTACGCTCGATCGCCCCTGCGGCGGATCGCGCAAGCCGGAGATACTCGCATGACCCAGACGCGCCCGATCGGAACCACGGGCCTTTCGACGCTGCCGCTCGTGCTGGGCGGCAATGTCTTCGGCTGGACGGCAAGCGGCGAGACGGCGTTCGCGGTGCTCGACGCCTTCGTGGCGGGCGGCGGCACGCTGATCGACACGGCGGATTTCTATTCGGCCTGGATCGAGGGGCATAAAGGCGGCGAATCCGAACAGGCGATCGGCGCCTGGCTGGCGCGGCGCGGGCGGCGCGACGACGTACAGATCGCCACCAAGGTGGGCATGCTGGACGGCGAAGGCGGCAACGGCCTCGCCCCCGCGCGAATCGTTGCGGCGGCCGAAGCATCGCTCAAGCGGCTCGGCACCGATTATATCGACCTCTATTACGCGCATCAGGACGATGAAAGTCAGCCGCAGGAGGCCGTGCTGGAGGCGTTCGACCGGCTGGTGAAGGCGGGCAAGGTGCGCGCGATCGCCGCGTCGAACTTCACCGCCGACCGGCTGGGACGCGCGCTCGACATTTCGGAGGCCAGTGGCATCGCGCGCTACGGCGCTTTGCAGCCGCATTTCAACCTGCTCGAACGCGGCGGCTTCCCGCCCGCGCTGCAACAGCTTTGCATCGATCGGAAGCTGGGCGTTCTCCCCTATTTCGGGCTCGCCAGCGGTTTCCTGACCGGCAAATACCGGTCCGAAGCCGATCTGGCGGGCAAGCCGCGCGGCGGCGGCGTGCGATCCTATCTGAACGCCCGGGGCTTCGCCGTGCTCGCCGCGATGGACGCGGTGGCGGCCGATACGGGCGCGAGCCTGCCGCAGATTGCGCTCGCGTGGATTGCCGCGCAACCAGGCATCACCGCGCCGATCGCAAGCGCGACGAGCGTGCCGCAGGTCGAGGAACTGCTGGGCGCGACGCGGCTGACGCTGACGCCCGACCATCTCGCTTCGCTGGACGAGGCCGGCGGGGACATTCCGGCCTAGATCAGCAAGAGCGCGGCCAGTTCGCTGGCGAGTGCATCGGGCAGGTCTCCGAGATCGCCGCCGCCGGCGTCGAGATCGGGCGGCGCATCGGCCTCCGCGAGATAACGCCAGCCCTGATGCGCGGGGCGCGGATAGGCGCGCACGGGCACCAGCCGCGCGTCGAGGCGGATGATGCAGCGCTTGCCCTCCTCCGCCGTATCGAAGCCGAGGATCGTCTGGCGCGCCGCCAGCCGGTGCTTGATGATCCAGTAAAGCGAGCCGCCGATCAGTTCGTCGGCGCGTTTCGGCCGGAAACGGGTAAAGACCGGGGCCCAGCCGTCGCTCGCCCGCGCGGCGATACGCTGCGCCAATATCCCGGTACTCGCGCAGCCGACGGCGACCTTGGTGATGTGGAGCGACGCCATGGCCCCCGATGTGGCACCGGGCGCGCGCTCGTCAAGTCAGCCGCCCAAACCCCACAGGGTCGCAAGGCCGAGAAAGGAGAAGAAGCCCATCGCGTCGGTCATCGTCGTCACGAACACCGACGAGGCGACGGCGGGATCGATATCCAGCTTCTCCAGCGTGACCGGGATCAGGATGCCCGAGAGGCCCGCCACCAGATTGTTGATGAGCATCGCCAGAGCGATGACGATACTGAGATCGGTGTTGTGGAACACGATATAGGTGCCGAGCCCGATCAATATCCCCAGCGAGATACCATTCGTCGCAGCGATCCGCAGTTCGCGCACGATCATCCGCATCGTATTCGAACTGGTAAGCTGGTTCGTGGCGAGCGCACGCACCACCACCGCCATCGTCTGCGTGCCGGCATTGCCGCCCATGCCCGAGACGATCGGCATCAGCACCGCCAGCGCCACCAGATGCGAGATCGTCCCCTGAAACAGGCCGACCACCGACGCGGCGAACATCGCCGTTCCCAGATTGACGACAAGCCAGGTGAGGCGCGTCCGGATCGTCGAGCCGATCGGCTCGTTGATATCGCCGTCGCCCGCGCCGGACAGGCGCAATATATCCTCGCCCGCCTCTTCCTGAATGATATGCACGACATCGTCGACAGTGATCATGCCGGCGAGCCGCCCCGCCTGATCGATCACCGCGGCGGAGATCAGCGCATATTTCTGGAAACGGAGCGCCACCTCCTCCTGATCCATGTCGATCGGGATCAAGGTCTGTTCGCGCTGCATCACGTCGGCGATCGCGATCGAGCGCGGCGTGCGCAGAATCCACGAAAGCTTGCACGTGCCGATCGGGTGATGGCCGGTGTCGACGACGAAGATTTCCCAGAAATCGGTGGTGAGATCCTCGTTGCGGCGCAGATAATCGAGGACGTCGCCCACCGTCCAATGCTCGGGCACCGCGATCAGATCGCGCTGCATCAGGCGGCCGGCCGAATCCTCCGGATAAGACAGCGCCTCCTCGATCGCGGCGCGATCGTCGGGGGCGAGCGCGCGCAGCACCTCGCGCTGGTCCTCGGCGTCCAGCTCCTCGATGATCGAAACCGCGTCGTCGGTGTCGAGCTGGGTCGCGATCTCGGCGACCTCATGCGGCTCAAGCGCGTCGATCAGCTCCTCGCGCACCCACTCGTTCATTTCCGACAGAACATCGCCGTCGAGCAGGTCGGCGACAGCGGCGGCGAGCGGGTGGCGTATCTCGGCGGGCACCAGCTCGAACAGGTCGGCGAGGTCGGCGGGGTGAAGGTGCGAGACGAGTTCGCGCACGGCTTCGTTCTCGCCCGCCTGGACGAGTTCCACCACGCGGCTCACATATTCGGGCTTCAGCCGATCATCTTCATCGAGGCTGTTTTCGGGAGGAGGTGCTTCGACGTCGGTTTCGCTCATGCGCCCGCCCTTTCCCGAATGTTCGTCGCCCGAGGCCGCCCTAGCCCAAGTTCGTGACGCGCTCTACCCCGCGGCGCAGCAAAAAATGCGTTATTCGGTGATCGGCGGCGGCGCGCCCTTCCGCGCCGGACGGGCCGCGCTCATGAACAAAGCGAGCGGCGCGACGCACAAGGCGGCCCAGGCCATCAGCCAGAAATCGTCGAGATAGGCGATCATCAGCGCCTGACGGTTCAGCTCCGCATCGATCATCGCGACGATCTGCCCGGCGCGCAGGCCGATTTCCTCGATCATGCCCGATTCGAGGAAGGGCAGTGTGACGGCGGTGACATGCGCCGACAGGTCCGAATGGCTGACCTGAAGGTTGCGGGCGATGAGCGCGGTGGTGATCGAGATGGCGATCGAGCCGCCGACGTTGCGGAACAGGCTGTAGAGCGCGGCTCCCTCCGTCACCTGATTGGGCGCCAGCGTGGCGAAGGCGAGCAGGTTCAGCGGCAGGATGACCAGCCCGAAGCCCATGCCCTGGATGAAGCCGCTGAGGACGACCGGCCAAGAGCCCATCTCCAGATTGAAGCCGGTCATCATGAACTGCGACGCGGCCGAGATCAGCAGGCCGCCGAAGATCAGGATGCGCGGGTCGATCTTCGCCACCAGCCGGCCGGCGAGCATCATCGAGATCATCATCGCCACGCCGCGCGGCATCATCATCATGCCGGCGTCGACGACGCCATAACCCAGCAGCCGCTGGAGCATCGGCGCGATCAGCGCCGCGCCCGCCATCATGATCCCCGCCGAAACGCCGAGAAAGACATTGGCGAGCATCAGGTTGCGATCGCGGAACAGCGCGAGCGGAATCAGCGGATGCTCGGCCGTGGCGCTGTGGACGATGAACATCCAGGTGGCGCCGATCGCGACGCCGATCTCGATCAATATCTCGACCGAATCGAGCCAGTCGAGCTGGGTGCCGCGATCGAGCACCAGCTGGAAGGCCGCGAGCGCGAGCGCGAGGAGAAGGAAGCCGGTGACGTCGAACGGCCGCGCGCTGCGCGGGCCCGACCGGAGCAAGGCCCAGGCCCCGAACGAGGCGATCGCGCCGATCGGCACATTGATGAAGAACACCCAGCGCCAGGTGAGATTATCGGTGATATAGCCGCCCAGCACCGGCCCGAGAATGGGGCCGACCATCACCCCCATACCCCAGATCGTCATCGCCAGCGCACGCTGCGTGGGCGGATAGATATCGAGCATCACCGCCTGCGACAGCGGGCTGATGAACGCGCCGAATATACCCTGGGAGACGCGCGCCAGCACCATCGCGGTGAGCGAAGGCGCGAGGCCGCACGCCATTGAGCTGAGGGTGAAGCCGCTGATCGCCACCAGAAACAAGGTACGCCGGCCGAAGCGCCCCTCCAGCCAGCCGGTGACGGGCGTGGCGATCGCCGAGGCGACGATATAGGAGGTCAGCACCCATGCCACCGAATCCTGCGTCGCGCTGAGCGAAGCCTGCATGTGCGGCAGCGCGACATTGGCGATGGTGGTATCGAGCACCTGCATCAGGCTGGCCGACATGACGACGATCGTGATCGCGAGACGCAATCCGGGCGACATCGGGGCCTGATCGGTTGATGAAGTCATCCCGCCGCGCCTAGTCTGCCGCGGGAAGGGTTTCAACCGCGAACGGAACGACTACATCAGTTGCCATGCCGTCGCCCTATCGCCTCTCCGTCCTCGATCAATCGCCGATCGCCGAGGGATCAACCGCGGCGCAGGCGCTCGCCAACACGATCGACCTTGCGCGCGCCGCCGACCGGCTGGGTTATCATCGCTATTGGCTGGCCGAGCATCATGCCTCGCCCGCGCTCGCCGGGGCCGCGCCCGAAGCGTTGGTCGGCCCGGTGGCGCTCGCCACCAGCCGCATCCGCGTCGGATCGGGCGGCATCATGCTGCCGCATTATTCACCCTTCAAGGTCGCCGAGACATTCGCGATGCTCTCCGCGCTCGCACCGGGCCGGATCGACCTGGGCCTCGGCCGCGCGCCGGGCACGGACGGGCGCACCGCCTTCGCGCTCCAGCGGGACCGTTCGCGGCGGATGGCGGTGGACGATTTCATCCAGAATCTCGCCGAGCTGCTTGCCTATTTCGGCGACGGGCTGCCCGCCGAACACCCCTTCGCCCCGCTCACCGCGACGCTGCCGAACGGGCGCGAGGGATCACCCGATATCTGGCTGCTCGGCTCGTCAATGGATTCGGCGTTGTGGGCGGCCGAGGCCGGTCTGCCTTATTGCTTTGCCGACTTCATCAATTCGGACGGGGCGGAGATGGCCGAGCAATATCGCCGGCGCTTCCAGCCGTCCGCGCGGCTCGCCGAGCCTTATGTGATGGCCGCCGTCTGGACGATCGCCGCGCGCGAGACGGCGGAGGCGCACCGGCTGGCCGCGCCCGCGCAGATGATGTTCGCGCACCTGATACGCGGAGCGCTGATCGCGGTGCCGCAGGTGGATACCGCACTGGCATGGCTGGAGGAGAATCCCGCCTCGACACGCCGCCGCCGATCGGTGCTCGGCACGCCTGCGGAGGTGCATGTCGCGCTCGACGCCGTCGCCGAGGAATATGGCGCGCAGGAGATGATGCTGGTCAACATCCTGCCCGATCATGCTGCCCGCGTCGCAAGCTATGAACTCGTCGCCGCCGAATATGGGCTGGCGGAGCGGCGGGCGGCTGCGTAGAGCCGAGCCCACATCACAGGAGATTCACATCATGGCCGACGATCCCGAGAACACGCTCATCCTCAGCCTCGACAGCGGCGGCGACGTGCATATCCGGCTGCGCCCCGATCTCGCGCCCGGTCATGTCGAACGGATCAAGGAACTGACGCGCGAAGGCTTTTACGACGGCGTCGTCTTCCACCGCGTGATCGACGGCTTCATGGCACAGGGCGGCGACCCCACCGGCACCGGCATGGGCGGATCGCAAAAGCCCGACCTCAAGGCCGAGTTCAGCCGCGAACCGCATGTGCGCGGCGTCGCATCGATGGCGCGGGCGCAGAACCCGAACAGCGCCAACAGCCAGTTCTTCATCTGCTTCGACGATGCCCGCTTCCTCGACGGCCAATATACCGTGTGGGGTGAGGTGACGTCGGGCATGGACTATGTCGACGCGCTGCCCAAGGGCGAGCCGCCGAGCACCCCCGGCAAGATCACGAAGGCGACGATCGCCGCCGACGCCTGAACGGCCCGCCGCTCCGCCTATTCGGGACCGAGCGTTTCGAACAGCCAGTCGTGGAACAGCCGCACCGGGCGGCGCGACAGGGCGGAGCGGCGGCAGGCGAACCAGTAGCTGTACTGGCTGTCGACATCGATATCGAACAATTGCACCAGCCGGCTGTCATGCGAATGGCGGAAATGGCTGTCGAGCATGAAGGCGACGCCCAACCCCTGCGCGGCGGCGTCGAGGATGAGCTGGCCCGAATCGAAATGATCGACGGCGGCCGGCTCGAGATCGGGCAGGCCCGCCGCTTCACGCCACAATTCGAACGCCTCGGGCATCTCGCGGTGGAGGAAGATCGTCATGCGCCGAAGATCGCCCGGCGCCTGAAGCGCGTTCGGCCCCTCGGCAAGGCGGCGGGCGCCGATCGCATAGATCTTGTTATGGTCGAGCCGGCGCGCATAGAGGCCCGGCTCGATCGACGAGGCCAGCACGATCGCCGCGTCGATCCCCTCGCCAAGGCGGGCAAGGCCATGCGCCGCGGTATCGATGTCGATATGCAGTTCGGGATGCGCGGCGCGCAGTTCGGGCAGGCGCTCCATCAATCGCTGCGACGCAAAAAGCGGCAGGACGGCAAGGCGCAATCTGAGCACCTCGGCCTCGCCGGTCGTCGCGTCGATCGCATCGGCCAGCGTATCGAGCGCGGGCGAGACACGCGCCAGCAATTGCTCGCCATCGCCATTGAGCAGCAGCGCCTGGTGGCGGCGTTCGAACAAGGGACGGCCGACAAAACGCTCCAGCGTCTGCACGCGGCGGCTGAGCGCGGGCGAGGAGAGAGCCAGCTCGTCTGCGGCGGCCTTGACCGATCCCAGCCGAGCCACCTGAACGAAAGCTTCAATCGCGGTCAACGGTGGCAAGCGGCGCACGGCGTTGTCCTCCCTTTGGGCGTGCTATTGTGCAGTGCACACATGGTTGTCATCTGCGCAAACTGCAAGCGAACACCAAAGCCTATCCTGCCTTACGAGTGCAGAAATTGCAACTGTATCCGCTCTTTTCGCATTTGCACAATAATCGGCGCGGCGGCAAAGAGGACGGGCCTTTCAGGCATCCTCTCCTAAACTTTCAGGCCGGCCTCTTCGGGGGTCGGCCTTTTTTTATTCTCGGGCCGGATCGATTCCGCGCGCAAACGCCTTATCTTGTTTCGTCGTCGCAAGCGCACGGGGAGCAATCATGGCGGACGAGGAAAAAGACGAACAGAATGGCCGGCGTCTGCAGGTCGCCAATGCGCGGCCGGGCGATTCCGGGCGCGGCCTCGCCCGCCTGTCGCGCGCGACGATGAACGCGCTGGGCCTTGCCGAAGGCGACGTGGTGGAAATCGTCGGCAAACGGGCGACGCCCGCGCGGGCGGTGCTGCCCTATGCCGAGGACGAAGGGCTGGAGATCCTGAGGCTCGACGGCTTGCAGCGCGCGAATGCCGGGATCGGCTCGGGCGATTTCGTCGAGATACGCAAGGTGGAATCGAAACCCGCGCAACGGGTGGTCTTCGCGCCCGCGCAGGAAAATCTGCGCCTGCAAGGGTCGGGCGAGGCGCTGAAGCGCAGCTTCGGCATGAAGCCGATCACCGCCGGCGACATCGTCGCGACGGCGGGCCAGCAGCGTATCGACCAGACGAACATGCCGCCGCAGCTTCGCCAGATGCTGAACGCGCCCGCCTTCGCCTTGCAGGAGGTGCGGCTGATCGTCGTCTCCACGACGCCCAAGGGCATCGTCCATATCGATCAGGACACCGAGGTGGAGTTGCGCCCCGAATATACGCAGGCGCAGGAAGCGCGGCGCGCCGACGTCACCTATGACGATATCGGCGGGCTGGGATCGACGATCGACCAGGTGCGCGAGATGGTGGAGCTGCCGCTGCGCTATCCCGAGCTGTTCCAGCGCCTGGGCGTCGATCCGCCCAAGGGTGTGCTGCTCCACGGCCCGCCCGGCACCGGCAAGACGCGCCTCGCCCGCGCCGTCGCCAACGAAAGCGACGCCAGTTTCTTCCTCATCAACGGGCCGGAAATCATGGGATCGGCCTATGGCGAGAGCGAAAAGAGGCTGCGCGAGGTGTTCGAGGAGGCCGCCAAGGCAGCCCCATCAATCATCTTCATCGACGAGATCGATTCGATCGCGCCCAAGCGCGGGCAGGTGACGGGCGAGGCGGAAAAACGCCTCGTCGCGCAACTGCTCACGCTGATGGATGGGCTCGAATCGCGGCAGAATACCGTCGTCATCGCCGCGACCAACCGGCCCGAGGCAGTGGACGAGGCGCTGCGCCGTCCCGGCCGCTTCGACCGCGAGATCGTTATCGGCGTGCCCGACGAGCGCGGCCGGCGCGAGATACTCGGCATCCACACGCGCGGCATGCCGCTGGGCGATCAGGTCGATCTCGATGGCCTGGCGCGGCAGACCTACGGCTTCGTCGGCGCCGATGTCGCAGCCCTGGCCCGCGAAGCGGCGATCGAGGCGGTGCGGCGCATCATGCCGAAGCTGGACCTCGATTCACGCACCATTCCCCCCGAAGTGCTCGATTCGCTGGCGGTGACGCGCGAGGATTTTCAGGAGGCGATCAAGCGGGTCCAGCCCTCGGCGATGCGCGAGGTGATGGTGCAGGCGCCCACCACGCGGTGGGAGGATGTCGGCGGGCTCGACGAGGCGCGCGAGCGGCTGCGCGAAGGGGTCGAGCTGCCGCTCAAGAATCCCGACGCCTTCCGCAGGCTGGGCATCCGGCCGGCCAAGGGCTTCCTGCTTTACGGCCCGCCGGGCACGGGCAAGACCTTGCTCGCCAAGGCGGTCGCGCGCGAGGCGGAGGCGAATTTCATCGCCACCAAATCGTCCGACCTGCTGTCCAAATGGTATGGCGAGAGCGAACAGCAGATCGCCCGCCTGTTCGCCCGCGCGCGGCAGGTGGCGCCGACGGTGATCTTCCTCGACGAACTCGATTCGCTGGTCCCGGCGCGAGGCGGCGGGCTGGGCGAGCCGCAGGTGACGGAGCGGGTGGTGAACACCATCCTCGCCGAGATGGACGGGCTTGAGGAGTTGCAATCGGTGGTCGTGATCGGCGCGACCAACCGGCCGAACCTGGTCGATCCGGCGCTGCTGCGCCCCGGCCGCTTCGACGAGCTGCTCTACGTGCCCGTGCCCGACCGCGATGGACGACGGCGCATCCTGTCCATCCATGTCGGCAAGATGCCGGTCGCGAGCGATGTCGATCTGGACGATCTGGCGGCGCGCACCGAACGGTTCACCGGCGCCGATCTCGAGGATCTCGTCCGCCGCGCGGGGCTGTTCGCGCTACGCGAATCGCTCGACGCGCAGCAGGTGACGGCGGCGCATTTCGCCAAGGCGCTGGAAGAGACGCGCGCCAGCGTCACCCCCGAGATCGAGCGCGAATATGAGCAGATGGCCGCGCGGTTGAAGCAGGATTCGCTGGCGCTGGAGCCGATCGGCTTCATCGCGCCAGGCATGCTGAAGCCGAGGGAAAAGAAAGGCGGCTGACCCGATCCCGACGCACCCGCCACCCCGGCCTTGCCGAGGTGACGGGTGCTTTCGTCCCGTTTACAGCGCGACCGTCACGGCCTTCAGCTCGGTGTAGGTTTCGATGCCGACACGGCCATTCTCGCGGCCCCAGCCCGACGCCTTGTAGCCGCCGAGCGGCAGCGCCGGATCGACGCCGCCCGCACCGTTGATCCGCACCGTGCCCGATTTCAGCCGCCGCGCGAGGCGGTGCGCGTTGGAAATGTCGCGCGTGTAGATCGAGGCGGAAAGACCGAAATCGGTGTCGTTGCCCTTGGCGGCGAGCGCGGCGATATCGTCATCGTCACCGAAGCGCATCGCGCAGAGCACCGGGCCGAAAATCTCCTCGCGCACCACGCGCATGTCGGGCCTGGTATCGACGAGGACGGTGGGCTGGACGAAATAGCCTTCCTCGCCGATCCGCTCGCCGCCCACCAACAGGCTTGCGCCTTCCTCCTGGCCGGTCCGGATATAGCCGGTAACGCGATCGAGCTGCGCCGCGCTGACGATCGGGCCGATCTGCGTTTCGGCGGACAGGCTCTGCCCCACCTTCAGCGCCCTCGCCATCCCCGTGACGCCTTCGAGCACCTGATCGGCCACCGCCTCATGGACGAAGAGCCGCGAGCCGGCCGCGCAGACCTGCCCCGCGTTGAAGAAGATGCCCATGGCCGCCGCCGGGATCGCCTTGGCGAGATCGGCATCGGCGAAGATGTAGGTGGGCGACTTGCCGCCCAGTTCGAGCGTGACGCGCTTGAAATTGACCTTGGCGGCATCGACAATCGCACGGCCGGTGACGGTGGAGCCGGTAAAGGCGATCTTGTCAACGTCAGGATGCGCGGCGAGCGCGGCGCCGGCGGTACGGCCGAAGCCGGTGACGATATTGACGACGCCCTCGGGGAAGCCCGCCTCCAATATCAGCTCGCCCAGCTTCACCGCCGAAAGCGGCGTCTGCTCGGCGGGCTTCAGGATCACGGTGCAGCCGGCCGCCAGCGCGGGCGCGATCTTGGCGACCGCCATCACCAGCGGGAAGTTCCACGGCACGATCTGCGCGCAGACGCCCACCGGCTCGCGCAGCGTATAGGCCAGCCATTCGCCCGGCGCCGAAATCTCCGCCGTTTCGCCGGTAATCTTGGTCGCCCAGCCGGCATTGTAGCGCAACTGGCCCACCGCGCCGCCGACATCGATCATCCGGCTGAACGAGATCGGACGGCCGACATCGAGCGTCTCGATCAGCGCCAGTTCGTCACCATGCGCCTCGATCAGATCGGCGAGACGGTTGAGAAGGCGCGCCCGCTCGTCAGGCTTGCTCGTCGACCAGGGCCCTTCGAAGGCGCGCCGCGCGGCGGCGACGGCGAGATCGACATCGGCCTTGTCGCCCGCCGCCACCCGGCCGATCGCCCTGCCCGTCGAGGGATCGATCGTCTCGAACGTCTCGCCCGAGGCCGCATCGCGCCACGCGCCGCCGATCAGAAGCTGGCCCGGCCGCGCCGCCAGACGCGCGCGCAGCGATTCGAGCACCGAAGGATTGAAGGGAGCATTCATCGTTCGACCGTCCTTCTCCGCGATGGCGCGGGATTATTGATTCGTCACCGAACCGTCTAGCATGCCTGCCGGCGAAGCGCCATCGCTTCCGCGCGGAAAGGGGCGGTGGCGCGCCGTTCCAGCCGTCCGCCCGGAACGACTTTGGTTTGACCTGCCCCGCCGAACCGCGCAAGGAATCGTGCGGACGCCAAGGGAAAGAATGAGCGATGGCAAACAATGCAGGCGCCTTGCTGCTGTTCGGCGCGACCGGCGATCTGTCGCGGCGCATGCTGCTGCCGTCGCTCCTCGCGCTCCATGCCGAAGGGCTGATCGCCCCCAAGCTCAGGATCGTCGGCACGGCGCGCCGCAAGCTCGACGACGAAGGCTTTCGCGCTTTCGCGGCCGAGGCGCTCGAAGCCTTCGCGCAGAGCGAGATCCGCACGCCCGAGGCGGTGGAGCGTTTCCTGGCGCGGCTGAGCTATGTGCCGCTCGACGCCGCCGATCCGGAAGGGTTCGGCGCGCTGGCGCAGGCGACCGGCGGCGAAGGCAAGCGGCTGGCGATCTTCCTTTCGACGGCGCCGCAACTGTTCGAACCGACGATCAGCGGGCTGGCCGCCGCCGGGCTGACCGGCCCCACTGTCCGCATCGGCCTGGAAAAGCCGCTGGGCGGCGATCTGGCGTCATCGCGCCATATCAACGACGCGGTGGCGACCGCCTTCCCCGAGGCGCGCACCTTCCGCATCGACCATTATCTGGGCAAGGAGACGGTGCAGAATCTGCTCGCCCTGCGTTTCGGCAATGTGCTGTTCGAGCCGCTGTGGAACGCGAATGGGATCGAGCATGTCCAGATCACCGTGTCCGAGACGGTCGGCCTCGAAGGGCGAACGGGCTATTTCGACGGGGCGGGTTCGCTGCGCGACATGGTGCAGAACCATATGCTCCAACTACTCGCTTTCGTCGCGATGGAGCCGCCCGCCTTCTTCGATGCGACAGCGATCCGCGACGAGAAGGTGAAGGTGCTCCGCTCGCTGCGCCGGATCGACCGCGACACGGCGGCGACGCATAGCGTCATCGGCCAATATGGGCCGGGCGCGATCAACGGTGTCGCGGTGCCGGGCTATACCGACGAACTGGGCCGGCCGAGCAATACAGAGACGTTCGTGGCGCTGAAGGCGCATGTCGACAATTGGCGGTGGAAGGGCGTGCCCTTCTATCTGCGTACCGGCAAGCGCCTGCCCACGCGCCAGTCCGAAATCCTGATCCAGTTCCGCTGCGTGCCCCATTCGATCTTCGCGGGGCGCGGCGGCCGCCTTTCGGCCAACAAGCTCGTCATACGCCTGCAGCCCGAGGAATATATCCGCATGCTGGTGATGGCGAAGGAACCGGGCCTCGACCGCGAGGGCATACGCCTGCGCGAGGTGCCGCTGGACCTGTCGCTGACCACCGCCTTCGCCGCGCACCGCCGCCGCATCGCCTATGAACGGCTGCTGCTCGACCTGATCGAGGGCGACCCCACCCTGTTCGTGCGACGCGACGAGGTGGAGGCGCAATGGGAGTGGATCGACGCCATACGCGACGGCTGGGCGGCGAACGGCATGAGCCCGAAAATCTACCCGGCGGGAACCTGGGGCCCCTCCGCGGCGATAGCATTGACCGAACGCGATGGAGTAAGCTGGCATGATTGAGGCCGAATGGTGGGAATATGACGATGCGGCCGAGCTTGCCGAAGCGGTGGCCGGCGATATCGGCTTCATCATCGAAAGCGCGCTCGACGCACGCGGGCAGGCGCTGCTTGCCTTTCCCGGCGGATCGACGCCGGGCCCGATCTTCACGAAGCTGGCGCAAGCGAAGCTCAAGTGGAAGAACGTCACCATTTTTCCCGGCGACGACCGGATCGTGCCGGTCAGCGATCCCTTAAGCAATGTCGCGGCGATCGCGCGCACCTTCCTGCCGCTCGGCGCGCGCGTCGTGCCGGTCGTCAGCGAGGCGGCGGCCGATTATCAGGAGGCCGGCAAAGCCGCCGATGCGCGCCTCGCCGATCTTGCCTGGCCGCCCGACCTCGTCTGGCTCGGCGTCGGCCCCGACGGCCACACCGCCTCGATCTTCCCCGGCCCCGATCTCGATGCGGCGCTGAACGCGCCCAAGGGCCGCCGCGCGGTGGGCGTGATGCCCGATCCGCTGCCCAAGGACGCGCCCGTCGCCCGCGTCACGCTGACGCGGCAGGCGATCCTGTCGGCGCGCGCGATCACCCTGGTCCTGCAAGGGGCGGAGAAGCGCGCGGTGCTGGAGCGCGCGCTGGAGGACGGGCCGCTCTCCTCAGTGCCCATCGGCCGCGTCCTTGCCGACGCCGAGCAGGCGATCGACATCCACTGGTGCCCCTGATGCCGCTGCATCCCACGATCGCCGCCGTAACCGACCGGATCGTCGAGCGATCGCGGCCGACGCGGCGCGCCTATCTCGACCTGATCGAGCGCGAGGGCGAGCGTGGGGTGCATCGGCCGATCCTGTCGTGCGGCAATCTCGCCCACGCCTTTGCCGCCGCGGGCGAGGACAAGGCGGCGTTGCGCGGCGGCGGCGCGATGAACATCGCCATCGTCACCGCCTATAACGACATGCTTTCGGCGCATCAGCCCTATGGCCGCTATCCCGAGGCGATGAAGCTCCACGCCCGCGAGGTGGGGGCCACCGCGCAGGTGGCGGGCGGCGTGCCGGCGATGTGCGACGGCGTGACGCAGGGCGAGCGCGGCATGGAATTGTCGCTGTTCAGCCGCGACACGATCGCGCTGTCGACGGCGGTAGCGCTGAGCCACGGCGTGTTCGAGGGCGCGGCGCTGCTGGGCATCTGCGACAAGATCGTGCCGGGCCTGCTGATGGCCGCGCTGCGCTTCGGCCATCTGCCGACAATTCTCGTGCCCGCCGGGCCGATGCCCTCGGGCCTGCCGAACAAGGAGAAAGCCCGCGTCCGCCAGCTTTATGCCGAGGGCAAGCTGGACCGCGCGGCGCTGCACGATGCGGAAGCCGCCTCCTATCACGGCCCCGGCACCTGCACCTTCTACGGCACCGCCAATTCGAACCAGATGATGATGGAGATGATGGGCCTGCACGTGCCCGGCGCCGCCTTCGTCAACCCGGGCACGAAATTGCGCCAGGCGCTGACCCGCGCCGCCGTCCACCGGCTTGCCGCGATCGGCCGCGGCGGTAACGATTATCGCCCGATCGGGCGAGTGATCGACGAGCGGGCGATCGTCAACGCTGCGGTGGGCCTGCTCGCCACCGGCGGATCGACCAATCATGCGATCCACCTGCCCGCGATCGCGCGCGCGGCCGGCATCGTGATCGACTGGGCGGACCTCGACAAATTGTCGCGCGCGGTGCCGCTGATCGCGCGCATCTATCCCAACGGATCGGGCGACGTGAACCATTTCGAGGCGGCGGGCGGCATCGCCTTCGCCATCCGCACGTTGCTGGAGGCCGGGCTGCTTCATTCCGACATCCTCACGGTATGGCACGAGGGCTTCGCCGCTTATGCAAAGCGGCCCGCGCTCGACGGCGATACGCTAAGCTGGGCCCCGCCGCCCGAGACGAGTCACGACGAGGCGATGCTGCGCCCCGCCTCCGCCCCCTTCCAGCCTGATGGCGGCATGCGCCTGTTGCAGGGCAATCTCGGCCGCGCGGTCATCAAGACCAGCGCGGTCGACCCGCTGCATCGGATCATCGAGGCGCCCGCGCGCGTCTTTGCCGAGCAGGATGATGTGGTGAAAGCGTTCAAGGCCGGCGAACTGGAGCGCGACGTCGTGGTGGTCGTCCGTTTCCAGGGGCCGCGCGCCAACGGCATGCCCGAATTGCACAAGCTGACGCCTTCGCTCGGCGTGTTGCAGGACAAGGGCTTCAAGGTAGCGCTCGTCACCGACGGCCGCATGTCGGGGGCAAGCGGCAAGGTGCCCGCCGCGATCCATCTCAGCCCCGAGGCGCTGGCCGGCGGCGGCATCGCCCGGCTGCGCGACGGCGATATGGTGCGGCTCGATGCCGAAGCGGGCACGCTCACCGCGCTGGTGGATGCCGCCGAATGGGAGGCGCGGGAGCCGGCCGGTGCCCCGCCGCCGGGGCTGGGCACCGGCCGCGAGCTGTTCGCGCTGATGCGCCATGCCGCCGACGGGGCGGAACAGGGCGCATCGGCGATTCTTGCCGCCGCCGGCTTGTGAAGCGGAAGAGGAAACCCTGATGACCAACCCTGCCGCCGTCATGGCACTCGCTCCCGTCATTCCCGTGATCGTGATCGACGATCCGGCGCAGGCGCGGCCGCTGGCCGAGGCGCTTGTCGCGGGCGGGCTGCGCGCGCTCGAAGTCACGCTGCGCACACCCGCCGCGCTGGAGGCGATCGGCGAGATGGCGAAGGTGGAGGGCGCGATGGTCGGCGCGGGCACCGTGCTCAACGAGGCGCAGCTTGCCGGCGCGATCGGGGCGGGCGCGCGCTTCATCGTCAGCCCCGGCCTTACCGAGCCGCTGGCGAAGGCGGCGATCGCGGCGGACGTCCCGTTCCTGCCCGGCGTCGCGACCGCCAGCGACATCATGCGCGGGCTCGACCTCGGGCTCGATCATTTCAAATATTTCCCCGCCGAGGCGAATGGCGGGATCGCGGCGCTGAAGGCCCTCGCCGGCCCCTTTCATCAGGCGCGCTTCTGCCCCACCGGCGGGATCAATGCGAAGAGCGCACCCGACTGGCTGGCCTTGCCGGAAGTATTGTGCGTCGGCGGAAGCTGGATGGTGCCGCGCGGCCCGTTCGATGCCGCGGCAGTGGGGACGGCGGCGCGGCAGGCAGCCACGCTCGCCGGATGAAACGGCCGGGCGACACGAAGCCGCCCGGCCCTTCCGGTCAGAAGGAGACGCCGATCGAACCGACGACGCCCGCCTTCGAAACGTTACGGACATGGCCCGCGCCGTTGGTGATGTAGAGGTTCTTGTCGGTATCGACATAGTTGACGCCGAAGGTGAACGCCTTCCACGTGTAGCTCGCGCCGAGGCCCCAATCGGTATATTCCTTGCCGATCGTCAGATAGCTCGGCCCGAAGCTGTGGCCGACATGCGCCGACAGGCTGACCGGCGTCGTCGGGATGCCGGTCGAGAAATCGCCGGCGATATAGAGATTGTCCTCCTTGCCGCCGCCGACCGACAGGGCGCGCTGCTTGGGCGCATAATTCACCGTCAGCTTCGCCTTGGCCGGGCCGAACATGTGCGCGACCGACGCATAGGGCTCGACAAAATCGGTATTCGCCCCGCCGGAGCCCGGATAATAATAATAGAGCACGCCGACGTCGACGGTGGTGCCGCCATAGGTCTTGCTCCAGCCGCCGATGAAATCGATCTCCTGATCGCTGCCGTTCGCGACATAATCGTCGATCGAGGAGCCCCAGATCGTCGCATAGAAGCCCGACACATGGTTGAGGCTGACGGTGCCCTGCACCGCGAACCTCTTGTCCGTCTGCGAAATGCCCCGGAAACGATAGTCGGTGACGACAGTCGCGCCGCCGGTGACGGTGAGATCGCCGGGAGGGGCGGTGTCCTGCGCGAAGGCGGGGGCGGCGGCCAGCAGACCGAGCGCGGCAAAGCCGGGCATGAGGATACGCATAGGAAAATCCTTCCTGGGTTTGTCCAACGTTCCCCTGCGCCGTCGGCATCCCGCCATCTGTGCCCGCTATTCAGCGGGCCGGGCGGATCTGCCTTCGAAACGCAACGAAACTGCCGCAGGACACCGCGACGCACAACGGGGTTTGCGCGTGGCGGGAAAGGAGCGGCGCAACTGTTGCTGCGCTGCAACACAAATTGCGGGGGCGTCAGTCCCGCACCGCGCGCCAGCGGGCGAGGCCGCGCTCCAGATCGGCGATCAGGTCGGCCGGGTCCTCCAGGCCGATATGGAGCCGCACCAGCGGCCCTTCGGCGCTCCACCGCGTCGCGCTGCGGCAGGCTTCGGGATTCACCGGCAGAGCGAGGCTTTCGAAGCCACCCCACGAATAGCCGATGCCGAACAGGTCGAGCGCATCGATGAACGCCGTCCGCGCGGCATCGTCGCCACCGTTGAGAACGATCGTGAACAGGCCCGACGCGCCCTTGAAATCGCGCGCCCACAAAGCATGGCCGGGGCAATCGGGCAGCGCCGGATGGAGCACGCGCGCCACCTCCGGCCGCGCCTCCAGCCAGCGCGCAACCGCAAGCCCGCCCTCCTGATGCTGCCGCAGGCGGACGTCGAGCGTGCGCAAGCCCCGGCTGGCAAGCGCGCAATCGTCGGGCGCGACATGTTGGCCGAACAGGTGCGCGGTGCGGCGAAGCGGTTCCCACAGCGTCGGACTTGCCGTCACCGAGCCGAGCATCGCATCCGAATGGCCGACGATATATTTGGTGCAGGCGAGGATCGACAGATCGACGCCCTGCGCCAGCGCGGGAAAGAAAAGCGGCGTCGCCCAGGTGTTGTCGAGCAGGGTGACGATCCCGCGCGCCCGCGCCGCCGCCGTGATCGCCGGCACGTCCTGCACCTCGAAGGTCAGGCTGCCGGGGCTTTCGAGGAAGACGGCACGCGTCTTGTCCCCGAACAGGTCGGCGATGCCACCGCCGATCAGCGGATCATAATAATGCGTCGTGATGCCGAGCGGGGTGAGCACCTTCTCGCAAAAGCTGCGTGTCGGATCATAAGCCGAATCGACCATCAGCAGTTCGTCGCCGGGCTTGAGCACCGCCATCAGCGCGTTGGCGATCGCCGCAACGCCGGACGGATAGAGCATCGTTCCCGCCGCCCCCGGCTCCAGCGCGGTCAGCGCATCGGCCAGCGCCCATTGCGTCGGCGTGCCGCGCCGGCCGTAATAGAGCCCGTCATTGGGCCGCGCCGTCGCGGCGCGCAGATGGGCGACATCGTCGAACAGGATCGTCGAGGCATGCCATACCGGCGGATTGACGACCCCCATCGTCCATTCGGGCCGGCGACCGACGGCAACGACGCGGGTGGCGGGGCGGAGCGTTTCGGAAGCGTCGTCAGTCACAATCCATCCTTGTCCATCAGGCGGCGCCGGTCGCCTTGGGCGTGGCGGGATCGGCGCCCCATTCACTCCACGAGCCGTCATAAAGCGCCACGTCACCCTTGCCGATCAGCCGCGCCGCGAACAGCAGCACCGCCGCCGTCACACCCGATCCGCAGGTGGTGACCAGCGGGCGGCCCCAGTCGATCCCCGCCCCTGTGAAGGCGGCCCGCAACGCGCGAGGCGACTTGAATGTGCCGTCAGGATTGAGCAGCCTGTTGTAAGGCAGGCTCCGTGACCCCGGAATGTGGCCCACCGGCATCCCGCGCGGATCGGGCTCCTCACCCGCGAAGCGCGCCGCCGAACGCGCGTCGAGCACCTCTTCCATGCCGCTCGCGACATTCGCCTTCATCGCCGCCAGCGTGCGAACGGCCGCCTCGTCCAGATGCGCGGTGAAATCGCCCCGAGATTGCGGCGGCATGAGGCCGGTGGCGAGCGGGCGGCCCTCCGCCTTCCATTTCGCGAGTCCGCCATCGAGGATCGCCACTTCGCGTGCGCCGAATGCGATGAACATCCACCAGGCGCGTGCCGAAGTCCGGTGCGGACTGTCGTCATAGAGGAGGATGCGGTCGCCATTATTTACCCCCAGTGCCTCCATCCGGGCGGTGAACTGGGCCGCCGAAGGCAGCATCGCCGGCACGGGATTGGCCGCATCCTTGAGGTTCGGCAGATCGAGATAGAGCGCGCCCGTTATGTGGCCCGCTTCATACTCCGCCGCCGGATCGCGCGATGGATCGAGCGCATGATAGCTCGCGTCGAGCAGCTTGAGATCGGCCGCGCCCGATTCCTTCGCCAGCCATTCGGTCGACACCAGCATGTCCATGCGGCGATACTCCCGTTCACAGGCTTCGTCCCTAATCGCCCGCGCCCGCCGCGTCGAGGCGTTCCCGCGGAGGCACGAATCATGTAAAGGCCCACGCCCATGAGTCTCCAGCATCTCGGCCAGCCCAGCGCGCTGCCGGCCAGCCCGGCGGAAGCCACCCTCGATTATGTGCCCAATCCACGCCCAGGGCGGCCTTATCTCGTGCGCTTCACCGCGCCCGAATTCACCTCGCTCTGCCCCGTGACCGGCCAGCCCGATTTCGCGCATATCGTGATCGACTATGCGCCCGCCGAGACGATCGTCGAATCGAAATCGCTGAAGCTGTTTCTCGGCGCGTTCCGCAACCATGCCGCTTTCCATGAAGATTGCACCGTCGGCATCGCCGAACGGCTGGTCAGCGAGATGCAGCCGCTCTGGCTGCGGATCGGCGGCTATTGGTATCCGCGCGGCGGCATGCCGATCGACGTCTTCTGGCAATCGGGGCCGCCGCCCGAAGGGCTGTGGCTACCCGATCAGGGGGTGCCGGGCTATCGCGGACGCGGCTGACATCGGGAACGGCATGCTTGTTCGGCGCGTTTTCCAGACGAGACCCATAAGGAGCCTCGACATGGCCGAACGACCAGAAAAGACTGAAAAGCAAGCCGAACATCCAACTCCCAAGATCCGCACCGCGCATGATGCGAGCGACGACAATCGCCTCGCCCACGATCCGGCAAATCAGGACGCGAAGCTCGACGTCGCGCTCGATGAGACGTTCCCCACGTCCGATCCGCCTTCCAACACCCAGCCCGGCAAGGGCAAGGACCCCGCCCCCTCTTCAGGTTATGACGAGGCCGCCGAGAAAGCCCGCGCGGCAGCGAAGAAGAAATAGCCCCACCGGCCCGGAGATATCGCGAACGATCGCCCGGTTAAGGCGACCGCAAGCCTTCGGGCCACATATTCACCCTGACAATCAACAGTTCGGGGGCATGTGATGGGTATCCGCGCAAGACCAGCCGACGGCGCCATGGCCTTGGCCGAGATGAAGGAATTTGCGGGATTCGCCGCGGCTACGCAGCGTTATATCCGCCGTTCGCTCGATATCGGGGTCGATCATCCCGACGCCGTCATCGCCCGTTGGGCGCGGACCGCCGCCGAAGCCGCGTCGATCGAGGTTCAGGCAAGGCTTTATGCGCGTCTTGACGTCCTGCGCGCACTTGTTCCCGACGATAGCGATATCGAGGCAGCCGAACCCTTCCTCACGCCACTGATAACGATCACGGCCTTCGACCTGGGGCAGGGCCGGCTTCCCGACTTCCATGCCTATCGCTTCCTCTACGAACGGCTGATCGGCGCCCACGTCCGCCCCTGGCTCCCCACCGCCTTCTGCGCGGCAGCCGCCCTGCCCCACCTCCACCCCGAAAAACGCCGCCACCTCCTCCAGTCGATCAGCGAAGCGGCCGCAACAGCGATCGGCTGGTCGAACCGGGAGCCGTGCTTCTTCCCGGAATGGGTGGAGAAGGTGGAGCGTGGATTGGCAGGTTGAGAAATATAGGTGACTTGGATCGAGCCGATCACCTCAGCAGGCCCCAAGGGCAAACAGTCGTTTTCTGAGGTTACCGGCAATTAAAGGCAGCAAATGCCAAGTCTACCTGCCAATGACTCGCGACAGCGGAGCCTGGGCGCTGGAAACAAACCTGGAATTAGACCCGGATTCGTTGGAGATGCTTTTCGCATACGAAAAGGGCGGCTTCGCAAAGCCGCCCTCTCCTATTCCAAAGCCTTCAGCAGAATTAGTTGCTGACGGGCTCGTTGTGGTCGTTGCCGCCATCGACCGCGACGGCGATGCCGACGCCGACGGCAGCAGCCGCGAGGACGCCGAGGACGACGCCGCTCGTCGCCTTGCTCTCATCCTTGCGATCGGCGCCGATGCGCGCACCGGACTTGACCTGCGGCGCAGCATTCAGCGAAAGACGGCTCGCAGCCGGCGCAGCCTGCGCAACAACCGGCAATGCCAGCAGCGCCAATCCCCCAACAGCGCCAATGGCCTTTTTCAGTACGCTCATGAAACAGCTCCCTCTGTACCTCTCTGGCGGGTGTCTCGCACCGATTCGTAAATATTTCAACCCTCTTTGCGCTATGTTGCGCAACGGTTCCAGACACCGCCCTTTCTTTATACGTCGAATAGACGCAAAAATGTGACAGGGTGCGTCATTATTTACCGCTTGCCCGCGAATCTTGGATATCGCCTTGCGCGAGTAAGGAAGATGGCGGCACCAGCGGTTGTCCCGTCTGCTCCTTCTTTCGGATTTCGACGATCGTGTCGGTCAACTGGCGCACGCGCGTCTTCCAGCGCGGGTGCGTCGGTTCGGAAAGGAAGCTCATATCATGCGCCTTTCCATAGCGTTCCCAGAAGCGCGGCGCCGCCTGGATGTCGAAACCGGCGCGCGCCATCAAATAGAGGCCAAGATGATCGGCCTCGATTTCAGTCTCCTTTATCCGACTGGCATTCTTGCCGAAGATACGCAGCAGCCCGCGTGAAACGCCCGCCGCATCGAGCCGCTGGCGATGGCGGAGCGCGTTGTGAGCCATTTCGTGGCCGATCACCACCGCCAGCTCGTCATCGTCGTGGGTCTGGGCAACCATTTCGGTCGTGATGGAGATCATCCGGCCGTCCGCGCCCGCGTCGCTGGTGTCCGAGGGCAGGAGCTGGACGGTCGAGGCGCAGCCGGTGTCGGGCGTTATCCGAATCGTCCGCGCCTCGCCGCCGCGTTTTAGATGGAGCGTGACCGGCCCCTTGGCCAAGGCCGCTTGCAGACGCGCTTTCGCTGCCGCCACCGGCGCATAATCGGCCGCCTTGTCGGCCGCCTCATAGCGTTCGAACGCTTCGCCGTTGACCGCCAGCAGCGTGTCCCCCGCGACCAGTCCTGCCCGATCGGCGGCGCTACCCGGCACGACGCTCTCGACGCCCGGCAGGTCGCCGAGGCCGAACACCTGCCGCGCGGCAGGGCGATAGTCGGGGCTGTACTGGCTCGCGCCATGGACGAGGATGCCGCTCAACGGCCCGGTATCGAGGCAAAGGTCCGCCCCGGCGACCGCCAGCCGATAGGTGATGCGCGCCACCCGCAGATCCTCCGCCTGCAACTGGCGCAGCCCCGCCGCCGCCTCGTCGACACTGCCTGCGAAAGTCTGGACGGGAGCCGCCAGCGCGGCCAGCAAAAGCGCGAAACGCAACAGGAACCGGGCGATCATCCTTCGATCATGCGCCGGGGCCGTGCTTCAATTCAAGCCGCATCGCCGCGCCGGAAATCGCTGGCTGGGGCGGAATCATGACGCTAGGCCAACGGAATGGCCGGCCGCTCCCCCCATAGGCTTCTTCTCGTCTTCGGGACGCGGCCCGAAGCGATCAAGCTGCTGCCAGTGATTCGCGACCTGCGCGCGCGGCCTGGCATCACGGTGCGACTCTGCGTCACCGGCCAGCATCGCGACATGCTCGATCAGATATTGGAAGAAGAAGGCATCACCGCCGATTTCGATCTCGATCTGATGCGCCCCGGACAGACGCTCGACGCGCTCACCGCGCGCCTCCTGACCGGGATCGGCGCCGTACTGGACACGGAGAAGCCCGATCGCGTTGTCGTGCAGGGCGATACGGTGAGCGCCCTCATGGGAGCGCTCGCCGCGCATTACCGCCGTATCCCCGTCAGCCATGTCGAAGCGGGACTGCGCAGCGGCGACCTGCATAATCCCTGGCCCGAGGAGGCCAATCGGCGGATGATCGCCACACTCGCGGACCAGCATTTCGCGCCGACCCGCGCCTCCGCCGAAGCCTTGCGGCGCGAGAATGTCGATCCCGCGACGATCCACGTCACGGGCAACACGGCGATCGACGCGCTGCTGCGGATGCGCACCCGCATTGCGGAATATCCCGGGCTGGCGAGCGGCTTGGACGATCTCGCCGAACGTTTCGCCGGCCGGCGACTGATTCTCGTCACCGCGCACCGGCGGGAGAATATCGGCGCGCCGCTCACAGCAATTGCCGGCGCCGTGGTTCGGCTGGCGGCGCGGCAGGACGTCGCCTTTGCGATTCCCGTGCACGCCAACCCGGCGGTGCGGACTACCATGGAGCGAATCGTCGGCGGCCGCGATAATGTCGCATTGCTCGCCCCACTCGATCACCCCCATTTCGTCCGTCTGCTCGGGCTGGCCCATATCGTGCTCACCGACAGCGGCGGCGTGCAGGAGGAGGCGCCGGCGCTCGGCAAGCCCGTGCTGGTGCTGCGCGAGACGACCGAACGGCCGGAGGGCGTCGCCGCCGGCACGGCGCGGCTGATCGGGACAGAAGAGGAGCGGATCGTCGTCGAAGCTGCCCGCCTGCTCGACGACGAAGCGGCCTATGCGGCGATGGCGCGGGCGCACAATCCCTATGGCGATGGTCGGGCCGCCGCACGAATCGGTGCGATACTCGCGGAAGGATTGATTTCCGCCACGGCACCGCAACAGAGCGGGATTAGCGCCGGATTCGAACCGGCCCTGGCGGAGGACTAGATGACGACAGACAGCGATCGGACAAAGGACGCCACCATCCTCGTTACCGGCGGGGCGGGCTATATCGGCAGCCATGCGGTGCTAGCCCTGCTCGACGCCGGGCGGCGCGTCGTCGTGCTCGACAATCTGGTAACCGGCTTCCGCTCGGCGGTTCCCGAGGGCGCGGCCTTTGTCGAGGGCAATGTCGGCGATCCGGCGGTCGTCGGCCGCGTGCTCGCGGAGCATAAGGTGCACGCGATCCTGCATTTCGCCGGATCGGTGGTGGTGCCCGAATCGGTGACTGATCCGCTGAAATATTATGGCAATAACACGGTCAACAGTCGCTCGCTGATCGAAAGCGCGGTCGAGGCCGGCGTCCGCCATTTCCTCTTTTCCTCGACGGCGGCGACCTACGGCATTCCCGATTCGGTGCCGATCGCGGAAGACGCGCCGACGCGGCCGATCAACCCCTACGGCATGTCGAAGCTGATGACCGAGGCGATGTTGAAGGACGTCGCCGCCGCCCATCCGATCAACTATATGGCGTTGCGCTATTTCAACGTCGCGGGCGCCGATCCGGCCGGCCGCGCGGGGCAATCGACGGCGGGGGCGACGCATCTCATCAAGGTCGCGGTCGAGGCGGCGACGGGCAAGCGCGACGCTGTTTCGATCTTCGGCGACGATTTCGCTACGCCCGACGGCACGGGCGTGCGCGATTATATCCATGTCAGCGATCTCGCCGCCGCGCATGTCGCCGCGCTCGACGCGCTGATCGCCGAGCCCGAGCGGAGCGACATCCTCAATTGCGGCTACGGGCGCGGCTTTTCGGTGCGCGAGGTGCTCGACGCGGTCGATCGGGTGGCGGGCACGCCGATCCGGCGCATCACCGGGCCGCGCCGTCCGGGCGACCCTGATTGCCTCGTCGCTGACAATCGCCGGCTGCTGGCGCGGCTCGGCTGGCGGCCGCGCCACGACGATCTCGACGGGATCGTGCGCGACGCGCTCGCCTGGGAACGCACGCTCGGCTGAGGTCAGGCGGTCGGGTCGGGCAGATTGCCGCGTCCGACGCCGACATAGACCAGCCCCGCGCGCGCCACCTCCTCCGGCGGATAGACGTTGCGCAGATCGACGAGCACCGGCTGGCGGAGCAGCCCCGCCATGCGCTTGAGATCGAGCGCGCGGAACTCGTCCCATTCGGTGACGATCACCAGCGCGTCGGCGCCCTCGGCCGCCGCATACGGCCCCTCGGCGAAGGCTACGCCGGCGAGCAGCGGCCGCGCCTGTTCATGCCCCTCGGGATCATAAGCGCGCACGCTCGCCCCGCCATCCTCCAGCGCGCGGACGATGCTGAGCGAGGGGGCGTCGCGCATGTCGTCGGTATTCGGCTTGAAGGTGAGGCCCAGCAGCGCGACCGTCTTGCCGCGCACGTCGCCGCCCATCGCCTTGATGACCTTGCGGCCCATCGCGCGCTTGCGGATGTCGTTCACCTGCGCCGTCGCCTCGACGATGCGCAAGGGCGTCTGGAAATCCTCCGCGGTCTTGAGTAGCGCCAGCGTGTCCTTGGGGAAGCAGGAGCCGCCATAGCCGGGGCCGGCATGGAGGAACTTGGAGCCGATGCGATTGTCGAGGCCGATGCCGCGCGCCACGTCCTTCACATCGGCGCCCACCTGCTCGCAGAGGTCGGCGATCTCGTTGATGAAGGTGATCTTGGTCGCCAGGAAGGCATTGGCGGCATATTTGATGAGTTCGGACGTGCGCCGGCCGGTGAACAGGATCGGCGCCTGGTTGAGATAGAGCGGCCGATAAACCTCGCGCATCACCGCGCGCGCTTCCTCATCATCGCTGCCGATGACGATCCGGTCGGGCCGTTTGAAATCCTCGATCGCCGCGCCCTCGCGCAGGAATTCGGGGTTGGAGACGACCCAGGCGGTCGCCTCGGGCGCGGTTTCGCGGATCAGCCGCTCCACCTCGTCGCCGGTGCCCACCGGCACGGTCGATTTGGTGACGACGACCACGGGTTTCCGGATCGCGCCTGCGATCTCGCGCGTCGCGGCATAGACGTAGGACAGATCGGCATGGCCGTCGCCGCGCCGCGAGGGCGTGCCCACCGCGATGAACACGGCGTCGGCATCGCCCACCGCGCTCGCCAGATCGGTGGTGAAGGACAGCCGCCCCGCGCGGACATTGCCCGCCACCAACTCGGCAAGACCGGGCTCGTAGATCGGCATGATGCCCTTGTCCAAGGACGCGATCTTCGCCGCGTCCTTGTCGACGCAGATGACCTCATGACCGAAATCGGAGAAACATGCGCCTGACACGAGCCCGACATATCCCGTGCCGATCATCGCTATACGCATGTTCGCTCCATCATTGCGGTGGTGATGCCGTATAGCCGAACGGTGCGGCATCGCAACGCGGCTTGCCGATTGCGCGAGGCCACTCGTCCGCGATAAGGCAGCCGGCCATGACGACCTTGATCACCGGAGCGGCCGGCTTCATCGGTTTCCACCTCGCGCGCAGGCTGGTCGCGCGGGGCGACAGCGTCATCGGCATCGACAGCCTGAACGATTATTATGACGTTCGCCTGAAACGCGACCGGCTGGCGGCGGTGGGTAGCGATCGCTTCACCTTCCTGCCAGTCGATTTCGCGGATCATGCGGCGCTGGAGCGGGCGCTGGATGGCCATGCCTTCGACCGGATCGTGCATCTGGGCGCGCAGCCGGGGGTGCGCTACTCGATCGAAAATCCGCGCGCTTATGCTCAGTCGAACCTGTTCGGCCATCTGAACATGCTGGAGGTGGCGCGCCACCGCGGCGTCGCCCATTTCGTCTACGCCTCCTCTTCCTCGGTCTATGGCGGCAATGACAGCCTGCCTTTCCGCGTCGAGGATCGCGTCGATCAACCGCTGTCGCTCTATGCCGCCACCAAGAAAGCGGACGAACTGATGAGCGAAACCTACGCCCATCTTTATCGGCTGCCCGCGACGGGCCTGCGCTTCTTCACCGTTTACGGCCCATGGGGGCGGCCCGACATGGCGGTGTGGCTGTTCACCAAAGCGATTCTGGCGGGCGAGCCGATCACCGTGTTCAACGACGGCGACATGCGCCGCGACTTCACCTTCATCGACGACATCATTTCGGGCGTCATCGCCGCGCACGACAATCCCCCGCCCGACGACGGGCAACGCAAGACGGGCGGCAGCCTCTCGCCGCATCGGCTCTACAATATCGGCAACAATCGCGCCGAGGAACTGGGCAAGCTGATCGCGCTGATCGAGGAGGCGTGCGGCCGCAAGGCGATCCGCATCAACAAGCCGATGCAGCCCGGCGATGCCCCCGCCACCTATGCCGACATCAGCGCGACGCAGCGTGACCTCGGCTTCGCGCCCACCACGCCGATCGAGGTCGGCATCCCCCGCTTCGTCGAATGGTACAAGGCCTATCGGGCCGGGCGCTGAAGCTATTCCTCGGCCGTCACGCCGCCGCCCAGCGCGACGTAGAGCGACACCAGATTCTGCAGGTCCTGCGCACGCAGGCTAATCATCGTCTGCTCGGCGGAGAAGAGGTTCCGCTCGGCATCCAGCACCTCGATATATTGGGCGACGCCGTTCAGGTAACGCGCGCGCGCCAGCTCTGCGAGGTGGCGCTGCGAGGTGAGCGCCCGCTCCTGCGCAGCGATCTGCTCGGCCAGATAGCGCCGCCCCGCCAGACCGTCCGCCACTTCGCGGAACGCGGTCTGCACCGCCTTCTCATAGGTGGCGAGCGCGATCTTCTCCTCGGCGGTGGCGACGGTAAGTTGCCCCTCGCGCCGTCCCCAGTCGAAAATCGGCAGATCGATCGAGGGGCCGAAGCTCCACGTCAGCCCGTCCGATCCGAACAGATCCTTGAGCTTGGTGGAGGCATAGCCGGCATTGCCCGTCAACGTGATCGAGGGGAAGAAGGCCGCGCGCGCGACGCCGATATTCGCCCGCGCCGCGCGGAGCTGCTCCTCGGCGGCGATCACGTCGGGCCGGTTCTCGAGCAGTTCGGAGGGGAGGCCGGGGCCTATGTCGCGCACGATGCCCTGCTGCGCCATCGGTAGCGGATCGGGCAGGTCGTCGGGCACCGGACGGCCGATCAGCACATAGGAATAATCCCGCGTCTGCGCGCGTTGCAGCTTGAGCGAGGCCAGTTCGGTCTCGGCCTGCGTCAGCAGCGTCTCCGCCTGGCGATAATCGAGCGCGGAGGTGACGCCGGCGTTGAGGCGCAGACGCGCGATGCGTAGCCCCTCGTCGCGGCTCTTCACCGTCGCCTCGGCGATCTCGATCCGTTCGGCCAGTTCGCGCGCGGTGAGATAATTGATCGCGACATCGCGGATCAGCGACAGGCGGAAGGCGCGTTCCGCCGCCACTGTCGAGAGATAGGAGGCGCGCGCCGCCTCGGTCATGTTGCGCACGCGCCCCCAGAAATCGAGTTCGAAGGCGGTGACGCCGATGCCGATCTTGTAATTGTTGCCGGTAACGGGGCCGGTCGTCGGCAGGCCATCGGGCCCGAAGGTGAAGCCCAGCGTCCGGCTGCGTGTCGCGCTGGCATTGGCGTCCAGCTCGGGCAGGCGTGCCGCCGCGTCGATCCGATATTGGCCGCGCGCCTGCTCGATCCGCGCCACCGAGACGCGCAGGTCGCGATTATTGTCGAGCGCCATCTGGATGACGGCCTGTAGCCGGGGATCGGTGAAATAATCGCGCCAGCCGATCTTCGTCGCCTTCCGGTCGCCGAGGTGGGGCGCGTATTCGGCCGGATATTCGGGTGCGGCGGCGAAGGGCGGCCGCGTGTTCGGCGGCGCGAGGTTGCACGCCGAAAGCAGCGAGGCGCCGGTGAGCGCGAGGGCCAGGCGGAACGGCTTAGTCATGGTCCCGCTCCGCCGCGACCGATACCGGCGTCTTGCGCGTCAGCCATTTGCGTACCGCGATGTAGAAGACCGGAATGAAGAAGATACCCAGGAGGGTTGCCGCGATCATGCCCCCCATCACGCCCGTGCCGACCGCGCGGCGGCTGGCGGAGCCAGCGCCACTCGCGAAGAAGAGCGGCACCATGCCGAAGACGAAGGCGAAGGACGTCATCAGGATCGGCCGCAGACGCAGCTTCACCGCGTCGAGCGTCGCCTCCATCACCGATCGGCCTTCCTCTTCGCGCTCGATCGCGAATTCGACGATCAGGATCGCATTCTTGGCGGCAAGGCCGATGATCGTAATGAGGCCGACGTTGAAATAGACGTCCGCGCTCATGCCGCGCAGCATCGAGAGCAGCACCGCCCCCAGCACGCCGAGCGGCACGACCAGCAGCACCGCGATCGGCACCGTCCAGCTTTCATAAAGCGCGGCGAGCAGCAGGAACACGACCACCAGCGACAGGCCGAGCAATGCGCCCACCTGCCCCGCCGACTGCCGCTCCTCGAACGAGGTGCCGGTCCATTCATAGTCGATTCCGTCGGGGAGCTGCGCGGCCAGCCGCTCCATCTCGTCCATCGCCTGGCCGGAGGAATAGCCCGGCGCAGCCATGCCCGAGACGGAGAGCGAGGGATAGCCGTTATAACGCTGCAACTGAGGCGGCCCCGACGTCCATTCGGCGGTGGTGAAGGCGCCGAACGGCACCATCTCGCCCTTGTCGTTGCGCACGCGCAGGTCGAGCACGTCCTGCGGCGTCATCCGATAGGGCGCGTCGGCCTGAAGGAGGACCTGGAGCACCCGGCCTTCATGATTGAAGTCGTTCGCATAGGCCGAGCCGAAAGCGATCGACAGCGTCGCGTTGACGTCACCGATCGACAGGCCCAGCGCGCGCGCCTTCACCCGATCGATCTGCACGCGGAGCTGCGGCGAATCCTCCATCCCCTCCGGACGCACGCCCACCAGCATCTTGCTTTGCGCGGCAAGCCCCAGCAATTGCCCCTGCGCCTGCATCAGCGCCTGATGGCCAAGCCCGCCGCGATCCTCGAGCCGGAGCGCGAAGCCGCTGGCATTGCCGAGTTCGGGAATTGGCGGCTGGTTGACCGCGAAGATCATCGCCTGCTTGACCTGCGAGAGCGCGCCCATCGCCTTGCCGATCAGCGCGTCGACCGAATTGGCCTTGCCGGGCCGGTCCTCCCACGGCTTCAGGATGACGAACATGATCGCCGCGCTCTGCCCCTGCCCGAAGAAGCTGAAGCCGCGCACGAGGATATAATGCTCCACCTGCGGCTGGGCGGTATAGAAGGCGGTCATCTGTTTGATCGCCTCGTCGGTGCGTTCGGAGGTCGCGCCCGGCGGCGCCTGGACGATCGAGATAAGGTTGCCCTGGTCCTCTGACGGCAGGAAGCCGCCGGGCAGCCGTTGGAACAGCACGAATGTCAGCCCGACGGTGAGGATGAAGACCGCCAGCCAGCGCAGCGGCCGCGTGAGCATCTTGCCGACACGCCCCTGATAGCGTGCGGTGGTCCGCCCGAACCAGGAATTGAAGCCCCCGAAGAAGCGATCGGCGAAGGCGAAACGGTGTCGCGGCGCGTCGGGATCGTGCGGCTTCAGCATGCTCGCGCACAAAGCGGGCGTGAGGGTGAGCGCCAGCAGCGCCGAAAAGGCAATAGAGACGGCGAGCGTCACCGAAAACTGTCGATAGATTCCGCCCGTCGATCCGGGGAAGAAGGCCATCGGAATGAACACCGCGATCAGAACCAGCGTGATGCCGATGATCGCGCCCGTAATCTGGCCCATCGCCTTCAGCGTCGCCTCGCGCGGGCCGAGATGTTCCTCGGCCATGATCCGCTCGACATTCTCGATAACGACGATCGCGTCGTCGACGAGAATGCCGATGGCGAGCACCATGCCGAACAAGGTCAGCACATTGATCGAGAAGCCGAACAGCCACAGGCCCAGGCAGGCGCCTGACAGCGCGATTGGCACGACGATCGCGGTGATGAAGGTCGAGCGCAGATTCTGCAGGAACAGGAACATCACCAGGAAGACGAGGATCATCGCCTCGATCAGCGTCTTCACCACCTCATGCACCGATGTCGTGATGAAGGGCGAGACGTCGTAGGGAATCGCCCACTGCACGTCCGCCGGCAGGCTCGACGACAGCTCGGCCATGCGCGCGCGCACGCCCTTGGCGGTGGCGAGCGCGTTGGCGCCCGGCACGGTCTGCACCGCGATGCCCGCCATCGGCCGTCCGTCGAAATCATTCTGCGACAGATAGCTGGCCGCCCCCAGCTCGACCCGCGCCACATCACCGAGGCGGATCGTCGATCCATCGGGGTTGGCGCGCAGGATGATGTTCGCGAACTGCTCGGCATTGGTGAAGCGGTTCTGCGTGATGATGGTGGCGTTGAGTTCGGCATCATGCGCGATCGGCTGATCGCCGAGCTGGCCGCCCGCCGTCTGGCTATTCTGCTCCTGCACCGCAGCAAGCGCTTCGGATGCCGAAAGCTTGTAGGCAGCCAGTTTTTGCGGATCGAGCCAGATGCGCATCGCATATTGCGATCCGAACAGCCTGAGGTCGCCGACGCCAGGCACGCGGCGCAGCTCGTCCATCACTTGCGAATAAGCGACGTTGCCCAGTTCGAGCGGCGTCGTCGTGCCGCTCTTCGACGTGAGCACGACCACCAGCAGGAAGCCCGAATTGGCCTTGTTGACCTGGATGCCCTGACGACGCACCTCCTCGGGCAGGCGCTGCTCGACGCGGCTGAGCCGGTTCTGCACCTCCACCTGCGCATAATCGATGTCGGTGCCCGACTTAAAGGTGATGGTGATCGAGGCGGTGCCGTTCGACTGACTGCTCGACGACATGTAGAGGAAACCCTCGACACCGTTCAGCTCGCGCTCGATCACCTGGGTGACGTTGGTTTCCAGCGTCTCCGCGTCGGCGCCCGGATAGGTGACGCTGATCGTCAGCGACGGCGGCGCCACAGAGGGATATTGCTCGATCGGCAGGCTCAGCAGCGCCAGCACGCCGGCCAGCGCGATGCCGAGTGCGATCACCCAGGCGAAAACCGGGCGATCCACGAAGAAGCGGGAGATCATGCCGGGCTGTCCGTTACTTGCCCGCCGCCGCGGCGGGTTTTGCCTCGGGTTTGGCGCCCGGCTTCGCGATCGTCACCGGCGAACCCGCGCGCACCTTCTGCAGACCGTTGACGATCACCCGGTCGCCCGGCTTCAGCCCGGAAGTTATCACCCAGGAATCGCCCTCGAGATTGCCGACCTTCACCGGGCGCGCCGCCGCGATATTGTTCGCGCCGACGACGAACACCTGCGCGCCTTGCGGCGTCACCTGCACCGCGCGCTGCGGCACCATGATGCCTTGTGCCGATCCCACCTCGATCTTCGCGCGGACGAACTGGCCCGGCAGCAACAGCCGCTGCGGATTGGGGAATTCGGCGCGCAACGACACCGTGCCGGTATTCTCGTCCACCGCCAGATCGAGGAAGTCGAGATGGCCGACATAGGCATAGGTGCTGCCGTCCTCGAGCACGAGCCGCACGCGAATACGATCGAGATTGGGCACCTTGACCCGGCCGGCGGTGATGTTGCGGCGCAGGGCCAGCAACTGGCTGCTCGATTGCGAGAAGTTGACGTAGATCGGGTCGACCTGCTCCACCGTCGTCATCAGCGTCGCCTGGCTGGCGCTGACCAATGCTCCTTCCGTCACCTGCGCGCGGCCGGCGCGGCCGGCGATCGGCGCGGTGACGACGGTATAGTTGAGGTCGAGGCGCGCGCGATCCGCCTGCGCCTTGGCCGAGGCGACATCGGCCTCCGCCTGCCGCTCGGCGGCGACGGCGGCATCATATTCCTGGCTGCTCACCGCCTGCTGCTTCACCAGCGGCGCATAGCGCGCGACGACCTGGCGCGCATTCACCGCCGTCGCCCGTGCACGCGCCAGCGTCGCCATCGTCGCGTCATAAGCCGCCTGATTCTGGCGCGGATCGATGCGGAACAGCGGTTGATTCGCCTTTACGTCAGTGCCTTCCTCGTAGAGACGCCGCTCGACAATACCGTCGACGCGCGCGCGCACTTCGGCGGTGCGCACCGCTTGCGTGCGCGCGGGCAGCTCGACCACGTCGGTCACGGGCTGCGCCTGCAGGGTTATGACGTCGACAGCCGGCGGCGGAGGCGTTGGCGCCCCCTGCTTGCCACAGCCGCCAAGCAGCAGCACCGGCAGGAGCAGCATGGCTGACGGGAAGATACGTGTAGCGAGCATCCGCGTCCGCGTCCCCTTTTCGCAAGGCCCGACTCCTGACGGATGGCCCAAGCATGTATAATAACTTATCAGCGGCACGACCGGATGGCGACGCCGCTTGAGGCGATGTGTAATGATCGCTACACTAGTGTCAACAGGAACTTGTGCGTTGCACAATCAAGGATGGCGATCATCATCGACGGCAGCGGAGAATCGGGTAGCGCGGCGGCACGGCGGGAGAGACGCAGGCGTGCGATGATCGCGGCGGCGACAACGCTGTTTCTGGAGCGCGGCTACGAAGCGGTGAGCCTGAGCGAGATCGTCCGCCATTCGGGCGGATCGCTGACGACGCTCTATGATCTGTTCGAGAACAAGCTGGGCCTTCTGGCCGCTATCGTTGCCGAGCAGCGCTTCGAAAAGCTCGGGCGGATCGACGCGATCATCGCCGCCGCCGATGGCCCTGCGGCGACGCTGCGGGCGATCGCCCTGACCTTGCACGAAGGCTTCATGGATCCCGCGACGATCCGGCTGATGCGCCTCGTAATGGCCGAAACGCTACGCGATCCGGGGTTCGGCCATATGCTTTACAAGGCCGCGCATGTGCCGGCAGTCGAGCAATTGGCCGCTTTGTTCGCCCGCTGGGCCGACGAAGGGCGCGCGACAATCGCCAATCCCGCGCTGGCTGCCGAATTCTTCCTCGGCCTCATCATCCATGCGCCGCAGACGCGCGCGCTGTTCGGCGAAGGGGAATGTTGCCGCCCGCCGCTGGAGCCCGCCGAAATGCTCGACGAGGCGATCGCGCTCTTCCTGCGAGGCTATGGCCTCGACGAGGCGTAACCGGTCATCCCTGTCCCAGCGTCGGAATCCAATCATCTCCCGGATAGGCGACCACCAGTTCGGCATCGTCGGCCAGCGCCAGACGCGCCTCGTCCTTGGCCAGCCAGACGCCGCCCGCGTCGAAAGAGCTTCCGTCGATCATCCCGGCCCGGTTGAGCGGGATCAGCCAGACGGGGCGCTCTTTCGGCGGCGTGATCGCGCGCTCCCCGCCCAATTTCCAGCGTTCGAGGACGAAAGCCGGCCCTTCGGCGAACAAGGTTCGTCCAGGCGAAACCTCGCGCGGCACGTAGGGCGCAACATAGGGAACCGGGTCGGAGACGGCGACGCCGTCGTCCAGATGCAGCTCGCGCCCCCGGCCGTAATCGTAGAGACGGTAGGTGAGATCGACATTCTGCTGCACCTCGATCAGCGTCAGCCCCGCGCCGATCGCGTGCACCGTACCCGCCGGCGAATAATAGACGTCGCCAGCGCGTACCGGCTTCCAGTCCAGCTTCTCCTCGATCGAGCCGTCGAGCGCGGAGGCGCGCAGTTCGTCCTTGCTGATCGTCTCGCGCATGCCGATCGCGATCGCGGCGGTGGGATCGGCGGCCAGCACCACCCACGCCTCGTCCTTGCCACGCGGATAGCCACGCGCATGGGCCTCGGCGTTGTCGGGATGAACCTGCACCGACAATTTCTCGCTGGTGAACAGATATTTGACGAGCAGCACCGGGTCCTGCCCCGCCGGCGCCTCGAACCACACTTCGCCCACCGGCTCGCCGCCTTCGGGAACGTCGGCGAAGCCCGGCCATAAAGTGCGACGTCCCCACGGCTTTTCGACGCGCTTGGTGCCCAGACGGATCGCGGCCATCAACAAACTCCCTTGCGACAGACTATGACATCGAACGCGGGCGCGGGCGATGCGTTGCCGTGACGCCAAATGAAAAAGGCGGCCTTCCGCGAAGAAGGCCGCCTTTTCGGGCTCACCCGGTACGGAAGAGCCTATTTGACGCTGTTGTAGATCGCCGCGGCGGCGCGCAAAATATCAAGAATCTTCTCCTGCGCGGTCGGCTCGTCGACATTCTCCATCGCCGCCAACTCGCGCGCGAGGCGGCTCGCGGCCGCTTCGAAAATCTGACGCTCCGAATAGCTCTGCTCGGGCTGGTCTTCGGCGCGGAACAGGTCGCGCACCACCTCGGCGATCGAGACGAGGTCGCCCGAATTGATCTTCGCTTCATATTCCTGCGCACGCCGCGACCACATTGTCCGCTTGACCTTCGGCTTGCCCTTGAGCGTTGTCAGCGCCTCCTGCAACGTCACGTTCGACGACAGCTTGCGCATGCCGACGGCTTCGGCCTTGTTGGTGGGCACGCGCAGCGTCATCCGCTCTTTCTCGAAACGGAGGACATAGAGTTCCAGATGCGTGCCAGCGATTTCCTGGCTCTGCAATTCGATGACGCGACCGACGCCATGCTTGGGATACACTACGTAATCGCCGACGACGAAACTCAGCGCCTTGGCAGCCATATTTTCACCTTTCCCGAGGGAGAATCGCCATACCCTGCCCGGTCAGCGCCACGTGCAAGCCTGCGTTTGCCAGCAGCGCGACTGCCGTCAGCGGAAAATAGCGATCTATTCCGCACATTCCTTGATACGGACGCGTGAGGCATCCGTTTCGACGCGCCCTTGTAACAGATTCGTGCGGAAAATGCCAGCTTCGCGCGATTCGGCCTCACGCGCGCCGGGAAAGGTAGCTTGCGCTCAGTCGCCCTGGCCAGGCTCGGGCGAGAAATATTTCTCATATTTGCCCGCTTCGCCCTTATGCTCCTCGGCGTCGGCCGGTTCCTCGCGCTTGCGGGTGATGTTCGGCCATTGCGCGGAGAAGGTGGCGTTGAGCTCCAGCCACTGCTCCAGCCCGCTTTCGGTATCGGGCAGGATCGCCTCGGCCGGGCATTCCGGTTCGCACACGCCGCAATCGATGCATTCCGACGGGTTGATGACGAGCATGTTCTCGCCCTCGTAGAAACAGTCGACCGGACAGACTTCGACACAGTCCATATACTTGCAGCGGATGCAGGCATCGGTGACGACGTAGGTCATGGATCGTGGCTCCGTGGACGTGCGCCGCCCTGCTATGGCGCGGGCGCGGGCACGTCAATAAGTCGCGGGCTTCTGCGAGACGTTCGCAGATGGCGGCGACAGATCGGTATAGCAGGCACGCGCCGCCTCGGCCGGGCCGCGCCGGGCGGGCAGCGCTTCGATCCGGATCACGCGCACCCGCCCATGCAAGGGAAAGCTCAGCACGTCGCCGATGCGCACCGTCGCATGCGCGCGATCGACGACGCGGCCGCCGATGCGGACATGCCCCGCCTCGGCCACCGTCTGCGCCAGCCCCCGCGTCTTCGTCAGGCGGACGAACCACAGGAATTTGTCGAGCCGCAGGCTCGTGGGCGCCTCAGCCATCGGACCAGAGGCCGGCGAGCGCGGCGAAGGCATTGCCCGGGCGGGGCGCGGGGGCGGGCCGTGGCCGCCGCGCACCGCGCCACACCCAGTGGGAATGCGCCGCCCGCCCCCCCGCGGGCTCGGCCGGCCGAAAGCCGAGCGCCAGCATGAGCTGCGCGAAACTCGGCGGGCGCAGGCCCAGCGAAACGGCTAGCGCGGGATCGGGCGCAAAGGGCGCGCGGCCGCTTCCCTTCCCGCCACCCTTGGCGTTCGTGTTGGCATCGTTCGGGCGGGGCCGTCCGTCATGCGCGATCCGGGCCAGTCGCTCGACGAGATCGACACGCAGCATCTGCGCGCCCAAGGGGCGAAAGCCGGCGCGCATCCAGGCGTCGCACTGGTCGGCATCGCCCGGCGTCGGCAGCGTCGCGGCGCCCGGCGTCGGCAGTTCGGGCATCGCCACCCCGTCCTGTGCGGCGGCAAGCGCGAGCCGCCAGCGTATCGCCTCGGGCTTCAGCAGCGCGGGCAGATAGATGTCGAGCGTGCCGAGCTTGATGCCCAGCTTTGCCGCCGCCTGCCGCATCGGCCGGTCGAGCGCGGCAATCGCCGTCTCGCCCACAGCGCGCGGCAGGATACCGCCCGTCTCGGCAAGCGGCGCGAACAGCGCGCGCAACGCTGGCGGCCGATCCGGATCGCGCGCGGCGGCCGTGATCGCGGCGAGCGGCCCGAGCGCGCGCGTGCCCTCCCGCGCGATCCATGTATCGAGCCGTTCCGCTACGGCCTTACGGTCGTCGGGCGAGAGCGCATCGAGCGCCTTGTAGAGGCGAATTTTTGGTTGCAGCAGCGTGCGCCCCCGCTCGAGCCGCGCGACGATCGCGCCGCGCCAGAAGAGAGCGACGGGGCGACCTGCATCGGTGGCGAGCGTGAAGGCGGTATCCTCATCGGCGACGAGCGAACGGGCGCGCCGCGCCAGTTCGCCGCCCAGCCGCCGCTCGGCCGCCGCCATCAGCCGCTTCATGTCGGCATGGCGTTCGAGATGGTCGGCACGGAAGCGAAAGCCTTCGAGCCGTCCGATCGGCTCGCCATCGACCGCAACGACGCCGTCCTCCTCGATCGTCACCGGCAATTGATCGGCCCCGCGCGCGCCCAGATCGCGCATCAGCACGGCGGTTCGCCGATCGACGAAGCGCTGCGTCAGCCGCTGGTGGAGCGCATCGGACAGCTTTTCTTCCAGCGCGCGCGTCCGTTCGGCCCATTTGACGGGTTCGGCCAGCCAGTCGGGGCGGTGCGCGATATAGGCCCAGGTGCGCACCGAAGCGAGCCGGTCGGCCAGCGTCTCGACATCGCCTTGCGCACTGTCGAGGCGCGCCAGCTCGGCGGCGAACCAGGGCACCGGCACATGGCCGTTGCCTTCGCTCAGATGACGGAACAGCCGCGCAACAAGGCGGCTGTGGGGTTCCGCTCCTGTTTTGCGAAAATCGGGCAGGCCGCACGCCGCCCACAGGCGCAGCGTCATCGCCGGGCCCTTCGCCCGCTCGCGCACCCAGGGCTCGGCCGCCAGTCGCTTGAGCACGGCGAGGTCGATCGCCTCGGGCGCGGCGCGCAGCACGGCGTCATCGGGCTTGCGCTCGAGGCTCGCGATCAGCGCGTCGGGCGAGGAGGGGTCGGGCTTCCCCTCGCGCCAATAGAGGAAATCGAGCGGGGGGAAGCGATGCTCCTCGATCGCCGCGATCTCCTCCTCCTCAAAGCCGCCGCGTCCGCCGGCGACGCTCAGCGTACCGAAGGTGCCGTCGCGCTGATGCCGCCCGGCGCGGCCGGCGATCTGCGCCATCTCGGCCACCGTCAGCCGCCGCGTGCGCCTCCCATCGAACTTGGTGAGCGAGGCGAAGGCGACATGCGCCACATCCATGTTGAGCCCCATGCCGATCGCGTCGGTGGCGACGAGATAGTCCACCTCACCAGCCTGGAACATCGCAACCTGCGCATTGCGCGTATGCGGCGAAAGCGCGCCCATCACCACCGCCGCGCCCCCACGCAACCGCCGCAGCATCTCGGCCACGGCATAGACCTCCTCGGCGGAGAAGGCGACGATCGCCGATCGCGGCGGCAGGCGCGACAATTTTGCGGCCCCCGCATAGCTGAGCGTGGAAAAACGGGGCCGGCCCACGATCTCCGCCTCTGGCACCAGCGCGCGCAGCATCGGCCGCAGCGTCGAGGAACCGAGGATCATCGTCTCCTCGCGGCCTCGCGCGCGCAGCAGGCGATCCGTGAAGACATGGCCGCGTTCCGGGTCTGCGCCCAATTGCGCCTCGTCGAGGCCGACGAAGGCGAAGTCGCGATCGATCGGCATGGATTCGGCCGTGGTGAGGAACCAGCGCGCCGTATCGGGCACGATCTTTTCCTCGCCGGTGATCAGCGCGACGCTCGCCGCGCCCTTGATTTTCACCACCCGCTCATAGACCTCGCGCGCCAGCAGGCGCAGCGGAAAGCCGATCAGCCCGGAGGAGTGGCCGCACATTCGTTCGATCGCAAGGTAGGTCTTGCCGGTATTGGTCGGGCCGAGGACGGCGACGACCGGGCTGGCGGGAGCACGCGGCATGGCGAGGAGCAACATCGTGCGGCAACGCGGCAAAGGCAAGAGCCGAGCGCGGTTCCCGCACCGGATTCGCCCTGCCCCGCCGAAGGCGCGACTCACCGCAAGTTACGGGTTTCTCAATGACTTTAATTTGACATTAACCGGCGTGGTGCACACTCCTCTTGCTCGGTATGCGGTAACGCGGCCATAGGGCACGTAACTGCGGGGGGCACTGGGCCTTGTATCAGCAAAGGGACGCTCTGATCGGGCAAGGCGGCGGCGCGGCGGCCTTGGCGTTCGATTCGGCCGCGACCGGTTTTCGCGCCCCCGCCGGGCCGGCCTGGGGCGAGCGGTTGGCCGATCTCGATCTCGTCGTCGATCTTGGCGCGCGGATCGGCTCGCGAGAATGGTTTCGCGGCCTCGCCACCTGCACCGCGCTTTGCGCCGCCGCCCTCGCCTTCACCCCGCGTTTCGGCCCGCTGCCCGCCGCCACCGCGCCTGCCATGCCGCCCGCCCAATATGCCGAGGCGCGCGCGCTGGCGATCAGCCCGCTCGCTTATGGCGCGGACACCGGACGGCGCATGGCGGCTACGGATGTGGTCGAACCGCTGGCCGAGACACCTGAACGGCCCTCGCTCGATCTCGTCGCCACCTTGGGACAGGGCGACGGCTTCGCGCGCGCCCTCGAACGCGCCGGCATCGCGCGGGACGAGGCGAAGAAGGTGGCGAACATGGTCGCCGGCGCGACCCCGCTCGGCGATCTCAAGGCCGGCACGCGCATGGACATCACACTCGGCCGCCGCCCGAGCAAGGCCGCGGCGCGCCCGCTCGACCATCTCGCTTTCCGCGCCCGTTTCGATCTCAAGCTGGCGGTGGAGCGTGTCGACGGTGCGTTGACGCTGCGCCGCATACCGATCGCGGTGGACAATACGCCTTTACGCATCGAAGGGCGCGTCGGGTCCAGCCTCTACGCCTCCGCGCGCGCGGCGGGCGCGCCGGCACGTGCGGTGGAGGCCTATATCCGCGCCCTCTCGACACGCCTCTCGATCGGGCGCGACGTGCGATCGGGCGACAGCTTCGACCTCATCATCGAGCAGCGTCGCGCCGAAACCGGCGAGGTGGAGACGGGCGACCTGCTCTATGCCGGGCTCGACCGGGGCAAGAAGCAGAAGACCCAGCTCCTCAAATGGACGAGCGGCGGCAAGACCGAATGGTATGAGGCATCGGGCGTCGGCCGGACGCATGACGGCATGACGATGCCCGTATCGGGCGGCCATCAGACCTCGTCCTTCGGCAAGCGACGCCACCCGATCCTGGGCTATACCCGCTTTCACAAGGGCGTCGATATCGGCGTGCCTTACGGAACGCCGATCAAGGCGGCGACGGCCGGTGTTGTCGAATTTGCCGGGCGACACGGCGGCCACGGCAATTACGTCAAGCTGAAGCATGGCGGCGGCATGGAAACAGGCTACGCGCATATGAGCCGCATCGCCGCCAGGGTGGGCCAGCATGTCAAGCAGGGCCAAATCATCGGCTATGTCGGATCGACCGGCCTTTCGACCGGCCCGCATCTGCATTACGAAGTCTATCGCAACGGCAAGGCGATCAACCCGCTGTCGGTGAAATTCACCTCGACCGACCGGCTCGTCGGCAACGATCTCCACCGTTTCAAGTCCACCCTCTCGCGCCTGCTCGCCGTCCCCGCGGCGACCGCAAGACGCGACGACAAGGCGCAAGACAGCGCCGACGCCACGCCGAAGAAGAATAGCCCGAAGCAGGGCTGATCGGGCAGGCGCCCACTTTCTATCCTGTCATTCCCGCGCAGGCGGGAATCCATACACTCTGTCGGTGCCGAAAAGGCGAAACGGGCCGTATTATGAATTCCCGCCTTCGCGGGAATGACGGGGTACGTGACGCGGATGCCAGGCCTCAACGCCCCTGACTGCGCCAGCGCCGTACCACGCGCGTCAGCGTCTCGGCCTCGCCGCCGGCCTGGGTCCATAGCTGGCTGAAGGAGGGGTCGAGCGAAGCGGGGCATTTCTCCGGCTCCAGATCGTCGAAGATCACGCGCACCGGGATGGCGACGCCTTCGCCGCAGACGATACATTCGCGGTTGCGCAGCGCCGCGATCGAATCGAGGAAGCCGCGCGCGCCCTCGGGCATCGCCGATCGCACGTGCGCCTGGTCGCGCTCGTTATTGAGCCGCATCGAGATGATCGTGCCGCATTGCGAGAGCACGCCCTCCGCAAGGTCGGACGGCCGCTGCGTGACGAGGCCCAGCGAGACGCCATATTTGCGGCCCTCCTTGGCGATCCGTTCGAGAATACGGCGCACCGCCGCGCCTGCCGCCCTGTCGTCGGCGGGAATGTAGCGATGCGCCTCCTCGCAGACGAGCAGGATCGGCCGCCGCGCCTCGCCCCGCGCCCAGATCGCATAATCGAACACCAGCCGCGACAGCGTCGCCACCACCACCGACGTGATGTCCGACGGCACACCCGAGACATCGATGATCGAGATCGGCTTGCCCACGCCCGGCAGGCGGAAGATCTTGGCAAGGAACGCCGCCATGCTGTCCGCCACCAGCATCCCTGAGAACATGAAACTGTAGCGCGGATCGGCCTTGATCTCGTCGATCTTGCTCTTCAGCCGGATATAGGGCGCGGTGCCGCCGGCCTTGTCCATCTTCCCCATCTCGGTCTGGATGATGTTGGTGAGGTCCGACAGCAGATAGGGCACGGGGCTGTCGACCGTCAGTTTCGACAGCCCGTCGGCGGCGCGGCTCTTGCTACGCGCGGCGAGCAGGCATTTGGCGAGAATGTCGCAATCCACCTGCCGGTCCGCGCCGGAGGAGACGACGAACACCTCGCAATGCTCCTCGAAATTCATCAGCCAATAGGGCATCGCCAGATTATCGACGTCGAATATCTCGCCTGTGCCCTTGAAGGCGGCGGCATATTCGCCGTGCGGATCGATCATCACGATATGCCCCTCGGGGGCCATTTCGCAGATGCGGTGTAGGATCAGCGCGGTGGCGGTGGACTTGCCGGTGCCGGTCGATCCAAGTAGCGCGAAATGCTTGCCGAGCAGCGCGTCGACGTAAAGGGCGGCACGAATGTCGGTGGTGGGATGGACGGTCCCGATCTCGACATGGGCGCGCTCATCGGCGGCGTACATCTGCTTCATCTCTTCGCCCGACAGCGGAAAGACGCGCGCGCCGGGCAACGGATAGCGGGTGACGCCCCGGCGGAAATTGACGAGCCGCCCCGAAAAGGGGTCCTCCTCACCCTCGCCGATGAAATCGATCGCGGCGAGGACGAGATCGCTCACCGCATCGGCGAGGCGCAGCGCGCGGACGTTGGCCACCAGCCAGCGGCCGCCCATGCCGATCTTCACCTGGCTGCCCACCTGCCCCGCCATCGCGATCGCGGGATCGGAATGCTCACCAAGGCCCGCGAGGATCGGCGCGTCGAAGCTGATCTGCGAGCCCGATCCGGCTATTTCGAGGACGCGCCCAATCTCCAGGCCGTCGGCGCGGACCTCCGATGCGGGGGCGGCTGCGATATCGTTCATCAACATGGCGGACCATGCTAGGCGAGAGAGTGTTAATTTCCTCTCACGTCTGTCAGAACCGGCGGAAGGCCGCCCCGGCGCCCCAGCCGAGCGCCACCGAAATCGCCACGGCGAACAGGCCGTAGGTGAAGGACCAGTTCCGCGCGGCGCCGGAGATGAACCGTTCGAACCCTGACGTGTCGACCGTGATGTCGCGCACCGCCGCCGCGACCACGCGGCCGTCCTGGATCAGGAATGTCTCGGCCGTATATTTGCCGGGCGGCGCGCGCGCCGGGATCGCGATGCGCGCGCGATAGAGGACGCCTTCGCTGATCTCCACGCCGCCCGGCGTCTCGGCATAGAGCGCGGTGCGTCGCTTGAGATCGACGAGCCCGGCCTCGAACCGTTTCTGCACGTCGGGCAGCGCGCTGCTGGCGGGCGAGAGCGCGATGTTGCGCAGCCCGAGTTCGTAGATCGCGGCGGTGCGATCGTCGACCAGCGTATCGAGCGGGCGCGACGCGGCGACCGCATAGTAAACCGGGACGGAGCGGAAGCGGGCGCTGTCCGCATTGATCCAGATACCCGCGATCTTCTGCTTTTCGCGCAGGATCACCGGTTGGCTCGGCCCCTTGACGACCACGACGATATCGGCCGGCTTGTCGGGCGCGCGGCCGCCCGGATAGAGGATCGCGCCGAACAACAGCAGTTCGGCGCCCGTAAAGCTGTAGACGATGTTGATCTCGCGCTGGGACACGTCGGGGACGAGCACCGGCTTCGTCGCCGCCAGCAGCAGCGGCGCGAGGAGGGTCAGGAGGGCGACGGCGCGCCTCATAACGGCTGCACCGTATAGATCTCGCCCGGGCGCCAGCCGAGGCCCAGCGCCATGCGCAGCGCCACCGTCAGAACGATCAGCGCGAGGATCAGGCGCAGCCATTCTGGCTTCAGTTTGGAGGCAAAACGTGCGCCGATCTGCGCGCCGGTGACACTGCCGACGAGCAGCAGGACGGCGAGCACGATGTCCACCGCCTTGGTGGAGGTGGCGTGGATCATCGTCGCGGCGGCGGCGGTGAAGAGGGTCTGGAACAGCGAGGTGCCGATCACCACGCGCGTCGACATGCCGAGCAGGTAGATCATCGCCGGCACGACGATGAAGCCGCCGCCAACGCCCAGCAGCACCGTCAGGATGCCGATGCCGATGCCGACGACCAGCGGCGCGAGCGGCGAGATATAGAGGCCCGAACGATAGAAGCGCCAGCGCAGCGGCAACATCGCGATCAACGGATGATGGCGGCGCGGCGCGGCTGCCGGCGCGGCGCCGGGACTACGCTGCCGCACGAGGGTGCCCACCGCCTCGCGCAGCATCAGCAGGCCGATCCCGCCGAGGAAGAAGACATAGAGCAGGCCGACCGCCGTATCGATCTGCCCGCTTTTCTGGAGCAGGCGGAAGATGACGCCGCCGATCAGCGACCCGATCGCGCCGCCCGCCGCCATCGTGCCGCCCATCTGGTAATCGACGCCCCCGCGCCGCGAATGGGCGATCGCGCCCGACACGCTGGTGCCCGCGACTTGCGTCGCCGACGAGCCGACCGCCACCGCCGGCGGGATGCCGTAGAAGATCAGCAGCGGCGTGGTGAGAAAACCGCCGCCGACGCCGAACATGCCCGAAAGAATGCCCACCAGCATCCCCAGCCCGACGATCACGAGCGCGTTCACCGACAGGCCGGCAATGGGAAGGTAGATATCCATGGGCGCCAGCGTGGGTAGCGCAAAAATCCGGCAGGGGGGAGAGGGCCGGCCGAGTCAGAATCCGGCGGAGAGGGTGAAGGCCGCGCCCGATCCGGGCCGCGCGTCCCCGGCGACGCGGATGCGATACTCGGCCGCCGCCGTCACCGTCGTGCGCGCGACCGGCAAACTCAACGCCGCGCGCGGGCCAAGATCGAGCCGTGCAGCCCCCGGCTGCGCCGCGCCCCAGCCGCCGATGCCGAGCCGGAGCGTCCGTCGGACATCCAGCACGACCGGCTTGGCGAGGCGCACCGCGGCGTCAACGAAAAGATCGCGCCGCCGCGCGCCGACGATCCCCGCCTGGGCATAGGCGTCCGCCTCGACGCCGCGTGGCAGCGTCCGATAGAAGCCGGCCGCGCCATAAGCGCTCCAGGCGTCGCGGCCTTTTCCGCCCGCCGCAAAGCGCCGTTCGAGCGTCAGGCGCAGCGGCATGTCCGGCAGCGGGCGAAAGTCGACCCCGATCGCGCCTTCACCCGCATGAGGCGTATCGAGCGGGGCATAACCGCGCATGACGAGCGAGAGCGCGGGATCGAGCGCATAAGCGAGACGCGCCGCCACCTGGCTCGCGCCCAATTGCCCGCCGGCGGCGAGCGCGGGTCCGCCCGATCCTTCACGGACGAACAGATAGGCCTCACCCGTCCAGCGCGACGCCTGCGGCGGCGCGTGCAGATCGGCGAGCATCGGCGGTGGCGCAGCGCCGTCGGCAGGCACGGTGGGCACCGTAGTCGCGCCTGCCGAAGGCTCGGGCGGCGGCGGAGCCACGATCATCGCAGCGCTCGCAACCCTGTCGGCCTGCGCCAACCGGCCCGGCGGTTTCGGGATGATCGGGGACGGTGCCGCCGTCTGCTCCGCCGCCCGCTCCGCCAGCCGGGCAGGCGGCTCGGCGCTCGCCTCAGTGACGAGTGTCGCGGACGGCAGCGACCAGCGTGTCAGCATCAGGACACGGCCGCCGATCCAGAGCCCTATCACCACCGCCACGAAGCGCAGCGGCGCGGCGCCGTGCCTCATGTCACCGCCGGATCGGCGGGGAAACGATGGCGGGTCTTGTCCCAGACCAGCACGCCTTGCCCGAGCAGGCGGGCATAATAGCGCACCGCGCCCCAGGACGCCGCCATGCCGATGATATTGCTCACCACGGTACGCGGCACCGCACGCAGCCCCTCGCGCCAGCCGTGGAACCGCATCACCATCCAGCCGCGCATTGCCAGCCGCCAAAGCAGCAGCCCCGTCGTGAGATCGAGCAGGATCGGCGGCAACGCGGGAAGCCGGATGGGCTGGCCGGCGGCGACCTGCGCAAGCACGGCCAATATACCGATCAGGATCGCCGCATAGCCGGCGGCGACCACCAGATGCGCGAGGATCGCCCGCCGGTCGCGCAGCCGCATCCAGCCTTCGAGGAGCCCGCCGCGCCAGCCGAGCCGGTCCCATCCCGATAGCGCGATGCCGGTGATCCAGCGCGTCTTCTGCCGCACCGCCGCGCCGAAACTCGCCGGGAAATAGGCGCGCACCGCGACCAGCGGGCCGCCGGCGACGGCGGGCAGGCGGACGAACACGCCGCGACAGCCCAGCTCACCGAGCCGCAGGCCCAGCTCATAATCCTCGGTGAGGCTGGCCGCGTCGAAGGGCAATCCGCCGCGCGTCGCCGCCAGCCGTTCGAGCGCTTCACGCCCGATCGCGCAACCGACACCCGCCGACGGCATTCCCGCCCCCAGCGCCTCGCGCACGACGAGCTGCTTCCCATGCGCCTCGGCAAATTCGTCCAGATAATGGCCCGATACCCAGCGCGATCCGCGATCCGGCAAGGGCTGGACAGGAAGCTGGACGAGGTCGAAACGCTCGATCAGCGTGTCGAACAGCTTGAGTTCGGCCGGATGGACGACATCCTCGGCATCATGGAGGACGATCGCCTTGTAGAGCCGCCCTTCGCGCACCTCCTCGTCACGCAGCGCGGCCCACAGTCGGTTCAGCGCCTCCGCCTTGGTGGTCGGCCCGGCGAGCGCCCCGCTTACCAGGCGAAGCCGATCGCCGCGCGGATGGGTCGCGCGCACCGCCTCCACCGCCACGATGGTCGCCGGATCGTTCGGATAGACGCCGACGAAGATTCGATACTCCTCATGATCGAGGCGATCGAGCGCAGCGCGCAGCATCGGGCCGATCACCGCCGCCTCGTCCCAGGCGCCGACGAAGATCGCGATACGCCCCGGCGCCTCGGGCGGGGCAAGCGTCGCCGCACTCGCGGGGACATGACGGCTGTAGATCGCCAGCCGACGCCATGTCGCACGCACCAGCCAGATGGCGTCGATCAACATGTCGTCGAGCCCGCCGAGCACGAGGCCGACGGCCGCGAACAGCATCAGCTCATATGTGGCGCGCTCCGCAAGCCAGAGCAGCGCATCGCCCCCCAACGACATTCCCCCCATGCCACGGAAAATGCGCCATAATGGAGCGATTTGCCACCGTCAAAAGCCGCCATTTTGAACGGAAACAACGGAAGGCGGCGGGCTGGACGGCTCCTCGCCTCAGCCCGGCCGTCCACGGCTCCGCCGTTCGCCCTTGCGATCCTTGCGGCGCGCCTTGGCGGCGGCGTGAATGGCGCGGCGCTTGCCTTCGGGCGTCTCGCTATATTTCACCTCCTCAAGCGGCAGATCGCCGGCCGCCTGGTCGAATCCCAGATGCGCGAGGCTTTCGGCCATGTGCGCCGGCGGCTCGGCGGTGACGTCGATCGTGCCGCCGTCGGGATGATCGATCCGGAGCCGCCGGGCGTGGAGATGCATCTTGCGGCTGATCCCGCCCGTCAGGAACGCTTCCTGCCCGCCATATTTGCCGTCGCCGACGATCGGGTGGCCGATTGCCGCCATATGCACGCGCAACTGGTGGGTGCGCCCGGTAAGCGGCTGCAATTCCACCCAGGCGGTGCGGTTCCCCGCGCGTTCGATCACACGATAGCGGGTGCGCGCCGCCAGCCCCTCCTTCTCGTCGACATGCATCTTCTCGCCGCCGGTCCCCGGCTGCTTGGCGAGCGGCAACTCGATCATCCCGTCCTCGATCGACGGCACGCCGACAACCAGCGCCCAATAGACCTTGCGCGCGCTGCGGCTCGAAAAAGCCTTGGCGAAATGCGCCGCCGCCCGCGCCGAACGGGCGAGCAGGACCACGCCCGACGTGTCCTTGTCGAGCCGGTGGACCAGCTTCGGCCGGCCCTCCGCATCGAAGGTCAGCGCATCGAGCAGGCCGTCGAGATGGCGTTCGGTCTTCGTGCCGCCCTGCGTCGCGAGGCCCGGCGGCTTGTTGACGACGATCGCCTGGCGATCGCGATGGATGACGAGGCTCTGGGCGAATTCCGTCTCGTCGGCCGAGAGCGGCGGCCGTTCGCGCCTGGGGCGCTGGCTGGCCGGAGCAGGCGGTTCCGCCGGGGGCACGCGGATGACCTGCCCCGCCTCGATCCGCTCGCCCGGCGTCGCGCGCTTGCCGTCGAGACGCAACTGGCCGGTGCGCGCCCAGCGGGAGACGAGATTGAAGCTCGCTTCGGGCAGGTGCCGCTTGAACCACCGGTCGAGCCGGATGCCGTGATCGTCCTCGCCGACGGTGAACTGGCGCACCTCGTCGCTCATGGCGCGAACCGCACGACGGCAAAGCCAAGGATCAGGAGCAGCAGCGCGCCCGCCACCGACAGGCCGCTATAGGCCAGCGCCATCATCGGCTGCCCGCGCTCCAGCATGCCATAGGTTTCGAGGCTGAAGGAGGAAAAGGTGGTGAAGCCGCCGAGCACGCCGGTGCCGAGCAGCAGGAAGGTCGGCTGGTGCATCGGCCCGTTGCGCGTCAGTATCGCCGCAAGCAGGCCCATCAGGAATCCCCCCAGCAGATTGACGATCAGCGTCCCATAGGGAAAGCCCGCGCCCATCTGCGTGAGCGCGATGCGCGACACCCAGTAGCGCAGGCCCGCGCCGACGGCGCCGCCCAACATGACGAGGTAGAGAAGTGGAGGCATAGCTGGCCTTGTCCGTTCATGCTGTCGTCGCGCAACGGCGGCGCATCCGAGGGAAGTGCGTTTAGCGGCTGCCGTCCCCCGCCGCCAGTGGCGCCGGATCGGGAGGAGGAGACGGCGCCCCCCGGCCGGTAATCAGCGTCGCCTCGCTGCCCCTAGCGGCACGCGTCGCGGTGAGCGTGAAACCCGTCCCTGCCCGCGTCGCGCTCAGCATCGCCATGTCGCCGGCCGCCACCTCACCGTCGATCCGATAGCCCGCCTTGACTGCGGCCTGCTTGTAGAATGCGGCGATCTCGGCCGGCGTGGCCGCGCTGGTGAAGCTCAGCATCGCATTGGCGTCGGGGCCGTCGCGCCCTTTGCCGGTCACGATCGTGCTCGCCGTCACCTGCGCCCCCGGATAGAGGGGAAGGCCCGAAGGCAAGGCCGCCGTCCCGCCGCCGCTTTCCACCACCGCGCTGCCCCCGGAAGTCCGGATCGTCACACGTTTGCCGCTCGCCCCGGCCCCCGCCTCCTGCACCTCGTTCGCCGGGCCGCCACGATCGCAGGCGGCCAGCGATAGCAGCAGGCCGAGCAGGGCGATGGTATGGCGAACGGGCCGAGGCCGCTCCTTGCTTGAAGTCGCCGGGTTCAGCGCGCACATAGCCGCGATGCTGAATCTGCTCTCGCTCGCGATCGGGCTCGTCGCCTTCCTGCTCGCGCTCATTGCCTTCATTCCCCCTTTGGGCGCGGCCAACTGGCTCATCGTCCCGCTGGCGCTGATCGGCCTTGTCATCGGGCTGATGTCGCCCGCGCGCGGCGGCCGCACGCTCAATCTGGTCGTCATCATCATCGGCATCATCCGCCTGATGCTGGGTGGCGGCATCTTCTGACGGCAGCCCCTCGCCCGCGGACGGGTTCGGGACCGGCCCTTCACTGCCTAACCAAATCGCACTTGCATATTGCCCATCGGGATAAAAGCCTTATGCGGGAGGCGCAGGGGTGGCCGATGGCCGCGATGTGCTGCATGGGCCGTTACCGAGGGGCAGGCCGAACAGGAGGGGGTATGCCGCCAGCAAAATCCCGAGTGCGTTTCCTGTGGATCTGGGTGGTGCTCGTGGTGCTGTATTTCCTGTGGGAAGCGGCATCCTATACCGGGCTGTTCGCCCGCGCCGCCGAATGGCAGCTCGCGCATCTCGGCGAATATCTGCCGACGCTCACCTTCGGTCTGCTGGTTCTCCTGTTCGGATCGCCCGCGCTCCTGCTCTTCCGCCGCCGGCGGCGGCGTGATGCAGCCGACGCGCAAGCCGATCCGTCGCCGGCCGCGCAGGAGGCGGCGGCATCAGCGGCCGTCGTCGGCACGCGTTTCATGCGCTTCCTCTTCTGGATATCGGGCGCGCTGGCGGCGGCGGCGCTGGCCTCGCTGCTGTGGACGATTACCCTGCCGAGCGGCGGCGGCACGCCGCGCGAGGTGGTGCTCGGCACGGCCAGCGATCGCGCACCCGCCGAAGGCGCCGTCCGGCTGGTCGGCGTGATCGTCTACAAGCGCACCGCCGCCTTCACGCAGGGGCTGCTCGTCATGCGGCGTGGCGCGCGCTACGCGCCCGTCTTTCCGCCGGGGGATCATGACAATATGATCCGCTACTTCATCGAGCTGGCGCCGCAGGATCATCTGCAGCCGCGCATGGAGGATGCGGTGGTGGTTCGCACGGGCATCCTCGTGCGCGACAGCCTGCCCGGCGCGCTCGTCCGCCTGTTCCGTTATGCGGGCTATCGCGTCGCCTCGCCGCATTATGTGCTCTACGCCTCGCCGCTGACGATGCGCTGGCATTATTATGTGACGGCGGTGGAGTTCGCGCTGGGCGCGCTCGTCTTCCTCATCGTCGCCCTGTTCCAGCGCCGCCATGTCCGGCGAATGGGCGCGGCCGCAGATGCCGAGCCTGTCGCACAAACAACGTAAACAGGGCGCTAACCGCACCTCGATACCCAAAATTTGCTTGTCCGCCATAGCGATGGTGCCATGTTCGGACTGCCTTCAACGCTGCCCGCAGCCGGCTTGGCCTTTCTGGCGGCGCTCGGCTTGCCAGCGGGCCTGGGCCAGAGCGATGCGCTGCCGCGCCCCGACTCCGTCTCGGCGCGCGCGGCGATCGTCGAAGTGCCCGAAAGCGTGGACAGGAGCGCCAGCGAATTCACCCGCGCCGCCGATGGCCTCTTCTATATCCAGGCGACCGTGAACGGCGAGCCGGTGCGCTTCCTCGTCGATACCGGCGCGAGCGTCGTCGTGCTGACCCCGGAAGACGCCCGCCGTGTCGGCGCGCGGCTGGATGAGGACCGGTATAGCGCCCATGTCGAGACGGTGGGCGGCAAGGCGGCGATGGCGTGGACGACGCTGGACCATGTCACCGTCGCAGGCCGCAAGGTCCACCAGTTGCGCGCCGCCGTGGTACGCGACGGGCTGGGCGTTTCGCTGCTCGGCCAGAACATGCTTTCGAAACTCGCCTCGGTCACGATCGAGGGCGATCGCCTCCGCCTGCGCTGAAGGCTGAAAAGGATAAGGGGAGAAGTGGGCGGCGGCGCATTATAATGCCCGCCGCCCCTTTTGCATGCCGATCAGACGGCGCGTGCTTCGGCGCGGGCCAACCGGCGACCGGCCAGGCGCAATATCCCGCCGATGCAGCCAAAGCCAAGGATGATCATCGCCCAGGTCGACGGCTCGGGCACCGCACTCGGCACGCCCGGCGTATCACCGCCCGACGAGGAAGCCCCCGACGATGCCCCACCGGAGGAACCGCCGCCCGAAGAGCCACCGCCCGAACTGCTGAGGATCGGCCCAACGGGCCCCGGCCCGGGCCCAGCGAAGATGAGCGGTGGCGGCAGATCGGGCACACCGGGCGCGTCGATATCGGGCGTCGCCAGCGGCGAAACCTGCTCGGTCGGCGTTGCCGGCTGCGGCACGCGCGCGGCGAAGGCGGCAGGCGGCGTGGGCGGCGGCGGCGTCAGCGCCTGGCGCGCGCGATGGATGGGAAAAACGCGCGGCACGCCGATCGCCTGCCACGGCGTTGGCGGCACGATGGCGGCCAGCGCCTTGATCGTCGCGGCGGCCTCCGCCTCGTCGAAGAAGCCGGTGGTGAACAGCGCCCGTTCGTTGGAGATCGCGACGCCCGAGACGAGGAGCCCCGCCAGAAGCGCCAGGCTCATCCGCCGCCGCCGCCGTTCCTCCAGTTCCAGAGGAGTCGCACTCGCAACCATTTCGGCCCCCTTTACCACGCCACCATCAGCCTTGACCGGACGGAAATTTCGCACGGTACAACGTATAGACTCCATGCTGCATAAGCGATTCTCCCAAAAGAATGAAGTGTTTCGATTCGGGACAGCCGACACGGGGGCGCGCTATTTGACCTCCGTCGCGCCGTTCCGCACAGAGTAAAGCGAAAGGAGCGCCGCATGAGTGACGGGGTGAAGCTGCACGAAAGCTGGCGGGCGCCGCTCGCCGGGGAGTTCGCCGAACCGTATATGCAGTCGCTCAAGCAATTCCTGCTGACGGAGAAAGCGGCGGGCAAGCGCATTTTCCCCAAGGGCAGCGAATATTTCCGCGCGCTGGACCTCACGCCGCTCGAATCGGTGCGCGTCGTGATCCTGGGGCAGGACCCCTATCACGGCCCCGGACAGGCGCACGGCCTGTGCTTCTCGGTGCGCCCGGGGGTGCGGCCGCCGCCGAGCCTCGTCAATATCTACAAGGAATTGCAGACCGACCTCGGCCTCGTTCCGCCGCGCCACGGCTTCCTCGAACATTGGGCGAAACAGGGCGTGCTGCTGCTCAACAGCGTGCTGACCGTGGAAAACGGGCAGGCCGCCTCGCATCGCGGGCGCGGCTGGGAACGCTTCACCGACGCGGTGATCGCCCGCGTCAACGCGCGCACCGATCCCGTCGTCTTCCTGCTCTGGGGCAGCTACGCCCAGAAAAAGGCGGCGTTCGTCGATTCGGTCGAGAAAGGTGGCCCGCACCTCGTCCTGAAAGCCGCCCACCCCTCGCCCTTGTCGGCGCACAGCGGCTTCTTCGGCTGCCAGCATTTCTCAAAGACCAACACCTTCCTCGAAAGCCGCGGCCTGCCGCCGATCGACTGGACGCTGCCGAGTTCAGGGGAATAGCGCGTCCAACGGCGAGGCATGCCACGGCAGCGTCTGAGGAACGCCGCCAGAGTTTCACGCTCGTGCAAACTCCCCCGACCACTTTTCACGAAACCAGCTTTTCGTTGAAAGTGCCGCCGCCACTTTGTATTTCCGTCCAATGGACAAGAACGGCTTCGGCGCAACGGCCAGCGGCACGCTGATACCGACGATCGGCGGCAGGAAAGCGTTCGTCCCGAACCCGCTGCCGCCTCCCTCGATCGATATCGTCCGCCTTCTACCCGAACTGACGCGCGCCACACAGGCCGTCGGCGAGCTTAAGGGTATAGGCCGCACCATCCCGAACCCTTTGCTTCTGATAAGCCCCCTGCAACGCCGGGAGGCGGTGTCGTCGTCGAGCATGGAAGGCACCTATACGACGCTGACCGATCTTTTCCTGTTCGAGGCCGGCGCCGGCGACGCGGCGGCGAGGGGCGACAATCGTGAGGTCCTGAACAATGTGCGTGCGCTGGAAGGCGCGATCGCCGCGCTTGGACAACTTCCGATCTCGACGCGGCTGATCCGCGATGCCCATCGGGTCCTGCTGTCGGGCGTCGCGCGCCATCGTGGCGCGACCATCGCCGCCGGTGAACTGAAGCGCGATCAGAACTGGATCGGTGGTGGCGGCCGGATCGACAATGCGCGCTTCATTCCGACCCCGCCCGGCGAGACACCCGCCGCACTCGACCAGCTGATGGCTTTCATCAACCGCGAGGACAGGTCTGCCCCGCTGATCGATGCCGCGCTGGCGCATTATCAGTTCGAAACGATTCATCCGTTCGCCGACGGCAATGGGCGCGTCGGCCGCATGCTGATTACACTGATGCTGATCGTCGCCGGCACGTTGCCCACGCCGTTGCTTTACATGAGTCCGTATCTGGAACGGCACAAGGATTGCTATATCGATCTGATGTATGCCGTTTCGCGCGACGGCGCGTGGGAACCCTGGATCGCCTTCTTTCTGGAAGCCGTGACCGCTTCCGCCGAGGAAACGATCACGGTGGTCCAGCGATTGCAGGACCTGCAACGCGACTATCGCGAACGCTTTCAGACGGCACGCCGGTCCGCGCTGATGCTCAGGATCGTCGATCTGGCGTTCGAGCGCCCGGTCCGATCGATTTCCGATTTTGCCGAGGCGCTGGGGGTGACCTATGGCGGCGCCCAGAACAACATCAACGAACTGATCGCACAGGGCGTGGCGGAGGAAGTCGGCGGCACCTATCCGAAGCTGATCCGCTTTCCCGGCGTGCTGGAGGCGTTGCGGGTGGGGTGAGCCGTGTGACGCGGCTCACCCCGTTCAGAAATCGCGGGACCGCACCGCAACTTGGACGCTGATCCAGTACGCCTAAGATACCTGGCCCAAGGGCCGACGCTCTCGTCGGTCCTTGGGCTTTCCATCAATCATGCTCCCGTCCGCCCGCACCCATGTAAAGCTCGCGGCCGGTTTCGTTGTAGAGTTCGCTCATCTTGACCATCCCGGCTTCCGCCTCCTCAGCAGCGATGAAGGTTTCTGGGGCCGCGTTCTGCTTCGCCGCGAAATCCCGCACTTCCTGCGTGATCTTCATCGAGCAGAATTTGGGGCCGCACATCGAGCAGAAGTGAGCGGTTTTCGCGCCTTCCGCCGGTAGCGTCTGGTCGTGATATTGCTCGGCCGTGTCGGGGTCGAGGCTCAGGTTGAACTGGTCGCGCCAGCGGAATTCGAAGCGGGCGCGGCTGAGCGCGTCGTCGCGGAGTTTCGCGGCGGGGTGGCCTTTCCCGAGGTCGGCGGCGTGGGCGGCGAGTTTGTAGGTGACGACACCGACCTTGACGTCGTCGCGGTCGGGCAGGCCGAGATGCTCCTTGGGCGTCACGTAGCAGAGCATCGCGGTGCCGTACCAGCCGATCATCGCGGCGCCGATGCCGCTGGTGATATGGTCGTAGCCCGGCGCGATGTCGGTGGTGAGCGGCCCCAAGGTGTAAAAGGGCGCCTCGCCGCAGCTTTCGAGCTGCTTGTCCATATTCTCCTTGATCTTGTGCATCGGCACATGGCCGGGGCCTTCGATCATCACCTGCACGTCCTGCTGCCAGGCGCGCTTCGTCAACTCGCCCAGCGTGTAAAGTTCGGCGAACTGCGCCTCGTCATTGGCGTCGGCGATGCTGCCGGGGCGCAGGCCGTCGCCCAGCGAATAGGCGATGTCATAGGCCTTCATGATCTCGCTGATCTCGTCGAAATGCTCGTAGAGGAAACTCTCCTTGTGGTGCGCGAGGCACCATTTCGCCATGATCGATCCGCCGCGCGACACGATACCGGTGACGCGCTTCGCCGTCAGCGGCACGTAAGGCAGGCGCACGCCGGCATGGATGGTGAAATAATCGACGCCCTGCTCGGCCTGCTCGATCAGCGTGTCGCGGAAGATTTCCCACGTCAGGTCCTCGGCGATGCCGCCGACCTTCTCCAGCGCCTGATAGATGGGGACGGTGCCGATCGGCACGGGGCTATTGCGGATGATCCATTCGCGCGTGTCGTGGATGTTGCGCCCGGTCGACAGGTCCATGACGGTATCGGCGCCCCAGCGGATCGCCCAGACCATCTTGTCGACTTCGCTGGCGACGTCGGACGCGACCGCGCTGTTGCCGATATTGGCGTTGATCTTGACGAGGAAGTTGCGGCCGATCGCCATCGGCTCGCTCTCGGGATGGTTGATGTTGCTGGGGATGATCGCGCGGCCGCGCGCCACCTCGTCGCGGACGAATTCGGGGGTGACATAATCGGGGATCGACGCGCCCCAATCCTGCCCGTCGCGCGCCGCCGCCTCCTTCAGCGCCGCGCGGCCGACATTTTCGCGGATCGCGACATATTCCATTTCGGGCGTGACGATGCCGCGCCGGGCATAATGCATCTGGCTGACGTTCGCGCCCGCTTTCGCGCGCAAGGGACGGCGAACGACGTTGGGGAAGGGCGCGACCCCGCCCGAGCGATCGGGGCCGAGCTGGCCGTTATCCTCGGGCCTTACCGCGCGCGCGTCATAGCTTTCAACGTCGCCCCGCCCGACGATCCAGTCGCGCCGGAGCTGCGGAAGGCCCGCCATGATGTCGATCCGCACGTCGGGATCGGTATAGGGGCCGGACGTGTCATAGACGTTCAGCGGCGACTCGCCCGACGACGGCTCCAGCGCGATCTCGCGCATCGCAACGCGCACGCCCTGCGGCCCTTCGACATGGATCTTGCGGCTGCCCCGGATCGGGCCGGTGGTGACGTTCATCTCGGTGCGCGCGGGAATATCGGCCATGGCGAATCTCACTCCGTTGGGCTGGACGGAGGACGGGCGGCGCGGTTACGCATGCGCTCCCTCCCTCCGCCGGTGTCAGCCGGATCAGGTTCTACGGGTCGCAGCGGATCGGGCTGCCTCTCAGCCGCGTCGCGCGGCCCCCCGGGGATGGCGGGAGACTAGCCGCTTCCGCCCGAAAAGCCTAATCCTATTATCCGCCCGCCCGCCTGGCGCCGCTGCTAGCGGAATCGGCGGAATCGAGGGCCAAGAGAGGAGCGATAGCGTCCCGCCGTTCATCGTGGCGACACCTTCACGGGCGGAAGGGACGCCGGTTCGCTTTTCGCCCAGGCAGGAAGCCGCCCATGACGCGCCCGCTGTTGCTCGCCCTTCTCCTCCTCCCGCTCGCCGCCTGCACCACGCTCTCGCCCGAGGCGAAGGTGCGCAGCCGGCTGATCGAGGCGGGGCTGTCGCCGCGCATGTCCGACTGCATGGCGCACCGGCTGGTGAAGCGGCTCTCGATCGGGCAGCTCAAGCAGCTCGGCGCGCTGGGCAAGCTCGCCCACAAGGATATGGGCGCGATGCGCGTCGACGAATTCCTCGATCGCCTGCGCGCGCTCGACGATCCGCGGATCGTGTCGGTGACGGGCAAGGCCGCGCTGGTCTGCGCGATCGATCGCTGAAGCCGGCCTTCCCGCCGGCCCTGTTGCGCGCCTGCTCTGGTCATCGCGGCCCGTGTGTGCTTTAGCCGCGGCGTTTCGACTTGGAATCAGGGGCGGACGCGCGCGATGAACATCCACGAATATCAGGCCAAGGAACTGCTCGCGAAATTCGGGGTGGCGATCCCCGCAGGCCATGCGGCGACCAGCGTGGCCGAAGCAATCGAGGCGGCGAAGAAGCTCCCCGGGCCGCTCTATGTGGTGAAGGCCCAGATTCATGCCGGCGGACGCGGCAAGGGCAAGTTCAAGGGCGCGGCGCCCGACGCCAAGGGTGGTGTCCGCCTCGCCAAGTCGATCGACGATGTCGCGCGCGACGCCGGCGAGATGCTGGGCCATACGCTCGTCACCGTGCAGACGGGCGAGGCGGGCAAGGAGGTGAACCGCCTCTACGTCACCGACGGCGTCGACATTGCGTCGGAATATTATCTCTCGATGCTGGTCGATCGCAAAAGCGGCCGCATCGCGATGATCGTCTCCACCGAAGGCGGCATGGACATCGAGGAGGTGGCCCACAAGACGCCGGAGAAGATCCGCACGATCACGATCGATCCGGCCAGCGGCTTCCAGCCGCATCACGGCCGCGCCGTCGCCTTCGCGCTCGGCCTCAAGGGCGATCTGAACAAGAAAGCGGTGAAGCTGGCGGGCCAGCTCTATCAGGCCTTCCTCGCGCTCGACATGGCGATGCTGGAGGTCAATCCGCTGGTCGAGACGAAGGGCGGCGACCTGATCGTCCTCGACACCAAGATGAGCTTCGATTCGAACGCGCTCTACCGCCACCCCGATGTGATGGCGCTGCGCGACGAGAGCGAGGAGGACCCCGCCGAGATCGAGGCGAGCAAATATGACCTCGCCTACATCAAGCTGGACGGCAATATCGGCTGCATGGTGAACGGCGCGGGCCTCGCCATGGCGACGATGGACATCATCAAGCTGAACGGCGCCTTCCCGGCAAACTTCCTCGACGTGGGCGGCGGCGCCAGCAAGGAGAAGGTGACGGCCGCGTTCAAGCTGATCCTCCGCGATCCGGCGGTGAAGGGCATCCTCGTCAACATCTTCGGCGGCATCATGCGCTGCGACATCATCGCGGAGGGCATCATCGCGGCGGCGAAGGAGGTGAACCTCTCCGTGCCGCTCGTCGTCCGGCTCGAAGGAACCAACGTCGCCGAGGGCAAGCGCATCCTCGCCGGATCGGGCCTGCCGATCGTCGCCGCCGACGATCTGGGCGACGCCGCACGCAAGATCGTCGCCGAGGTGAAGGCGGCCGCCTGACCGACGCCACGCCGGCCAAGGGAGATTGGAACCGATGAAGATCCTCGTGCCCGTGAAGCGGGTGATCGATTATAATGTGAAGCCGCGGGTGAAGATGGACGGCAGCGGGGTGGACCTCGCCAACGTCAAGATGTCGATGAACCCGTTCGACGAGATCGCGGTGGAAGAGGCGATCCGCCTCAAGGAAAAGGGCGCTGCGACCGAGATCGTCGCCGTCTCGATCGGCGAGGCGAAGGCGCAGGACACGCTGCGCACCGCGCTCGCCATGGGGGCCGACCGCGCAATTCTGGTGGTGAGCGAGAGCGAGGTGGAGCCGCTGGGCGTCGCCAAGTTGCTGGCAAAGATCGTCGAGGAGGAAGCGCCCGGGCTGGTGATCCTCGGCAAGCAAGCGATCGATGACGATTCGAACCAGGTGGGCCAGATGCTCGCCGCGCTGACCGGCCGGCCGCAGGGCACCTTCGCCTCCAGGGTAGAGATCGAGGGCGAGGCGGTGAAGGTGACGCGCGAGGTGGACGGCGGGCTGGAGACGCTGAGCCTGAAGCTGCCCGCGATCGTGACGACCGACCTGCGCCTCAACGAGCCGCGCTACGCATCGCTGCCCAACATCATGAAGGCGAAATCGAAGCCGCTGGCACAGAAAACGCCCGCCGATTACGGCGTCGACGTGGCGCCGCGCCTCAAGACGATCAAGGTTGCCGAGCCGCCGAAGCGGGCGGCGGGCGTCAAGGTAGCGGACGTCGATGAACTGGTGGCGAAGATCAAGGCGTTGGGAGTGACGGCATGAAGACGCTCGTCTGGGTCGAACATGAAGCGGGCGCGGTGAAGGACGCGACTTTGTCCGCCGTCACCGCCGCGGCGAAGCTGGGCGAGGTGCATCTGCTCGTCGCCGGACGAGATGTCGGCGCGGTGGCCGAGGCGGCGGCGAAGATCGCGGGCGTGGGCAAGGTCCATGTCGCCGACGATGCCGCCTATACGCATGCGCTGGCGGAAAATGTCGCGCCGCTGGTGGCCGATCTTATGGCCAGCCACGACGCCTTTGTCGCACCGGCCACCTCGGCGGGCAAGAATATCGCGCCGCGCGTCGCCGCCCTGCTCGACGTGATGCAGGTGTCCGACATCCTGTCGGTGGAGAGCGCCGACACCTTCACGCGGCCGATCTATGCCGGCAACGCGATCGCGACCGTGCAGTCGTCGGACGCGAAGAAGGTCCTCACCGTACGCGCGACCGCGTTCGGGAAGGCCGCGCGCGAGGGCGGATCGGGCGTGGTGGAGACGGTGGCGGGCGCGGGCGAGTCGGGTCTTTCGAGCTTCGTCGGCGCCGAGCTGTCGCAGTCCGAACGGCCCGAACTGACGAGTGCGAAGGTGATCGTCTCGGGCGGCCGCGCGCTCCAGAATGGCGAGAATTTCCATAAGCTGATCGAACCACTGGCCGACAAGCTGGGCGCCGCGATCGGCGCCAGCCGCGCGGCGGTGGACGCGGGCTATGTTCCCAACGACTATCAGGTGGGCCAGACGGGCAAGATCGTCGCGCCCGAACTCTATATCGCGATCGGCATTTCGGGCGCGATCCAGCACCTTGCCGGGATGAAGGATAGCAAGACAATAATTGCCATCAATAAAGATGAAGATGCACCTATCTTCCAGGTGGCGGATATCGGACTTGTCGGCGATCTTTTTCAGATCGTGCCGGAGCTTACCGGCAAACTGTAGCAGGAAAGACACGCCCGCCACGAATGCGGCGGGGCGGAATAGCACTTCTCTATTTGCATGGTTTTGCCGCGCGGCGGGAGCATTCCGGCCGCCGGCTTGGCCTAATTGCCTTCACGTCCGTGAATTGAGGAGCGCCCGGCACGGCATCGGGCGACCCGGCACGGTCGGGAGGCGGCGTGAAGTTCCCCTGCGCCGTTTCCGCCCTTCATGGCTTGTTGGGAGGAATCGATGTTCAAGACTGTTGCCGGACAAACCCTGTGGCTGGCCGGAGCAAGCATGCTCGCGCTGGCGGCGCCCGCTTTCGCGCAGGACGATACGGCCGCCGCGCCCGCCGCGCAGCCCGCTGCCGCCGCACCCGCGGAGAATACGGGCCTCGGCGAAATCGTCGTCACCGCGCAGTTCCGCGCGCAGAACCTGCAGGATACGCCGCTGTCGATCACCGCGGTGAATGCGGGCCTGCTCCAGGCGCGCAGCCAGACCAATATCAGCCAGGTCGCCAACCAGGCGCCAAACGTGACGCTGGTGCCCGGCGGCGCGGTGTTCGGCCCGTCGCTCGGCGCGTCGATCCGCGGCGTCGGCCAGTTCGACTTCAACCCCGCCTACGAGCCGGGCGTCGGTTTCTATATCGACGACGTCTATTATGCGACGCTGACCGGCGGCATGTTCGACCTGCTCGACCTCGACCGCGTCGAGATCCTGCGCGGGCCGCAGGGTACGCTCACGGGGCGGAACTCCGAGGGCGGCGCGATCAAGCTCTTCACCAAGAAGCCCGACGCGAACGAGGGCGGCTGGATCGAGGCGACCTACGGCAACCGCAACCGGATCAGCATGCGCGGCAGCGCCGATTTCGCGCTGACCGATACGCTGTTCGGCCGCATTTCGGGCGTCTACAAGCAGCAGGACGGCTATGTCGACCAGATCGACTATGGCTGCGCCAATCCCGGCAATCCGGAGGGTGTCCCCGCCTATCGCGCGGCGGGCAACTGCCGCGTCGCCAAGCTGGGCGAAACCTCGCACCAGGCGATCCGCGGCCAGTTGCGCTGGAACCCGTCCGAGAAGTTCGACATCACCATCTCGGGCGATTACAGCCATGAGGATCGCACCAACGCGGCCGAAGTGCCGACCTTCTCGGTCAATCCCGACTATCTGTGCGGCAAATATTGCACCTATGCTGATTATCGCACGCCGACCTCGACCTTCAGCAATCGCAACACCTTTAAGGGCGGCGGCGTTTCGGCGAACGCGACCTGGCATTTCAATGACGCCCTGTCGCTGACGTCGATCACCGCCTACCGTCGCTATGTCGCGACCTTCGGCACCGATGACGACTTCTCGCCCGACCCCATCTTGGAAGCCGGCGGCGACAACCGCCTGCGTCATCATTTCTTCAGCGAGGAACTACGCCTGAACGGCAAGATCGGCGATATCGCCGAATTCACGCTGGGCGGCTATTATTCGAAGCAGAAGACGACCTACTTCACCAAGCAGGACATCTATTACATCGTCCCCGGCGTGCCACTCCAGTTCATCGGCAACGATCCGGTGAAGTCGGACAGCAAGGCGGTGTTCGGCACGGTGATCGTCCACCCGACCGAGGCGCTGACGCTGACTGGCGGCTTGCGCTACACCAAGGAATCGAAGGATTATACCTTCTCGCGGCGGAATTATGACGGCACGCCGCTGACCGGCCTCGGCGCAGCGTTCGGGCTTAATGCCCTCGATGGCCTGACGTCCAGATATAGTGGCGATCGCGTCGATTATCGCGCCTCGGTCGATTATCGTCTGTCGCCGGCGGTGCTCGCCTACGCAACCTTCTCGACCGGTTTCAAGGGCGGCGGCGTCAGCGCGCGTCCGTTCAACGCCGACCAGGCCCTGAACGGCACGTTCAAGCCCGAGACGCTCACCAACTATGAAATCGGCCTAAAAACCGACCTATTCGATCGCCGGCTGCGGGTGAACGTGTCCGGCTTCATCAACGATTATAAGGACATCCAGCTTCCGATCTCGGATTGCTCCAATTTTGGCGGCGGCCCGTGCGGCGTCGTCACCAACGCGGGCGACGCGCGCTTCAAGGGCGTCGAGTTCGAGCTGAATGCCGAGCCGATCCCCGGCCTCAACATCGACGGGTCGGCAAGCTACCTGACGAGCAAGTACAAGTCGCTGAGCCCGGCGGTAGGCACCAACGTGTTCCTCACCGATCCGGCGACCTCCGCACCGCGCTGGAAGTGGAGTTGGGGCATCCAGTATGAGGGCGATCTGGGCGGCGAGAACGGATCGATCACCCCGCGCTTCGACATGTCCTACAATGGCAAGATGTTCCAGGGCCGGGCGATCGGCGGGCAGCAATATTATCTGCCCGAATATGTGCTGGCCAACGCCCGCCTGACATGGCGCAATGCCGACAAGAACCTCTCCATCTCGGCGGAAGTGACCAACCTGCTCAACAAATATTATTACAACGCCATCTTCGACGCGGTCTACAGCTTCACCGGCACGGCCTACCAGCAGGTCGGCACGCCGCGCGAATATGCGATCACGATCAACAAGAAGTTCTGATTGGAAGGAAAGGCCCCTCAGCACGCCCGTCCGTCATTCCCGCACAGGCGGGAATCCATAGGCACTGCCGTCGCAGAACAGCCGAAAAGTGGCGTTTATGGATCCCCGCCTGTGCGGGGATGAGGGTGCGGGAGGGAGGTGCCGGCTTTTGCTGGCATGACGATTTCGGTGGATCGTTGGGGCGGCTTCGGCCGCCCCCTTTTTGTCAGCGTATCTGGAAGAGGACGCGATCGACCGGGCGCCCTTCGCCGTCGACGAGGGTGAGGGCGTGGCGGCCGGGGCCGGCGAGGAGCAGCGGGCCGGCCTCCGCCATCCCGATATCGCGCTTGTCCAGCAGCAACCGATGCCCCGTAGCCGCGCCCCGGACGGTGACGCGTATGCGCTGCCGGTCGATCGGGATGTCGGGATCAAGGGCGAAGATCGTGCCCGAGACGGGATCGGCGATGCGCGGGCGGCGCGCCTCGGCCGGGGCGGCGGCGATCGCGGCCTGCCCTGTGCCGGCGAGGAACCATTCGCGGCGTGGCGGCTCGATATTCCCGGCGAACCGGACCGACCTTTGCTCCACCCCCGGCGGCGCGGGCGGGCGGCGGCCGGGATGGCCCGCATGCAGGCCCAGCATCACCTCACGCCACACCGGCGCGGCGCCGCTGGTGCCCGAAACGGCGCGCATCGAATCGCCTTCGAGATTGCCGACCCAGACGGCGACGGTGAACCGATCCGAAAAGCCGATGCACCAATTGTCGCGCATCGCCTTCGACGTGCCGGTCTTCACCGCCGCCCAGAAGGGCAGGCGCAACGCCGAATCCAGCCCGAAAGTGGCCGCGCGCGCGCCCGGATCGCTCAGCATGTCCGCGACCAGCCAGCTCGCCTGCCGCGTATAGACCTGCCGCGCCTTGGCGTCCTTCGGATCGGCGGCGGTCAGGCGGAGCGGCGAGAAATGCCCGCCATTGGCCAATGTGCGATAGGCGTTCGCCTGTTCGAGCAATGTCACCTCGGCTGATCCCAGCGCGAGCGAGAAGCCGTAATAATCGCCGTCCTCGGTCAGCCCGCGATAGCCGGTGTCCCACAGCCGGTCGCGAAATGGCTGCACCCCGACCAGCAGCAGGGTCCGCACCGCCGGCACATTCAGCGATCCCGCCAGCGCCGAGCGCGCCGACACCGGCCCCTTGAAGGCGTGATCGTAATTTTGCGGCACGTAGAGGCCCGACGCGGTGTCGAGCTGGACCGGCGAATCGTCGAGGATCGAGGCGGGGGTGAGATAACCCTTCTCCATCGCCTCGGCATAGAGGAAGGGTTTCAGCGTCGATCCCGCCTGCCGCCACGAATCGGCCCCGTCCACGGCGGGCGCGGTGGAGGACCCGCCGACGCCGCCGACATACGCCAGCACGTCGCCTGTTCTGTTGTCCAGCACCACCACCGCCCCGTCGCGCGCGCGGCCCGCGCCCAGCGCGCTGAGCTGGTGACGGAGCGCGCGGATGGCGATGCGCTGCGCCTGCCGGTCGATCGTCGTCGTGACGCGCAGTCCCGGCTCGCGCAGCAGCCGGACGGCGAGATGCGGCGCAAGCCCCGGATCGAGCGCCAGCCGCCGCGCGGGGCCGAACGCCTCGACGGCGGCGCTTTCCAGATCGGGGCAGCGGCCGCCCCCGCGCAAGGTGCAGGCGCGCCGCGCCACTTCCGCCGCGCTCGCCTGCGGTGAGGGGAGGAGCGCAACGAGCAGCAGCGCATCGTCACGGGTCAGCGTCGCCGGCGCCTTGCCGAACAGGGTGAGTGCGGCCGCGCCGACGCCCTGCGCCTCGCCGCGAAAACCGGCAAGGTTCAGATAAGCCTCCAATATCTGCGGCTTCGTCCAGCGCGATTCAAGCGCGAGCGCCGCACGCATCTGCCGCGCCTTGTCGCGCCAGCGCCGCGCGCCGGGCCGGGCGAGATCGGGGGCGAGGAAGGCGGCCAACTGCATCGTGATCGTCGATGCGCCGCGCGCCGGCCGCCCCGTCAGCCTGTCCCGCAGCGCGCCGAGCACGCCCAGCCAATCGACCCCTTCATGCCAGAAGAAGCGGCGGTCCTCCGCCGCGATCAGCGCGCGCGGCATGGGCGTCGCGATCCGGTCGAGCGGCGTCCAGGCAAGGCGGCGCGCGGAGAAATCGACGCGCTCGGAATCGAGCAGGTGGCCGTCGCGATCGTAGAGCCACGCCTCGCTCGGCCGGTAGGCGGCGCGCACCGTGGCGAAGGACGGCATGGCGGGCGGCAGCGTCATGACCCAGAGCGCGACCAGGAGGCTCAGGAGTAGTCCAGCCCCCGTCAGGATCAGCGCGCGGCGCGTGACAGGAGTCCCTCTCAGCGCAACGCCACCGTCAGCGGCGCGTTGGGCGCTTCGCCCCTTATATCAGGCGAATAGAGCGCCTCGACCCGCGTCGGCGGAAGCTGGAGACGGCCCGATCCGTTGAGACGCACCGCATATTCGACGGTGAAGCGCCCGCGCGGCACCCAGGCGAAATAGCCGCGCCACGCATCCTGCCCGCGCTCGACATAAGAGGGTTGCGCGCCCTCCCCGCCTGACGCCTGCGCCGCGAGGATTTGCGACTGGCCGCCGAGATCGCCGACGATCGTCGCGCCCGCCGGAATCGGATCGTTCACCACCACCCAGTTGCGCCCCGCCGACGCCTCGACGGTGATCCGCACTTTCAGCACGTCGCCGCGCGTCAGCCGCCCCTTCACCCGCTGCTGAAGCGGGGTGACGCTGCGCGTGATCCGATAGCCCGCGAAGAGCGGCTTGGTCAGCGGCACCGCCGCACGCACCGCCACCTCCGCCCACGGGCCGGCGCCGCCGCTCTGCGTCAGCGCGAGCGGTGTCTTTTGGGAGGGTAGCGTGAGACGGAGCAGCGCGGGCGTGTCGCCGATCGGCCAATGCTGGCGGCGTGTCACCCCGCCCAGCGTCGTCGTCGTCGTCCCCGCCACCGCGCCCGCCGGGTAGAGGGCGGCAAAGCGCTTTGCGGCGATCACGCCCCAGGCATTGGCGGGGGGCGTGTCCCAATGGCCATGCCGCTGGCGGAGCGATGCGCCCACCATCATGCGCGGCGCTTCCTCCTGCCAGCCGGGCCGCCCGAGAATGGCGATCAGCGCCTTCAACACACTTTCATCGCCGCTCGCCATCATCCACCAGGGCGCGGCGGCCGCATCGGCGAGATCGAGCCGCGAGCCTTCATAGACCAGCCGGCCGCGAAGCGCCGTCTCGGCCGCCTGCGCCAGCGCCGGGTTCGCCCCGCGCACGGCCCGCGTCGCGACCAGCCAGTCGGCGAGCAATCCCGTGGGCATATCGGCGGGCGCGAGGCCGATCTGGCCGAGCATCGCCGGCGTCGCCGCCCCGTTGCGCGCGAGCGCGGCGAACGCGGCGAGTCGCTGGAAACGCGGATCGCCGCTCGCCGCATTCTCGCGCTGGAGGCGGCCGTCGACCACCGCCTTCATCGCCTCGATCATCCGCGCGCGCGGCCCCTCGGGCAACGCGAAGCCCGCCTCGGCGGTCATCGACAGGACATAGGCGGTGAGCGCCTCGCTGCCCTCCAGCGTGCTCGACGGGAAGTAGCGGAGCAGCCCCTCGCGATCGAGATAAGCGGGCAGGTCGGCGGCAAGCCGGCTCCACGCCGCCGCGTCGCCCGCCACCACCGCCTTGGACAGGCGCTGCTCGAAACAGGCATAGGGATAATCGGCCATATAGGCGCGCACCCCGTCGAGCGGCGGGGCGAGGGTGGAGGACAGCCGCACCTCGACGCCGCCCCGGCCGGGCAAGGCGCCCACGGGCGGCGTCAGCGTCACCGAGGAAGCGGGGCCGACGCGCAGCAGCGTCGCCGCCCAGGTCGTCACCGGAACGGCGGGCACGATCGTCTGATCGACCGTCAACTGATCGGCGGCGCGCCCATCGGCGGCGCGGGCATGGACCGTCCAGGCGAGGCTGCCGATCCCGGCGGGCGCGGGCATGTGCCACGTGATCGGCACCGCGCCGCCCGCCGGGATCGTGACGGTCAGCGCCGGACCGGTCGCGACGCGGGGCTTCACGTCCACGCTGGCCGTCACCTTCATCGGCCGATCCGATCCGTTGCGCAGCGTGAAGCTGGCGCCATAAAGGTCGCCCGCGCGGACAGTGGGCGGCAGGCCCGAATATAGGGTGAGGTCCTGCGTCGTCCGCACGCTCGTCTCCCCGGTGCCGAAACGGTCGGCCCCGGCGGTGGCGATCGCGACAAGGCGGAAGGCGGAGAGCGAATCCGACAAGGGCACCGCGATCCGCGCGCGCCCCTGGGCATCGAGCTTCACCCGCCCGCGCCACAGCAGGACGGGGCGGAAATCGGCGCGGTTGAGCGCGGAAAGATCGCCGCCGCCACCGCCGCCCGAGGCGACCGCCTTGCGGCCATAATGGCGCTTGCCGACCACCTGCGTCTGCGCGGTGGCGGTGAGGACCGAAAGCGGCCGTTCGCCCATCATCGCGTCGAGCACCTGCCAGCTTGGATTGGGGGCGAGTTGCAACAGCGCCTCATCCACCGCGGCGAAGGCGATTTCGGCCGAAGGCGGCGGCTTGCCCGAGGGATCGCGCACCTGCACCGACACCTCCGCCGTCTCGCGCACGCGATATTTCGTCTTGTCGGCCTTCACATCGACCGCGAGCCGGTGCGTTTCCCAGCCGACCGTGATTTTGGCGATGCCGAGGCGGTAGCTGGGCTTGGCCAGATCGACGAGCGCGGTCGGCCGCGCGCCGTCGCCCCCGCCGAAGAAAGGCAGGTGCCAGCGCCGCGCGAAATCGGCGAGCCACAGCCGCCAGCCCGAGACACGCCCGCGCACCGCAAGCACCGAGACATAGACGTTGGGTGCATAGGCCCCTTCGAGCGGCACCTCGACCACCGCATTCTTGCCCGACAGATGGGTGACGAAGCTCTTGAGCACGCCCTCGCGCTCCACGGTGACGAGCGCGGTCGCCTCGCGGAAGGGCATGCGGACCTGGAGCCGCGCGGTATCGCCGGCCTTGTAGGTGCGCTGTTCGGGCACGACATCCATCCGGTCGCCATTGTCGCCGCCGAACCACCAATCCTCATCGCCCGCGACCCAGATCGATCGCACCGCGCGGCTGATATTGCCGGCATCGTCGCTGGCCGAGGCGACGGCGTACAATTCGCCCGACGTCCCCGGCTCGATCCGGCATTCGGCAAGGCCCTGCGCGTCGGTGCTGGTGACGCAGTTGGAGGCGAGCTTCGTCGTGCGCGCATTATTGTCATAGGCGTAGAAGCCGCCGATCAGCCGCCGCCGGGCCGACAATATCTCGCGGCTGTAGAGCGATATCGCGACGCGCTTGCCCTTCACCGGCCGGCCGTCGAGATCGAGGACGACCATCTTCAAACGCAGATCGTCCGCCTTCATCATCCAGCCGTCGGTCTTGAGGCCGACGCGGATCGCGGCGGGATGGATTGGGATGCGGCTCGACGCGGTCAGCACCTCGCCGTTCGCGTCCTGATAATCCATCTCCACCGTCATCGTCGTCGGCCGGTCGATCGTCGCGGGGATGGCGATGCTGGTGTGCGCCGCGCCTTCGGCATCCAGCATAAGCGGTATGGTCTGCGCGGCGGGCGTCGGCGTGCCGATCTCCTCGCCGTCGCCGTCGAGCGGGCGGACGCCCTCGATTATGTCCTTGCCACCGAAGCTCCACCCGTCCCAGCCCTTGGGTGTCGCAAAATCGGGATCGAATGCCGCGCGGACGCTGACCGGCAGGCCCGAGGCGCCGCCCCCCGACAGATAGCCTGCGTAGAGCGCGAGCGGCACGGTGCGCGCATGGACCACCGGCGCGCGCGGCCCGGTGATCGACGCGCGCATCGTCGGCAGACGATATTCCTCCAGCCGCAGCGTCTGGCTGGTGAAGACGGTGTCGTCGCCGAAGAGGAAGGAGAGCGCATAATCACCCTCCGGCGCGCCCTTTGGCGCCGTCCAGCGCGTCTCGCCGATGCCGTCGGCGCCGATCGTCACCGGCAGATCGAAATGCGTGTCCGATCCGCGATGGCTGAGGCGCAGGATGCCCTTCTTCGCGCCGGTGAAGGCGAAGCCCTTCGCCACCGGGCGGCGGACGATATGCTTCATGTTCACTGTCTCGCCCGCGCGGAGCAGCGCGCGATCGAAGACGGTGTGGAAGATGTCGCCCGCGTCGCCATAGCCATAGGGCAGATCGAAATCGTAGGGGCGAATGCCCTCGCCCCAACCGGTCATCGTGAAGCTGAAATCATCGCCCTTGCGCGCCGACACCATCAGCGGATGGGGCGAATTTTCGTCGCAGCTTCCATAAGTCTCGGGTTCGGTCAGCGATCCGTTGATCCGCAGCCGGCCGACCGCGTCGGCGCGGCCCGCCGCGAAGCTCTTGCCGGTGCAACTGTCGGTGACGCGGATGTCCGCACCGGGCACGGGCTTGCCGCTGTCGAGCGCCGTCACCCAGACGAGCGAGGAGGAGCGGCCCCATTCGAAATGCACCGCCATGTTAGTGACGAGCGCGGCGGCCGTCACATAGCGCGTCGCCGGGCGGCCGAGCAGCGCACGGCCGAGCACCGGGCTGGCCAGCTCGACCACGTAAAAGCCGGGCTTGCCGAGGGGGATGCCCACCACCTCGAACTGCTTGCCCTTGCCGGGCAACGCTACGTTCAGCGGCTTGGCATCGGCCTTGGCGAGCAGCGGCGTCGCGCCGGTATAATTGACGGTGCGCCTGGCCTTGCCTTCCCCCTCCTCGCGGAAATCACTCTTATTGGCCTTGTCGACGCGGCGCAGCCACGCCGCGATCGCGCCGTCCTCGCCCTTCATGCGCGCGAGCTTGCCGTCGACGCCTGCCAGCATCCGGCCGCCCAGCGCCGGCTCGACATGGCGGACGGTGACGGGCAGGACGCCGCCCTCGCCCGCCTCCAATATGCCGAAGGGCGCGGCGAACTTCACCAGCGGCGGCGCGACGTCGAATCGTATGTCGAGCGGGAAGCGCTGCGCATTGGCGAGCGGGCGGCCGCTGTCGTCGACCACGCGATCGGGCAGGCGCACGCTGCCCGCCATCCCCTCGGGCAGCGGCGCCTTGAAGGTGACGTCGGTGACGGTCGCCACCTTGCGCGCGGCATCATCGCCGAAGGTCGGCGCGATATCGCGGCCGCTGGCGAGGTGGAGGCGGATCGCCTTCGCCGTCGCGATCGGGATCGGCGCGGTGAAGCGCAGCCGCGCGTCCTGCACCGGGTTGCAGCCCGCATTCGGATTGACGCGCGGGCATTCGAAGCGCGCCTCGAACGCCTTGCGCACGGTGAAGTCGAACCGCTGGTCCTTGCCCGCCTTGCGCCCGCCCGGCCCGCTGATCCCCGCGCCCCAGACGAGCGCCATGTCATGCCCCGGCGGCAGCGGCCGGCGGCATTTGAGCGCGATCATCGTCCGCGTCGCGGCCTGGCGATCGGCGGCGGAGGCGGGCAGATTGTCGGGCAGGCCCGCCTCGCGCAGGAAGCTCGACACCTCGTAGCGATCCGGCCCCATCGCGGCGAGCAGCTTTGCAGGGAGATCGGGGGCGAGCAGATCGACCGCGATCTTCTCGCCGATGCCGTCCACCGCGCAATAGGCATTGGCGGCGACCGAGGCGCGATCGGGCACGACGTTCGCCGCGACGAGGAAGACCTGATCCTCCTCGACATCGCCGCCATAGCGCGACGGCAGCACCGCGCGCGCCTCCGGCCCGCCGGTGTCGATCGGAAAGCGCCGCTGGCCGCCGACCGTCGCGCCGCGCAAGCTGGTCAGCTTGTCCTTCAGATCGAAGGTGCAGGCGAGGCCGCCGGGCAGCGGGCGGGTAAATTCATAGACCCAGCTTTTCTGGTCGATCCAGCGGCCCTCGCCGCCCACCGGGCAGCGCACCGCGAAGGGCGAAGCCGCGCGCGGATCGCCGAGCGGCACCATCGGCTCCGAAAAGCGCACGGTGAAACGCTCGACCGCCGCGCCCTGCCCCGCGCCGCCGGGGAGCGCGGTGACGACGGTGGGGCGCGTATCGCTGGACGCCGCGGCGGAACCGAGCGCGAGCAGCGGGATCAGCCATTGCGCCTTCCATCGCCGCACGATCGTCTCCCCACTGTCGATGGGGCACAGTGCCGGCTAAGCGCCTATAAATCCAGTGCCAAGCGGTATTCCGCCGGCAGCCCCTCCTGCGGGTGGGCGGATTACACGTCGAGATTGGCGACGTTCAGCGCATTCTCCTGAATGAATTCGCGGCGCGGCTCGACGACGTCACCCATCAGGCGGGTGAAGATCTCGTCGGCGACATCGGCCTGCGCCACCTCGACGCGGAGCATCGCGCGGTTCGCCGGATCGAGCGTCGTTTCCCACAATTGCTCGGCATTCATCTCGCCCAGCCCCTTGTAACGGGCGATGGAGAGGCCCTTGCGGCCGGCGGCGAAAATCGCCTCCAGCAGCTCCGACGGGCGATGGACGGCGCGGCCCTGCGGCTCGACAGGGATATCGTCCTCCTCCTCGCCCTCGGCGGCCCGCTCGGCGGCCTTGAGCGTGACGAGGCGCGAGGCGCGCGCATAAGTTTCGGCCTGCTCGGCGGCGAGGACATGCAGCTTGCGCGCCTCGGCGGAGGTGACGAAGGCGGCGTCGATCAGGTGGTGATCGGCGACGCCGCGCCACAGGCGGCGGAAATGATAGCCGCCCTCCTCGGCCGTCTCGCTGGTCCACGCCGCCTCGGGATCGGCCTGCGCCAGCCATTGCGCGACGCGCGCGCCCGCCACCGCGCGCCCGGCGGCGTCGAGCGCGGGATCGAGCGCGCCGGTCAGCGCCATCGCCTCGACCACGCCGGCGTCGTAGCGGCGCGGCGCATAGGCCATCAGCGTGCGCATCCGCCGCGCATGATCGATCAATGTGCGCAGATCGTCGCCCGCGCGCGCACCGCCCACCGTATCGAGCCGCATCGTGCCGACACCGGCGTCGACCAGATACTGGTCGAGCGCGCCATCATCCTTCAGATAGACTTCCGAACGGCCCTTGGTGACTTTGTAGAGCGGCGGCTGGGCGATGTAGAGGTGCCCGCGCTCGATGATCTCGGGCATCTGCCGATAGAAGAAGGTCAGCAGCAGCGTGCGGATGTGCGCGCCGTCGACGTCGGCGTCGGTCATGATGACGATCTTGTGGTAACGCAGCTTGTCGATATTGAAATCGTCGCGGCCGATGCCGGTGCCCATCGCCTGGATGAGGGTGCCGACTTCCTTCGACGACAGCATACGGTCGAAGCGCGCCCGCTCGACATTCAGGATCTTGCCCTTGAGCGGCAGGATCGCCTGATAATGGCGGTCGCGCCCCTGCTTGGCCGATCCGCCGGCCGAATCGCCCTCGACCAGAAACAGCTCGGATTTGGCGGGATCGCGCTCCTGACAGTCGGCGAGCTTGCCGGGCAGCGAGGCGATGTCCATCACGCCCTTGCGCCGCGTCAGCTCGCGCGCCTTGCGCGCCGCCTCGCGCGCGGCGGCGGCGTCGATGATCTTCTGGACGATCGTGCGCGCATGGCCGGGATTCTCCTCCAGCCATTCGGCCAGCTTGTCCGCCATCAGGCTTTCGAGCGGCTGGCGCACCTCGGACGAGACGAGCTTGTCCTTGGTCTGCGAGCTGAACTTGGGATCGGGCAGTTTCACCGAGACGATCGCCGTCAGCCCCTCGCGCATGTCGTCGCCGGTCAGGCTGACCTTCTCCTTCTTCAGGAGGCCCGATTTGTCGGCATAATTGTTGAGCGTGCGGGTGAGCGCGGCGCGGAAGGCGGCCATGTGCGTGCCGCCGTCACGCTGCGGGATATTATTCGTGAAGGCGATGACCTGCTCATAATAGCTGTCATTCCATTCGAGCGCGACGTCGATGCCCACCTCGTCGCGCTGGCCGGTGATGGCGATCGGATCGGGCATCAGCGGCGTCTTGGCGCGGTCGAGATATTTGACGAAGGCGGCGATCCCGCCCTCATAATAAAGCTCCACCTCACGCTTTTCGGCGTGGCGCGCGTCGATCAGGAACAGGCGCACCCCCGAATTGAGGAAAGCCAGCTCGCGATAGCGATATTCGAGCTTGTCGAAATCGAACTCGGTCGTCTTGAACGTCTCCGCGCTGGGCAGGAACGTCACCTTCGTGCCCTGCTTGCCGTTGGCGGGGCCGATCTCGCGCAGCGACTCCACGACATTGCCGTGGGAAAAGCGCATGAAATGCTCGCGCCCGTCGCGCCAGACGGTGAGGTCGAGCCGTTCGGACAGCGCGTTCACCACCGACACGCCGACGCCGTGCAGCCCGCCCGACACCTTGTAGGCGTTGGAATCGCCCGCATTGTCGAACTTTCCGCCGGCGTGAAGCTGGGTCATGATGACTTCGGCCGCCGAGACGCCTTCTTCGGGGTGGATGCCGATCGGGATGCCGCGCCCATTATCCTCGACCGAGACGGAGCCGTCGGGATTGAGGGTGATGACGATCCGGTCGCAATAGCCGGCCAGCGCCTCGTCGATCGCATTGTCCGACACTTCGAACACCATATGGTGCAGGCCCGAGCCGTCGTCGGTGTCGCCGATATACATGCCGGGCCGCTTGCGCACCGCATCGAGGCCCTTGAGGACCTTGATCGAAGCCGCGCCATATTCGCCGTTGGAGGAGGAGTTCGTCGTCTCTTGTGCCATGCCCATCATATAGTGGCGCACGCGGCGTAAAGTCACCTTTTTGTTGCGTTCAGCGCGGTACGATCCGCCCCTCGCCGACACCGAGCCACGTCGCGTCGCCAAGCCCGGCGAAGAGCGCGGGTTCGGTGCCCGTCATCCACACCTGGCCGCCGCCCGTCGCCAGCCGTTCGAACAAGGCGGCACGGCGCAGCGGATCGAGATGCGCGGCCACCTCGTCGAGCAGGAGCAGCGGCGGCCGCCCGGTGCGCGCGGCGACCAGATCGGCATGGGCGAGGACGAGGCCAAGCAGCAAGGCCTTCTGCTCGCCCGTCGAGGCGCGCGCGGCGGGCTGGCGCTTGCCGAGATGGGTGACGGCGAGATCGGTGCGATGTGGCCCGGCGAGCGTGCGGCCGGCGGCGGCATCGCGCGCGCGGCCGGCACGAAGCTCCTCCGCCAGCGCCCCCTCGCCCTGTGCCTGCCAGCCTTCGAGGGCAAGTCCGGCGCGGGCGAACGGCCCCTCGGGCTGATCGGCGACCCGTTCCGCCAGCGCCGTCACGGTCCGCGCACGGGCGTCCGCCAGCGCCGCGCCATGTTCGGCCATCCCCGCCTCCAGCGCCGCCAGCCAGGCGGGATCGGCGCCGCCTTCCTCCGCCAGCAGACGGTTGCGCGCGCGCATCGCCGCTTCGTAGCGCGTGGCGTGGAGCGCATGGCCCGGTTCCAGCGCAAGGACGAGGCGATCGAGGAAACGACGGCGGCCGCCCGCGCCCTCGACGAACAGCCGGTCCATCGCCGGGGTCAGCCACAGGATCGACAGCCATTCGGCGAGCGCGCCCGCCGGGGCGGACGCGCCGTTGATCCGCACCTGCCGCCGATCGGGCGCGGACGCGAGCGTGCCGGTGCCCAGATCCAGTTCGTCCGTCAGCCGCGCCGCCACCGCGAAGCCGCCCGGCCCGTCGCTGCGCGCCATATCCGACAGCGCCGCCTGCCGGAGCCCCCGCCCGGGCGCGAGCAGCGACAGCGCCTCCAATATGTTGGTCTTGCCCGCGCCATTCTCCCCCGTCAGCACGACGAAGCCGGGAGCGGCCGCCAGCGTCGCTTGCGCATAGGAACGAAAATCGGTGAGCGCGAGGCGGAGGACGGCCATGCCGCCTCGTAGCGGCCCCGGCCGCCCGAGGGAAAGCAAAAGCCGCCGCCGTCCCCTCTTCCGCGCCGCCGCGATTCGTGGAAGAAAGCCGCCGCCGGACGAGGTCGTCCGGGACGGCCGGGGAGGCGAGAATGATCCGTTATCTGGTAGCCGCGGCGCTGTTCGGCCTCGCCACGCAGGCGAGCGCGGGCACGCGCGCCATCTATGCGAGCGATGAGGGCGGCAAGCAGTTGACGATCGAGGTCGCCGACAATGGCGACGCGCGCATCTCCGACGGATCGCCGGGCGAATATGGGCTGATGCTGGGCGGCCATTTCTACATCGTCGGAACGCAGGACGGCGCGCTCAAGGTCGCCCGGATCGAGGATGTGGCGAGCGCGATCGATCAGGTGATCCCGCCCGTGTTCAAGGGCATGCTGTCGGCCCCCGCCGCTACGCCCAAAGGCTTCCGCGCCGAGAAGAAGGGCGCGCGGGATGTCGCCGGCCAGCCGGGCACGGTCTATGCCGTCTATGGGCTGAACAGCGACAAGCCCGCAGAGGCGCAGGAATTCGTGATGAGCAGCGATCCGAAGCTGAAGCCGGTCGGCGCGGCGATGGAGCAGTTCATGAACGCCGCGGTGGTGCCCGCCGCCCCGCTGATCGGCAATGGCGCGGCCGAAATCGTCGCGCAGACGCACGCGATCTTCGCGCTGGGCACGCCGCTCGACGTCGGCCGCTTCAAGCTCACCAGCCTGGAAAGCGCCGACGTGCCGCCCGCGAAGCTCGCCTTGCCGGGCAAGCCGATCTCCACCGAGGAACTGGTGCGCGATATGAAGGCGGCGCAGCTTCCGCAACGCTGAGGCGAAGGCCCGAACGCGGGCCAACGCCTCGCTCAAAACACAAGGAGTCGCGTCCGTGGACCCCGCCTTTCGTCGGGGTGACGAAGCGTGGCTTGCGCGAAGAGCAAAGCTCGCGCGAAAAGGACAGAAACGCGCGGCGGAAAGGACGGAAGATCAGTCGCGCGCGGCGACGATGATGATCTCGACCTTGTAATCGGGCGCGGCGAGCTTGACTTCGCCGGTGGCGCGCGCGGGCGGGTTGGCGGGATCGACCCATTCGTCCCACACCGCGTTCATCGCCGCGAAATCGCCCATGTCGGCGAGCCAGATCGTCGCCGAAAGGATGCGCGACTTGTCGCTGCCCGCCGCCTCCAGCAAGGTATCGATCTGGGTGAGCACGGCGCGCGTCTGTTCGGTCACGTCCTTGCCGGGCGCGCCGACCTGGCCGGCGAGATAGACGGTGTTGCCGTGAACGACCGCCTGGCTCATCCGCCGGCCGGCGTCGATGCGGGTGACACTCACCTGCGTCAGACCCGCATCGGCATCAGCACGTAGAGCGCCGGCGCCTTGTCATTCTCGCGGATCAGCGTCGGCGCGGCGGCGTCCGCCAGATGCACCTCCACCGTATCGCCCTCGATCTGGCCCAATATGTCGAGCAGATAACGCGCGTTGAAGCCGATCTCGAACCCGTCGGAGCCGTAATCGCCCGACACTTCCTCCGCCGCCGTGCCGTTTTCGGGCGACGTGACCGACAGGGTGATCTTGTCGCGCTCGAGCGCCATCTTGACCGCGCGCGTTTTCTCGCTGGCGATCGTCGCGACGCGATCGACGCCCTCCATGAAGCTTTTGGGATCGATCTTCAGCAGCTTGTCGTTCGCGACCGGAATGACGCGCGAATAATCGGGGAAGGTGCCGTCGATCAGCTTGGACGTGAGGATCGCCGAGCCGAGGCCGAAGCGGATCTTGGTGGGCGAGAGCGAGACTTCGACCGTGCCGTCCAGCTCATCCAGCAGCTTGCGCAGTTCGGCCACGCATTTGCGCGGCACGATCACGTCGGGCATGCCGGCCGCGCCGTCGGGACGCGGCACGGTGACGCGCGCGAGGCGGTGCCCGTCGGTCGCCGCCGCCTTCAGCACCGGCTGCGCCTCGTCCGAGACGTGGAGGAAGATGCCGTTCAGATAATAGCGCGTCTCCTCGGTCGAGATAGCAAAGCGCGTCTTGTCGATGATCTGGCGGAGCGTCGCGGCGGGCAGTTCGAACCGCGTCGGCAGGTCGCCCTCGGCGATCACCGGGAAATCGTCACGGGGCAGCGTCTGGAGGTTGAAGCGCGCACGCCCGGCGACGACCTGCATCTTCCCCTCGGCCGCGCTGAGCGACACCTGCCCGCCTTCGGGCAGCTTGCGCGCGATATCGAACAGGGTATGCGCCGAAACCGTCGTCGCGCCGGGCGTCTCGACCTGCGCCTCGACATGCTCGACGATCTGGAGATCGAGATCGGTCGCCATGAGCTTCAGCCCGTCGGCCGACGCCTCGATCAGCACGTTCGACAATATCGGAATGGTATTCCGACGTTCGACCACGGATTGTACATGGCTCAGGCTTTTCAGCAGCGTCGCCCGCTCGATCGTCGCCTTCATTCCGGTCCCCGACTTCCCCGTAGCTTAAACGGACACGCGTTATAGCGTGAGGATCGTCCGCCGCCAGTAGGTAGCGCAACAAAAAGGGCCGAGGCTTCGCCCCGGCCCGATCATGCGGCTGCCGGGCGGCGTTTCCGCCGCCCGAAACCTTGTCCCGCGATCAGAAGCGGAAGCCGAAGCCCGCCAGCGCCTGATTGCGCGAGAAGCCCTTCTCATAGTTGGAATAGCGATATTCGGCCTTGACGAAGCTGTTCGGGCCGACCGCATATTCGGCGCCCACGCCCAGGCGGATGCCATCGAGGTTCCTGTGATAGTTGAAGTTGTCGACGCCCGTATCGCCGTCGTCATAGGACACCTTGACGCGCGCGTTGGTGTAGCCGGCCTTTGCGTAAAGCAGGGTGCGACCGCCGATCACGCCGCCGACGCGGCCACCGATGTAGAGGTCACGACCCGTCTTGAAGGTGAGGCGATCGCCGGCGACGGCCGTGTCATACTGACGCTCGCGAACGTCCGAATCGCTCCATTCGGCGTCCGCGCCGACGAGCAGGCTGCCCATCTGCATGTCATAGCCGGCGCCGAGGCCGTAGAGGACGCCATCGTCATGCCCATGGTTGCGGAGCTGATCCCAGCCGATGATGCCTTCCACACGCGCACCGGTGAAGGTGGCGGCATCCTGCGCCAGCGCCGGGGTGGCGAAGGCGGTGGCAGCCAAAAGGGCGAAAGCAAAGCTACGCATTCATTTTCTCCGTCATTATCTTCCCCCGAATGTCGAAGGGATGCCCCCCTCTGCCAGCATTCGGCGGGCCTTGCATGAACCTCAGACAACAAGCCCGACTGTTGCATTGCAGCAACAATGTCGCGCGGCACCGGCGGCGGCGGGCGCACGCCTGCCTGTTGCTGATTGCCCCGATTCTGGCCGCTTTTTCGACACAATCGGCCGACACCCGCGACTTCCTCGGTCTGTTCGAAGGCTGGGCGGCGTTCCGGGATGCCGCGCCGCCGCGTTGCTATGCAGTCGCAATGCCTGTGAAGAAAAGCCGCAGTGCGGACGAGCATCCGTTCCTCGCCGTGGCCGACTGGCCGGCGAGCGGCGCGACGGGCCAGGTCCATGTCCGGCTGCGCAAGCCACGCAAGGCCGACGCGCCCGTTACCCTCTCGATCGGGAAGATGCATTTCCGCCTCGTCGGCGCGGGGCGCGACGCCTGGGCGTCGGGCCCGGGCGCCGACCGTGCGATCGTCGCGGCGGTCCGCCACGGCACCAGCCTCAGCATCGAAACCGTGGACGAACGCGGCCGGCCGCTGATCGACGTCTATCGGCTGGCGGGCGCGCCGAGCGCGATCGACGCGGCGATCCTCGCCTGCGCCCGGCCGGGCTGACGCCAGACCCAAGCATCGCTGGCAGAATCGGCGCATTTTCTGTAGGGGGGCGCGATGAACGCCCCCATGCAGATTCCCGGCGGCATCGATCCGGTGCCGGTGCCGCGCCTTGCCACGCCCCGCGCCGATGGCCGGATCGACCTGATCGGCCTCACCCGCGAGGAAGTGCGCGAGGCGCTGGCCACCGCGGGGATGGAGCCCAGGCAGGCGAAGCTGCGCTCGAAGCAGCTCTGGCACTGGATCTATAATCGCGGCGCGACCGACTTCGCGACGATGACCGATATCTCGAAGGCGATGCACCCCTGGCTCGCCGAGCGGTTCGTCGTCGGCCGGCCCGAGGTGACACAGGCGCAGGTGTCGACCGACGGCACGCGCAAATGGCTGCTGCGCGCCGATGACGGGCAGGAATATGAGATGGTGTTCATCCCCGACGCGGGGCGGGGCACCTTGTGCGTGTCCAGTCAGGTGGGCTGCACGCTCAACTGCCGCTTCTGCCACACCGGCACGATGCGGCTGGTGCGCAACCTGACGGCGGGCGAGATCGTCGGCCAGGTCATGCTGGCGCGCGACAGCCTGGGGGAGTGGCCGAGCCAGCCCGAGGGCCGCATGCTCACCAACATCGTGATGATGGGGATGGGCGAGCCGCTCTATAATTTCGACAATGTGCGCGATGCGCTGCGGCTGGTGATGGACGGCGACGGACTGGCCCTCTCGCGCCGGCGGATCACGCTCTCGACCTCGGGCGTGGTGCCGATGATGGCGCGCGCGGGCGAAGAGATCGGCGTCAACCTCGCCGTCTCGCTCCATGCCGTGACCAAGGAGATACGCGACGAGATCGTGCCGCTGAACCGCAAATACGGCATAGACGAGCTGCTGGCCGCCTGCGCCGCCTATCCCGGCGCGAACAATGCGCGGCGCATCACCTTCGAATATGTGATGCTGAAGGACAAGAATGACAGCGACGAGGATGCGCGCGAGCTTGTCCGCCTGCTCCGCCACTATCGCCTGCCCGCCAAGGTGAACCTGATCCCGTTCAATCCCTGGCCGGGCGTACCCTATGAATGCTCGACGCCCGAGCGGATCCGCCGTTTCTCGGAAATCATCTTCGAAGCGGGCATCTCCGCCCCCGTCCGCACGCCGCGCGGGCGCGACATCATGGCGGCGTGCGGGCAGCTCAAATCCGCCTCCGAAAAGAAGAGCCGCGCCGAGCTGGACCGGCTGGCCGAGGAGAAGCTGGCCGCGCTCGGCTGAGCGGTCCTGCTCTAAACGGTTGCCATTTTGGCCTTTTGCCGCGACCTTGCGGCCAAGCCGCGTCGCTGGCGGCGGGACACAAGGGTAGAGGCCGATCCATGAAATTGCTCGACACCGCACTGGACCATCACGTCACCCAGGGCAGTCTCGACGTCATCTATGCCGACGGCACGCGCCGCCGCTTCGGCGAAATGGGTGCGGACCCGATCGTCATCCGCTTCACCGACCGCAAGGCGCCGTGGGACATCATCCGCGATCCCCGGCTGGGCGCGGGCGAACTCTATATGGACGGCCGGCTCGTCGTCGAACCGCCGCACGACGTCTATGATCTCGTCGATCTCATCACGCGCAACGGCGCATGGGAGGCGCCGGGGCAGGACCGCAAGCTGATGGGCAAGCGCAAGGGCGCCATCAAGGGACGGATCGACCGTTTCAACGCGCGCCGATCGGCCAAGAAGAACGTGGCGCATCATTATGATCTGAGCGACCGGCTGTACGATCTCTTCCTCGACGCCGATCGCCAATATAGCTGCGCCTATTTCACCGATCCGGCCAACGATCTGGCGCAGGCGCAGGCCGACAAGAAGGCGCATATCGCCGCCAAGCTGTACCTGAAGCCCGGGCAGAAGGTACTCGACATCGGCTGCGGCTGGGGCGGGATGGCGCTCTACCTGAACAAGGTGGCCGACGTCGACGTGCTCGGCGTCACGCTAAGCGAGGAGCAGTTGAAGGTCGCGCGCCGCCGCGCCGAGGAAGCGGGCGTCGCGGACAGGGTGCGCTTCGAACTGATCGATTATCGCGACGTCACCGGCAGCTTCGACCGGATCGTCTCGGTCGGCATGTTCGAACATGTCGGGCCGCCGCAATATCGCACCTTCTTCAACAAGTGCCGCAACCTGCTCGCCCCCGACGGCGTCATGCTGCTGCACACGATCGGACGCATGGGCGGCCCGGGCGTCACCGATGCGTGGACGCGCAAATATATCTTCCCCGGCGGCTACAGCCCCGCATTGAGCGAGATCGTGCGCGCGGTGGAGGGCCTGAAATTCATCATTTCCGACGTCGAGGTGCTGCGGCTGCACTACACCTACACGCTCGATCATTGGTATCGCCGCACGGTGGAGCAGCGCGACGCGATCGAGGCGATCTACGATGCGCGTTTCTTCCGCATGTGGCAATTCTATCTGGCGGGCGCGGCCTCGGCCTTCCGCCATGGCGGGCTCGTCAATTATCAGGTGCAGCTCATCAAGCAGCGCACCGCCCTGCCGCTGATCCGCGACTATATGGTGGAGGGGGAACGCGCGCTGCGTGCGCGGGCATAAGCGCACGCGCCATATTAAATGTTGGGCAACCATCTGCTGCGATGATGGCGCTTCCTGTAGCCGGGGATTGCGATGTCCAGCGTTCCGTTTCGTCCTATATTAGGCCTTGCCGTCGCGCTGGCCGCCGTCCAGCCCGCCGCCGCCGCGGTCACGCTGGCCGATTTCGACGTCTACGCCACCGGCCAGGCGCGAATCGCCGGCGGCTCCTACGGCGCGATCGCCGCGGGCAGCTTCGTCAACGCCAATGGCCCCACCGGGACGAACTATAGCAGCCTGACCGGCTCGTCCGCCGCGCTCGATGCGACCGCCGCGTCGCTGTCGACGGCGTTCGCGGGCATGGCGGCGACGGGCACGCTCACCAGCGGGCAATGGACGCCCGGCAACGCCACGCTGACGGGCACGTCGAACGGTATCAACGTCTTCACGATCGACGGCTCGCGCTATAGCGGGCTGTACGCGCTCAGCTTCGCCGGCCCCGGCACGGGCGCGATCGTCAACGTGTCGGGCAACTCGTTCAGCAATTATCTGAACATCAATTTCGGTAACCTGTCGCCCGATCAGGTCGTCTTCAATTTCTACGAAGCCGACACCCTCAGCATGAACGGGATGAACATCGCCGGTTCGGTGCTGGCGCCGAACGCCTTCGTCAACCTTCAGGGCGGCTCGATCGCGGGTTCGGTGATCGCGGGCAGCTTCCGTTCGGACGGCACGACGATCGGCGGCAACGCCTTCGAAGGCTTCGATCCGCAACCGACCGCGCCCGTCCCCGAGCCAGCGACGTGGGCGCTGATGATCGGCGGCTTCGCGCTGGTCGGCCTCGTCCTGCGCCGCCGCCGGCGGCAGGGGCTGCGCTCTATTTCCGCGTGACGGGTGGGGTTGCCCTCACCCCCCTCAACTCCTCTTCATCCCCGCAAGGCGGGGACCCATCGCGTTCCGATCCTTTTGCAGTGACAGTGCCTATGGATTCCCGCCTTCGCGGGAATGACACGTCATTGAGGACATAGGCCCTCCCGCCACCCGACTTTCGCCGGAATGACGGGAGGGGAACATTTTGCGTTACCTGGCGCGCTTCGCCTGCCATTCGGCGCGCATCGCCTGACGGGCGGCCTGGCGCTCGGCAGGGGTGACGGTGCCGTCCTTGTTGGCATCGGCGCGGTCGAACATCGCGAGCGGCTTCGCCTCGAACTCGGCCAGCGTCACCTTGCCGTCCTTGTTCGCGTCGAGGCGGGCGAGGAAATCGCCCTGGCCGCGATGCATCATCCCGCGATGCATGCCGCGATGGTGGCGGCCGCCGGGGCCGGCCTTGCCGTCACGCTGGCCGCGCGCCGCGAAGCCCGCATCATATTCGGCCTTCGAAAGCTGCCCGTCCTTGTTCGTGTCGAGCCGCTGGAAGCGCTCGTCGCGATGCTTCGCGCGCTGCTCGGTACGGCGCGCCTTCATCGCTTCGCGCGCCTGATCGACCTCCGCCTTCGTTATCGCGCCATCCTTGTTGAGATCGAGCTTCGCGAAACGCTCGGCGAGCTTCGTCTGCACCTCGGCGCGCGTCATCGGCTTCGGCTCGGGCCGGGCCGCGCCCTGATCCGCCGCGAGCGCGGGAAGCGCGAGCAACGCCGTCAGGCCCACGCCGATCATCAGCTTCTTCATCACAAGTCTCCGTTCCAAACTCTGCCCCCGATGGGCATGGTCGCCGATTCGCAGACTGGTTTTGCACCCATAGTTCGCGGCTGACGCTAAATGTCAGAATTGACACAGACGCCGCGATCGCACTTGAACGATGCCGCGCCGCTGTGGCAGAGCCCCCGCGCCTTTCCGGGAGATGACGATGACGAGTGACGTGAAGCGCGTGGTGCTGGCCTTTTCCGGCGGGCTCGACACGAGCGTCATCCTCAAATGGCTGCAGCAGACCTATAATTGCGAGGTCGTCACCTTCACCGCCGATCTGGGCCAGGGCGAGGAGCTTGGCCCGGCGCGCGCGAAGGCCGAGCTGATGGGCGTGAAGCCCGAACATATCTTCATCGACGATCTGCGCGAGGAATTCGTCCGCGATTACGTCTTCCCGATGATGCGCGCCAATGCGCTCTATGAGGGGTTGTACCTGCTCGGCACCTCGATCGCGCGGCCGCTGATCGCCAAGCGCCAGATCGAGATCGCGCGGGCAGTCGGCGCCGACGCCGTCAGCCATGGCGCGACCGGCAAGGGCAACGATCAGGTCCGGTTCGAGCTGGGCTATTATGCGCTCGCCCCCGATATCAAGGTGATCGCGCCCTGGCGCGAATGGGACCTGACGAGCCGCACCCGCCTCATCGAATATGCCGAGGCGCACCAGATTCCCGTGCCCAAGGACAAGCGCGGCGAATCCCCCTTCTCGACCGACGCGAACCTTCTCCACACCTCGTCCGAGGGCAAGGTGCTTGAGGACCCGTGGGAGGAGGTGCCCGATTATGTCTATTCGCGCACCGACAATCCCGAGGATGCGCCCGACACCCCCGAGATCATCACGATCGATTTCGAGCGCGGCGACGCGACCGCGATCAACGGCGAGGCGCTCAGCCCCGCGACCCTGCTCGCCAAGCTCAACGATCTGGGCAAGCGCCACGGCATCGGCCGGCTCGATCTGCTGGAAAACCGCTATGTCGGCATGAAATCGCGCGGCATGTACGAAACGCCCGGCGGCACGATCCTCCATCTCGCGCATCGCGGGATCGAGCAGATCACGCTCGATCGCGGCGCGGCGCACCTCAAGGACGAGCTGATGCCGCGCTATGCCGAGCTGCTCTACAACGGCTTCTGGTTCTCGCCCGAGCGCGAGATGCTCCAGGCGGCGATCGACCACAGCCAGGCCAAGGTGACGGGCACGGTGCGGCTGAAGCTGTACAAGGGCGGCGTCCATGTGATCGGCCGCAAGTCCCCCTACAGCCTCTATTCGGAGCGGGTCGTCACCTTCGAGGACGATGCCGGCGCCTATGACCAGCGCGATGCCGAGGGGTTCATCAAGCTCAACGCGCTACGCCTGCGCCTGCTCGGCCGGCGCGACGGGCGGTAAGCCGCGACAAATCGGCGCGCAGGCGTTACGATGCGCCCTATCCGACAGATAGGGAGAGCCACCATGACGCGCACCATATCCTTTCGCACCGGCCTGATCGCGGCGGCGGCGCTGATCGCGCTGCCCGCCCTCGCCGCCGGCCAGCCCGGCGTGCTCAAGGGCGCGAACGGCGCGGCCATCGGCAAGGTGAGCGTGACCGACGCGCCCAAGGGCGTACTGCTGCGCATCGAGGCCAAGGGCCTGACGCCAGGCTGGCACGGCATGCATTTCCACGAGAAGGCCGATTGCAGCGACGCCGGATTCAAGAAATCGGGCGGGCACGTCCATGCCGCGACGCCGGTGACCCACGGCCTGCTCAACGCCAATGCGAATGACGATGGCGACCTGCCGAACCTCTATGTCGGCAAGGACGGCACCGCGACGGCGGAAATCTATTCGACGCTCGTCTCGCTGAACGGCGCGGGCGGGCGGCCGGCGCTCAAGGATGCCGACGGCTCGGCACTCGTCATCCACGCCGACCCCGACGACTACAAGACGCAGCCGATCGGTGGCGCCGGCGCCCGCGTCGCCTGCGCGATCATTCCCTGACGATCATGGCCCGGCGTCAGGCGGCTTTCGCGAAAAGCCCCTGCACGTCGAGGCCGGTCGGCTGCTGGAACAGCCGCAGCCCGAATTCAGGCAGGATCGACAGCAGATGATCGAACACGTCGCCCTGCGTCCCTTCGTAAACATCCCACGAGGTTGACGTGGTGAAGCAGTAGATTTCGAGCGGCAGCCCCGTCTCGGCCGGCGCGAGCTGCCGGACGAGGAAGGTCATGTCGTCCGAAATGTCCGCCCGGTCGCGCAGATAGGCGGAGACGTAGGCGCGGAAGGTGCCCATATTGGTGATGCGCCGCGCATTCACCTCCTCGGCGACGCGTTCGGGCCGGGCGGCATTCCATTCGGCCAGTTCGGCCTCCTTGTCGGCCAGATAGTCGCGGATCAGCGCGAACCGCTTCAGCCGCTCGACCTCGCCGGGCGCAAGGAAACGGATGCTGTTCTGATCGAGCATCAGCGACCGCTTGATGCGCCGGCCGCCCGATTCGTACATCGCGCGCCAGTTCTTGAAGGATTCGCTGATCAGCCGGTAGGTGGGGACGGTGGTGATCGTCTTGTCCCAGTTCTGCACCTTCACGGTGTGGAGCGCGATGTCGACGACGAAGCCGTCGGCGTTGAGCTGCGGCATCTCGATCCAGTCGCCCACGCGCACCATGTCGTTCGACGTGATCTGGACGGAGGCGACGAGCGACAGGATCGTATCCTTGAACACCAGCATCAGCACCGCCGCCATCGCGCCCAGCCCCGACAGCAGCAGGAGCGGCGACCGGTCCATCAGCGCGGCGACGATCAGGACGGCGCAGCCGGCATAGACGATGATCTTGCCGACCTGCACATAACCCTTGATCGGGCGGCTCGCCGCTTCCGGCCGGCGCGCATAGACGTCGTTCACCAGCCCCAGCGCGGCGGCGATCGACCGCGCGATCGCCAGCACGATGAAGGCGGCGGCGACATTCCGGGTGATCGTCACCAGCGCGGGCGGCAGGTTGGGCACCGTTGCGATGCCCAGCTGGAGGATGAGCGCGGGCAGGACATTCGCCAGGCGCCCGATCACCACCTCCAGCGCCCGGCCCTCGCCCGCGAAGGGCGACCGCGCGAGCAGGCGGCGCACGAGGTTGAGGACGATGCGGCGGGCGATCCAGTTGGCGCACAGCGCGATCAGGATCAGCAGCGCCAGCGCCGCCAGGGCCTGCATCCAAGGGTCGTCAGCCAGGAAAGCGAAGGTCAAATGCGGGCCTCATCGGTTGAATAAAGCTCATCGGCGCGCGGATCGAGCGCGGCCGACATCGGCGTGGTGCGCGGCAGCACCTGATAGGGCTGTTGCAGCCGGTCGGGCACCGGCAGGCCGGCATATTGCCGCCACAGCGCGAAGAGCAGCGTGCCCCCCGCGCACAGCGCGATGAAGAGATAGAGGCCCGAAGGCCCCGCCAGCTTCATCGCCGCCGCACCCGCCATCGGCCCGATCGCCGCGCCGATCGAATAAGCGAGCACCAGCCCGCCGCTCGCCGCGACACGCTCGTCGCCGGCGAGATGGTCGTTGGTGTGCGCCACGCAGAGCGGATAAAGCGCGAAGGCGAGCCCGCCGAACAGGCCGCCGAACAGCAGCAGCGGCCATCCGAGATTGCGATTGAGCGCGAGCGCGGCGCTGACGAGCAGCGTGATCGCGAAGCTGCCGACGATCACCGCGCGCCTGTCGAACCGGTCCGACAGCCGCCCGATCGGCCATTGCAGGATGACGCCGCCGAGGATGACGACGCTCATGAACAAGGCGGTCGCCGACATGTCGAGCCCGAGGCGGCGGACATGCACCGCGCCGAGCGCATAGAAGGCGCCGATCATCAGCCCGGTCGCCGCCGCGCCGGCGATGCCGAGCGGCGACACGCGATAAAGCTCACCCATGCGGAAGGGCGCATGGCTGGCGAGCGAGGGGCCCGCGATCCGCGTCAGCAGCACCGGGATCGCCGCCAGCGAGAGCAGGATCGACGCCGCCATGAACGGCAGCGACGGCTTCGGCCCGCCGCCCAGATTGAGGAGGAACTGCCCGATCGCCTGCCCAGAATAGAGCGCGATCATATAAGCGGCGAGCACCGCGCCGCGCGCGCCGCTTTCGGCGCGTTCGTTGAGCCAGCTTTCGAGGCAGATGAAAACGCCCGCCATCGACACACCGTCGATGAAGCGCAGCACCGACCAAAGCGCGACGTCGCGATGCACCGCGTAGGTGAGCGCGCTGGCGGAGAAGAGCGAAACGAAGGCCGCGAAGGCGCGGATATGACCGACCCGCTCGATCAATCGCGACACGCGCAGCGAGCCGATCGTCAGGCCGAGGAAATAGCAGGTCGCGACCAGCCCGATCAGCAGCGACGACGTGCCGACACGCTCGAGCCGCAGGCTGATGAGCGTCGAGAGGAAGCCGCTCCCCGCCATCAAAACGAAGATGGCGAGGAGCAGGCTACGGACCGGGAGGATCGCGGCCAGCATCAGCGGCACGCACCTCCCCGCCCCGGATCATCGCCGATACGCCGCGATGCCCAGACGATCAGAGCCTTCATTGCGACGGCTTGTCGTCCGTCCAGCGTTCGAGCAGCTTGTGCGCGGTCGGCCGGCCGCCGAGCCCGAAGGCGAGCGCGACCGCCACCGCGGCGGCGCCAAGGATGAGGCCGAAAGCGAGATTCACGATTTCGTTCGCCAGCCCCATGAAGCGCAGGCCGATCGCCACCGCGAGCGCGATGATCGCATATTTGAGGATCGACGGCAGGCCGCTCTCGCCGACCGATTCGCCGACGAGCCGCGTCACGATCCGCGCCATGATGACGCCGACGACGATGATCGCGCTGCCGAAGATCACGCGCCCGCCGAGATCGGTGAGTTGCACCAGCATCAGCGAGACGGCGTCGAAATCAAGGAGCCGCGCCGCCTCGATCGCGGAGAACAGCATGATCGCGGTGAGCGCGATCGCGCCGACGACGCGCGACGGCAAGGTGGCAGGGGTGAAGCCACCCAGCCCGATCAGCGCCCGATCGAAGCCCAGCGACGGCAGGATCTGCTCGATCAGGCCGCGCACCCAACGCCCGACGAACCAGCCGATCGCCAGCAGGATCGCCGCCGCCAGCACATGCGGGATCGCGTTCAGCACGGTTTCGAGGACGAGGACGGCGGGATCGACGATCGAGGAAATGCCGAGCGTCTGGAGCGCCGCGATCGTCACCGGGATGATGATGAGCGCGAAGACGACGATGCCGATCGTGCGGCTGATCGTCACGCGGCGCGGCGCGCCCACCTCCGCCGCGTCGCCCTGCGTCACCTCGGGCAGGCCCGCGCGCGTCAGCCAGCCGTCGACATTCGCCGCCGCCAGCGCGGTTTCGACGATCGTGCGGACGACCCGCGCGATCATCAGGCCGACGAAGAAGATCACGCCTGCGCCGAGAATCTGCGGCAGATAGGCGAACACCTCCTCGGTCAGCGCGCGCACCGGCGTCAGCGCCTGCGACAGACCGAGCGGCTGGAGGGCAACAATGAGGCCGACGAGCCAGACGAGCCAATAGCCGAGCGCGCCGATCTGTTCGCCCAGCGTCTCGCCCGGCTTGGCCGCGCTCTGCCGCTGGAGCGCCGGCACGCGATCGACGACGCGCGCGATCGCCCATTTGACGCCCTTCGCCAGGAAATGCGCGAGGATGAGGATGACGATCGCGCCGATAATGCGCGGCCCCCATTCGGTGACATAGTCGCCGAGGACCATGGCTGGAGGGTGCAGATCATAGGTCATTGGATATCTCCCTGTTGATCGAACCTTCGGGCGCGAGGGCGGCACGATCGAGCTGCCGCTGCTCGCGCTCCGCCTCAAGCGTGCCGGGAATTTCGGTGCCGCGCAACGAATGGCCGGCCGTCTCCACCACGAATATCAGCGCGAAGGCGCCGACGAGGCAGGCGATCATCATGTAATAAGCCGGCACGAACATGTCGCCCGTCCGGTCAATCAGCCAGTCATTGGCGAGCGGCGCGGTGCCCCCGAACAGCGATGTCGAGACGTTGTAGGCGATCGCGAAACCGGCAAAACGCACCTGCGTGGGGAACATCGCCGGGAAGGTGGCGGAGATCGTCGCCAGTTGCGGCACATAAAGCAGGCCGAGCAGCGCGAACCCCACCAGCGCGCCGGTAAGGCTGACGGTCATCAGATGGAATAGCGGCACCGCCAGCACGAACAGGCCGACGAGCGAAATCCACCAGAGCGGCTTGCGCCCGATCCGATCGGACAGCGCGCCGACGAAGGGCAGGAAGAGCATCATGAAGAGCATGCCGACGATCGGCACCAGCAGCGCCTCGTCGGTCGACAGGCCGAGATGCGTCGCCAGATAGGTCGGCATGTAGCTGAGCAGGGTGTAGTTGACGACATTGAGCGCAACGACCATCCCGCCGAGGCACAGGAGCGGCTTCCAATAGCCCGACAGCAGGTCGCGCAGCTCGGTGCCGGGGCTTTCCTCCTTCTCGCCCGCCTGCTCCACCTCGCGAAAGACCGGCGTGTCCTTCATCTTCGAGCGCAGATAGAGACCGACGAGCCCAAGCGGCGCCGCCATGAGGAAGGGCAGCCGCCAGCCCCAGTCGTGCATCGCCGCCTCGCCCAGCGCGAGCGAGCAGCCAAGCATCAGCAACGCGCCCAGCGAAAAGCCGCCGAGCGTGCCGAATTCGAGGAAGCTGCCGCAAAAGCCGCGCTTATCGTCGGGCGCATATTCGGCCATGAAGGTCGCCGCGCCGCCATATTCGCCGCCGGTGGAAAAGCCCTGCACCATCCGGAGCAGGACGAGCAGCAGCGGCGCGCCGAAGCCGATCGTCGCATAAGCGGGGATCAGGCCGATACACACCGTCGCCCCCGACATCATCAGGATGGTGAGCGCGAGGATCGACTTGCGCCCCAGCCGATCGCCCAGCGGCCCCCAGAACAGCCCGCCAAAGGGACGCACGAGGAAGGAGATGGCGAAAGTGGCCAGCGCGAACAGCGTCGCCTGCCCCGCGCTGCCGGGGAAGAGCGCCGCCGAGATATAGGTGACGCCATAAGCATAGACGCCATAATCGAACCATTCGGTCGCGTTGCCGATCGCCGACGCCGCGATCGCGCGCCGCAGCACGCCGGCCGGGGCGGCGGCGTCCGATCCGGGGCGGGCCGACATGGCCGGCCCGCCTGTCGAGGCGAGCGCGCTCATGCCGCGTTCGTCAGCGGCCCGCGCGCGGTACGGATCGGATCGATCGTGCGCGTCGCCACGAATTCGGGCCGCCGCGCCGGCGCGCCGAACGGCTCGACCAGCGGATTCGACACCGCATTGTAGACGATGAAGGCATTCGCGCGCGGCAGGGGCGTGATATTGCCGTTCGATCCATGCATCATGTTGCAATCGAAGACGATCACCGTACCCGGCTTGCCCGTCGGTGCGACGATGCCATGCTCGTGCACCAGTTCGGCGAGGCTGTCCTCGTCGGGCACGCCATATTCCTGCTTGCGGAGCGAATGACGATAATTGTCGATCGGCGTCTCGCCGGGGCAGCTCAGGAAGCGGCGATGCGATCCGGGGATCAGCATCAGCGGCCCGTTATGCGGCGTATTTTCCGCCAGCAGCACCGACATGGACAGCGCCCGCATGCGTGGCATGCCGTCCTCGACGTGCCACGTCTCGAAATCGGAATGCCAGTAGAATTCCTTGCCGCAGAAGCCCGGCTTATAGTTCAGCCGCGACTGATGGACGTACACCTCGTCGTCGAGCAGGAAGCGCGCGAGCCCGGCCAGCCGCGCGTCGGCGGCGAGTCGCGCCATCAGCGCGCTCTGCCGGTGGATGCGGAAGATCGAGCGGACCTCATCCCCGCCCGGCTCCAATATGATCGTCTCGGCATCGAGCGCGGAAGGGTCGCCCAACAGCCGCCCGGTTTCGGCCTGAAGCCGCGTCACCTCCTCCTCGCTGAACGCCTCGTCGAGCACGAGGAAACCGTCAGCCTCGAACGCGGCCGCCTGCGCCTCGTCGATCGGCGCATCAGCGCGCCAACCGCCGTGCAGCACCGGATCGAGGCGCGGCAATATCTCCTGCTGCCCCGATCGGCGCGAGGGATAATAGTCTTGCATCGAAAATCGTCTGCCTCTTGGAAGGATCAGGAAGTGGCGGGCTCCAGCTCCGCCTCGGCGGGATAGGCGCCCGTCTCGTCATGCACCTCGCGACCCGTGACCGGCGGGTTGAACACGCAGGCGGTCACGAGATCGGTCTTCGGCCGGACGATGTGCCGGTCATGGTCGTTCAGCACATAGAGCGTGCCGGGGGTCAGCTCGTGAACCTGGCCGGTGCCGAGATCCTCGATCGTCCCCTCGCCCGACAGGACGAAGACCGATTCCAGATGGTTGCGATAGTGCATCGGCAATTCCTTGCCCGCATACATCGTCGTGATGTGGAAGGAGAAACCCATGCCATCGTCCTTGAGGAGCAGGCGGGCGCTCTCCCACCCGTCGGTGACGACGTTGCGGTCCGATGCGCGGATCGTATCGAGCTTGCGAATGAGCATATTGTTTCTCCTTATTCCGCAGCGACGTTGAGTTCGGGGGCGAGCACCTCGCGCACGCATTGCTCAAGCAGGTCGAGCCCGGTCGCGAGCACGGCGTCGTCGATGACGAGCGGGGCAAGTATCTTCACCACCTCGTCATGCGCGCCGCTCGTCTCGATGATCAGGCCGCGTTCGAACGCCGCCGCCGTCACTCGCGCCGCCAGCTCGCCCGATCCCATGTCGATGCCGCGCATCATGCCGCGCCCGCGCGTCGAGAGGCCGTGCTCCGCCGCGATCCGCGCCAGCCGCCGACCGAGGAAATCGCCGCGCCGGTGGATATCGGCCTGAAAGCGCGCGTCGCTCCAGAAATGACGGAGCGCCGCGGCGGCGGTGACGAAGGCGTGATTGTTGCCGCGGAACGTGCCATTATGCTCGCCCGGTTTCCAGCGATCGAGATCGGGCCGGATCAGCGTCAGCGCGAAAGGCAGGCCCATGCCCGACAGCGACTTGGCGAGCGTGACGATATCGGGAACGATGCCGCTCTCCTCGAAGCTGAAGAAAGTGCCGGTGCGCCCGCAGCCCGCCTGGATATCGTCGACGATCAGCAGCGCGCCGTGCCGTTTCGCCACGGCGGCGATGTTGCGCAGCCATTGCGGCGAGGCGACGTGCAGCCCGCCCTCGCCCTGCACCACTTCCAGCAGGATCGCCGCCGGCGCGTCGAGCCCGCTCGACGGATCGGACAGGCGCTGGTCGAGCAGTTCGGCGGTATCGACGTCGGACCCGAAATAGCCGTCATAGGGTTCGTGGCTGACGTGCGAGAGCGGGACGCCCGCCCCCCCGCGCTTGCCGGCATTGCCGGTGCAGGCGAGCGCGCCCAGCGTCATGCCGTGAAAACCGTTGGTGAAGGCGATCACATGCTGTCGCCCCGTCACCTTGCGCGCCAGCTTCAACGCCGCCTCGACCGCGTTCGTCCCCGTCGGGCCGGTGAACATCGCGCGATAATCGAACCCGCGTGGGCGCAGGATCAGCGTTTCGAGCGTGTCGAGGAAATCGGCCTTCGCCTCGGTGTGCAGGTCGAGGCCGTGGGCGATGCCGTCCGCGCCGATATAATCGAGCAGCGCCTGCTTCAGCACCGGATGATTGTGGCCGTAATTGAGCGTGGAGCAGCCCGACAGGAAATCGAGATAGCGACCGCCGCGATCGTCATGCATCCACACGCCCTCGGCGCGGTGGAACTGGCGCGGCATCGAGCGCGCATAGCTGCGCACCTGCGATTCCATACGGTCGTAAATGGCGGTGTCGGGAACGGCCATGGTGGGCCGTGGCGCGATGGTCATAGTGTCTCCTGTCCTGGCGGTCAGTGGCCGGCGTTGATCGGCGCGATCGAAACAAGATGTTCCGTCTCGTGCCGGCCGGCGAAATGGGCGTCGCGATCGAACATCGGACGCCGGTCGATCCGGGCATCGTGGCCGCGCGCGAACGCGGTGAAGAGCGCCCAGGAGGCGCCATTGTCCCCGGTGATCGTGGTGGTGAGCCGCGTCGCGCCGCGCGATACGGGCCGCGACAGCAGCGTGTTGATGAGGCGCTGCCCCAGCCCCTGCCCCCGCGCCGCGCCATGCACCGCGACCTGCCAGACGAAAATCTCGTCGGGCGCCGCGGGCGGGCGATAGGCCGAAAGCCAGCCGAGAAGCCGTCCGTCGCGTTCGGCGACGACGCAGCTTTCGGCGAAATGCGTGCATTGCAGCAGATTGCAATAAGCCGAATTGGGATCGAGCGGCGGGCATTCGGCAATCAGGCGCGAAACCGCCGGACCATCCTCGGCCGAGGGCATGCGAAAGACCCACGCGCCAGCCCCGGCGCCCTCGGGCCGATCGATCGATCCAATATTCCCCTGCTTATGGTCGGCAATGCCGATGCTTCGTCCCCCGAAGTGATTGACGCGTGTAAATAGGATGCCCGCTGGTGGCGTGAGGCGATGAACTATCAGGAATTGTTGAAAATTTCAAGTCACGCCGTTGCGGAGGCGTTACAAACTCCGCATAACGCCCTTGATTTAATTCGGATTTACAAGCATTTGAAGAACTGGTCGGACGGGCAAAAATCGCTAGTTTCGCGCCATGGACATGCACGTCACCCAGGCCGCGCTACGGGCGATTCGGCGGCTGCTGCGCGCGGCCGATCAGGGCGGGCGCAAGCTCGCGGTCGTGACCGGCCTCACCCCCTCGCAACTCCTCGTCCTCCAGGAAATCGAGCGGCGCGACGGCATCACGCCGAGCGCGATCGCGACCACGCTCCAGTTCGGCCAGGCGACCGTCACCAACATCGTCGACCGGCTGGAAATATTGGGCCTCGTCACCCGCCAGCGCAGCGATCACGACAAAAGGCGGATCCTGCTGCACGCGACGCCGCAGGGCGAGGAGATGCTCCGCGCCGCGCCCGATCTGCTGCACAACCGCTTTCAGGAACGCTTCGCCACGCTCGCCGAATGGGAGCAGGCGATGATCCTCGCCGCGCTCGAGCGATTGAACGAACTGCTCGACGCCAAGGAGATCGACGCCGCGCCGCTGATCGACGCGGGGCCGATCGACCGCGCGCTCAAGGCCGGCGAACATTGAAAAATGAGGAGGAGGAACAGCGGATGGACGAGCGGCAGCGTGAAGCGGCGAACAAGCAGATCGTGCTCGACATGTGGCACACGGTCATAAACGGGCGCGACCTGTCGAAGGCGTCGCGCTACATCGCCACGGACTATATCCAGCACAGCCCCAGCGCGGGACAGGGCCTCGCTGCCCTTCTCGACTTCCTCAAGGTCGAACTGGGCGGCGACGAACCGCTCGCCCCCGGCACCTACCGGCATACCGCCTTCGAGCATGTCCTCGCCGAGGGCGATCTCGTCCAGCTCATGTTCCGCAGGCCGGTGCCCGATCCCCGCCGGCCGGGCGAAACCCTCGAAATGTGGTGGTATGACACCTACCGGCTCAAGGACGGCCTGATCGTCGAACATTGGGATTCGGCGCTGGAATAAGCAGGAAGGATTGGCCTTGCATCGCCGATCCGTGCCACACTCCGGCGGAAAGCTGGAGAGGAATCGTCGCATGACACGGCCGCTGAAAATCGATTTCGTCTCGGACGTCACCTGCCCCTGGTGCATCATCGGCCTGCAGGGGCTGGAGGAGGCGCTGCGACGCATCGGCGACGAGGTGGATGCCAAGATCAGCTTCCAGCCGTTCGAGCTCAATCCCGACATGCCGCCCGAGGGACGCAACCTCGTCGAGCATATGGCCGAACGCTACGGCACATCGGCGGAGCAGTCGGCGGCCAATCGCGCGATGGTCTGCGATCGCGCCGCAGAGGTGGGCTTCGCCATGTCGATGCCCGACGACGGCCGGATCTACAACACGTTCGACGCGCACCGCCTGCTCCACTGGGCGGCGGCCGAAGGCAAACAGGCGGCACTCAAACATGCGCTGTTCGAGGCCAATTTCACCGAAAGACGCAATATGTCGGACCCCGACGTGCTCGTCGCCGCCGCCGAGAAAGCGGGCCTCGACGGCGCGGCCGCGCGCGAGGTACTGACCTCGGGCCGCTATGCCCGCGAAGTCCGCGATACCGAGGAGCTGTGGCGGATGCGCGGGATCAACGCGGTGCCGGCGGTGATCGTCGAGAATCGCTATCTCATCTCCGGCGGCCAGCGCCCCGAAGCCTTCGAACAGGCGCTCCGCCAGATCGCGGCGGAGGCGCCGCCCCACGCTTCATAGAAGATGGATTTCTCGAAAATGGTGCTGCCGGTGAGGATTGAACTCACGACCTCAGCCTTACCAAGGATGCGCTCTACCACTGAGCTACGGCAGCGTGACGCCTGACGGCGCGTTAGAGGCGGGCCTATGGAGAAAGCGGGCGCGCGCGTCAAGCCGGGCTTGCGGCGCGCCGCCCCGCCGCGCTACCTGCGATCGATGAGCAAGAGCGACGACGAACGCGAACGGCGGCTGGCCGAGGCGCTGCGCGAAAATCTGCGCCGCCGAAAGGCCCAGGCGCGCAGCCGGGATGGCGCGGATACACCGGCGGCTTCGGAGAAGGATGCGGGCTGAACACCCCGCCATTCCCGCGAAGGCGGAAATGCCGGCTTAAACAAAGGCCTAAACATATAAACCCACACCGTCACCCCGGCGGAGCCGGAATGACGGGTGGAGCGCCTTAAAGCGGCCTCGTCACCTCGATCAGCCAGTCCTTCGCCGCGCCGTCGAGCTGCGGGCCGATCAGCCGCGCGACATCGGCATGATAGGCGTCGAGCCAGGCGCGCTCGCCCGCGTCCATCTGGGCGGTGTCGATCAGCGCGCGGTCGATCGGCGCGAAGCTCAGCGTCTCGAAGCCGAGCATCTCCCGCTCCGCTCCCTCGATCGTACGCGGCGTCACCAGCACCAGATTCTCGATGCGGATGCCATAGGCCCCGGCCTTGTAATAGCCGGGCTCGTTCGAGACGATCATGCCGGGCTGGAGCGGCTCGTCCCCGCCGCCGAAGGTGGCGATGCGCTGCGGCCCTTCATGCACCGAGAGGTAGGCGCCCACGCCATGGCCGGTGCCGTGCGCATAATCGAGCCCCTCCGCCCAGAGATATTGCCGCGCCAGCGTATCGAGCTGCCCGCCCCGCGTGCCGCGCGGGAACAGCGCGCGGGCGAGCGCGATATGGCCACGTAGCACGCGGGTGAAGCGGTCCTGCATCTCCGCCGTGGGCGTGCCGACGATGATCGTGCGGGTGATGTCGGTCGTCCCGTCGAGATACTGGCCGCCTGAATCGACCAGATAGATTTCATCGCGCACGATCGGCCGGTTCGATTCGGACGTGACGCGATAATGCGGGCTGGCCGCATTGGGGCCGGCGGCGGAGATGGTGTCGAACGACAGGTCGCGCAGCTCGCCCGTTTCCTCGCGAAACGCGTGCAATTTCGCCGCCGCTGACAGCTCGGTCAGCCCGCCCTTCGGCGCTTCGACCGACAGCCAGTGGAGGAAGCGGCAGAGCGCGGCCCCATCGCGCCGCTGCGCCGCGCGGTGGCCGGCGATCTCCGCCGCGTTCTTCATCGCCTTGGGCAGCACGGCGGGGTCGCGCGCCTCGATCACGCGGGCGTGCGCCGCGTCGAGCGCCTCGAAGATCGCGGCGACCGCGCGTTCGGGATCGGCCGCCACGGTCTTGCCCGCGAACAGCGCCAGATGCCCGGCAAAGGCGTCGCGCGGGTGCAGCCGGACGCTATCGCCCAGATGCGCGCCGATATCCCCGGCAAGTTTCCCGGGCGCGACGAACAGATCGGCGCTGCCGTCGGCGAGGACGATCGCATAAGCGAGCGCGACCGGCGTCCGATCGACATCGCGCCCGCGTATGTTGAACGTCCAGGCGATCGAATCGAGCGCGGAGAGGACCACCGCATCGGCCTGCCGCGCCTTCAGCCACTCCGCCATGTCGTGCCGCTTCTCGGCGGAGGTGCGGCCGGCCAGCGCATCGGGCTGGACGACGAGGCGCGCGGCGGAAGGCTGCGGCCGATCGATCCAGATCGCGTCGATCGGGTTCGTCTCCACCGCCACCAGTTCCGCGCCTTTATCGGCGAGCGCGGCCCGCGCTGCCTTCACCCAGCCGCGCGTATGCAGCCAGGGATCATAGCCGATCCGCGCGCCATCGGGCGCATGTTCGGCCAGCCAGCCTGCGATGCTCGTCTCCGGCACCGACTGGTAGCTCCATTGCTCCGCCGACACCTGCTCGCGCACTTGCAGGGTGTAGCGCCCGTCGACGAAGATCGCCGCCTCGGCCGGCAGCACGACCGCCGATCCGGCGGAACCCTCGAAGCCGGTGAGCCATGCCAGCCGCCGGGCATAGGCGCCGACATATTCGCTCATATGCTCGTCGGTGAGCGGCACGACGAAGCCGTCGAGGCGGCGGCGCGCCAGTTCCTCGCGAAGCGCCTTCAGCCGATCGTCATGGGTGGACATTGCACGGGCCTGCCTTGGTGGAAAATGTGTCGCCGCACTGTAGGCCGTGCCCCCTTGCGACGCAAAGCCGCGCATCCCACAAGACGTGGATGACCAAAACCCCGCCCATCGCCCCGCGCCGCCCGCACAGCATGACCCGCCACGGCATCACGATCGAGGACCCGTGGGCCTGGCTCAAGGACCCGAATTACCCTGACGTGAGCGATCCCGACATCCTCGCTTATCTCAAGGCGGAGAATGCGTATTTCGAGGCGGCGATGGCGCCGCACGCCGCGCTGGTCGACACGCTGTTCGCGGAGATGAAGGGGCGGCTGAAGCCCGACGACGCGGGCGTGCCGCAGAAGGACGGCGACTGGCTCTACTGGTGGGCGTTCCGCCCCGGCGGGCAATATCGCGTCTGGTATCGCCGCGCGGTCGCGGGCGGCGCGGACCAGATAGTGCTCGACGAACCGGCGGAGGCCGAGGGCAAGGACTATTTCCGGCTTCAGGTGCTGGAAGTCAGCCCCGATGGGCGACTGCTTGCGTGGTCCGCCGACGAGAATGGCGCCGAACGCTTCACCCTGCGCATCCGCGATCTGGCGACGGGCAAGGACATCGAGACGGTCAGTGCGCTCACCAACGGCCGCGCCGTCTGGGCGGCGGATTCGCGCAGCCTCGTCTACACGGAAGTCAACGAGAACTGGCGCACATATCGCGCGCGCCATCACCGTCTGGGCGCCGATCCGGCGGGGGACGCGATCCTTTATGAAGAGGCGGATGCGGGCTTCAATGTCGGCGTCGGGCGCACGCAGGATCGCGAATGGATCATCCTCTCGACCGGCGACCATGAGACGAGCGAGGTCCGCCTGCTCCCCGCCGCCGATCCCGCCGCGCCGCCGCTGCTCGTCAGCGCGCGGGAGAAGGGGCGGCTCTACAATGTCGATGGCGGCCATGGGAAGCTGTGGATCCTCACCAACGACGATCATATCAATTTCCGCCTCGCCCAGGCCGATCCGCTGGAGCCGGCGACATGGCGCACGGTGATTCCCGGATCGGATCGCGTCTATCTGCGCGGCGTCACCAGCTTCGCGCGTCACCTCCTCCTGCAACAGCGTGTCGACGGTCTCGATCAGATCATCGTGCGGACCTATGACGGCGCCGAAACGCGCGTGCCCTTTGCCGAGGCGAGCTACAGCGCCAGCGTCGCCGCCAACCCCGAATATGATCCGCCGGCCTATCGCCTCGCTTATGCCTCGATGGTGACGCCGGCCACCGTCTATGATTACGATCCCGATGCCGCCACGCTCACCACATTGAAGGTGCAGGAGGTGCCGTCGGGCTACGATCCGGCGCTCTACACGACCGAGCGACTGATGGTGCGCGCGCGCGACGGGGCGACGATCCCCGTCTCGGTGGTCTATCGCAAGGGCTTCCGCAAGGACGGCCAGGGGCGGCTCCTGCTCTACGCTTATGGAGCCTATGGCTATGCCTATCCGCCCGGCTTCTCCACCGTCCGCCTCTCGCTGCTCGATCGCGGCTATGCCTATGCCATCGCGCATATCCGGGGCGGTGACGATCTCGGCTATGGCTGGTATCTGGCGGGCAAGGGCGAGCAGCGATGGAACACGTTCCACGATTTCGTCGATGCGGCGAAGGGGCTGATCGCCGCCGGCTTCACCCGCGCCGGCCGGATCGCGATCAACGGCGGCTCGGCGGGCGGCGAGCTGATGGGCGTCGTCGCCAACACCGATCCGGGCCTGTGGGGCGCGGTGGTCGCCGACGTGCCCTTCGTCGACGTGCTCAACACGATGCAGGACGAAAGTCTTCCCCTGACGCCGGGCGAGTGGCCCGAATGGGGCAATCCGATCACCGACAAGGCGGCATTCGAACTGATCCGCAGCTACAGCCCCTATGACAATGTCAGCGCGCAAGCCTATCCGCCGATGCTGATCACCGGCGGCCTCAACGATCCGCGCGTCACTTATTGGGAACCGGCGAAGTGGGCCGCGAAGCTGCGCGCGACCAAGATCGGTGATGCCACGCTGCTGCTCAAAACCAATATGGACGCCGGCCATGGCGGCAAATCGGGCCGGTTCGAGGCGCTACGCGAGGATGCCGAGGCCTATGCCTTCATCCTGTGGCAAATGGGCGAGGGGTAAAACGGCTCAGTCGTCTTCCAGCGCGTCGAGCACAGCCGCAATCGCCTCGTCGGCGGACGTGAAGCCGATATGGGTGCAACCCAGCTCGATCGCCTTGTCCACCTCATGCGGCAGGCCGCGCGCCGAGGCGGGGGCCACCACCCCGTCACCGCGCGACCAGATCGCGATCGTCGGCACCGGCGGCTTTTCGGAAAGATCGCAGACGACCGGCGGACGATCGACCGGATGGCGGTTCACCCATTCGTAGAGCCGCCACGCATGATTGGCGCGCGGATCGCCCGAGAAGGGGCTGCCCATGGTCACGACGCGCGCGACATGAGTGGGGATGCGCTTCGCCACCTCGCGCGCATAGAGCCCGCCGAGGCTCCAGCCGACCAGCGCGACGGGCCGCCCCTCGCATGTCGCAATTCCCGCGACATGCGCCACCAGAGCGTCGAGCCGCTCCGCCGTCGCCCCAAAATTGCGCCCCTGACCCCAGCCGAAGGGACGATAGCCGGCAAGGTCGAGCGCGCGGCGCAACCGCTGGGTGGCGTTATCGGTGGCGAGGAAGCCCGGAATCACGACCACCGGCGCGCCATCGCCCCGCTGCCCCAAATCTTCCGGCTCGCCGATGAACCGGCGGACGTCGGCAAACGCCTGCGCCTCGCGCCACAGAAGCGAGAAGGGCGGCGGCACCGTATCGATGACCGCTTGATGAAGGTTCGAAGACATGCCGGTGACAAAACCAGCATGCCCCCCGCCAGTTCCACCGCCAGTCTCAGGCGCTGATCCGGCGGCCCCTTCCCGCCCATTCACTCAGCCAGATCAGCAATGCGCTCAGCGCGAACATTGGCAGCAGCAGCGCCAGCAGCCACGCCGCCGCCTTAACGGGCGCCGGCAACCTGTCGCCCGCCTCCACGCGCGGCGCGCCGAAGCCGCCGGGCGGACGCCGCCGCCACCAGAGCACAGCCCCGGTCACGCTCAATGTCACAAGGCCGAGCGCCGCCAGCGTCCCCAATATCTGGTTCGCCAGCCCGAAAAGCTGCCCCTCATGCGCGGCGACGCCATAGCCGACGACGCGATCGATGACGTGCCGATCGGCATAATCCTCGCGCGTGACCACCGCGCCGCTCGCCGGATCGATCGTCGCCACCGCGCGCAGCGGCCGGTTCGCCGCGTCGGAGCGCACCTTCCAGTCGCCGCCCGGCCGCGATGGCGGGGAGAGCATGACCGGCCCCGCGAACTCCAGTTGCCGCGCCGCCGCGACGACCAGATCGATCGCCCCGTCGCCGGGCGGGGCGAGCGCGACGGCGGGCACGCCGCCATGCTCGCTATGATCCTCGATCGGGCGCGAGACGCCGCTCGGCCAGTCCTGCCGCGCGACGGCGGTGCCGGTCAGCACGCGTATCTCCTTGAAATAGCTGCCCCATGCCGCCGCCCAGGGCAGGCCGGTGACGAGCAGGAACAAGGCGAAGAGCGACACCCAGAAGCCGACGACGGCATGCAGATCACGCCACATCACCCGCCCGCCGGCACCGAGGCGCGGCCAGAGCACGCCCGCCGCGCCGCGCCCGCGCGGCCACCACAGATAAAGGCCGGTGAGGATCAGCACGATCGCCCAGGACGCTGCCAGCTCGACCAGCCAGGATCCCTGATTGCCCATCAGCAGTTCGCCATGCAGGTGGAAGATGACGCGCATCAGCCGATCCTCGTCGCCCACCGTCTTGAGGATGGCGAGGCTTTGCGGGTGGACGTAGACGCGGATCGCCCGCCCGTCCTTCGCCACCAATATCCTGACCGCCTGATGGGGCGTGTCGGGCAGTTGATAGGACAGGAACGATCCGCCCGGCACCGCCGCCACCGCCGCCTTCACCTGATCGGCGGCGGGCGCGGCCGGGCCGCTGATCGCGAGATGGTCGTAAGGCCGGTCGATCAGCGCCTCTATCTGCGGCCGCCATAGATAGAGCGATCCGGTGCAGGCGAGCCACAGGATGAAGGGGATGCAGAACAGGCCGGCATAGAAATGCCAGCGCCACACCGCGCGCTCACCGGGGCTGTGCGTTGCCGTCCTCACAGCCGATACCCCGCTTCGAGGAAGAAGGTGCGCTGCGGATAGGGGTGGAACACCCAGGCGCGATCGTTGGTGATGTTGTTGACGCCGGCGGCGAGGCGCAGCCCCCCGGCCGGTCGCCAGTTCACCCGCGCATCGAGCGCGAACAGCTCGGACGTATAGCCGTAAGTGTCGCCGCGGTTGAGACCGTCGAGATCGCTGTTGGGCCGCGAGGCATAGCGCAGCCCCAGCACCGTCTGCACCTTGGGGCTTAGCGCGTAACGGATATTGCCGCCCACCCGCCAGCGCGGGATGCGCGGGAAGGCGACGCCCTTCGACGCCGGATCGGCGCGGTTGCGCACCGTCTCCGCATCGATCCAGGCGACATTCGCCTCCACATCGAGCCCGTCGGCGGGCCAGTTGCGGCTCTCGGCAATCAGCTCCGCGCCATATTGCCGCGTGCGGTCGATATTCTTGAAGCTGGAGGTGGAGACGCCATTCTGGTTGAAACCGACATAGCTGAAAATGGCGTTGCTCACCCGCTGGTAGAACAGGCTGCCCGTCAGCGTCACCGGGCCGATCGCGTGGCGGACGAGCAGGTTCGCGTCGTGGCTGCGTTCCGCCTTCAGGTTGGGATCGAAGCTGTTCGGGTTGAAATCCCCGTTGCCGTCGAGCGATCCCTGGAACAGCTCGCCCACCGTCGGGAAGCGCGTCGCGGTGGCGAGGCTGAGTTCGGCCGCCCAGCCGGGCGCGATCTCGCCCTTCAATGCGAGCTTCGGACTCCACGCGCTATCATGTCGCTCGGGGTAACGCTGTGTGACGAGCGCACCCGCGAGCCCGCCGGCATAAGCGCGCCAGAAATCGCCGCGCAGCCCCGCCGTCAGCGTGAGGCCGCCGCCCAGCGCCACCTCATCCTCGACGAACAGGCCGACGAGCCGCGTCTTGCCGAAGGTGCGCGTGCGGAAGGTCCTCCCCGAGGCGAGCCGCCAGTTGGTGGTATCGAAGACGCTCTGGTCGGTATGATATTGGTTGGCGTTGAACCCGAAGGCGATGTGGTGTGCGCCCAGCGTGCGGGTGGCGAGCAGGTCGGCGGTGTACCAGCCGGTCGGCCCCTGCGCGCTGATCTGGCCCGCCCCGTCGCTGACGCCGTTGGCATAGCCATTCGAATCGCGCGACTCCTGCCGGTCGAAACGCAGCATCGACAGGTTGAGCCGCCAGTCGAAGCCGGCGAACGGCGCCTCCAGCTTCAGTCCGCCCAGCCATTCATTCTTATGCTCGATGCCCAAATTGAAGACCGATTCGGGATCGATCCGCCAGCCATGGCCATCGATCGCGACCAGCCCGTTCGCCGCCCCGTAAAAGGGATTGCCCGCCGCATCCTTGAGATAGGTTGTCGGGTGCAGCGTCTTTTCGACGTTCCACCAATAAGTGAACAGCGCCTCGGCATGGACGTCGCCCGAATCGAAGCGGACCTGCGCGCGCGCCTGATCCTGCCGGGTGGCGACTGAGGAATAATCCCCGATCACCGGCGCGCGCAGACCCGGCCGGCCCCTGACCGGGATCAGCCCCGGATCGTGCACCGCGCCCGTCACCGGCGGGGCGTCTCCCGGATCGTCATAGGCGCCGGCGAAACCGGCCTGATAATATTGCATCGGCTGGCTGTCGTTGCGCAGCCGCCGCACCGAGACGCGCGCCGAAAAAGGCCCATTCTCCTGCTTCAGCGCGAAGCCGCCCTCGGCCGACCAGCCATAATAGGTGTCGTGCGTGCCATATTGGTCATAAGGCTGGGCGAAGGCCTGCACCGTGCCGAACACTTCCGCTTTCTCCGGCGGGCGCGTCGTGATGTTGACGATGCCGCCCATCGAATTGCCCGTGTAACGCGCCGAATAGGGCCCGTAGACGATATCGAACTGCTGCACCTCGGACGGGCTGACGATCCCCCAGGCGGGCGGATAGCCGAACGAGTTGCCGAGGAAGTTCGAAATGACGAAGCCGTCCACCATCACGAGCGAACGCGCCGACTGGGTGGAGTGGGTGCCCCGGAAACCGGGCACGCCGTTATTGTCGCCGATATAGCGGCTGCGCACGAAGAAATCGGGCGCATATTTCATCAGATCCTCGACATTGGCGGCGTTCACCGCGTCGAACTGTGCCTGGCCGAGCGAGACGGAGAGGCCGCGTGGCTCGATCGAAATGGGGGCGACGCGCTGGCCGACGACGAGAATCGTGTCGGCATCGACATCAGCGGCATGCGCCGCGGCGGGCAGAAGGCTCGCCGCCAGCAGGCACGCACGAAAGGACAGGGAAAGCATGACATCCTCGCAAGACTGAAAGGCATGACGCGCCGCGCCCCGAGGGGAGCGGCAGCATGACGGTCAGGCGAGGGCGGGTGGTCCGGTCGGGCGCGGCGGCGGCGCGGCGGCGCCGATATGCGGACGATCCTCCGCCGGATTGGGGGCGACCGTCGGGGGAACAGGCGGCAGCGGCAACGCTGCGAGAAGCGGCGGCTGGGGCGCGAGCGGCGGCGTGCCGATCGCGGCATAGGGGCAGGGATCGTGGCTTTGATGCGCGGGCGTCGATTTGCCGGGCAAGCTCATCTCGATCGGGCCATTGCCCGAGCAGAGCGTGACAACGATCTTGCCGGCGGGCGTCGCCGTCGCCATGAATCCGGGGGCGATCACGACGCGGAGCGCAAGCGCCAGCGCGATGAACGCCAGCGCCAGCTCGGTCATGCCTTTGCCCCGAACGATGCGCATGGCTGCGCTCTAGCGCGCACGGCGCGGATAGCAAGCAATGCTTGCCCGACCCGTCCAAGACCGTGCAGACCATCGCCCATGACCGATCCCCGCCGCTCCGCCCCCGCCGCCGCGCGCAACCGCGCCCCGATCCTCGCGGTGCTCGACACGGTCCTGCCCGCCACCGGCCTCGTGCTGGAGGTGGCGAGCGGCACCGGCGAACATATCGTCCACTTCGCGGCGAGCCATCCGGCGCTCCTCTGGCAGCCAAGCGATCCCGACGCCGCCGCGCGCGCCTCAATTGCGGCGTGGTCGGCGGCCAGCGGCCTCGCCAACATCCGCCCGCCCCTCGCGCTCGACGCCGCTTCGCCCGACTGGCCGATTGAGCGGGCGGACGCGGTGATCGCGATCAACATGGTGCATATCAGCCCCTGGGCGGCGACCGTCGGGCTGTTCGCGGGCGCGGCGCGGCTGCTGGCGACGGGCGCGCCGCTCTGCCTGTACGGCCCCTATCTGCGTGCCGGCGTCCCCACCGCGCCCAGCAATCTCGCTTTCGACGCCGATCTGAAGGTACGCAATCCCGCCTGGGGCCTGCGCGATCTCGACACGATGCGCGAGACGGCGGAGCAAGCGGGCTTCGCGCTGGAGACGGTGCGGGAAATGCCCGCCAACAATCTGGCGCTGATCTTCCGCCGGCGATGAAGCGGCCACTGTTGCTGTTCGCCCTGTTCGCGGCGCTGCTCCTGATCGTACTTCAAGTCGGGGCGTGGCTGGCGGCGGGCGATGGCGACGCTTTCGATCGGACGATCCTCGGCGCGGCCCGCATTGCCGGCGTACCGATCGGGCCACACTGGCTCATCCCAGGCGCGATAGACCTCACCACGCTGGGCGGCGCGAAGGTGCTGATTCCGCTGACCCTGCTCGTGGCGGGCCTGCTGCTCGCGCACGCCCGGCACCGCGACGCGCTGCTGCTGCTCGTCGGGACGCTGAGCGGGCGACTGGTCGTCAGCCTGCTCAAGGACGGGATCGCCCGTCCCCGCCCGCCGATCGCCGGCCATCTCGTCGAAGTGACGTCGTTCAGCTTCCCCAGCGGCCATGCCGCCAATTCGGCGCTGGTCTATCTCCTGTTCGCCACGATGCTGACGCGTACCGGACACAAGCGAGGGGCCGCGCTAACCGCCGCGATCCTGCTCACGCTGCTGATCGGGGCGAGCCGCGTCTATCTGGGCGTGCATTGGCCGAGCGACGTGGCCGCGGGCTGGATGTTCGGGGCGCTCTGGGCGATGCTGTGGCAGGGGCTGGCCGATCGGCGTTCACAGCGGTAGCGCGGGCTGGCTCGCATCGCCCTCCTCAAACCCCGACAATGTCAGACCGAGCAGCCGCACGCCCAGATCGAGCGGGAGCAACCCGTCCACCAGCGCGGTCCCCATTTCGACCAGCCGCTCGCGCGTGGCGACGGGCGTCGCCAAGGTGCGGGCGCGGGTGACGGTGCGGAAATCGGCGAAGCGCACCTTCAGCGTCACCGTGCGGCCCAGCGCCTCGGCGCGTTCGGCGCGCCGCCACAGCAGGTCGATCACCTCGCCGAGCCCGGTCAGCAGCGCGGCGCGACCGATCAGGTCCTCGGCAAAGGTCGTCTCCGCGCCCAGCGACTTGCGCGGCCGATCGGCACGCACCGGTCGATCGTCGTGGCCCCGCGCCGCCGCGTGCAGCCAGGCGGCGCGGCTGCCGAAATGGCGCTGGAGGAAGATCAGGTCCGCCGCGCGCAGATCGGCGCCGGTCAGGATGCCCAACCGCTCCATCCGCGCCGCCGTCACCGGGCCGACGCCATGGAAACGCCGCACCGGCAGCCCCGCGACGAACGCCTCGCCGCGCCCCGGCGGGATCACGCACAGCCCGTCGGGCTTGTTCTGGTCCGATGCCATCTTGGCGATGAACTTGTTGTAGGAGACGCCGGCCGAGGCGGTGAGCCCCGTCTCGGCGCGGATGCGGGCGCGTATCTCCTCGGCGATGCGCGTCGCCGATCCGAGGCCGGTGACGTCGAGATAGGCTTCGTCAAGCGAAAGCGGCTCGATCAGCGTGGTATAGGCGGCGAAGATCGCGCGAATCTCCAGCGAGACGGCGCGATAGACATCGAAACGCGGCCGCACGAAGACGAGATCGGGACAGCGCCGCGCCGCCGTGACCGACGCCATCGCCGATCTGACGCCGAACGCGCGCGCCTCGTAACTCGCCGCCGCCACCACGCCGCGCGCATGCGAACCGCCGACGGCGACGGGCTTTCCCCTGAGTGCCGGATCGTCGCGCTGCTCGATCGAGGCATAGAAGGCGTCCATGTCGACATGGATGATCTTGCGCTGATCGGCATCCTCGGGCGCGACGGACATGCACGCCACCATAAAGCGAAGCCCCGCCGGCGGCTATCGCGTGCTTTTGCGCCGCCGAAGCCGGTTGCTATAAGTGCGGCCCGACCCCGGGGGGAGAACCGCATGCATCATCGTTATGCCGTCGCATTCGCCCTCGCCTTGTGCGGCGCGGCTCCCACGATCGGCGCGCCCGCGGGCTATCTGCCGCGCGGCACGATCGACATGACCGCCATCCTGCCCCCCGCCCCCGGGAAGGGCAGCTATCGCTACGAGGCGGATCGGCGCATCTTCCGCGAGACGCGGCGGCTGCAAGGGACGCCGCGCTGGGCCCTCGCCACCGCCGACGCCGAGGCGGGGATGCCCGCGATGTTGCGCGATTTCAGTTGCCCGATCGGTGTTGCGCTGACGCCCCAGGACGCGCCGCGCACCGCCGCGCTCATCAAGCGACTCTATGGCGATCTGCACGATGCCGTCACCGTGCCCAAGGATCAGTATCGCCGCCAACGCCCCTTCCTGATCGACAAGGGACCGATCTGCGCGTCGCAGGAGGAACTGGCGAAGAGCTGGGATTATCCCTCGGGCCACACCACGCTGGGCTGGGCGGTGGGGCTGATCCTCGCCGAAGCGGTGCCCGATCGGGCGAGTGCGATCCTGGCACGCGCCCGCGCCTATGGCGAAAGCCGCGTCGTCTGCGGCGCGCATAATGCCAGCGCGATCGAGGCCGGGCGCACCGCCGGCGCCGCACTCGTCGCCGCGCTCCACGGGTCGCCTGCCTTCCGCGACGATGTCGCCGCCGCGCGCGCCGAACTGGCGGCGCTACGCGCGGCGGGGGCCGACCAGACCGATGCGCCGCGCTGCGCCGCCGAGCGCGCGCTGCTCGCCCCCACCCCCTATGGACGGACGGGATCATGACGCCGGACGAGACGATCGAGGCCAACGACCTGGAAGACCTGCTGGTGGCGGGCCGGAACGACTATGCCGGCTGCACGATCGCCGGCGATGCCGCGCCCAATGCCGACCTGCGCGACATGACCTTTGCCGGTTGCGACATGCGCGGTATCGGCCTGCGCGCGGCGGACCTGTCGAACGGGCGGTGGAGCGACTGCCGCGCGCAAGGCATCGACCTTTCGAACAGCCGCTGCGACGATGCGCGCTTCACCGGCTGCGATTTCGCGAACAGCGACTGGCGCGACGCGATTCTCGGCGCCGCCCGGTTCGAGAATTGCCGGCTGACCGGCGCGGACATGAGCGGCGCGCGGCTGCTCGGCGTTTCCTTCACCCGCTGCATCCTTGCGGGCGCGCGGCTGCCCGGCGCCTCCTTCCGCAAGCAGACGCTGGTCGATGTCGATTTCACCGACGCGGATCTGGGCGGCGTCGATTTTCGCGACGCGGTCCTCACCGGCTGCCGCCTGCGGGGCGCGTCGCTGAAGCTCGCCCGCTTCGCCGGCGCGGACCTGCGCGGATCGGAGCTGGGCAGCATCGGCCTCGCCGGGCTGGCGGGCCTGCGCGGCGCGATTCTCTCACCGGCGCAGGCGGCCGATCTGCTTCAAGAGGCCGGCATCACCGTCGCTTGATGTCCGGGCGGACCCTATCCATAGAGGATGAGGAAAGGAGCCCGCATGACGCCCGAGGAGCGCAATCGTCTCGCCACCGTGCGTTTCACGATCCTGAGCGCGCTCAGGGCGAGCGGCGTCGTGCTGATGCTGATCGGCATGTGGATCTGGCACGGCGACATCGTGCGAACCGGCGGCTGGCCGGCGCTGGGCCTGCCGATCTTCGTCGTCGGCTTCGCCGAATCGCTGCTGCTGCCGCGCATTCTGGCGCGACGCTGGCGGAGCCCGCCCGAATCGTGAAACGCTTCTACAAAGAGGTTTCGGCCGAACCGGCGGAGGGCGGCTTCGCATTGCTGCTCGATGGACGCGCGGTGAAGACGCCCGCGCGCGCGCCGCTGCGCCTGCCGACCGCCTCACTCGCCGAGGCGGTGGCGGCCGAATGGGCGGCGCAGGGCGAGATGATCGAGCCGCGTTCCATGCCGCTCACCGGCCTTGCCAACGCCGCGATCGATCGCGTCGCGCCCGATCCCGTCGCCTTCGCGCGCGATATCGCCGCTTATGGGGAGACGGACCTGCTCTGTTACCGCGCCGATGCGCCGGCCGGGCTGGTGGCGCGGCAGGCGGCGGCATGGGACCCGCTGCTCGATTGGGCGCGCACCCGCTATGACGTGCATTTCACCGTGACGAGCGGGATCATGCACCGCCCGCAGCCGCCGGCGACGGTTGCGAGGCTGACCGAGGCGGTGGGCGCACACGACGCCTTCGCGCTCGCGGGCCTTTCGCCGCTGGTAACGATCGGCGGATCGCTGGTGATGGCGCTGGCGATCGAGGAAGGCGCGATCGCCGCGCCGGAAGCCTTCGCCGCGACGCATCTCGACGAGCTGTGGCAGGCCGAGCAATGGGGCGAGGACGCGCTGGCCGCCCAAACGCGCGAGTCGCGCGCGCGCGACTTTGCAAGCGCGGCGCGCTTCCTCGACCTGCTCAAGGGGTGAGCGGCGGCCTCGGCAGAAACCAGCGCGCGATCACGATCCCGGCGGCGATCAGACCGAGCGCGTCGCCGATCGTGAGATAGACGAAATAGCGCCAGCCATAATGGTGCAGCACCGGCTGCCCGAGATGCAGATAGAGCGCGGCGGCGAGCGCGAAGAGCACCACCAGCCGAACCCGATCCGCAAAGCCCGCCACCCGCGCGGCGACGCCGTGGAGCGCGAGGCCGATGAGGAATGCGGTGATGATCGAGAGGATGAGCGCGCCGAGCAAGGTGCCGGTATCGATCACCGGAAAGCCGTGGATATTGAAGTGGATCGTCGCGATCGGCCCCTGCCCGAACAAGGTCGTTCCCTGCTGCGTGCTCGTCCACGGCACGGCATAGGTGCCGGTGCCCGTCTGAGTGAGGTTGCGCGCGAGCGCCCGCTGGAGATCGGCGTTGGCGGGATCGCCCGCCACGCTGAACGCCAGCCGGCTGAGCGGCGTCCACCAGAAAAGGAAGGTGACGAGGAACTGGGCGATGCCGCCCGCAATACTGCCGATGACAAGCCGAACCATGGGCTTACCCCCTTCGGTTAGGCGGACAGGCTTGCCCTTGTTCTATCCCGGTTGCAACCGGCCGCGTCAGGTGGTCAGCTTGCGGATCAGCCCGATAAGACCGCTCTGGCGGCTGCGCTTCAGCCGTTCGGCGTGCAGGATCGTGCGAACGTCGGCGAAGCAGCGATCGACGTCGTCGTTGACGAGGACATAATCATAGCCGTCCCAATGACTGATCTCGTTCGCGGCCCGCTCCATCCGCGCGGCGATCACCTCGGCCGAATCGGTGCCGCGCGCGACGAGACGGCGGCGCAGCTCCTCGATCGAGGGCGGCAGGATGAAGACGCGCACGACATCGCCGCCCGCTTGCTGGTAGAGCTGCTGCGCGCCCTGCCAGTCTATGTCGAACAATATGTCGCGGCCCTGATCGAGCAGGCGATCGACCGGCGCGCGCGGCGTGCCGTAGCGGTGGCCGAAGACATGCGCCCATTCGAGGAATTCGCCCGCGCTCGCCATGCTGCGGAAATGCTCGAGATCGACGAAGTGATAATCCACGCCCTCCGTCTCGCCGGGGCGCATCGGCCGCGTGGTCGCGGAAACCGACATTTCGAGGCCGTCATCATCGGCAAGCAGGCGGCGCGCGATGGTGGACTTGCCCGCGCCCGAAGGCGAGGACAGGACGAAAAGCAGACCACGGCGTTTCAGGTTGGATTCGGGCATGGCCTATTGCCGTCAGCCGGGCGGCCGCGTCAACACTGGCGCTTGGGGACGCATGCCCTTATCTGGCGGCCATGGCCTTCTTTCCCCGCCCTGCCTCTCCGCGCGCCCTGTGGCGGGATATCCGCAGCTTCGTCGCGGCGCGGCAGCGCCACGAGATTATCTTCGGCTTCCTCGCGATCTTCATCACCGCGATGATCGTGCTGGGCTTCTACATCGATTCGCGCGTCGCCCCGCCGCCGCCGACCGTCACCTACGTCCAAAGCTGGCCCGAAAACCGCAGCGACGCCGAGATCATCGCCCAGCAGAAGATCGACCAGAAGAAGAAGGAAGAACGGCTGGCGAAGCGGCGCGCCGAATATCAGCGGCTGGCCAAGACGCTCGGCATCGACCTTGATGACTGACACAAGCGAGGACACCCGCTGGATGGGCGCGGCGATCGCGCTCGCCGATCGCGCGCGCGGGCGTACCCACCCCAATCCCGAGGTGGGCTGCGTGATCGTCGCCCGCGGCCGCGTCGTCGGACGCGGCTGGACCCAGCCCGGCGGCCGGCCGCATGCCGAGGCGATGGCGCTGGCCGAAGCCGGCGATGAGGCGGCGGGCGCTGATATCTATGTGACGCTGGAGCCCTGCGCCCACACCTCGCCGCGCGGGCCTGCCTGCGCCGACCTGCTCGTTGCCGCGCGCCCCGCGCGCGTCGTCGCCGCGCTGGGCGATCCCGATCCGCGCACCAATGGGCAGGGCTTCGACCGGCTGCGCGCCGCCGGCATCGCGGTGACAAGCGGCGTCCGTGCCGCCGAGGCGCGGCGGACGATGGCGGGCTTTCTTACCCGGCAGCGGCTGGGGCGGCCTCATGTGACGCTGAAGCTCGCCACCTCACTCGACGGGCAGATCGCGCTGGCGTCGGGCGAGAGCCGCTGGATCACCGGCGAGGCGGCACGCGCGCACGCGCATCTCGAACGCGCGCGCGCCAACGCGATTCTGGTGGGGCGCGGCACGCTGGAGGCCGACGCGCCGAAGCTCGACGTCCGCCTCGCCGGGCTGGAGGATCGCAGCCCGCGCCGCGCGCTGCTTTCGCGTGGCGCCGCGCCTGAAGGATGGGAGCGGCTGGACACGCCAGCGGCGATCGCGGGGCTCGATGCGTCGTGGCTGCTCGTCGAAGGCGGCGCGGGCGCCGCGGCGGCATTCCTCGCCGCCGATCTGGTCGACCGCCTGCTCCTTTATCGCGCGCCGATCCTGATCGGCGCGGGGCGGCCCGCGCTCGGCGATATTGGTCTTGTCCGCCTCGCCGACGCGCACGGCCGCTGGACCATGCTTGACTCACGCCCGCTTGGCAGCGACCGGATCGAGGTCTACGAGCGCAGGCGAGACTGACCATGTTCACCGGAATCATCACCGATATCGGCACGATCGAAGCCGTTACCCACCAGGGCGACCTGCGCGTGCGCGTGCGTTCGGCCTATGACAGTGAGGATATTGCTCTCGGCGCATCGATCGCCTGTTCTGGCGCATGCCTGACGGTGGTGGACAAGGGCCCCGGCTGGTTCGACGTCGACGTTTCGGCCGAAACCGCCGCGCGCACCGCGCAGGGCCGCTGGACGGCGGGCAACCGCCTGAATCTCGAACGCGCGATGAAGCTGGGCGACGAGCTGGGTGGCCATATCGTCACCGGCCATGTCGACGGCGTCGGCGAAATCGCCGAAGTGCGGCCCGAAGGCGATTCGCTGCGGATCACGGTCAGCGCGCCGCGCGAGCTGGCGCCCTATATCGCGCCCAAGGGATCGATCACGCTCGACGGCGTCTCGCTCACCGTCAACGAAGTGGCCGACCGGCCCGGCGAGGGCGTGCGCTTCGGCATCAACATCATTCCGCATACCGCCGCGATGACGACGTTCGACGGGGTGGAGCCCGGCCGCGCCGTCAATATCGAGATCGATGTCCTCGCCCGCTATCTGGGCCGGATGGAGCAATTGCGCCATGTCCTCCAAAGCTGAACTCGCCCGCCTGCGCCACGGCTTTCTCTCCTCGCCCGAAGAGATCATCGACGAAGCGAAGAACGGCCGCATGTTCATTCTCGTCGACGACGAGGACCGCGAGAATGAAGGCGACCTCGTCATTCCCGCGCAGATGGCGACACCCGACGCGGTCAACTTCATGGCGAAGCACGGGCGCGGCCTCATCTGCCTCGCGATGACGCACGAGCGGGTCGAGCAGCTCGGCCTCGACCTGATGAGCCGCAACAACGGCACGCGTCACGGCACCGCCTTCACCGTCTCGATCGAGGCGCGCGACGGCGTCACCACCGGCATTTCGGCGGCCGACCGGGCGCGCACCGTCGCGGTGGCGATCGACGCGGCGAAGGGGCGCGAACATATCGTGACGCCGGGCCATGTCTTCCCGCTGGTCGCCAAGCCCGGCGGTGTGCTGGTGCGCGCGGGCCATACCGAGGCGGCGGTGGATGTCGCGCGGCTCGCCGGGCTCAATCCCTCGGGCGTCATCTGCGAGGTGATGAACGACGATGGGACGATGGCGCGGATGGATGACCTCGTCGCCTTCGCCCAGCTCCACAATCTGAAGATCGGCACGATCCGCGACCTGATCGCCTATCGCCGCCGCCACGACCACAATGTCGAGAAGGTGGCGGAGGTGGACTTCACCAGCCGCTATGGCGGCGATTGGCGCGCGATCAGCTATCGCAACAAGGCGGTGGGCAACGAGACGCTGGCGCTCGTCAAGGGCCGGATCGATCCCGACAAGCCGACGCTGGTGCGCATGCACACGATCAGCCTGTTCACCGATACGCTGGGCGAGCTCAGCGACCGATCGGGCCTGCTGGAAGGGGCGATGGAGATGATCGCGGAGGAAGGCGCGGGCGTCGTCGTCCTCATCAATCGCCAGTTACCCAATGCGGTGTCTACGGTAATGCAGATGCGCACGCGGGGCACGCCGCCCAACAAGGACGACATGAACGAACTGCGCGACTATGGCATCGGCGCGCAGATCCTGGCCGAACTGGGCATACGCGACATGATCCTGCTGACCAATGCGCACCATACCTTGATCGCGCTCAGCGGCTACGGCCTCAGCATCGTCGGCGAGCGGCCGATCCCCAACGCGCAGGGGGGCGACTGATGGCGCGGCTGCTGATCGTCGAGGCGCGATTCTACGACCATCTGAACGACCTGCTGCTGGAAGGCGCGCGCGCTGCGATCGAGGCGGCGGGCCACAGCCATGAGACGATCACCGTGCCGGGCGCACTCGAAGTGCCGGGCGCGGTGGCGCTGGCCGCCGAGACGGGACGCTATGACGGCTTCGTCGCGATCGGCGTCGTCATTCGCGGCGAAACCTATCATTTCGAGCTGGTCGCCAACGAAAGCGCGCGCGGGCTGATGGCGCTGACGATGGACGGCATCGCGATCGGCAACGGTATCCTGACCGTCGAAAACGAGGCGCAGGCGCTCACCCGCGCCCGGCGCAGCGAGAAGGACAAGGGCGGCGACGCGGCCCGGGCGGCGATCGCGATGCTGGCGCTCAAGGAACAGCTCGCCCGGCTGGGCTGAGGGGTCGAGCTCTTCAACGGTCGACAGGACGGGGCGACCAGCGCGCAAGTGCGCGGCGTAATCGAGCGAAGGCCGCTTCGTCATTGCGTGGCCGCCCGTTGAAGAGAAGAACGGCGACCTGGCCGTCCGCGCGCACCACGACGCTGTACACGCCGGATATCGCGCCGAAATGCGTCAGGCTGCCGTCCGGCCAGACATGCCAGCCGAGGCCGTAATAATCCTTGCCTGCAACCGCATAAGCCGGGCGGTCCGAGACGTGCGGATCGATCGGCCCCGTGGCGAAGCGCCAATAATCGGCGGCCGATCCCGTCCAGCCGCCGCCGGGGCCGAGCGCCGCATAGGCAACCGAAGGCCAGTCGGAAGGATGGCGCACCGTCGGCGCGCCGTTGAACACGAGATGCGCGCCGCGTGGCCGGAGCACCACCTGCTCCACATAGGTTTCATAGGACACTCCCGAGAGACGGGCGATCATCTGCCCCAACCGGCAATAGCCCAGATTGGAATAGGCATAACGCGATCCGGGGCGAAACTGGGCCGCCGGCAGGCGATCGGCGAGATCGGCGCAATCATAGCGGCCGGAAATGCCCAATGCGGCGACGTGCGACGGATCGGCGATCGGATCGCCGCTGATCGCCCGATCCCAGCCGCCGCTATGTTCCAGCAATTGCCGCACGGTAATGCCGTGCCCCGCCTCGGCCACCGGCGCGTCGAGCCCGATCCGCCCCGCGTGGACGAGCGCAAGCACCGCTGCGGCCGTGACAGGTTTCGACAGGCTGGCGAGACGAAAGCGATCCGACGGCCGCATCGCCCGCCCCGGTGCGGCCTCCCCGAAAGCCAGGACGGTGGGGCCGCCGCCGATCGGGCCGATGGCGGTCACGGCGCCGGCGATATGCTCGTCCGCAAGGAAGGCGCGAATCTCCGCCTCGAACGAAGGCGGCCGGAGGAGGCGGACGGCGGTCGGCACGGCGAGAAGCAGGATCGCCGCGCACAGGAGCAGGATTCGGATGCGGGCGGCGGAGAGAGGCAGAGGCGGCGCCATCCGGGCCAACTGCCATCCTGCCTATAATATCAGGTGAACGCCCGACGCGGTTCACGCCTCCTCCAGCGCCTGCGCGCGTTCGGCCTGCTGCCGGCGCCACATCTCGGCATAGAGGCCATCCTCGGCGAGAAGGGCGACGTGGGTGCCGCGCTCGGCGACGCGGCCGGCGTCGAGCACGAGGATTTCGTCGGCATGCACCACTGTCGACAGGCGATGCGCGATGACGATCGTCGTGCGGCGGCGCGAGATCGCGTCGAGCGTCGTCTGGATGCTCGCCTCGGTGCGGCTGTCGAGTGCTGACGTCGCTTCGTCGAGGATCAGCACCGGCGGGTTCTTGAGAAGGGTGCGCGCGATCGCGACGCGCTGCTTCTCCCCGCCCGACAGCTTCAGCCCACGCTCGCCGACGCGCGTGTCATAGCCCTGGGGCAGCGAGACGATGAAATCGTGGATCGCCGCGCCACGCGCCGCTTCCTCGATTTCGGCCTGCGTCGCCCCGTCGCGGCCATAGCCGATATTGTAGCCGATCGTGTCGTTGAACAGCACCGTATCCTGCGGAACGATGCCGATCGCACGACGCAGCGACGCCTGCGTGACATCGCGAATATCCTGCCCGTCGATCAGGATGCGGCCGTCCGTCACCTCGTAAAAGCGATAGAGCAGGCGCGCGAGCGTCGACTTGCCCGCGCCCGATGGGCCGACGATCGCAAGCGTCCGTCCCGCCGGGATGACGAGATCGATGCCGCGCAGGATCGGCCGCTCGCGATCATAAGCGAAGCGCACATCCTCGAACGCGACAGTGCCGCCCTCCACATGGAGCGCCGGCGCGCCGGGCTTGTCCTTTATCTCCGCCGCGGTATCGATCAGGCCGAACATCGCCTCCATGTCGATCAGGCCCTGCCGTATCTCGCGATAGACCATGCCGAGCATGTCGAGCGGGCGGAAAAGCTGCGCCAGAAGCGTGTTGACGAGGACGACGTCGCCGGTGGTGAAGAGTCCGCGGCTCCAGCCCCAGACGGTATAGCCCATCGCGCCCGCCATCATCAGATTGGTGATGAGCGACTGGCCGATATTGAGCGCAGCGAGCGTCGATTCATTGCGGACGGCGGCATGGGCATAGGCCTGCACCGCGCGGCCATAGCGGCGCGCCTCGCGCTCCTCCGCATTGAAATATTTGACCGTTTCGTAATTGAGCAGCGAATCGACCGCGTGGGCGACGGCGCGCGTGTCATGCTCCACCATCTCGCGGCGCGCCTGCGTGCGCCAATCGGTGATGAAGCGGGTGAAGACGATATAGATCGCGACCATCGCCAGCGTCGCCGCGACGAGGCCGACACCGAACTTGACGAGGAAGATCGCGCACACCGCGACCAGCTCGATCAAGGTCGGCGCAATGTTGAAGAGCAGGAAATAGAGCATCGTGTCGATACTCTTGGTGCCGCGCTCGACAATGCGGGTGAGCGCGCCGGTGCGCCGTTCGAGATGATAGCGCAGCGACAGCGCGTGGAGATGACGGAAGAGCTGTTCCGACAGGCGGCGGGCGGCGTCCTGGCCCACCGTCTCGAAAATCGTGTTGCGCGCATTGTCGAACAGCACGCCCGCGAAACGCGCACCGGCATAGCCGACCACCAGCGCGATCGCGAGGCCGACCGCCGGCTCCAGACCCGGCGTCATCCGGTCGATCGCGCCCTTATAGGCGAAGGGCATGAGGAGAACCGCCCCCTTCGCCGCGAGAACGAGCAGCAGGGCCATCACCACGCGCGCGCGGAGCGCCGGCCGATCGGCGGGCCACAGATAGGGCAGGAAGCGGCGCAGCGCGGCAAGCCCGTTCTCGGGATTGGCGTTCGACATGGGACGTTCAGGCGGCATAAGCGCATCAGATAGGTCAGGCGGGAGGAAACACCAAGCGGGAGGCGTCTCGCGAAGGGCGCGGGCCGGCTGCAGCCCCGTGGGGAGGGCCGCAGCCGGAAGAGCGGGCCGGCCGTGCCGGCTATGCCCGACGCACCCGTGGGGGCGGAAACGTCGGGCCCGGGACGGAACCCGTCTTCGCGACACAAAACAGAGCCATGTCCGCTGCCGGCAGGGACCAGAACCGCTGGCCGGACAGGCGACGATGCCGCGCCGCTGCAACGGCCGGGCGGCCGCCACCCCGCCCTGATCGGCCCAATATTCTCCGTAAGGCCAGTATCAGACCGTCTCATCTGCCAGGTGACAGTGCGGCGGGCCGGCAAAGACGCCTGACGCCGGGCACTTGCGCGAAATGCGGCAATGGATGGAAGACAGGCGATCCTTGCGGCAAACATACGATACTTTTACCGTTACAACCCATGCCGCCCTGCCGCTCAGGCGCGCGCGGCGACGGGAGTGCCGATGACCGACGAATCCCAGTCGCACGAAACCGCCGCGCCGGATCGCGTGCTTCGGGAACTGGCCCGGATCGTCGCCTCCCCCGATTTCACGCGCGCGCCCGTGATGCGCCGCCTGCTCGACTTCCTCGTCCACGCGACGCTCGAAGGGCGGCCGCTCAAGGCCTATGCGGTGGCGGTGGACGGACTCGGCCGACCGAGCGATTTCGACGCGAAGAGCGACAGCTATCCCCGCGTCCAGGTCGGCCGGCTGCGGCGCATGCTCGACAGCTTCTATGCGCGCGAGGGCGAGGCGGAAGGGCTGCGCTTTGCGATCCCCGCCGGCCATTATCGCGTCAGTTTCAGCACCGGCCCGACAAATGAAATACGCGGCGAGGAGCCCGCTGCGCCGGGAAAAAGCCGGCGGCGGACCGGCCTGATCCTCGCGGCGATCGTCCTGATCGTGCTGGCGGTCGCGCTTGCCCTCTTCTGGGCAGCGGCGCACCGGCGCGGCGCGGAGACGCTGGAAAGCGCACCGATCCTCGAATTCGGCCATCTGAGCGCACCGCCGGCGGTCGACGCGCTGGAGATCGACGCCGACGCGATCCTGATCGACACGCTGCGCCGAAGCTGGATTGCCCGCATCCGCACCGACGATCCCACGCCCGGCGAGGGCGCGCAGAGCATGCCGACCTATGTGCTCAATGGCGATATCGTCGACGATGGGCAGATCGTGCTGCGCCTGCGGCTGACCCGCGCGGCGACAGGCGAATTGATCTGGACCGGGCAGACGGCATTGCCGTCCCAACAGGGCGACGCGCTGCGCGATGCGCTGGCCCCGCTCGTCGCCGAATTGATCCAGCCTTATGGCGTCATCGCCACCGACCAGCGCACGCAGATCGGTGAGCAGCCCGCACCTGGCTATCCCTGCATATTGCGCTTCGACCAATATCGGCGCGAGCGGGGCGCGGCACTCTTCGTCCAGGCGCGCGATTGCGTGTCGCGCACGCTGGACATCGATCCGGGCGATCCGCTGGCGCTCGCCGCCCAATCCTTCCTGACGCTCGATGCACCGCTTTACGGCCTCGCCCATCCCGAGCCGCACGCGGCGGAACGCAGCCTGACGCTCGCGCGGCGCGCGGCGACCGCCGATCCGTACAGCGCGGTGGCGCATATCACGCTTGCGCGCGCGCTGCGTTTCACCGGCGACTGCCCCGCCGCGGTGCGCGGCGCGCATCGGGCGGTGGCGCTCAATCCCGACGATCCCGATCTCGCGTCGATGGCGGGCGGGCTGCTGATGAATTGCGACGATCCGGGCGCGGAGGCGCTGCTGCGCCGGGCGATCATGCTCGATCCCAGCCCGCCACCCAGCTTCTATACGCCGCTCGTCTTCCTGGCGCTCGATCGCGGCGACATCGCCGCCGCGCGCAAGGCCGCCGAGGGAATGACACCGACGCCGAGCGCCAATCGCGCCTTTTATGACCTCGTCCTCACCATCGTCGCCGCCGCCGAAGGCGATCGGAAGCAGGCGCACGCGATCTGGCGCCGTATCGAACAGAACGCGCCCGACACCGCGCGCGATCCGCAAGCGACGCTGGACCAATGGATCCTGCCGCCACGCATGCGCGCGGACGCGATGGCCTATCTGCGCAAGGTGGGGCTGGCGCCTGCGGAAAAAGGCTAGGCGCGCGTGCCGAAAAGCGCGGTGCCGACGCGGACATGCGTCGCGCCCAGCATCACTGCCGTCTCATAATCGCCCGACATGCCCATGCTGAGCCCCGCCAGGCCATGATCGCGCGCCAGCTTGGCGAGCAGCGCGAAATAGGGCGCGGCTTCGGTATCCACAGGGGGAACCGCCATCAGGCCGAGCACGGGCAGGCGGGCGGCGCGCGCCTCGGCGAGCAAAGCCGGCAGATCGGCAATCGAGCAGCCGCCCTTCTGCGGCTCCTCCCCGATATTGACCTGAAGGAAACAATCGGGCCGCCGGCCGCTCGCCGCCATAGCGCGGGCGAGCGCGGCGATCAGCGAGGGGCGATCGACCGAATGGATCGCGTCGAACAGCGCCACGGCATCGGCGGCCTTGTTCGACTGAAGCTGACCGACGAGATGGAGGCGTATATCGGGCGCACTGGCGCGCAGGCCGGGCCATTTCGCCGCCGCCTCCTGCACGCGATTCTCGCCGAAGCTGCGGTGTCCGGCGGCGATGAGCGGCGCGATCTCTTCGGCCGTGCGCGTCTTGGATATGGCGATCAGCTCGATCGACCGCGTCTCGCGGCCGGCAAGCGCGGCGGCGTGGGCGATCCGGGCGGTGACGTCGGCGAGCGCCGAAGCGCACGAAGTATCGGTGACGGACATGGCGGCTGCTATAGATAGGGCGATGCGCCGCCGCCAGCCTCCCCCCCGCCTCTGGCTGATGACCGACGAACGGCAGGGCGACGCACTTTGGCCAGTGCTCGCCCGGCTGCCGCGCGGTGCGGGCATCGTCTTCCGCCATCGCCGGACGCCGCCAGCCGAACGGCGCGCGCTCTACGAACGGGTGCGGCGGATCGCGCGTGCGAGGGGGCTGGTGCTCCTCCTTGCCGGATCGCCGCGCGAGGCAATCGCCTGGAAAGCCGATGGTGCGCATGGCCCCTCGCCGCACCGCACCGCACCACGCATGCTATGTCGGACCGCCGCCGCCCATGATGCGCGCGAGTTGATCGCGGGCACGCGAAGGAGGGTGGACCTCCTCTTCCTCTCGCCGGTGTTCGCGACGCGATCGCACCCTGGTGCAGCCGCGCTGGGCGTTACGCGCTTCGGGCTGCTCGCGCGAAAGACGCGGGTGCCGGTGGTGGCGCTGGGCGGCATGGACGCCGCGCGCGGGCGGCGGCTGAGGGCGCTCGGCGCGTTCGGCTGGGCGGCAATCGATGCGTGGAACGAGAAGCCGGCGTGCGGCGCCGATCAGAAGCGGAAGGCGGTGCCGATATAGACGGCCTGCGCGTCGCGGCGATCGTCGCTGAATTGCGCAAGCCGATCGCGCTGGAGCCGATAGCGCATGCCGCCCGTCACCTCGAGATTGCGGGTGAGCGCATAAGAGCCGCCGAGATCGACCGAATAAGCCTCGTCATTGCCGATCAGGCGCGGCTGCTCGCCACTGGCGCGATCGGCGGCGACCTTCAGCCGCGTGCTCCACTTATGCCCCGAATAGCTGAGCGCAACGTCGGCCGCCTCGCGTCCGCCGGGGAGGATGCCGGTATCGACCTTGGCGACGTCACCCGTCAGAGCAAATCGCTTCCAGCCCACGGACACGCCCAGATTATAGGCGGTGGGCGTGATTGCCATCGGCGTGATCGATGCGGTGCGTTCCGCCTCCTCCTTCGTCGTCGCGCGCGCCCGGACGGCGACGGTGACGGCGCGGCGGCTGCCCGGCGAGGCGGCGGGCGTGAAACGGAAGCCGCTGCCCCCACCAATGCCGCTGCGCGAGAAGCTGGCCGCGAGCTTGGGATCAGCGGCTGCGGGCGTGAAGGAGCCGAGGCTGCCCGGCGCGGAGAGCGAGAAGCGCGGCGCCGGCGCGACTCGGCGCGACGTGGTGGATGCGGCAAAAACGGGGCCGAACGCCAGCGCAGACAGCGCTAGCGCGGCGATCGCCCGCTTTCCATATCCCCGACTCGCGCCCATAACCCTTATTCTCTCCCTGTTGCCTGCGCGTAGCATGAATAGCGGCCTGTTTTCCACTGGCCGTGCAACGATTTCGGCGGGCTGTTGCAGACTCTCCACAGCACCGGCCCGCACGTCGGCTTGCGGGCGGTGGCGGACCTTCTATAACGGCGCCGACCGTAGAAATCCCGAGGTATCCGCATGACCCGCCTGCCCCGCATCGCGTATCGCCCCGCGCTGGCGCTTACCCTCGCCCTCGCGCTCGTCGGGTGCGGCCATCGGAATCGTCCCGCCAAGACGGCCGACCTTGCCGCGTCGCGGGTCACGACGATCGGCGTCAACAGCTATTTGTGGCGCGCGGCGCTCGATACCTTGTCCTTCATGCCGATGGCCGAAACCGATTCGAACGGCGGCGTGCTGGTGACCGACTGGTATCAGAGCCCCGATCAGCCGGGCGAGCGGATGAAGCTGACCGTCACCATCCTCGACCAGGATCTGCGCGCCGACGCGGTGCGGGTTGCCGCCAATCGCCAGATCATGCAGAACGGCCAGTGGGTTTCGGCCCCCGTCCAGGCCGCGACCGTGCAGAAGCTGGAGGAAATCATCCTCACCAAGGCGCGCGATCTGCGCCGTTCGTCGGTGGGTTGATCGCTGCGATGGCCGAGCGCTTCAACCACCACAAGGCTGACGCGCGCTGGCAACGGACCTGGGAGGAGCAAGGCTCCTTCCATGCCGATGACGCCAGCCCGCGCCCGAAAAGCTATGTGCTGGAGATGTTCCCCTATCCGTCGGGGCGCATCCATATGGGCCATGTCCGCAATTACACGATGGGCGACGTGCTGGCGCGCTATCGGCGGATGACGGGCCATGAGGTGCTGCACCCGATGGGCTGGGATGCGTTCGGCATGCCCGCCGAAAACGCCGCCATGGCGCAGAAGGTGCATCCGGGCGACTGGACGCGCGCCAACATCGCGGCGATGCGCGCGCAGCTCAAGCGGCTGGGTTTTGCGCTCGATTGGAGCCGCGAACTCGCGACATGCGAGCCCGAATATTATGGCCAGGAACAGGCGCTGTTCCTCGATCTGTATGAAGCCGGCCTGGTCTATCGCAAGGAATCGGCGGTGAACTGGGACCCGGTCGACCAGACCGTGCTCGCCAACGAACAGGTGATCGACGGCAAGGGCTGGCGTTCGGGCGCGCCGGTGGAACGCCGCAAGCTCAGCCAATGGTTCCTAAAGATCACCGATTTCGCCGAGGATCTGCTCGCCGGACTGGAGACGCTAGACCAGTGGCCCGAAAAGGTTCGCACGATGCAGGCGAACTGGATCGGCAAGAGCCAGGGCCTGCGCTTCCGCTTCGCGCTCGATACGCCGGCGGGGGGCCATGACGGCTTCGACGTCTTCACCACGCGGCCCGACACCTTGTTCGGCGCGAGCTTCGCGGCGATTTCGGTCGATCATCCGATTGCCCTGGCGCTCGCCGAGAAGAATCCGGCGCTCGCCGCCTTCGCCGCCGAATGCCGCAAGACAGGCACCGCGGCCTCCGAGCTCGAAACCGCCGAGAAGAAGGGCTGGGACACGGGCCTGTCGGTCGTCCACCCGCTCGACCCGACGTGGAAGCTGCCGCTGTTCGTCGCCAATTTCGTCCTGATGGACTATGGCGCCGGCGCGGTTTTCGGCTGTCCCGCGCACGATCAGCGCGACCTCGATTTCGCGCGCAAATATGCGCTGCCCGTCACCCGCGTCGTCGCGCCCACGCCCGAAGAGGCCGATGCACCGATCGGCGACGAAGCCTATACCGGACCGGGCCGGCTGGTGAATTCGCATTTCCTCGACGGGATGGGCGTCGAGGAGGCGAAGGCCGCCGTCATCGCGCGCGCCGAGGGCGAAGGCTGGGGCACCGGATCGACCGTCTGGCGGCTGCGCGACTGGGGTGTTTCGCGCCAGCGTTACTGGGGCACGCCGATCCCGATCATCCATTGCGAGACGTGCGGCCCGGTGCCCGTGCCCAAAGCGGCGCTGCCCGTCACCCTGCCCGAGGATGTCAGCTTCGACATACCCGGCAATCCGCTCGATCGGCATCCGACGTGGAAGCATGTCCCCTGCCCCACCTGCGGCCAGCCGGCGCGGCGCGAGACCGACACGCTCGACACCTTCGTCGATTCGTCCTGGTATTTCATACGCTTCGCCAGCCAGCCCGATGATCGGCCGTTCGACCGGGCCATCGCCGAGCAATGGTTGCCGGTGGGGCAATATATCGGCGGCGTCGAGCATGCGATTCTGCATCTGCTCTACGCCCGCTTCTGGACGCGCGCGCTGAACCGTATCGGCCGGATCGGCGTGACCGAGCCGTTCACCGGCCTCTTCACGCAGGGCATGGTGACGCATGAAACCTACAAGGCGCCCGATGGCCGCTGGCTGTCGCCCGACGAGGTGGAGATGAAGCTCGGCGCGCTGATCGTCACGGAAACCGGGGAGCCGGTGACGATCGGCCGCATCGAGAAGATGTCCAAATCGAAGAAGAACACCGTCGATCCCGGCCCGATCGTCGATCAATATGGCGCGGATGCGGTGCGCTGGTTCATGCTGTCCGACAGCCCGCCCGAGCGGGATCTGCCGTGGAGCGAGGCGGGAATCGAAGGGGCATGGCGCTTCATCCAGCGGCTGTGGCGGCTGACCGACACGACGGCGGACGCGACCGCCGAAGATCGCGATCTCGACCGCAAGCTGCACCGCGCGATCGCGGGCATCGCCGCCGATATCGAAGCGCTGTCCTTCAACAAGGCGATCGCCAAGATCCACGAACTCGCCAATGCGATCGAGAAGGCGCCGCCCTCGGCAAGCCGCGACGCCGCGATCCGCACGATCGTCGCGCTGATCGCGCCGATGGCGCCGCATATCGCCGAGGAGGCCTGGGCGAAGCTGGGCCAGCAGGGCCTTGTCGCCGACGCCGCCTGGCCCGTGGCCGATCCGGCGCTGCTCGTCGATGACGAGGTGACGATCGCGATTCAGATCAACGGCAAGCTGCGCGATACGCTGTCGGTCGCCAAGGGCACCGCGCGCGAGACGCTCGAAACGCTGGCGCTGGAATCGGACAAGGTCGTCCGCCTGCTCGACGGCAAGACGCCGCGCAAGGTGATCGTCGTGCCCGACCGGCTGGTGAATCTCGTCGCATGAAGCGTGTGGCCGCCCTCGCCGCGGCGCTGCTGCTCGTCGGCTGCGGTCTCCATCCGCTCTATAGCGGCGGCAGCAACGGCGTCGTGGCGCAGTCGCTGGGCGCGATCGAGGTGGCGCCGATTCCCGGCCGCGCCGGCTGGTTGGTGCGGACCTCGCTTCAGGATCGGCTGGGCGCCGCCGGGCATGCGACGCCGCGCTACCGGTTGGAAGTCGAGCTGGACGATCAGGTCACGGGCTTCGGCGTGCGCGCCGACAATGCGGTAACGCGTGAACGGCGCACGCTGCGGGCGCGCTACCGGCTGCACGATGCCGAGAAGAACACCGTCGTCCTCGACGCGACCGCCGGATCGGACGCCGGCATCGACGTCGTCGGCTCCGAATATGCCACCATCGCCGCCGAACAGACCGCGCTCGAGAATCTCGCGCATGAAGTGGCCGACCAGATCGTGACGCGCGTCGCGCTTTACGTGTCGCGAAACGGCAAGCCGCCCGAATGAAGGCGACGCGCGGCCAGATCGAGCGCGCGCTCGACGCCGCGACGCCCGATATCCGGCTGTTCCTGCTCCATGGGCCGGACGAATCGGGCTCGCGCGCACTCGCCGAGCGGCTGGCCAAGGCGATGGGCGGGGAAGCGGAACGGATCGACCTGACCGGCGCGGCGCTGAAGGCCGATCCAGCCCGGCTGGCGGACGAAGCGGCGGCGATCTCGATGTTTGGCGGGCGGCGCCATATCCGCGTGGCACCCGCCGGCGACGAGGCACTGGACGCGGTCGAGGCACTGCTGGAAGCGCCGGCGGCGGGCAATCCGGTGGTGCTGATCGCGGGTGCGTTGCGCAAGGATGCCAAGCTGCTCAAACGCACCCTCGCCGACCCTGCCACGCTCGTCTTCGCAAGCTATCCGCCCGAGGGCGACGAGGCCGACCGGCTCGCGGCCTCAATCGGCCAATCGCTCGGGCTGCGCATTCGCCGCGATGTCGGGCATCGGCTGGCGGAGATTGCCGGCGGTGATCGGGCGGTACTGACCCGCGAGCTCGAAAAGCTGGCCCTCTATCTCGACGCCACCCCCGAACAGCCGCACGACGTGGAATATGACGCGCTTGAGGCGATCGCCGCCGGCAGCGGCGAAGGCGACATAACGCGGCTGGTCGACCTGCTGCTCGACGGCCGGGGCGGCGAGGCCGATGCCGAATTGGCGCGGCTTGCGAGCGAGGGCGTCGAGGGGATCGCCGTGCTGCGCCCCCTGCTTCGCCGGCTACTGCTCCTCGCGCAATTGCGGGCCGAAATCGACGGAGGGGGCACCTTCGACGCGGTGATGGCCTCGACGGGGCGGGCGATTTTCTGGAAGAGCAAACCCGTCGTCGCACGCCAGCTTGGCCGGTGGGACGCCGCCTCGCTTGCCCGAGCGATCGAGCGTGTCGCCGCCGCCGAACGCGCGATCAAATCGTCGGGCGGCATCGGCCCGCTTGCCGGCGACGCCGAGCTGATCGCTCTCGGCCGCGCCGCCGCTCGCCGCCGGTAAAACCCTAAATCGGCTCACCGCTGAGCCGCTGGCAGATCATGTCGAGTTGATCGAGCGAAGCATAAGCCAGCGTGACGGAGCCCCCTGCCCCCTCATGCGCGATCCGCACCTTGAGGCCGAGCAGATCGCCCAGCTGCCGCTCAAGTGCGGCGATATCGGCATCGCCCTCATCCGCCCGCGCGGGGACACTGCGCCGCGCCTTGCCGGGCTTCGCGGCGCGCGCCAGCGTCTCGGTTTCACGCACCGAAAGATCGCGGCGCACCACCTCTTGCGCCAGCATCTCGGGATCGGGCGCGGTGATGATCGCGCGGGCATGGCCCATGCTGAGCGTGCCATCGGCCACCATCGCCCGCACCGCCTTCGGCAATTCGAGCAGACGCAGCAGGTTGGCGACGTGGCTCCGCGACTTACTGACGAGACGACCGAGCGCCTCCTGCGTGTGGCCATAATCCTCGGTCAGCCGCTTATAGGCTTCCGCCTCCTCGATCGCGTTCAGATCCTCGCGCTGAATATTCTCAATCAACGCGATTTCGAGTGTCTCGGCTTCGTCGAAATTCCTTACGATTACAGGAACTTCATGGAGCTTTGCGCGCTGCGCCGCGCGCCAGCGCCGCTCGCCCGCAACGATCTGCCAGCCGCTGCCATGCGGGCGCACGACGATCGGCTGGATCAATCCCCGTACCGCAATCGAGCCGGCGAGTTCCTCAAGCGCGGCTTCGTCGAAATGGCGGCGCGGCTGATCGGGATGCGGCCGGATCGAGGCAACCGACACCGTCTGCACCCCCGGCGCGGTTTCACCGCCCGAGACGGGCTGCTCGCGCTCGACCTCCCCCAGCAATGCCGACAAGCCACGGCCAAGTCCGGACGGCCGCTTCCGGATCGTCGCTTCCTTATGTTCGCTCATCCGTCAATCCTCATGCGGCGCGGGCGGGCTTCGGCAGCCGCCCCATCAATTCGCGCGCCAGCGCAATATAAGCCTCCGAGCCGGCGCAGCGATAATCGTAGATCAGCGCCGGTATGCCGTGGCTCGGCGCCTCCGACAGGCGGACGTTGCGTGGTATCACCGTATCGAACACCACCGCGCCCAGCGTCGCGCGAACGTCCTGCGACACCTGCTCCGACAGGCGGTTGCGCCGGTCGAACATGGTGAGCGCGATGCCGAGGATGCGCAGATCGGGATTGAAGCGCGCGCGCACCCGCTCGATCGTCGTCAGCAATTGGCTGAGCCCTTCGAGCGCGAAAAATTCACATTGGAGCGGCACAAGCAGCGATCGCGCGGCGACGAGCGCATTGACCGTCAACAGGCCAAGCGAAGGCGGGCAATCGATCAGGCACACATCCCATCGGCCTAAGGGCGCGTCATTCAGCGCGATTTCGAGGCGATGCGTCCGCTCCTCGAAATCGACGAGCTCGATCTCCGCGGCGGAAAGATCGATCGTCGCCGGCACCACGTCCAACCTGGGCACGCGCGACGCGGTCACCGCCTCCGCCAATGTGCATTGGCCCGTCAGCACCTCATAAGTGGAACGGGCGCGCGCCGAACGATCGATGCCCAGCCCGGTCGAGGCATTGCCCTGCGGGTCCGAATCGATCAGCAGAACGCGCGATCCGGTTGCGGCGAGGGCGGTGGCGACATTGATCGCCGTTGTCGTCTTGCCGACTCCACCCTTCTGATTCGCAACCGCGATCCGGATCATCTGCTCTTCCCCGGCCTGACCTCGACGCCAACAAGGATCCCGGCTTCGGAATCGGTGACGCTCGGCTCTATTCGAAAGCTACCCTGCCATGATCTGCGCGCGGCTTCCAGTTCCGCGCGCGCGCTTCGTCCCTTTGGCAACAGCCATCGTGTCTTTTTGGGGTCTGCAAAGCCGATCGCGAGCGGGAAAAGCCGCTCAAGCGGCGCGAAAGCGCGCGCGCTGATCACGTCGAAGCGACGATCGCGCACCGCTTCGACACGAGCGCCGATAATCTCAACGCGCGAGTCGTCGAGGCCAAGGCGCAGTGCCGCCTGTTGAAGAAACTCAACCCGCTTCCGCCGCGCCTCGACCAGCGTCACACGCGCGCGGCCGAGCGCCGCGACGATCAGCCCGGGAAAGCCCGCGCCCGATCCGAGATCGATCCAGCTTTCCGCGTTAGGGGGCGCGAGCGGCAGAAGCTGGGCCGAATCAACAATATGGCGATGCCAGACGGCATCGAGTGTCGAAGCGGCGATGAGGTTTTGCTGTGCTGCCTGCTCGCGAAGGAAGGTGACGAAGCGGTCAAGCGCGTCGAATGTTTCACGTGGAACATCGATCCGATCGGCCAGCCAGCGGCGCGCCTCCTCTTCCGTCACGCCGCGCGGCCGCGGCTATGAACGAGGATAGTCGCAAGAGCGGCGGGCGTGACGCCACGTATACGGGCGGCGGCGGCGAGCGACGTCGGCTGCGCGGCGGTGAGGCGCTCGACCATCTCATTCGACAGACCCGGAATCGCCCGGTAATCGATCGCGGCGCCGAGTGCGATCGCCTCGTCACGCCGGACACGGGCAATCTCGCGGTCCTGCCTCTCCAGATAAGGTGCATATTGCGCGTCGGTGACGACTTCCTCGATCGCCTCCTTATCTAAGATCGCCAACTCAGGCGCGACGCGGCCCAATGTCTCAAGATCGACCTGCGGAAAGCGGAGCCATTCCGTCAAATTCCTGCGGCCGCCCTGCCCTACTACCAAATCGGTAGCGCCCGCACTGATCAACGCCTGACCACTGACCGACCTGCCGAGAGCCGCCCTCACCGCCGCCCGCTGTTCTTCGCTCCGCGCATGGATGGCTGCACGCTCACTACCAACTACGCCCCATTCGATGGCGCGTCCGGTCAAGCGTGTCCCGGCATTATCAGCGCGGAGCCGCAGGCGATGTTCGGCACGCGCGGTAAGCATTCGATAGGGCTCAGTGACGCCATGCAGGACAAGATCATCGATCATGACGCCAATATAACTCGACGCGCGATCGAAATGCGGCGGCTCGCGTCCGGCGATCGCAGCGGCGGCGCTCATGCCCGCCACCAGACCTTGGGCGGCGGCCTCCTCATAGCCGGTCGTACCGTTGATCTGACCCGCGAGATAAAGGCCCGGCCTGTCGCGCACCGCCAGAGATGCGTCGAGAATGCGCGGATCGACATGATCATATTCGACGGCGTAGCCCGGCTGAAGAATCTCGGCCCGCTCGAAGCCGGCGATGCTCCGTACCAATGCGAGCTGGACGTCGAGCGGCAGCGATGTCGAGATGCCATTGGGGTAGACGGTTACGTCATCCAATCCCTCCGGCTCGACGAAAATATTATGGCCATCACGATCGCCGAACCGATGCACCTTGTCTTCGATCGAGGGACAATAGCGCGGGCCAATTCCTTCGATTACTCCCGCAAAGAGCGGGGAGCGATCGAGATTCGCGCGAATAATCTCATGAGTGCGCACGTTGGTGCGCGTCACGCCGCACGCAATTTGTGGCGTGACACGCCCGGCGCTAAGCGGTGACATCGTCCAGGGCGCAGCATCGGAATCCTGCCGGTCTAGCGCCGCCCAGTCGATTGTCCGCCCATCAAGTCGAGGCGGCGTCCCGGTCTTCAATCGCGCCATCGGCAGGTCGAGTACGCGCAGCTGGGCTGCGAGAGCAGTTGCCGCGCGCTCTCCGACTCGGCCGCCGGGTTGATTGTTCATGCCGAAATGGAGCCGGCCCCCAAGAAACGTGCCGGTCGCAAGGATCACAGCGGCAGCGCGCAATTCTCGACCATCAGCCAGCACAAGACCGGCTATATGCCGGCCGTCGAGCAGCAGCGACTCAGCCTCGCCTTCGACAATCGATAATCCGCCCTGCGCTGCGAGTAGCGTCGCGATGGCATCGCGATATCGGCGGCGATCGGCCTGAATGCGCGGGCCGCGCACCGCCGCGCCCTTGCTGGCGTTGAGCATGCGATAATGGATGGCCGCATGATCGGCGGCGCGCGCGATCAGACCGTCACAAGCATCTACCTCGCGAACGAGATGGCCTTTGCCCAAGCCGCCAATTGCGGGATTGCAGGACATCGCTCCAATCGCGGCGCGGCTCAAACTCACCAGCGCGACACGCGCATCCATGCGCGCGGCGGCAGCGGCAGCTTCGCATCCCGCATGGCCGCCACCCACGACAATGATATCGAATCCGGCCGTCATGCGGCTGCGCTATGCCAGCGGCTCGTCCAAGTCAAAAATGTTCCACGTGGAACATCATTTGCCGATGCAGAAGCGACCGAAGAGCGTGTCGAGCATATCCTCGACACCCGCGCGGCCGGTGATGCGATCGAGCGCTCCCTGCGCAGCGCGGAGCGACTCCGCCAGAAGAATGGGATCGACGGGCATATCACGGAGTGCCGCCATGCAATCCGCGAGTGCCCCGCGCTGCCTTGCATTCACCGCCAGTTCTCCCTCGCGCGGAAGAAGACCGGCCGTGAGAGCGTGCAGTCGCGCATACAGCGCCTCCATCCCCTGCCCGGTCTTTGCCGAAATGGCGATGTCCGCAGCGAGCGGCGCTTCCCCCGCTATATCGGCGCGGGCATGGAGGCGAATTGCCGCCGAATGCGCAGGACATTCAATCGGATCGCCGAGCCAGAGCAGAATGTCGGCTGCCGCGATCGCCTGCTCCGCCCGCTCGATTCCGATCCGCTCGACCGGATCATCCCCATCGCGGAGGCCCGCCGTATCGGTCAAAACGTAGGCCACGCCATTGATCGCCACCGGCACCTCGATCAGATCACGGGTGGTGCCCGCGCTCGGTGCGGTGATCGCGGCATCACGGCCTGCCAATCTATTGAGCAAGGTCGACTTGCCGACATTGGGCGGACCGGCAAGAATCACGCGGATACCGTCACGCAACCGCTCAGCAGGCGGCCGAGCCAGCAACGCCTCGATCTCGTCGGCGAGACGCGTCGCCTCGCGACACGCGGCGGCCGTATCGCCCTCCCCGACATCGCCCTCATCGGCAAAGTCGAGCATCGCCTCAATCGAAGCGGCGACGGAAAGCAAATCGATGCGCCACACCTCCACCTGACGACTGAGCGCGCCTGACGCCAGTGCCAGGGCCGCACGGCGCTGCGACTCGGTTTCGGCGGCCAACAGATCGGCCAGCCCCTCCGCCTCGGCGAGGTCGAGAACGCCGTTGGCAAAGGCGCGCCGTGTAAATTCACCCGGCAAAGCGGGCCGCAATCCCTCGATCCGACTCAGGGCGGCTTGCACGGCAAGAGTGACCGAACGGCCACCATGGAGGTGAAGTTCGGCCAGATCCTCCCCCGTCGCGGTGCGCGGCCCCGGAAACCAGAGGATCAAAGCCCGATCGAGCCGTTCCCCCTGCCCCGGATCGCGGAGCCAGGCGAGGCTGGCCCGACGCGGTTCCGGCACTCGTCCGGCGAGCGCCTGGACCGCCGCCGCCGCTGCCGGACCGCTGATCCGAACGACAGCGATCGCCGCCGGCGGTGGGCCGCTCGACAGCGCGAAGATCGTCGACACATCGCCTTCACCGTCTACCATATCAGCTTTTTGTCGCTCCGCGATTCATCTGATCGACGAACTGGCGCCAGAGATTCATCCCGCTCTCACCCATCGGGGCCCAGCTCTGAACGAGAGCGGCAAGTTTTTCACCGGTAAGCCCGTCGTCCATCGCCTGTTTCATCTTCTCGATATACTGCGCGTGTATCATGGAAAGATCGGGTAACCCCATGAAAGTCCGCGCTTCTTCCGGTGTGCAATCCACATCGATGCTGATCTTCATCGCACTTCCCCATCAGACGAGCCGTTGCTAGACCTCCTTCTAAATCGGCGGCGATGCCGTTGATAGAGCATTGCAGGATATCGCCATGGAGCCCGCCTACGCCGTCCTCATGAGCCCGATCGGCCCGCTCTGCCTGCGCGCCGCCGGCGGCCAGCTCCGCAGCCTCGACATCGGTGCGGTAGATAGGCCCCGCGAGACTTCCGACGCCCTGCTGCGCGAGGCCGTGGCGCAGCTTTCCGCCTGGTTCGAAGGGCAACTCACTGACTTCGACCTGCCGCTGGAGCCCGTCACGACGCCGCGCGGCCCTGCCCATCGTGCGGCGATCGCGGGCATCGGCTATGGCGAGACGGCAAGCTATGGCCAGATCGCGCGCATGCTGGGATCGAGCCCACGAGCCGTCGGCCAGGCCTGCGCGCGCAATCCCCTGCCGATCATCATCCCCTGCCATCGCGTACTGGGCGCGGCCGGCGCGATCGGCCATTATAGCGCAGGCGAAGGGGTCGCCACGAAACGCTGGCTGCTGAACCACGAACAAACCCACAGGAAAGGACGCTGAACCCATGGGCGACTTCATCACCGTCGAGACGCTCGAGCATGACGCCAGCTTCAAGGTCTATCGCGCCGCGCCCGAAGGACGCCCGCGCGGGGCGATTATCGTCATTCAGGAGATATTCGGCGTGAATGCGGGCATTCGCGCGAAATGCGATACGCTGGCCGCAAAGGGCTGGCTCGCCTTCGCGCCCGACCTGTTCTGGCGTGTCAAGCCGAGCATCGAACTCGATCCCGACGTACCCGAACAGTTCAAGCAAGCGCTTGGATATATGTCGCAATTCAAGCCGGACGATGGCGTGCGCGATATCGAGGCGGTGATTCGCGCCGCGCGGGCCGAGTTGGGTGCCGGCGGCAAGGTCGGCGTCGTCGGCTTCTGCCTGGGCGGGCGCATGGCCTATCTCACGGCCGCGCGCACCGATATCGACGCCAGTGTCGCTTATTATGGCGGGGGGATCGACAGCCTGCTGGGCGAAGCCCACGCTATCGCGCGCCCGCTCCTTCTCCATTTCGCCGAACAGGATCATTTCATCGATGCCGCCGCGCGCGAGAAGATCAGCAATGCACTGAAGGACAATAAGCGCGTGGCGATCCACACCTATGCCGGCGTCGATCACGGCTTTGCGACCGAGATCGGCAACCGCCGCTCCGAACCGGCGGCGAGCGAGGCCGATGCGCGTACCGAGGCCTTTTTCAGCGAGCATCTGCAATGAGCGGCGGCGCATGGCGGATCATTGCCCGCCAGCCGGGCGGGCCCGAGGTGCTGGAGCGTGAATCGTTCGAGGCGCCCGCTCCCGCTGCCGGCGAGGTGCTGATCCGCAACACGGTGATCGGCGTCAATTATATCGACACCTATTTCCGATCGGGCCTCTACCCCGCCGATCCGCCGATTGCGCTTGGCAGCGAGGCGGCAGGCGTGGTCGAGGCGGTGGGGAGCGGCGTCACCGATATCCAGCCGGGCCAGCGCGTCGCCTATCTGCCGATAAAGCCCGGCACCTATGCGACGCACAGCATCAGCGCGGCCGAGCGGCTGTTCCTGCTGCCGCCCGCGATCGAGGACGAACTGGCCGCCGCCAGCCTGCTCAAGGGGCTGACGACGTGGATGCTCGTGGAACGGTGCGCACGGATCGAAGCGGGGCAATGGGTGCTTGTCCACGCCGCGGCGGGCGGTGTCGGATCGATCGCTGTCCAGTGGCTGAAGGCCGTCGGCGCGCGCGTGATCGCGCATGCCGGGACCGACGCCAAGGCCGCCAAGGCGGTGGCGTTCGGCGCCGATCATGCGCTTGCCTGCCCGTTCGACGATCTGGCGGGCGCGGTGCGGTCGCTGACCGGCGGGCGCGGCGTCGACGCGGTCTTCGACGGCGTCGGGCGGGCGAGCTGGTCGGCATCGCTGGCGTCGCTGGCGCGGCGGGGGCTGATGATAAGCTATGGCAATGCCAGCGGCCCGGTGCCGCCTTTCGCGCCGCTCGAACTCAGCCGGGCGGGATCGCTCTTCCTGACGCGGCCGACGCTCTACGACTATATCTATACGCCCGAAGCGCGCACCATGGCCGGCAAGCGGCTATTCGCCTTGCTCGGCTCGGGGATGGTGAAGGTGGAGATCGGCCAGCGCTTCCCCCTCGCCGAGGCCGCCGAGGCGCATCGCGCCCTCGAAGGGCGGCGGACGACAGGCTCGACGCTGCTGATTCCCTGACGGACTCATAAGCAGGACCGTCATTCCGGCCTTCACCGGGGCGACGGACTGCTCAGTCGAACAGCGTGAAAACGCCTACGCCGGGATCGACCAAGCCATCATAGATCATCCGGCCGGCGACATAGAGGATCACCACGAGGCCGATCCAGGCGATCCAGCGATAGCGCTCGATATAGCGGGCGATCACATTGGCCGCGACACCCATCAGCGCGACCGACAGAAGCAGGCCGATGATGAGGATGCCAGGATGCTCGCGTGCGGCGCCCGCCACGCCCAGCACATTGTCGAGGCTCATGCTGACGTCGGCCAGCGCGACCGACCAGGCGGCGCCCGCGAAACTGCGCGCCGGCTTGATATGGCTCACATCATCATGATGCGCGGGCGCGCCGGGCCGCAGCTCGCGATACATTTTCCAGGCGACCCACAGGAGCAGCAGGCCGCCCGCGAAAATCAGGCCGACAATCTCCATGAGCCGCGTCACCGCCAGCGCGAAGACGATCCGCAGGACGAGCGCGGCGATGATGCCGATGAAGATGACACGCCGGCGCTGCTGTGCCGGCAGGCTGGCCGCGAGCGCGCCGACGACGATCGCATTGTCGCCGGCGAGCATGACGTCGATCGCCAGCACCTGAAGAAAGGCGGAGAGCGTCGCCGGGGACCCGAGATTCGAGAAATCGGCGACGATCTGTTGCCAAAGCTCGATCATCCCGCGCTTCCCGCCTCCTTACTGGTTCATCGAGTCGAAGAAATCCTCGTTGGTCTTGGAATCCTTCATCTTGTCGAGCAGGAATTCCATCGCGTCGACGGTGCCCATCTGCATGAGGATACGGCGCAGCACCCACATCTTCGACAGCTTACCCTTGTCGACGAGCAGCTCTTCCTTGCGCGTGCCCGACTTGCCAACGTCCATCGCCGGGAAGATGCGCTTGTCGGCAACCTTGCGATCGAGGACGATCTCCGAATTGCCGGTGCCCTTGAACTCTTCGAAGATCACCTCGTCCATGCGGCTGCCGGTGTCGATCAGCGCGGTGGCGATGATCGAAAGCGATCCGCCCTCCTCGATATTGCGCGCGGCGCCGAAGAAGCGCTTCGGCCGCTGGAGCGCATTGGCGTCGACACCACCGGTCAGCACCTTGCCCGACGAAGGCACGACCGTGTTGTAGGCGCGCCCCAGCCGCGTGATTGAATCGAGCAGGATCACCACGTCCTTCTTGTGCTCGACGAGGCGCTTCGCCTTCTCGATCACCATCTCGGCGACCTGGACGTGGCGGCTGGCGGGTTCGTCGAAGGTGGAGGAAATGACCTCGCCCTTCACCGATCGCTGCATGTCGGTCACTTCTTCCGGCCGCTCATCGATCAGCAGCACGATCAGGAAGACTTCCGGGTGATTATCGGTAATCGCCTTGGCGATATTCTGGAGGAGTACCGTCTTGCCGACGCGCGGCGGCGCGACGATCAGCGAACGCTGGCCCTTGCCCTGCGGCGATATGATGTCGATGACGCGCGCCGACTTGTCCTTGACCGTCGGATCAAGCGTGTCGAGGTTGAGCTTCTGCTCGGGGTAGAGCGGCGTCAGATTGTCGAAATTGACGCGATGGCGCACCGCGTCGGGATCGTCGAAATTGACCGAGACGAGCTTGGTGAGCGCGAAATAACGCTCACCGTCCTTCGGCCCGCGAATCTCGCCCTCGACCGTATCGCCCGTGCGCAGGCCGAATTTGCGGACCTGATTGGGCGAGACGTAGATATCGTCGGGGCCGGCCAGATAATTGGCCTCCGGGCTGCGCAGGAAGCCGAAACCGTCGGGCAGCACCTCGATCGTGCCCAGCCCCATGATCTGGTCGCCATTGTCCGCCTGCACCTTCAGGATCGCGAACATCAAATCCTGCTTGCGCAGGGTCGAGGCGCCTTCGACGCCCAGCTCTTCGGCCATGCCCACCAGCTCGGCCGGGCTCTTTCGCTTCAAATCCTTGAGGTGCATCGAATTTTCCTGGGGAATACGGACGACAAACGCGCTGGTACGGGGAGCGTTTCACTTTTCGAGGCGGAAAAGCAGGCCTTGCGCGGACGGCAGGCCCCTTTTCCCCGCGACTAGGCGGCGAGATGAATCAAGTCAAGCGGCCGACGCCCCCGACGATAGCGCGTCGGCCCCTTCAGAACGGCTTCACGATCACCAATATCACGATCACCGCCGTCGCGATACCGGGGACTTCGTTCATCACCCGCAGGGGCCGGTCATTGGTCGCGCGATGGCCCTTCGCCATCTTCTTGCCATAGCCGACCGCCCAGCCATGATAGGCCGAAAGCAGGATGACCGCCGCGAGCTTTGCATGGAACCAGCCTTGCTCGAAAGCGCCGATGTTGAAGGCCAGCATCAGGCCGAACACCCACACCAGGATCATCGCCGGGCTGATGATGATCCGCCGCAATCGCCGCTCGCGCTCGATCCACACCAGATCCTCGGGCGTCCCGGGCGCGACGCTGCGATGATAGATGTAGAAGCGCGGCAGCATGAACAGCCCGGCGATCCAGAAGATCACGAAGATCAGATGTGCCGCCTTCACCCACGGATAGGCGGCGCCGAGCCAACCGATCATCTCACCTCTCCCCGCAGCCGCGCGAGCAGCCGCTCGACATGTGCAATCGGCGTATCCGGCAGGATGCCGTGGCCGAGATTGAAGATATGCGGCCGTTCGGTGAAGGCCGCACGGATCCTGTCGGTCGCGCGATCGAGCGCCTCGCCCCCGGCGATCAGCGCGAGGGGATCGAGATTGCCCTGGACCGGCAGGCCGACCGGAAGATGGGTATCCGCCCAATGCGGATCAACCGTCTCGTCGAGCCCCAGCGCATCGACCCCCGTCTCACGCGCATAAGCCGGCAGCTTGCCGCCCGCACCCTTCGGAAAGCCGATGATCGGCACGCCCGGATGCCGCGCGCCTATTTGATCGACGATCGTCCGGGTGGGCGCGATCACCCAGCGTTCGAACTCGTCCGGGGCGAGACTGCCCGCCCAGCTATCGAACAACTGGACGGCGTGGACGCCCGATGCGATCTGCTTTCCGAGATAATCGACCGTCGCGGCCACCACCGCTTCGATGATCGCCTGGAATCGGGCGGGATCGCGATAGGCGAGACGCCGCGTCTCTCCCTGCTCGCGGCTGCCCTGACCTGCGACCATATAGGTGGCGACCGTCCAGGGCGAGCCCGCGAAGCCGAGGAAGGTCGTCTCCGCCGGCAACTGCCACGCAACCTGGCGGACCGTTTCGTAAACCGGATCGAGCCGGGCGGGCGTTGCCGTCAACTCGGCAAGGCCATGATCGGCGAGCGGTGGCGACAGGCGCGGCCCCTCCCCTGCTTCGAAGCGCAGATCCTGGCCCAGCGCATGGGGAATGACGAGAATGTCGGAAAAGAGGATCGCGCCGTCGAAGCCGAACCGGCGGATCGGCTGTAGCGTCACCTCGGCGGCGGCGGCGCTGTCATGGACGAGCGCGAGGAAACCGCCCTTGCCGGCCCGCAATTCGCGATATTCGGGAAGGTAGCGTCCCGCCTGCCGCATGAGCCAGACCGGCGGGGGATCGCGCCGGTCGCCGCGCAGCACGGCGAGCAGGGGCCGATCCATGGCTAGCGCCAAGTCCGTCTGGGCGAGGGGACGAACCCCGGGCGAGGACTCCATAACTATCCTTAAAGAGAATCTAGAAGATTCAGTGGTTGTCAGTAGGCAGGGGCGAAACCGGGGTTTATTCGCAGTGCGCGCGATTGCCAACAGCTTGACGAAACGGCGGACCATTGCGCCATCGGGAGTCGGCCTGCCCTCTCCCCGCTATCCACAGGCTGGGGATGAACGGGATTGGCTGTGGATGATCGCGGGAACCGAGTCAGAATGGCGGTGATGAATCCGCGACTTGAAAGCATGCCCGCGATTCCGCTAGCGCAATCCCCAGCGTTTTCCACAGGTCCATGCCATGGGCTGAGCAAAAGGCGTTTTCGCCCTCGATGATCCGGCTTCACCTCCATCTTCTGTCGGACTCGACCGGCGAAACGCTCGAAAGCATCGCCAAGGCGGGCCTTGCCCAATTCGAGGGCGTGGAGACGATCAAACATTTCTGGCCGATGGTTCGTTCCGAAGGTCATCTCGATCGGGTGATGGCCGAGATCGCCCAGCGCCCGGGCCTCATCCTGTATACGCTGGTCAATTCCGACGTGCGGCGGCGGCTGGAAATGCGCTGCCACGCGCTGGGCCTGCCCGCGGTGGCGGCGATCGATCCGGTGATCGAGGCGCTGTCGCGTATGCTTGGCCAGCAGGCGCTGGCGCGTCCGGGCCGGCAGCATATGCTCGACGCCGCCTATTTCGCGCGCGTCGAGGCGATCCAGTTCACGATCGCGCATGACGATGGTGTCGCGCCCGAGGATTGGGAAGAGGCCGATTGCGTGCTGACGGGCGTCTCGCGTTCGTCGAAGACGCCGACGGCGATCTATCTCGCCAATCGCGGCTACAAGGTCGCCAATATTCCGCTCGTCGTCGAATCGCCGCCGCCGGCCTCGCTCTACAGCCTGCGCCGTCCGCTGGTCGTCGGCCTGACCACCAGCCCCGACCGGCTCGTCCAGATAAGGCGCAACCGGCTGCTGTCGCTCAACCAGGCGCCCGAAACCGCTTATGTCGATCAGGAGGCGGTGGCGGCCGAGCTGGCTTTTGCCCGGCGCATCTTCTCGGACAATGGCTGGCCGGTGATCGACGTCACCCGCCGTTCGATCGAGGAGACGGCGGCGGCGATCATCAACCTGCTCGGCGAGCGTGCCGACAAGACGGAGGAAGCGGCCTCATGACGCTGATCCTCGCCTCGGGCTCGGCCAGCCGCCGTGCCATGCTGGAAGGAGCGGGCGTCGCGCATGACGCCATTCCGCCGGGTGTCGACGAAGCGGCCGCGAAAGCGGCGCTGGCGCATGAAGGGCATGGCGCGCGCCAATTGGCTGATGCGCTCGCCGAACTGAAGGCGACGAAAGTGTCGCGCCGCTTTCCCCGCGCGCTCGTGCTCGGCTGCGATTCGACGGTGACGCTGGCCGACGGGACGATGATCGACAAGGCCGAAAGCCGCGCGGAGGCTGCCGATCAGCTTCGAAGGCTGCGTGGCACGACGCATCGCCTGACGAGCGCGGTGGTGCTCTGCGAGCAGGGCGCCCCAGTCTGGCGACATGTCGATGTCGCGAAGCTCACGATGCGGCCCTTCTCCGATGCGTTTCTCGACGTCTATCTCGATGCCGAATGGCCGGCGATCGCGGGCTGTGTCGGCGGCTATCGGATCGAGGGGCGCGGCGCGCAACTGTTCAGCCGGATCGAGGGCAGCCATTTCACGATCCTCGGCCTGCCGCTGCTGCCGCTGCTCGACTATCTGCGCGTGCGAGAGGTGCTGCCGGCATGAGGCCCCTTCCCCCTGTCGCCGGCGTGATCGGCTGGCCGGTGGCGCATTCAAAATCGCCGCTCATTCATCGATTCTGGCTGGATAGGCTGGGAATCGACGGCGACTATGGCCGCTTTCCGGTCGAGCCGGAGCAGCTCGGCAAGGCGATCGCGGCGCTGCCCGCGCTCGGCCTGCGCGGCGTCAACGTCACCGTGCCGCACAAACAGGCGGTGATCCCCTTCCTCGATCGCCTCGACATGCGGGCGGCGGCGATCGGCGCGGTGAACACCGTGGTGGTGGAAGAAGCGGGCCGCCTCACCGGTTACAATAGCGATGCGGACGGATTCCTCGAAGCCGTCCTTCGCTACAAGGCGGGCCGCGCGGCGGGGCAAGCGCTGGTGATCGGCGCGGGCGGCGCGGCGCAGGCGGTCGCGCACGCGCTGGCGGGTGATGGCTTTGCCGTCCATGTCGTCAACCGCGATCCGGCGCGTGCCCGCGCGTTGGTCCGCGCGACGGGCGGCGCGGGGGACGGCCCTGACGCGCTCTACGATCTGGCACGCCATTGCCGTCCGCGTCTTGGCGGCACGGATGGCGCGCTCAATCTTCTCGTCAACACGACGACGCTGGGAATGAAAGGCGCGCCGCCGCTCGATATGGTGCTGGACGATGTGGCGTCCGGCACGCTCGTCTACGACATCGTCTATGCCCCGCTCGAAACGCCGCTTCTCGCCGAGGCGCGGCGTCGCGGCCTGCCGACGGTCGACGGGTTGGAGATGCTGATCGGCCAGGCGGCGATCGCCTTCGAACTCTTTTATGGCCAGCCCGCCCCGCGTGATGAGGACGCGGCGTTGCGCCGATTGTTGACGGCATGACGTTTCGCCTCGGGCTCACCGGCTCGATCGGCATGGGCAAATCGACGGTTGCCGCGATGTTTCGTGCCGAAGGCGTGCCGGTGTTCGATGCCGATGCCGAGGTGCACCGGCTGCAAGGCCCGGGCGGTGCGCTGGTCGCGGCGATCGAGGCGCTCTATCCGGGCACGACCAGCGAAAAGGGCGTCGATCGTGTGGCGTTGGGCCGGCTCGTGCTCGGCGACCGTGCGGCATTGGGCCGGCTTGAGCGGCTGATCCATCCCGAGGTGGCGAGGGCGCGGCGACGCTTTCTGCGTCAGCACAGGGGGCGGGATCTGGTGGTGCTCGATATTCCCCTGCTGTTCGAAAAGGGCGGATGGCGCGATGTCGATGCGATCGCGGTCGTTTCCGCCCCGCCGCAGGTGCAGCGGCGGCGGGTGCTGTCGCGCGGCGCCATGACGCGCCGCCGCTTCGCCAGGATCATGAAATTGCAGACGCCTGATGCGCAAAAGCGGCGGCGCGCCGATTTCGTGATCTCCACCGCCGGCTCATTGATCGCAACGCGCGCACAGGTCAGGCGTCTCGTCGCTTGCCTACGCGGGCGGGGAAGCCGATATTGTCGGCATGCGTGAAATTGTCTTTGATACCGAAACGACCGGCCTGAGCCCCCTCGACGGACACAGGCTGGTGGAAATAGGCTGTGTCGAGCTGGTCAACCGTGTCGAAACCGGGCGCACTTTCCATGCCTATTTCAATCCCGGCCGATCGATGCCGAGCGAGGCGGAAGCGGTCCATGGCCTGTCCCAGACATTCCTGTCGGACAAGCCGCTCTTCACCGACATCGCGGTCGAGCTGGTGGCGTTCCTCGGCGAGTGCAAGCTCGTCGCGCACAACGCGTCGTTCGATTTCGGCTTCCTCAATCACGAGTTGGGGCAGGCGGGCCATGCGACGATCGACATGACGCGGATGGTCGACACGCTCGCCATTGCGCGGGCGCGTCATCCGGGCGCGAAGCATAGCCTCGACGCGCTCTGCAATCGCTACGGCATCGATCGCAGCCACCGTATCAAGCATGGCGCGCTGCTCGACGCGCAGCTTCTGGCGCAGCTTTATGTCGAGTTGACCGGCGGGCGGCAGATCGGCCTGTCGCTGAAGCCCACCGCCGATCCCACGTCGGTGCGCACCGCGCAGCTCATCAACGCCGCCGTCGCCAAGGCCGCGCCCGCGCCGGTGCGCCCGCCGCGTCCGCACGCGGCTAGTGCCGAGGAACAACTTCGCCATAAGGCCTTTGTTTCTAAACTGACCGATCCGCTGTGGGAGGAAGCGGCGAATATGGAATGAAGCTTGAGCCGCCGGGCGATCGTGCCTGGCATCGAGGGTCCGGCAAGGCGCTTCGCGCCTCCGCCGGGCAAAGTAGCAGTGTGGGAGCTAGCAGCCATGGAAATCCGCGTTTCAGGCCACAGGGTCGACACCGGCGAGGCGCTTCGGGCGCATGTCGAGAAACGGATGCAGGGTCTTGCCGACAAATATTTCTCGCGCAGCATCACGGCTCAGGTGACGTTCGGGCGAGGCCCGCGCGACAACGGCTTCTCCTGCGACATCGTGGCGCACGTCATGCAAGGATTGATCCTCAAGGGATCGGGCCAGGCGATGGAGGCGCACCCCGCCTTCGATCTCGCGGCCGATCGCATCGAAAAGCAGCTTCGTCGTTACATGCGCAGGCTGAAAAATCGCGCGGGTGGCCTCGGGGCGGCCGCCGTCCTTGAGAATATCGAGGCGACAGCGGGCTATACGGTGTTCCAGGGCGGCGACGAAGTGGAGGCGGAGGAAAGCGACAATCCGCTTATCATCGCCGAGACACGCGTCGATGTGCCCGAGGCAAGCGTTTCCGATGCGGTGATGATGCTCGATCTGCGCAACACCACCGCGTTGCTCTTCCGCAACAGCGGAACGGGCACGTATAATATGGTTTATCGTCGCGGCGACGGCACGATCGGTTGGGTCGAACCGCAGCGCGCGGCGTAAGGAAGGCATCCATTTTCTCGTGAATACAGGTCACTCCCCCATCGCCCACGCAAGTCGCAGCCCGGATGATCTTTCCGATCTGCTGCGGCCTGAACTCGTCCTGGCGGAACTCGCCGTGCCGAATAAAAAGGTGCTTTTCCAGCAACTTTCGGCAATTGCTGGACGGGCGGTGGGGGTCGATCCGAAGCTGGTTGCCGATCGCCTCGCCGATCGCGAGCGGCTGGGATCGACCGGTTTCGGCGACGGCGTCGCGATTCCGCACGGCAAGATAGAAGGGCTCGACCATGTCGTCGGCCTGTTCGCGCGGCTGGCCGCCCCGATCGATTTCAACGCGATCGACGACATGCCGGTCGACCTCGTTTTCCTGCTCCTCTCGCCGCCACATGGCGGGGTGGAGCACCTGAAGGCGCTCGCGCGCGTCAGCCGCCGGATGCGCGATCGCGGCTTCGTCGCCAAGCTGCGCGGCGCCGGATCGGAAGATGCGCTCTATGCGCTCTTCGCGACCGGCGAAGCCCGCGATGCGGCCTGAGGCAGCGGACGGCGCGCCAGAACCGACCGGCGCCGAGGCGCATTATCGCGCACTCGAATCGCTCTATGACGCAGCGCCGATCAACCGCCTTTTCCCTTCACGGCTTGAAATCGTCGAGGCGGGCGTCGCGCGTATCCGCTTCACCATGGACCCGACGGTCCACCATGCCGCCGGCGCGGCACATGGGACGAGCTATTTCAAGATGCTCGACGATGCCGCTTTCTATGCCGCCAATAGTCTGGTGAGCGATCGATTCCTGCTGACGACCGCATTCAACCTGCTCTTCACGCGCCCGATCGTGGCGGGCGACGTGATCGCGGAGGGGCGCTGGATCAGCGGCAAGCGGCGCGTATTGGTTGCCGAGGCGCGGCTGATCGACGCCAGCGGCGCGGAGGCGGCCCGTGGTACGGGCACCTTCATGCGATCGCGCATCCCGCTCGCGTCGCTGCCCGGCTACGCCGCGCCGTGACTGCCCGGCTCGCGGCCGGCATGCTGGTGTCGGCGCTGATTCGGCGGACCGAGGCTGCCGGCGGCCATGGGATGGTATTGGCCAGAGGCGATGCGGCCGCCGGGGCGATCCTGCTTGCCATCGCCGATCGTGGCGTCACGCTGAAGCTGGTGGAGCGCACCTTGGCGATGGACGGCGGCTATGTGCTGACGGCGACCGGCCCCGCCGCGCTCGACGAACCCGGCGTGCTGGCGGACTATATCGGCAGGCGCCGCCGCGGCGATCCGGACCTGTGGGTCGTCGAACTCGACAGCCCCGAGGCGGAGCGGATCGCCACGGAGCTGATCGGCGGATAGCGCCGCCGGTCAGGCGGCCGCCGTCTCTTCGGCAAAGGGATAGTCGATATAGCCGTCGATCCCTTGCGTGTAGGAGGTCGCCATATCGGCCGGGGCCAGCACGATCTCTTCAGCGAATCGGCGTGGAAGATCGGGATTGGCGATGAAGGGCCGGCCGAAGGCGATCGCGTCGGCCACACCGGCGTCGAGCGCGGCCTGTCCCCGGGTGAAATCATAGTCCGAATTGAGCACCAGCGGCCGATTGAAAACGGCGCGGATCGCCGGCGCCACCGGCTCGACATCGGCCTTCCCGAAGGTGCCGTTGAAACCGGGTTCGCGCAGTTCGAGGAAGGCGATGCCCAACGCCGCCAATGCCGCCGCCGCCGCCGGGAACAGGCGGTGCGGATCGCTGTCGTTGACGCCCTGCACCTCGCCATTGGGCGAAAGGCGCACCGAGGTCCGCCCCGGGCCCACCCTATCGACCAGCACCTGCGTCACTTCGCGAAGCAGGCGGATGCGATTCTCGATCGACCCGCCATAAGCGTCGGCGCGATGATTCACGTTGTCGCGCAGGAATTGGTCGATGAGATAGCCGTTGGCGGCGTGGAGCTGGACGCCGTCGAAGCCCGCCTCGATCGCGTTGGCCGCGGCGCGGCTATAGTCGTCGAGCAAGCGGGGTACTTCGTTCACCTCTAGCGGGCGCGCGAGTGTGAAGGGCTGCTTGCCGTCATAGGTGTGCGCCTCGCCCGGGGCCGTCGTCGCCGATGAGGAGACGGGCTGGCCGCCACCGAGGGAGGGATGGACGATGCGTCCCATATGCCAGAGCTGGGCAATGATCCGCCCGCCCGCCTCGTGCACCGCCGCCGTCACCGGTTTCCATGCTTCCACCTGCTCGGCCGACCAGAGGCCGGGCGCATAAGGCCAGCCCAGCCCTTCCTGGCTGATGCCGGTGGCTTCGGAGATGATGAGTCCGGCGCTTGCCCGCTGCGCATAATATTGCGCCATGATCGGCGTCGGCACATGGGCGCGCGTGGCGCGGCCCCGCGTCATGGGCGCCATCAGGATGCGGTTGGGGGCGCGGATCGCGCCAAGCTGAATCGGATCGAACAGGGATGGCATCGTTGTTGAACCCCTTTGCTCCGTAGAAGCGACGCCATCGAAATAGGGCGTTACAGGGGGCGATGCACGACTCGTCCGACTCAAGAATAAGTTTGTCCGCCACAACCCCGGTGCCGCCGCCGACGCGTGCCTTCGTGGCGCTGATCGTCGGTAATATCTGCCTGGCCTTCGGGCCGTGGATGGTGCGGCTGGCCGATGTCGGGCCGGTCGCCGCCGGATTCTGGCGGCTGGCGCTCGCCGCCCCGCTGCTGTTCCTGCTCACCCGCTTCGCGCGCCAGCCGATCCCGCGCCTCTCGGCCGGGCTATGGATCATGCTGGCGCTGGGCGGCCTGTTCTTCGCGGCCGATCTGGCGAGCTGGCATGCCGGCATTCTCCGGACGCGCCTCGCCAATGCGACCTTGTTCGGCAACGTCACCAGCTTCCTCTTCGCGCTATACGGTTTCCTGATCGCGCGGCGGCTGCCCGATCGCAACCAGGCGGTGGCTTTGCTGCTCGCGGCGTTCGGCGTCGTGCTGCTGCTCGGCCGCTCCTACGAACTGTCGCCCGAAAATATGCTGGGCGACCTTCTGTGCCTGTGCGCGGGGCTGTTCTATGCGGGTTATCTGATCATGGTGGAGCGGGCGCGCGGCTCGCTTGCTCCCCTGCCGACGTTGGCGATCGCGACGCTCGCGGGCGTGTTGCCGCTGCTGCTTTTCGCGCTGCTGCTGGGGGAGCGGATCCTGCCCGGCGCCTGGTGGGCGCTGGCGCTGCTCGCGCTCGGCAGCCAGGTGATCGGGCAGGGCCTGATGGTCTATGCGATCGGCTATCTGCCGCCGGTGGTCATCGGTTTGGGCTTCCTCCTTCAGCCAATCATCGCCGCGATCATCGGCTGGATCGCTTATGGCGAGCGGCTGGGCACGGGCGACCTCATCGGCGCGCTGGCGATCGGCATCGCGCTGGTGCTCGTTCGCCGCCGGCCGCGATGACTTGGCCCCGGCGTATCAGCGGCTTATGGTTGCGCGCATGACCGACGCCGCCCCTGACGACCGGACGCTCGACGAACTGCGCGCCGCGCTGGCCCCCGCGATCGCGCGCAATGCCGCCTTCGATGGCTGGGGCGCGATGGCGTGCGAGGCCGCCGCCGCCGAGTTGGGCATTCCCCCTGCCCGCGCCGCGCTCGCCTTCCCCAAGGGTGCGGTGGACATGATCGACGCCTGGTTCGCGCATGTCGATCGGGCGATGGCCGACGCCCTGCCCCCCGCGCGCCTCGCGGCGATGAAGATGCGCGACCGGATCACTGCGCTGATCCTCGCCCGTCTCGACGCGATCGCGCCCGAGCGGGAGGCGCTCCGCCGCGCGTTGTCGGTGCTTCTCCTGCCGCAAAATGCGGCGCGTGCGGCGCGGTTCAGCTGGCGGGCGGCCGATCGGATGTGGCGTTTCGCCGGCGACGGCGCGACCGACGTCAACCATTATACCAAGCGGGCGACATTGGCGGGCGTTTATGCGGCCACTTTGCTCGCTTTCCTTGACGATGGCAGCGAGGATTTCGCTGAAACGCGCGCCTTCCTGGCCCGCCGGATCGATGGCGTGATGCGTTTCGAGCGGCTGAAGGCCAGCCTGCGCCCGGATCCCGATCGACATTTCAGCCCGGCACGGTTCCTCGGCCGGCTGCGCTATCGCGCGCGATGACAAGAGCGCTGGCGTTTTCGTCGCGTTATTGATAATCACTTGCAGAACACCCATTCGAGTGAGAATCGTGCGCCTCGATCAACTGCCTCTCCGACAAGCCGCCATTATTGCCGCGATAGATTGGGCCGCTCTCCGCCCCGCCGAGGCGCGCCGCCTGCGCGAACTGGGGCTGGACGAAGGCGTGCGGGTGGAGGCGCTGCATGTCGGGCCGTTCGGGCGCGATCCGATCGCCTGCCGCGTCGGGCGGATGACGATCGCGCTGCGCCGCGCGCACGCTTCGGCGATCTCGGTCCAGCAGGCTGACGCGGCATGAATCCCGCGCCGATGATTGCGCTGGTCGGCAATCCGAACGCCGGAAAAAGCGCGCTGTTCAATGCGTTGACGGGCGCGCGGCAGAAGGTCGGCAACTATCCGGGTGTCACCGTCGAGCGGAAGTCGGGCCGTCTGGTCCTCTCCGACGGGCGGCCGATCGAGCTGGTCGACCTGCCCGGCACCTACAGCCTCGACCCCGCCAGCCCCGACGAGGTGGTGACGCGCAATGTCGTGCTGGGCCATCAGGCGGGCGAGCGGCTGCCCTCCGCGCTGATCGTCGTCGTCGACGCGACCAATCTCGACAATCATCTGCGCTTCACGCTCCAGCTTATCGCGCTCGGCCTGCCGATCGTCGTCGCGCTCAACATGGTCGACATGGCCGAGCGTGACGGGCTGCACATCGATGTCGACATGCTGTCGCGCGAACTGGGTGTGCCGGTGATCCCTACCGTCGCGGTGCGCCGGCGCGGCATGGAGGAATTGAAGGCCGCGATCGACACGATCGTCAGCGGCGCGCCCGTGCCGCCCCGTGCCGACGGGGCGGTGCCCGACATCGTCATCTTCCAGCGCCGCGCGCGCGCGATCGCGGATGCGGCGACGATCGAGGAGCATGTCGGCCGCCGCTGGTCCTACTGGGCGGACAAGGTGGCGCTGCATCCCGTCCTGGGGCCGATCATCCTCGCCGTTTTGATGTTCGTCATGTTCCAGGCGGTGTTCGCCTGGTCGGCCGCGCCGATGGACCTTATCGATGCCGGCTTCCAGGATTTGCAGGCGATCGTTCGCGATCTGCTGCCAGAAGGATTGCTGCGCTCGCTGATCGTCGATGGCGTGATCAGCGGCGTCGGCGCGGTGGTGGTGTTCCTGCCGCAGATCCTGATCCTGTTCTTCTTCATCCTGCTGCTGGAGGCGTCGGGCTATATGGTGCGCGCCGCTTTCCTGATGGACAGGCTGATGGCGCGGGTCGGCCTCTCGGGGCGTGCCTTCATCCCGCTTCTTTCCTCCTTCGCCTGCGCGATTCCGGGCATCATGGCGACGCGCACGATCGACGATCCCAAGGACCGGCTGACGACGATCCTGATCGCGCCGTTGATGACCTGTTCGGCGCGCCTGCCGGTCTATGCGGTGATTATCGGTGCCTTCATCCCGGCGCGGAGCGTGGGGCCGGGCATCGGTTTGCAGGGCCTCGTCCTCTTCGGCCTCTATCTCACCGGCGTGCTCGGCGCGCTGGTCGCCGCGCTCGTCTTCCGCCGCACCATCACGCGCGGTGAGGGCAGCGGCTTCCTGATGGAGATGCCCAAATATCAGATGCCCAACTGGCGCGATGTGGCGATCGGCCTGTGGCAGCGCGCGTGGATCTTCCTCCATCGCGCGGGCACGCTGATCCTCGCCGCGACGATCCTGCTCTGGGCGCTCCTCTCCTTCCCGCAGGCGCCGGCGGGCGTGAACCAGAGCGAATATTCGGTCGCGGGGCGTATCGCCGACGGGCTGGAGGTCGTCGTCCGTCCGATCGGCTTCAACCATCAGATCGCGCTCGCCATCATCCCGGCGATGGCGGCGCGCGAGGTAGCCGTTTCCGCGCTCGCCACCGTCTATTCGATCGATTCGACTGATGATGCGGCGACCGAACGGTCGCTCGTCGGGCGGTTGCAGGGGCGCTGGCCGCTGCCCACCGCGCTCGCTTTCCTGATGTGGTTCGTCTTCGCGCCGCAATGCATGTCGACGATCGCGGTGATCCGGCGCGAGACGAACGGCTGGAAATGGCCCGCCTTCACGCTCGCTTATCTCTTCACGCTGGCATACGTCGCGGCAGGCGCTACATACTGGCTCGCGACAGCCGCGGGGCTTTAGGAGGCAGAAGACATGGCAGGCAGCGTGAACAAGGTGATCCTCGTCGGCAATCTGGGCCGCGATCCCGAATCGCGCAGCTTCCAGAATGGCGGCAAGGTGGTGAACCTGCGCATCGCCACGTCCGAAACATGGAAGGACCGCAATAGCGGCGAACGGCGCGAGAAGACCGAATGGCATTCGGTCGCCATCTTCAACGAGAATCTGGCGAACATCGCCGAGCGTTATCTGCGCAAGGGCAGCAAGGTCTATGTCGAGGGCCAGCTTCAGACCCGCAAATGGCAGGATCAGAGCGGGCAGGACCGCTACACTACCGAGATTGTCCTCCAGAATTTCAACGGCACGCTCACCCTGCTCGACAAGGCGGGCGAAAATGCCGGCGGCGGAAGCCGCGACGGCTGGGGCGGCGGCGATCAAGGCTATGACGATCGCGGCTTCGGTGGCGGTTCGAGCGGTGGCGGTTCGAGCGGTGGCGGTGGCGGTGGCCGCAGCGGCGGCGCGCCGGCCTCATCGCGCCCCGCCGATCCCTTTGACAACGATCTGGACGACGACGTCCCCTTCTGAGCGGCGCTTCAGCCCTCGTCCTTCGGGGGGCGTTTCAGCGCCTTGAGCGCGGCGAACGGCCCTGTTTCACCCTCCTGGAGGACACCGGCGGCGCGCAGGACGGCGTCGGCATCGGGGCTGCGCGGGAAGGGGTCGAGCGCCAGAATCATCGTCTCGGCCACCGCCTCGCCGATATCGACCGCGCCGCCTTCGTAGAACAAGGTGTCGCAATCCTCCTCGGTGAGGCCGATTTCCTCCGCGCCGTCGGCGGGCGCCTGTTCGGCGGGCAGGAAGCGCAGCGTGAAGGCGTCGGACAGCGCCGCCGGCAGCGACTCGCCGGTCGCGACGCAGCTTTGCGTCACCTCGGCGGTCAGCGTGCCACGGAGCCGGACGATCGCGCCGTCGCGTGAAAGGTGCGTCTCGGCTTCGAGCCTGTCGATCGCGACGAGGCCGAAGCGCCGCGCCAGCGCATCCCGCTCGGCCGGTTCGGCGGTGATCGCGACGGCCCGCTCGCCCGCGCCGAGCGAATCGAGCCGCACGGGCCGCGAAAATTCATTCTCGTTCATGGCAGAAGCCGGCCGCCGAGCAGCGTATCGAGCGGAACCCCGCCGATCTGCGCCGCCAATCGCCTGATGCCGGCGGCGAGCATCGCCAGCGCGCCGGCGGAAGGCTCGTCGCCCCGATAGACGTTGCGGACGAGCGCTGATTCGAGTGTATCCGCCCCCGCGCCGGGCGCCAGCGCGTCGCGATAGGCGCCCAGCCGCCCGCCAAGCGCGCTCATCATCCGGCCGATATGCTTGCCGACGACGATATCGCCGATGCCGATCTCGCGAAGCTGCCCGTCCATATCGTCGACGAATATCTCGGCGAGGAAGGTCGAGGGCGCCTTGCCCGGATCGCCGTCGCCTTCGAGGCGAATCAGGACCAGCGACAGGACGGCGGCCACCATCTCGAATCGGCCGTCGATCGTGTCGGGGACGGCGGCGTCCCGATACCAGGCGGGTTGCCGCGCTTCCTCGACAATAGCCGCATAAAGCGGGCGCAGGGCGGCGCGATCGCCGCTTCCCCCGAACAGGGCGCGCAATAGGGACAAGGGGACTCCTTTCGAACGCAGACGATTGCCGCGCTTGCGTCGCGACGGCCTACGCGCATATTGAGGCACCGCGCCCCGGATGCAATCTTCCGGGCACGGCGTATCCTCCTTCGGATACGCCGCCCAAGCGTTTCGAGGAGTTTTCCGACGATGGCCGATACCTTGCCGCGCCTGTTCACGGTCGCGCTCGGCGCAGCACTCCTCGCGACGGCCGGCTGCGCCCGCATTCGCGATCATAAGGGCTATGTGATCGATCAGACGCTGGTCGCCGCGATCCAGCCCGGGGTCGACAACAAGGAATCGGTCACGCGCACGCTGGGCCGGCCCAGCTTCGACGGGCAGTTCGACGGCGGCAATAGCTGGTATTATGTCGCGCGCGACACGCGCCAGCTTGCCTTCGCCAGTCCCACCCCGGTCGATCAGACGGTGATAATCATCCATTTCGACAAGGCGGGCAACGTCGCCTCGGTGCAGAAGACAGGGTTGGAGAAGGTGGTCCGCATCAGCCCCGACAGCGACAAGACGCCGACGCTCGGCCGCCATCGCGGCTTCTTCCGCGAACTGTTCGGCAATATCGGCCAGGTCGGTTCGGTCAGCCAGGGCGGCGGCACGGTCGACAACCCGCAGTAAGAGGCGTCACCGCCACCCACCTCACCAACAACCCCGTCATTCCGACGAAAGTCGAAAATCCACGGACGGCGGCTCGCCCGGAAAAAGGAAGCGAGCCGCATCCATGGGACCCCGGCGTCCGCCGGGGCGACGGGAGAGGAAGGGCACTCGCCCTATATCCGAAAACCCGTCATTCCCGCGCAGGCGGGAAACCATAAACGCCGGTTTCGCCTATTTTGTGGAGACAGTGCTTATGGATTCCCGCCTGCGCGGGAATGACGATGTGGATGGAGAGAAAGGGCGCACCCTCCCGCCAACCTATCGTGCGATACCCGCCGTGGAGAGTACGGCGAGCGTCACCAGTTCGGACGCGGTGGACGCCATTGTCGCGATCTGCACCGGATGCTCCATCCCGACGAGCATCGGCCCGATCACCGAATCGCCGCCCAGCTCGCGGAGCAGCTTCGCCGAGATGTTCGCCGATTGCAGGCCGGGCATGATGAGAACATTGGCCGGCCCCGACAGGCGCATGAAGGGATAGGTGCCGCGCAGTCGGGGATTGAGCGCGACGTCGGGCGCCATCTCGCCTTCATATTCGAAGCTGACGCCGCGCTGGTCGAGCAGGGCGACCGCCGCCCGCAGATTTTCCAGCCAGTGGCCCGGCGGGTTGCCGAAGGTGGAATAGGAAAGGAAGGCGACGCGCGGCTCATGTCCCATGCTCCGCGCGACGGCCGCCGTCTTTTCGGCGATATCGGCCAGCTCGGCGGCGGAGGGCCGCTCGGTGACGGTGGTGTCGGCCATGAAGACGGTGTGGCTCTGGCCGACGAGGACATGGATGCCGAACGGCTTGCAGCCTTCCATCGGGTCGATCACGCGGCGGATTTGGCGCAGCGTCTGCGAATAGGTGCGCGTGACGCCGGTGATCATCACGTCCGCCTCGCCCAGCGCGACGAGCAGCGCGCCGAAGATGTTGCGATCCTGATTGACCAGCAGCTCGACGTCGCGGCGCAGATAGCCGCGCCGCTGGAGCCGCCTGTAGAGATAATCGACCATTTTCGGCACGAGCGGCGAGATGCGGCTGTTGTGCAACTCGAACGAGGAGGGATCGTCGACGCCCAGCGCGCGCAGGCGATCGGGCACATCGTCGCGCCCGACGAGGACGGGCGTGCCATAGCCGCCATCGCGGAACTGGATCGCGGCGCGCAGCACCACCTCCTCCTCCGCCTCGGCGAAGACGACGCGCTTGGGATGCGCGCGCGCGCCCTCATAAGCGAGGGTGAGGACCGATGTGGTGGGATTGAGCCGCGCCTTCAGCTTCAGGCGATAGTCGGCCATGTCGAGGATCGGCTTGCGCGCCACGCCCGAGGTCATCGCCGCCTCGGCGACGGCGGCGGGCACCACCTCCATCAGGCGCGGATCGAAGGGCGCGGGAATGATGTAATCGCGTCCGAAGCGCGGCGCCTTGCCGCCATAGGCCAGCGCGACCTCCTCGGGCACCTGTTCGCGCGCCAGCTTCGCCAGCGCCTCGGCGGCGGCGATCTTCATCTCGTCGTTCACCGTCGTCGCGCGCACGTCGAGCGCGCCGCGGAAGATGAAGGGGAAGCCGAGCACGTTGTTGACCTGATTGGGATAGTCCGACCGGCCGGTGGCGATGATCGCATCGGGCCGCGCGGCGCGCGCCTCGGGCGGCGTGATCTCGGGGTCGGGGTTCGCCATCGCGAAGATGATCGGCTGGTCGGCCATCTTCCTCACCATCTCGGGCTTGAGCGCGCCGGCGGCGGAGAGGCCGAGGAACACGTCGGCGCCCTCCAGCGCCTCGGCCAGCGTGCGCCGGTCGGTCTTGGCGGCGTGGGCGGATTTCCACTGGTCCATCCCGCCCTCGCGGCCCTGGTAGATCACGCCCTGCCGGTCGCACATCAGCACCCGATCGGACGGCACGCCCATCGCCTTGATGAGTTCGGTGCAGGCGATCGCGGCCGCGCCCGCGCCGTTCACCACGACGCTGACGTCACGCACGTCGCGCCCCGTCAGGTGACAGGCGTTGATGAGGCCGGCGGCGGTGATGATCGCGGTGCCGTGCTGGTCGTCGTGGAAAACGGGAATGTTCATCCGCTCGCGCAGCGCCTGCTCGATCACGAAGCATTCGGGCGCCTTGATGTCCTCCAGGTTGATGCCGCCGAAGCTCGGCTCCAGAAGCGCGATCGCGTCGATCAGCCGGTCGACGTCCTCGGTCGCGAGTTCCAGGTCGATCGCGTCGACGTCGGCGAAGCGCTTGAACAGCACAGCCTTGCCTTCCATCACCGGCTTCGACGCGAGCGCGCCCAGATTGCCGAGGCCGAGGATCGCCGTGCCGTTCGAGATGACCGCCACCAGATTACCCTTGGCGGTATAGTCATAGGCGGTTGCCGGATCGTCGGCGATCGCGCGCACCGGCACCGCGACGCCGGGGGAATAGGCAAGGCTCAGGTCGCGCTGGGTCGCCATCGGCTTGGAGGCGACGATCTCGATCTTTCCCGGCCGACCGACCGAATGGAAAAGAAGCGCCTCGCGCTCGGAAAACTGGACGTTGCTGCCTTCGCTCACTCGAATCCCCTCGCCTTTCCGGCCGGAAAACGCGCCGTCGCGGCCGATGCCGGCCTTTTGGGCCATGGATGGACGCGTCACAAGCCGCTATCAGCCGATGCATGGCGGGATCGGCGAAAGCGACGGGCGGCGTGACGCCGATGATGGCGCAATATCAGGCGCTGAAGGCCGAGGCGTCCGATTGCCTGCTCTTCTATCGCATGGGCGATTTTTTCGAATTGTTCTTCGATGACGCCAGGATCGCCTCGGCCTGCCTCGATATCGCGCTGACGGCGCGAGGCGAGCATGGCGGCAATGCCGTGCCGATGTGCGGCGTGCCCGCCCACGCCGCCGAAAGCTATCTGGCGCGTCTCATCAAGGCGGGGCACCGCGTCGCCATCGCCGACCAGATCGAAAGCCCGGCCGAGGCGAAGAAGCGCGGCGGATCGAAGGCGCTCGTCCGCCGCGCGATCATCCGTGTGGTGACGGCGGGCACGCTGACCGAGGAGGCGTTGCTCGACGCGAGGGCCGCGAACTGGCTCGTCGCGGTGGCGGAGGCGGGCGGCGCGATCGGGCTGGCGGCGGCCGACATATCGACCGGCCGGTTCGAAACCGCCTGCCTGCCCCGCGCCGCGCTCGATGCCGAAATCGCGCGGATCGGCCCGGCGGAGATCGTCGCGGCGGCGGATTTCGACGGGCTTGGCGCGTCGGCCTATCGCTGGCCGCGCGAGCGGTTCGACGCGGCGGCGGGCGAGCGGGCGTTGAAGGCGCTGTTCGGCGTCGCGACGCTCGACGGCTTCGGCGCGTTCGACCGGGCCGAGCTGGCGGCGGCGGGCGGCCTGCTCGCCTATCTCGGGCAGGCGGGCCAGGGCAGCCTGCCCTTCCTCCAGCCACCCCGGCGCCGCGCGGCGGCCGATCATATGATGATCGACGCCGCGACGCGCGAGAGCCTCGAACTGACGCAGGCGGCGGGCGGCGGGCGCAAGGGCAGCCTGCTCGACGCGATCGACCGCACCGTGACGGGCGCGGGCGCGCGCATGCTGGCGGCGGACCTCGGCGCGCCGCTCACCGATCTCGCGGCGATTCAGGCGCGGCTCGATCTCGTCGCCTTGCTGGAGGGCGATGCGGGCCTGCGCGACCGGCTGCGCGCGAATCTCCGGGCGCTGCCCGATATCGGCCGTGCGCTCGGCCGGCTCGTCGCGGGGCGCGGCGGTCCGCGCGATCTGGGGCAACTGCGCGACGGGCTGGAGGAGGCCTATCGCCTCCACGACATGCTCGCCGCGATCCCGGCCGCGCCGGCGCTGCTCGCCGATCTGATCCCCGCGCTTCGGGGGCATGGCGCGCTGATCGATCTGCTGCGCCGCGCGCTGGTGCCGACGCCGCCGGTCGACAGCGCGCAGGGCGGTTATATCGCCGAAGGTTACGATCCCGCGCTCGACGATCTGCGCGCGACCGGCGGCGAGGGGCGGCGCGCCATCGCCGCGCTGGAGGCGCGCTATCGCCAGCAGACGGGCATCGGCACGCTCAAGATCCGGCATAACGGCGTGCTCGGCTATCATGTCGAGGTGCCCGCGAAGCAGGCCGACGCGCTGATGCGCGCCGATTCGGGCTTCACCCATCGCCAGACGCTGGCGGGCGTCGTCCGCTTCAACGCGCCCGACCTGCACGAACAGGCGCTGCGCGTGGGTCAGGCGGGCGCGCACGCGCTCGCGGCGGAGGCGGCGCATCTGGAAGAACTCAACCAGACGGCGCTCGCGCGGCGGCACGAGATCGCCGCCACCGCCGACGCGCTCGCCCGCCTCGATGTCGCCGCCGCCCTTGCCGAGCGCGCGGTGGAAGGGGGCTGGTGCCGGCCCGCATTCGATGCCGCCGCCTGCTTCGAGGTGGAGGGCGGCCGGCATCCGGTGGTCGAGCAGGCGGTGGCCGCCTCGGGCGCGCGCTTCATCGCCAATGACTGCGTGCTGGGGGAGCAGTCGCGGCTATGGCTCGTCACGGGGCCGAACATGGGCGGCAAGTCGACCTTCCTGCGCCAGAATGCGCTGATCGCGGTGCTGGCGCAGGCGGGATCGTTCGTGCCCGCGTCGCGCGCGCGGCTGGGCCTGGTCGACCGGCTGTTCAGCCGGGTGGGCGCGTCGGACAATCTGGCGCGCGGACGATCGACCTTCATGGTCGAGATGGTGGAGACCGCCGCGATCCTCGCGCAGGCGACCGAACGCTCGCTGGTCATCCTGGACGAGGTGGGGCGCGGCACCTCCACCTATGACGGCCTCGCCATTGCCTGGGCGGTGGTGGAGGCGGTGCATGACGTCAATCGCTGCCGCTGCCTGTTCGCGACGCATTATCACGAGCTGACGCGGCTGGCCGAGCGGCTCGACGCGCTGTCGCTCCACCATGTTCGCGCGCGCGAGTGGAAGGGCGATCTGGTGCTGCTCCACGAAGTCGCCGACGGGCCCGCCGATCGCAGCTACGGCATCGCGGTCGGCAAGCTCGCCGGTTTGCCGCCGCTGGTGCTGGCGCGGGCGAAGGCGGTGCTCGCCAGGCTGGAAAGCGGCCGCGCGGCGACCGGCGGGCTGGCGGCGGGCCTCGACGACCTGCCGCTGTTCGCGGCGAGGGCGGCGCCCGAGCCCGCCCCCGCCGATCCGCTGCGTGCCGCGCTCGATGCGGTGAATGCCGACGCGCTGACGCCGAAACAGGCGCTCGATCTCGTCTACGATCTCAAGCGATTGGCCGAGGACGGTTGATTGCGCGGCCGATCTGGCGCTTGATAGCGACATGGCTCTGGTCGAACTCGCGCGTTATCCTGATCGCATCGCGGCGGAACTGGCGCGCGGGCGGCTCGCGGCCGACGGGATCGAGGCGGCCTTGTTCGACGAAGGCTTCGCCGCGCTCGGCCTGCAGGTGTTGAGTTCGATTCGCCTGATGGTGGACGAGGACGATCGCCACGCCGCCGCCGACAGCCTCGGATTGGCGTGACGCGCGGATGATAACCGTTGCCAGCTACAATATGCGCAAGGCGGTCGGCACCGATCGCCGCCGCGATCCGCGCCGCACGATCGAAGTGCTGCACGAACTCGACGCCGACGTTATCGCCTTGCAGGAGGCGGACCGCCGCTTCGGCATGCGGCTGAGCGCGCTTCCGCTCGATCTCCTGGCCGAGCACAGCCAATATAAGCCCGTGCCGTTCGACATGCGGCCCGGCGGGCTCGGCTGGCACGGCAATGCGCTGCTCGTCCGCAAATCGGTGGAGATACAGGGCTGGACGACGCTCGACCTGCCGACGCTTGAGCCGCGCGGCGCGGTGATGGCGGAATTGAACGTGCGCGGCATCGCCTTGCGCGTCGTCGGCATGCACCTCGATCTGTCGGGGCTCGTCCGGCGGCGGCAGGCGCGCGCCGTGATCGGCCATGTCGAGGCGCGCCGCCCCGCTTTGCCGACGATCCTGATGGGCGATCTCAACGAATGGCTGACGCAGGGTGGCTGCCTGCGCGAATTCCTGTTCCATTATCGCATGGCGCCGACGGGGCGCAGCTTCCACAGCCGCCGCCCGGTCGCCCGGCTCGACCGGATCATCGTCAGCCCCGAAGTCTCGGTCGTCGCCTGCGGCGTGCATCATTCGGCCAAGGCGGTCCGCGCGTCGGATCATCTCCCCGTCTGGGCGCGCCTCGCCATTTCTGCCTAAAAACTAGGCAGCGCTCCCTTCCTGCCTAAAGGCCGGGCGCGGCGGGCGGCAGGATCGTGCCGCAACGCAGCGAAAACGGGCTTTCGCGCAATTGGCACGGCGATTGCGAAGCACTCCTGGTCACATCGTCAGGAGGCCGCATGAAACTCATCATCGCGATCATAAAGCCGTTCAAGCTCGACGAGGTGCGCGAGGCCCTGTCGAGCCTGGGCGTGCACGGGATGACCATATCCGAGGTCAACGGCTTCGGCCGGCAGAAGGGCCACACCGAAATCTATCGGGGCGCCGAATACAGCACCAACATGGTGCCCAAGCTCAAGATCGAGGCCGCCGTGGACGATGCGCTGGCGCCGCGCGCGCTTGAGGTGATCGAGCAATCGGCACGCACCGGATCGATCGGCGACGGCAAGATCTTCGTCCTCGATATCGGCCAGGCGGTGCGCATCCGCACCGGCGAAACCGACGAATCCGCTCTGTAGAGGAAAGGGGAACCATGACGCTTCCAACCCGAATGGCGACGGGGCTTGGCCTGATCGGCCTGTCCCTGCTCGCCGCCACCCCCGCCTTCGCGCAGGCGACGCCGCCGCCGACGCTCAATTCGGGCGATACCGCCTGGATGCTCGTCTCGACGGCGTTCGTGCTGCTGATGATCGTGCCGGGGCTCGCGCTCTTCTACGGCGGCCTCGTCCGCGCCAAGAACATGCTCTCGCTGCTCACCCAGATCGCGACGCTTGCCGCGATCGCGATCCTCGTCTGGGTAGGCTGGGGCTATTCGCTGGCCTTCACCGACGGCAACGCATTCATCGGCGGCTTCGGCAAGCTGTTCCTGCTGGGCATCGCGCCCGACACGCTGTCGGGCACCATCCCCGAATATGTCTTCGTCTGCTTCCAGATGACGTTCGCCGCGATCACCGTCGCGCTCGCGATCGGATCGCTGGCGGAGCGCGTCAAGTTCGCCGCGCTGATGCTGTTCGGCGTCCTCTGGCTGACGATCGTCTATTTCCCGCTGGCGCACATGGTCTGGTCCTCGGGCGGCTACTTCTTCACGATGGGCGCGCTCGATTATGCGGGCGGCACGGTGGTGCACATCAATGCGGGCATCGCCGGGCTGGTAGGCTGCCTCTTCCTCGGCAAGCGGATCGGCTATCAGAAGGAGATCATCGCCCCCCACTCGATGACGAACACGCTGATCGGCACCGGGCTGCTGTGGGTCGGCTGGTTCGGCTTCAACGCCGGCTCCGCGCTCGCCGCGAACGCCGCCGCGGGGCTGGCGATGCTCAACACCTTCGTCGCCACCGCCGCCGCGCTCGTCGCCTGGCTGGTCGCGGAGCGGGCGGCGGGGCACAAGCCCACCCTGCTCGGCGCCTGTTCGGGCGCGGTCGCCGGGCTCGTCGCGGTGACGCCGGCGGCGGGCAATGCCGGGCCGCTGGGCGCGATCGTCCTCGGCGCCGTCGCCTCGGTCTGCTGCTTCTGGTTCGTGGTGACGATCAAGCCGCGCCTCGGCTTCGACGATGCGCTCGACGTGTTCGGTATCCACGGCATCGGCGGGATCGTCGGGTCGCTGGGCACCGCGCTCGTCTATGCGCCGCTGTTCGGCGGGCCGGGCAAGGCGGATTATCTGATCCTGCCGCAGCTCGGCGTGCAGGCCTATGCCGTTGCGGTCGCGATCCTCTGGTCGGGGATCGGATCGGCCATCGTTTATGCGATCGTCAACGCGGTGATCGGCCTGCGCGTCTCCCCCGACGTCGAACGCGAGGGGCTCGACCTCGGGGAGCATGGCGAGCGCGCCTATAATTATTGAAGGACATGCGGGCGCGGCCGGCGACAAGGCCGCCTCCGCCCAAGAGGTTCCTCCTGCGAACGACGACTGGGCCGGCGGGCAACCGCCGGCCTTTTTTTCGCGCTACAGCAGGCCGCGAATCGGGGTGAGATCATAGCCGGCGGCGGCGGCCTTGGCGGTGAGCGCATCGGCATCCTCGCCCTGCCCCGCCCGGGCCAGCGCCCAGAGGAAGGTGGAGCGCGTGCCCGATCGGCAGAAGGCGAGCACCGGGCCCTTGGCGCCCGCCAGCGCCGAACGCATCGCCGCCACCTCGGCCGCGCCGAAGCCGCCGGGGGTGATGGGGATGGCGACATAATCGAGCCCCGCCGCCCCCGCCGCCGCCTCGATCGTCGCGGCCGGCGGCTGGCCCGGCTGCTCGCCATCGGGACGATTGTTGACGATCAGGGTGAAGCCCTCCGCGGCCGCGCGGGCGACATCGTCCGGTTCGATCTGCGGCGATACGGATATGGTCTCGTCGATCTTGCGGAACATCGATGCTTACTCCTGGTGCGGGCGTTGTGCGCTTATCCGACGCGCCGGCCGGAGGGGCAAGCTTCCCATATTGATCGACTTTGCTTCGCTCCGGCGTGCTGCCGCTTCGCCTATCCTGCGCTAGCATCCCCGCCAAGATAGATGAGAGGATAGGCATGGCTTCCGTCGCGAACATGGCAGGCGTCGAGCCGCAGGGCGCGGCTTCGGACGACGCGGGCGGCAATCCGGAAACGGCCACGCAGCCCTGGCCCAGGCCTGCCGTCGCCTGGTACGCCCTCTTCATCTTCGTACTGGCGACGATGATGAACTTCCTCGATCGCGGCGTCTTCAGCCTGATGATCGAATCGATCAAGCGCGATTTCCAGCTCACCGACATCCAGCTTGGCCTGCTGCTGGGGCCGGCGGGCATCCTCTTCTACCTCTTCGTCGGCGTGCCGCTCGGCCGGCTGGTGGATATCTATCCGCGCAACATCATCCTTTCGATCGGCCTCGTCATCACCAGCGGCCTCACCATTGTCGGCGGGGTGGTGCAAAATTACGTCCAGCTTTTCGTCAGCCGCATGTTCGTGGGCGTCGGCGGATCGGCGCATGCGCCCGGCGTCTATTCGATGATGGCGGACTATTTCCCGCCCCGCAAATTGCCGCGCGCGATCGCGGGCCTGCAATTCGGCTTCATCTTCGGCACCGGCCTCGCCTCGATCGTCGGCGGCGCGTTGCTCGGTTTCGTCGCGGATTGGCAACCGACGCGGATCGGCCCGATCTTGATCCGCAACTGGCAATGGGTGCTGATCATGATCGGCCTGCCGGGCCTTATCATCGCGGTGTTGCTGCGCCTGCTGCCCGAGCCGCCACGCCGGGGCAAGATCAACACCGGCAAGCCGATTCCGGTGCGGGAGGTTGCGCGCGAGATTCATCGCCGCCGTGCGGTCTATTATCCGCTCTTCATCGGGCTGGCGCTCAGCTCGATCGAGGCGAACGGCCTTGCCGAATGGCGCGCGCCCTTCATGATCCGCACTTATGGGTGGACGCCGGCGCAGATCGGCTTCTGGGGCGGCGTGACATTGTTCGTGGCGATGCCGCTCGGCCTGCTGCTCGGCACCTGGCTCACCGAACGGCTGGCCAGGACGCACAAGGATGCGAACATCCGCGTCACCGCGCTGATGTTCGCCTTCGCCATTCCCTTCGCGGTCCTGTCGCCGCTGATGCCCAATGGCGAGCTGGCGATCATCCTCGGCTCATTGTCGGGCGTGTTCGGCTTCGCCGCCGCCGTGCCGCAGAATGCCGCGATCCAGACGATCACGCCCAACGACATGCGCGGACAGGTGACGGCGGTCTACCTTTTCATGTTCACCACCTTCGGCGCGCTCGGCAGCTTCCTGATCGCGCTGGTGAACCATTATGTGATCGGCAACGAGGCGGAGCTGTGGAAGACGCTGGCGCTCACCGCCGGCATCCTGATGCCGCTGGCCGCTTATGCGATCTCGCTGGGCGTGCGCCCCTATCGCGAGGAGATAGAGCGGCTGGAGAAAGCGGGCGTTCTCTAGCCGGCGAAATTCCGCAGGACGGCGAGGAAGGCGTCGCCATAATCGTCCAGCTTGCGCGCGCCGACGCCCGTTATCTGGGCAAGCGCATCGCGCGTCGTCGGGCGGAAGGCGGCCATCTCGCGCAGGGTGGCGTCGTGGAAGACGACATAGGGCGGCACCCCCGCTTCCTTCGCCAGATCGCGGCGGCAGGCGCGCAGCGCCTGGAACAGGGGATCATCGGCCTGGTCATGCGCTTCCGCCTCGCGCCGCCGCCGCTTCTCGCGTGCCGGCGGGAGGACGAGCGGCACCTCCACCTCCCCGCGCAGGATCGGCCGCGCCGCCGGGCCCAGCGCGAGCCCGCCATGCTCGTCGGCCATCAGCGCATCGCGGGCGAGCAGCGCGCGGGCGACGGGCTTCCACTGCGGCCGCTCCTCGGCCTCGGCGATGCCGAAGACCGAGAGCCGATCATGGCCGAGCGCCGCCGCGCGATCGTTCGCCTTGCCGGTCAGCACGTCGACCAGATGGGTGAGGCCGAAGCGCTGGCCGGTGCGATAGACCGCCGAGAGCAATTTCCGCGCCGCCTGCGACGCGTCGATCGACGCGGGGGGATGGAGGCAATTGTCGCAATTGCCGCAGGCCGGCGGCGGCGTCTCGCCGAAATGGGTGAGCAGGATCGCGCGGCGGCAGGTCGGCGCCTCGACCAGCGCGGCCAGCGCGTTGAGCCGCTGGCGCTCGCCCTCGCGCCGGCCTTCCTCGACCTCCTCGACGATGCGGCGGCGGGCGCGGGCGAAATCCTCCGCGCCCCAGAAGAGATGCGCGATCGCGGGGTCGCCGTCGCGCCCGGCGCGGCCGGTTTCCTGATAATAAGCCTCGATCGACTTGGGCAGGCCGGCATGCGCGACGAAGCGGACATCGGGCTTGTCGATCCCCATGCCGAACGCGATCGTCGCCACCATCACCATTTCTTCGGACTGGACGAAGGCGCGCTGGTTGGCGGCGCGCACGGCGGGCGGCAGGCCGGCATGATAGGCCAGCGTCGGCCGCCCGGTGCGCTCGCCGATCTGGACGGCGAGCCGCTCGGCCCCGTCGCGGCTGCCGGTATAGACGATGCCCGGCCCCGGCGTGGCGGAGACGAGCCGCGCGAGCTGCCCCGGCAGGCCGTCGCGCGGGCTGATCGCATAGCGGATGTTCGGCCGGTCGAAGCCGGCGAGGATCAGCCCGTCCTCCTCTATGCCGAGCTGCGTCAATATGTCGGCACGGGTGTGACGATCGGCGGTGGCGGTGAGCGCGAGGCGCGGCACATCGGCAAAGGCGTCGAGCAGCGGGCGGAGCAGGCGGTAATCGGGGCGGAAATCATGCCCCCATTCGGAAACGCAATGCGCCTCGTCGATCGCGATCAGCGCGAGCGGCGGCGCGCGGTCGAGCAGGCGGCGGAAGCTGTCGGTCGCCACGCGTTCGGGCGCGGCATAGAGCAGATCGAGATCGCCGGCGCGGAAACGCGCGATCGTCTCGTCGCGATTCTCGTCGGCGGAGGTGAGTGCGGCGGCGCGGATGCCGACCGCCTCGGCCGCGCGCACCTGATCGTGCATCAGCGCGATCAGCGGCGAGACGACCAACCCCGTTCCCGCCCGGCACAGCGCCGGAATCTGGTAGGTCAGCGACTTCCCCGCCCCCGTCGGCATCACCGCCAGCGTGTGGCGCCCCGCCATCACCCGATCGATCACCTCGGCCTGCCGCCCGCGAAACGCCGTAAAGCCGAAGGTTGTGTGAAGCGCGTCGAGGGGGGTGGGCATGGCCCAGGCGGTTAGCGTGTCGCGCGCCGCGCGTCACCTGCCACACTCTGTCGCCGGGATGAGGGGAGCAAGGACGTTACACCGTTCCTATGGATTTTCGGCGCTGGCGGGCTTATGTACCGGTCGTTATGGAAACCATCACCGCCACGCCGCACAAGGGACGTCCGCGCGAATTCTGCGTGGACGAGGCGCTTGCCGCGGCGCTGCGCGTCTTCTGGAGCAAGGGCTATGAAGGCGCCTCGCTCACCGACCTTACCGAGGCGATGGGGATCACGCGGCCCAGCCTCTATGCCGCGTTTGGCAACAAGGAGTCGCTGTTCCGCAAGACGCTGGACCTCTATGAGCGCGAGAAGCTCGATTATGTCGCCAAGGCGCTCGCGGCGCCGACCGCGCGCGAGGTGGCGGAACGGCTGATGCGCGGCGGGCTGGAAAACCAGACGCGAAGCTGCGATCCCCGCGGCTGCCTGGGCGTTATCAGCTCGATCGCCTGCGGCACCGAGGCCGAATCGATCCGCGCCGAGGTGCTCGCGCGCGGCGCGTCGTCCCGGCTGAAGCTGGTCGAGCGGATGAAGCGCGCCAGGGAAGAAGGCGATCTGCCCGATCATGTCGATCCCGAGGCCTTGACCCGTTATCTCTATGCGATCCTTCAGGGGATGGCGGTGCAGGCGGGCGCGGGGGCGAGCCGCGAGGAACTGGAAGCGCTGATCGAAACCGCGCTGCTCGTCTGGCCTTCGTCCTAGAGTGATTTCGAGGCAGGTGGACTCACCTGACGGCTCGGAAATCACGGCAAACAAGGACAATCCAGAGTCGATTGGCTTCAATCTGAAGCGGATCGACTCTGGGAAGACGAAAAAGTTACCGACCAGTATAAAATAGTCTTGACGCACTGCGGCATGATATCTATACCGACCGGTATTGAATGATCGCGGCGCTGTCGCCGTGGGTCTTCAGAAGGAGTTCGTCATGCCTTCACATCCGATCAGCCGGTGTAACGCCGGCCGCTGAGCCACGCCTGAGGGCAATGGCCCACCCATAATATCAATCGCTGAGCGCGCGAAGGCCCCGGCCCTCGCGCCGCAGGCGTCCCATGCCCGTAAAGACGATCCGGATCGGCCTGCCGCCGCCCGGAACGGGGAAGGTCTGCCTGTTGCAAGATCGAAGGAAGCTTGCCCATGGCCTATCGGAATTTCTCCGAGCCGCTCGACGTGGAAACGCCCGACAGGCTCGACCCGGATGGTTTTTCCGCGCTCGAATGGTCGGTGATCGCGCTTGCCGGGCGCGACCCGCTGTCGAGCCTCGACATACCGGGCCGGATCGCCAGCGCGCTGGCCACCTTGTTCGGCCAGCGCGGCAATCTTGGGCTCGCCGATCCCCGGCTTGAGGCGCTGCGCCGCTTCGTGGTGCTTGCGCGCCATGCCCGCGCCGCGCTGCCCGACGATGAGATGGCCCGCTTCCTCGCCGCCGGATTCAGCCGAGCGCAGGCGGGGCGGCTCCTTTCCCTCCCCTCCGGTCATTGAAGGGAAGCGCGATGTATCAGCCGTTCGACAAGGACGCGCCCGCCGCCGGCGCGCAGCAGCCCCACCCCTCTTCCGATCCCGATCCCGCCGCCCCGTCGCGCTTTTCCCGCAGGACGAAGATCGGCGTCGCCGGGCTTTTGATCGGCGTGGCCGCCGTGGCGGGCGTGAAGGGATGGAGCGGCGGCGGCGCCGAGGCGAGCGCCCCGCCGCCTCCTACCGTCACCGTCAGCCGTCCGCTGCAACGCGCGATCACCGAATGGGACGATTATACCGGCCGGTTCGAGGCGAGCCAGGCAGTGGAGATCCGCCCCCGCGTCTCGGGCCAGCTCGTCGCGATCCACTTCAGGGACGGCGATACCGTCCATAAGGGGCAGCTTCTCTTCACGATCGACCAGCGGCCGTTCCGCGCCGCGCTGGCCGAGGCGCGGGCGCGTGCCGCCGCGGCGCGGACACAGCTTGCGCTCGCGCGCAGCGAATATGCCCGTGCCGCCCGCCTCGTCAGCGACGAAGCGGTGAGCCAGGAAGAGGTCGATTCGCTGCGCGCCGCGATGCAGTCGGCCGAAGCCGGCGTCGCCGCCGCCGATGCCGCGGTGCGCTCGCGCCAGCTCGATCTCGGCTTCACGCAGATCCATGCGCCGGTGACGGGCCGCATCTCCGACAGGCGCGTCGATGTCGGCAATCTCGTCAGCGCCAATCAATCGATGCTGACGACCCTGCTCGCGCTCGACCCGATCTATTTCACCTTCGATGGTTCCGAAGCGCTGTACCTGAAGCATCTGCGCCAGCGGCAGCACGGTGGCAACGCCCCGCAGCAGGTGGAAATCCGCTTGCAGGACGAGGCCGGCTACAGTTGGAAGGGCCGGGTCGATTTCACCGACAATGCGCTCGATCCGCGATCGGGGACGATGCGCGGGCGCGCCGTGGTCGCCAATCCCGATTATTTCCTTACCCCCGGCATGTTCGGCAACATGCGGCTGACCGGCGGCGCCACCGTCGCGGCGCTGCTGGTCCCCGATGAAGCCGTGCGCACCGATCAGGCGCGCAAGGTGGTGTTCGTGGTCGCGAAGGACGGCACGGTCGCGGCGCGGCCAGTGAAGCCCGGTCCGCTCGTCGGCGGGCTCCGGAGCATCCGTTCGGGGCTTCGGCCCGATGATCGGGTGGTGATCCAGGGCATCCAGTTCGCCATGCCGGGCAGCAAGGTCACGATCCGCCCCGGCAAGATCGATCCGCCCGTGCCGGCCCAGGCGCAGGCCGCCCATATTCCCGCCGCGTCGGAGGCGACGCTGGCCGCCCGATAAGCCCATCCCCTCGTGCCCGCGCCTCCGCGCCGGGCCGGCGGAGCAGCCGAAAGAACACAGCCATGGGCATCAGCCATTTCTTCATCCGCCGCCCGATCTTCGCGGGCGTGATCGCGGTCATCATCACGATCGTCGGCTGGGCGGCCTATCTGGGCCTGCCGATCGAACAATATCCCGATGTCGTGCCGCCGACCGTCACCGTCTCGGCCACCTATCCCGGCGCCTCGGCGGAGACGGTCGCCGACACGGTGGCCGCGCCGATCGAACAGCAGATCAACGGCGTCGACAATATGCTCTACCAGTCGTCGCAATCGACCGGCGACGGCAAGCTGGCGATCACCGTCACCTTCAAGATCGGCACCGATCTCGATACCGCGCAGGTGCTGGTGCAGAACCGCGTCGCGCTTGCCGAGCCGAGCCTGCCCGAAGAGGTGCGCCGCCAGGGCATCGTCGTGCGCAAGGTGTCGCCTTCCTATCTGATGGCGGTCAACGTGCTGTCGCCCGACGGCTCGCTCGATCGCGGCTATGTGTCCAATTATGCGCTCACCCAGCTCAAGGACCGGCTGCAGCGCATCGATGGGGTGGGCGACATTCGCGTGATCGGCGCGCGCGATTTCGCCATGCGCGTCTGGATCGATCCGGGCCGCGCCGCCGGGCTGGGGTTGACCGCCGGCGACATCGTCGACGCGCTGCGCGCGCAGAATGTCCAGGTCGCCGCCGGCACCGTCGGCCAGCCGCCGTTCAGCACGGGCGCGGCGCAGCAGCTCAATGTCGAGACGCAGGGCCGTTTCAAGACCGCCGACGAGTTCGCCAACATCATCGTCCGCACCGATCCCGACGGCGCGATCACGCGGCTGCGCGACGTGGCCCGGGTCGAGCTGGGGGCGGAGGATTATGGCGTCAACGGCTATCTGTCGGGCAAGGACTCGATCATCATGGCGTTCAGCCAGCGGCCCGGCAGCAACGCGCTCGCCACCGCCGAGGCGATCAAGGCCGCGTTTGCCGACGCCGCGAAGAGCTTCCCCAAGGGCCTCGAATATCGGATCATCTGGAACCCGACCGAGTTCATCAGCGAATCGATGGGGGCCGTGCGGCACACGCTGCTGGAGGCGGTGCTGCTGGTGGTGCTCGTCATCATCGTCTTCCTGCAAAGCTGGCGCGCGGCGCTGGTGCCGGTGATCGCGATTCCGGTGTCGCTGATCGGCACCTTCGCGGTGCTGGCGGGCTTCGGCTATTCGCTCAACGCGCTGTCGATGTTCGGGCTCGTGCTGGCGATCGGCATCGTCGTCGACGACGCGATCGTCGTGGTCGAGAATGTCGAGCGCAATATCGAGCATGGCCTGAGCCCGCGCGAAGCGGCGCATCGTTCGATGGATGAGGTGTCGGCCGCGCTCGTCGCGATCGTGCTGGTGATGTGCGCGGTGTTCGTGCCCACCACCTTCCTCACCGGCATATCGGGCGAATTCTATCGCCAGTTCGCGGTGACGATCGCCAGCGCGACGATCATCTCGCTGCTGCTCTCGCTCACCCTCTCGCCCGCGCTCGCCGCCCGGCTGCTCAAGCCGCGTGCCGCGCAGGCGCCGGAGCGCGGCTGGCAGCGCGCCGCCTTCCTCGCGGGGCGGGCGTTCAACACACGGTTCGACCGGCTGTCGCGCTGGTATGGCGGGTTCACCCGGCGTGTCGCGGCGATACCCGGGCCGATGCTGGCCACCTATGCGGGCCTTGTCGTCGCCACCGTCGCCTTGTTCTGGGCGACGCCGGTCGGCTTCGTCCCCGCGCAGGATCAGGGCTATTCGCTCGCGGTCCTCCAGTTGCCGCCGGGCAGCTCGACCGAGCAGACCGATCGCGTGCTCAAGAAGGCGGTAAAGAAGCTGCTCGCCGTGCCCGGCACCGAAGCCGCCGTGATGTTCTCGGGCCTCGACGGCGCGTCGGACACGCAGGCGTCCAACGCGGCGGCGGCCTACATCACCTTCAAGCCATTCGAGGAGCGCGCCGGCACCGATCGCACCGAACAGAATATCGAGAAGGACATGCGCGCCGCGCTCGCCGACATGGACGAGGCGTTCGTCTTCGTCGTGCCGCCGCCGATCATCCGCGGCATCGGCAATGGCGGCGGCTGGCGGATGATGGTGCAGGATCGGAACGGCGCGGGTCCGCAGGCGCTTGAGCAGGCGGCGGGCGGGCTTATCGCCGCCGCGCACAAGCAGCAGGGCCTCGCCAACGTCCACACGCTCTACAATACCGCGACGCCGCGCATCTATGCCGATATCGATCGCGCCAAGGCCGATATGCTGGGCGTGCCCGCCGCGCGCGTGTTCGAGACGCTTCAGGTCTATCTGGGCTCGGCCTATGTGAACGATTTCAACCTGCTCGGCCGCACCTTCCGGGTGATCGCGCAGGCGGACGCGCCCTTCCGCGACGATCCGGCGGATATCGCGCAATTGAAGACGCGGTCCAATGCGGGCGGGATGGTGCCGATCGGCGCGGTCGCGACGTTCGAGGACAGGACCGGGCCCTATCGCGTCACCCGCTACAACCTCTTCCCCGCGGTCGAGGTCGATGGCGAGAACGCGCCCGGCTATTCGAGTGGCCAGTCGATCGGCACGATGGAAGTGCTGGCGAAGGACCTGCCCTCGGGCTTCAAGGGCGAGTGGACTGAGATCGCCTATGAGCAGAAGGCGGCGGGCAATGTCGCGGCCGTGGTGTTCGGCATGGCGGTGTTGTTCGTCTTCCTCGTCCTCGCGGCGCAGTTCGAAAGCCTGATCCTGCCGCTCGCGATCATCCTGATCGTGCCGATGACGCTGCTCGCGGCGATGGCGGGCGTGAACATTCGGGGGATGGACAATAATATCCTCACCCAGATCGGCCTGATCGTGCTCATCGCGCTGGCCGCCAAGAATGCGATCCTGATCGTCGAGTTCGCCCGGCAGGCCGAAGAGCGCGGCGCCACCACGCTGGAGGCGGCGGTCGAGGCGGCGCGATCGCGGCTGCGCCCGATCCTGATGACGAGCTTCGCCTTCATCCTTGGCGTGCTGCCGATGGTGACGGCGTCAGGGCCCGGCTGGGAATTGCGGCAGGCGCTCGGCACGGCGGTGTTCTTCGGGATGATCGGCGTCACCTTCTTCGGGCTGGTCTTCACCCCGGTCTTCTACGTGGCGCTGCGCACGCTGCGCGATCGCCTGTCGCAGCGCCGCGAGGCGGCGGGCGGGCCCGCGCTCCAGCCCGCCGAATGAGGGAGAACAAAATGCCCCATCCTCTTCGCCTTACCGGCCTCCTGAGCCTCCTGGCGCTCGCCGCCTGCGCGGCCGGACCAGACTATGTCGCGCCCGCCACACGGCCGGCTACGGCGGGATCGTTCGTCGCCGCGCAAGGCTCCGCCTTCACCGCCGCCGCGCCGGCGGGTGAGTGGTGGCGGCTTTATCAGGATCCGGTGCTCGACACGCTGGTCGCCGACGCGCTTGCGCATAATAGCGACCTGCGCGTCGCCGCCGCCAATCTGACGCGCGCCCGCGCCCTGCTCAGCGAAGCGCGCGCCGGCCGTCTGCCGCAAAGCACGATCGGGGCGGGCGCGACCTATGGGCGCGTCGCCGAGAGCCAGGCCGCGCCGGGTGTCGATCGTACCGATTCGAGCTTCGATGTCGGGCTGAACGTTTCCTATGAGGTCGACCTGTTCGGCCGCGTCAGCCGCTCGATCGAAGCGGCGAAAGGCGATGCCGATGCGGCCGAGGCGGCGCGCGACGCCGCGCGCGTCATGGTCGCGGCAGAGACGACGCGCGCTTATGCCGATGCGAGCGCCGCCGCCGAGCGGCTGACGGTTGCCGAGCACAGTCTCGCGCTCATCGACCGGACGCTCACTCTTACCACCAGACGCTTCGAAGCGGGCCGTGGCACGCGCCTCGACGTTGCGCGTGTCGCCTCCCTACGCGACCAGCAACGCGCCGCGCTGCCCCCGCTTCGAGCCGAGCGTGACGGGGCCTTGTTCCGCCTCGCCATGCTCACCGGCCGCGCGCCCGCCGAGCTCCCCCCCGAGGCGGGCGCGCGCCGGACCATCCTTCGGCTCGACCAGGCGATTCCAGTCGGCGACGGGCGCGCGCTGCTCGCGCGCCGTCCCGATGTGCGCGAGGCCGAGCGGCGGCTGGCGGCGGAGACCGCGCGGATCGGCGTCGCCACCGCCGATCTCTATCCCCGGATCAGTTTTGGCGGTTCGGTGGGCGCGACTGGGCCCTCGCTCGGCGATCTTTTCACCGGCGGGCCGTTCCGCTGGCTGGTCGGGCCGCTGCTAAGCTGGGCCTTCCCCAATCAGGAGGCGAACCGCGCGCGGATCGAGCAGGCGAAGGCGTCCGCCGGCGCGGCGCTCGCGCAGTTCGACGGCACCGTGCTCAACGCGCTGCGCGAGACCGAAACCGCGCTGTCGACCTATGCGCATGAGCTGGACCGCCGGCGCGCGTTGAATGATGCGCGCGATCAGGCGGAGACGGCGGCGAAGCTCGCCCGCCTCCAGTTGCGTGAGGGCAAGATCGATTCGCTGTCGCTGCTCGACGCCGAACGGTCGCTGGCGCAGGCGGAGGCGGACCTCGCCCTCTCCGACGCTCGGATCGCAAGCGCACAGGTCGATCTGTTCCGCGCCCTCGGTGGCGGCTGGCAGCAGGAGGCGACGCCGGCGCTGGCTTCAGCCACACCGAACTAACCGTCCTCGCTATCCATCATTGCGGCGAAAGCCGGAATCCATGCGCGGCGCGTCGATTGATAATCGGGTGAGCCGAATCCATTGGCCTCGGCTTTCGCCGAGGTGACCGAAGGGGCGCCTGGCGGGATGGCGCGCCCGCACAGGCGTCGGTTGTGCGGATCAGGCGGTCGAGGATTCCAGGCTCGCTATAAGCGTGGCCTGCTCCTTCGATCAGGTGGAAATCGGCTTTGGGCCAGACCTGGTGCAGGTCGTAAGCGGTGCGCGTAGGGCAGGCCATGTCGTAGCGGCCTTGGAAGATCATGCCGGGAATGTCGCGCAGCCGTATCGCGTCGCGGATGAGCTGGCCGTCCTCCAGCCAGCCAGGGTCGACGAATAATGATTCTCGATCCGCGCGAACGAAGGCGAAATGGGGATTTTCGAAGCTGGCGGTGAAGCCCGAATCGGGGAGGAGCGTCAGCGTCCGTCCCTCCCACAGGGTCCAGGCTTGTGCGGCTTTTGAGTTGCGCTGCCCCACGTCGGGCATCCCCGCCTCATAGGGCTCGACCGGATCATAGAAGGTGCGGAGCGTGGCCATGGCCCTTCATTTCGCACAGGATCTCGCGAACGCCCATGCCGGCGACGGCGTCGCTTCCTATCGTTCCCGTCCTGTTCTAGAAGGCGGCATGGCCACGCAACCCGACTCGTGCTTCGACAATGCGCCGCTGGTCGCGCGCGATGTGGCGCGCGGCGTGTCGCGACTGTTCTTCCGGCAAGACCTTTTCGCGTTGTGCGAGGTGCCGCTTGCCAACGGGCGGCGCGCCGATCTTCTGGCGATCGACGGCAAGGGCGGCATGACGATCGTCGAGATCAAGGTTTCACGCGCCGATCTACGCGGCGACGCCAAATGGCCCGACTATCTGGAATATTGCGACCGTTTCTTCTGGGCGGTGCCCGCCGGCTTTGACCTCGCGCCGTTCGAGGAAGAAGGATTCCGCCCCGATATCGCAGGGCTGATCGTCGCCGATCGTTACGATGCCGCGATCGTGCGCGAGGCGGCGAACCGGCCGCTGCCCTCCGCCCGCCGTCGCGCCGAGACGCTGCGCTTCGCCCGCCGCGCGGCCCGCCGCCTGCTCGGCGATCTCGATCCGGGGCTGGCGGGGCTGGATTGAGGCGGAGACGGCATTAATGGATGCCGCCCCCCCTTACGGTCTTGGGGGAGGCGATGCCCTAAAGGCGCGGACCCGCGATGGCGCCGGCGGGCTTGGCCGGCTTGGCCTCGTCGATCGCCTTCAGCAGGCCCGGCGAGCGGGACTCGCGCTCGGCATAATCGCGCGCCGACATGCCGGCGATATGATCGGCGATCTTCGGGTCCGCGCCATATTGCAGCAGCAGCTTCACCGTTTGGAGATCGCGCCGCTGCACCGCCAGGATCAGCGGCGTTTCCCCGCGATCGTTGGTGGTGTTGATATTGGCGTGACGGGCGATGAGCTGGGTCGCCCCCTCCACCCAGCCGAGCTGTGCGGCGAGCGCCAGCGGCGTGTTGCCCTTGCTGTCGCGGATATTGGGGTCGGCGCCCTTGGTGAGCAGGAAGGCCAGCCACTGCGAATCGCGCCGCTGGACGACGATGTGCAGCGCCGTCTCCCCGCTCGAATAATCGCGGGTGTTGATGATCGTGCCCGGCTTGTCCAGATATTCGGTCACCTTGGCGCCGTCATGGTCGCGCACCGCCTTCAAAAAGCGGTAACTATCGGAAAACTGGGCTTGCGCCGGCAGGCTGAGGAGGCTGGCCGCGATCAGGAGGGCGACGGCCCTGCCCCGCGAAACGAATTGGGCGCCCATGCTTCTCCTCATTTCCGTCCACGCCATCTTGCAAGCGTGAGCGTAGCAAAGCATGGCTGCCAATGCCATGATCAAAGCCCTTCGCGCCGTTTTCCTGCCGCTCGCCGCCGCGGCGTTGATGCTCTCCGCCTGCCAGCAGGGGCCGAAGGAAGGTCCGCTTGCCGGCGCCGCGATCGGGGGACCCTTCTCGCTGATCGACCAGAATGGCAAGCCGGTGCGCGATACCGACTTCGCCGGCCAATATCGCCTGATCTATTTCGGCTACACCTTCTGTCCCGATGCCTGCCCCACCGATCTACAGGCGCTGATGCAGGGTTTCCGCCAGTTCGAGAAAACCGATCCGGCGAAGGCGGCGAAGCTTCAGCCGATCTTCATCACCGTCGATCCGGCGCGTGATACGCCGGCGGCGCTCAAGAGCTTCGTCTCGGCCTTCCATCCCCGGCTGATCGGCCTCACCGGCAGCGAGGCCGAGATCAAGAAGGTCGCCACCGAATATGGCGTTTATTACAGCAAGCAGGCGCCAGCGGGCGACGACAAGAACGCCTATCTGGTCGATCATTCACGCACCGCGACGCTCTATGGCCCCGATGGCAAGCCGATTGCGTTGATCCCCCAGGACGGCACGCCCGACGAAATCGCGAGCGAACTGGACGAATGGATACGGTGACGCGCCCTTTCTGGGAAACCAAACGGCTGGACCAGATGAGCCGTGAGGAGTGGGAGTCGCTATGCGACGGCTGCGGCAAATGCTGCGTTCATAAGCTGGAGGATGAGGAGACGGGGGAGCTGCACCCCACCAACGTCGCCTGTCGCCTGCTCGATGGGCGTACCGGTCGATGTCGCGATTATCGCCACCGCCACGCTTATGTGCCCGAATGCGTGCGGCTGACGCCCGCCAAGCTGCGCCAGATCGATTGGCTGCCCGCGACATGCGCCTATCGCCTGATCGACGAGGGGCGGCCGCTGCCCGACTGGCATTATCTGGTGTGCGGCGATCGTGAGGCGGTGCATCGCGCGGGCCAGTCGGTGCGCGGCTGGACCGTGTCGGAAGATATCGCCGGCGATTTCGAGGATCATCTGATCGACCGCGAATTGTAGACCGGCGCGCATGACGCTCTGGCGCGCCGCCCCCGAACTGCCCGTCTTTGCCGCCGGCGGCGGGATGCGCCCGCTGGTCGTCCGGCGGATGGCGCAGGCGCGGCGGATGCGTCTCGTCGTCGATCCACGCACCGGCGAGGTGCGTCTCACCTTGCCGAAGCGGGGGGCGCTGCGCCAGGCGCTCGCCTGGGTGGAGGGGCAGCGCGACTGGGTGGAGTGCGCGCTGGCTGCCCTGCCCTGCCCGCGCCCTATCGTCGCCGGCGCGACGATACCGTTTGAGGATCGGCCGCTCCTCATCGACTGGCGCCCCGCCGCGCCCCGCCGTGTGCGGCACGACGCGGAGGCGGGCGCGCTGATCCTCGGCGGGGCCGAAGAGTCGGTCGGCCCGCGCGTACTGCGCTGGCTGCGGAGCGAGGCGCTTGCCCGGCTTGAGAGTGAGACACGCGCCATGGCTGAGCGGGCCGGCGTCGCGATCGGCCGCGTCACCGTCGGCGATCCGCGCTCGCGCTGGGGGAGCTGCTCGTCGAGCGGCGACATACGCTATAGCTGGCGGCTGATCCTCGCGCCGCCGGCGGTGCGTGAGGCGACCGTCGCGCATGAGGTGGCGCATCGGCTGCACATGGATCACAGCGCTCGTTTCCACGCGGCGGTTCGGCGCCTGCTGGGGCGCGAACCCGATGCCGAAACCGCCTGGCTGCGCGCGCATGGCGCCGGGCTTTACTGGCTGGGGCGCGACTCGCGGGAGCCATCGGGCGGGCGGCGTTCGCCGGGGGGAGACGGTGGCGCGCCGCGATGGAGGACATTGTCGAGCCATTGCTCGTCAAGCCGCGGCGGCGCCTCGATATGCTCCTCGGCGGGCGGGGCCTGCGGACCTCCGGGATAGAGCGCGTCATCGGCCGGGCCGACGCCGTTCTCGTCGATCAGATTCTCGTCCGGCGCGCCGAAATAGGCCTCCTCGTCGGGTTCGAGTTGCCATTCGGGAAGCGTCACCTCGGTGTTGAACTTCTCCACCGGACGGCTCGCGACGGCGACCTTCATGAAAGCGGCGAAGGCGCGCGCCGGTGCCCGCCCGCCGGCAAGGCCGCCGACGGGTCGCGCATCGTCGCGGCCCATCCACACGCCGGTGGTGAGCCCGCTGGAGAAGCCGAGGAACCAGCCGTCCTTGTTCGAGGAGGTGGTGCCCGTCTTTCCCGCCACGGGTCGTCCGATCTGCGCGGCGCGGCCGGTGCCGGTGGCGACCGCCGTCTGGAGCAGGTCGGTCATCTGCTGCGCGACATAGGGCGCGACAAGGACGCGCGAGGTATCGACCTCGTGCTGATAGAGGACATCGCCGCTCGCCGTCGTCACCTTGGTGATGCCGTAGGGGGTGATCGCGACGCCGTTCGCCGCGACTGCTGCATAAGCGCGCGTCATGTCGATCAGCCGCACGTCCGACGTGCCGAGCACCATCGAAGGATGAGTGTTCACCGGGGTGGTGATGCCGAAGCGGCGCGCCATGTCCGCCACGGTATCGAAGCCTACCTCGCTGCCGAGCTTCGCCGCGATCGTGTTGACCGAGAAGGCGAAGGCGGTGCGGATGTCCATCTCCCCCGCGAAACGGCCCGAGCTGTTGCGCGGACGCCAGCCGTCGATATCGATCGGCTCGTCGACGACACGGTCCTCGGGGCGGTGCCCCGCCTCCAGCGCGGCGAGATAGACGAACAGCTTGAAGGACGAGCCCGGCTGGCGAACCGCCTGCGTCGCGCGGTTGTAGATCGAGCTTACATAATCGGTGCCGCCGACCATCGCACGGACCGCGCCGTCGCGATCGAGGCTGACGAGCGCGCCCTGCACGCCCTTCGGCGCATTCGCCCGGATCGCGTCGTCGGCGGCGCGCTGCATCTTGAGGTCCAGCGTCGTCCACACCTCGATCGGATCAGTGGTATTGTCGATCATCGTGTCGAGTTGGCTCAACGCCCAGTCGGTGAAATAGCGCACGCTGTTCTGGCGCGGCTCGGGCGCCAGCTTCACCTTGTGGGGATCGGCGGCGGCCTCTTCGACGGCGCTGATCTTGCCCTGCTCGCGCATCAGATCGAGGACGACGCCGGCGCGGCCGATCGCCGCCTGCGCATCGGCGGTGGGCGAATAGTTGGACGGGGCCTTCACCAGCCCCGCGATTATCGCCGCCTCGGGCAGGTCGAGCGTGTTCGCTGGATGGCCGAAGAAGCGGCGGCTGGCGGCGTCGATGCCGTAGGCGCCGCCGCCGAAATAGACGCGGTTCAGATAGAGTTCGAGAATCTGATCCTTGGAGAATTTGCGCTCCATCGCCAGCGCGAGGATGATCTCGCGGAATTTACGCGCGAACGTCTTGGTGTTGGTGAGGAAGATGTTGCGCGTGATCTGCTGCGTGATCGTCGAGCCGCCCTGCGCCCAGCGGCCGGTCTTCACCCGCACCCAGAGCGAACGGGCGATGCCGATCGGGTCGACGCCGGGATGCATGCGGAAACGGCGATCCTCGGTCGCCGTCATCGCATCCTTCATCACCTGCGGAATCTGCGCATAAGGCAGCCAGCGCCCATAGGATGGGCCGAGCGAGACGATCACCGTGCCGTCGACGGCATGGACGCGCACCATCTGGCCGTTGGGCGAGGATTTCAGCTCGTCATAGCCGGGCAGCGATGCCATCGCGATCGCCACCGCCGCCGCCAGCGCGAGGAAGCCCAGCACGACGGCGACAATCACCCATTTCACGACCCTGCGAAACAGAGGCCGGCGGGGGCCGGAAGAGGAGCGGGTGCGCGGGGGTGCCATCGGTGGGAAGCCCGATTACAGGGAATGGAAGAAAGCCACAAGCGACAGGATGCGCCCCCTTTGCCGCCATCCGCCTGAACGATGCCTGACAATAGGAAGGGTAAGGATCAGCTTTCCGGCTCGAAATCCAGCGAGGTGCTGTTCATGCAATAACGCAGTCCGGTCGGCCCCGGCCCGTCGGGAAAGACATGGCCCAGATGGCTATCGCACCGCGCGCACCGCGCCTCCACGCGCCGCATGCCGTGGCTCACATCCTCATGCTCGCTCACCGCTTCGCCGCTCACCGGGGCGGTGAAGCTCGGCCAGCCGCTGCCCGAATGATATTTGGTGCCGCTCTCGAACAGCGGCGCGCCGCAAGCCGCGCAGCGATAGGCGCCCGCCTCCTCCAGATCAGTGTAGCGGCCCGCGAAGGCGGGATCGGTGCCCGCCTGGCGAAGCACATGATATTGCTGGGGCGTGAGGCGCTTGCGCCATTCCTCTTCGGAAAGGTCGAGTCTGTCCATGGCGCGAATGTGGCCCTCCTCCCGCCGCCGGTCAATGGCGGCTTAACCTTCCGGGGGTTCGAGCGCGTTGATCGCGGCATGGACGCGCGCCTCGATCTCGCGACGCGGCAGGCCGGGTGGAATCGGATCGCCGAAGCGGAAGGTGACGATGCCCGCATGCTTCACGAAGCTGCCGCGCGGGCTTAGCCGCCCGCTGTCGAGCGCGACCGGAACGACTGGCAGGCCGAGCGTGGCGTAAAGCCCCGCAAACCCCGCGCGCAGCGGCGGCCGGTCGCCGGGCGCGACGCGCGTGCCTTCGGGAAAGATCAGGATCGCGCGGCCTTCCTCCATCGGCTGGCGCGCGGCGGCGAGCATCGCGCGCAGCGCCGCCGCCGATCCCTTGCGCTCGACCGGAATGACGCCATAGCCGCGCGCGGCACGACCCCAGAGGGGGATGTCCGCCAGTTCGCGTTTCACGACGGCGGCGGGTTCGTCCAGCATCACCACCAGCTCCAGCGTCTCGTACATCGACTGGTGCTTCGCCGCGACGAGGACCGCGCCGGCGGGGATCGCGCCTTCCACCCGGCTGCGGATACCGAGCAGGACGCGCGCGCACCAGCGATGGAAGCGAGCCCAGCCGACGGCGTAGCGGCGGATTCCACGCCGGTTCATCAGCCCCACCGGCAGCGCGCCGAGCACCGCGATCACCGTACCGATATAGAAAATGAGCGCGAACAGGGCCGAACGGAGCACCGCCATGCTCAATAACCCAGCGGCGCGATGACGCGTCGGAACAGATATTTGTTATATTCCTTGAACAGCGAACTGATGTCGGGTGCGCCGCGCACCGCATCGTTGGTGAGCGCGATATCGTCGGGCAGCAGGCGCGCCAGTTCGAACCGGGCGCGGTGCATGTGCCAGTCCGACGTGACGAGGCGAACCGAACGATAATGGTGCGCCTTCAGCCAACGCACCGTCTCCTCGGCGTTGGACCGGGTATCCGCCGCCTCATAGCCCAGGTCGACACAGCAGGCGACCAGCGCGGGCGGCGCATGATAGGCCGCCGCCAGCTCCATAGGCCGCACCCGTCGGTCCGCGCCTGAAACGAGCATCCGTTTCGCCTTCTTCGCCTTGAGCAGCGCGAGGCCGCGCTGGACGCGCCCCGGCCCACCCGTGACGACGACGATCGCGTCGGTGTTCATGCCGTCGGCGGGCGACGGCAGCGACACCGTGAACCATAGAAAACCGAGCAGCCAAAGCAGCAGCGCAGCCGAGACGAACCGGATCAGCATGACGCGCCTTGTAGCAAAGCCGCCCGAAAAGCGCGATCCGCCAGCGCCTTCACAATATCCGCCTCAACGCGGCCAGCACCGTCCAGCGCGCGGCGGCGAGCGCGAGCAGCGTCCCGGCGATCGGCAGGAGCAGCAGCAGCGCCCAGGCCGTCGGCGGCAGTGTCGCGGAAGCCGACAGCTCCGATCCGAGCGCGGACAGCCGATGGCCGAGCAGAGCAAGCAGCGCCGCCGCTGCCGCGAAGCCGGCGAGGCCCGCGAGCAGCGCGTCGAACGCGATCCGGCGCTGGAACAGGCGCGCGATCTGAAGATCGGTGGCGCCCAAGAGGTGCATGACGTCGATCGTCGCACGGTGCGTGTCGAGCGCGGCGCGCGCCGCCAGCATCACCGTCGCCGTCGTCGCCGCCGCAACGAGCAGGATGAGGGCCATCGCGGTCCATTGCAAAGCCCCGATCAGCCGCGCGAGCGGGGCGAGCGAGCGGCTATGGTCGTCGATCCGCACGGCCGGCGCCACCTGGCGCAGCGCGGTGGTGACGGCGGCGACATCATTCCCATCCTCGGCGAGCGTGACGTCGATCATCACGGGAATCGGCAAGTCTCCGGCGAGCGCGTCGCCGAGCCAGGGTTCGAGCAGCTTCTGCATCTCCGCCGCGTTCACCCGTTTGGCCGATGCAACCTGCGGCAGGCGCGCGAGGAGCGCGAGGGCGGCGCGCGCCTGTGCCTCGCGCGGGCCGGGATTGGCCTCGACGATCTGTATGGTGAGGCGGCCCGACAGGTTGCTCCCCAGCGCGCGCGCCGCCTCGGCAAGGCCGAGTCCGGCCGCGCCTGCGAGCACCATCAGGAACATCATGATCGCGATCACCCACGGCATCGGGCCGCGATGGCGCCTGGGCGGCAGCAGGCGCGGCGACGATCGGCCGAACAGCCGTCTCACGCGCCCGCCTCCGCGTCGGGATCGACCAGTCGGCCGCCTTCGAGCCGCAGTGTCTCGGCGCGGGCGAGGCTGAGGTCGCGATCGTGCGTCGCGACGACGATGGTGGTGCCCAGCCGGTTCAGCGCGTCGAACAGATAGAGGAGGCGTTGCGCCATGTCCGGATCGACATTGCCGGTCGGCTCGTCGGCGATCAATATGTCGGGCCGGCCGATCACCGCGCGGGCGATCGCGACGCGCTGCTGCTCGCCGCCCGAAAGCGTCGCCGGCCGCGCTTCCGCCCGGCTCGTCAGGCCCACCCAGGCCAGCATCTCGTTCACCGGCGTTTCGATCTCGCGCTCGTCCATCCCCGCGACGCGCAGCGGCAGCGCGACATTGTCGAACGCCGAAAGATAGGGGATGAGCCGGAAATCCTGAAAGACGACGCCGATCCGCCGGCGGAAACCGGGCATCCGTTCGCGCGGCAGCGTCACCACATCCTCGCCGAACAGGCGAATCAGCCCCCGGCTGGGCCGCTGCGCCAGATAGAGGAGCCGGAGCAGCGACGTCTTGCCCGCGCCCGACGCGCCGGTGAGGAGATAGAAGGCACCCTGCGCGAGGGTGAAGCTGATGTCGGACAGCGTCTCGGCGCCCGTGCCGTAGCGCAGGCCGACATTTTCGAACTGGACGATCGCGCCCATCGCTTGGCCCCGCACCCCCGTTGCGAGGCTGTGCCCCGCCGCCTTCCCATGGCATGCGGCGGCGGGCGACGTAAAGACATGTGTCCTTTGGCGAACGCATCGCTTGCCAGCGCCGCCAAGGGCGTGTTTAGTCAGGCGCCGATAACCATAAAGCACGTGATGCGCGCGACACGATGATCCTTTCCTGCCCTTCCTGCCAGACACGTTACCTCGTTCCCGACAGCTCGATCGGGCCGGTGGGTCGTCAGGTGCGCTGCGCCGCCTGCAAGCATAGCTGGTTTCAGGAGGCGGCGGGCCCCGATTCCCTGCCGGCTGCCGATCCGTTGCCGGTCGTGGAGGCGCCCGCCCCCGCCGAAGCGACCGCCGCGCCTGATCCGTCGATCGCGCCGATTCCCGCCAGCGTCGGGCCGCAGCGCGTCTATGGCGAAGAGGATGTTCCGCCCGCCCCGGCGGCGGACCGGGCCTTCGATCCCTTCGTCCATGCCGCGCCCTTCCGCCCGCGCCGCAATCCGGCGCGGTTGTGGACGCTGCTGGCGGCGATCGCGGCGGTGGTGATGCTCGCCGCCGTCGCCGCATTGGCCTATTTCGGGCCGCCCGATGTCGCCCGGCGGCTGGGTTTCAGCGCGCCGGCGAGCGGCATTCCGCTGATTATCGAAGCGACGCGTCCGCCCGAACGGCGCACCATCCCGAGCGGGAACGAGCTGTTCTCGGTGGCGGGCAAGATCAGCAACCCCACCGATCAGACGCAGCCCGTCCCAGATATCCAGGCCAATCTGCTCGATGCGCAGGATCGGATCGTCTATGCGTGGACGATCGCGCGGCCGGTGGCGACGCTGCCGCCCGGCGGTTCGGTGGCGTTCAACGGTGCGACGCTCGATGTGCCCAAGAACGCCCGCAATCTGGACCTCAGCCTCGATTCGGCGAAAGCCGCGCGCTGACCAGCCATAGCCGCCCACCCTGCAACAGGGCGGCGGCGATCATCCCCGCCACGATCGCGTGGATCAGCGCCTCGGCCCCCTCGCCGCTGCGGACGAGATACCAGCCAAGCCCGCTGGTGATGAGGAAGAAGGCGATGATCCCGTTGATCCCCGCCCAGATCTGATCGCCCAGCGAGCGCAGCGCATAGACCAGCACCGCCTGTACCCCGTCGAAGAACATGAAGGGGGCCAGCATCAGCAGCAAGGTCGTGGCGAGCGTCACCACCGCCGGATCGGTGGAGAAGCCCGCGACGAGATGCGCGCCGGCCAGCCAGAAGATCAGGCCCACACCGCCCATCGACAGGACGGCGAGCCCCGCCGCGATCAGGCTGCGCGGCATCGCCAGCTCGGGCACGCCCGCGCCCACGGCGTTGCCCGCGCGCACGCCCGCCGCCGATGCGAAGCCCAGCGCCATCGAGAAGGCGAAATTATGAAGCGAGAAGACCGTCTGGAACGCGGCGGCGGCGACATCGCCCAACTGCGTCGACAACACGATCAGCCAGGAAAAGCCTGCCAACTCCAGCCCCGATCCGATTGCCGGCACCGTGCCAAAGCGGATATGCAGGCCAAGATGGGCGAAGGCGCGCTTCCAGGCGTCGCGCGAGAGGTCTTTCACGCCGCGCGCGCCGGCATCGGGCAATGTCCAGGCGGCGAAGAGCATGCCCGCCGCGCCCAAACCGGAAACGACGGCGGTGGCGAGCACCGCGCCCACCGCGCCCTTCGCCGGCAGGCCGAGATGGCCGCCCACCCACGCCCAGGCGAGCAACGCGTTCAGCGGCAGTGTGGCGAGGTTGACCACCATCACCCGGCGCGGCCGGCTGACGCCTTCGAGGAAGTAGCTGGCGGCGACCTGGACGAACTGGAAGGGATAAGCGAGCGCCATTGCGCGCACCACCGCCCCACCCTCTTCTGCGAGCGCGGCCGGCACGCCGATCATGCGGAGCAGGCTTTCCGCCCAGACGAGGAGGACGATCAGACATGGCAGGCTGAGCAGCAGGCCATAGAGGAGGCCCTGGCGCAGATATTCGCCGGTCGCGCCGCGATCGCCCGCCCCGTCGGCGCGCGAGGTGAAGACGAGCACGCCCGACAGCGCGGCCAGCCCCATGACGATGGTGATGTAGGTCAGCGTCCGCCCCGCGGCGAGTGCGCCCAGCTCGCCCGTCCCCGCCTGACCCACGACGGCGACGTCGATCAGGTGCATCAGCGTCCAGTTGAGGCTGGTGAGCATCACCGGCCACGCCAGCTTCAGGATCAGGCGCGCCTCGGGCAGCAAAGGGGTGCGTTGGGCGCGCATGACAGCGGGCCATAGAGGCTTTTCACGCCAAACGGAACGGGGCCCATTGCGTGACATGAAACGCTTTGCTAGAGGCTCGCGCCTGCCAGCGCCCCGGCGGTTTTTCGGGGCCCTTCTCGATGTGCGGTCGTGGCGGAACTGGTAGACGCGCAACGTTGAGGTCGTTGTGGGCGAAAGCCCGTGGAAGTTCGAGTCTTCTCGACCGCACCACCCGGCCAAGGCCGGGTCATCGAAATGCCAGTAAGCGGAGGCCGGGGAATTTCCCCGGCTTTCCTTTCCTGCGCCGGTTGCGCCGCGCGACCGTCAAAGCTACGCGCGACGCAAACCGGCCCGACAGGAGACAGGCGTGCCCCAACCCGAACTCGACATCATCGCCATCGGCAATGCGCTGGTCGACGTGATCGCGCAGGCGGACGACGCCTTTCTGGCCGCTGAAGGGCTCGCCAAGGGATCGATGCGGCTCGTCGATGCCGATGAGGCGGCGGCGCTCTACGGGCGGATGGGGCCGGGCACCGAAGCCAGCGGCGGTTCGGCGGCGAACACCGTGGCGGGCGCGGCGGCGCTCGGCGCGCGCTGCGGCTTCATCGGCCAGGTTTCGGCCGATACGCTGGGCGAGGTGTTCGCGCATGACATGCGCTCGCTCGGCGTCCGCTTCATGACGCCGGCCCTGACCGGCAGTCCGCCCACCGGCCGCTGTCTCGTGCTTGTCACGCCCGATGCGCAGCGCACGATGAACACCGCGCTCGGCGCGTCGCAGCACCTGCCCGCCGCCGCGATCGACCGCGATCTGATCGCCTCGGCGGCGATCCTCTATCTCGAAGGCTATCTGTGGGATCCCGAGGAGCCGCGTAGCGCGATGCGCGCCGCGATCGATTGCGCGCGCGCGGCGGGACGGAAGGTGGCGTTCACGCTGTCCGATGCCTTTTGCATCGATCGCCACCGCGCCGATTTCCAGGCGCTTATCGCCGGCGGCAAGATCGATATTCTCTTCGCCAATGAGGCCGAAATCCTGTCGCTGAACGAAAGTGACGATTTCGAGGCGGCGGTGGCGACGACGGCGGCGCGCGTGCCGCTACTCGTGGTGACGCGATCGGAAAAGGGTGCGATCGCGGTGGAGGGCGGCCGGCGGGCGGCGGTGCCGGCCGAACCGGTGGATCGGATCGTCGACACGACGGGGGCGGGCGACCTGTTCGCCGCCGGTTTCCTCACCGGCCAGGCGCAGGGCCGGTCGATCGAGCAATCGCTGACGATGGGCGCGGTCGCGGCCGCGGAAGTCATCTCCCATTATGGCGCGCGGCCCGAAGCGGACCTCAAGGCGCTGGTTGCGAAAAGGCTGGGCTAAAAAAGGCGCCGAAAGTGGCGCCTTCTTCCGCTCCGATACCCAATTCCTCCGTCATTCCCGTGTCGGGAATCCATAAGCACTGTCCGCGCAGAAAGGCCGAAACGCCGCGCATATGGCTTCCCGCCCGCGCGGGAATGGCGAAAGGTTTTGATGTTCGGCGAGCGTCTCTCTCAGGCCTGTCGTTCGCCGGGCGTCGGTGCGCCGGGGAGCGGCGGGACCGGCAAGGGCGGTGTGTCCGCATCGTCCTCGGGTAGTTCGACGATGCCGCGCCCGACATGGCTGCGGCGGCGGCTGTAGCCGAAATAGACGAGCAGGCCGATCGCGCCCCACGCCGGCAGGACGAGAATCGCGATCAGCGGCAACTTCAGATAGAGGATGATGCAGCCGATGATCGCGACGGGCGCGACGAGCCACACCGCAGGCGTGCGGAACGGGCGGTGACGATCGGGATCGACCCGGCGCAGCACGAGCACCGACAGTGCGACCATCGCGAAGGCGAAGAGCGTGCCCGAATTCGAATAATCGGCCAGCGTCCCCACCGGAAGGAAGGCTGCCATGAACGCCACTACCGTGCCCGTGAACACCGTCACGACATGTGGTGTCCGCCATTTGGGGTGAACGCTTGCCAGCTTGGCCGGCAGCAGGCCATCGCGCGCCATCACGAAGAAGACGCGCGTCTGGCCGAACATCATCATCAGCACCACCGAAGGCAGCGCGAGGAAGGCGACGAGGCCGAGAAGATTGCCGAGATGGACATAGCCGATCGAGCGCAGGACATGCGCCAGCGCCTCCTTCGAGCAGGCGAGCGGCTGGAGCGCGCCGCCCGCGACGATGTCGGCGCAGCGGCGCGCCAGCTCGGGCGTGCCAGGGGCCAGCGGCACGCCGGCAAGATCGGTGACGGGCTGCGCGCCGATCGTGCCGATCGCGCCCGCCGAGACGAGGAGATAGAAGAGCGTGCAGAAGCTGAGGCTGCCGATCAGCCCGATCGGTACGTTGCGCTGCGGGTTGCGGGTTTCCTCCGCCGCCGTCGAAACCGCATCGAACCCCACATAGGCGAAGAAGATCGAGGAGGCCGCGCCGACGACGCCGAACGTTCCCCAGCCATTGGGCGTGAACGGATGGAATTGCGATTCCTTGAGGAGCGGCAAAGTCAGTGCGATGAACACGGTCAACGCCGCGACCTTCAGCGTGACGAGCACGGCGTTGACGCGCGCGCTTTCGGTCGTCCCGATCATCAAGAGCCAGGTGACGAGCAATGCGATCACCAGCGCCGGCACGTTGACGAGCCCGCCCTGGCTGGGGCCGACCGCGAAGGCCTGGGGTATATCTATCCCCAGCGAATGATCGAGCAGGCCGACGAAATAGCCCGACCAGCCGACGGCCACCGCGCTCGCGCCCACCGCATATTCGAGGATCAGCGCCCAGCCGACCATCCAGGCGAGCATCTCGCCCATCACCGCATAGGTGTAGGTGTAGGCCGATCCCGCCACCGGGACCATCGACGACAGTTCGGAATAGCAGAGCGCGGCCACCGCGCAGACGAAGCCGGCGATGACGAAGCTCAGCATCATGCCCGGCCCCGCTTTCTGCGCGGCCTCGGACGTGAGGACGAAGATGCCCGTGCCGATCACCGCGCCGACCCCCAGCATGACGAGCTGGAACGGGCCGAGCGAGCGGCTGAGCGCCTTTTTTTCCGCCGTGGCGAGAATGGCGTCGAGTGGCTTGACGCGCCCGAATAGCATGAACCCGAAATCCCCCCTGCGCCTGCTCCACGGTCGACCTTCGCCGCATTTCACGGAATCCTAAAGCCTAATCGCCGCCGCGCAACCGATTACGGGTGAACTCCCTCCCCGTCATTCCGGCGAACGCCGGAATCCACGGACGCGGCTCGCTTCGTTATGGAGCGAGCCGAGTCCATAGGCCCCGACTTTCGTCGGGGTGACGGAAGTGTGCAGGATCAGCCCGCCGGCGCCAGCATCGGCCCCAGCGGCCGGCCGCCGAAGATATGGACGTGGAGGTGCGCCACCTCCTGATGGCCGTGGCCGCCGACATTGGCGAGAAGGCGATAGCCCGGCTCGACCAGCCCGGCCTCGCGCGCGATTTGCCCCACCGTGCGAATGAAGCCCGCGATCTCCGCGTCCGAAGCGCGCGTGGAAAAATCGTCCCACGAGACATAGGCGCCTTTGGGGATCACCAATATGTGCACCGGTGCCTGCGGATTGATGTCGTGGAAAGCGAGGACATGATCGTCCTCATAGACCTTCTTCGCCGGAAGCTCGCCGCGCAGGATCCGCGCGAAGACGTTGCTGTCGTCATAAGGGGCGGTCGCGTCGATCGGCATGGCTTCCTCTTCCTTCAGCGCTTGCGTGCGGCCTTTTCGGCGAGGCCCGACACGCCCTCGCGCCGGTCCAGCTCGGCCAGCACCTCGTCCAGCGTGACGCCGCCTTCGTTGAGCAGGACGAGAAGGTGGAAGAGCAGGTCCGCCGCCTCACCCACCAGCCCGTCCTTGTCGCCCGCCATCGCGGCGATGACGGTTTCGACCGCTTCCTCGCCCAGCTTCTGCGCGATCCGCTTGCGCCCACGCGCGAGCAGATTCGCCACATAGGAGCCGTTGGGGTCCGCGCCGACGCGGGCGGTGATCGTCGCTTCGAGCGCGTGGAGCGTGTCGGTCATTGCCCCGGCCTTAAACGCGAGGGCGGGCGGGCCGTCAAGGCAGGCTTCAGGCGGCGAGGTCGGCGGCCACGGTTTCCTCGATCCAGCCGCCGCCCAGCACGCGGTCGCCTGCATAGAAGACGGCGGCCTGCCCCGGCGAGACGCCATATTCGGGCTGGGCAAAGCGCAGCGTCCGCCCGTCGAATGTCGCGGGCGCGGGCTTCGCCATCGACCGGATCTTGGCGGTAAGCGGCGCGCCATGATCCCCGCCCAGCCAGTTGACGTCGCCGATCCGCGCGCCCGACACGGCAAGCGCCGCGCGCGGCCCGACGACGACGCGTCGTTCGGCCGGATCGAGGCGGACGACATAAAGCGGCTCGGCCTGGCCGCCTATCTCCAGCCCGCGCCGCTGGCCGACGGTGAAATGGATGAGCCCGCGGTGGCGACCGAGGACTTGGCCCGCCAGATCGACGATCTCGCCGCCTTCGCCCGCTTCGGGCCGCAGCTTGCGGACGATCGCGGCATAATCGCCGTCGGGCACGAAGCAGATGTCCTGGCTGTCGGGTTTCTGCGCGACGCCGAGGCCAAGCTCGGCCGCCACCTCGCGCACCCGCGCCTTGGCCAAGTCCCCCAGCGGGAAGCGCAGATAATCGAGCTGCTCGCGCGTTGTCGCGAACAGGAAATAGCTCTGGTCGCGCGCGGGATCGGCGGCGCGATGCAACTCCGCGCCGCCGGGCCCCATGACGCGGCGAACATAATGGCCGGTGGCGAGGCAATCGGCGCCGAGATCGCGCGCGATGCCGAACAGGTCGGTGAATTTCACCCCCTGATTGCAGCGCACGCAGGGAATGGGGGTGCGCCCGGCCATATATTCGTCGGCGAAATCCTCGATCACCGAGGTGCGAAAGGCGCTTTCATAATCGAAGACATAGTGGGCGATGCCCAGCCGGTCGGCGACCGCGCGGGCATCGCGTATGTCCTGCCCGGCGCAGCAGCTTCCCGTCCGGCCGACGGCCGCGCCATGATCGTAGAGCTGGAGCGTCACGCCGATCGTCTCGGCGCCCGAGGCGGCGGCGAGCGCGGCCACGACCGAGCTGTCGACCCCGCCCGACATGGCGACAATGATGCGCGGGCGCCGGCCCGAAACGCCCTGCAACTGGAAATCCGCGTCCATAAGCGGGCCATTTAGGCGATCCATCCGCCGAAACCAACGCCCCGCCGCCCGATCCGCCGCGTTTTTACGGACCCTTTAGACCTTTGCCGTACAACCGAGGTCAGACGGGGCGGCATGTTTGCAGAGGGAGAGGGCATCGCCCGATGAATCTCGATTTCGCCAGTTTTGGAACGGCGGGGCGCGAACCGGCGCCCGCGCAGCCGGACTATTTCCGGCTGATCGCCGCCATCGCCACGGCGCAGGCGGCGACGCGGACGGCGGCGATCGAAGCGCGGCTGGGTGCGGTTCGCCCGCGCTGCGACACGCCCGTCGATGCGCTCGGCACGCTGATCGAGGCGCGGCCGGGCTGGACGACGGCGGTGGCGGCGCTGGGGGGCTGCTTCCACCCCGGCATTGCTCGCCATCTTGCCCCGAAACGGGACGAGGGGGGATGACCATGGCGTTTACCTCCATGGGTTAGTCTTTGTTTAAGTTGGCGATTCAAGGGTCGCCTGAGCGGGGATGGGGATGTCAGTAACCGGAGCCGAGTAGAGGTTCAGTATGATCGAAAATCAGAAAATCCGCCCCGAACAGGTGATCGGCCCGCTGGGCGAGCCGTTGACGCTGAACTCGCTGCCACCCCCCAGCACGACGCGCTGGGTCGTGCGGCGCAAGGCCGAAGTGGTGGCGGCGGTGAACGGCGGATTGCTGAGCGTCGACGAGGCCTGCACGCGCTACAGCCTCAGCGTCGAGGAATTTGCGAGCTGGCAGCGGGCGGTCGATCGCTCGGGCATGCCGGGCCTGCGCGTGACGCGCATTCAGCATTACAAATCGCTCTACGCGCGTCAGCAGAAATACTGATCGGCCCCCAGGCAGAAGGAAGGCAGGAGCCCGCCGGAAGGATCCCGGCGGGTTTTTTGTTGCTGTTCGCCGCCGCCTCGCAGGAACCAGAACGTTGCCGGAGCGTATCAATAGCAGGCCGCCGCGGCCTTGCTTGGGCGCGCGGCGATGCACAGGCAGGTGGAGGATAATATGGGACTGATTATCTGGCTCATTATCGGCGGCATCATCGGCTGGCTGGCAAGCATCATCATGCGCACCGATGCGCAGCAGGGCATCATATTGAACATCGTGGTCGGGATCGTCGGCGCGTTCCTGGGCGGGCTGATTTTCACCGGCGGATCGATCAACAGCGCCCCGCTCACCCTTACCTCGTTCCTTGTCTCGCTGGTGGGCGCGATCATCCTGCTCGCGATCGTGAATCTCATCCGGCGCGGCAGCGTCCGCTGACAGAGGATCGCTGACGAGGAGCATAGGGCCGCGCTCCAGCGCGGCCCCCTTTTATCCTATTCCAGCTCGAAACTCACCGAGAGCGAGACAGAAAGCTTCTGCTCGCCCGGCTCGATCGCGGTGTCGGCCTTCTCGGCACGGGCCATCGCCATCACCGGCATCGGGCGCGGCGGGGCATAGTTTCCACCGCTTTCGCGGATCGAGAGGATGCGCTTCACACTAAGGCCCGTCGCCTTGGCATAGAGGTTGGCCCGTGCCCGCGCCTTGGCCACCGCTTCGGCCCGCGCTTCGTCCAGCGCCGCGTCGGCATTCTCGACCGAGAAGCTCGGCCCGTTGATCTGGTTCGCGCCCGCCGCCACCAGCGCGTCGAGCACCGCGCCGGCGCGCTTGATGTCGCGGAATTTCACCGTAACCTGATTCGACGCCTGATAACCGGTGATCTTCGGCGCCTGGCCCTCGGCATAACGATAACGCGGGCTGAGGCTGAGCGCGCTCGTCTGGATATCGCGATCGGCGACGCCCGCCTTGCGAAGCGCCGCCACAGTCGCCGACATGCGCGTCGCGTTCTGCGACATCGCCGCGCCGGCATCACCCGCCTCGGTCACGACGCCGGCGCTGATCGTCACCAGGTCGGGCGCGCGCGTCACCTCGCCCTCGACGGTCAGGTCCAGCCGGGTGCCGGTCAGGAGGTGAGGCTGGCCGGCATTCTGCGCCAGCGCCGGCGTCGCCGCCGACAGGAGAAGCAGGGTTGCCAGAGTACGCGTCATCATCATCTTGTCTCCTAACTGGCCCGCGGGCGGCGCCATGGTCGCCGCGTGGCCGGCGGAGCGCAACCCCGAAACGACCGATCCGAAACGTATCGATCGCGCAAGGCGCTGCTTGAGGCGGACCGCGCTTTGCGATAGCACCGCGCGTCCACAGGCAGGCGTGGGGGCCGCATGCGGGCGGAGAAAGCAGACTGGCGCCATGAACGTCGTACGTAACATGGAACGGACGCGGGTGGCCGATGGGCTGGCGCTCACAGGCGACGATGCGTCGCGTGGTCGGCGGCGGCGGCTTCTGCTCGTTGGTCTTGCAGCGATTCTTGTCCTGCTCGTCGCCTTCATGCTGCTGCGCGGCACCGGCGGGGAGGAGGCGGCGCCCCAGGCCGCGCCCAGCGTCACCTACATCGTCCCTGGTCGTCATGCCGTCAGCAACCGCGTGACCGCGACGGGCAGCCTCGCCGCGCGGGTGGCGATGCCGGTCGGCGTCTCGGGCGAGGGCGGCGAGGTGACGCGCGTGCTCGTCCAGCCCGGCGACTGGGTGCGCGACGGGCAGGTGCTGGCGACGATCGATCGCAGCGTCCAGGCCGAACAGACGCAGCAGATGGCGGCGCAGATCGCGATTGCCGAGGCCGATGCCCGCCTCGCCCAGAGCAATCTCGAACGCGCCGAGAAACTGGTCGATCGCGGCTTCGTCAGCCGCGCGGACATCGAATTGAAGACGGCGACGCGCGACGGCGCGGTGGCGCGGGTCCGGCTGGCGCGCGCCCAATATCAGGAGATGCGCGCGCGCATGGGGCGGCTCGACGTCCGCGCGCCGGCCGCCGGCCTTGTCCTCTCGCGCGATGTGGAGCCCGGCCAGATCGTGAGCGCGAGCGGGGCGGCGCTGTTCACCATCGCGCGCGACGGCGAGATGGAGCTGAAGGCGCGGCTGGCCGAACAGGATATCGCGGCGATGCGCGTCGGCATGCCCGCCGAGATCACGCCCGTCGGCGGAAAACGCAGCTATACCGGCCATATCTGGCAGATCGCGCCGATCGTCGATCCGCAATCGCGGCAGGGCATCGCGCGCATCGCCATTCCCTATGACAAGGCGCTGCGGCCCGGGGGCTTCGCCACCGCCTCGATCCTGAGCGGCACGGTGAACGCGCCCGAGCTACCCGAATCGGCGGTGCTGAGCGGCGAGACGGGACACTATGTCTATGTGATCGGCGCCGGCGACAAGGTGGAGCGGCGAAGCGTGAAGATCGGCGCCGTCACCGATACGGGCATCGCGATCCTCTCGGGCCTGAAAGGCGACGAGCACGTCGTTCTGCTCGCGGGCGCCTTCCTCAATCCGGGCGACAAGGTGACGCCCGTGCGCGCGCGGCAGACAAGCTGAAAGGCGGGGCGATGAGCTTCCGCAACATATCCGCCTGGTCGATCCGCAATCCGGTGCCGCCGATCGTGCTGTTCGTCGCGCTGACGCTGGCGGGGATCATCAGTTTCGCCCGCATGGACGTGAACAACAATCCGGACGTCAGCTTTCCGGCGGTGAACGTCATCGTCATGCAGCCCGGCGCCGCGCCGACCGAGCTTGAGACGCAGGTGACGCAGCGGATCGAGGCGGCGGTTCGCAGCCTGAGCGGGGTGGATGAACTGTCGTCCACCGTCGCCGAGGGGCAATCGACCACCTTCGTCCAGTTCGACATCGGCACCCCCGTCGATCGTGCGGTGAACGACGTGCGCAACGCCGTCGCGCAGATACGCAGCGAGCTGCCCGAAGGCATATTGGAGCCGCGCGTCGAGCGTATCGACATCGACGGCGGGCCGATCTCCTACATTTCCGTCGAGGCGACGGACATGACGCTGGAGGATTTGTCCTGGTTCGTCGATCATACGGTCGCGCGCCGTCTGCTCGCGATTCCCGGCATGGCGCAGGTGACGCGCGGCGGCGGCGTCTCGCGCGAGATTCGCGTGATCCTCGATCCGGCCAAGCTTGAGGCGCAGGGCATCACCGCCGCGCAGGTGAATGCCCAGTTGCGCCAGACGAACGTCAACGCCGCCGGCGGCCGCGCCGAGATTGCCGGCTCCGAACAGGCGGTGCGCGTGCTCGGCAACGCCGAAAACGCCTATGATCTCGGCCAGAAGCAGATCGCGGTGGGCGACGGGCGGACGATCAAACTCGCCGACGTTGCCGACGTGCGCGATCTCTATGCCGAGCAGCGCACGCTTTCGAAGATGAACGGTCGGCAGGTGCTGAGCTTCTCGATCGCGAAGGCGAAGGGATCGTCCGACGTCACCGTCCATGACGAGGCGATCAAGACGTTGCGGGCGATGGAGAAGGAATATCCGAAGGTCCGCTTCTCCGAACTCTACACCAATGTCGATTATACCAAGGGCCAATATCATTCGGCGATCGACGCGATGATCGAAGGGGCGGTGCTGGCCGTCCTCGTCGTCTTCCTCTTCCTGCGCGACTGGCGGGCGATGGCGATTTCGGCGCTCGCCATCCCGCTCTCGGCGATCCCGGCTTTCTGGTTCATGGACATGCTCGGCTTCACGCTGAACGGGATCAGCCTGCTTGCGCTGAGCCTGGTGGCGGGCGTCCTCGTCGACGACGCGATCGTCGAGATCGAGAATATCGTGCGCCACATGCGCATGGGCAAAACGGCCTATCAGGCGTCGATCGATGCCGCCGACGAGATCGGCCTCGCGGTTGTCGCGACCACCATGTCGATCGTCGGCGTGTTCCTGCCCGTCGGCCTTATGCCGGGGATCAGCGGCCAGTTCTTCAAGTCGTTCGGCCTCACCATCGTCGTCTCGGTGCTGCTCAGCCTTGCGGTTGCGCGGCTCATCACGCCGATGATCGCCGCCTATTTCCTGAAGGCGCACGGCCATCAGGAACATGGCGGCGGCTGGCTGATGGACCGCTACATGGTGATGCTGCGCTGGTCGCTCCAGCATCGCTGGTGGACGGTGTCGTTCGGCGGGATGGCTTTTGTGCTGATGATCTTCGCTTTCGGAACGCTGCCCTTCGCTTTCCAGCCGTCGAACAATGTCGATTATAGCCAGGTCGATATCACGCTGCCGCCGGGCGCGACGCTCGAACAGACCGAGGCGGCCGCCGATCGTGTCGCGGCGCTGCTCTCCACCGCGCCCGAAGTCGCCACCGCGTTCGAGGATATCAATGTCGGCGACGCGCAGATATACCTGACGCTGCGCAAGGATCGGACACGCACGAGCGTCGAGTTCGAACGCGCCTGGCAGCCGAAGCTCGCCGCCATCCCCGACGCGCGAATCGCTTTCAAGTCCCAGAATGGCGGCATCGGGCGCGACATCACGGTGATGCTGGCGAGCGATGATCCCGCGCTGCTCAGTCAGACGGCGAACAGGCTGGTGCAGGAGATGGCGGGCCTCTCCGAAATCCGGTCCCCACGCATCGACGGCGAGTTGCGGCGGCCCGAGATCACGATCCATCCGCGCTTCGATCTCGCGGCGAGCATGGGCGTCACTACCGCCGCGCTCAGCGAGACGATCCGCATCGCGACGCTGGGCGATATCGACCAGAATGTCGCCAAATTCTCGCTGACCGACCGGCAGATACCGATCCGTGTCGCGATCAAGGAGGATTCGCGGCGCGATCTCGCGACGATCCAGAATCTGCCGGTGCCGACGGCCAGCGGCGGATCGGTGCCGCTCAAGGTGGTGGCCGATATCGGCTTCGGCGCGGGCCCCACCGAGTTGCAGCGCTATGCGCAGAAGCGGCGGATCGCGATCGGCGCCGATCTCGCGCCCGGCGTGGTGAGCAGCGAGGCGACGTCGAAGATCAACGCGCTGCCCGCGCTCAAATCGCTGCCGGCCGGCGTCGAGAAGGTCAATTATGGCGACAGCAAGTGGCAGGCCGAGCTGATCCTCAATTTCGTCATCGCCGTCGTCTCGGGCGTGATGCTGGTCTTCGCGGTGCTCGTCCTGCTCTACAAGCGGGTGATGCCGCCGCTGGTGAACATGGGCTCGCTGCTGATCGCGCCGCTCGGATCGGCGCTGGCGCTGCATCTGACGGGCGATCCGATCTCTATCGCGGTGCTGATCGGGCTGCTGATGCTGCTGGGCATCGTCGCGAAGAATTCGATCCTGCTTGTCGATTTCGCGATCGAGGAGATGGCGAAGGGCGTCGACAAGCTCACGGCGATCCTGGACGCCGGGCACAAGCGCGCGCAGCCGATCGTGATGACGACGGTGGCGATGGTCGCGGGCATGATTCCGACCGCGCTCTCGCTCTCCGGCGACGCGAGCTGGCGCGCGCCGATGGGCGTGACCGTGATCGGCGGTTTGGTCCTCTCAACCCTCCTGACGCTGCTGATCGTCCCGGCGACGTTCAGCCTCGCCGACAGCTTCGAATCCTGGCTCGGCCCCCGTCTCGGCCGCTGGCTTACCAATGGCGGGCCGCGCGCGCAGGCGGCGACTCCGCTCGCCGCCGAATGAACCATAAGCGGCTTCGGCCATTGTTTCGGGCATGAACATTTTCGCGCTGACGGGGCTCGATCGCTTCAATCCCGTGCAGGGCGGCGCGCGGGGCATGCGGATCGCGGCGACCGGCCTGCTGCTGCTGATGGCCGCCGCCTATCTGACGGCGCGCCATTTCAGCACGGGCCACGACGCGTGGAGCTATGTGCGCGCCTTTGCCGAAGCGGCGATGGTCGGCGGGCTGGCCGATTGGTTCGCGGTCACAGCGCTGTTCCGCCACCCGCTGGGTCTGCCGATCCCGCACACCGCGATCATCCCACGCAACAAGGATCGGATCGGCGACAGCCTCGCCATCTTCCTGCGCGACAATTTCCTGATCCCCTCGGTCGTCGCGCGGCGCATGGCGCGGATCGACGCCGCCACCGCCTTCGGCCGCTTTCTGAGCCAGCCGCCGGTCGAAGGCGGCCGCCTGCGCGAAGGTGCGTCGAAGCTCGTTGCCTCGATCCTCGAATCGCTCGACGATGAACGGCTGGGCGGGATGGTGAAGGCGGCGGTCGCGACGCGGCTGCGCGCGCTTGATGTCTCGCCGCTGCTGGGGCAGGCGCTCACCGCCGCGATCGACCAGGATCGCCATGTGCCGCTGCTCGACGGCATCATTCTGTGGGCCAGCCGGACGCTACGTCACAATGAGTCGCTGATCCGCGAAATGGTGCACGAACGCGCTGGCGCAATCATGCGCTGGACGGGGCTGGACGAGCGCCTCGCCAATGCGATCGTCGACGGGCTCGACAAATTGCTTGCCGAGATGGCCGCCGATCCGCGTCATCCGCTGCGCGCCAAGGCCGAGGAGGGATTGGCGGCGCTGGCGGCGGACCTGCAGCACCAGCCCGCAACACGCGCGCGGGTAGAGCGGCTGAAGGAGGAGATCATCGCCAATCCCGCCGTGGCCCGCTGGATCGACGGTCTGTGGCAGGCGGGGCGTGCGAGCCTGCTGCGCGCCGCGCGCGATCCGGGGGCGGCGCTGGCTGGCCGCTTCGGCGAGGCGCTGCGCCAGCTTGGCGCCACGCTGCAGGCCGATCCGCGCCTCGGCCGCACGCTCAACCGTTTCCTGCGGCGGACAGTGGTGGGCATGGCGGCGAGCTATGGCGACGGCATCGTCCGGCTCGTTTCCGATACGGTGCGCGGCTGGGATGCGGAAACCGTCACCGGCCGGCTGGAGGCCGCCGTTGGGCGCGACCTCCAATATATCAGGATCAACGGCACGGTGGTCGGCGGGCTGGTCGGCCTCGGCATCCACCTCGTCGACGTGCTGGGCTGACCGCTGTCAGCTTGCCCGTTCGATATCGGCGCCGACCGCCGAGAGCTTCTCCTCCAGCCGTTCGTAGCCCCGATCGAGATGATAGACGCGGTGGACGCGTGTTTCCCCTTCCGCCGCGAGGCCGGCGAGGACGAGGCTCATAGAGGCGCGCAGATCGGTGGCCATCACCTCAGCGCCGACCAGATGGCCGGCGCCGCGTACCACTGCGGTCCGACCCTGCGCCACCACATCGGCGCCCATGCGCGCCAGTTCGGGGACGTGCATGTACCGGTTTTCGAAGATCGTCTCCGTCAGCACGCTCGCGCCGTCGGCCAGTGCCAGCATCGCCATGAACTGCGCCTGCATGTCGGTCGGAAAGCCGGGGAAGGGAGCGGTGGAGAGTGTCAGGCCCTTGAGCCGCCCGTTTGCTTTGACCGCGATGCCGTCCTCCTTGACGTCAACGCCGACGCCCGCCTCAATGAGGCCGTCGAGGACAGCCGTCATGTCGTCGGCGCGCGCGCCGGCCAGGAACAGCTCGCCGCGGGTGATCGCGGCGGCGCAGGCATAGCTTCCCGCCTCGATCCGATCGGGCATCACCCGATAGTCCGCGCCGTGCAATGTGGTCTTGCCCTGGATCACCAGCCGCTCGCCGCCGATACCCTCAATCTGTGCGCCCATCGCGACGAGGCAGTTGCAGAGGTCGGTTATCTCGGGCTCGCGCGCGGCATTGTCGATCACCGTTTCGCCGTTCGCGAGCACGGCTGCCATCAGCGCATTCTCGGTCGCGCCCACCGAGACGACGGGGAAGACGATGCGCCCGCCGCGCAGCCCGCCCGCAGGCGCGATAGCGCGGACATAGCCGGCGGTCAGCTCGATCTCTGCGCCCAAAGCCTCGAGCGCCTTCAGGTGCAGGTCGATCGGCCGGTTGCCGATCGCGCAGCCGCCCGGCAGCGACACCGTTGCCTCGCCCGCGCGCGCCAACAGCGGGCCGAGCACGAGTATGGAGGCGCGCATCTTGCGCACGATGTCATAGGGGGCGACGGTCGAGGCGAGATCGCGGGCGTCGAGCGTCATCACCCGGCCGACATCCTCGTCCTTCGATCGTTCGGTCGTCGTCGACACGCCCAGCTCGTTCAGCAGGTGGCCGAAGCTGTCGACGTCCGCGAGACGGGGCATATTGCGCAACGTGAAGCGCTCCGCCGTCAGCAGCGCGCAGGGCAGTAGCGTCAAGACGGCGTTCTTGGCGCCCGAAATCGGCACGCGGCCCGAAAGCCGCTTGCCGCCGCGAATGATGATCTTGTCCATGGGGTTCGCGTCTTATCGAACGCGACAGGGCGCGCAAGCGGCAGGTGGCCCCGCCACGCCGCGGATCACGCCTTTTCGAGTGTGCACTGCAATGGATGCTGGTGCTGGCGTGCGAAATCGATCACCTGGCCAACCTTCGTCTCGGCCACTTCGTAGCTGAACACGCCGCAGACGCCGACGCCTTTCTGGTGGACGTGGAGCATCACCCGCGTCGCATCCTCGATTCCCATGCGGAAGAAACGCTGGAGGCAGAGGACGACGAATTCCATAGGGGTATAATCGTCATTGAGCATCAGCACCTTGTAGGGCTGCGGCTTCTTGGTGCGCGTGCGCGTACGGGTGGCGACACCGAGGCCGGTGCCACCGTCCTCGCCATCCTTGCGTTCGGCCATTCCCACTATTTCAAATCGGCTTGCCGCGCGCATTGTCCTGTACTCGTTCGCTCGGAATAGGGTGAGAATATGGCATCGGGAGCGGAGAGGGCAAGGGGCGAACCTCCCCGAGGCCTGCCGTCGAGCGCTGATAATGGAGCAGCCGTGCCACCGTGAGCGGCCATAATCCTGAATGGAAACGGCAGTTGCGTCGAGAGGAACGCGCGACAGCCGTGGCAGACATCTCCCTGTCCGCTTCGAAGCGCGAAAGCGATTCCAGCTCTCACGCAAGCGCGCCAAAACTCTCTCCGTCATTCCCGCGCAGGCGGGAATCCATACGCACGGCCCGCGCAAAGGGTTCGCATGCCGCGTCTATGGATCCCTGCCTACGCGGGATGACGATAGAGAAATAGTCGTGACGGCCCGGCCCTTGCATCGGAGCCGGGAGTTCCTTCAGAGCGTCGCGGCGTTGCGGATCTTTTCGGCCGCCACGGCATAGCGGCTCGACAGCGGCTGGAACACTTCGCCCGCCAGCTTGAGCCAGGTCTCGCTGAACTTCGACACGCCGGCGACCGCCTCGTCAAACGAAGTGCGCGCAAACTCGCTCTGCAACTGGAACAGTTCGGTGGGCGACTTCACGGCCGCGAAGCCGCTGAGCGCGTTGGTGACATGATCGAAGCGCTTCTTGCCGAAATCGGCTGCTTCCTGTGCCAGCGTTTCGGCGCCGTGTGCCGCCGCCTTGCCCGAGGCGAGCAGGGCCTCGGCATTGCCCTTGGCGAGATCGCTCAATTCCTCACCCAGCTTCGCGGTCTTCTCGACAGCCGCCTTGGCGCGGGCATTGAAATCGCCGAGCAGCGCCTGCGCCTTGTCGGCGGCGGGGGGGACGGATTCAGTGAATTTGGTGGCCATATCTGCATTTCCTTTGTCGCTGGTCGCGGGCGCGGCAGCCGCGAGGACGGGGGGAAGAGCCGGCGGAGTCGATGTGCTTTTCGGGACGGCGGGGCGGACATCCGGCTTCCGCTTCGTCGTGGCGGGTGTTCGCGCCGGACGTCTAGCCTGTCTTGGGCGCGGCGGCTTCGAATCGGTCATTCTCACATTCCCGACAGCACTGTGCTGCATTGCACAATAGGCGCCGAGGATGACGGTTTCAAGTATTTCTTATTGCGATGCAGCATCGCCGATCTCGCTTCGACCCGCGATGCCGCCGACTCAACGCATCCGCACGTAGCGTCCCGGCGCATCCTCAAGGGCGGGCAGCTTGCCGCCGCCCGGGATTCGCGCGCCGGTGACGGGCACCTTCCGGCCATCCAGCGCCGCTATCCAGCGAATCCAGTCGGGCCACCAGCTTCCAAGCGTTTCACTCGCGCTATTGCGAAAGGCCTCAAACGACTCGGTCGGTTGGTCGTCGTCGCGCGTCCAGTACCGATATTTGTGCGCCGCCGGCGGATTGACCACGCCGGCGATATGGCCCGAATCAGCGAGGACGAACCGGATCGGGCCGGCGAAATGGCGGGTGATCTCCCACACGCTTTCAGGCGGCGCGATATGATCTTCGCGGCCGGCCTGGACGTAGCTGGGCGTCGTCACGCGGGTCAGGTCGATCGGCACGCCGCCCACCGACAGCGCGCCTGGCTGGACGAGCCGGTTTTCGCGATAGAGATCCTGCAGATAGGAAAGATGCCAGGGGACCGGCAGGTTGGTCGTATCGCCGTTCCAGTAGAGCAGGTCGAACGCCCGATAGTCCTCGCCCAGCAAATAGTTGTTTACGACATAGGACCAGACGAGGTCGCGCGCGCGCAACAGGTTGAAGACCGCGGCCATGTAGCGCCCGTCGAGATAGCCCGCCTCGCCCGCCAGCCCGCGCAGCAGATCGGAATGAGCCTCCTCGACGAACAATTTCAACTCGCCCGCGCGCGCGAAATCGACCTGCGCGGCAAAGAAGGTCGCGCTCGCCACTTTCGCCGATTCGCCCGTCACCGCCAGACGCGCGAGCAGGGCGGCGAGGTTGGTCCCCGCGACGCAATAGCCGATCGCATGCACCGCCGGCACATCGAGCAGGTCGCGTACCGCATCGATCGCGTCCAGCTCGCCACTCAGGACATAATCGTCCATCGTCACGTGGGCGAGACTCTCGTCGGCCGATTTCCAGGAGACGACGAAGACGCTGAGGCCCTGGTCTGTCGCCCAGCGGATGAAACTTTTCTCGGGGTTGAGATCGAGGATGTAGAAGCGATTGATCCACGGCGGAAAGATGACGAGCGGCGTCGAATAGACCTGCTTCGTCGTCGGCGTATAGTGGATGAGTTGATAGAGCGGTGTCTCGCGAATCACCTTGCCTGGCGTCGTTGCGATGTTGCGGCCCAGTTCGAATGCGTTCCGATCGACATGGGTGAGCTGACCGCGCGCGAGATCGGTGAGCATATGTTCCAGCCCCTTGAGGAGGCTCGCGCCGCTGGTCTCGATCGCCTTTTGCATCACTTCGGGATTGGTGAAGGGGGAATTGGCGGGGCTGATCGCATCCGTCACCAGCCGCGTGGTGAATCGCAGCCGTTCGCGTTGCCGCTCGTCGAGCCCCTCGATCGCGTCGACGCCTTTCAGCATGTACGCGCTGAGCAGCAGATAGTTTTGCCGAATCAGATCGAAGACAGGATTTTCGCGCCAGGCGACGGCATTGAAGCGGCGGTCGCGATCGGCGGTGGACGACGACTCGCGCGGTTCGCCCTCCGCGGTCAGGAAGCGTCGCCAGAGCGCAACGCTCTCCGTCCAGAAATCGGCCTGGGTTTCGGCGAATCGCGCGGCGTCGGGCAAGGCGGCGGTCGCCTCCAGCATCATCTGTTGGGCGCGGCCGATCACCCCCGTCCAATGCTGCATCGCTTCCAATGTCGGGAAGGCCGAAGGTGCGGCGTCGGCGGCTTCTTCCTCGACCTTGCCGTGCGTCATTTGCCTGCCTTTTCTCTTTTTGCGGCCGCCCCTGCCCAAGCGGGCGCAACCGCTTTATAACGTGCTCGCCCTTCGCCCGGCGATTCCCGCCCGGAGGTGCAGTCCAAGAGGATATCATGTCGGAAGAGTTCTATCGCATCAAACGCCTGCCGCCTTATGTCATCGCCGAAGTGAACGCGATGCGGGCAGCGGCGCGTGCGCAGGGCGAAGACATTATCGATCTTGGCATGGGCAACCCCGACCTGCCGCCGCCGCAGCATGTGATCGACAAATTGTGTGAGGTGGCGCGCAAGCCCGACGCGCACGGCTATTCGGCGTCTAAAGGCATAACTGGCCTGCGTCGCGCGCAGGCGGGCTATTATGGCCGCCGCTTCGGCGTCGACGTCGATCCCGAGAGCGAGGTCGTCGTGACGCTCGGTTCCAAGGAAGGGCTCGCCAATCTGGCGCAGGCGATCACCGCGCCGGGCGACGTCGTGCTTGCGCCCAATCCGTCCTATCCGATCCACATGTTCGGCTTCATCATCGCGGGCGCCACGATCCGTTCGGTGCCGACGACGCCTGACGAGCATTATTGGGAGGCACTCGACCGCGCGGTGAAGTTCACCGTGCCGAAGCCCTCGGTGCTCGTCGTCGGCTATCCATCGAATCCGACGGCCGAGGTGGTCGATCTCGCTTTTTATGAGCGGCTCGTCGCCTTCGCGAAGGAACATGGCATCTGGCTGCTCTCGGACCTCGCTTATTCCGAGCTTTATTATGACGATTGCCCGACACCTTCGATCCTGCAGGTTCCGGGCGCGAAGGATGTCGCGGTCGAGTTCACCAGCATGTCGAAGACCTACAGCATGGCCGGCTGGCGCATGGGTTTCGCGGTGGGCAACAAGACGCTGATCGCGGCGCTGACGCGCGTCAAATCCTATCTCGATTATGGCGCCTTCACGCCGATCCAGGCGGCCGCCGTCGCCGCAATCAACGGGCCGCAGGATATCGTCGAGAAGAATCGGCAGCTTTACAAGCGCCGCCGCGACGTGATGATCGAGAGCTTCGGCCGCGCGGGATGGGAGATTCCCTCGCCGCGCGCCAGCATGTTCGCCTGGGCGCCGCTGCCGCCCGCGCTCGCGCATCTCGGCAGCCTCGAATTCTCCAAGCAGTTGCTGACCCATGCGGGCGTCGCGGTCGCGCCCGGCGTCGGTTATGGCGAGGATGGCGAGGGCTATGTCCGCATCGCCATGGTGGAGAATGAGCAGCGCATCCGCCAGGCGGCGCGTAACGTGAAGCGCTACCTGCAGAGCATGGGGGTGAATACGCCCGCCGCAAAAGCGGGCTGACGTCGCCGGGATCGGCGGGCGGGCACCCCGCCGATCCCGTTTGACATGCGTCGCCGGGGCGAACATCATCGCGCCATGGGTAAACAGGCTCTCCATCGGCGCAACCGCCACCATGCAGGACAGTCGCGCGCAGGCGACTAGCCCCGGGGACTCGCTGGCCAGCGCCGGGGACGAGCCTCCGGGGCAAAAGAGCCGCATCCAACTTTCTGACATTATGGGCAGTCGCCCTCCTACCGGAGACTCACCTTGACCCGCGCCAAGTCCGCGGCCGAACGGCCCGCGATCCACATGATCGACGAAGAAAGCGACAAGCTCGCCGGCCTCGCGCTCAGCGTCGAGCATCGCCTGCCCGAAATCGCCGATCTCCTGCTGACCGAGATCGAACGCGCCGAAATCCACAGCGCGGACGATATGCCGCCCGGCATCGTGACGATGATGTCCACCGTCGAATTCGTAGATGAGGGCAGCGACACGCGCCGTACCGTTCAGCTCGTCTATCCGCCCGATGCGGACATTTCGCAGGGCCGGATATCGATCCTAACGCCGATCGGCGCCGGGCTGATCGGCCTTGCCAAGGGGCAGTCGATCTTGTGGCCCGATCGCGAAGGGCACAAGCGGCGGCTGAAGATCGTCAAGGTCAGTCGTCCGGGCAAGGTGCCGGCGGCCTGAACGGCGCCTTCCCGGCTTCTATCAGGCGTCCGCCCAGCGGCGCAGCAGATTGTGATAGATGCCGGTAAGGCGGATGATCGCGGGATCGTCCTGCCCGCGATCAGCGGCGATCGTCTGGATCGCGCTGTCGAGATCGAACAGCGTGCGTCGCGCGCTGTCGTCGCGGATCATGCTCTGTATCCAGAAGAAAGAGGCGAGGCGCGCGCCACGCGTTACCGGCGTGACGTGGTGCAGGCTCGACGCCGGATAGAGGATCATGTCGCCGGCCGGCAGCTTCACCGCGTGCGTGCCGAGATGGTCCTCGACCACCAGTTCGCCGCCGTCATAGCTGTCGGGATCGGTAAGAAAGAGCGTCGCCGAAAGATCCGACCGGATACGAAAATCGCTGCCGCGCCGGATACGGATCGCATTGTCGACATGCGTCTCGAACCGCCCGCCGCCTTCATAGAGATTGAAGAGCGGAGGAAACACCTTGAGCGGCAGCGCGGCGGCGATGAACAGCGCAGATCGTCCCAGCGCGTCGAGGATGAGTCCACCCAGTTCGCGCGCGGCGGACGAATCCTCGGGAAGCTGGAGATTATGTTTGGCGAGCGCCGATTGTGGGCCCGACGTGGCGTTGCCATCGGCCCATTCGGCGGCGGCGAGCGTCTCGCGGCAGCGCGCGACGGAGCCGGCGTCGAGCACGCCCGGGATCGCGATCATCATCGGCTCAGCCCTTGAGGATGAAGGGAATCTCGACGATCCCGCGCACGCTGACCGGCCGTCCGTCGCGTATCATGGGGGACCAGCGCCAGTGGCGGACCGCGTCGATCGCGGCCTTGTCGAGCCGCACGAAGCCGCTGCTGTGCGCGATGACGATGTCGGCGACACCACCATCGGGCCCGAGCGTGAGGCGCAGGGTGACGGTGCCTTCCTCATGCTTGCGGCGCGATTCGATCGGATAGCGCGGCGGCTTCGCCGAAATCATCGTCGAGGAAAGATCCCCCGCATCGGTCGTCGTGGCGATGGCCTTGGGGGCAGGGGGTGCCACCGCGACCATCTGCGGTGGCGGAGGCGTCGCGGCGACGAGTACCGGCGCCGGGGCCGGCGTGGCGGCTCGTACCAGCGGCGGCGGTGAGATAATTTCGGGCTGAGCGACCTGCTTCGGCGGTGTTGGCTCGGACGTGCGCTCGGGCGGTGGCGGTTGCAGCGTGATGAGATTGACGACGAGCGGCGGCGGCGCCTTCTTCACCTCCAACATATGCGCCCGCGTGATCGCGACGAGAATCACTGCATGGAGCGCGACGATAAGGAAGATGACCAACCAGTTGGGCCGGCGCCCTTCGCCATAGGTGGAGCGTTCGCGCTCCTCTACCTGATCGATCTGCGGGGCGAAAGGGAAGCTGGCGTGGAAGAAGGCGACATCCGGCCGGTTGGAAGAGCGCCTGTATGCGGCGTGCATGGCGGTCCTCCCTTTCCCCTGGGGCGCTAAGAGGTCCGCTACTATGATTCGTAATGCAAATCAATCGCACTAGCAGTTGTGAGCCGCAACGGGTACCGGTCGCGTTTTCAATAACCCAAACCTTCTCCGTCATTCCCACGAAAGTCGGAATCCATGGAGGCGGTTTGCCAGGACACAAAACGAGCCGAGCCCATGGACATGGCGTCCGCAGGGTGACGGATGTGCCTTATGCTGAAAGGCCAGTCCTGGCGCCCAGCATCCGTTCGGGCTTCACCAGCCGGTCGAACGTCGCTTCGTCGACCAGGCCGAGCGCAAGACCCGCCTTGCGCAGGGTGAGGCCCTGTTCGTGCGCGTGCTTGGCGATTTTCGCCGCCTTGTCATAGCCGATCTCGGGCGCAAGTGCGGTGACGAGCATCAGCGAACGATCGACGAGTTCGGCGATGCGCTGGCGATCGGGTTCGAGCCCGTCGAGCGCATGGGTGGTGAAGCAAAGCATGCCGCGCGCCAGCAGATCGATCGAGCGGAGCACGTTCGCGCCGATCAGCGGCTTGAACACGTTCAGCTCCAGATGCCCTTGCAGGCCGCCGACGGTGATCGCGACATGATTGCCCATCACCTGCGCCGCGACCATCGTCAGCATCTCGCACTGGGTGGGGTTCACCTTGCCGGGCATGATCGAGCTGCCCGGCTCATTTTCGGGCAGGTGCAGTTCGCCCAGCCCGCAGCGTGGCCCGCTGCCCAGCAGCCGAATGTCGTTGGCGATCTTCGAAAGCGAGACGGCGAGCACGTTGAGCGCGCCCGACAGCTCGACCAGCGTGTCATGCGTCGCCAGCGCCTCGAACCGGTTCGAAGCGGGCTCGAAGGGCAGGCCGGTCAGCCGCGCCATGCCTTGCGCGAACGCTTCGCCAAAATCGCGCGGGGCGTTGAGGCCGGTGCCGACCGCCGTGCCGCCCTGCGCGAGGCGATGGAGGCGCGGGCATACGTCCTCGATCCGTGCGATTCCCGCCGTGATCTGCGCCGCGTAACCCGAAAATTCCTGGCCCAACGTGAGCGGCGTCGCGTCCTGGAGATGGGTCCGGCCGATCTTGACGATATCGTTCCAGGCCTTTGCCCGCTCCGCGAGGCATGCCTGCATTACACGCAGTGCGGGCAGCAACCGCTCATGTACTGCGAGCGCCGCAGCGACATGGAGTGCGGTGGGGAAGCTGTCGTTCGACGACTGGCTCTTGTTCACATGATCGTTGGGATGAACCGGCGACTTGCCGCCGCGCTGGCCGGTCAGCGCCTCGTTGGCGAGGCCAGCGATCACCTCGTTCATGTTCATGTTCGACTGGGTGCCCGATCCCGTCTGCCAGATGACGAGCGGGAACTGGTCGTCATGCTCGCCCGCGATGATCCGGTCGGCGGCGGTTTCGATCGCGTCGGCAATCTCGCTCGCCAGGCCGTGCGCGCGGTTGACGTCGGCGGCGACGCGCTTCACCCGCGCCAGCGCGCGGACGATCGCGATCGGCATCCGCTCCTCCGGCCCGAAGGGGAAATTGCGGATCGATCGCTGCGTCTGCGCGCCCCAATAGGCGCCGGCCGGCACGTCGATCGTGCCGAAGCTGTCAGATTCGGGCCGGGTATCTGCCATGTCCTGCTCCCGCCGCCCGACGGGACGGCGCTTACTTCTTGCGGGTAAAATCCACCGAGACGACGTTCGATCCGTCTTCCACCGGCTCGGCGATCGGGGCGTCGTTGCCGGCGGGTGTGCTGGCCGGCGCGTCATCCTCCCCGTCATCCTGCGACTGGAACTGGAGCGCGAAATTCACCGCCGGATCGACGAAGCCGGTCACCGCCGAAAAGGGGATGACGAGCCGCGAGGGCACCTGATTGAAGGAAAGCCCCACCTCGAAGCCGGTCGGCCCTACCTTCAAGTCCCAATAGCGGTTCTGGATGACGATCGTCATCTCGTCGGGAAAACGCTCGACCAGATGCTGGGGGATGTCGACCCCGGCGGCGCCGGTCTTGAAGGTGATGTAGAAATGATGCTGGCCGGGCAGCCCGCCATTGGCCTGCACCTCGCCCAGTACGCGGCCGACGACGGCGCGCAGCGCCTCCTGGACGATCTCGTCATAGGGAATCAGGCTGTCGGGCGGCGTCTCGGTCATGGCCCCTAGGTGAACGCTGGCGTCGAACCGGTCAAGACGCGTTGCATGGGCGCGCGGGCACGCTATAGCATCCGCCATGCGCAGCGCCTCGGTCCACCGCAAGACGAACGAAACCGAAATCTCCGTCGAACTCGCTCTCGACGGAACGGGCCGCTATGACGTGTCCACCGGCATCGGCTTCCTCGATCATATGCTGGAGCAGCTTTCGCGCCACTCGCTGATCGATCTCACGGTGCGCGCGACGGGCGATCTGCACATCGACCAGCATCACACGACCGAGGATTGCGGCATCGCGATCGGCGAGGCGTTCGCCAGGGCGCTGGGCGATCGCAAGGGGATCACACGCTTCGGCCACGCCTATGCGCCGATGGACGAGACGCTGACGCGCGTCGCGATCGACATCAGCGGCCGGCCCTTCCTCGTCTGGAAGCTCGACTTCACGCAAGCAAAGCTGGGCGAGCTGGATACCGAGATGTTCGAGCATTGGTTCCATGCCTTCGCCGGCAGTGCGGGGATCACGCTCCACGTCGAGAATTTCTACGGCCGCAACAACCACCACCGGATCGAAAGCGCCTTCAAGGCGCTCGCTCGCGCGCTGCGCGCCGCGATCGAGATCGATCCGCGCAAGGCCGATTCGGTGCCGTCGACCAAGGGAACGCTGGGCGGCCATGGCTGAGCGCATCGCGCTCGTCGATTATGGTGCGGGCAATCTGAGATCGGTGGAAAATGCACTGCGGGCGGCGGGTGCACACGATATCGCCGTCACCGCCGACGCGGCGCTGGTGCGCGCGGCCGATCGAATCGTCCTGCCCGGCGTCGGCGCCTTCGCGGCGTGCATGGGCGCGCTCTCCGCGCTGCCCGGCATGGTCGATGCGATGGAGGAAGCGGTGCGCGGGCGCGGGCGGCCCTTCCTCGGCATCTGCGTGGGCATGCAATTGCTGGCCGAGGAGGGTGAGGAGTATGATGCCGGGCGTGGTCTCGGCTGGATCGGGGGAACCGTCCGCCGCATCTCGCCCGCCGATTCGGCCCTCAAGGTGCCGCACATGGGCTGGAACGACGTGACGCCGGTGACGCCGCATCCGCTGATCGTGCCCGGTGAAGCCTATTTCCTGCACAGCTATGCGTTCGACGTCGCCGATCGCGCCGATCTGGCCGCCATCACCGATCATGGCGGCCCGGTGACGGCGGCGGTCGCGCGCGACACCATTATCGGCGTGCAATTCCATCCCGAAAAGAGCCAGGCTTACGGGCTGGCCTTCCTCAATCGCTTTCTGGAGTGGCGGCCATGAGCCTGATCGTCTATCCCGCGATCGACCTGAAGGGCGGCAAGGTCGTCCGCCTCGCCCAGGGCGATATGGACCGCGCCACCGTCTATGGCGACGATCCTGCCGCGCAGGCCGCAGCCTTTGCCGAGGTCGGTGCCGATCATCTGCATGTCGTCGATCTCGACGGCGCATTTGCGGGGCATGCCGTCAACGGCGATGCGGTGGAGGCGATCATCAAGGCCTTTCCCGGCCGCATCCAGCTTGGCGGGGGCATACGCGATCGCGCCGCGATCGATCGCTGGCTCGGCCTTGGCGTCGATCGGGTCGTGATCGGCACCGCGGCGTTGCAGGACCCCGATCTGGTGCGCGGCGCGGCGCGCGATCTGCCCGGCCGCATCGTCGTCGGCGTCGATGCGCGTGACGGCTGCGTCGCGACGCACGGCTGGGCCGCCGTGTCGGACATGTCGGTGATCGATCTCGCGCACCGCTTCGCAGACGCCGGCGTCGCCGGGTTGCTGTTCACCGATGTCGGGCGCGACGGACTGCTCAAGGGCTGCAACGTCGAAGCGACGATCGAACTGGCGCGCCACACCTCGATCCCGGTGATCGCCAGCGGTGGCGTCGCGGGCCTCGTCGATATTCTCGATCTCGCGCGGCACCATGCCGAGGGCATTGCGGGCGTGATCGTCGGCCGCGCCATCTATGACGGCCGGCTGGATCTGAAGAGCGCGCTCAGGACCGCACGGGGCGAATGACCGTCCGCGCACGGATCATACCCTGTCTCGACGTGGCGGGCGGCCGCGTCGTCAAGGGCGTCAACTTCGTCGATCTCGCCGATGCCGGCGATCCGGTGGAGCAGGCGAAGGTGTATGACGCGGCGCGCGCCGACGAGCTGTGCTTCCTCGACATCACCGCGACGCATGAAGGGCGCGGCACGATCCTCGACGTGGTGGCGCGTACCGCCGCCGTCTGCTTCATGCCGCTCACCGTCGGCGGCGGCGTCCGCAGCACCGAGGATGCGCGCGCCCTGCTGCTCGCCGGGGCGGACAAGGTAGCGGTGAATTCGGCCGCGGTCGCCCGGCCCGAACTGGTTGCCGATCTGGCGGAGCGGTTCGGCAGCCAGTGCGTCGTCGGCGCGGTGGATGCCCGGCAGGTCGCGCCGGGGCGCTGGGAAGTGTTCACCCATGGCGGCCGCCGCCCCACAGGCATTGACGCAGTGGCACATGCGGAACGCCTCGCCACGTTAGGCGCGGGCGAACTGCTTATCACCTCGATGGACCGTGACGGGACGCGGGACGGCTATGATCTAGCGCTTACCCGCGCAATCGCGGACCGGGTGGAGGTGCCCGTCATCGCCAGCGGCGGCGTCGGCACTCTCGATGATCTGGTCGCCGGGATCGTGGAAGGAGGGGCGAGCGCGGTGCTCGCCGCCTCGATCTTCCATTATGGCCAGCACAGCATAGCCGAGGCGCGTGCGGCGCTGGCGGCGGCGGGGCTGCCCGTCAGGGCCTGACGCCTACCAGCAACGGTGCCAGCGGCAATATTCGCGATGGGCGCGCGCCCGGCGGCGCTGTTCCGCGCGCCAGTGACGGCGCTGCTCGATCATGCGACGCCGCTCCCAGCGGTCGTGCGCGCGACGATCATAATGGTGATGATTGTAATAGCCGCCATAATGAGGCCGGGCGGCGGCAGGGGCTGTCCCGCTGACAAGGGCGGCGGCCGCCAGCGCGGCGGCGAGGAAAAGGCGCATCGGACGCTCCTCATGTCTGTCGATGAGGCAGACAGGGCTAAGCCCCCTGCGCTGAACGATCGCTGAGGCTGTCGTTCATCCGACAGTCGGATGGAGAACCTTCCGTCACCCACGCGCGTGCTTCCTTGTCGATCGATTCAACATCCGGGGATTCCGGCGTTCGCCGGACAAGAAGCGGACTGCTGAAAACGCGGAAGCCCGCATCATAACTATCTAGTATTTAAGAGAAATTTTTCCAGAGATAGTGCCCTCGCGTCGTTCTTTGCGGAATAAATGTGTAGCTCGGCTATCGATATTCGTTGACTTCATTTTCAAGAGAGATAGTTGTGAGGCAACCGAATAGCTATCAATGGAATGGGGAGGATGACGATGGCGCTTCAGGCAAGGGAGAAGTGTGCCTCGGCCCTGGTCGGGGTCAGCCGTTTCGCGATGTTCGCGGCGCTGGCGGCATGTGCGGGCGCGCCCGCTTTCGCACAGGACAATGCGGGTGACGCGGGCGAGATCATCGTCACCGGCTCGCGCCTCGCCAGCCAGGGCTTCACCTCGCCGACGCCGCTCACGGTGGTCGGGGCGGACAATATCCGCGCACAGGGCGACACCAATATCGCCGAGGTGTTGAACGAATTGCCGGCCTTCCGCGCCAGCCAGACCCCGGAAAATTCCTTTGTCACGATTACCGGCAATATCGGCGCGCGCACGGTGGACCTGCGCGGCCTGGCGCCGCAGCGGACGCTGGTGCTCGTCAACGGCCGCCGCTTCATTCCCAGTTCGCCGCAGGGCACCGTCGATCTCAACCTGATCCCCACGATGCTGGTGAAGCGCGCCGAAGTGGTGACGGGCGGCGCGTCGGCGGCCTACGGGTCGGACGCGGTCGCGGGTGTCGTCAACCTCGTCCTCGATACCGAGCTGGAGGGGCTGCGCGGGCAGATGCAATATGGCATCTCCGAGCGGGGCGACGATCGCAATTATCAGTTCTCTATCGCCGGCGGCACCGGCTTCGGCGGTGGGCGCGGTCATGTCGTCGCCGCCTTCGAATATTCGAAGAATGACGGTATCGGCGGATGTTACGAGATCGACTGGTGCGCGCTCGGCTACAGCAATTTCACCAATAATGACTGGGTCGCGCCGACGGCCGCCAATCCTCACCCGAACAATGCGCTGCCCAACCGCGTCACCCTGCCGAACAAGCAGCCTACGCTGCTGACGAGCGGCCTGATCAACAGCGGCGCGCTGCGCGGCACCTATTTCCTGGCGGATGGTACGCCGTCGCCGACCCCGTTCGAATATGGCCAGTGGCCGTCGACCTTCGCGATGGTGGGCGGGCACGAGCATCGGGACCCGTTCACCTCGGCGCACCTCATGAAATCGCCGGTGCGCCGTTACACGGCTTTCGGCAGCGCAAGCTACGAGCTGACCGACGATATCAAGGCCTTTGCCGAACTCACCTATGGCAATGTGCTCGGCACGCAAAACGGCGCGCAGTTCCGCGATCTCGCAATCAAGATCGACGTGAACAACCCCTTCATTCCCGAGGCGATCCATCAGGAGATGGTCGACAAGGGGCTGACGAGCATCAGCCTCGCGCGTGACGGCGATGATTTCGGCGTCGCCAAATATCGCGGCGAGAACAAGACGATCCGCGGCACCGCCGGCCTGGAGGGCAAGCTGGGTGGTTCCTGGGAGTGGGACGCTTATTATCAATATGGCCACAACCGCTACGAGCAGCAGATGGCGAACAACCGTATCCAGGCGCTGTTCCCGCTCGCGGTGGATGCGGTGCGCAACGGCGCGGGCGATATCGTCTGCCGGATCAATGCGGACAGTAATCCGAACAACGACAATGCCGCCTGTATCCCGGTGAACCTGTTCGGCATCAATCAGTGGGATCCGAAGGCCAAGGGCTTCTTCTATGGCACGGGTTGGCAGACCTCGACGATCGAGCAGCACGTCGCGGCCGCCAACCTGCGCGGCAACCTGTTCTCGACATGGGCGGGTCCGGTGCCCATCGCGGTCGGCGTTGAATATCGCAAGGATTCGATCCGGGGCGACGCCGATCCGATTTCGCTCGCCAACGGCTGGTATGTCGGCAACGGCAGCGCGGTTTCGGGATCGGTGAACGTCAAGGAAGCCTATGCCGAGGTGGCGGTGCCTCTGGCGAAGGACCTGCCCTTCGCCCAATCGCTGGAACTGAACGGCGCGGTGCGCCTGACCGACTACAGCACCAGCGGCAGCGTGACGACCTGGAAGGCCGGGATCACCTATGATCCGGTCGAGTGGCTGCGCGTCCGTGCGACGCGGTCACGCGATATCCGCGCGCCCAACCTGCTCGAATTGTTCGGCTCGACCAGTTCGGTTTCCTCGCGCGTGGTCGATCGTGACGGCGTCCAATATCTGCCGCGTGTCTTCACAGGCGGTAATGATGCTCTCCAGCCCGAGATCGCCGACAGCTGGACGGCAGGCGTCGTGCTCTCGCCGCGCGGCCGGCTGCTCAACGGCCTGCGCATCTCGGCCGATTATTATGACATCAAGATCAAGGACGCGATCAGCCAGGTCGGCGCACAGACGATCGTCGATCGCTGCCAGACGGCGGGCGTGCCCGAATTCTGCTCCCTCATCACCTTCGACGGCGACGCGATCAGCGAGGTGCGCAACCCCTGGTTGAACCTCAACACGCTGATCGTGCGCGGCGTCGATCTGGAGGCGGACTATCGCGTTTCGCTCGGCGGGCAGAAGCGGCTCGGCGTCCGCGTGCTCGGCGCCTATGTGAAGGATCTGATCACGGTCGACTCGGTCGGCTCGATCAATCGCGCCGGGCAGACCGGCGTGCAGACCGGCAGCCAGCCGGGCCTGCCGCGCTGGACGGTGAATTCGACGCTGACCTATGATGACGGCCCGTTCAGCGCTAACATCCAGGCGCGCTACATCAGCGCCGGCAGGATGGACGTGACGCTCGTCGGTCCGACCGACAAGGGCTACAGCACCGATCTGCCGAACAGCATCAGCGACAATCATATCGAAGCAATGCTCTATATCGATATCGGCGCCAGCTACCGCTTCGATATCGGCGATTCGCGCAGTGTCGAACTTTATGGCGCGGTGAAGAATCTGACGAACCCCACGCCGCCGGTGAACGTATACAGCGGTTCTGGCACCAATCCGTTCCTGTTCGATATGATCGGCCGCCGCTTCACGATCGGTGCACGATTCGCCTACTGATGGAGAGCAAGAGGATGCAGGTCGTCAGCGCGAAGCCGGAATTCGGCGCCGAGATTTTCGGCGCCGACCTGGCGCGGCCGAATGAACGGCTGGTGGAGGAATGCTGGCAGCTGTTCGATCGCTACGCGCTGTGTGTCTTTCGCGGTTCGGGCCTCGACGATCGGCACCATGTCGCGTTCAGCCGGCTGTTCGGCGATCTGGAACATGCGCCCCGCGCGCGCAGCTCGACGCCGCGCTTCGACTATCCCGAGTTGTTCGACGCCGGCAATCTCGATCGCATGGGCGCGATCCGGATGGACGAGAAGCGCCGGCTGTTCAACAAGGGCAACCAGCAATGGCATACGGACAGCTCGTTTCGGACGGCGCGTTCCTCTTATTCGATGCTGCTCGCCCATGTGATTCCGCCGAGCGGCGGCGAGACGCAGTTCGCCGATATGCGCGCGGCCTATGACGCGCTGCCGGATGATCTGAGGGCGCGGCTCGAAGGGCTGGAGGCGGAACATTCGATCTGGCATTCGCGCTCGCTGGCGGGCTATCCCCCCGCCACCGAGGAGGAGCAGGCGCTGATCCCCTCGGCGCGGCAGCCGCTGCTGATGAAACATCCGCGCACGGGCCGCTGGTCGCTCTATCTGGCGCGCCATGCCTCGCACATCGTGGGCATGGACCGGGCGGAGGGCGCGAAGCTGCTCGACGAGCTGATCGAGTTCGCCACGCAGCCGCAATTCGTCCACACCCATGAATGGCAGGTGGGCGATCTCGTCGTCTGGGACAATCGCTGCACGATGCACCGCGCAACGCCGTTCGAGGACACGCTTTATCCGCGCGATATGCGCCGAACGACCCTGATCGACGGCAGCACGCCGACCGCGACCGTCGACCACGCGATGTCGGATGCATAATGCCGATCCTCTGCCCGCCGCGTCCGGCGCGGCGGAGCAGCCCTGGCCGTCGGCCGGACGCGCCTGGTACACGATCGGGCTGATCGCCTTCGTCACCATGCTGTCGAACGTCGATCGCGGCATTATCAATCTGCTGGTCGAGCCGATCAAGCGCGACCTCGCGCTCTCGGATACCGAGATCAGCCTGATCGTCGGCTTTGCCTTCTCGCTTGTCTACATGTGCGTCGGCCTGCCGATGTCGCGGGTCAGCGACGTGCGCAGCCGCAAGATCATCCTCGCGGGCGGGCTTGCGATCTGGAGCATCGGCACTGCCCTCTGCGGGTTCGCGAAGAGCTTCGTGCAGCTCTTCGTCGCGCGCGGGATCGTCGGCGGGGCCGAATCGGTCGCCGGCCCCTCGTCGATGTCGATGATCTCCGATCTGGTCCCGCCACACAGACTGCCGCGCGCGTTCGCTATTTATCAGTTCGGCATCAGCGCCGGCATGGCGGGCGCGCTGTTTCTGGGCGGCGTACTGCTCGCCTGGTTTTCCGCGATGGGACCCCTCTCGCTGCCGCTGATCGGCCATGCGCGCCCATGGCAGCTCGTTTTCCTGGTTTGCATGGTGCCGGGGCTCGTCACCGCCGTGCTTTTCCTGATGACGGTGCGCGAGCCGGTGCGGCGTAACCGCCGGGTGCGCGGATCGGTGCCGTTGCGCGATGTCGGCGCCTTTCTCCTGTCGCGCCGCGCAGTCTATCTGCCGCTGTTCCTCAGCATCGGCATCGGCTCGATCGAGCATATGGGCCTCGCGATGTGGCGGCCGGCGTTTTACGAGCGGACCTATGGCTGGGGGCCGGAAGTGGCGGGTCCGCTGCTCGGCCTGTCGCTCGTCATCTCGACGCCGATCGCGCTGATCACGGGCACCTGGCTCGCCGAATGGATGAACGGGCGCGGCAATCCCGATGCGATGGTGCGCGTCTGTGTCGTGACGCAGGCATTGTCGGTGCCGTTCGCGATCGCGGGACCGCTGATGCCGACGGGCTGGCTCGCCTTTGCCTGCGGCGTCCTCGCCTCGATCTTCGGGTTGATGAGCGCGCCCGCGCAGAACAGTGCGATCCAGATCGTCACCCCCAATGAGATGCGCGCGCAGGTAAGCGCGCTCTACCTTTTCACGATCAGCGTGATCGGCACCGGGCTTGGTCCCCTCGTCATCGCCCTCGTCACCGATCTCGTACTTCAGGAAGAAGCGATGCTGCGCTATTCGATGACGGGCTTTGCCGCGGTCCTCGCGCCGGGCGGCGCCTTCCTGATGTGGCTGGCGATGCGGCCTTATGGTGAGGCGGTGCGGAAGCTTCGCCCGGCATGACATCGAAGCGCGGGGAAGAGGCGGGGGTGATGCTCGTGACGGTCGGCGCGTGAAGGGAACGGCCAAATACCGGGCGACCGACGACAAGGACGGCGCACCCCACGTCCCGCCTTCCAAGGCCTTCGCGCATTATGCCGAATGGTATGCGCCCGACTCGATGGAGGATCTGCGCTTCCGCTTCACCAGCAAGCTGCGCGAGGCGATGCGGCGGTGGCGAATCCGGCTTGAGAATGAGCTGCGCGCGAGCGGGCAGACGCGCGCGCGCTGGGAAGTGATGCTGGTCATCACGCTGTCGGGTGGCCGCAGCACGCAGAAAGCCTTGGCGACGCGCCTCAGGATCGAGGGGCCGACGCTCGTCCGCCTGCTCGACAAGCTCGAGCGCGACGGCCTGATCCAGCGCGTGCGGGGCACCGATCGTCGTTCGAAAACCATCCAGCCGACGGCCAAGGGCGCCGCTTTCGTCGAGCAGATGATCGCCCGCACCGACCAGATGCGGCGCGAAATGCTCGACGGCTGGTCGGTGGAGGAAATCGACGCCGGCATCGCGCTGTTCGACCGCCTGATCGACGGTATGCGGAGCCAGGTTGGCGACCTGTAAACCCGATCGGCGGTTCGGGGCACTTACCGGGCGTTGAAGCCCACATGATAGCTTACTTCACCTTTGGGCCTGGACTCACCAAAGCTCAGTCGCTGAAAATATTCTGTAGGCGCGTCGCTAAATCGTAGATCGGGATCGCTGACGAAGCCGAAGCGCCCATAATAGGCTGGATCACCCAGCACGACGCAACCCTCGGCGCCGCCGGCGATCAGCCGGTTCAATCCTTCGCGGATCAGCGCCTCGCCTATGCCGCGACGTTGATGCGCCGGTTCCACGGACACCGGCTCCAGCCCGAACCACCGGCCCGCCTCGCCATCGATGGTGACGGGGGAAAATGCGGCGTGTCCGACAACGCGGCCTTGCTCCTCGGCAACAAGGGACAGGCTGAGCGCCCCCGCACCTCGAAGGGCGTCGATAATGCGCGCTTCGGTTTGGCTGCTGTACGCCGCGTCCTTGAACGCAGCGGCCGTAACGGCGCGGATAGCGTGGATGTCGCCCGGGACTTCAAGACGAATGGTCATCCCGATCCGCTAGAGCATGATCCGACGGGTTTGAAGCGGCCTTTGATGCGCCGGACGGGGATCTGGTTGTCGCCTGACACCATCTTGCCGTTCAGGCACCGCGAGCCAGCGGCACTATGGGCCCGCCAGGCTTTTCGAATCCCGTCGGTCAGGGCGAGGACGGCCTTGAGAGGGCCCCCCACTCGCGTCCTGCAACGAACCGCCGCAATGGCGGTTTACTTCTAGGGACGGGCCCGCCGATGCACGCGGCATGAGCCCCGGGAAGGAGGGACGATGTCCGATGACGATCGCGCGTTCATCGAGCGCCAGCGCACCCGTCTTGTGGCGCTGCGTACCCATCTCCTTGGCGAGGAGCGGGAAGGCGAGGCCAGCGAGAAAGCGGTGCAGGAAAATTATGGCGACGAGGCGCGCCAATATGAGGATGAGGGCCAGCGCCTCCAGCAGGTCGAGATCGACGAAGGACTGCATGTCGCGGGCGACCGGCGGCTTCGTGCGATCGATCGCGCGCTCGCGAAGATCGATGAAGGCAGCTACGGCCTGTCGGACCTGAGCGGCGACCCGATACCGCGGGCGCGCCTCGAAGCCGTTCCCGAAGCCTTCCTCACCGTCGAGGAAGAAGCCGCGCGCGACAGGGAAGATTGAGCGCGGTCTGGAACACCCAAAGAAAACGCCGCCGGCCTTTCAGCCGACGGCGTTTTCATGCGTTCAGCGAATGGGCTCAGGCGGCCACGAAGCTGATCTTGCGCGAACGGGCGCGCATCGACAGGCCGATCAGGCCGAAACCGGCGATCATCATCGCCCAGGTCGCGGGCTCGGGCACCGCGGCTTCGCTCACGAACACCTTGTCGATCACGAAGTCCTTCGACGGGTTGAAGTTCGTGTTGAACGCGAACTGGAACTGGCCGTCGTCCGAGAGCGCCTGAATGGTGGTCTCATAATGCGTCCAGGTGGTGGCCGCGAGGCCCGGCAGCGTGAAGGTGGTGAAATCGACGCCGTTGAGCGATGCCGCCAGCGTCGCGTCGCCGGCATTGGCATTGCCGTTGGCCGGGGCGTAGATATCAAAGCCGACCGTGTACCACTTGCCCGCTTCGAGCGTGATTGCCTGGCTCAGCGTCTGCGGATTGGCGAAGTCGGACACGAAATAGGCGCCGCGGTTGCCGGCATCCTCGCTGTTCGAGCTGACGGCATTGTCGACGGGCACCGCCTCACCGAACGCCCCGGTCGGATAACCGGTCGCCGAGCCGTAGGTGATCGCCACGGGCGGATAGTTGGTGGTGCCGCCGAGGGTCCAATGGTCGAATCCGTCCGTCCCCTGTTCGAAGCTGCCGTTCAGCAGGAGGTTGGTCGCGGCGCTCGCCGGGGCGGCGGCCACGGTCGCAAGTGCCAAAGCTAACACGGTTTTCTTCAACATATACTCTATCCTCACTCGCCTCTGACAGGTCCGCCGAACAGGTAAGCAATGTCCGTGCCAGATGCCGAAATGCCCGTGGCGCGGGGAGTGGGCGGTGGAACTGAAAGCCGATGTGTAAAGCAAGCCGACGGTTTCGGAGGGGAAACGGTCCTCGTGGCGCTATTCCTTCCGGGCCCCGCTTATTGTACGAAGCGACCTTCGGGCGGGGATCGAAGCCATGTGCGGAATTGTGGGCTGGTATGCGCGCGGCGGGCGTCACGTCGCGTGCGACGCCATCGAAAGACAGTGCCGCACGATCGTCCATCGCGGTCCGGACGACGAAGGCATTCTTGTCGATCGCGATTTCGGCTTCGGGATGCGCCGGCTGAGCATCATCGACATCGCCGGCGGGCATCAGCCGATCGAAAGCGAGGACGGCCGCTTCGCCATCGTCCTCAACGGCGAGATATATAATCATGATGCGCTCCGCCGCGAGCTGACCGCCGCCGGCCAGGTGTTTCGCAGCCGGAGCGATACCGAGGTCGTCCTCCATGCCTGGCGGCACTGGGGCGAAGGCGCGTGGGAGCGGTTGGAAGGCATGTTCGCCGTCGCGCTGTGGGACCGGCGCGAGCGGCGGTTGATCCTCGCGCGCGATCCCGTCGGCATGAAGCCGCTCTATGTGACCGAGCAGGCGGGCGGTCTCGCCTTCGCGTCGGAGATACAGGCGCTGCTGCGTCTGCCCGGCCATCGCTTCGACGTGTCGCCGCGCGCGGTGCATGATTATTTCAGCTTCGGCCATATTCGCGCGCCGCGTGCGATCTACAGCCAGGTTCGCCAGCTCGCGCCTGGTCATTGGCTGGAGATCGGCCCGGCCGGCGAGGCGGTCGAGCGCGTCTTCTGGCAACCGCGCTACCGCCAAAGCGCGCCGCTCCCCGTCGACGAATGGGTCGCGCAGTTCCGCGAGCGCTGGCGCGAGACGGTCCGGCGCCACATGGTTTCGGACGTGCCGGTGGGCGCTTTCCTGTCGGGCGGCATCGATTCCTCGGCGGTCGTCGCCGCGATGGCGGAGCTGTCGGATGCGCCGGTCAAGACCTTCACGATCGGCTTTCCGATCGAGCGTTTCAACGAAGCGCCCTATGCCGAGGCGATCGCGCGCCACCTGGGCTGCGACCACAGCACCCACATGGTCGACCTCAAGGCGGCGACCGAGCTGCTGCCGCAGGTGCAGCGCTGCTATGGCGAACCGTTCGCCGATCCATCGGCGGTGCCCACCTGGTATGTCAGCCGGATCGCGGCCGAGCATGTGAAGGTGGTGCTGTCGGGCGACGGCGGCGACGAGCTGTTCATGGGCTATAAGCGCCACCTCACCGAACGGAAGATCGGATCGTTGCCGCCGGCCGTGCGCGCGCTTGCATGCTCGATCACCGCGCTGCCGTCGACGCCGGTGCCGCAATGGAATTATGTGCTACAGCGCTGGCAGAAGGCAGCGGGCAGCGCGGCCCTGCCCGACGGCATCGCGCGTTTCTTCGCCAAGACGCAAATCACCTCGCCGGCCTTTCGCGCGCGCGTCTACGATCCCGATTTCTTCGCGATGTTCGAGGCGGCGCGCCCGTTCGAGCGGCTGCGCGACGAATATTTTCCCGATCCGGCGGCGATCTCGCCCGATACGCTCGAACAGTTCGCCTATGCCGATCTGGCACTCAATCTGCCCGGCGCGATGCTCACCAAGGTCGACCGGGCGAGCATGGCCCATTCGCTTGAAGTGCGCGTGCCGATGCTGAGCCACGAACTGGTGGACTGGGCGATGGCCTTGCCCGTCGATATGAAGCTGCGCAACGGCATCGGAAAATATATCGTGCGCGAGGCGATCGCGCCGCTTCTGCCGCCCGGCATTCTCGATCGGCGCAAGCAGGGCTTCCAGATGCCGCTTGCTTCGTGGTTCCGTGGCGATTTCGGCGCCTATGCGCGCGAGCTGTGGAATGATAGCGGCGCGGCCGACGAACGCTGGCTCAATGCCCGCGCTGTCGAGGCGGTGTTTGCCGAGCATAATGCCGGCCGGCGCGACCATAGCCGCTTCCTCTACGCGCTTTCGATGTACGGCCTGTGGCGGATCGAGCGGAAGGCCGATATTGCCGCAGCGGTCGCGCCTCTCGTGGTTACCACGCGGCCGGCGGCCGCCCTGCCCGACGCGGCGAACGACCTGCCCGTTCCCGCGCGTGCGCCGGTGTCGCGGCCGGCGTCCGGCAGGCAGCGGTTCGGCCGCGCGGCGGCGCTGTTCCTGGCGGTGACGTTCGGCTGGATCATGCATGACATGGTCGGCCCGTTCACGGCCCCCGCCACCGCCGCCAACACCTTCGTCGACGATGCCGTGCAGTCGCACCAGACGGCGCTGATCCGCGCACGCATGCGATCGCAATCGAGGAGCGTCAGCTACGATCCGCTCGAAATACGCCGCGCGACGGGCATTCCCTTGCCCCACCTGCCCAAGGGCTGGCGCGTGCTCGATGCGCAGGTCTATCCGACCGACGACGGCCCCAGCGTGCAGATCGCGGTAGAGGCCGAAAGAGGCGAGCGCCTCTCGCTGTTCGGCATGCGTGCCGATACCCCCGCCGGGCGCGATCCGCTGCTCGCCAAGCGGCAGGACGAGCAGGTCGCCTATTGGGAGAATGGCCGTTACGCCTATGCGCTCGTCAGCCCAATGGCGCCGCAGCGCCTGCTTGGCCTCGCGCTGCGGATCGCGCGCGATTAGAAGCCGCGGCGGCGCATCGCGCGGTTGCGATGCGGTGTCGTTTCTCCTACGGCCCCTGCCGCCCATGAAGGACGCGACCGCTTCACCCGATGGGGCCACGCCGCTGCGCAGGGCGATGCGCGCGGCTGCCCAGAATCTCGGCTGGCTGCTGGCGAGCCGTGGGGTGCTCGCTGTGCTGTCGCTGCTCTATCTGGGCATGGCCACGCGTGCGCTGGGCGTCACCGATTTCGGTCGCTTCGCGCTTATCACCGGTGCGAGTCAGGCGCTGGCGCTGTGCGTCGGGTTCCAGACATGGCAGATCGTCGTCCAATATGGCGTCGAGCATCTCCTGCGCGACGACAGGGGCGCGCTCGGCCGCCTGCTTCGAGCGTGCGCCTTTCTCGATCTGGGGAGCGCGATCGCCGGTGCGCTGATCGGCGTCGTCGTCATAGAATTGTTCGGGCGGGTGCTGGGCATCGACGCCGATCTCAAGAGCTATGTGCTGCTCTTCACGCTCGTCCAGTTCCTGTCGCTGCGCTCGACGCCGCTCGGCATCCTGCGCCTGCGCGACAAATTCTCGCTGGCGGCGCTGGCGGACAGCATGACGCCGCTGGTCCGCTTCGTCGGTTCGGTGCTGGCGCTGTTCCTGCTGCCGACGGTGCAGGGTTTCCTGCTTGCCTGGGCAGCGGCGGAGATCGTCACCGCGGCGACCTATTGGGTGCTGGCGGCGCGGACGGGCGACTTGCAGCGCCTCTGGTCGAGCCGGATCGACCGGCGCGTGCTGCTCGCCGAAAACCCGCATATCGTCCGCTTTTCGGCGAGCACCAATGCCAACTCGACGCTCGGCTTGTCGGGCAAGCAGGTGCCGTTGCTGCTGGTCGGCGCCTATGTCGGGCCGGCGGCGGCGGGCGCTTTCCGCCTCGCTTTCCAGCTTGCCCAGGCGTTGAGCAAGCTGTCACAGCTTCTCGCCCGCGCCGCCTTTCCGGAGATCGTGCGTGCCGCCCGCACGGTGGGGGCGCAACGGCTGCGCGGCATGCTCGGGAAGCTGTTTCTCTCCTCGCTGGCGGCGGCGCTGATCGTGCTCGTCATCGTTGTGCTCGCGGGCCGGCCGTTGCTGACGCTCGTCGGCGGGCCGGATTATGCCCATGCCTATCCGATCCTGCTGTGGCTGGCGGCGGCGGGGTGTCTCGATCTCGCGACGGTCAGCTTCGAGCCGGTGCTGATGGCGGTGCACCGCGCCGGCACCGCCTTTGCCGCCCGCGCGATCGCGACCGCGCTGCTGCTTGCGGCGATGATCGTGCTGACGCCGGTGCAGGGCGCGATCGGGGCGGCGATCGCCGTCCTCGTCGGCTCGCTGGCGACGGCGATCCTGCTCGGCATCGCGGCGGCTTTCTTCGTCGGCCCGGTCGCCGACGCCAAACCGGGGCGGGAATGAGCGGGCGGGCCGCCTTCCTCTTCCTGGGCGAGATGCTGCTCCTGCCGCATCTCTATCCGGTGGTCGAGGCGCTGGGGCGGATGCAGCCCGATATCCGCCTCGATCTGTGGATCAGCACCTCGGCGCATGAGCGGATATTGCGCCGTCTGCTCCCCGATGGGCTGAACGTCGTGCTCCGCCGCGCGCCCGGTTTCCGCGAGGTGGCCGACGATCGCAACCCGGTGCTGCCGAACAAGCTGTGGATGCTGGCGCGGCTCGCCCCCGCGCTTGCGCGCACGCCGGTGGTGCTCTGTGCCGAGCAGACAAGCCTGTGGCTGCCCTCGTTGCTGCCGATGCGGACGCGCTTCCTCAAGACGTCGCACGGCGTCGGATCGATGAGCGCACGCGAGGACCGGCGGCGGCGCGCGGCGTGGAAATTGCTGGTGCCGAGCGAGATGGAACGCCGCACCTATCTCGATCTCGGCTTCACGCCGGAAAAGGTGGTGGCCACCGGCTACGTCAAGGCCGCCTTTCCCAGGGAGCAGCAGACGCAGCCGCGCTTCGATGCCGATCGGCCGGTCCTGCTCTACACGCCGCATTGGCAGCGGCATCGTTCTTCCTGGTGGAACTGGGGGCCGGCGATCCTCGACCGGCTGATCGAACAGCGGCGCTTCAACATCATCTTCGCGCCGCACCAGCGGCTGGTGGAAGGTGTGCCCGAGCTGCGCGAGATCGTCGCGCGCGTCGACCGCCTTGGCCATGTCCACGCCGATATCGACAGTTTCGCGACGGTGGACGGCAGCTACACCGCCGCCGCCGATATCTATCTGGGCGACACGTCGAGCCAGGTCGTCGAATTCCTCGCCCGGCCGCGTCCCTGCCTGTTCCTCAACAGCCACCACGTCGAATGGCGGACGCGTGCCGACCATGCCTTCTGGCAATGCGGCGAGGTGGTCGACAGTCTCGACGATCTCGACGGCGCGCTCGATCGCGCGGAGAGGGTGCATGGCGACTATCGCGCGGCGCAGGCGGCTTTTGCCGAGGCGGCGCTGGGCGATACGAGCGGCGAGGCACCCGTCCGTGTCGCTCAGGAGATGCTGGCGGCGCTTGGCCGCAAGAATGTTGACGAAACCGAGTTCGTCTAGCATTCGCCGCCGAATGTTTGGAATTCTCGCCCCGCACATCGGCCTTTGACTGCCCAGACCTCCCCACGCGCGCCGGTCGATTCCCGGCTTTCGGATGCTATCGCGGTTGCGCGGGTGCTGTGCATCCTCGGCATCGTCTATGTGCATGCGTGGACGGGGCTGACCGGCCACCAGCTCGCGCAGACGGCGCAGACCGGCCAGAGCGTCTTCCGCTGGGTCCTCATGGAGGCGTTCGGGCGCAGCGCGGTGCCGCTGCTCGGCATGGTATCGGGCTGGCTGGTCGCGGGGTCGACGCGGCGGAAGCCCTACGGCGCCTTCGTCGCGGGCAAGGCGAAGACGATCCTGCTGCCGATGGTCCTGTGGAACGCGCTGTCGATCGTGCTGATCTCGGGCGGCGCATGGTTCGGCCTGCTGCGTGCGCCGATTCCCCGCGATTTGTGGGCATTGGTTGATGAGCTGTTCTGCCTCGCCACTCCCAACGACATCAACGTGCAGACGGCGTTCCTGCGCGATCTCTTCCTCTGTCTTGCGGTGGCGCCATTCCTGACGCGGCTGTCGCGGGGCTGGCTCGTGGCATTGACGGTCGCGGTGGCGATCTGGGCGATATCGGGCTGGAACTCGGTGATCGTGCTCCGGCCGCAGATTCCGCTCTTCTTCCTGTTCGGCATTCTCGTCCGCCGCGCGGGCGTGGCCGAACGGCTGGGCACCGCGCCCATCCTGCTCGCGGTCGTTCCCGCGGTCGTGCTGGTGGCGATCAAGACGGGACTCTCGATCTGGGGCCGCACCTATATCGCGCTTCATGATTATCAATTCGTCTCGCTTGATATCGCCGCACGCCTGGCGGTCAGCTTCGCGATGTGGCGGCTGGCCTGGGGCCTCGCCGCCTCGCCCGCCGTCTTCCGCCGGATAGAACCTTATGCGTTCCTGATGTTCTGTTCGCATTTGATTCTGATATGGCTGGCGTCGCCGCTGCTGGAGATATTCCCAGGGCCGCTGGGATCGCCCGGTTATCCGGTGCTGTTCGTGCTGTTCCCCATCCTCGCGATGGGTGGCGCGATCCTGATCGGGCGCGGCTTGCTCAAATATGCACCGGGCGCCGCCGTCATCCTGAGCGGGGGGCGGCTGAAGGCTGACGATGTGCCACACCCCGGCTCGCTGCAGGTGCGCTACGCTGATCGCTAAGCCGATCGAAGGACGCGCCGATCCGTTGCAATAATGCGCCGGGCCGGGCATTGTCGGCCCCATGCTTTCTCAACGGACTCGGTACACAATTCGCGCGCTTCAGCATCTGGCCGATCGTTATGGCGAGGGGCCGATCCAGCTCACCGAAATCGCCGAGGCCCAGAATATCCCGTCCAAATTCCTGACGGTGATCCTCTCCGAAATGAGCCGCGTCGGCCTCGTCGCCACGATGCGCGGGCGCGACGGCGGCTATTGGCTCGCGTTGGCGCCGGTCGACATCAGCTATGGCGATATCGTTCGGCTGACGCGCGGCTCGCTGGCGCTCGTGCCCTGCGCCAGCCGCTTCGCGCATGAAAAGTGCCGCAATTGCGTGCCTGAGGAAGAATGCAAGATGCACCGCATCATGTTGCGCGTGCGCGACGAGACGGCGAACATCCTCGACGGCATTTCGCTGGCGGACCCTTTTCCTTTCGCCTGAGCGTTATCGCCGAACGATTCGGCGTCATTCCATTGTCAATTGCTTCGCTTGACATAAACTGCGGAGGGCTGAGTCGCGTATCGGCTGGAAAGAGGCAGCCGCTAAAGGCGGGCTATCGGCGCGACAATGATTGCCCCTATTGTCCACCTTTGTGATTGAGATAGCTTCCACCGCGATAGCAGGGGAGACCTCGATGATGCGTTCGATCAAGACGAAGATTGCCTTGGCCGCTTTGCTGGCCGCCGCGACATTGTCGGGATGCTCGAAGGAAGGGGCGGACCAGAAGGCGGGGGCTGGCGCGGGTGCCATCCAGTTGCTGAACGTGTCCTATGATCCGACGCGCGAACTCTACAAGGAAGTGAACGGCGAATTCGCCAAGTCGTGGAAGGCCGAGACCGGCCAGGACGTGACGATCAGCATGAGCCATGGCGGATCGGGCAAGCAGTCGCGCGCGGTGATCGACGGCCTGGAGGCGGACGTCGTCACGCTCGCGCTGGCCTATGACATCGATGCGATCGCGGAAAAGACGAAGGTGCTCGCGCCCGGCTGGCAGGCCCGCCTGCCCGACCAGAGCGCGCCTTATACGTCGACGATCGTCTTCCTCGTCCGCAAGGGCAATCCCAAGGGCATCAAGGATTGGGGCGACCTGATCAAGCCCGGCGTGTCGGTCATCACCCCCAATCCCAAGACGAGCGGCGGGGCGCGCTGGAATTTCCTCGCGGCGTGGGCCTATGGCCGCAAGGCGGGTGGCTCCGAAGCGGCGGCGCAGGACTATGTGGCCAAGCTGTTCGCTCATGTGCCAGTGCTCGATTCGGGTGCGCGGGGTGCGACGACGACCTTCGTCGAGCGCGGCATCGGCGATGTGCTGCTCGCCTGGGAGAATGAGGCGTTCCTCGCCGAGAAGGAACTGGGCAAGGGCAAGTTCGACATCGTCGTGCCCTCGATCTCGATCCTTGCCGAGCCGCCGGTCGCGGTGGTCGACGGCAATGCGAAGAAGCATGGCACCGAGAAGGTCGCCGAGGCCTATCTGAAATTCCTCTACACGCCCGAGGCGCAGGACGCGATCGCGCGCAATTTCTATCGGCCGCGTGATCCAGCGGTCGCCGCGAAATATGCCAGCGTGTTTCCGAAGCTGAACCTCGTCACCATCGCCGATTTCGGCGGCTGGAAGGCGGCGCAGAAAACCTATTTCGCGGATGGCGGCGTGTTCGACACGATCTTCGCCAAGATCAAGCACTGACGCCGCCGCATGGCTGCTGGTTCAGCGCCCGCCTCGGCCGCCGTGGGGTTCGTCCCCCGGCGGCCATTATTTGGCAAGCGGACGATTATCCCCGGCTTCGGGCTGACCTTCGGGTTCAGCCTGCTCTGGCTCGGGATCATCGTGCTGTTGCCGCTCAGCGCCATTTTCCTGCGCAGCGCGGGGATGGGCTGGCGCCAGTTCGTCGCGGTCGGCTTCTCGCCGCGCGCAATGGCGGCCTATGAACTGAGCTTCGGCGCGGCGCTGGCGGCGGCGGCGGTCAACGCCGTCATCGGCCTGCTGATCGCCTGGGTGCTGGTACGTTACAGTTTCCCCGGCAAGCGGCTGGTGAGCGCGCTCGTCGATCTGCCCTTCGCGTTGCCGACGGCGGTGGCGGGCATCGTGCTCACCTCGCTTTACGCGCAGAATGGCTGGATCGGCGGCCTGCTCGATCCACTGGGGGTCAAGGTGGCCTTCACCCCGCTCGGCGTCGTCGTCGCGTTGATCTTCATCGGCCTGCCGTTCGTCGTCCGCTCGGTCGAGCCGGTGCTGGAGGATCTGTCGGCCAGTCTGGAGGAGGCGGCCGCCTCGCTCGGTGCGACGCGATTGCAGACTTTCCGCCGTGTCATCCTGCCCGCGATCCTGCCGGCGCTGGCGACGGGCTTTGCGCTCGCCTTCGCGCGCGGCGTCGGCGAATATGGCTCGGTGATCTTCATCGCGGGCAACATGCCCTATCGCTCCGAAATCGCACCCTTGCTGATCGTCACCCAGCTTGAGCAGTTCGATTATGAGGCCGCGACCGCGATCGCGGCGGTCATGCTGATGGCCGCCTTCGCGCTGCTGCTGGTCATCAACATCCTTCAGGCCTGGAACCGGAACCGCCTGGGGGGTAGCGCATGACCAACCATGCGCTCACCGAAAGCCGCCTCGTGCGCTGGGCACTGATCGCGATCGCGCTGCTGTTCGTCGGTCTGTTTCTGGTGCTGCCGCTGATCGCGGTGTTCGTGGAGGCCTTCTCGAAGGGCGTGGCGCCCTATCTCGACGCGATATCGGAGCCCGACGCGCTGTCGGCCATCCGGCTCACCCTGCTCGTCGCGGTGATCGCGGTGCCGCTGAATATCGTCTTCGGCCTCGCTGCCGCCTGGGCGATCACCAAGTTCGATTTTCCCGGCAAGAGCCTGCTCATCTCCCTGATCGACCTGCCTTTCTCGGTATCGCCGGTGGTCGCGGGCCTGATCTACGTGCTGCTGTTCGGCGCGCAGGGTTGGTGGGGCGACTGGCTGTCGGCACACAATATCCGCATCATCTTCGCGGTGCCGGGCATCATATTGGCGACGATCTTCATCACCTTCCCCTTCGTCGCGCGCGAGCTGATCCCGCTGATGGCGGAACAGGGGCGCGACGAGGAGGAGGCCGCGCTGTCGCTCGGGGCGAGCGGGTGGCAGACGTTCCGCCGGGTGACATTGCCCAACATACGCTGGGGCCTGCTCTATGGCGTGTTGCTCTGCAACGCCCGCGCGATGGGGGAGTTCGGCGCGGTGTCGGTCGTTTCCGGCCACATAAGGGGCAAGACGAACACGATGCCGCTCCACGTCGAAATTCTGTACAATGAGTATAATTTCATGGCGGCCTTCGCGGTGGCGTCGCTGCTTGCCTTGCTCGCGCTCGTGACGCTGGTCATCAAGAGCCTGCTCGAATGGCGCTATGACTATCAAGGGAAAGGTTCGGCACATTGAGCATCGCGCTCGAAGGTATCAGCAAGCGGTTCGGCGATTTCTCGGCACTCAGGGATATAGATCTTGCCGCGCGTCCCGGTGAGTTCCTGGCGCTGCTCGGCCCGTCGGGATCGGGCAAGACGACGTTGCTGCGCATCATGGCGGGGCTGGAATTTCCCGACGCGGGCCGCGTCCGCTTCGACGGCGAGGATGTGACCGGCCTCAAGGTCGCCGATCGCCATGTCGGCTTCGTCTTCCAGCATTATGCGCTGTTCCGTCACATGAGCGTGGCGGAAAATGTGGGCTTCGGCCTCAGCGTCAAGAAAAGGCGCGACCGCCCGTCGCGCAAGGCGATCGCGGAACGGGTGCAGGAACTGCTCGAACTCGTCCAGCTCGGCGATCTCGGATCGCGCTTTCCCGCCCAGCTTTCGGGCGGGCAGCGCCAGCGCGTCGCGCTCGCCCGCGCGCTCGCGGTCGATCCCAGGCTGCTGCTGCTCGACGAGCCGTTCGGCGCGCTCGACGCCAAGGTCCGTAAGGGCCTGCGCCGCTGGCTGCGCGAACTGCACGACCGGATGGGACTGACGTCGGTCTTCGTCACCCACGATCAGGAGGAGGCACTCGAACTCGCCGATCGCGTAGTGGTGATGGACCATGGCGTGATCGAGCAGGTCGCCGAGCCGACGACGATCTATGAGGAACCGGCGAGCGCCTTCGTGTTCGATTTCGTCGGCGATTCGAATCGCGTGCCTGTCACGGTGCGCGACGGCCGCGTCCACTTTCTCAATATGACGCTCGATGTCGACGGCACGGATGCGCCCTGCGGCGCGGCGACGCTCTTCTTCCGCCCGCATGATGTCGAACTGGCCGCCGACGGCGCTGCCGGCCTGCCTGTAACCGTGACACTCGTCCATCCGCGCGGCGGCGGCCGGCATGCCGAGGCGATCCTCGCCGGCACCAGCGCGCCGATCGAATTCGCGCTGCCGGCCGGCGCCTCGGTGAGCGCCGGACAATCACTGACGATCCGGCCGACGCGCGCGCGGCTTTATCCGAGGGTTTAGCTGTTCTTCAACACCACCTCGAGATGTTCGACGCGCGGCAGACTCGCGAAATGCGGGCCTGCCAGCCGGCGCCATTCGGTGAAAGCGTCCGAATTACGGAAGCCGATCATATGATCGTCCACCGTCTCCCACTCCACGACGAGGCGGAAGCGGTGCGGATGTTCGAGCGAACGGGTGAGCCGCAAGCTGCGGCAGCCCTTGGTGCCGAGAAAATGCTTGGAGGCTTCGTTGACGGCCTCGGTGAAGGCCGCTTCATGGCCATCCTTAACGTCGATTTCAGCAAGTTCGTAGATCATCTCTTAGCCCCTTTTTTGCCCCCTTACGTCTTTCCGCTGGCCCTGAACATAGCGCTTGAGCCCCGCCCCGCCGGAACTGCGTACGCGGCCCAGCCGTTCCTTTTTCATGAGCGGGCGCGGCATCCGTGCCCCATCGGAGAAGGAGAGACAGCGTGGGCGAACTTACCGACAAGGTGAAGGGCAGCGTCAATCAGGCGATCGGCAAGACGAAGCAGGATATCGGCAAGGACAAGAACCGGCCCGATATTGAGGATGAAGGCACGCTGCAAAGGGCCAAGGGCACGGCGCAGAAGATCAAGGGATCGGTGAAAGGCGCACTCGGCGATAAAATCTGATTCGCACAAAAAGGGCGCCGCCCGGGAAACCGGACGGCGCCTTTTTTGGTGCTGAGGCGTCAGGCGAGTTCGACCGCCTCGTCGAGCAGCATTGCCTTGCTCTCGACATAAGGCTCGAAACCCTCGATCCCGCCTTCGCGGCCGATGCCCGATTGCTTGAAGCCGCCGAAGGGCAGGCCGAAATCCGCCGACATGCCATTCTGGGCGAAGCCGCCCGCGCGTAGCCGGCGGCCGATGCGATAGGCGGCCTGGCTGTCGCCGGTCAGCACCGCGCTGTTGAGGCCATAGAGGCTGTCATTGGCGAGCGCGATCGCATGATCCTCGTCCTCGGCGCGGATCAGGCTGAGCACCGGCCCGAAAATCTCCTCCTGGGCGATGGTCGACTTATTGTCGACGTCGGCGAACAACGTCGGCTCGATGAAATAGCCGCGATTGAGGTGGCTCGGCCGGCCGCCGCCGGTGACGAGCGTCGCGCCCTCTTCCTTGCCCTTGGCGATATAGCCTTCGACGCGCTCCAACTGGCGCTGCATCGCCAGCGGACCCATCTCGCTTGCCGGATCGTCCGAATAGCCGACGCGCACGCTCTTCATCTCGGCGGCGATCGCTTCAGCGATCTCGTCATGGCGGTTGGCGGGGACGATCGCGCGGCTCAGCATCGCGCAGACCTGGCCCGACAGCATCGTGATCGTGCGGCCGAGGATCTTGGCGACGGCCTCGGTCGGCATGTCGTCGCGTACGATCGCGGCGGACTTGCCCCCCAGTTCGAGCGTGACGCGCGCGATCCGCTCGCCCGCCACGCTGGCGATGCGGCGGCCGGCGACGGTCGATCCGGTAAAGCTGATCTTGTCGACGAGCGGCGAGCGGACAAGATGGTCCGCCGCCTCGCGATGCGAGGGGACGAGGTTGAGGACGCCCGCCGGAAGGCCGGCCGCCTCCGCCGCTTCGGCGATGAAATAGGCCTCCAGCGGCGTTTCGGGCGAGGGCTTCATCACGACGGTGCAGCCGGCGACGAGCGCGGGCGCCACTTTCTGCGTCATGATTGCGTAGGGCACGTTCCACGGCGCGATCGCCGCCACGACGCCCACCGGCTCATGCACGACATAGGCGTTCTTGCCCGGCACGTCGGTATGGCGCTTCGCCGCCCAGGCGAATTTGTCGACATAACCGACATAGCGCTCCAGCGTCCCCGTGCCCGTCTGGATCATGAAGGGCGCCATCGTCGCCAGCGCGCCCATCTGCGCGGTATAGGCCTTGGCGATCTGGTCGTGCCGCGCCTTCAGCCAGTCGGCCATCGCCTGCACCTTCGCCGCGCGTTCGGCGGGGGCCATCATGGGCCAGGGGCCGTTGTCGAACGCGTCGCGCGCGGCCTGCGCGGCGGCGTCCATATCGGCCTCGCGTGCCTCGGCGACGCGGGCGACCACCTGCTCGCTATTGGGCGAGACGATCTCGATCATCCCGCCGGCGGCCGGCGCGACCCACGCGCCGCCGATGAAGAGTCGATCGGGGTGGGAGAGCGAAACGCCCTCGGGAAGAAGCCGGTCAGCCATGCGAAATCCTCTCGATGTGAAAGCGATCGATCATAACAGATGTTTCAATCGGGACTAGAGTCGATTCTGGCCAAGCATACAGGATTCCATGAATTCCTGTCCGGCGGAACTGACGGAAGGTATTCGGCGCAGACATCCTCCGTGCTCGTCATCCGGCGGAAGGCCCATGGACTCGGCGGGCCTACGTATCAATCGACTCCACCCATCCATCGATTCGGCTTTCGCCGGAATGGCGGAGAATTTGCCTTTCCGCATGGACGCACGGCGCCCACCCGTTCATTCTCCCGCTTCGGCGATCTGCGCCAGATAGCCGTCGTCGATGATCCGGATCTTGCCCTGCGATAGCTCGATCACCCCCGCCTCGGCCCATTGGGCGAGCTGGCGGTTGATATTCTCGCGGCTCATGCCGACGAAATTGCCGAGTTCGCTCTGGCTGAGATCGCCCGCGAGGCGGTGGCCGTCGGCTTTCTGGTCGGTCAGCCGCTTGAGGAAGCGCGCGAGACGGGGACCGGCGGCGAAGGCGCGATCGCTTTCGATCGTCGTATCGGTCTCGCGCAGGCGCACGGCCATCTCGCGTAGCATACGGATCGCGACCTTCGGGTGCTCCTCGATGAAGCGCTCGAACGCGTTCCGGGTGATTCGCAGATAGCTGCCGGCATAGCGCGCGGTGGCGGAGGCGGTGCGCTGACCGCCGTCGAGCAGCGCGATCTCTCCCAGCACCGCGCCCGGTTCGGCATAATCCAGCACGATTTCATGTCCGTTGGCCGCAATCATGCTCACCCGCGCAATACCGGCCAACAGCAGGACGAGCGCGTCGCCCTCCTCCCCTTGCTCGAGAATCGTCTCGCCCGTCTTCATATCGTGCAAGCTGGCGGTGGCGAGCAGCGCTTCCAGTTCATCGGGGGCGCATGCTGAAAGTATCGAGTGGGGCGGCAGCATCGCCGCGATCTTGTCGGCCTTCATTATCGATTCCCCCTTTCCGAACGCAATGCGCGCCGGATGACGGGATACAGCCGGTCGTAACGCCGATACGCTACAAGGTTCCACGAAGGACGCGCCGGCCCGTCTCAGGCGCAGTGATGCCCGTCACAGCACATTATTCGCACTATCGCTAGCGCCGCTCCACGGGGAGGACGGAACAGGCGCGGGCACCGATTAATGAAACTCAAAGACTCCATCGCTATGAATGAGGCGCTTTCCGTTATCGGGCCTTTCATGCTGCACGCGCCGCTTTCCGTAACGACCACCGGGATCGCCACGAAATCCGATTCGCGGCGCGGCTGGACGGCGCGCCTGCGCGGCGGCGCGGCAGACGACGGGCGGAGCGAAGCGCTGTTCAGGGCCGCACCGTGGCTCGCGGCGATCAGCTTCGCCTGCATGCTGTTCGTCCTTTGGTCGCTCGCCCGGGTCACGCCGGCGATATGGCTTGCCGGATGGATGCTTCCGCTCACCGTGGTGGAACTGGTCCTGCTTCGCGCGCGCCGGCGGGCGGGTGGTTATGGCAAGCGCCTGTCGCGCGGCCCCGCGCTGCTCCTTTCCGCGCTGCATGCCGCGCTCTGGGCCAGCCTTCCCGCGATCGTCTTCCCGGCCCAGCCGATCGCGATCCAGCTCATGCTCGGCGGCGCGCTCGCGACGATGATGGCGGGCAGCTTTCTGCTGGCGCTCGCTCCCTTTGCCGCTTTGGGCCGCGCCGCGACGCTGGCCGCCACCCTGTTCTGGGCGCTGCACCGTGCGGGTGAGGCCGTGCCGGCCACGCTGCCGCTGTTGCTGCTCATCTATTGCGCCGCAATCGTGATCGGCTGCCTCTATGTCGACCGGCTATTGACGCGGCAGATCGCCACCGCCGATGAAGAGCGGACGCGGCGCGAGGCGATCACGCTCCTCCTCAAGGAGTATGAGGAGCAGGGCGCGGGCTGGCTGTGGCAGACCGATGCCGACGATCAGTTCACCTATGTCTCGCCGCGTATCTCGATCCTGCTTGGACGCCCGACGACGCAGCTTCTCGGGCGTTCGTTGCCCGCCGCGCTGGGCAGCGCCCCGCGGCTGGTGGCCGCGCTCGCCGCGCGCGAATCCTTTTCGGGAATAGAGGTGCAGGTCCGTACCGCGAACGGCACGCGCTTCATCCTGCTCGCCGGCAACCCGATCGTGGGCGCCGACGGCGAGCATCAGGGCTTTCGCGGCGTCGGATCGGACGTGACCGAGGTCCGGCGCAGCCAGGAACGGCTGACGCACATGGCATCGATCGACGTGCTGACCGGTCTGCCCAATCGGCAACGCGTGCGCGAGCTGTTCACCGCCGCCATCGCCGCAAGCGAGCGCGACGGCAGTCATTGCGCGATCCTGTTCCTCGATCTCGACGGGTTCAAGCCGGTGAACGACACGTTCGGCCATCCGATCGGCGATGCGGTGTTGCGCACCGTTGCGCGGCGGCTGGCGAGCGAGGTCGGCGACCAGGGCGTGGTCGGCCGGATCGGCGGCGACGAATTCGCGGTCGTCCTCGGTGCCGGCCCCAGCCGCGAGGAGGTCGAGAAACTGGGCCAGCGCCTGATCCGTGCGGTCGCGGTGCCCTATCCTTTCGAAGGGACGGAGATACGGATCGGTCTGTCGATCGGCTGCGCCTTCGCGCCCGTCGACGGGACGAGCGTCAACGAACTGCTGCTCAAGGCCGATCTCGCTCTGTATCAGGCGAAATCGATGGGACGCGGCATCTTCCTCCATTTCGATGCGAGGATGCAGCGCGCCGCCGAGGAGCGGGTGAAGCTGGAACAGGACCTGCGCCAGGCGCTCGGGCGCAACCAGTTCCAGGTCTATTATCAGCCGATTGTCAGCGCCCAGACGCAGAAGGTCATCGGGTTCGAAGCGCTGCTGCGCTGGAATCATCCCACGCGCGGATCGGTCCCGCCGTCGGACTTCGTGCCGATCGCCGAGGAGACCGGGCTGATCGCCGAAATCGGCGAATGGGTGCTCAGGACGGCGTGTCGGGATGCCGCGCAATGGCCCGACCATGTCTCGGTGTCGGTGAACCTTTCGCCGCGTCAGCTCGTCATACCGGCCTTGCCCAATGCTGTGACGGAGGCATTGGCAGCATCGCGGATCCAGCCCGGACGCCTGGAACTCGAAGTGACCGAAAGCGTGTTTATGAGCGATAGCGACGGTTCGCTCGACACCTTGCGCCGTGTCCGTTCGCTCGGCATCGGCATCTCGCTCGACGATTTCGGGACGGGCTATTCGTCACTCGGATATCTCAACAAGACGATCTTCCATACGCTGAAGATCGACGGCTCCTTCGTCCGCGATGCGGCGCGGAAAAGCGAGACCGTCTCGATCATCCGCGCGATCGTCGCGCTGGCGGACAGCTTCCGCATGACGATCACCGCCGAGGGCGTGGAGACGCCCGCCGATTTCGAGCGGATGCAGGCGCTCGGCTGCCACAAGATACAGGGATATCTGTTCGGCCGCCCCGTGCCCTTCGCCGAGACGCTGCGCCTCGTTGGCGCCTCCTGGGATTTCGGGATACGCCGGGCAAGCTGAGGGGCAGGCTTCATCCCGGGCGGGAAAGCCGCTAGACACCTCGCCATGGCGCTTTTCGGCCTCGGCAAGGAACCGTTCTTCGAAGACAAGAACCGCGCCTTCTGGATTCTCCAGTCGGCGGGGTGGACGGGCTATTTCATCCTCCGTTCACTGGGCGGGCTCGCCAATGCGATGGGGCTGCTCTTTATCCTGCCGACTGCACTCACCACCGCGACCGGCTATTCGCTCACTCTGCTGATGGCGGCGATCTTCCGCCGTCTCATCGATCAGAAGCCGATCATCACCTGGGGTGTCTCGATCGTCATCCTGATTCTCGCCTCGGCCGCCTTCTCGACGATTGAGGTGTGGGCGCACGCCACTTTCTATCGCCCCGGATCGATGCCGGTGGGGATCGAGTTCTTCGGCGCGATCCTGCTCGATTTCGCGCTGCTCGCGGCCTGGTCGGCGCTCTATTACGGCATCAATTTCCATCTGATGCTGCAACGGCAGACCGATCAGCTCCAGCGGCTTGAGACGCAGGCGTCGGCGGCGCAGCTCGCGATGCTGCGCTATCAGCTCAATCCGCACTTCCTGTTCAACACGCTCAATTCGATCTCGACGCTGGTGCTTTTAAAGCAGACCGACCGGGCGAACGCGATGCTCTCGCGTCTCTCCTCCTTTTTGCGCTATACACTGGCCAACGAACCCACCGGCCAGGTGACGCTGGCGCAGGAGGTCGAGACGCTGAAACTGTATCTTGAGATAGAGAAGATGCGCTTCGAGGAGCGGCTGCGCCCCTCCTTTGCGATCGAGCAGGCGGCCGCGCGCGCCCGCCTGCCGTCGCTGCTGCTCCAGCCATTGGTCGAAAATGCGATAAAATATGCGGTGACGCCGCAGGAAGAGGGCGCGGACATCAATATTGAAGCACGGGTTGCGATGGATCGGGTGCAGATCACGGTATCCGATACGGGCCCGGGCTTGATCGAGGGCAGCAATCGCCCCACCTATTCGACAGGCGTGGGCCTCGCGAACACACGGGAGCGGCTGGCCCAGGCCTATGGCGCGGACCACCGTTTCGAAATTGTCTCGGAACGGGGGGGCGGGTTTGGCGTCATGATCGAAATTCCGTTTCAGACCGAACCCAAGGAAGCCCCATGACAATTCGCACCATCCTCGTCGACGACGAGCCGCTCGCCATCCAGGGTTTGCAGCTCCGTCTCGAGGCACATGAGGATGTGGAGATCCTCGACACCTGCCTGAACGGCCGTGAGGCGATCCGCGCCATCAAGACGCACAAGCCCGATCTCGTCTTTCTCGACATCCAGATGCCGGGATTCGACGGCTTTTCGGTCATTCAGGGGTTGATGGAGATCGAGCCGCCGCTGGTCGTCTTCGTCACCGCCTTCATGGATCATGCGGTCCGTGCCTTCGAAACCGACGCGGTGGATTATCTGATGAAGCCGGTGGAGACTGACCGGCTGGCCGATACGCTGGACCGCGTCCGCCTGCGCCTTGCGGAGAAACGGTCGGTCGAGGAAGCCGGGCGGCTGAAGGAAGTGCTGGCCGAAGTGGCGCCCGAGGCCGCTGAATCGCTACCCTGTGCGATCGACACGCCGGCCTCCAGCCGGTTCGAGAAACTCATCAATATCAAGGATCGCGGCCAGATATTCCGGGTCGACGTCGACACGATCGAGCGGATCGATGCGGCGGGCGACTATATGTGCATCTATACCGGCGACAACACGCTGATCCTGCGCGAGACGATGAAGGATCTGGAAAAGCGCCTCGATCCGCGCCGCTTCCAGCGCGTACACCGCTCGACGATCGTCAATCTCGATCTGGTGAAGCAGGTGAAGCCGCACACCAACGGCGAATGCTTCCTCGTCCTCGATTCGGGCGCGCAGGTAAAGGTCAGTCGCAGCTATCGCGACGTGGTGGCGCGCTTCGTTCACTAGACAATATCTGCCCGCCTTGACGGGGAGAAATATCCCGCAAGCCTCCCCGTCCTTCCCGCGAAGGCGGGATCCATATGCACGGTCACCGCAGCAGGTCGACACATGGGTCGTATGGATTCCCGCCTTCGCGGGAACGGGAGATTTTGGGGCACCGAAGGGCCGGATCAAGCGGCGGCAATTGTCGCTCAATTCCATACAAGTCACACAGCAATAATCAGCGCCGTCGCCTCAGCGGAAGCCGGGGGAAAAGGACTCGGCTTGACCTGTCGCGAACCGTCGGTTCAGGCCTTGCCCGGCGCGAAGGTGAGGGCGACGCCGTTCATGCAATAGCGCTTGCCCGTCGGCGGGGGGCCATCGTTGAAGACATGGCCGTGATGCCCGCCGCACCGGGCGCAATGAACCTCTGTGCGCGCAAAGCCCAGTTCATGGTCGACGCTGGTGCCCACCGCATGCGGCAGCGGCGCCCAGAAGCTCGGCCAGCCCGTGCCGCTCTCGAACTTCGTCTTGGATGAGAAGAGCGGCTGTCCGCACCCTTTGCACAGGAAATGGCCGGCGCGATGCTCCTTGAGCAGCGGGCTTGATCCCGGCGCCTCGGTCGCCGCGTGGCGCAGGGACCGGTACGCCAGGCTGTCGGCGCCGCCGAGCTTCGCCTTCCACTGCGCATCCGTCAACGTATAAGGAAATTTGCCAGTGGCCGCGCGGCCGGTCGTGATGATGGCGAAGGCCAGTCCCGCGGCTCCGGCACCAAGCAACGAACGCCGTGTCATATCCATGATCTCTCTCCCGTGGCGACGCACGCGCGGGGGGAGATCCTCAGGCAACGTGCCGACGTCTTTTCAAAAAGGTACGTCCGGAACGCCCTGATTTCAAGACGCTGGTTCGAAAGCGGGCGGCGGCGATCCGAATGATTGCGGCCACCCAGAGCGCCTGCCACGCGATCGCGAGCAGATGGGGCCATAGTTCGGGACGCTCGGCGGCGCGGGCGATCATCGCGAAAGGCGAGCTCCACGGAAACAACGTCGCCGCAATGGCGAGCCCGCCGTCGGGCTGCCCCACGGCGCTCGACGCGAAGGCGACGACACCCAGTTGCGCCATCGTCACCGGCATCGAGAGCGTCTGCACCTCGCGCACCGTTGAGGCATGTGCGCCGATGCCGAGGAAAAGCGAACCCAGCAGCAGATAACAGCCGACGAAGTAGATGAGGCCCAGCGCCGCGAAGGCGGGCCAGCCGACCGCCGGCGGCGAAATCGCGCCGCCCGGCGGGGCGAAGGCCAACAGCGCGACCATCGCCGCGCCGCCCCAGATCGCGATGCCGGTGAGCGACATGCCGAGCATCGCGATCATCTTGCCGAGGAAGATCGCATCGACCGGCACGGCTGCGGCCAGCACCTCGATCACCTTGTTCGATTTCTCCTCGATCAAGTTCGACAGCAGCATCCCCGCCAGGATCATTGTCAGCAGCATCAGCAGGAGCTGGCCGAGCCGCGCGATCGTCGTGTGCGACGCGGCATTGTCGCCCGCTGCCTGATCGACGAAGCGCGTTACGATCGCGACCGGTGCGGGAAATGCAGCTCCGGTCCGCGCGATCGCCTCCGCCTGACGCGCTTCGTCATAGATCAGGCCGAGGCCGCTTTTGACGGCGGTGACGGGGCCGCGCGGACCGACCAGCAGCGGCTTTTGCAGACCTCCCCGCGCCACGACGATCGCGCCATGTGCGTCATCAGCGAGCAGCGCGCGCGTCTGTGCGTCGGCATCGCCCTGCGGCGCGACGAGTTGAAGGTCGGGCAGCGAATCGCCGCCCAGCCGCGTTGCGAGGCGACGGCGCGCGGCGACGAAGGCCGCGCCCTCGGCGGGCGGCGCGACCAGCACGACCGTCACCCGCGACGACTGGCGATCGGCGTCCGCGCCAACGGTGCCGAAGAAAAAGCCCGCGACGATTGGCAGCAACGGACCGATCAGGAAGAGGAGGAACGCCTTCGACCAGACGCTCGCGACATAATCGCGCCGCGCAATGACGAGCGCCGCGCGCCATAATTCCCTCATGCCGCCTCCTCCGGACCCGGCACATTCATCGCGCGCGCCGCCGCCTCGCCGGCGATGGCGACGAACGCATCGTGCAGCCCCGGCCGTTCGATCGACAGCGTTTCGATTCCCGCCTCGCCTGCGATCAGCGCCTGCAGCAGCGGTTCGATCCCGCCATCGGGCAGCTCGAACCGCCAGAGACCGCCTTCGCGCCGCGCATCGGCGGGCAGCGCGGCGCGCCACGGCCCCCCTTCCGCGCGCGTACCGAGCCGGACGCGCGGCTTCAGTCGCGCCCGCGCCTCACCCACCGCGCCGTCGAAGCGGATGCGGCCGCTGCCGAGGATCGCGATCCGCTCACACAATCGCTCGGCATGGGCGATGACGTGGGTGGAGAAGATCACCGTCACCCCCGCCGCCGCCTGCGCGCGAATCAGCTCTTCCAGCCGGCCTTGGCTGAGCGCGTCCAATCCCGCGAACGGCTCGTCCAGGACGATCAGCCGGGGCCGGTGGACGAGTGTGCCGAGTAGTTGCACCGTCTGCGCCATGCCTTTGGACAAGGTGCGAATCGGGCGCGCCGCCGCCTCCGCCAGCCCGTAGGCGGCGAGCAGGTCGTCGGCGCGCACGCGCCCCTCGGCCAACGGCAGGCCACGCAGCGCGCCCATGAACGCGATCGCGTCGCGCGGCTTCATCGCGGGATAGAGGCCCCGCTCCTCGGGTAGATAACCTACTTCATGCGCGGCGCGGAGCGGTATCGCATGGCCGAGCAGGCGGCGCTCGCCCGCATCGGGATCGATGATGCCAAGCAGGATGCGCAGCAAGGTTGTCTTGCCCGCGCCATTGGGGCCAAGAAGGCCAAAGATCGTACCCGCCGGCACGTCGAGGTCGATGCTGTCGAGCACGCAGGCGTTGCCGAAGCGCTTGGCCAACCCGCGCGCCTGAATGGCGCCGGCGGTCATTCAGCGCGCTTCCTTGCGCCGGCTGAGCGCGGCAATGCATGAGGCGCGATCGAAATCGTCACCGTTCGGCCGCCGCGCGTCGATGTAGCGGACCACCGGCTCCTTGCCCGCCACCGGCGGATAGAGATAAGCGTCGAGCACGCAGACGGGGCCGACATATTGCAGCTTGCGCGCCGGGGGCTCGCGCACGTCGAGATCGGGATCGCCGAACAGTATCTGCAAGGCGCGGGCATCTTGGCCCATCACGCGGTCGAGGCCCGACGCCTCCAGCACCGGTACGGCCGGCGCGCGCGGGGCCTGCTGCGCAGTGGTCGTGCAGGCGGCGAGCAAAAGAGTAAGGCCGATGCCGGCGAGCGGACGAAGGCGCATCATCCGCCTTTCCTTAGAGCAGCTTCCGTCGCCGGGGGAAGCCGCATTCGATGCATTTGTCCCGACGCGCGACAGCCACCGCCTTGCCCCCTCGCTCTATTGTTCTGCTTCCAAACCGTGTCACTTCCTTTGATTTGATTCTTAATCATTTTCCTGCGACACGATGATGACTTCAGGAGAGAAAGTGATGGCGTCGATTTCCGTGGCGATCGATCCGGCCGAGCCCGCCGTGGAGACGGGCTGGCCGAATGCGCGGCGCGCCTGGTACACGGTCGTCATCCTCGCGCTCGTCTCGATGATGTCGAACATCGATCGCGGCATCATCAACCTTCTGGTCGAATCGATCAAACGCGATCTCGTTCTGTCCGACACGGCGGTCAGCCTGCTCGTCGGTTTCGCTTTCTCCTTTTTCTACATGATCACGGGGCTGCCGATGGCGCGTGTCGCCGACGCGCGTAGCCGCAAGGTCATCCTGACGGCCGGGCTCACGCTCTGGAGCGCGGCGACCGCGCTCTGCGGGCTCGCCCAGTCCTTCTGGCAGCTTTTCGCGGCGCGCGGGCTGGTAGGGGCGGGCGAGTCGGTCAAGGGCCCCTGCTCGATGTCGATGATCTCCGATCTCGTGCCGCGCGATCGGCTACCGCGCGCCTTCGCTATCTATCAACTCGGTATCACCGGCGGCATGGCTGGATCGATGATCATCGGCGGCGTGCTGATCGGCCTCCTCTCGCACATGCCGCCGATCGAGTTGCCCGCCGGGCTGGTCATCAAGGACTGGCACATGGTGTTCCTGCTGTGCGGCATTCCCGGCCTGCTGCTTGCGCTGCTGATGGTTCTCACGGTGCGCGAGCCGGTGCGGCGTGGGCGCAAGAACAAGGGATCGGTGCCGATCCGCGAGGTGGCCCGCTTCGTCGGCGGCAATTACCGCATCTATCTGCCGCTGCTGCTCAGCATCGCGATCGGATCGATCGAAAATTTCGGCATGCTCGTTTGGCGCCCCGCCTTTTTCGAGCGGACCTATGGCTGGGGCCCGGAGATCATCGGGCCGCTCATTGGCGTCATCATGCTCGTCGCGACGCCGGTGGGCCTCGCGCTCGGCACTGCGCTCGCCGAATATTTCATCCGGCGCAAGCGCGACGACGCGATGCTGCGCGTCTGTTTCCTCTCGCACCTCATCTCGCTGCCGCTCGCCATCGCGACGCCGCTGATGCCGACGGCCTGGACGGCGCTGGCGATGGGCATGGCCGCGTCGATCGCGGGGGCGATGTCGGCGCCGGGGCAGAATTCGGCGATCCAGATCATCACCCCCAACGCGATGCGCGGGCAGGTGAGCGCCATCTACCTGTTCACGATCAGCGTTATCGGCGGCGGCTTCGGACCGACCGCGATCGCGCTCATCACCGACTATGTCTTCGGCGATCCGGCGATGCTGCGTTACGCGATGGCCTCTTTCGCGGCGATTGTGGCGCCGATAGGGCTGGGCCTGATCTGGCTGACGCTGAAGCCCTACGCCGCCGCGATCCGCGCGCTGCCCGATTGATCGGCGTCAGGCCGCCGGTTGGCGGAACAGGCCGGCATGTGCCTCGCGCAGCACATTCTTCTGCACCTTGCCCATCGTGTTGCGCGGCAGCGCATCGGCGAACAGCACCGCCTTCGGCCGCTTGAAACCGGCGAGCCGGGTGGCGAGCGCGGCGAGAATGTCCGCCGCGGCGGGGGCGGCCCCCAGCCGCGGTACGACGACCGCCACCACCGCCTCGCCCAAATCGCCGTGCGGCACGCCAATCACCGCCGATTCCTCGACGCCGTCCAGCAGGTCGATCTCGCTTTCTACTTCCTTGGGATAGACGTTGAGCCCGCCACTGATTACCAGATCCTTGCCGCGCCCGACAATTTCGACATAGCCGTCCGCGCTGATCCGGCCGAGATCGCCGGTGATGAAGAAACCGTCCTCCCGGAACTCGGCGGCGGTTTTCTCAGGCATCCGCCAATAGCCCCGGAACACATTCGGGCCGCGCACCTCGATCATTCCGATCGCGCCCGGCGCAAGCGGCGCGCCGCTCGCCTCATCGACCACGCGCACCTCGACGCCGGGCAGCGCAGGGCCCACCGTGCCCGGCCGCCGCTCGTCCTCATAGGGGTTCGACGTGTTCATGTTCGTCTCGGTCATGCCATAGCGTTCGAGGATCACATGGCCCGTCGCCTCTTGCCAGGCGCGATGCGTCTCGGCGAGCAGCGGCGCCGATCCCGAAATGAACAGTCGCATCCCCGCCGTCATCACCCGATCGAGCCGGCCATCAGCGAGCAGGCGGGTATAGAAGGTCGGCACGCCCATCAGCACCGTCGCGTCGCGCATCCCCGCGACCAGCATGTCGGCATCGAAACGGGGCAGCAGGCGGATCGATGCGCCCGACAGTAAAGAGACGTTGATCGCCACGAATAGCCCATGGGTGTGATAGATGGGCAATGCGTGGAGCAGCCGGTCCTCGGGGCCGAAGCGCCACGCCGCCGCAAGTGTAGCGGCGTTCGACAGCAGATTGCCGTGGCTCAGCATCGCCCCCTTCGAACGACCGGTGGTGCCCGACGTGTAGAGGATAGCCGCAAGATCATCGGGCGAACGCGGGACATCGTCGAACCGCGTCGGCAAGGCATCGACCCCGTCGAGCAGCGTGCCACCCTGACCGTCATCCTCCAGCGTGCACAAAGTCGCGCCCACCTCGGCGGCCAGTAGAGCGCTCTGCTCCGCTTTTCCGGGCGACACGACGAACAGGCGCGGCTCGGCATCGCCGAGGAAATAGGCAACCTCAGCCGGCGTATAGGCGGTGTTGAGCGGCAGATAGATCGCGCCCACACGCAGGCTGGCGAGATAGAGGACCAGCACCTCGGCGCTCTTCTCCACCTGCACGGCGATGCGATCGCCCGGCTCCACGCCGAGCATGACGAGGCGATGAGCAAGCCGGGCGGCGCGTTCGAACAGCGCCGCATAGGGGATCGTCCGTCCATCGGGCAGGATCAGGGCGGTGCTCGCCGGCGGCTTTCCAGCGGATAGCGCGGCAAACAGATTTCCGGTCATCACCCCCTCCACAGCCCTCAACCTATCGGGCCAGATGCCGCACCGCCGCCAGTGCCGCCGTTGCGCCGTCGCCTGCGGCGCTTGCCAGCAGGGCGGCGGCGCCGCTCCTGATATCGCCGGCCGCGAACAACCCCGGCCGATCAGTCTCCAGCGCGGTGTTGGTGACGATCGCGCCCCCTGCATCACGTGCGACGAAATCGCCGAGGAAATCGCTCGCCGGCACCAGCCCCGCATAGAGGAATACGCCCGCGCAAGGCAATTCGGACGAGGCGCCGTCCGCGCCACGCAGCCGCACGCGCGTAACCTGTTCGTCTCCCTCGATCCCGACGACCTCGCTGTTCCCGACAAGGCGCACATTCGGCAGGGCTGCTACACGGTCGCGTGTGCCCTGCTGCGCATGCGGGGCAGCCTCGCGGTGAACGATCGTCACCTCACTCGCCAGCCCGGCGAGCAGTTCCGCCTCGTCGAACCCTGAATCGCCGCCGCCGACCACCACCACTGGCTTATCCTGGAAAAAGGGCCCGTCGCAGGAGGCGCAGTGCGAGACGCCGCGCCCCTCGAAATCGCCCTCGCCCGGCACGTCGAGTGCCCGGCGGCGCGATCCGGCGGCGACGATCACCGCGCGTGCGAGGACCTCGCTTTCGAAGCCGATCAGGCGGAAACCCGCGCCCTCCGCTTCGATCCGCTCGATGGTGTCGAACTGGAAGTCGGCGCCCGCCTCCTCCGCCTGCTGTTGCAGCATCGGGCCCAGCTCATAACCCGCGACACCTTCCGCGAAGCCGGGGAAATTGGCGATCCGCTCGACCGTCGATATCTGCCCGCCGGGGGCCAGTTGCTCGATCACGAGCACGCCGATGCCGTGGCGCGCCGCGATCTGCGCGGCGGTAAGCCCGGCAACGCCCGCGCCGATGATGGCGAGATCGGTTTCGCGCCGCACGCCTATCGCCAATCGTCGATGCGGATCGAGGCGCGCAGGCCGGCGCCCATGATCTGCCAATAACCGTTGGTTTCGCCGCCGACGACGACGACGTTGATGTCCTGCTTGCGGAACATCGGGATCGGCGTATCGGGCGCGGCCTTCAGGTTCGTCGCCATCGGCTCCACGCCCAGCGTCGCGTTAGGATAAATATAATTCTGGACGAGCTGCATGTCCCAATAGCGCGCGGCGGGCATGCGCGCCGTCTCATGGACGAAGTCTATGAGCTTCTCCTTGGTGTCGAAGTCGCCGCGATCGATGAACTGGCGCGCGGTGATCGGATCGAGCAGCAGGGTCGGCGGACCGACCGTATCGACCGCGAGCAGCATGTCGCGCACATGCTCGCGCCAGAAGGTCTTGCGCAGGCCGAGCCCGAACGAGGTCGAGCGGCAGCCGAAGAAGATGCTGACGACGCTATCCTCCTTCGCAAAGCCCTTCTGGACGTGGAGCGGCTCCCACGGGCTGCGCTCCTCATTCTCGGCGAAGGTCACGCTGTTGTAGCTGTAGCTGTTGCCGAGCGAGCCCATAAAAGTCTCGCCGGGTACCGCGCCGCCCTGCAGATTCTGCGACAGCAGGCCATAGGCACGGCCGATCGTCGCATTGGCATGATTGAACGGGCCCATCGCGCCGATGCCGCTGTTCATGCCGATCTCGTCGCGGATCGGGCCGTTGACGACAACCATCGCCGATCCCGAACTCGATGTGCTGCCCCGCGCCGATATGCCCGAGGCGGCGAGCGCGAGGATCACGGGGAAATAAGCCGGCCGTGCGCCCGCCATGACGGCGTTCACCGCGACCTTTTCGACCGTATATTCCCACGGACCCCGGTTCGCCGTGGGCTGCATGCGCCCCACTACCTCGTCGGGCCGCCGGCTGGTACCCGCCAGCATCGCCGCGACACGCTCCTCGGTGGGCAGCATGATGGGGAGCATGTCGGTCCAGCGGTTGCGGAGAAACAGCTCGTGCAGCGCCTCTTCGCTGTCCGGCTCGACAAGCCGCGGGGTGGAGCGCGGGAAGATCGGTGCGGGCGGCGCGGGCATCCTGGTGAGCCCCTCGATGATCTCGGCCATCACGGGCAGGCCGCTCACCGGATCGTCGCCCTCGACATAGGCGCGCAGCTCTTCCGCGCTCTTGCCCATCACCGGCTGCGGCACGAAGACCGTGGGCGCGGCAGCCAACCCCGCCATCCGCGTCACCGAACGGACCACGCGGTCGAATTTGCCGGTGTGGACCGCCACGGTCGGGATGCCGTATTTTGTCTCCAGCGTCACCGCATGCGTTGCCACCGCTGGCGCACAGGTGCTGCAATGGCCGACGCCGAGGATCGCCGCGTCGCCATCCGCCTTGATCCTGGCCCACAATTCGGGATCGTCGCGCCCATAATAACCCGACAGCGACACCAGCCTGGTTGTCACGCCCGGCATTTTGTCCGCGAACCACGCGACGATTTGTCGCAGCAGCTCGATCGAATCGTCGAAGCGGCTGTCGACCAGATAGATCGTCTTGCCGTCCAGATCCTCCAGCCGGGGCGCGAGTTGCTTGGGCGTTACGGCGGGTGGATAGCCCATCGGATTATGGACGCTGACCTTTTCGGCGGTGGGCGAAGAGGCGACGGCGACGCTCATTCGGTTACTCCAGATACCATGGCTGCGCGGTCGCCCTGCGGCCGCGACTGGCGCAGGATCCGTCGAACCATGCCTTTTCAATTCGGTTGAAAATAAACGGTTGTCAACACATATCGTTTGGGGGCGCCTAAAATGCTTTTCTTGTCCGCCCTGCCGTGCAAAGAGACAGCGCCAACAAAGGTGTGGAACGATGCGGAAAAACGCGAAGCAGACACAGGCTGAAAGCGGCGTGCCTGAGCCGGAGCCCGCCGCTGGCAAGTTGGCGTTGGGCCTGATGGCGACGCGCATCGGCTTTCGCCTGCGCCTGTTACAGTCGCTCCTCGGCAGCCGGGTCGTCGCCGCGTTCGCGCCCTATGGTCTCCGGCCCGGCGCCTTCACCACCATGGCGCTGATCAAGGCCAATCCGGGCTGCTCTCAGGTTGATCTCGCGCGCGATGGCGGGCTGGACAAGTCGGCGCTGGTGGCGATCGTCGACGAGCTGGAAGCGCGCGGGCTTGCCCGGCGCGGCCGTTCTTCCGAAGACAGGCGCCGCAACACGCTTTCGCTCACGCCTGAAGGCGAAACCGTGATGAATGAGATGTACCGCGTTGCTTATGCCAGCGAGGCGCCGGTCCGCGAGGCGCTGGGCGCCGATCTCGAACATTTCGAAGAACTGGTGGAACGCGCCTATCAGGCGGTCGTGCGCGCAAACGAACAGGGCTGAGGAAAAGCACTCGGTTACCCGGGCCCCGCTATTTTCGCGCCGCGCCGATCCAGTCTGCTACCTCGACCGCAACCTGATTGGCCGCCGTGTTGAGCGCCGCCGCCGTGTTGATGGGGCTGTCCGACGCCGCGGGGACGCGGGCTTCGAAGCGGCGGGTCTCGATCGGCGCATCGCCGCCGCGCGCCAAGGTCGCGACATAAACGACGACGCCTTCGAGACGGCCGCGGTCGAGTTCGAAATGCTCCAGCGTGCCGGTGAGGCGGATACCGGGGCTCAGCGAATATTGCCGGACGTCGAGCACCGGCCGCCCCGTCCGCCCCGCGATCACGTCGGCCAGCAGGTCGCGGAACAGGCGGTTGGGCGTGTCGGCCCAGAGCGTATCCTTGAAATAGGCCAGTCGCCCGCCGGCGCTGATGACGGGCACGCGCTGTACGTTGAGCGCCTGTCGCGCGCGGGGCGTCAGCACCGTTACCGCCTCGCCCGGACGCACTGTCTGCGCCGCGCCCGCCTCGGGGCTGATCTGCGGCGTGAGCGTGAGCAGGTTTGTCGGCGGCTTGCTGCCCAGGCTGACACATCCGGCAAGCGGCAGGGCGGCGAGGAGGGTCAGGAGGGCGCGCGGGCTCATGGGTGTTTTCCGGGCTTGTAATCGGGAAGCTTGGGACCGCCGATCAGCCCGCCCGCGCCGCCATTGTCGATCTTGCGGGCAACGTCGGTCAGGGCTTCGGCCATGTCATTGAGATTGCGGACAAGTTGGTTCACCTCGGGGATCGTCTGGGTGGAGAAGGTCCTGAGTCCCGGCCGCGCCTCGTTCACCGCGCCTTCCAACGCCGCCATGCTGTGCGCGGCCGATTCGCTCGCGCGGCGCAGATTCTCGCCGGCGGGGCCGAGCGAGCTGTTCGCGCTCTCGGCCAGAGCGCCGATCTTGTCCGCCGCCTCGCCCGCCTGGCGGATGGCGAGGCGCGTCTCGGCGAAGGTCGCCCGGATATCGGGGGCACTGTCCGCCAGTGCGCCCGACAGCCGATCGATATTGCCCAGGATATTGTGGATCGATTTCTGATTGCGATCGTCGAGCAGCTCGCCCAGCCGCTCGGTCAATGTCGATATCTGTTCGAGCAGTTTCGGCGCATTGTTGATCAGTTCGCCCAGTGCGCCCGGCTTGGTCGGGATGACGGGAACGCCGAACGGGCAGGCCGCGCTCGGCTCGTCACCGGGGCAGGAGATGCGCGGCGCCCCCCGGATCGCGCCGTCGAGGTTGATCTGGCTGACGCCGGTGAAGCCGACGCCCGCGATCGTCGCGGTGGTGCCCTGGAGGATCGGCGTCTTTTCGTCGACCGAGATGCGCACCCGCACGAATTCGGGCTGCTTCGGCATCAGCTCGATCTCCTTCACCTGTCCCGAGGGCACGCCCGAGAAAGTGACGGTCGATCCCTTGGCGAGCCCATCGACCGACGTCTTGAAGAAGATGTCGTAATCCTGCTTGCCGCCGCCCGAGACGCGCGCCAGCCAGACGGTGAAGATCAGCACCGCGGCGAGCAGCGCCAGCACCACGCCGCCGACGAGGATATGGTTCGAGCGCGTTTCCATCAGGGCCTCGCGCGCCCGGCTGGCCGAAGATGTCTGGACAAGACGATCATGCTCCCCCCGCGCCGGTCCGCTTCGCCGTATCGGCGGCGGCCCGCCCGCGCGGGCCGTTGAAATATTCCTGGATCCACGGATGATCCAACGCCAACAGTTCCGGGATCGTTCCGATCGCCACCACCTTGCGATCGGCCAACACCGCTACCCTGTCGCAGATCGCGTAAAGCGTGTCGAGATCGTGGGTGATAAGGAAGACGGTGAGGCCCAGCGTTTGCTGGAGCCCCTTGATAAGCTCATCGAAATTGGCGGCGCTGATCGGATCGAGCCCCGCCGTCGGCTCATCGAGGAAGAGCAATTCGGGATCGAGCGCCAGCGCCCGGGCGAGCCCCGCGCGCTTGCGCATGCCACCCGACAGCTCGGACGGATATTTGGGGCCGGTGCCGGCTTCGAGGCCGCTCATCACGATCTTGTAGCAGGCGATCTCGTCGAGCATCGATTCGGACAGATGCGGATAATATTCGCGCAGCGGCACCTCGATATTCTCGGCCACCGTCAGTGTCGAAAAAAGCGCGCCATTCTGGAACAGCACCCCCCAGCGGCGGCGCACCGCGCTCGCCGCCGCCTCGTCGCCGCCGAGCATCGGCACGCCGAACACGCTGATCTCGCCCGCCTCCGGCGGCTGAAGGCCGATGATCGATCGCATCAGCACCGACTTGCCGGTGCCCGATCCACCGACAACGCCCAATATCTCGCCCTTGCGGACGGTGAGGTCGAGGTCTTCGTGGACGACCTGCTCGCCAAAGGCGTTGCGCAGGCCTTTCACCTCGATTACGGCCTCGTCCGCCGGCTTGCGCGCGTTCTCGTTCATACCCAGCCGATCGAGCTGAAGAACACGGCGAAGAAGGCGTCGAGCACGATCACGAGAAAGATCGACTGGACGACGGCGGCGGTGGTGCGCAGGCCCACCTCCTCGGCATTGCCGCGCACCTGCATGCCCTGATAGCAACCCGCCATCGCGATGATCGCGCCGAACACCGGCGCCTTCAGCAGGCCGACATAGAGGTCGGTGATCGGCACCACCTCGCGAATGCGCTGGATGAAGGTAGCGGGCGGGATATCGAGCGAAATCCAGCACAGGATGCCGCCGCCTACCATCGCCACCAGCGACGCATAGAAGCCGAGCAACGGCATCAGCACCACGCTCGCCAGCACGCGCGGCAGCACCAGCGCCTCCATCGGCGCGACGCCGATGATCCGCATCGCGTCGATTTCCTCGGCGAGCTTCATCGAGCCGAGCTGCGCCGCGAAGGCGGAACCAGACCGCCCGGCGACCATGATCGCGGTCATCAGCACGCCCAGTTCGCGCAAGGTGATCCGGCCGACGAGATTGATCGTGAACACTTCCGCCCCGAACTGGCGAAGCTGCACCGCGCCCTGCTGGGCGATGACGATGCCGATCAGGAAGCTCATCAGGCCGATGATCGCCAGCGCATCGACGCCGACCACCTCGAACTGGCGTGCGACGGCGTTGAAGCGGAAACGGCGATGGCGGACCACCCGCCATCCCGCGATCAGCGTCGCGCCGAAGAAATCGAGCAGGCCGAGCAGAGTGACGCCCGCCTGCGCCACGCCCTGGCCGATCTGGTTGAGCACGCGCAGGAAAGGCGGCAGCGCCTCGGGCCGCGTCCGCCCCGGCTGATCGGCCTCGCTCACCTGATCGATCAGCCGCGAGGCATCCTCGTCGGCGCCGGTGATCTCCACGTCATGCGCGCGGGCGCAGCGGTGGACGATCCACGCGCCCACCGTATCGATACGCTCGACCCCGGACAGGTCGATCCGCGCGGGCGGCGCCCCGATTGCGTCGAGCCGATCGGGCAAATCGCCCAGGCTGGACAGGATCAGCGCGCCGGTAAAGCGCAGGACCGGCTGGCCATCATCGTCCTCAAGGGTAAAGTCGGCGGGCGCGCTCATGCCGGAAGACCATGCGGGAGGATTGCGCGATGGGCAAGCGTAACGACACGGCGCTTCCCGTCGCGCCTATCCCTTTGTAAGGCGGCGGCGATGACCGAAATCGCCATTTACGACATGGATCGGACGATCACGCGCGTCGCCACCTACACGCCCTTCCTGCTGCATGCGGCGGCGCGGCGGGCGCCGTGGCGGCTGGTGCTGCTGCCTTTCGTCCTCCTGTCGATGCTGGCCTATGTCGCGAAGCTGATCGATCGCGGGCGGCTGAAGGAGATCAACCAGGCGCTGTTGCTCGGCCGCCACATCGCGCCGGCCGAGCTGGCGAAGGTGGTCGACAGCTTTGCCGAAAGGACGATCGCGGCGAACATCCTGCCCGGCGCGCTGACCCGCATCGCGGCGGACAAGGCGGCGGGCCGCCGGCTGGTGCTGGCGACGGCCTCCTACCGCCTCTATTCGGCGGCGATCGCCGAGCGGCTGGGCTTCAACGACGTGATCGCAACGAGCAGCCTCGTCGGCCTCGACGGGCGAATCCGCGCCAAGATCGACGGCGACAATTGCTACGGCCCCGCCAAGCTCCGCATGATCGAAGCCTGGATGGCGCGCGAGGGGCTGGACCGCGCGCAATGCCGGATCGCCTTTTATTCGGACCATGCCTCCGATGCGCCGGTGCTCGAATGGGCGGACGAGCCGTTCGCGGTCAACGCGCACGAAAGGCTACTGCGCCTGGCGCGCGCGCGCGGCTGGCCGACGCTCGACTGGCGCTGAGCCTCCTCCAGCCATCTCCCGTCATTCCGGCGAACGCCGGAATCCATGGGCGGCGGGTCGATCCGTAACGAAGCGGGCCGAGTCCGTGGACCCCGACTTTCGTCGGGGTGACGGAAAGGAGGTTCCCCTCTAACCTCCCCGCTCGTCCACATGCCCTTCGGGATCGGGGTGGATAAGGATCTCGACGCCCGGAAATTCGGTGGCCAGCCGCGCCTCCACCTCGTCCATCACGCGGTGCGCCTCGGCGACGCTCATCTCGGGGGCGACCCAGACGTGGAACTGGACGAATTCGCGCGCCCCGCTCGATCGCGTGCGCAGATCGTGGATGCCGCGCAATTCGGGGTGCTGCTGTGCAACGGCGAGGAAATGCCGGCGCTTCTCGTCGGGCCATTCCTTGTCCATCAGCTGATCGATCGCCGTCCAGGCCGCGCCCCAGGCGCCCCAGAGCAGCCACAGCGCGATCGCGATGCCGAACAGCGGATCGGCACCGGGAACGTGGAGATATTGATCGAGGATCAGCGCGACGATCACCGCGCCGTTCAACAGCAGATCGCTTGCATAATGGATGCGATCGGCCTGGATCGCGACACTCCGCGTCGCACTGATGACATGACGCTGATAGGCGATCAGCGCGATCGTCAGCACGGTGGCGACGAGCGAGACGGCAATGCCGTAATCGGCATGCGCGGTGGCCGCCGCCTCGCCCATCCGCCCCACCGCGCGCATCGCGATCCCTATCGCCGACAGCGTGATGAGGACGACCTGGAACAAGGCCGCCAGCGCCTCCGCCTTGCCATGGCCGAAGCGATGGTCATGGTCCGCCGGCCGCGCGGCGATCCACACGCCCCACAAGGTGACGCAGGCGGCGACGAGATCGAGCCCGGTGTCCGCCAGCGAGCCCAGCATCGCGATCGAATCGGTCTTCCACGCGGCATAGCCCTTCAGCGTGAGCAGCAGCAGCGCGACCGCGATGCTGGCCAGCGCGGCGCGTGTCGTAAGCCGCCCGCGCTCCGCCGGATCGCCTGCGCGCGCGCCGCTCACGGGTAAAGCAGGCCCTCGCGCCAGCCCTCGCCCTCGCGCACGAACAGCCGCCGTTCGTGCAGGCGATGCGGGCGATCGTGCCAGAATTCGATCCGCTCGGGAAGGACGCGGAAGCCCGACCAGTCTGCGGGACGCGGCACGTCGCGTCCTTCGTAGCGCGCCCGTTCCTCCTCATAGCGCGCCTCGAACAGCGCGCGCGATTCGAGCGGGCGCGACTGATCCGACGCCCAGGCGCCAAGCTGCGAATCGCGGGCGCGCGAGGCGAAATAGGCATCCGCCTCGGCATCGTCGACCGGCTCGACCGCGCCTTCGATCCGCACCTGCCGACGGATCGATTTCCAGTGGAAGAGCAAGGCGGCGCGGGGGTTGGCCGCCAGCTCGCCGCCCTTGCGGCTTTCCAGATTGGTATAGAAGACGAAGCCGTGATCGTGCCGCTTCAGCAGCACCATCCGCACCGACGGCCGGCCCGCCGCCTCGGCGGTCGCGATCGCCATGGCGTTGGGCTCGTTGATCTCGGCGGCGGCGGCTTCGGCCATCCAGTCTTCAAACAGGGCGTGGGGGTCGTTGCTCATCGTTCCGCCCTAATCGAGGCTGGCGCCGAGGTGAAGAGCGCGAACCGATGCGCGCCGCGATGCGTTCCCCCGGGCAATGGCGAGAGGAGGCGATATGGCGAGCAACAGCCGGGCCACGTGGGAAGCGTTGCGCGACGAAGCCAAGGGCTGCACGCGCTGCCCCTTGTGGAAGCCCGCGACGCAGACGGTGTTCGGCGAAGGCCCGGTGACGGCGCGGCTGATGCTGGTGGGTGAGCAGCCGGGCGATCAGGAGGATCTGGCCGGCCGTCCCTTCGTCGGCCCCGCCGGCAAGTTGCTCGACAAGGCGCTGGGCGAGGCGGGGATCGATCGCGGCCGCGTCTACCTCACCAACGCCGTCAAGCATTTCAAATTCCGGCCGCGCGGCAAGCGGCGCATCCACTCGAAGCCCGATGGCGGCGAGATCGCGGCCTGCAAATGGTGGTTCGATCGCGAATTGCGCCTGCTCCGCCCGGCGGTGACGGTGGCGATGGGGGCGACGGCGGCGCGCGCCCTGCTGGGCAAGGTGGTGACGATCACCGCCGCGCGCGGCCGCACCCATCCGCTGGCTGAAGGGGGCGAGGGACGGGTGACGATCCATCCCAGCTTCCTGCTCCGCATGCCCGACAAGGCGCGCGCCGAGGAGGAATATCGCCGCTTCGTCGAGGATCTGGCGGAGGCGGCGCGGCGCTCGGCCTGATCGGCGAACCGTTGCGGATATGCATAATATCCCGGATAGCGCCTGCAGGGCTGGCTGCGGGACGTCCCTCAATGGCGATCGATTTTGCGCGCGAGACTGTTTCGGCCGAACATTTTGCCGATATCCTGATGCGTTCCGGCCTTGCGCCAAGGCGGCCGGTCGACGATCCGCGCAGGTTGCAGGCCATGCTCGACAACGCGAACCTGATCGTCACCGCGCGAGAAACCGATGGCGGGCGGCTGGTGGGCATTGCCCGCTCGCTGACCGACTGGAGCTATTGCTGCTACCTCTCCGATCTGGCCGTGGATGCGGCGTTTCAAGGCCAGGGCATAGGCCGGGAACTCATCCGGCAGACCCGGCGGCATGCCGGTGAAAACTGCATGTGCCTGCTCGTGTCCGCACCTGACTCCGTGGGCTTTTACCGGTCGATCGGCATGCCGCTTGCCGAACGGGCGTTCCTCTATCCCCGCCAGCGTTAATGTCGCGGGCGACTATTCCGCCGCGAGCAAAGTCTCCGCGCCGCCCAGATCGACCGAGACGAGCCGGCTGACGCCGCGCTCCACCATCGTCACGCCGAACAGGCGGTGCATCCGCGCCATGGTGACGGCATTATGGGTGACGATCAGGTAGCGCGTTTCCGTTTCCTGCGTCATCCGTACGAGAAGATCGCAGAAACGCTCGATATTGGCGTCGTCCAGCGGCGCATCCACCTCGTCGAGGACGCAGATCGGCGCGGGATTGGTGAGGAACAGGGCGAAGATCAGCGCGATCGCGGTCAGCGCCTGCTCGCCGCCCGACAAGAGGGTGAGCGCGGCGAGCTTCTTGCCCGGCGGCTGCGCCATGATTTCCAGCCCGGCTTCCAAGGGATCGTCCGAGTCGATCAGCGCCAGATGCGCCTCGCCGCCCGCGAACAGCGTGGTGAAGAGGCGGCGGAAATGCCGGTCCACCGCCTCGAATGCGGCGAGCAGGCGGGCGCGGCCCTCGCGGTTCAGGCTGCCGATCGATCCGCGCAGGCGATTGATCGCCTCGCCCAGCTCCTCGCGCTCGGCAAGGTTGGCGGTGCGGCCTTCCTCCAGTTCGCGCAACTCGCTCTCGGCGACGAGATTGACCGGGCCAAGCCGCTCGCGATCGGCGGTGAGACGGTCGAAGCGCGCCGATTCGTCCCCCGCCTCGCCCACCTCGGCGCTGGCGAAGCCGATCTTCTCGGGCAGGACGGGGGCGGGGCATTCGAAGCGTTCGCCCGCGATGCGGCCCATTTCGATCCGGCGACTCTCCTGATTCTCCAGACGCGCGGCGGCGCCGGCGCGTGCTTCTCGCGCGATGCTCAGCGCCTCCCCGGCATCGGCGAGCGTCTTTTCGGCGCGGCGCAGCGCCTCCTCGGCCTCGCTTTCGGTGTGGCGCGCGGTATCGGCCGCCGCGTCGACCCTGGCTGCGTCCTCGCTCAAGGTGACGAGCTGGGCGTCGAGGCGGGTGGGGGCGTCGGCCAGCGAGTCGGCCTCGGCCGCCAGCGTCGCGCCGCGCTTGTCCATTTCCGCGATCCGGCGGGCGGCGTCACCCGCGCGCGTCCGCCAGCCCCTCGCCTCTGTGCGCGCCGCGTCCAGCCGCCGCCGGTCCGCCTCCAGCGCGGCGGCCAGCGCGCTCGCCCGGCCGCGCGCCTCGCCCAGCGCCGCGCGCGCGGCATCGTTGGCGAGGCGCAGCTTCTCCACCGTCTCGCGCGTCGCCGCGCCGTCGGGCAGCGCCTTCACCGCACCCTCGGCCTCTTCGGCGCTCCGCCGCGCCTCGCCCGCTTCGGTGTCCGCACGTTCGGCGCGTCCGGCGACGGCGGCGCGCTGCTGGGCAAGCCGGTCGAGCGCGGCGGCGGCGGCGTCCTCGTCGCGCGCGGCGCGGCGCTGCTCGCCTTCGGCCGTGGCGAGGCGCGCGCGGGCCGCATCGGTGGCGGCCTTCGCTTCGGCCATCGCGGCGGTGGCGGCGGCGAGGCGATCCTGCGCGGCGTCTACGTCCGCCTTCGCAGGCGGCATTGCCTTGTCGAGCTCGGCAAGACGATTGACGCGGATCAGCCGCTCGGCGGCGGCGGCGCCGACATCCTCGGCGACGAAGCCGTCCCAGCGCCGCATCGCGCCCGCGCGCGTGACGATCCGCTGGCCGGGCGCGAGGGCGATCGGGCCGTCATCCGCCTCGGCCACGCCGATCTGCGCGAGGCGGCGGGCGAGTTCGGCGGGCGCATCGACATAAGCGGCGAGCGCGGTGACGCCATCGGGCAAGGCCGGATCGCCCTGCCCCGTCGCACCGCCCCAGCGCCTCTTGCCCGTCTGCCCGATCGGCGCGTCGATATCGTCGCCCAAGGCGGCGGCGAGCGCGCGTTCATAGCCCGGTGCGGCCTTGATCCGGGCGAGCGCGCGATCGGTCTTTCCACCCTCCAGCGCCCGCACCAGCGCGCGTGCCTCCGCCTCCAGCGCGGCCAGCGCGGCGCGCGCGGCGGCCCCTTCGCTTTCGGCCGTTTCGCGCGCGACGGCGGCGGCATCCCGCGCGGCCTCCGCCTCGGCGATCGCGGCGGTCGCGGCCTCCGCCTCCTGCTCGGCGGCGGTGCGGCGGGCGGCCGCCGCGTCGCGTTCGGCAAGCAACGGCGCTTCGTCGCCCAGCGCCGCTGCTTCGGCGGCGATGCGCGCGCGTTCGGCCTCGGCGCGATCGAGCCGCTGGCGCGCGGCGGCCAGCGCGGCCTCCGCCACGCGAATCTCGGCCTGCTCGGCGGCCTGGGCGGCGAGCGCCTGCGCCATCGCCACCTCGGCATCGCGCGCGGCGCGTTCGGCCTCGGCGACCTGCCCGGTCAGCGCCGTCCCCTCCGCCCCGGCGGCGGCAATGGCGGCGGCGAGCGCCTTGTCCTCTTCCGCAAGGCGGGCGAGCGCGGCGGCGGCGTCGATCGCCAGCCTGTCCTCGCGCGTGCGATCCTCAGCCAATGTCGCCTGCTGCTGGCCCAGATCGGCGATGCGCCGGTCGAGCGCGGCGCGTTCGGACCGGGCGGCGGCAAGCTGATGGCCGAGCGCCGCCTGCGCCTCGCGCGCCGCCTGCGCCTCGGCACGCCGGTCGCCCACCAGCCGCGCCGCTTCGGCCTGATGCGCCGCCGCCGCGCGCTGCGCCTCGGCCGACGCGACGACCGCCGCCTCGGCCGCCGCCGCTTCCTTCTTCGCGGCCTCGGCGGCGGCGGCGGCGTCACGCCAGCGCGCGAAGATCAGCCGCGCCTCGGCGAGCCGGATCGATTCGGACAGCGCGCGATAGCGCTCCGCCGCCCGCGCCTGCCGCCGCAGCGCATTGGCGCGCGTTTCCATGTCGGCGAGCAGATCGTCGAGGCGCAGCAGGTTCGCCTCGGTCGCGCGCAATTTCTGCTCGGCATCGCGGCGGCGGACGTGGAGGCCGGCAATGCCCGCCGCTTCCTCCAGCATCATCCGCCGTTCGGTGGGCTTGGCGGCGATCACCGCGCTGATCCGTCCCTGGCTCACCATCGCCGGCGAATGCGCACCCGTCGCGGCATCGGCGAAGAGCAGGGCAACATCCTTCTGGCGCACGTCGCGGCCGTTGACGCGATAGGCCGATCCCGCCCCGCGCTCGATCCGGCGAACGACCTCCACCTCCTCGTCGGCGTCGGCCGCCTCGTCGGCGATACGCTCGGTCAGGATCGAGACTTCGGCGAAATCGCGCGCGGGCCGATTGGTCGTGCCGGCGAAGATCACGTCGTCCATCCCGCCGCCGCGCAGCGACTTGGGGCTGGATTCGCCCATCACCCAGCGAATCGCTTCAAGCAGGTTGGACTTGCCGCAGCCATTGGGGCCGACGATCCCGGTCAGCCCCGGTTCGACGCGCAGCTCGGCGGGCTCGACGAAGCTCTTGAAGCCCGACAGCTTGAGCCGCTTGATCCGCATGGCCCGCCCCCCTGGCGCGTTTCCCCGATCAGCCCCCCGTCGCCGCGCGCAGCTTCGGCTCTAGCGACGCCCAGTCATAGACGCCATCGGCCTTGGCGCCGTTGATGAAGAAGCTGGGCGTGCCGTCGACGCCGTCCTCGACCGCCTGCTGACGAATCTTCACCAGCTTGTCGACCGCGCCCTTGTCGGCGAGGCAGGCGTCGATCTTCGATTCGGGCAGACCGCGCGCGCGGAAGAAATCGTCGAGATGGCCGGCCTTGGCGATCGCTGCGACGCGCGCCTGATCGGGCAGCGCCTGGATACGCTTCTGCTCGGCGTCCGAAATGTCCTGGAACTTCGCGCCCCAATTCTGCTGCTCGGCATAGATCTGCTCGATCAGCTTGAAGAAGGGCCCTGGCCCCTGGCAATGCGCGAGCACCGACACCGAGACATCGACCGGCTGGAGCAGGAAGTTACGGAATTCCCAGCTCACCTTGCCCGTCTTGACGAACTCGTTCTTCAGCGGCTCGGTCGCTTCCTTCGAGAAAGCGGCGCAGTGCGGGCAGGTGAGCGAGCCATATTCGACCAGCTTCACCGGCGCATCGGGATTGCCCATGCGGATGCCGCCCTCGGGCGTCTCGCTCACCACCTCGGTCCATTCGGTGCCCGCCGGCGGTGGCACGGCGGCGACCGGCGCGGAAGGCGAGGCCGCCTTGTCCGCATCCTTCTTGTCACACGACGCCGCGACGAGCGCGAGCCCAACCACCGCCCAGCGCGGATCGATCTTCCTGAACACGCAAACTCCCCTTCCCGATATGCCTCGGGCATCGTCATGCCGCGTGCATCGCGGCACGACAAGCCGCCGCTATTTCCTGAGCGCCGCGTCGATCTTCGGCTTCAGCGCTTCCCATGTCGCCGTGCCGGCCAGCAAAGTGCCGTTCAGCAGGAAGCTCGGCGTGCCTTCGATCTTGCGCCCGGTCCAGGCTTCGGTGGCCATCTTGCCCAGCCGATCCTGCTCGGCCTTGTCGGCGAGGCACGCCTTCGCCCGGTCGGCCGGCACGCCGGCGATCGAGGCCAATCCCGCCGCCCCGGCGATCGCGGAAAGCGCCTCGTCATGCGACATCGCTTTCAGCTTGTCCTGATTCGCCTGTTCATAGGCGGCGAGCTTCGGGAACCACGTCTCCTGCCCCGCGAAGACCCGGCCGGCGGCGGCGAAATAGGTGGACGGGCCGGCGCAGCGCGTGAGCAAGGCCGCCGCGAAATCCGCCGGATCGCGCAACGCATGGCGCGCCTCGATGCTGACGAGGCCGGGCCTGATATAGTCGGCGGTGAGCGGCGGCATCGCCTCGGCGGCGAAATGCGCGCAATGCGGGCAGGTGAAGGAGAGATATTCGACGATCCGCACCTTCGCGGCGGGATTGCCGAGTATATAGGCGCCGTCCGCCGTCGTCGTGACGGTGTGCGACCAGTCCTTCGCCGCCGGCGCGGCGGAAAGCGCGGCATGCGGCAGGGGCAGGAGCGCCGTCACCGCCGCCGCCAGAGCCGCGATCAGCCCGAAACCTCTCATCCTCTGTCCTCCGGCGTCTGATTCGGCCCGGCAAAGGTCGGCCCGCCCTGTGTCGCGGCCAATGCCCCCGCCAGCCCTTCGAGGCAGGCGCGCAATTCGGGATCGGCGATCGTGCGCAGGCTGTCGCCCAGCTCCACGGGTATCGGGCGAAGCGAGGGCGGCGCCTTGCGCGGCTTGGGGACGGCGGGCGCGCCCTGCCGGATCGCAAGCCGCGCGACGGCGGGATAGCCGAAGAAGCGGTTTATCCGCTCGATAATCTCGGGCGCGACATGCTGCATTACCGCCGCGTGCGCGCCATCGACGACGAGGCTCAGCACGCCCTCGGCGCGCCGGCCGGGCGGGAAGCGGATCGATTCGGGCGTCGATACGTCGGCGTAGCGCGGGCCGACGATCTCGCGCCAGCGACTCACCACCGCCGACTGGGCGAAGCCGAATCGGCGGAAGGACGCCGCGCCCACCTGCGGCACGATATCGCCCACCGCGCGAATCCGGCCGCGCCGTTGTTCGGGCGCCGCGCGCGGGGAGGGAGGCTTGGCTTTGGTCATCGCCGCCTTCCATGCCATAGCGCCGCATGCCCGTCGATGCCGCTCCGCTGCTTCTTGCCTGGTATGACCGCCATGCCCGCGTGCTGCCCTGGCGCGCGCCGCCGGGTTCGCCGCCGCCCGATCCCTATCGCGTCTGGCTGTCGGAGATCATGCTCCAGCAGACGACGGTGGCGGCGGTGCGGCCCTATTTCGCGGCTTTCCTCGATCGCTGGCCGGCGGTGGAGGCGCTGGCCGCCGCCGACGAGGCGGAGGTGATGGCCGCCTGGGCGGGGCTGGGCTATTATGCCCGCGCGCGCAACCTGATCGCCTGTGCCCGCGCCGTCGCGGCCCGGGGCGGCGCCTTCCCCGCCGACGAAGCGGGGCTCGGCGCGCTGCCCGGCATCGGCCGCTACACCGCCGCCGCCATCGCCTCGATCGCGTTCGGCGCACCGGCGGTCGCGGTCGACGCCAATGTCGAGCGGGTCGTCGCCCGGCTGTTCGCGATCGAGGAGGAATTGCCCGCGGCGCGGCCCAGGCTGCATCGCCTCGCCACCTCGATCTGGCCGCGCGAGCGGGCCGGCGATTTCGCGCAGGCGATGATGGATTTAGGCTCCACCCTCTGCACGACCCGCAATCCGGCCTGTGCGCTCTGCCCCATGCGCGAGGCCTGCGCGGCCGCGCGGACGGGCGACCCCGCGCGCTATCCGCGCAAGGCGGCGAAGCGCGCGAAGCCGGCGCGGCGCGGCACCGCCTTCTGGCTTGAACATGACGGCCATGTCCTGCTGTGCCGCCGGCCGGCGAAGGGGCTGCTCGGCGGCATGCGCGCCTTGCCCAGCGGCGCGTGGAGCAAGGACGATGCCGGGCTCGATGGCGCGCCCGTCGCCGCCGCGTGGGAGCCACTCGGCCATGTCGCCCACGTCTTCACCCATTTCGCGCTCGATCTCGCCGTCGTCGGCGCGCGGGCGCACGATCGCGCGATCGCCGGCGAATGGTGGCCCGTCGCCGAAATCGAATCGGCGGGCCTGCCGACGCTGTTCGCGCGCGCCGCCGCGCTCGGCCGAAGCTGGGGCGGCGGTTGAGGGGGTGGACCGGCCCGCCGTCGCGCTTACAACATCGCCAGCCTTTCGGAGCCCTGCATGCCCCCTCATTCGCTTTTCGCCATGCCGCCCGGTTTCACCGGATCGCCGCTCGACCGGCTCGATAATGAGCGCGACCATCCCGACATCTATGCGCAAAGGCGCGCCGATCCCCGCGCGCTGCTGCTGCGGCTCGACGATCTGGAGCCGGTGACGGACGAAGCGGGCGCGCTCGCCTGGGCGCCATTGGCCGAGGCGCCGGCGGATGCGGACCTTGCGCTGCTCGGGACGATCGACGACCTGCCGCGATTCGTCGCGCTCACCCGCGATCATGGGCCGGGCGATCATGCGGCGCGCTGGCGGATGCTCGACGGTTTGCCCGCCGGTGAGGCGGCGACCTATGCCGCCGCGCGCAGCCTGGTCGACTGGCACGCGCGCCACGGCTTCTGTCCCAATTGCGGCACGCCGACGACGCCGTTTCGCGGCGGCTGGGCGCGCCGGTGCCCCCAGTGCAAGGCCGAACATTTCCCGCGCACCGATCCCGTCGTCATCATGCTGGCGGAACATGAAGGCCGCGTGCTCGTCGGCCGGCAGGCGCGCTTTCCGGCGGGCCGCTATTCGGCGCTGGCGGGCTTCGTCGAGGTGGGCGAATCGATGGAGGAGGCCGTCGCGCGCGAACTCAGCGAGGAAGCGGGCGTGCGCGTACTTTCGGTTCGCTATCTGGTGAGCCAGCCCTGGCCCTTCCCCTCCTCGCTGATGCTGGCCTGCGTCGCACCCGTCGAGTCGGATGCGCTGACGCTCGACAGGCATGAGCTGGAGGACGCCTTCTGGGTGACGCGCGCCGAAGTGCGCGCCGCGCTCGCCGGGGCGGAGGACGCGCGCTTCCTGCCCGCGACGCCGCAAGCGATCGCGCATACGCTGCTCAGCCTGTGGGCGGCGGCGGAATAACCAGTTTCCACCCGCCATTCCGGCGAAAGCCGGAATCCACGGATGGCGAGTCGATCGGTAATGGAGTGAGCCGAGTCCATGGACCCCGCCTTTGTCAGGGTGACGATATCGCGAGGGTCTAATCGAGCGCGCGTGAACGAGCCTGCGGGTAGGTGCCGAGGATGCGGACCCATTTCGAATGGAAGGCCAGTTCCTCCAATGCGCGCGCGACGGGGGGATCGTCGGGATGCCCCTCTATGTCGGCGTAGAATTCGGTCGCGGTGAAGCGGCCGCCGCGCTGATAGCTTTCCAGCTTCGTCATGTTGACGCCGTTGGTCGCGAAGCCGCCCATCGCCTTGTAGAGCGCGGCGGGCACGTTCTTCACCTCGAACAGGAAGGTCGTCATCATCGGCCCGGCAGCACGCGCCTCCTCCGCCTCCAGCGCGAGGATGACGAAGCGCGTCATATTATGGTCGGCGTCCTCCAGCCCCTCGGCCAATATGTCGAGGCCGTAGAGATCGGCGGCAAGGCGCGGCGCGATCGCGGCGACCTCGGGCCGGGCGAGCGAGCGGACCATCGCCGCCGCGCCCGCCGTGTCGGGATAGCCTACCGCCTGTATGCCATGCCCGCGCAGCCAGTTGCGGCACTGGCCCAGCGCCTGCGGATGGCTCATCGCCTCGGCGATCTTCGCCTCGCGGTCGATGCCCATCAGGCAATAATGGATGGGGAGGAAAAATTCGCCGGTGATGACGAGTCCGGATTCGGGCAGCAGGAAGTGGATGTCGGCGACGCGGCCGTGCAGCGAATTTTCGATCGGGATCATCGCCCGGCCCGCGCGCATCTCGCGCACCGCGTCGATCGCGTCCTCGAAGCCGAAGCAGGGCAGCGGCGGCGCATCGGGGAAAGCGAGGTTCACCGCGATATGCGAATTGGCGCCGGGCGCGCCCTGAAAGGCGACCGCGCGCATCGGATCGGCAGCGGCGGCCTCGACCATTTCGGCGACGCGCGCACGGGCGGGGGCGGGGAAGGATTCCATCATACAGGCCAGCGCCTAGGCGGACATCGATGTTGTCGCAAGCTTGCGATCCGGGGCCTCCGCCTCTAAAGGAACCGCGCTCGCCGGTTATCAGGGCCGGGTCCAGGAGGTTTCACGGGGCATGGACGACCGCAAGAATACGATTGCCGGCTGGGTTTTGGCGGCCGGTATCGCCGCTTTGGGCTTATCGATCGTGACGGGCGAATATTTTCGCGCCGAACGGCCCGAGAAGATGGGCTATACCGTCGAGGGCGTCGAGGAAGAGGGCGCCGGCGGCGCGGCGGAAGCCGAAAAGCCGATCGAATTCTATCTCGCCAGCGCCGATCCGGCGAAGGGCGCGACCGTGTTCAAGAAGTGCCAAGCCTGCCACACCGCCGAAAAGGGCGGCGCGAACGGCACCGGCCCGGATCTTTACGGTGTGGTCGGCGAGCCGCTTGCCCAAGGCCACGGCGGCTTCCCCTTCTCCGATGCGCTGAAAAGCAAGGGCGGCACCTGGGACTGGGACAATCTCAGCCAGTGGCTCAAATCGCCCAAGACCTTCGCGCCGGGCACGAAGATGACGTTCGCGGGCCTTTCCAAGCCGGAAGACCGCGCCGACGTGATCGCCTATCTCAACCAGCATAGCGATCATCCGCTGCCCATGCCGGCGGCCCCCGCCGAAGCGGCTGCGCCCGCCGCGGGCAACGAAGCCGGCAATGACGTTGCGCCGGCGGCCGGCGACGAAGCGGCGGCCAAGGCCACCGCCAATGAAGCCGCGCCCGCCGACAATGCGGCCGAGGCGGCGACCCCCGCGAAGAAATAAGCGGATCGTTTAGGGCGCGGGGAGGCTTCTCCCCGGCGCCGCATCAAGGCCCTCGCCCTGCGGGGGCCTTTTGCTTAACCAACCGCCTCCCGTCATTCCGGCGAGAACCGGAATGACGGCGTGTGTTGACGTCAGCCGGTCTGCCCGTCCGCGCGTTTCCGGTCGCGATAATAGGTCGTCACATAGGACCACGCCTCATCGGCGGTTTCGGCGAAGTGGATGAGGCCGAGATCGTTCGCGGCGATCACCCCTTCCTCCACCAGCGCGTCGAAATTCACCACGCGCGTCCAGAAATCCTTGCCGAAGAAGAGGATCGGCAGCGGCGCCATCTTGCCGGTCTGGATCAGCGTCAGCAGCTCGAACGTCTCGTCGAACGTGCCGAAACCGCCGGGAAAGACCGCGACGGCGCGCGCGCGCAGCAGGAAATGCATCTTCCTCAGCGCGAAATAATGGAACTGGAAGCTGAGCGACGGCGTCACATAGGCGTTGGGCGCCTGTTCGTGCGGCAGGACGATGTTGAGCCCGATCGAATCGGCGCCGATATCGGCCGCGCCGCGATTCGCCGCCTCCATGATCGACGGGCCGCCGCCCGAGCAGACGACGAACTGCCGCTTGCCTTCCTCATCGACGGCGCATTCGCTCGCCAGCCGCGCCAGCGCGCGCGCCTCGCCATAATATTTCGACTTGGCCTTCAACCGTTCGGCGATCGCGCGCTGCGTGTCGGTTTTCGCGGCGGCGACCAGCGCGTCGGCGCGCTCGGGATCGGGGATGCGCGCGGAGCCGTAGAAGACGAAGGTCGATCCGATATTCGCCTCCTCCAACAGCAACTCGGGCTTGAGCAGCTCAAGCTGGAAGCGGACCGGGCGCAGATCCTCCCGCAGCAGGAAATCCTCATCCTGAAAGGCGAGGCGATAGGCGGGGTCGGTGGTCTGCGGCAGCGGCGTCGCCTTGCGGGCGGAGGCCGCGTCCTCCTTGGCAGGCGGAAAGACGCGCTTGGGAACCTGGGGATCGGTCATTGGAGAAAGAGAGGCCTCAAGAAGGGCGAAAAAGGCGGGGCGGGCCGGACGGCGCGCGTGTTATCGACAATAAGGGCCGTTCGGTCCCATGTCGAAATGTAAATGGTTATAATGGTTGCGGTCGCCGTCGGGGCTGATGCCGATCGCGAAGCGCCGGCACCCCGCCTTGAACACGGCGCGCAGGAAATTGCGGACATTCTCGTCCGGCCCGTTCCATCCCTGCTCGACCGTGATCCGCCGCCCGTTGGCAAGCTGGAAGGCGGCGATGTCCACCGCATTGGCGAGGCCGTGCTGCGACAGCTTCCCACCCGCGCGATTGTTGATAGGCCGGCAATTATAGGTGCCGAAACTCTCGATCTTCACGACGCGCGAATCGAGCCAGGCGAGCGCGGCATTCTGCACCGCCTCGTTCACCCAGGCCGAAAAGCGTTCGGCGAGACGGCATTTCATTGCGCCGAGATTCGTGACGGGGATGCCCACCGCATTGAGTTGCACCGCGCCCGTCGCCGAGCAGCCATTGCCGAAATAGCGATCGGGCAGCAGCGTATATTCCGCCCCATAGCGGCCGAGATCGGCAAGGCACTGGCGCAGGTTCGCATCCGGCGCGGGCCGGCTGGCCTGTACGCGATGGCCAGCCGGCCTCGATTTCGGCGCTCCGACGCAGCCGGCGAGGGCCAGCGCCAGCACCAGCGATAAACCCCCGCTCCGCATTGCCGGAGACGCTGAAGCCGCCGAGTCGCGCCGTCAATCGCGCCTGAGTCGAACCGGGGCAGGGACGCGGCGGACGGACGGCGACGGGCGAGGCGGTTGACAGGCGCGCCGGCGCCTCTAGAAGCGCGGGCGGGCCACGCCGTCCCAACGCGGCGCGTGCTCTCTGTGAGGAGAGTCTATATGACTGATGTTGCCCGCCCGGCGATCAAGCCGGCGCGTCCTTTCTTTTCTTCCGGCCCCTGCGCAAAGCCGCCCGGCTGGGCCCCCGAACATCTCGCCACCGGATCGCTCGGCCGCTCGCACCGCTCGAAGCTCGGCAAGAGCCGACTCGGCTATGCGATCGACCTGACGCGCGAGATATTGGGCGTGCCCGCCGATTATCGCATCGGCATCGTCCCCGGTTCGGATACCGGCGCGGTCGAAATGGCGATGTGGTCGATGCTCGGCGAACGGCCGGTGACGATGGCCGCCTGGGAAAGCTTCGGCGAAGGCTGGGTGACGGATGCGGTCAAGCAGCTCGGCCTCGACGCGACGGTGCTCCGCGCGCCTTATGGCGAGCTGCCCGATCTGGCGTCGATCGATCAGGCGGGTGACGTCATCTTCACCTGGAACGGCACCACGTCGGGCGTTCGCGTTCCCGATGGCGACTGGATTCGCGATGATCGCGAAGGCCTGATGTTCGCCGACGCGACCTCGGCCTGCTTCGCGCAGGACATCGCCTGGGACAAGCTCGACGTCATCACCTTCTCCTGGCAGAAAGTGCTGGGCGGCGAGGGCGGCCACGGCATGCTGATCCTCAGCCCACGCGCGGTCGCGCGGCTGGAAAGCTACGCGCCGAAGCGGCCGCTGCCGAAGATTTTCCGCATGACCAAGGGCGGCAAGCTCAATGAAGCGATCTTCAAGGGCGACACGATCAACACGCCCTCGATGCTCGCGGTCGAGGATTATATCTGGTCGCTCGAATGGGCGAAGGGGCTGGGCGGCCTGCCCGCGCTGATCGCGCGCGCCAACGCCAATGCCGCCGCCCTCGACGCCTGGGTGCAGAAGACCGACTGGGTCGATCATCTCGCCGCCGATCCGGCATCGCGTTCGAACACCAGCGTCTGCCTGAAATTCTCCGACGCGGCGGTTGCCGGCCTCGACGATGCCGCCAAGCAGGCGCTCGTCAAGAAGATGGCGGCGCTGCTGGAAGCGGAAGACGCGGCCTATGACATCGCCGGTTATCGCGATGCGCCCCCGGGAATCCGCATCTGGTGCGGCGCCACGGTGGACACCGCCGATATCGAGGCGCTCGGCCCCTGGCTCGACTGGGCCTGGACGCAGGCGCGCGCCTGATCCGTCGTCTTCCATTCTGAGTCGCTCCACGCGGGGCGACCCCCATCGCCGGCCGCCCGACGCGGCGCGATGAACAGAGAAAGCCAGTTTCATGCCCAAGGTACTTATTTCCGACAAGATGGACCCCAAGGCCGCCCAGATCTTCCGCGAGCGGGGGATCGAGGTGGACGAGATCACCGGCAAGACGCCCGACGAGCTGAAGGCGATCATCGGCCAATATGACGGCCTCGCCATCCGTTCGGCGACGAAGGTGACGAAGGATATCCTCGAGGCCGCGACCAATCTGAAGGTGGTCGGCCGCGCCGGCATCGGCGTCGACAATGTCGATATCCCCGCCGCGTCGGCGAAGGGCGTCGTTGTGATGAACACGCCGTTCGGCAACTCGATCACGACGGCGGAGCACGCCATCGCGCTGATGTTCGCGCTGGCCCGCGACCTGCCCGAGGCCGACCGCTCGACCCAGGCCGGCAAGTGGGAGAAGAACCGCTTCATGGGCGTCGAGGTGACGTCCAAGACGCTGGGCCTGATCGGCGCGGGCAATATCGGCTCGATCGTCGCCGAGCGCGCGCTGGGCCTGAAGATGAAGGTGGTCGCCTATGATCCCTTCCTGACGCCCGAGCGCGCGATCGATCTCGGCGTCGAGAAGGTGACGCTCGACGAATTGCTGGCGCGCGCCGACTTCATCACGATCCACACCCCGCTGACCGACGCGACGCGCAACATCCTCTCGCGCGAGGCGCTGGCCAAGACCAAGCCGGGCGTGCGCATCATCAACTGCGCGCGCGGCGGCCTGATCGACGAGGAGGCGCTGAAGGAGGCGCTCGATTCGGGCCATGTCGCGGGCGCGGCGCTCGACGTCTTCGTCAAGGAGCCGGCGAAGGAATCGCCGCTGTTCGGCACGCCGGGCTTCATCTCGACGCCGCACCTCGGCGCGTCGACGAGCGAAGCGCAGGTCAATGTCGCGATTCAGGTGGCCGAGCAGATGTCCGACTATCTGCTGAACGGCGGCGTCACCAACGCGCTCAACATGCCCTCGCTGTCGGCCGAGGAAGCGCCGAAGCTCAAGCCCTATATGGCGCTTGCCGAGCGGCTGGGCACGCTCGTCGGCCAGCTCGAGAGCGATGCGATCAAGGCGGTGGCGATCGAGGTCGAGGGCGCGGCCGCCGAACTGAACCAGAAGCCGATCACCGGCGCGGTGCTCGCCGGGCTGATGCGCGTCTATTCGGACACGGTGAACATGGTCAACGCGCCCTTCCTCGCGAAGGAACGCGGCCTCGACGTGCGCGAGGTGCGCCATGAGCGGCAGGGCGATTATCACACGCTCGTCCGTGTCGCGATCACCACCGCCACTGGCGAGAAGTCGGTCGCCGGCACGCTTTTCGCGAACAGCGAGCCGCGCCTCGTCGAGATTTTCGGCGTGAAGGTCGAGGCCGATCTCGACGGCCAGATGCTCTATATCGTCAATGAGGACGCGCCGGGCTTCATCGGCCGGCTCGGTTCGACGCTGGGCGAGGCGGGCGTCAACATCGGCACCTTCCATCTCGGCCGCCGCGCGGCGGGTGGCGAGGCGGTGCTGCTGCTCTCGGTCGACTCGCCCGTCGAGGAACCGGTGATGTGGGCGGTCTGTCGCCTGCCGGGCGTCAAGACGGTGAAGGCGCTGAGGTTCGACGCGTGAGCATCGGCGCATGACGTCCGGCCTCCTCCCCGTCGGCCTGCGCGATCGGCTGCCGCCGGAGGCGGAGGCGGCGTCACGCCTGTTGCATCGCGTAATCGTCGCGATCGGGCGGCACGGCTATGAGCGCGTGTCGCCCCCGCTCGCCGAGTTCGAAGACGAGCTTGTCGGGCGGCTCAAATCGGCGCGCGCGCAGGATCTGCTGCGCTTCGTCGATCCGGTGTCGCAGCGCACGCTGGCGCTGCGGCCCGACATCACCGCGCAGGTCGGCCGCATCGCCGCCACCCGCATGGGGCATCGCGCCCGGCCGTTGCGGCTGGCTTATGGCGGGCCGGTGGTGAAGCTGCGCGCGACGCAGCTCAATCCGCAGCGCGAACTGATCCAGGCCGGCGCCGAACTGATCGGCAGCGATTCAGTGGCGGCCGCGATCGAGCTGCTCGACGTCGCGATCGAGGCGCTGGAGACGGCCGGCGTCACCGCGCTGACCGTCGATCTCACCCTGCCCGACCTCGTCGAGACGCTGAGCAAAGGCGCGCTGCCGCTCGACGCGAGCCGGCTGGCCGAGGTGCGCGCCGCGCTCGACGCCAAGGATGCGGGCCGCCTCACCGCGCTCGACGCCGCCGCCTATCTGCCGTTCATCGACGCCGCCGGCCCGATCGTCCCCGCGCTCACGCGACTGCGGGCGCTGGGGATCGACGCGATCGCCTCGCGCCTCGACGCGATAGAGGCGATCGCCGCCGCGCTGGGCGATCGCGTGACGCTGACGCTCGATCCCACCGAGCGGCACGGCTTCGAATATCAAAGCTGGATCGGCTTTTCGCTGTTCGGCTGCGGCGCATCGGGCGAGCCGCTGGCGAGCGAGGTGGGCCGCGGCGGCAGCTATGCCGTCGTCCACGACAATCGCGAGGAGGCCGCGATCGGCTTCTCCCTCTATATCGACCCGCTGGTCGATGCGGGGCTGGGGCGCGAGCCGCGCCGCCGGCTCTTCCTGCCGCTGGGCGCCGATCCGGCCGCCGCCGCGCGTCTGCGCGCCGAGGGCTGGACGACGATCGCCGCGCTTTCGGACCGGGACGATGCCGCCGCGCTCGGTTGTTCGCATCGGCTGGTGGCGGGCGAGGCGCTTCCCCTCTAGAGAGGGGCCGCCCGCTGGCCTGGTGGGCGCGAAAACGAAGGAAATCGTGGAAATGGGCAACGTCACCGTCATCGGCGCTCAATGGGGCGATGAGGGCAAGGGAAAGATCGTCGACTGGCTGGCGAGCCGGGCGAACGTCGTCGTGCGCTTCCAGGGCGGGCACAATGCCGGCCACACGCTGGTCGTCGGCAACCAGACGTATAAGCTGAGCCTGCTGCCCTCTGGCATCGTGCGCGGCACGCTGTCGGTGATCGGCAACGGCGTGGTGCTCGATCCCTGGCATTTCCGCGACGAGGTGAAGAAGCTGCGCGATCAGGGCGTCGACGTGACTCCCGAAACGCTCCAGCTTGCCGAGACATGCCCGCTGATCCTGCCTTTCCACCGCGATCTCGACGGGCTGCGCGAGGATGCGAGCGAGTTCAAGATCGGCACCACCCGGCGCGGCATCGGCCCGGCCTATGAGGACAAGGTCGGCCGTCGCGCGATCCGCGTGTGCGATCTCGCCCATCTCGACGATCTCGGGCCGCAGCTGGACCGGATCGCGGCGCATCACGATGCGCTCCGCGCCGGTTTCGGCGAGCCGCCGATCGACCGCGCGGCGCTGATGGCTGATCTGCGCGATATCGCCGATTTCATCCTGCCCTTCGCCAAGCCCGTGTGGCGGACGCTGAACGACGCCAAGCAGAAGGGGGAGCGCATCCTCTTCGAAGGCGCGCAGGGCATGCTGCTCGACGTCGATCACGGCACTTATCCGTTCGTCACCTCGTCGAACACGGTGGCGGGCACGGCCGCCGGTGGATCGGGCCTCGGCGCGAACGCGGTCGGCTTCGTGCTCGGCATCGTGAAGGCCTATACGACGCGCGTCGGCGCGGGCCCCTTCCCGACCGAGCTGGAGGACGAAACCGGCGAGCGGCTGGGCGTGCGCGGACACGAGTTCGGCACCGTCACCGGGCGCAAGCGGCGCTGCGGCTGGTTCGACGCCGTGCTCGTCCGCCAGGCGGTGGCGGTGTCGGGCGTGACGGGCATCGCGCTCACCAAGCTCGACGTGCTCGACGGCTTCGAGGAACTGCGCATCTGCACCGGCTATCGCGTCGGCGATCGCGATTACGACTATCTGCCGCCGCATCCGCAGGACCAGGCACGGGTCGAGCCGATCTATGAGGTGATCGAGGGCTGGAGCCAGTCGACCGCCGGCGCGCGGAGCTGGGCCGAGCTACCGGCGCAGGCGATCAAATATATTCGCCGGGTCGAGGAGCTGATTCAGTGCCCCGTCGCGCTCGTCTCGACGAGCCCCGAACGCGAGGACACGATCCTCGTGCGCGATCCCTTCGCAGATTAGGAACGAGTCGGGCCGTCGCGGGGAGTAAGCCCCGGAGCCCAGGTGCACCCGTCACCCCGGCGAAAGCCGGGTCCACGGAGGCGGCTCGCTTCCTTATCGATCGACTCGCCGTCCATGGATTCCGACTTTCGTCGGAATGACGGGAGTTATGGGTGACGGCGGCCGGTTCAGACCCGGCCGTTATGACGAGGGAGATGGCGGCTGCGCGCGCCCCCTTTCGAACAAACTCAACTGATATACTTCGCCGTCGTCTTTTCCGCGACTTCCTCCGCCGTGACGCCGGGGGCCAGCTCGACCAGGCGGAAGGGGCTCTTGTGGTCGGGGCGCTGGAAGACGCACAGATCGGTGACGATCATGTCGACGACATTCTTGCCGGTGAGCGGCAGGGTGCATTCGGGGATGAACTTGGCGCCGCCATTCTTGGCGACATGTTCCATCACGACGATGATCTTCTTGACGCCGGCGACGAGGTCCATCGCGCCGCCCATGCCCTTCACCATCTTGCCGGGGATCATCCAGTTGGCGATGTCGCCCTCTTGCGAAACCTCCATCGCACCGAGCACGGCGAGATCGATATGGCCGCCCCGGATCATGCCGAAGCTGTCCGACGAACTGAAGAAACTGGTCGACGGCAGCGCGCTCACCGTCTGCTTGCCGGCGTTGATAAGATCGGGATCGACCTCATCGTCATAGGGGAAGGGGCCGATGCCGAGCATGCCGTTCTCGGACTGCAGCGTCACCTCGACGCCCTCGGGCACATTGTTCGCCACGAGCGTCGGGATGCCGATGCCCAGATTGACGTAGAAACCGTCCTGCAACTCGCGCGCGGCGCGCGCGGCCATCTGATTGCGATCCCAGCCCATTATGCCGCCTCCCTTTCGCGCACCGTGCGGAACTCGATCTTCTTGTCATAGGGCGCGCCCAGGATCAGCCGCTTGACGAAGATGCCGGGCACATGGATGCAATCGGGATCGAGGCTGCCGGCGGGCACGATCTCCTCCACCTCGGCAACGGTGTGATAGCTGGCCGTCGCCATCGGCTGGTTGAAGTTGCGCGCCGTCTTGCGGAAGACGAGATTGCCCGCGGTATCGGCCTTCCACGCCTTCACGATCGAGAGGTCCGCGCGGATGCCACGCTCGAGAACATAGAGCTCGCCGTCGAACTCCTTCGTCTCCTTGCCCTCGGCAACGAGCGTGCCGACGCCCGTTCTGGTGTAGAAACCGGGGATGCCCGCACCGCCGGCGCGACACCGCTCGGCCAGCGTGCCCTGGGGGCAGAATTCCACCTCCAACTCACCCGCGAGATATTGCCGCTCGAACTCCTTGTTCTCGCCGACATAGGAGGAGATCATCTTGGCGATCTGGCGCGTCCGCAAAAGCCGGCCGAGGCCCTCGCCATCGATGCCGGCATTGTTCGAAACGACTGTCAGCCCCTTCACGCCCGAATCGCGAATGCCGTCGATCAGCCGCTCGGGAACGCCGCACAGGCCGAAACCGCCGGCGCAGATCGTCATGCCGTCGGACAGCAGGCCTTCAAGCGCGGCCGCCGCGTCGGGATAGATTTTGTTCATGGGCAGGCACTCCCCGTATGTTGCGGTGCAGATAGACGGAGGCCGCAAGCGAGGTCAACGCCCGGCTTCCCGAGGTTTTCGAGGGGCGGCAAGGTCAGGTCAGATCGCCCAGGCTGATCGTCCGTCCCTCCGCCGCCGCGCGATTGGCCTCACGGCGCAACCTTTCGATATGCAGCCGCCCCTCATTCGGTTCCTCATCGGGCAAGGCGGCGAGGCTCGCCTCGTAGATTTCGCGAAAATCCTCGGCAAATTCGGGGTGGGTAAGGATCAGGCCGCGATTGGCGCGAATGCCGGCGACGGTCTTCTCCCCCACCTCCTCCGGGTCCATGCCCAGCTCAAAAGCGGTGCCGAACGTCTTCAGTTCCTCGGGCTTGATCGAGGCGAAGCCGCTGTCGGCGAAGGCTTCGGGACGACGCATCGCCGAATCCCACGCGTTGGTGCGGGTGAGGCCGGGGCACATCAGCGAGACGCCGATACCGTGCGGCGCACAATTGTAGCGTAGCGATTCGGTGAGGCCGCGCACCGCGAATTTGGAGGCGGTGTAGATGCCCGCCTGCGGCCCCGAAAGATAAGCCGCCATTGACGCCACATTGACGATATGGCCGCCCTCGCCATGCGCCTTGATCTTCGGCAGGAAGCTGACGAGGCCGTTGACGACGCCGCCGAAATTGACGCCCATGATCCAGTCATAATCGGCATAGGTCGCCTCGTCGGTCGGGCCGAAAACGCTGACCCCGGCATTGTTGACGAGGATGTGGACCTTGCCGAAATGCGCCTCCACAGCATCGGCCGCGGCGGCAAATCCCGGCCGGCCGGTGACGTCGAGACGGCACATCAGCGGTGCTTCGAAACCCTGCTCGGCAAACCAGGCGGCGGCGGCGTCGCGATATTGTTCGTTGCGGTAGCTGAGCGCGAGGCGGACGCCCGCGCGGGCGAGCGCCTTGGCGATGCCCAGTCCGATTCCCGAGACGCCGCCGGTTATGAACGCCGTCCTGTTCTCCAGTTGCTCCATCCTGTCCCTCCGCTTGCCGTATCGACTTTGCCTTGCCATGGCAGCAGTCGGGCCGACATGCAAAGAGGGCGCAATGCAGAACGATTCTATTTCCTCGCAGGACAGGACCAAATCGCTGGCGGACCGGGTGGCGATCGTCACCGGCGGCGGGCGCGGCTTCGGCCGGGCGATATCGGAGGCGCTGGCCCACGCGGGCGCCGCGGTCGCGGTGATCTCGCGTACGGCGGCGCAGGTGGAGGAGGTCGCCAATGCGATCGAAGCGGCAGGCGGCCGGGCGATCGGCATTCCCTGTGACGTCACGAACCGCGAGCAGGTGGAGGCCGCCGTCGCAACCGTCGCCGAGCGGCTGGGCCCTGTCACGATCCTCGTCAACAATGCCGGCATACCCGGCCCGTTCGGCCCCATCGCCGACACCGATCCCGACGACTGGTGGCGCGCGCTCACCATCCATCTCTACGCGCCTCTGCTGTTCGCGCATGCCGTGCTGCCCGGCATGCAGGCGCGTGGGCGGGGGCGGATCATCAATGTCGCCAGCCGGGCGGCGATCATGTTCCAGCCGGGACTTTCCGCTTATGTCGTCGGCAAGACGGCACAGGTGCAATGGGCCGCGCACCTTGATGCCGAGGAGAAGGACAAGGGCATCCGCGTCTTCGCGATCCAGCCGGGCGACGCGCCGACCGAATTCGCCCACGCCACGTTGCGCAACGACAGCGCGCAAAAGCATCTCGGCGGGATGCTGGGCGTACTCGGCGAATGGGTGGCGACGATCGATCCCGCGCCGGTGCTCGCCAAGTGCGGGACCCGAGTGGTCGAGCTGGCCTCGGGCGAATGGGATGGACTGGCCGGCCGTTATCTCGACGTCGACTGGGACTGGGCGGAAACGCTGAAGACCGCCGAGGCGGAAGCGGCGGCGACGGCCGAAGGACAATGAGAAAAGGAGAATAGGAGTCGCCAACGCGCCCCGATTGCTGGTAACGCGCCTTCGGTCCAATTTGATGATTGCTCAAGAATGGAAGGATAGGATCCGTGGCCCAAGGCTATGATACCGAGCTGAAGCTCTTCATCGACGGCGAGTGGATCGGCGCGGAAGGGCGTGAGACGCACAAGGTCGTCAATCCCGCCACCGGCGAGACGCTGGGCGAGCTGCCGCTGGCGACCGCCGCCGACCTTGACCGTGCGCTCGACGCGGCGGCGCGCGGCTATCGGATCTGGCGCGCGAAATCGGCGGACGAGCGCGGCGCCGTGCTGGCGGGCGCGGCGCGGCTGCTGCGCGAGCGGGCGGACCGGATCGCCACCATCGCGACGATGGAAGAAGGCAAGACGCTGCCCGAGGCGAAGGGCGAGCTGATGATGGCCGCCGGACTGTTCGATTTCTATGCGGGCGAGGTGAAGCGCATCTATGGCCGCGTGCTGGTGCGCCCGGCGGGCACGCTGTCGCGCGTGATGAAGGAGCCGGTCGGCCCGGTCGCGGCCTTCTGCCCGTGGAACTTCCCGATCGGCAATCCGGGGCGCAAGCTGGGCGCGGCGGTCGGCGCGGGCTGCTCGATCATCATCAAGCCGCCGGAGGAGGCGCCCGGCTCGGCGATCGAGGTGCTGAAGTGCCTGCTCGACGCGGGGCTGCCCAAGGAGGTGGCGAGCATGGTGTTCGGCGTGCCCGACGCCGTCTCGCGCCACCTGATCGCCTCGCCGGTGATCCGCAAGGTGAGCTTCACCGGATCGGTGCCTGTCGGCAAGCATCTGATGAAGCTGGCCGCCGAAGGCGCGAAGCGCACGACGATGGAGCTGGGCGGTCACGGCCCGGTGCTGGTGTTCGACGATGCCGATCTCGATCGCACGCTCGACCTGCTGGTGCCGCACAAGTTCCGCAATTCGGGGCAGGTGTGCGTCTCGCCGACGCGCTTCTACGTGCAGGAAGGCATTTACGACCGCTTCGTCCAGGGCTTTGCCGAGCGTAGCCGCCAGCTGACGGTGGGCAACGGCCTCGATCCTGAGGTGCGGATGGGGCCGATGGCGAACCCGCGTCGGCCAGAGGCGATCGAGGCGTTCGTCGAGGATGCGGTGAAGACCGGCGCGCGCGTGGCGCTTGGCGGCGAGCGGGGTGGCGGGTCGGCCGACGGCGGCTTCTTCTTTCGCCCGACGGTGCTGACCGACGTCCCGCTCGAAGCGCGCGTGATGAACGAGGAGCCGTTCGGCCCGATCGCGCTGATGCGTCCGTTCAAGACGTTCGACGAGGCGATCGAACAGGCGAACCGCCTCCCCTACGGCCTCGCGGCTTATTGTTTCACCGAGAACGGGCGGCGCGCGCTGCTGCTTGGCGATGCGATCGAGGCGGGCATGGTGGGCATCAACACGGTGGGCATCGGCGGCGCCGATTCGCCCTTCGGCGGGGTCAAGGATTCGGGCCACGGCTCCGAAGACGGGCCCGAGGGGCTGGAAGCATGCCTCGTCGTCAAGGCGATCCATCAGGCCTGATCGCCGCACATCCTCATTTTTGAAAGGCAAGGAATATGACGGAACTGAAGACGGGCGGCGAACAGGGCTATCTGCGCATCGCGGCCGAAGAAGCGTTCATCACGCCCGAGGTACTCACCGCCTATGAGCGGCTGATCGCCGAAGGGATCGACGATCCGGGCTTCAACAGCCTGTGGGGCTTCTATTCGAAGTCGCCCTCGCCGCGCGGCATCCAGATTCGCGACGGCCTGCTCTCGCTGGGCGAGAAGCGGCTGCGCGAGATGGACGCGGCGGGTGTCGACAAGGCGATCATCGCGCTCACCGCGCCGGGCACCCATGTCTTCCAGCGCGACGAGGCGGTGGCGCTGTCGCTCGATGCGAACGATCAGCTCGCCGAAGCGTGCCGTAACCATCCCGATCGCTTCATCGGCATGACGGCGATCGCCCCGGTCGATCCCGCCTGGTCCGCCAAAGAGATCGAGCGCGGCCACAAGCTGGGCTTCAAGGCGGTGATCCTGAACGGCCACGTCAACGGCGAATATACCGACGACGAGAAGTTCTGGCCGATCTTCGAGGCGGCCGAAGCGCTCGACACGCCGGTCTATCTCCACCCGCAGGGCCCGTCGAAGGGCCTCGTCGGGCCGCTCGTCGAGCGCGGGCTGGACGGCGCGGTCTACGGCTTCGGCGTCGACACGGGCCTTCACCTTCTGCGTCTCATCGTGATGGGCCTGTTCGATCGCTTCCCGAAGCTCAAGCTGGTCGTCGGCCATGGCGGCGAGGCGCTGCCTTACTGGTCCTATCGGCTGGATTACATGCACAAGGCGGGCGTCGATTCGAACCGTTATTCCTTCCTGAAGCCCCTCCAGATGCCGATTTCGGGCTATCTGAAGCGCAACGTCTTCGTCACCTTCTCGGGCATGGCGTGGGAGCCGGCCATCCAGTTCTGCCGCGGCACGCTGGGCATGGATCGGATCATGTACGCGATGGATTATCCCTATCAGTACGCGCCGAGCGAAGTCGCCGCGCAGGACGCGATGGACCTCAGCCTTGAGGACAAGAAGGCGTTCTTCCAGACGAACGCCGAGCGGGTCTTCAACCTGTGACGGACGAGCGGGCTGACAGCGGGCGGCTCGGCGGGGTGCGCTCCTGGTATGTGCTCATCCTGCTGACGCTGATTTCCGCCGTCAGCCTGCTCGACAGGCAGGTCATCACCATCCTCGCGGTCGACATAAAACGCGATCTTGGGATGAACGACAGCGAGATCGGGCTGGTCTACGGCACCTTCTTCGCCGTCTTTTACGCGCTGTTCTCGATCCCGCTCGGCCGATTGGCCGACGGGTGGGTACGCACCCGGCAGGTGGCGCTGTCGCTCACCGCCTGGTCGGTCGCGACGATCGGTTGCGCCTTCGCGACCGGATTCGGATCGATGAGCGTCCTGCGCGCCGCTGTCGCGAGCGGCGAGGCGGGCGCGGGGCCCGCCGCTTATTCGCTGGTCGCCGATCTCTTCCCGCGCCGCCGGCGGGCGACGGCGATGGCGATCTACGGCGCGTCGGCGGCATTGGGCGTGGGCCTGTCGATGCTCGTCGGCGGGCTGGTCGTCGGCTGGTGGAACGGGCATTTCCCCGGTGGGCGCGGCTGGTTCGGGCTCGTCGGCTGGCAGGCGGCTTTCATCGTCGCGGCGTTGCCCGGCTTCCTTTTCGCGATCCTGATCCTGCTGGTGCGCGAACCGATACGCGGCCTGTCCGACGGCATCGTCCAGCCGGCGATGCCGCATCCCTTCCGGCGCGCCGGCCTTGAATTCATGGCGCTGGTGCCGCCGCTCACCTTTTTCAACCTCAAGGCCCTGGGCGCGGGGGCGAAGGAATGGCGACGCGCCTTCGTCACTCTGGGTATCGTTATAGCCTTCATCGCGCTGGCGACGGGGGTGACGCTGGCGCTGACGCCGCCGGGGCGTATCCACGCTTATGGCCATGTGCTGGGCGTGCCGATCAGCAGCCACCTCATCCAATGGGCGATCGTCGGTTTCGGCGCCTATGCCGCGTTGAGCTGGATACAAGCGCAGCGCTTTCGCGATCCGGTGAGCCATGCGGTGATGTGGTCCAGCCCGGCGTTCATCGCGCTGCTGGTCGTCGCGTCGTTCAACCTGATGATCAATTACGGCTACACTGCCTTCGTCGCCCCCTACATGATCCAGCATTATGGCGCCCCGCCCGAGGTGATCGGGCCGAAGATCGGGCTGGCGGCGATGATTTCGGGGGGCGCGGGCACCATCCTCGGCGGCATCGTCGCTGATTTCGCGCGCCGGTACAGCCCGATCGGGCGGCTCTGGGTGTTGCTCTTCACCACGGTCGTGCCGGTGCCGCTCGCCTTCATCACCTTCGCGCAATCGTCGATTGACAGCTTCATCCTGTGGTTCCTGATTTCGAGCATCATCCTGACCGGCTGGCTGCCCTGCTGCATCGCGACGCTGCATGACCTGGTGCTGCCGCGCATGCGCGGCGCGGCGGTGGCGATCCTTTACCTGGGCATCACCATCTTCGGCATGGGGACCGGCCCATATCTGGTGGGGCTGTTCAGCGACATGACCGGCGATCTCGGCCGCTCGATCCTGATGCTCTACGCCGCCTCGATCGTCGTCTGGATCGCGATCCTCGTTGCGATGCGCACGCTGGCGCGGGACGAAGCAAGCCTTGTCGAACGGGCCCGCGCCGCCGGCGAAGCGATATAGGCGTCGCCGGTGGGTTCGGGGGAAAGCCCCCCATCTTTGTCATTCCGGCTTTCGCCGGAATGAAGGCTGTGAAGCGACGCGCTTAGCGTTCCAGCGTCTTGCCCAGCACGGGATGGGCGTAGTGCATTGCCAGTTCCTGCCGATTGGCGTCCAAATCTTCCCCCGTCATTCCAGCGAGAGCGGGAATCCATATGTGCGGTCGCCGCAGGAAAGGCGAAACGCGGAGCATATAGATCCCCGTCTGCGCGGGGATGACGGGTAGGTTTGTGGGTGCCGCTTCCATGGTCTCGGCTTTCGCCGGTGTGACGCGGCCGACGCCGGATCGCGCCGCTTAGCCTTCGTCCCCCATGCGCAGCGCGGCGATGAAGGCCTCCTGCGGAATCTGGACGTTGCCATATTCGCGCATCCGCTTCTTGCCTTCCTTCTGCTTTTCCAGAAGCTTGCGTTTGCGGGTGATATCGCCGCCATAGCATTTGGCGGTCACGTCCTTGCGCAGCGCGGCGATCGTTTCGCGCGCGATCACCTTGCCGCCGATCGCCGCCTGGATCGGGATCTTGAACAGGTGCCTCGGGATCAGGTCCTTCAGCCGCTCGCACATGTGGCGGCCGCGCGCTTCGGCGGCCTGACGGTGGACGATCATCGAAAGCGCGTCGACCGGCTCATTGTTTACGAGGATCGACATCTTGACGAGATCGCCCTCGCGATAGCCGATCTGATGATAGTCGAAGCTGGCATAGCCCCGGCTGATCGATTTCAGCCGATCGTAGAAATCGAACACCACTTCGTTGAGCGGCAGCTCATAAGTAAGCTGCGCGCGCCCGCCGACATAGGTGAGATTCTTCTGGATGCCGCGCCGATCCTGACACAGCTTCAGGATCGAGCCGAGATATTCGTCGGGCACATAGATCGTCGCCTCGATCCACGGCTCCTCGATCATGTCGATCTTGTTGGGATCGGGCATGTCGGCGGGGTTGTGCAGCTCGATCGTGCGCGCCTCCGCCTCGCCCGCCGATCGCGTCAGCAGCAGGCGATAAACGACCGAGGGCGCGGTGGTGATGAGGTCGAGATCATATTCGCGCGTCAGCCGCTCCTGGATGATCTCCAGATGCAGCAGACCGAGGAAGCCGCAGCGAAAGCCGAAGCCCAATGCGGCGGACGTCTCCATCTCGAAGCTGAACGAGGCGTCGTTCAGCCGCAGCTTGTAGAGCGATTCGCGCAATTTCTCGAAGTCGGCTGCGTCGATCGGGAAAAGCCCGCAGAAAACGACCGGCTGCACCTCCTTGAACCCCGGCAGCGCGGCGGCCGTGCCGCGCTTCGCATCGGTGATCGTGTCGCCGACGGCGGTCTGCGACACTTCCTTGATCTGCGCGGTGATGAAGCCGATCTCGCCCGGCCCCAGTTCGGGCAGATTCTCGATCTTGGGGCGGAAGACGCCGACGCGATCGACCAGATGGGTGGTGCCGGCCTGCATGAAGCGGATCTGCTGGCCCTTGCGGATCGTGCCGTCGATCACGCGAATCAGGATGACGACGCCCAGATAGGGATCGTACCAGCTATCGACCAGCATCGCCTTCAGCGGCGCCGTGGCGTCGCCCTTGGGCGCGGGGATGCGGCGGATGATCGCCTCCAGCACCTCGTCGATGCCGATCCCCGACTTGGCGCTGGCAAGCACGGCGTCGTCGGCGGGCAGGCCGATAATGTCTTCGATCTCGGCCTTCACCTTGTCCGGCTCGGCGGCGGGCAGGTCGATCTTGTTGATGACGGGCACGATCTCATGGTCATGCTCGATCGACTGATAGACGTTGGCGAGCGTCTGTGCCTCCACGCCCTGCGCCGCATCGACGACGAGCAGCGCGCCCTCGCACGCGGCGAGGCTGCGCGACACCTCATAGGCGAAGTCGACATGGCCGGGCGTGTCCATCAGGTTGAGGACATAGCTCTGCCCGTCGCCGGCCTTGTAGTCGAGGCGCACCGTCTGCGCCTTGATCGTGATGCCGCGTTCCTTCTCGATATCCATGTTATCGAGCACCTGGGCGGACATTTCGCGGTCGGTAAGCCCGCCCGTGCGCTGGATCAGCCGATCGGCAAGCGTCGACTTGCCGTGATCGATGTGCGCGATGATCGAGAAATTGCGGATATGGTCGAGCGGTGTGGCCATGATCGCGCCGCCCTAGCATCGCGCGCGGCACTTGCCAAAGCCTCTTGGAGCACCCTCCGCCGACCCTGCTCTTGCGCCGCCGCCCGGCCCCGCTACCATCGGCGGACAAGGCGGGAAAAAGGGCGCGTCCATGCGGCATATCGCGGTGATCGGCTCCGGCCCGGCGGGCTATTATACCGCTGAGGCGTGCCAGAAGAGGTTCGGCGTGGACGTCGCGATCGACATGATCGATCGCCTGCCCGTCCCCTACGGCCTGATCCGTTTCGGGGTGGCGCCCGATCACCAGTCTATCAAGGGCGTCGCGCGCCGCTATGAGGCGACGGCGCTCAGCGACAATGTCCGTTTCGTCGGCAATGTCGCGGTGGGGCGCGATATCTCGGTGGAGGAGTTGCGCGGCCTCTATGATGCCGTGGTGATCGCCACCGGCGCGCCGCACGATCGCCCGCTCGATATTCCCGGCGCGGACCTGCCCGGCGTGATCGGATCGGCGGCGTTCGTCGGCTGGTATAACGGCCATCCCGACTTCGCCGATCTCGCGCCCCCGCTGGCCGGGCCAGGCGCGGCGGTGATCGGCAACGGCAATGTCGCGCTGGACGTCGCGCGCATCCTCGCCAAGACGCGGGAGGAGTTCGAAGGGTCCGACATCGTCGGCCACGCGCTCGACGCGCTCGACGCGGCGACGATCCGGACGATCACGGTCGTCGGCCGGCGCGGGCCGCACCAGATCGCGATGACGCCGAAGGAATTGGCTGAACTGGGCCATCTCGCCCGCGCCTCGCCGCGCGTCGATCCCGCCGATCTGCCACCGCCCGAGACGGACACGGCGCTGGAGGCGGGGCAGCGCAAGTCGGTCGGCCATCTGCGCGCCTTTGCCGAGGCGACGCCCGGCAAGCCGCTGACGATCGATTTCGATTTTTTCGCGCGGCCGGTGGCGGTGGAGGGGGACGGCCGGGTCGAGCGGCTGATCGTCGAGCGCACGCGCCTCACCGCCGCGGGCGCCGCCGAGGGAACGGGCCAAACCTATGCGATCCACTGCGGGATCGTCATCGCCTGCATCGGTTATCGCACGCCGCCGATTCCCGGCTTGCCTTATGATGAGCGGCTGGGGCGATTCGCGAATGAAGAGGGGCGGATCGGGCCGGGTGTCTATGTCGTCGGCTGGGCGCGGCGCGGGCCGACGGGCACGATCGGCACCAACCGGCCCGACGGAATCGAGATCGCCGAGGCGATCGCCGCCGACAGCCCGGAGGGCACCGGAAAGGAAGGGCGCGCCGGACTCGATGCCCTGCTAGCCGCGCGGGGGATAGAAGTCGTCACTTTTCGAGACTGGCAGAAGATCGAGGCAGCGGAGGCGGCGCGCGCCCGCGAAGGCTCCCCGCGCGAGAAATTCGTCGATCTGGCCCAGATGCTCGCCGCACGTGGAGACGGGGACTAGGCGTCGTCACAGTTTGTCGCAGGAGGCGCTTGAACGGCGCGAAAAACCTCCTTATAGGCGCGCGCCTAGGCTTACCCGCTCGACCTCGTCGGCGGCTCCGTCGGGGAGTAGCTCAGCCTGGTAGAGCACTGCCTTCGGGAGGCAGGGGCCGGAGGTTCGAATCCTCTCTCCCCGACCATTTTTCTTATCCGGTACAAGCCGCGCTTTGTCGCAGATTCTGCTATCTTGGCGGTGCCGTGGTGTGGCCTAGCGATCGCCCCGTAGACGAGGCACAATGGCAAACCGGTCTGAGTCGGTGAAGTTTCCGGAAGCGGGACGGATCGACGAGAATCCGTTTTACCTGTCGTTAGTGGCCGATAACATCAGAACGCCGCGCGCAGGCCGAGTTTCCAGCGGCGGGGTGCGGCGGGGCCGAGGCTGCGGGGATCGCTGGCGTCGGGGGCTTCGGAGAGGTGGATCTCACCGGTTTCGCTGAAGGCGCCGAAAGTCGCGTAGTGGCGATCGAACAGGTTCGTTACCTCGCCGAATAGCGATAGCGGGCCGGCCAGGCGCACGCCGCCGCGCAGGTTCACGGTGACGAAAGCTTTCGTCCCGGGTTGCAGATTGGCCTCGTCGCCGAACAGATATTGGCCCGACTGCGCCTGAATGTCGCCGCCTAGCGTGAAGCGCGAGCCGGTATAATCGAGCGCCAGCGTCGCACGATGGCGCGGAATGCCGGGCAGCCGGTCGCCCCGGTCGACAGCGATGTGTCCCGCCTCGTCGGCGGCAGGGTTGTCGGGGCTGTTGAGGAGCAGCGGGGTACGGAAGGTCGCGTCGATGAAGGCATAGCCGAAGCGCAGCGCCCAGGGGCCGCGCGTCGCGGCGAGGCTGGCGTCGATCCCCTGCCGGCGTGTCCGGGCGATATTCTGGAAATAGGCGCGCCCGCGCACGTCCGAAGCGATGAATTGGATATCGTCATGATTGGTCGCGCGATAGGCTGACAGCAGCCACTGCATCGCCCAGCCGCCGGCCCGGAAACGGCCCGCGCCGCCCGCCTCCCAGCTTTTCGTCACCACCTGCCGCAGTGGCGGATCGGCGACGAAGAAGTTGGTGAGGCTGCACGGATCGTCGGGGCCGGCGCAGGACAATTCGGCAGGCGTCGGCGCGCGATTCGCCTCGGCATAGCCCGCGCGCAGCGTGATCGCGTCCGAAAGCCGGTAATCGAGTTCGGCGCCGGGATTCAGGCGGCGGAAGCGGTGATGGCCGTCGAGTGCATCGCCGATATGATCGTCGAGGCGGATGTCGGCGATATTGTAACGCAGGCCCAACTCGGCCGAGAGACGCGGACCGAGCGGCAGCGTGTCGGCGAGGAAGAAGCCGGTGTAGCGCGTGCGCGCGGTGAGGCGCACCGGCATGATCGAGCGATCGGGCTGATCGATGATCGGGCCAAGACCGGTAACGCTGCGCGTATCCGTCAATGCCCCCAACTCGCTTGCGGAGGCGAAGCGGGTGCGGCTGCGATCGTGGCTGACGCCCAACATCAGCACGTTGTCGCCGCCGAGGAGTGGACGCCGGTCGACGAGCTGGATCAGTCCGCCGCCCGCGGTCGAGCGGGTCGCCGAGCGGTTGAGCACGCCATAGGCGCCGTCCTCGCCAAGGATATCGGAAACCGGTTGGCCATCGCGGTCGATCAGCAGCGCCTCTTCGTCATCGGCGCTTTCGAGGCAAAGGAGCCCTTCGGCTTCGTCATCGTCGCAGCCTTCGACATCGGCATTGTCGCCATTCACCGTCCGCTGGCGCAGATGCTGGAGATAGAGGCTGGCCTCGATCCGGGTGGTGTCCGACAGCGCCACCCAGGGATGGAGGCTCACCCGACCAAAGCGATTGCGCGTATTGTCGGGCCAGGTGAAGACCGCGCGCTGATCGGCGGCGAGCAATTCGACGGGAGCGGAGCCGTTGCCTGTCAGATCGCTGTCGGCGCCGATGAACTTGACGTGGAGCCCCGCTGTCGCACCGTCGTAGCCGATATCGGCATAACCATTGTAGAGCGTCGAGGGCGAGAAGCGCCGCCAGCCGCCGTCATGCTGCTCCTCGATGGCGACATAGGCGCTCCACGGGCCGCTCGACCAGCCGGCCTCGGCGCCGCCTTCGGCGCGGTCGTGATCGCCAAAGCCGCCCCACAGGCGGAAGCCGGGGGCGGTGCGGCCCGTCTTGGTCGCCACCACCATTGCGCCGCCCAGCGCGTTCAATCCGTAGACGGGACTTGCATCCTTGATCGTGATCCGGTCGATCGCGGCTTCGGGCAGAAGATCGAAATCGACGGTGTCGCCGAACGGCTGGTTGAAGCGCGCGCCGTCGAGATAGACGGCCAGACCCTGCGCATTGCCCTGCAGGGGCGAGGCGGTGAAGCCGCGATAGACGAGATTGGGCTGGAAGGGATTGTTCTGCGCGTCCGAGAGCGAAAGGCCGGGGACGATGCGGGCCAGCGCGCCCAGCACGTCGGGTGTGCCGCCGCGTGCGATCTCTGCCGGTTTGAGGACGATGGCGTCATCCTCGTCGATCCCGCCGCCGGGGGCGGTGACGATGATCTGCGGCGTCGCCGCGTTTGCGACCGACGTCAGCATGATCCCGGCACCGACGGCAAATTTTTTCAGCATCATCTTTCCCTGGAAGATCGCTTCGCCGAAAGCGGGCTTTGTCTACCGAATAGACCTGGCTTTCACGACAGCGAACCAGCCCTTGGCCGGTCGTGAACCTGGGCAGGAGCCGAGAGATCAGCCCGGCATCGGCCCGGCGAGCAGCATCGGATCGACGCGCTGGTCCTGCCATTTCATCGACCAGTGGAGATGCGGGCCGGTCGCGCGGCCGCTGCTGCCGATCGCGCCGATCGTCTGCCCACGATGGACATGATCGCCCACCTTCACGTCGATGCGCGAGAGATGGAGAAAGGCGCTGTTCAGCCCCATGCCGTGATCGATCATCAGCAGGTTGCCCTCCAGCGAGAAGGGCTTGCCCGACGCGAGGATCACGACGCCGCTGGCCGGAGCGACGACCGGCGTGCCGGCGGGGCGCGCGATATCGACGCCGCTATGATAGGCGCCCGGCTCGCCCGCATAGATGCGCTGCGATCCGAACAGACCGCTGATCCGCCCGGTGACCGGCCAGATGAAGCGTTCCTGCCAGCCATCGCTGCCCGAGCGGACGGCGCGCGCGGCCTCGATCTGCTCCAGCTCGCCTTTGCGCCGGCGGAGAAATTCGGGCGAGGGCGTGGTGCCGCGCTTCAGGGTGGGCAGATTCTCGATCTTCCAATGGCCGGGCGTGATTCGCAGCGTTTCGCGCCGCACCCCGCCATCGGCGAAACGTGCCTCCACGATCGCCTGCGGCCCGAAATCGCGCCCAAAGCCGATCAGGAAGCGCCCGCCATCGGCCAGCGGCACCGGCTTGCCCTCGAACGTCACCGAGACGGCGCCCTGCGGGGCCGTGCCGATCGCCACGCCCCCCTGGCGGAGCGCACCCTGGAAGGAGAAAGCGGGGCGTTCGGGCTCGGCCGGGCGGATCAGCGTCGGCACCGACGCGGGCGGCGGCGCCACTACCTGCGGGACGGCGGTGCATCCCCCCGCGATCAGCGTCAGAAAAGGAAGGGTTAAGCGCGCGTGCTTCACCCCGCCGCATCCGCCTTGGTGGCGATTTCGGCCGAGGCATAGGCCTCCTGGCGCGCGACGCTCCAATAGCGCAGCGAATCGAGCGGGATATGCTTGCCCGTCACGGCGCAGACGACATAATCGCCGGCCGTCAGCATGCGGAAGCTGTTGGCCATGTAGTGAAGCCGTGCGGGCCGTCCCTCATTGGCGGACATCAGCATTCGCGATTCCCTCAAACTGTCTCGTGCGCGTGTCAGAGCAACCGTGGCTGCTCGGGCTTGCGCTTCTCATAAGAGGGCGTGCCCGCCTTCTCAACCCGGGCATCCACCATGCCATCGGCGAAGTGCAGTGTCAGTGCGACCGCCGCTTCGGCCGCCGCCGCACTTGCCACGACGCCGCCACGGCGTCGCTCGACCCGCGCGTAGCCGCGCGCGAGCGGCTTGTCGGGATGCAGATTCTCGGCAAGCCGCCACAGCCGCTGGAGTGCGAGCCGGCCGTCGCTGATTCGCTGGCCGACAAGCTGGGGTCGCAGCCGCGCATGGGCCATCCGCTCGCGCGCCCGCTCGATCCGGGTGGCGAGAATGACGGGGCGGAGCGCGCCGGCGGCATGGGCCAGATCGCCCCGTGCCTCCGCCAGCCGCCGCGACAGCGCGCGCGGCAGGCGATCGCCCAGTTCGTCGAGTCGCTGGCGTTGCGGCGCGAGCAGGCGTTCTGGCGGCGGAAGGCGGCGCGCGGTCGCCTCCAGCCGTTCGCCCGCGCGCTCGCGATAGCGATGGGCGCAACGGCCGGCGCGCACGCCGAGTTCGCGCAAGGTGGCGAGCAGGTCGGCGCGGACGGGCACGCCGATCTCGGCGGCGGCGGTGGGCGTCGGGGCGCGCATGTCGGCGGCGAAGTCGCACAGGCTCGTATCCGTCTCGTGCCCGACCGCCGAGATCAGCGGGATCGAGCAGGCGGCGACCGCGCGCACCACCACTTCCTCGTTGAAAGCCCAGAGATCCTCGATCGATCCGCCGCCCCGCGCGACGATGACGAGATCGGGGCGCGGCACCGGCCCATCGGGCGCGAGTGCGTCGAAACCGGCGATCGCCGCCGCCACCTGCCCGGCCGCCCCTTCGCCCTGCACCGCCACCGGCCACAGGATCACCCGCGTCGGGCAGCGATCCTCAAGCCGGTGGAGAATGTCGCGAATCACGGCGCCGGTGGGTGACGTCACCACGCCGATCACGCGCGGCAGGAAAGGCAGCGTCTTCTTGCGCTCGCTATCGAACAGCCCCTCGGCGGCCAGCGCGCGGCGGCGCTGATCGAGCAGCGCCATCAACGCGCCCTGCCCCGCCAGTTCGAGCCGATCGATCACGATCTGATATTTCGAGCGTCCGGGATAGGTGGTGAGCCGCCCGGTCGCGATCACCTCGATCCCGTCCTCGGGGCGGAAGGCGAGCGCGTTGCCCGTGCCTTTCCAGATCACCCCGTCGAGACAGGCGCGATCGTCCTTCAGCGTCAGATAGCTGTGCCCCGACGCGACGCGCTTGAACCCTGAAATCTCGCCGCGCACACGGACATGGGAAAAAGTCTCCTCGACATTGCGCTTCAGCGCGCCCGAGAGTTCGGAGACCGAAAGCGCGGGCGCGTTGTCGCCGGGCATCTCCTCGGCTAACAGCCGGCCAGCGCGCGTATCGGGAGAAAGAGTGCTCATGAATGTCCTGTTGCTCGGATCGGGCGGACGCGAACATGCGCTGGCATGGAAGCTAGCGCAATCGCCGAGGCTCAGCCGGCTTTATGCCGCGCCCGGCAATCCCGGTATCGCCGCGCATGCCGAATGCGTTGCGCTCGATCACGACCATATCGAATCGGTGGTGGCGTTCGCGCGCGATTTCAATATCGGGCTGGTCGTTGTCGGGCCGGAGAAGCCGCTTGTCGACGGCCTTGCCGATGCGTTGCGCGAGGCGGGCATCCTCGTCTTCGGGCCGGGCGCTGCCGCGGCGCGGCTCGAAGGATCGAAGGGATTTACCAAGGCGCTGTGCGCGGCGGCGGGAATCCCGACGGCCGCATATGAGCATGTGACCGACGAGGCGGCGGCGCGCGCCGCGCTCGATCATTTCGCGCTGCCCGTGGTCATCAAGGCCGACGGGCTGGCGGCGGGCAAGGGCGTGGTGATCGCCGAAACGCGTGCCGAGGCTGAAGCGGCGCTGGCCGACATGTTCGGCGGCGGCTTTGGCGGCGCGGGCGCCGAGGTGGTGATCGAGGAATATCTGACCGGTGAGGAAGCGAGCCTGTTTGCGCTGACCGACGGCAAAACGATCGTGCCGCTGGGCTCGGCGCAGGACCACAAGCGTGTCGGCGAAGGCGACAGCGGCCCCAATACCGGCGGCATGGGCGCCTACAGCCCCGCGCGCGTCCTCACCCCCGAGCTGGAGGCGCGCGCGATGGCGGAGATCGTCGCGCCCACGGTGCGCGCGCTGGCCGACGCGGGCACGCCCTATTCGGGTGTGCTCTATGCCGGGCTGATGCTGACCGTCGAGGGGCCCAAGCTCATCGAATATAATGTCCGCTTCGGCGATCCGGAATGCCAGGTGCTGATGATGCGGCTGGAGGACGATCTGCTCGGTCTGCTGCTCGCCGTGGCCGAGGGCCGGCTGGACCGCGAACCCGCGCCGCGCATGGCGGCCGCGGCCGCGCTCACGGTGGTAATGGCGGGTGAAGGTTATCCCGGCACGCCGGTAAAGGGCTGTGC